>OKWB01000018.1_pt1 | contig 223577 bp, 187 predicted proteins | sample 1607211 | NCBI WGS metagenome assembly OKWB01 (sample SAMN07501056, study PRJEB24779) | human gut metagenome
TTCGTCCTGAGCCAGGATCAAACTCTCAATAAAAAGTTTAATCTTGCTACTTGATTTCTCAAGTTTACTCGTAAAAAGAATTGCTGGTTTTTAACTTTATATTCTGTTCAATTTTCAAAGACCAATTTGTATGTCGCACTCAAGCGACTTTCTTATCTTATCACCTTGTCGAAATCTTGTCAACAACTTTTTTCTCTTTTCATTTCGTTGCGACTTGTTTCCGTCAGCGACGAGATTTATCTTAACATAATTCTATAATATAATTAAACACTATATCCTTTCTATTTAAAATAATACCTATTATTTCATATTTTTTCTTTTATTTTCTATGTTTTTCTTATAGAGACACTCCAGGATAAGTTTATATTACTTATCTCCTTTTACTCCTTCTTTCCATCAAATTAGTACTAAAAATCTTTACTTTAACAACCCAATTTATCACTAATATACAAAAAGAAACACCAATTGTAATGGCGCTTCTTTCTCCTTCTTTCATAATTCTTATTTTCATTTTCTTTTTTATTTAGAATTAATCCCTTAATATATTTAAATCCTCACCATTCAATATTTTCTTCATAGTTCTCATAGAGCACATCTTTCCACACATTGTACAACTCTCTTCATCATGTGGTTTTGACTCAGCTCTATATCTTCTTGCTTTTTCTGGTTCTAAAGCTAAAGCAAACATAGTATCCCAATCAATATCTGCTCTAGCTTTACTCATTTTGTTATCCCATTCTCTCGCTCCCTTTATTCCTTTAGCTATATCCGCTGCATGTGCTGCAATTTTGGTTGCTACAATTCCCTCTTTCATATCTTCTAAGTTAGGTAGTCTTAAATGTTCAGCTGGAGTAACATAACATAAGAAATCCGCTCCATATGTTGCTGCAATAGCTCCTCCAATAGCAGATGTTATATGATCATACCCAGGAGCAACATCTGTTACCAAAGGCCCTAAAACATAAAATGGTGCTCCATGGCATAATTTCTTTTGCAAAAGCATATTAGCTTCTATCTCATTAAGTGCCATATGGCCAGGTCCTTCAATTATAACTTGTACATTCTTTTTCCAAGCCCTTTTAGTTAATTCTCCTAGTGCTATAAGTTCCTTTATTTGATTAGCATCTGTAGAATCATTAATACTTCCCGGTCTTAATGCATCTCCAAGAGAAATTGTCATATCATACTTAGCACAAATATCTAGCAATTCATCATAATATTCAAAAAAAGGATTTTCTTTATTATTCAATTCCATCCATGCAAATAATAATGAACCACCTCTTGACACTATGTGGGTAAGTCTCTTATTTCTCTTAACTGTTTCCACAGCCTCTCTATTTAATCCTGCATGTATTGTTATAAAGTCAACTCCATCTTGTCCATGTTTCTCTACAACTTTAAGAAACTCCTCTGCTGTTATATCTTTTAATTCCTTATCATAAAAACCAACAGCATCATATATAGGTACAGTCCCAATCATAGCAGTAGACATATCTACTATTTTTCTTCTCATTCCTTCAGTTTTACCATAGTTAGAAAGATCCATTATTGCTTCCGCCTTCATATCTAATGCTACTTTTACCTTTTCAAACTCCTTCTCACATTCAGGACAATCCTTAGATATCCCTAAATTTACATTTATCTTAGTTTTAAGACCTTGGCCTACCCCCTCTGGACTTAGAGTCTTATGATTCCTATTAGCTGGTATAACAATTTTCCCCTCTGCCACTAATCCTCTCAACTTTTCCACCGAAATATCTTCCTTTGCAGCTACTATTTCCATTTCACTTGTTATAATACCTTTTTTAGCTGCATCCATTTGTGTTGTATAACTCATAATAACCCTCCTCTAAAATAAATAAAAAACCTAGCAAATTAATTTGCTAGGTTATAACCACTTTTAAAAACAAAAGCTTGCATATGCAAGCTTAAATTTTCAAATTATAAGCTTCCCTACGATGGTATTATCCATATCAGGTACAAGAGTTAGGAAAATCCTTCTCAGCCTTACGGCACCCCTAGCTAATTCACTATATTCTTTTACACTAATATACCATTTATTGATATTTTTATCAAGCTTTTATCATTCAAATATATTTACTAACTTTTTGTTCAATACATCTACAACACCACAGTCAGACATCTTAGCACAAGGAATTACAGGAAGCGCAAGCGTTACAACTCTCAATAATGGGTTGGGCATCTCAGTAATACCTAATTCTCTTATAGCTTTCTTCATCTTGTTAGCAGCCTTAGATAACTCTTCTGCTTCTTTATTTGACATCAGCCCTGCAACTTTTAGTTGTAAATGCTCTTTTAATTCACCATTTTCCACACAGCTTAATCCACCACCCATTTGAATCAAGTCATTTGCTACTAGTAAAGCTTCTTTAGGATCCTCATATACTATTGTTAGATTATGACTATCATGTGATATAGTACTTCCTAACGCACCCTTAGTTAACCCAAAATTCTTTACCACTGCTATTGATTTGTTCTCATCTTTACCATGTCTATTAATAACAATTACAAACTTTAAATCCTCTTCCCCTGATAAATCTATATATCCATCTTTAACACTTAATTCTTTTTCTATAAAATCTGTAACTGATGATATTTGACTTCTATATTGAATTATCTTTGTTTTTATCTTACCTTCTTCTATAGGAGCTTTTAACATAAAATCTTCAATTTTTAACTCTTTTACATGAACTGAGTTTTCTTCTTCAATATCATATTTTATATCTTCTATTTCCTTTAATAGTTTTCCCTCTTCAGCCACTATTTCTCCTTCGAAGACTACAGCATTAACCTTAAAACTCTCAAAATCCTCCAATACAACTATATCTGCTAAATATCCTGGAGCTAATGCACCTAAATTTCTTATTCCTAACTCTCTTGCATTATTTAATGTTGCACATCTTATAGCATCAATTGGATTTAATCCTGCCTTAACTGCTGTTTTTACAACATCATTCATATGACCACTAGTTAATATTTCATCCACTTCTCTATCATCAGTACATAAGGTAAGATTTGTTAAATATCTAAAATCCTTAACTCCCTTTACTATTTTGGTTACATCCTTAGAAATAGAACTTTCTCTAGCATCAACATACATGCCTTTTCTCATCTTATCTCTAGCTTCAATTTCATTTCTACTTTCATGGCAACTTAATATTCCTGCACAAAGATAAGAAGATAATTGTTTTCCTGTCAAAGATGGAGCATGCCCTTGAATAAACATATTTCTCTTTTCAGCTGCTTCAACAATCTTTACCATCCTTTCATCATTATCAATTACTCCGATGAAGTCCATCACTTCCCCAATACCAATAACTCTTTCTAAATCTAACATTTCTTCTATATCTTTTTCATCAAACTCAGCCCCTGCATTTTCTAAACCTTGTACTGATGGAACACATGATGGTGCTAATATGTATTGTCTCATTGGAAGCCCTTCACTAGAATCATGCATATACTTAACGCCTCTAATTCCATGGACATTTCCTATTTCATGAGGGTCTGTAACAACCGTAGTTGTCCCGTGTGCAGTAACTGCCTTTGCAAAATTTCTTGGAGTAAGTAAAGTACTTTCAATATGAATATGTGCATCTATTAATCCTGGAATTACATACTTTCCTTCTGCATCATAATATTTTTTCCCTTTAAGAGGCTCTCTTTCCTCATCTATGCTACATGTAACGTCTCCAATATGCTTTTCATATATACCAACTTCACCTTCATATATTTCTCCAGTGAATACATTAACTATTTTTCCGTTCTTAATAACTAAATCATATTCTCTTTTTCCATTTGCTGCTTCTATTAATCCTTTTTTATCATTAGGTAAAATCCACATAAAACTCATCCTTTCACTATATAATTTAGGTGTTCTGTGGTGGAACTATAATTATTATTTTTTATTCTTAAAGTAAATTATTTTCAATTAAAGTTCACCTCACAAAAATCCATTCAACAACGCACTTTTACTATAACTTTTAAACTTTTTAAACATTTAAGAACTGCATATAAAATTTAAAATTATGATACATCCTTTTTACTTTAATAAAAAGTTGCCGTGGCAATAGAGAATAAGTTTTCTTCTCTATTACCACAGCTCTATTATTTCTATATTAAGAAGTATAAAATCAACGGTATTGATAAGATATAAATTCCCCAATTTAATTCTTTATATCTACCCGAAACTAATTTTGTAAATGTATAAGCTATAATCCCCATACTTATACCATTTGAAATACTGTTTGTGAAGATTGTAAATGCAATTGTAGCGAACGCTGGGAATGATTCTGTGAAATCACTAAAATCTATATCCTTAAGTCCTGATAACATCATTAATCCTATAATTATTAATGCTGGTGCTGTAGCTTGATTTGGTATCATCCCAACTATTGGTGTTATGAATATTGCAAGAGCAAAACATACCGCTGTTGATACAGCTGTTAAACCAGTTCTTCCACCTTCTTCAACACCTGAAGCTGATTCAATATAAGTTGTTACTACTGTTGAACCAAATAATGCTCCTACTATTGTTGCAATTGAGTCTACTAAGAATGGCTTTTCAATATTTGGTAAGTTCCCTTCTTCGTCCAAAAGATCCGCCTTAGCAGAAACCCCTATTAATGTACCTAAAGTTGAGAAGAAATCTCCAACAAAGAATGTGAATATTAATGGGAAGAAACTCCACTTTAACGCACCCATAATATCAAGCTTCATAAATATTGGCTCAATTGATGGCGGCATTGATACTAAAGTTTCTGGAACTTGTGTAATTCCCATTGGAATCCCTATAATTGTAGTAGCTATAATTCCTATAAATACAGCTCCCTTAACTTTTCTTGACATTAAGAAAACCAGTAAACATAACCCCATAATTGTAAGTAATACTGCTGGTGTTTTAATATCCCCCATAGAAATAGAGCCATCTACTTGCATAATTCCACCATTCTTGAATCCAAGTGAAACTATATAGAATCCAACTGCTGCCCCTATAGCAAGCTTTACATTCTTAGGAATTAACTTAACTATAACTTCTCTTAATCCTAAAACAGAAAGTAGTAAGAAAATAACTCCTGAAATAAATACCATTCCTAATCCTGTTTGCCAAGAAACAACTCCCCCAGCAACAAGTGTGAATGCAAAGAAAGCATTACTTCCCATAGCTGGAGCTAAAGCAAAAGGTAAGTTAGTGTATAATCCCATAAATAATGAGAATATCGCTGAAAGAATTGCTGTAACCACTGTTACTGCTCCAACATCCATTCCTGCTGCTCCCATAAAGGATGGTTGTACAACTAAAATGTAAGCCATAGTCATAAACGTAACTATACCTGCTGATATTTCAGTTTTTGGATTTGTATTGTGTTCCTTTAATTTGAATAGTTTTTCTAACATTTTGTCCCCCTAATGTTTACTTAATTAATTCTTCTACTGTATCTAATAACAACTGACATCCATTTTGAATATCTATTTCTTTTGTATACTCTTCTGGGCAATGACTACTTCCATTTACACTAGGTACAAATATCATAGCCACATCACATATTTCACTAATAATGCTTGTATCATGGTTTGAACCACTATACATAAACTTATAACTTATTTTTCTTTTTAAAGCCTTCTCTTCTATAATTTTTAATATTTCTTCATTCGACTTAGTTTCCTTAGCCTTAGTCAGTTCTTTTATAGAAGTCTTAACTCCACCATTCTCTATCTTTTTAAGTTCATTTTTTATTTCTTCTAAAATCCTTCTATTTGTATCAGGTTCGATACCTCTTAAATCTATTGTGAACTTTACTTCTTTTGGAATTACATTTGGCAAATTAGGTTTACACTCTATAACACCTACAGTTGCTACATTTGATTCATCTCCAAACTTTTCAACTATAGTTGGTATTTTAGAAATTAATTTTGAAGCTTCAATCAAGGCATCCTTCCTATACTTCATAGGAGTTGCACCTGCATGATTAGCTTCCCCTTCTATCCTTACCTCATACCAATTTAAAGCGTTTATTCCTTTAACTATTCCCACTGAAATATTTTCTTCATCTAAAACTCTTCCTTGTTCTATATGAAGCTCTATCATAGAATAGATTTCTTCCTTTGGAATCCTACATTCAGATACTCTTCTAGAATTAACTCCTAATTTCTCTATCATATCCACCATAGAAATACCCATATTATCTTTAAGATCCTTTATATCTTCAAATTCAATCTTACCAGCAATGGCTTTGCTTCCAAGAAGATTAACAGAAAAATTAGACCCTTCTTCTTCAGTAAAAATCACTACTTGATATCCTCTTCTATGCTTTAGATTATTCTCTTTTATAACTCTTCCAACTTCTATAGCCGCAACAACACCAAGTATCCCATCATAATTACCACCGTGTTTAACAGTATCAATATGTGATCCGCTTATAACCACTGGTAACTTTTCCTCTGTTCCTTTTAATACCCCTTTTATATTACCTATATTATCAACGCGTACCTCAAACCCTGCCTCTTTCATTTGATTAATTAAATATTTCCTAGCAAGCAGGTCCTCTTTACTGTAAGAATATCTTGTACAACCTTTTTCAGGGGTAGAGTTAAATTCGCTAAGCCTCTCAATCCCCTTCATTACTCTATGTATATTAACCTTCATGTCCTATCCTTCCTTCGAACTAATAACGAACTATATTTATAATATATACAATATCATTCGTCAGGTCAAGACTTTTTTCTACTTTTTCCGAACCTTTATTTTGTTAAACAATTTATTTTTCGTATCGATTGATATTATTATAATAAATTTCTTGCAATACTAATTAATGCTTATCTCACTTCTAGAAAATAAAATTTACTTATGATATTCTAAAACTGTACCATAACAGTTAAGAAGGTGTTTATCATTAGTAAATTATACGAAAAAATAATCAAGGATATAGAAGAAGGAATAGAAAAAGGAATATATGCAGTAGGTAAAAAAATACCTTCTGTCCGTGAGCTTAGTAAAATGTATAACTGTTCAATAAACACAGTAATAAAAGCTTATGATACTTTAAAAAATAATCATGTTATATACGCTAATCCTAAAAGCGGATATTATATTGTAGAAAACATAAATAAAATTAACATCTCCACATCAGATACAATTAACTTTTATAGCGGTAACACTTTAATTGGAGATATGAATATACCTGATTTAAAACACTGTCTAAATTGGGCAGGAGACCTTTACAAAAATAATTCTCTAGACTCGAATCATACTGGAGTAGATTCTTTAAAAGATGCCTCACTTAGGTATTTATCAAACTTTCAAGTTTTCACTAAAAAAGAAAACTTATTTATTACTATGGGAACAGTTCAAACTCTTAACCTATTAATAGATATGAACTTTCCGAATAATAAAACAAAGATATTATTAGAACAGCCAAGTTATGGACACTTTTTAGATAACCTAAAAATGCTAAACATAGATATAATGGGAATTGAGAGAAACGAAGATGGTATTAATTTAGATAAACTAGAAAAAATTTTTAAAGAAGAGCCTATTAAATTCTTCTATACAATCCCGCGTCACCACAACCCTTTAGGAACTACTTTAAAAAAATCTCAAAGGAAAGCAATTGCTAAATTAGCAGCCAAATATGACGTTTATGTTGTAGAAGATGATTATTTTTCAGATATTTATTTAGACGAAAAATACGACCCTATTTATTCATATTCAGACTTCACTCACGTCATATATCTCAAAAGTTTTTCAAAAATTATGCCTTGGATGAGAGTTGGAGTTTCAGTTATACCTAACAACTTAATTAACTCCTTTAAAAATCATATAAAAAAATTAGATATAAGATATTACATATCACCATCATTATTATCTCAAGCTACTCTTGAAATATATATAAGAAGTAATATTTTAAAAAAACATAGCGATGTTATAACTAATGATTTAAAAAGGAAACATGAAATTCTTTTAAATAAACTTCTAACTTTGAAAAATCTAGGTATAAATTATTTTATTGACATATCAGGTTTTTATAGTTATATATTTCTTCCCGACCATATAAACGAAGACATATTAATTAAAGAATTAAGAAATAACAAAGTTATTGTAGGACCTGGTAAACGCTGTTTTATAGATAATTCATTTTACAAAAAAGGAATAAGGCTTAGTATATCTAGCGTCAGTACAAAGGATATTATTAATGGTTTAAATATAATAAAAAAATGTTTGATTAATAGCTAAAACTTAAATAATTAGTAAAAATAAATTTTAATCATTACAAAAAGGACCGTATCTTATTTGATACGATCCTTTTTTGCGAAATCAATTTTTGTAGTTTTATATAAATGTTATTTTTTCTTAGGCTTTTTTACTTCTTTTGAAGCTTCTTTCTTAACTTCATAAGATTTTATATAAATTTCCTTTAATTCACTCATTAATGGGTATCTTGGATTAGCACCTGTACATTGGTCATCAAATGCTTGCTCTACCATTTCATCAAGTGTTGCATAGAATGCATCTTCACTTATACCAGCTTCTTTAATTGTCTTTGGCATATTAACCTTAGCTTGTAATTCCTCTATAGCTTTGATTAATAATTCTACTTTTTCCTCATTAGTAGATCCTCCTAATCCTAGATGATCTGCAATTCTAGCATATCTCCATGATGCATTTGGATATTTATATTGAGCAAATGCTGCTTGCTTAGTTGGTGCATCTGTAGCATTGAATCTTATAACTTCGTTCATTACTAGAGAGTTTGCCATACCATGTGGTAAGTGGTGGAATGCACCTAGCTTATGAGCTAATGAGTGGTTTATTCCTAAGAAAGCATTTGAGAATGCCATACCAGCCATACATGAAGCATGAGCCATTTTTTCTCTAGCTTTAACATTTGTTGTTCCTTCATTATAAGCATCTGGTAAATATTTAAATACTAATCTAATAGCTTCTAAAGCTAATCCATTAGTGTATTCAGATGCCATAATTGAAACATATGCTTCTATAGAGTGAACTAATACGTCTATACCTGCACAAGCTGTTAACCCTTTAGGTGAAGTCATCATTAACTCAGCATCAACTATAGCCATATCTGGAGTTAATTCATAGTCAGCTAATGGATATTTAACCCCTGTAGTTTCATCAGTTATAACTGCGAACGGAGTAACTTCTGATCCTGTTCCTGCTGATGTAGCTATTGAAACCATCATAGCCTTTTGACCCATTGTTGGGAACTTGTAAATTCTTTTTCTAATATCCATGAATGTCATAGCTAAATCATGGAAGTTAACTTCTGGATGTTCATACATAACCCACATAATCTTAGCAGCATCCATAGCTGATCCACCACCAAGAGAGATAATTACATCTGGATTGAAATCTAGCATTTCCTTAGCACCAGCTCTTGCACATCTTAATGTTGGGTCTGGTTCAACATCTGAGAATATTTTATATTGTATTCCGTTCTTTTCTAGTACTTCTGTTACTTTATTTGTGTATCCCATTTGGAATAATACTTTATCTGTTACGATGAAGGCTTTCTTTTTGCCCATATCGTGTAATTCTTCAAGAGCTACTGGTAAACAACCATATTTGAAATAAGTCTTTTCTGGAACTCTAAACCAAAGCATATTTTCTCTCCTCTCAGCAATGCTCTTAATGTTAATTAAGTGCTTAGGACCAACGTTTTCTGAAACTGAGTTTCCACCCCATGATCCACATCCTAGTGTTAATGATGGTGCTAACTTAAAGTTAAATAAATCTCCGATAGCTCCTTGTGCTGCTGGCATATTAATTAGAGTTCTAGCAGTCTTCATTCTTTCACCAAATGTTAATATTCTATCTTTTGACTTTATTTGATCTGTATATAGTATTGAAGTGTGTCCCATACCACCTAATTCAATTAATCTATCAGCCTTATCTAAAGCTTCTTCGAATGATTTAGCTTTATACATAGCTAATACTGGTGATAACTTTTCATGCGAGAATGGTTCTTCTAATTCAACTGAAGTTACTTCTCCAACTAAAACCTTAGCTGATTCTGGAACATTCACTCCTGCCATTTGTGCAATCTTATATGCTGATTGACCAACCATATCTGCATTTAGGCCACCTCTATCATTTAAGATTACTTTTCTAACCTTATCTATTTCTTCACCCTTAAGGATGTAAGCTCCTCTATCTGCTAATTCTCTCTTAACTTCATCATAAACTTCTTCTAAAACAACTATTGATTGTTCTGATGCGCATATAACCCCATTATCAAATGTCTTAGATAATAAAATTGAGTTTACAGCCATTTTTATGTGAGCTGTTTCATCTATAATGGCTGGAGTATTTCCTGCACCAACTCCTAAAGCTGGTCTTCCTGATGAGTAAGCAGCCTTAACCATCGCTGGGCCACCTGTAGCTAGTATTATATCTGATTCTCTCATAACATTTCCTGATAGTTCAACTGAAGGTTCATCTATCCATCCGATAATTCCTTCTGGAGCACCAGCTTTAACTGCTGCATCTAAAACGACCTTTGCTGCTGCTATTGTAGCTTTCTTAGCTCTTGGATGCGGACTTATTATTATTGCATTTCTAGTTTTTAAAGCTATTAATGTTTTAAATATAGCTGTTGATGTTGGATTTGTAGTTGGAACTATAGCAGCTATAACTCCTATTGGTTCTGCAATTTTTGTAACCCCAAAAGTTTTATCTTCTTCTAAAACTCCACAAGTTTTCATATCTTTATATTGATTATATATATATTCAGCTGCAAAATGATTCTTTATAACTTTATCTTCAACAATACCCATTCCTGTTTCTTCAACAGCCATCTTTGCAAGCTTAATTCTTGCATTATTTGCTGCCAAAGCTGCTTGTCTGAAAATTTCATCTACTTGTTCTTGAGTATAAGTTGCGAATATCTTTTGCGCCTCTTTTAACTCTTGAATTCTTTTAGTTAATTCTTGTGCATTAGTAACTGCCATCTTTAGTTCCTCCTAAAATTTATATAATAATCATTTGTGATTTTTTTATCATTCTTTCCACACTTTTATTTTATTTTATTGTTTATTTTTTGTCAATGTTTTTTGTTAACTTTTTTAATTTTTATCTAACTCACCCATCAAATAATTGATTTTTTGTAAATATTTTGTCAAACTTATATATTTTTAGGTTCCACAAAAACATTTATATAGCTATGTATGTAGTTTTTTTAACAATATTCTTGTTATAACTATATTTATTTTGTGCATTTACACTTTATATCATTCATTTATATTTAAACTTATTTTTCTATATAATTGATAACTTCCTAACTAAACAAATATAATTAAGTCTTTCACCAATCAAAATATTTACAAATAAAAAGAAGTCCAATATTGGACTTCTTTTAACATTTACATATTTCGATTATTGTTTTGCAAGCTAATTCCATATATGAAACTACAGTAAATTCATATTTACCATGAAAATTATATCCACCAGTAAATATATTAGGACAAGGTAACCCCATAAAAGATAACCTTGATCCGTCTGTTCCTCCTCTAATTGGAACTAATTTAGGAACTATATCTAAAGCTTCCATAGCTTTTTTCGCTCTCTCCATTACTTCTGGATACTCATCAATTATTTCCTTCATATTTTTATATTGATCTTTTAGAATAATTTCTACTGTTCCATCTCCATATTTTGAATTTAGCTTCTCTTTAATATCATTTAATTTATTCTTTCTATTATCTATTCCATCAGTTTCAAAATCTCTCAATATATAAGTTAAAGTTGTACTTTCTACTGAACCTTCAATATCATTTAAATGATAGAATCCTTCATATCCACTTGTATGTTGTGGTGATTCATTTTGTGGTAACTCATTATGGAATTCATATGCTATAAGAATACTATTTTTCATTTTGTCCTTAGCATATCCTGGATGAATGTTGCTGCCATTTACCTTAACTATAGCAGAAGAGGCATTAAAGTTTTCACACTCTAATTCTCCTAACGCTCCACCATCTATTGTATAAGCAAAATCTGCTCCAAACTTTTCTACATCGAAGAAATCTGCACCTCTACCTACCTCTTCATCAGGGGTAAATGCTATTCTTATCTTTCCATGAGAAATCTCTGGATGTTTTATTAAATAGCTCATTGCAGTCATTATTTCTGCAATACCATTTTTATCATCAGCTCCAAGAAGAGTTGTTCCATCAGTTGTAATTATAGTTTCTCCAATTAACTTCTTTAAAACAGGATAACTAGATTCACTTAAATGTATATCTTTATTTAAATATATATTTCCACCATTGTATTCTACTATTTGAGGATTTACACCTTCTCCTTTAAAATCTGGAGATGTATCCATGTGAGCTATAAAACCTATAACCGGAACGTTTTCCTTAATATTGCTAGGTAAAGTTGCCATTACATATCCTTTATCATCAAGAGTTACTTCTTTTAACCCCATCTTTTCACATTCATCCTTTAAGATTCTGGCTAAATCTAATTGACAAGCTGTACTTGGAGTAGTTTCACTTCTTTCATCAGATTTTGTATTCACCTTAACATACCTTAAAAATCTTTCTAATAATTCTTCTCTAATCATCAATACTCCTCCTTTAATATATTACATATAATCTTCTGTTTTTGTCTTCATACCTTTCTTATCTAATTGACTTTCTACTACCTCTTTTATTATAGAGTATATTACTGCAAATAAAGGTACACCTATTACCATTCCTACTAACCCTAAGAATTTACCAGCCACTAATATAGAAAACAATATCCAAAATGCTGATATACCTATAGAGTCTCCTAAAATCTTAGGCCCTATTATATTACCATCAATTTGTTGTATCACAAGAATTATAAGTAAAAACCATAAAGCTTTAACTGGAGATACAAATAATATTATTATTACTGAAGGTATAGCACCAATAAACGGTCCGAAGAATGGAATTATATTAGTTATACCAACTATTACAGATACTAATAAGGTATATGGCATTTTAAATATTGTTAAAACAACAAATGTTAATATACCAATTATTAACGAATCAAGTATCTTTCCACTTAAAAACTTTCCAAAAGTATCACTACTTCTATGAGTTATTTCTATAGTCTTATTTGCAGCTCTTTGTGGTAAAATAGCATAGCTAACTTTCTTAGCTAATGCACAGAACTTTTCCTTATCAATTAAAATGTATATTGAAATTATTATTCCAAGCACTACATTCCATAATCCTGCAGCTGTAGAAGTTACTACCCCACCCAATACAGGTAACATATTTGTTACTTGCTTTATTATATAATTAGTTACATCATTAAAATTCGTATTTATAAAATTAAATACCTCTTCATTTAAATCAAATTTATGAACAATCTCCTCAAATAACTTTGTTGTATTGTTTATATATGTAGGAATATCATTTATTAACCCAACCAGACTGTCTATTACTTGTGGTAAAACAAATTGCATAAATAAAACTATAACTAAAAATGTAGTTATATAAGTTAATATTAGCCCTACAGTTCTTTTTCTTCTAAAACTCACTTTTTTAAAGCATTTAATATTTTCCATTCTACTTTCATAAAATCTCAATAAAAAATCTAATAGATACGCAATAGCAAATCCAAATATAAATGGTTGTAATAAACTTAATACTTTCCCTATCTTCCCCCACAACACTCCTAATTGTGATATTGACAAATAAAATAATATAATAGAACACACTAAAATAAATGTATATACGCATATTGTATTATATTTAGTATTCCAATTTACTTTCATATTTACCTCTCTTAATTATTATTTTTTTAACATTTATGACACTTTTATTATAATTTTTTTATTATCCTACAGCAATAGAATTAGCTATTTATAATAAAATATTAAGTTTTTTATTTGTAACTAATAAAAATAAAAAACATATTTATGATTTGTAGGGCTTAAAAGGTGCAGTATTGTTAGATTTATCAATAATAATGTAATCTAAATAAATACTTGGCTATAATAGCATAATGTAAATATTAATTAGTTCTAAAAAATAAAGTCTTTGCATTAGAATTAATGTGAGACTTCATTTTCAATAAAATAAACAATATATAGGAGTTGTACAATGTTAAATATACATTCAAAACTAAAATCATTAGAAAAGCTAATTGGTAACACACCTCTAGTAGAAATAACCTGTGTTTATAATGGTACGGAAATAAAAATTTATTCAAAACTAGAATACTATAATTATACAGGAAGTATAAAAGATAGAATGGCACTTCATATCATAAAGAAATCATATGAAAACAAAGAATTAAACCCTAATGATACTATAATCGAAGCTACAAGTGGAAATACTGGGATTTCTTTCAGTTCAATTGGTACTTATTTAGGTCATAATGTGGTAATATACATGCCTGACTGGATGAGTGATGAACGAAAGAAATTATTAAGAGGCTTTGGTTCAGAAATAAACTTAGTATCCAAGGAGGATGGTGGATTCTTAAAATGTATATCCATCACAGAAGAAATTGCTAAAAATAATAAGAATGTATTTTTACCAAAGCAATTTTCTAATAAATATAACACAGAAGCACACTACTGCTCTACTGGACCAGAAATATTGAACATATTAAAAAAGCACAATCTAACTCCTTCTGCATTTATTGCTGGTGTAGGTACAGGAGGAACTGTTATGGGAATTGGGACATATTTAAAAAAACATAATCCTAATATAAAAATATATCCTCTCGAACCATCTAATTCACCCACTCTATCTACAGGAACTCAAGTAAATGACCATAGAATCCAAGGAATTGTAGATGAGTTTATCCCTCCTATTTTAGATTTTTCTAAAGTCAATGATGTTATTGGAGTTAATGATGGAGACGCAATACTTATGGCACAAAAGTTATCTAAAACTTTAGGGCTAGGAGTTGGGATATCTTCTGGTGCTAACTTCCTAGGCGCAATAAAGGCCTATGAACTATCACAAAAAAAGAATCCTGTTATAGTGACAGTTTTCGCTGATGATAATAAGAAATATTTATCAACAGACTTATGTAATATTGAACCCGAAAAAGATTGTTATATATCTAAAAATATAGAATTAATAAAGTTTAAAACTTTATAACTAAAAAAAGGTATTATAAAACAAATACGTTTTTAATACCTTCTTATACTTCTAGATTACCGCTAGTAATTGATGTTGCAACTAATATAAGAAAACTTGATATAAAAGCTCTAAATGCCCTAATCTCATCTCTTCTAGAAGCATCATTTTCTATTGCTGTTTCAAAAGCATCATAATTTATAAATAAAAAAATTGATGTAGTTAAAAGAAATATTTCATTAGATATCCTAGGTATCTTACTTAAATCTGGCAAAGAATCAGCCATATTAGTATTATTTAGTTTATCTAATATCTTAATTCTCTCTCCACTAACAAACTCTATATTCAAAATAATTGCAAGTAAAATAAGTAATAAAGAATCATATGAAATATTTAATATATTTAATTGCTTAAAAAGTTCTTCCTCAGAAACTGAAGATTCATTGTTTACTTCTTTTTGATTATTGTTATTTTCTTTCATTAATATCCTCTTTAAGCATTTCTATATTCACACAATATGATACTTTAATCATTTTAGTGCTTAAATATAGAACACAATTCACTTACTTTACATAAAATAAATAAGAAGAATATATATTTTATTTATATTAACTTTCGTTTTAAAAAATAAAGGAGGCTTTATTATGGCTGAGAACTCAGCAGCTTTCCAAATAGAAAGCGTTCTAAATCCCAATAACAAAAGTTTAGATATATATCTAAATACTAATTTTAATAACAATTATAATATTAAGTTGTTTGATTCTGATAATCCATCAAAAGTGTATAATGGAACATTAGTTCCAAACTCTTTTGATTCTACCAACAAAAATACAAAGACCTTTTTATTAATAGGTGAAAACCTAATTCCTAATAAACAATACTCTATTACTGTAACTAATGATAATAATGAAACTAGTGAAGCATACAATTTTTCTTTTGACTCAATTTCAGCAATAGCAGACCCAACTAATGACGTAAAAGTTGAAGCTCTAGGCAATAGAATTTTAAAGGTTTCTTTTAGATATCCTGTAGATAATTTATTATCTGCAAATTCAGATGATATTCTTACAAATTTTTATGGTATTTTCTATAATAGGCTTGCTAATACCTCCACAAATACCTCTATAGCCAAATGGGATGGTGCTTTAAAAAAGGATATAGCAAGTATTAGCCCAGACATGAGAAGTATCTTTTTCGAAGAAGATAGTAAGATACTTCCTGTTACAACTATACAAAATCATATATTACAAATAAATAATGGAGTTTACCACACAAATCCATTAGATAAATCCACCGTAATAGTTGATCAAACAGTAGAACAAAGAATAGTACCTCCAATGGAAGTTCCATTTTCTGTTCAAGTAACAAATACTCCAGCAAAAGCAACTAACTTAGATGCAATTTCAAGAAATGAGTTAATAGTTAAGTTTGATAACAACGTATTACTTCCAAAACCTTCAACAGGGTTAACTGGTAATATACTATTCGATGAAAATAATAACCCTATATCTGTAGATAGAGTTTCTAGAGTTGATAATACTTTTAACACCTTATTGCTAGGTTTAGATAGTCCATTAAATATAGGAATACAAACTTTAAAGGTTGGTAATTTACCATCTGATACACCTATTTTATTTGATGCCAATGGTTACTCTATACCTCTTACTCCATTACAAGCAACTATTGAAAGTATAAAGCCTACACTAAAAAGTGCTAGCCAAGACATGAATATTATAAATCCAAAGAATACAATTATTAATCTATCTTTCTCAACAGTAATGAAAGATGATGTTTCTGGGGTTGGCGCTAATAATAAAACAAACTATACTTTATTAAATTCAGAAAACTTGCCTCAAGAAATTCTATCAGCTGAGTTTGGGTCTGATAAAACAACAGTAGTCCTTACAACAAAAGAATTACTTCCAACTGGTGACTACAGCCTAGTTATTAATGAAAATTCTATTGTTGATGAAAATGGTGAAGGAATACAATTAACAAATAGGATAGTTAATATTAGTGATTTATCATTACCTGAACTAGTAGAGATTATAGCACTTAATTCTACTGAGGATATAATTGATGATACTAGTAATTCTATAATAATAAAATATTCTACTCCAATGACTATATCTTCAAGTGGTTCTCAATGTGCTGCAAACCTTCCAATTAACTATAAGTTCATTGAGTCAACTAATGAATCTACTAAGAATCCTTTACCTGAAAATACTACAACTTATGTTATGGAAAATAACAAATGGGTAAGATTTACTTTACCATTAGATTCTCAATATCCTACTTTTGGAGCAACTGATGGAACACCTAACAACAATTACTCTATTCATATCGGATATACAGGATTAAAATTCTCAGATTATAAATATGTATGTAATGCATCTGGAAATGTATATCCATTATGTGAGGGTGAAAAAATAGATGCTGCAGTACCTTTGATTAATTTGTCTAAAGGTAATGTTGAAATGCAGGCTCATAATAAAATGACTTACAACTATACAGATAAGGTAACAGTTGGTGGAAAGTCCTATACAAATGAGTTTTTATCAGTATCTCCTAGCGATTTTATAATAAAGGTTAGTGAAAATGTAATTGATCCTTCTAATTTAGATGAGTTTAATAAACTAAAAACTTTAACAATATTAGATACTGAACTTTCTGAGGATAATACTAGTATAATATTCTCATTAGAAGAAAATTCTCTAAACTCTGGATATAAATATGCATATGTAGGCGCAACAACTCCAAATGGAATAGTAGATATATTCGGAAAAAATATTACAGAAGACGTCTTTAATAGAGAAATACTAAATAGTATCCCTTCAAATCTAGTAGGAATTAGCTTAAGTAACTTAAGTACTGAACCTACTAAATATACTTTAGGTATTGGTGATGATACTATTATAGCTATAGGATATCCTTATGAAATAGCTGTTAAATTCTCTAACGATATTAAAGCAACTCAAAACAATGACTTCGTAGTATCCTTTAAGAATACTCAAGAAAATTCACCTTATGTAGTTACTCCAATTAAATCTGTATCAATAACAAATAATAAAGACACCTTATTAATCAAAGGATATATACCTGCATCTGGAGGTGCAGCAATAACCTCTCATTCTCTTTTTGTTAGAACAAATGCTATGAATCCTACACTCGGTACAGTAGATATAAATTCTAATAGAATAGAAAGCTTTGATTATACTCCTGTATCTAATTTCTATATTTTAAATACAACATTTGTATCTAATGGACTTGTAACTGATAGTAAGTTCACTATGACATTCAATTATGATATAGATAGTAATTCCTTACCAAGCGATTTATTAAGTGATACAGGAATTACAAATCTAAAGTTCATAGATATGGATAATACTACACCATTAGATAAACCATATATGAATATAGACAACTTCGGAAAATTGTATGTTCGTGAAGAAGCTCCATCAGAAAATAAATTATTCTTAGAAAATGATGCTGAAAAAACAACAGCGGATGTAGCTATAACCTTAAAGGGAACTTTATTAGATAACAGAACATTAGAATTATTATTCAACGTTCCTAGTGATACTTCTAACAGTATTAAGTGGAATATGGACAATCTAGTTTTCATGTTATTCTCCCCTGAACCTCTTACTATTAAAAATACAGGAGATGAAGGAGAATACTACGCTAATAGTAGCTTAGACTTTAATGCTAACAGTATAATGAGATTAACATTATAAAAAAAGAGAAACTCGTATTCAATACGAGCTTCTCTACTTTAATTTGAAATTTTCATTAATAATTCTCCAGTTTTAACTTGTTGTCCTTCTGAAACATATACTGCTTCTATTATACCTTCTATTGTTGCTACTATATTAGTTTCCATCTTCATAGCTTCAATTACAGCTAAGCTTTGACCCTCTTCAACTCTTTCTCCTTTTTTCACTAAAATTTTAATAATATTACCTGGTATACTTGCACCAACATCAGACTTATTATTTGAATCAGCCATTCTAAATTTACTGTCTTCTCCAAGAACACTTCTTACAGTTTGAGTTCTATCCTTAATTCTTATAGACCTTCTATATCCATTTATTTCGAAATCAACATTTCTATATCCATCTAAATCTATATTTCCTATTTGTACAAGCTTAACTATTATAGTTTTTCCTTCTCCTAAATCTATTTCGCTTACTTCTCCCTCTGCTAATCCATGTAAAAACACATCACTTCTAATCCTGCTTACATTACCAAACTCTTGAAGGAACTTTAAATATTCTTCATATACATCTGGATATAATGCATAACTTATTGCATCCCTATTAGTAGCTTTAATACTGAATCTCTTATTTATATGCCCTTTTATTCCTTGGAAATCTTCATCTTTTAATAACTCTCCCGGTCTTACATCAATAGGTTTCTCTCCTTTTAAAACTAGCTTTTGAAGATCCTTTGGAAATCCACCTTCTGGTTGTCCCATCATACCTTTAAAATAAGATACCACAGAATCTGGAAAAGCCATATTTTTAGCTTTATTATATACATTTTCAGGAGTGAGATCATTTTGAACCATAAATATAGCCATATCTCCAACCATCTTAGAAGATGGTGTAACCTTAATTATATCCCCAACCATTTCATTGACTCTCTTGTACATAAGCTTAACTTCTTTAAATCTATGACCTAATCCAAAGCTCTCTACTTGAGGTCTTAAATTAGAATACTGTCCTCCAGGTATTTCATATTTATATATTTCAGCACTTCCAGATTTTAAACCTGATTCAAACTTGCTATATATAGGTCTTATACCATCCAAATAATCTGAAAGCTTTTGAATATCATTCAAATCAATTCCAGTATCTCTATCTGTATTTTCTAAAGCTGCAACTATGGAATTTAATGCTGGTTGACTTGTTAGCCCTGACATACCATTGAAAGTAGTATCAACAATATCAACCCCAGCCTCTGCAGCCATTAGAACTGTAGCCACACCTGTTCCTGTTGTATCATGTGTATGAAGATGTATTGGTATTGATATTTCATTCTTCAATGCCTTTATCAATTTTCTAGCTGAATATGGTTTAAGTAGAGCAGACATATCTTTAATAGCAAGAATATGTGCTCCCACTTTCTCTATTTCTTTTGCCTTATTTACATAGTATTGTAATGAATACTTATCTCTATTAGTATCTAAAATATCTCCTGTATAACATAATGCTACTTCTGCTATTTTTCCGCAACTTAAAACCTCATCTAAAGAAACCTCTATACCTTTCAACCAATTTAAAGAGTCAAATATTCTAAATATATCTATACCACTTTTAGATGATTCCCTAATAAATTCCCTTATTACATTATCAGGATAATTCTTATAACCTACACAGTTAGCCCCTCTTATAAGCATTTGAAACATAACATTAGGAATTCTTTTTCTTAACTCATCTAACCTCTCCCATGGATCTTCCTTTAAAAATCTATATGCTGTATCAAATGTTGCTCCTCCCCACATTTCAAGAGAAAATAGGTCTTTCCCATAATCTGCTGTAGCTTTTGCTATACTTATCATATCTCTACTTCTAACTCTAGTTGCAACCAATGATTGCTGGGCATCTCTCATTGTAGTATCAGTTAATAAAAGCTTCTTTTGATCTTTTATCCACTTTATAACACCTTCAGCTCCCTGTTCATCAAGTATTTGTTTTGTCCCTATAAGAGTTTTTATATCTATTTTAGGTTGAGGAATTATAGGAAAATCATAATCCTTCTTTTCTCCCTTTGTTTCATTTACCACTTTCTCACCAATCATTCTAAGAACCCTTTGCTCTTCATTAGTTGTAGGTTCTATATTAAATAATTGAGGATTAGATGAAATAAAATTTGTGTCACACTCTCCATGTTGAAATATATCATTATTAAGAACATTAATAAGGAAATCTACATTTGTTTTTATTCCTGTTATGTTTAATTCTTTTATAGATCTAATAGACTTTCTTACTGCATCTTCAAAAGTTCTAGAAAATGATGTTATCTTCACTAACAAGCTATCATAATAAGGACTTACCACTGCCCCCTCAAATCCGTTACCACCATCAAGTCTTATACCAAATCCAGATCCTGTCCTATAAACATCCATCTTACCATTATCAGGAGAAAAGTTATTTGCAGGATCCTCTGTGGTTATTCTACATTGAATTGCATATCCTCTTGGCTTAATATCATCCTGACTCTTAATTCCAATTTCATCTGATGATAATTTAAATCCTTCTGCTATAAGTATTTGACTTTGTACTATATCAATACCAGTTGTTATTTCCGTTACGGTATGCTCTACTTGAATTCTTGGATTCATCTCTATAAAGTAGTGATTCCCATGTTTATCTACCAAGAATTCAATAGTTCCTGCACTTCTATAATTAACTACTTTAGCTATTTTAATTGCATCATTACATATCTCTTTTCTTTTTTCTACTGATAAAGATAAAGCGGGACTAAATTCTACAACCTTTTGATGTCTTCTTTGTATTGAACAATCCCTCTCATATAAATGTACTATATTGCCATAATCATCTCCTAGTATTTGTATTTCTATATGCTTAGGGCCCTCTATATACTTTTCAATAAATATATCATCTATACCAAAGGCCTTTTTAGCCTCACTTCTTGCACTAATATATGATGATATTAAATCCTCTTCCTTTTTAACTATCCTCATGCCTCTTCCGCCACCACCTGCAGCAGCTTTTAGTATTACTGGATATTCACACTTTCTAGCAAAACCCAAAGCCTCTTCTTCAGATGATATAGCTTTTTCTACCCCTGGAATCACTGGAACTCCTACACTTTTTGCTACCACCTTGGATTTTATCTTATCTCCTAGTTTATCCATCATTTCTGGCTTAGGTCCTATAAATCTAATACCTGCTTCTTCACACTTTCTTGCAAATTCAGGGTTTTCAGATAAAAAACCGTAACCTGGATGTATAGCATCTACATGCTTTTTTAATGCTAAGGAAATAATACCATCAATATCTAGGTAAGCCTCAACAGGTCCTTTATTTTTTCCGATTAAGTATGACTCATTTGCCTTAGTCCTAAATAATGAGCATTTATCCTCCTCTGAATATATAGCTACAGTTCTTATGCCTAATTCATGACATGCCCTAAAAATTCTTATTGCTATTTCCCCTCTGTTAGCCACTAAAACTTTTTTTATTATTCGCCCCAAGTTAACACAACTCCTTCTTTCTCACCTATATTACTATTTTATACAAATATGTAATATACTACAATGAGCTTTGTGCATAAAATAAAAAGAACTTTGAAATTTCAAAGTTCTTTTTATTTTATTAAAGTATTACTTTTACTTAATGCTTTTATAAATACCTCTACTATTTCCTTATCAAATTGAGTACCACTACACCTTCTTAACTCTTCCACTGCTTCCTTAAAACTCTTTCGTACATTATATGGTCTATTAGTTGTCATAGCATCAAAACTGTCAGCTATAGTAAGTATTCTTGCTAGATATGGAATTTCTTCTCCTTTTAAATTATTAGGATACCCTTTTCCATCATACCTTTCATGATGATATAAAATCAATGGTATAACATTTCTAAGTGCTTTAACTGGCTTTATTATCTTGATACCATTTTCAGGATGCTTTTTAAGCTGCATCCATTCATCATCTGAAAGTTTCATTTTCTTACAAAGTATATCTTCATCTATATTAATCTTCCCTATATCATGCATATAAGCACCATATATTAAAGTATCTCTATCACTTTTAGATAAATTCAATTCCTCCGCAATAGCCCTACAATATATAACTACTCTTTCAACATGTCCATATGTATATCTATCTTTAGCATTTATGATACTAATAAAAGTCTTTATTGATGTTACAAGCTCTATATCTTTCCCCTCAATATTTTTAGTTATTTCATCTAAAACTGAAGAATAGGATTCAACCCTATTCTTAGAAAAAAACTTTGCTCTGTACAATGCATCATCTGCACTTTTTATTAGTTCTAAATCATCCTTAGCTTTATCAGGATATACAGATACACCTATAGACACTGTTATTCTCCCATTCGGTTGATTCTCTTCTCCATAAAAATACGTAAGCTCAATTTCTTCACGCAATTTCTCTGCAACTTTTAAGCCTTCTTCTTCTGTTGTATTGGGTAATATAACAGCAAACTCTTCTCCCCCATACCTTGCTACTATATCACCTTCTCTTACCTTATCAGATATAAGCTTAGCTATACCTCTTAATATTTCATCTCCCTTTTGATGTCCATACAAATCATTATAATGCTTAAAATAATCAATATCTAAGAATATTAAAGATATCTTTTCTTCCTTACATTCACTTATCATTTTCTTTAAACTATCATAAAAAAATCTATGATTATACACTTCTGTTAAACCATCTTTATTTACTACCTCTTCTAGATGCTCTATATACTCCTGTTCTATCCTTACATATATCCCTAATATCCAAGCAGTTACAATAAAAATAGCTGATAAAATCAAATCTTTTTCAAAGTTGTTATTTACCTTATCGCTAAATCCAATAATTAAATCTATAACCAAGATTATAGCGGATGAAATTCCAGCTACACCTAGGCCTTTTTTCATACCATCTTGTATAGTTGCGGATATAATCAGGAATAAATACAAGAACTTATATTCGCTCTCATATCCTCCAAAAAATATAATTATAGCTGAAAATAAAATTATATATATCTCCATTTCATATTTCTTTAATATATTTATGTACCACTTATTAGAATTTGTAGAGATTGAACTAATCCATATTACATAAATAATAAGCAAAAATAGTAATGGTAAAATAACTATATTTAAGCTAAATACTTCATATGGATTTTCTTGCGAAATTGTATTTCTATCATATAAATACTTACATAATATAATTCCTAAAGATAATAATGATATTATCTTTATCATATCTATTATGTTTCTTAATTGAGTTTCTTTTGTATTTTTAACTTTATTCATCTTCTCATACCTCTAAACTTGTAATGAGACCTATTAAGGTCTCATTACGCTTAGTCTTGCTATTTGTCTCTTAAGCATTCTGGTTCTTCTGGTTGATAGAAATACCATGTACAAGCAGAAGTAGCAACTATTGAAGCTATGAAAGTTGATATTGCTGCTAAAGACATTAAAATTTTCTTTTTCATTTTATCACCTGCCTTTAATTTTATTTCCAATAGCTAATTCTTACCAAATAAATAATGAGCACTTTTAGTTAGCGAGAATACCTGCCAAATTATAGAAAAACACATACACAAACTGTATACTATGTATTTCTCTTCCCCACTTAAGTGGAATAATATAGTATTTAAAGTGATAATTATTAAATAGATAGTTAATATCACTATTGAAGCTTTTTTTAATTTCATTCTCTTTTCTTCTTTTTTTATAGGCTTGGCCAAACTGTCTATTGGTGCATATTTAAATATAATTATGTAAGACCAAATAAATATACATATTTCTATAAGTATCATAAGGCTTATAGAAATATCTATTTTTTTACTTATTAGCCCTATTCCTACACACATTACTGTTCCTATTGCTGTACACTTTCCAGGTGAATCTGCATGTACCCCGCCAGAGCTTTTCCTTAATAAACTTCCAGTAAAGGAAGCTATAAGTGCTTCTATTAGCACTCCAAAGATTAATCCGAACACTATCACTAACCCTATTGATATAAATATCTGGATTAATGAAAAAATCCCGTAATTAACTACAGCTTCTTTATCTTTCTCCAAGTCTAATTCTTTTGAAATAAAACTAGATAACCTCTTGCATAATTTCTCTACGCCAAGCATTTATATTCCCTCTTTTTCATATATAAATTATACAAATATATACATATAGCAAAAATTAACAAAGACGGTAATCCACATATAGTCTTTATTTTAATATTCTCAAACATAATGGTAATATCATTTTTAAAGATAATATTAAGTAAACCTACATTCAAAAATTCTGATCCAAATAATATTATAGTTGATAAAATTGATGCTTTTACAGTTTTAATAGGATCAATTTTGCAAACTCTTATTACTACAACACTTTGAAAAATTATATTTAAAATAGTATGTACCCCATAACCAATAGGAAGGTTTCTTATTAAAAATACACCTACATTGGATACTAAAATTGCTATTATAAAATCTCTTTTATGTATTTTTGTTCTTGAAAAAATATACGCTGCTAGAATAAATAGTACTAACTCTGGAATTCCTCTAAAAACGAATTCAAATAAAGTTATTCTCAACATTATATATTCACCTCCAGATACTTATCATTAGATTTTTTTATGGAATAAAAAATTACCAAGAAAACGAATACTCTTATAAATACATCTCCTACACTTAAGATGCTATATCCTAAGTCTATATAGTCAGTTAAAATTTTAAATTTAGAAGCACTACTACCTAAAACATGGATATCCTTTACAACATTAAAACTTTCTGGCTTTACATATCCAGTTATATATGAGATAGAAGGAAATACCGGCATGAACCCACCATTTGCTTTAATTGCTAAATCATTCAAAATTCCCCCACCAAATACGCAAGCAGCTCCTATCAATGCTATATTGTATATCTCATATTTAAATACTAAAAATAAATATGATGTAAGATATATAGTTTTTAAAAAGGATACTATTCTTAACATTTGATAGTTCTCATTAAAAATCATAACTTGTCCAATTATACTTATAATTTCTAAAACAACTATGGGATATATATGCCATGTTTTAAAAATAGGTTTTATATCAAGCTTTTTAATTTTTGCAAACAAAAAAGCTAGCAATATAGTTTCTAACATGCTTCTCCTACTTTCTAATGTACATCTAACTTAATTTTCTATTTTACCACTTTCATTTTATCACTTTATGTTTTTTTTTTCTACAATTGTATCTATAAAATTCTTAATACCTTGGAATATATACTATTTATAATTTTCTAGACGTTAAAAAAAGACAACTATATTACATATAATTGTCTTTTTATAAAAACTAAATCTATAATTCTTTTCTAATAAATGTATTTTTTTCCACCTTAAATGGAACCTTTACCTTACATATCATTCCTGGATGTGGACATCCTTCTACTTTTTCTCCATCTCCATTATATAATTCACTTACAATAAATTCTTTTCCCATTTCTGTAGGAGATAAAACTTCAACCTTATCACCCTGTACGAATTTATTTCTTTGTCTACATGTAGCTATTCCTGTTTCTTCATCATAATCTAAAACAATTGCTACCACATCATAATCTCTAACATGGAAATTTGTATTATATATTAATCCTTCACTCTTTGGTTCATTAAAAAAGAATCCTGTATAATATTCCCTATGGCTTACTTTATATAATTCTTCTTTAATTTCTTTTGGAAGCTTATATTCTTCTGGATTTTCATAATATAAATCTATGGCTTTCCTATATGCATTTACAACTAAAGCTACATAATATTCACTTTTATTTCTTCCTTCTATTTTAAGAGATGAAATTCCAGCATTCATTAATTCAGGTATATGATCTATCATACACAAATCCTTTGAGTTCATTATATATGTTCCCTTAGAATCTTCTTCTATAGGGAAGTACTCATTTGGTCTCTTTTCTTCTACTAATGAATATTTCCATCTACAAGATTGTGCACAAGATCCCCTATTAGAATCTCTTCCAGTCATATAGCTTGAAAGTAGACATCTTCCAGAATAAGATATACACATAGCTCCATGAACAAACACTTCTAATTCTAATTTCTCAGATATATTTCCTCTTATATTCTCTATTTCCTCTAAGGAACACTCTCTTGCTAGTACAACACGTTCTGCTCCAAGTGTTTCCCACATGTTACAAGCTTCATAATTTATCGTATTAGCTTGTGTACTTATGTGTATAGGAAGATTTGTATGCTTTTTTACTACTGATAAAACACCTAAATCAGATACTAAAACTGCATCAATTCCTATTTCTTCAAGAGTTTTTAAATAAGGAATCATCTCTTTTATCTCTTCATTTCTAGGCATTACATTAATTGTACAATACATCTTTTTCCCTAATTCACGAGCTATTTTAACTCCTTCTCTCATATCATCAAAAGAAAAATTTTGTGCTGCTGCTCTTAAAGAAAACGCCCTACCTCCAAAGTAAACTGCATCTGCTCCATATTGAAATGCTATCTTTAACTTTTCTAAATTGCCTGCTGGTGCAAGTAGTTCAGGTTTTTTATATTTCATAATCATGTTTACCACCTTACATCTAATATCACTATATATGACCTTATCAAAATTATTATTTTTTATCAATATAAAATAATAATTATACTAGTATTTTTTTCTTTATATGCTGAATAGTTTTTTCCTCTCCATTTTCAGCTAACATTTTCAACAAATTTTCTAATAATCTTCTACTTTCAGGGTGAATTAAATAATTATCTTTTCTTTCTTCATAATATTCTAATGAACTACTGTCCTCATATTTTTCCTTCAAGTAATTTTTAGATGCACACATTCTATCCACAAACATTTCCACTACATACTTTGTTGGCATCTTCATTCCCATTAATCCATCTTCTTCCCTTATTCCATAGTCTATCCAATATTCAAAATGATGTTTATTTCTACCTTTATGATGAAGCCATGCTGGTGAACACCCTTCTTTTAGTTTTTGAATACCATTAGGACTTACATATCCCTTATAGTACTTTATTCCTGCTGAAAACTCTATCCAAGAATACTTTGATAAATCATGTAATAGCCCTTGTTTATACAAACCTAGTTTAAAGCAATATTTCATTACTAATAACTTATGTGCTGTTATTGTTTTAAAATGATTTATAAAATTCATCTCCGTCCCCCCTAACAATAAAAATATATCACTATTAAATAAAAAAGTGGAGTGAATATTTATTTTGGTTGTTCCATTACAAAGCTCTAAGTCATATAAAAAAAGAAAACTCTTAACAAGGTAAGAGCTTTCTAAAAAAATTATTCAAAATAGCATACTATTGGATCTCCAACCTTTATACTATTATATATTTTACTTGCTACATTATAGGGTAAGTTTATACACCCATGAGATCCATTATTTTTATATATACTTCCTCCAAAACTATTTCTCCAGGTCGCATCATGAAGACCTATACCACCATTGAATGGCATCCAGTATGCTACTGGTGATGCATAACCAGGACCTCTTAAAATTCTATCTCTTTCTTTAGATTTTAGCTTGTACACACCTTGTGGAGTTGCACATCCACTGCTCACATTACCTGTTACAATATCCCCTTCAGCAACTAGATCTCCATCTTTATAACACCATATATACTGTTTTGTTAAATTAACCTCTACATAGGTATTTCCAATATCGGAGCTTGTTCCATTTACTGTACTTTGGGTGATACTATATTCCTTTGTAACAGTCTGTCCATTCTTTATTGCAGAAACCACCTCGTCTACATATCCAGTATTATTAATTTTTCTACCATAATCGCCTCCAGAAACATTAACTATATTTCCTAAAGATGCCTTAAAACTTCTAGTTTTACCTACTGTATTATAACTAGAAGTTAAATTGTTTATATAGGATGTTATTTTAGTCTTGTCTAATCCAACATTATAACTTTCATCTAATGTTAGCCACTGACTTATTGTGTTTCCATCTATATATTGGCTTTTATCTAGAATCTTCAATGTTATCTTTGAAGATACATACTTATCCATTATAGCTTTAGCATCTATTACCTCTTTAGAATTGGAATTGTAATTAGGCTTTGTATAGCAACCTGCTTTCTCTAAATCTATTTCTTTTTTGTGATTATTTAGAGCATCACTTATACTTTTTACAAGGATTTCTTTATTTATATATTTACCGTTGTCCTCTGGAATAATATCATACTTATAATTACTATATACTAAATTAGGATTTTTAGGTTTTATCATATTTTCTTCCTTAAAGCATTTTAATTCATTTATCTTTTTTTCTAATAATTCTTCATCATATTTCAATAATTTTTCTACTTTATATTCTTCTTTAGAAAACAAAGAGCTTATCCACCCTAATGGATTTTGCTTATCTTTTATATCTTCAATTTTTTCTTCATTTATATCAAAATATAGCCCAATATCTTTCCCACTTATTGTTTCCTCAATTCCTCCTCTTTCTTTAATTGTTAAATAATAATTTTCACCATCTAATGAAAGGTCCCCTTTTACTTCATTTACAGTTTTTCCAGATATACTAATACTATTAATAGAAGCTCCAAAATAAAATCTATCTTTAAAATAGATTGCAAAAGCTAAATATAATATTACAGCAGTACCTAGTATTGTAAAAATCACCAACTTCCTTTTATTTTGCCTCTTTTTCTTACCATGCCCCTCCATGTACAAGACTCCTTAAATTGTTATATAAATATCATATAAAAACATTTATTTTATGCTACTTTATACTATGTTTTATTAGTAGATTTTAAAACATTTTTGCTTATTTTTTCATATTAAACTAAGTACATATTGGTATAATTCTTTGGATAACCTATACCTATATAAATTAATAAGGTGGTTATGCGTATGAAAAAGATATTAGTAGGTATTCTAAGCTTTTTATTAATATTTTCTAATATATATATAATTCCTAAAGCTAATGAAACTAATAATTATGAACGAACTATGAAACAAGATATATTAACTCTTATGATTGCATATCCAGAGTCAGTGCAAGGCGTTGTTAAAGAAAATGATAAGGTATATTGTGTTATGACCTCTGGGAAGAAAATCTTATATGATGATAAAAAAGAAAAAACACATGATGAAAAGTTAGCAAATGCTGATTTACAAGATACCTTAGAACAAATCTATCCATTAAACATAATAGAGAATATTATGGAGAAAAATTTTGAACCTGGAAGAATAAGAAATTATGAATTATTGAATGAGGTATATGGCTCTTCAAAAATTGCTATAGAAAAAAACTTAAAACCCTTAAAATATGGGTATACCAACTATCAATTTAATTCTAAAAACAATGCAAATATTTCTTTAGAAAAGGCTTTGAAAGAAGTTATTCCATTAGCACAGAGTAGAAATGATATTGGAGCAATATTATATCCTGCTAGTGGTACTTATAATTATAGAATAATATCTGGAACTGGTAGATTAAGTGCTCACTCTTACGGAATAGCAATAGATTTAAAAAGTGATCCTAGGGATTATTGGAAGTGGGCCTCACCTGAAAAAGGTAGATCCAGATTATTAGAGTATCCAAGGGAGCTTATTGAGGCATTTGAAAATAATAATTTTGTGTGGGGCGGTAAATGGGGCCACTTTGACATCTTACATTTTGAATATAGACCTGAAATAATAATAAAAGCTAAATATTTTAGTAATAGTGATTTAGATAAACCCTGGTTTCATGGTGTTCTTTCTAATGATGAACATATAAAAAAATGTATTGAACTAATAGATAATACACTTAAAGAGGGGGAATATTCATGAAGCACTTTGTAACAAAACTTATTATTTTTATATTACTATGCTCAACAATAATCACATACTTTCCCAAAACTATTAGTGCAGATACAGAGTCAATTAAAGATGAAATGAAAAAATATGTAGAAAATATATTTTTAATAAAAAGTAAATCTATATTAACTGAAGATTTAGATTCTATTCATTCTCTTTATGATACCAGTACTAGAAATGGACAATGGGCATATGAATACGAAGAAAGAAAAGTAAAATATATTAATAATTGGGCCCAAAAACAAGGCATAAAATTAACAAGTATTATACCTAAAATAGTATTTAGAAAAACAAATGTTGGAGAAAAGGTGTGTTCCTTCTATATACTATGTAATACTGAATATAATTATATATATCCTGATGAACCCCTTAAGGTAAATAGATGTAAAATTGGAACATATCATTCCTTCCAGCTTACTAAAAAGGATGGTGAATGGATAATTACAAAGGAATGGTATACAGACCCCTTTGCTGATTCACTACAATTAGAAAATATAAAAGTTGATTCAATCAAGGAATATATAAAATCTCAGCCGGCTAGAGACTTTTCTAATTTAGATAAGAGAAGAATATCAGCCATAGAATATGCAAAGAAGTACTGTGGTGCTGCTTCTACAGAAGATACAAAATTTAAATATAATAAAGATTATAGAGACTTTAATCCCGAAGGCGGAGACTGTGCTAACTTTGCTTCCCAAATACTTCATGAGGGTGGAAAGTTTAAGAAAAACGCCTCCTGGAATTATGATAAAGGAAGTCCTAGTGCCTCTTGGGTCAATGCAGATAAATTTACCTCTTATTGGCTTTACAGCGGAAGAGCTTCTCTAATTGCTAAAGGAAACTACGAAAAAGTCTACAAAGATTCTTATAAACTTCTTCCTGGTGACTTTGTAGCCTATGAAAAAAAAGGAGATATTACACATATTTCTGTTGTAAGTGGCGCAGATTCTAAAGGATATACTTTAGTAACATGTCACAATACAGATAGATGTGACGTTCCTTGGGACTTAGGTTGGAGTGATAAAAAAATGAAATTCTGGCTAATTAGAGTACATTTTTAAAATGAGCTGTATCAGTTTTTGATACAGCTCATTTTTTAACTTATTCTTCTTACACTTGTCTTCTTGCAGGCTATCTTCTTATATCCAACTAAGGATATAATTCCAAAAAATACTGTTATAGATATATACTGTACTAAAACCTTTAGCACAAACATTATGCTGATAAAACCAGCTAAGTTACTTGCCAAGAAAACTAATGTTATCTGAATCAATACAAGGATATTTACTATAAAATAGTACGCTATTACTTCAGTTAATATTATTTTACTTATTTCTTTATATGAATATCCTAAAAGTCTTAATTGTTCAAAATTTTCTTTTCTTCTATAAGCTTCAATAAAGAACTTATACATTATTGTAAAATTTAATATTACAACAACAAATATAAAACTCGCTAAAGCAAAGATATTTATTACACTATATTCTTGATACTGACCTATGACTACAATTGTAACTACTGCAGTTATTATATACATTAATACTAAGGATGTAGACCTTTTTATTGATGTATATAAGTTACTTATAATAATTAACTTTATCTTATCAGTTATAAAATTTTTATTTTTATAATCAGCTAAAGCGTTTGGAATTACATATCTTACTACTCCTTGAATACCAAAAATAGATGTTACTATAGCTGCTAACATTACAAATGCTATATCTTTCCTTGATACAGGCAATAAAAGTGAAATCAAAGGAATAAAATAAAAGATTATATATATACATCTTCATTTTTGACCTTTTAACGTTAGGAATAAAGCTACTTTTCTTTTTTATTATTAATTCCTTAATTTTCTTTTTGTATATTTGTCCTGAATTTATTAGAAATACTACTAAACATTCTACAATTGTCATTATTATAGTTATTGCTAAAGATTGTGTACATACATAGGATGTTGGATTTTCTATATTAATCATTTGAAAAACTTTTCTCATAATAATTGGATTAATAATATATCCTAGAATACACCCAAGTAAAATAGCAACTAAACTCATTATAAGATTTCTCACTGAAATTATTATAAATATCTCAAATGTAGATTTTCCTGATAGTGTTATAACTCCATATTCTTTATACTTATCTTCTAAATAATATGAGTTTGCAAATATCATAAATAGTATTAATACACTTAAAACTACAACTCCTAATATCGATAAAATTGTATATTCATATGATCTTTGCGGAACAATCTCTTCATTATATATTATATTGAAGCTTACAAATATTATGGCTATAGACATAGTCATTGTTATCATATAAAAATAGTTTTCTTTTAAATCATTTTTTATTGTTAAAAAGATATACTTAAATACGCCCATAAGCTCCCCCTATAACATATCTATTAAATTTTGAGAATCTTTTGAAGTAATATCAACAATCTTATAGAAATATTCTTTTTGACTTTCTTCTCCTCTATTTAAAACCGCTTCCACTTTACCATCTCTAATGAAAATCAATTTTTTCGAGTAGCTTGCAATAATATTATCATGGGTAACCATAATAATGGTTATTCCTTCATCATTTAATTCTTTTAACATTTTCAATAACTCATGAGAATTTTTAGTATCTAAACTACCTGTTGGCTCATCAGCTATTATTATTCTAGGATTACTAACTAAAGCTCTTGCACATGCAATTCTTTGACTTTGTCCACCTGAACACTGTGCTGGATATTTATTTAACAACTGGGTTATTCCTAATTTACTTGAAATTTCATTAACTCGTTCTATAATTTCTTTTTTGGGCTTTGAAGCTAAAATTAATGGAATAGCTATATTTTCTTTTACAGTTAAATTATCTAAAAGATTAAAATCCTGAAAAATAAATCCTAGATTCTCATATCTAAATTTACTTAATTCCCTTTCCTTCATGGATTGCAAATTTTTTCCCTTAAAGAATATTTTTCCTCTTGATACTTCATCTATAGTAGAAATAACATTTATAAGTGTAGATTTTCCTGATCCAGATGGTCCCATAATACATGTAAAATCGCCTTCTTTCACAGTAATATCAATACCATTTAAAGCAATACATTCTTCTTTTCCTTCTCCGTATATCTTGTATAAGTTCTTACCAACTAACAAATTTTCTACTAATTCTTCACCCTCTTCTATCGTTACATCCTCATCAAATATTTTTATATCCATCTTATTTTCTATAAACTTAAATTCTTCAATACTTAATGACAACTTTAAAGTTATAAAGGACATTGGAGTAAAAACACCTGTTTTTTTCACCTTACATGGTAACCTATTAATATTAATAATCACTTTTTCATTATCTTTATAATAGGTAAATCTTTTTATATCTTTACCTTGCTTAAAATAAAATAATAATTCATCTTCTTCATTAGTAAATATTACGCTTCCTTTATTAGTCAACAGGATGCATATATTATTATATTCCCTTTTGTCATCATCGTTAGTTAAATGATTCATAAGTGAATTTACAATTATAGAGCTTATCACTTTATAAATTACCTTTTCTTCTTTCTCTAATACACTTTTAATTTCATTTGACATATTAATCACCTCACCATATTCCATATTATTATTGTACTTACTTTTTATGGGTAATACAATCTATTTTTATATTTATCGAAATAAATTTTTCACTGTATTCTATACTAATAAATAAAAAAGATGATTAGTTTTTTACTAATCATCCATCTCAAAAAGTTTTACCTTTATTCTATTTACTATATCTTCAAACTCACTATTTAATAGCTCAAATCTTATATCTGCATAGGTTGGAATACCACCAATTCCATTTTCACCTACAACCTTCAATTTTTCACCAGTACAAATTGTCTTGTTATCCTTTTTCAAACATTTTATCTTTTTATTATCAACAATATCATATCCATTTACTTTCTCGTATATATCTATTCCAAATATTTTCTCATATGATTTGAAATCTATAACATTATCATTTTTATCAAAATAAGTATATGCATAAATATAATCTAATTTCCCAAACACCTTATTTTTCAAAACTAAATGGATCAATATCCTACCCTTATCTGTGAAAACAAGTTCTGAGTTTAATATATTGCTAGTATCATTAATATTCTTTATATCGACACTCACTTGTTCCTTTATATAAAATACTGCTTCTTCACTTTTAAAAATATACTTAGATAATAAGCTAGGTATAGAAAATTCTCTTACCTTTTCTCTAGCAGTATTAGTTAGAAAAAATATTCCTTCCCTACTATATAGATAAGAATTTTGAATTAATTCCTCTCTTAGCTTTTCTATATCCATGGTATATTTATATAAAATGTAATTTAAGGCTCCTATAGTATATGATTCTTCTGCATTCAAACCTCGTACTATATATTCTAATATAATCTTTTTCTTTTCCTTCTGAACTGGAATAGAAGTTAACCTTTCATTTTTAAAATAGTTTTTTAAAACTTCATTCCTATATTTTATTTCTCTTTCTTTTTGTTCGTCTAAATCACTATTAGTACTACTAATTAAATCTATTACTTTACTTTCTAACAACTCTGTATTTAATGAAAATACTACATAATACTGTTCTTTATTTGATTTAACTATGCCACACTCTTCAAGTTTCTTAAGATGAAAAGACACTGTAGACTGAGCTAACTCTAACCTTTGAGATAATAACTCCACATACATAGGTCCCTCAATCCTTAATGTATTTACTATTCTTAATCTAGACTTATCACCTAATGCTTTAAATAATTGAACACTATCCATCTCACACCATTCCAATTTATTCCTTACTTATACATTATCTTGTCTATATTCAGAAGGGCTTTTCCCAACATACTTTTTAAATTTCTTTGAAAAATGCTTTTCATTAGAATATCCAACTAATAAACTTACTTCATAAACTTTTATATTACTGTCTAATAAATAATTTTTAGCCTTATCGATTCTAACTTTATGTATGAAGTCTAAGAAGTTAACCCCAGTTTCCTGCTTAAATAACTTACTTAAATAAACTGGTGTTATAAATATTTCATCTGCTACCTTAGCTAAAGATAATTCAGTATCACTATAGTTTTTATCTATATATAAAATTACTGACTTAATCAGTTCATTATCAGTATGGAAACTTGTCTGCCTTTTAATTTCTTTTAAAAATCCATTAACTTCACACTTTATTTTATCTATAGTATTACACTTCAATATTCTCTCATATACTATTATCTTATTATAGTATTTTGACTTTATACTACTATTACCAAGGCACTTCTTGCATATAGTTCCTAATAATCTATTTGTAGCCTCTTGTATATGAATTTTACTTAAAGCTCCATTATTTATAAGAGAGGAATAAAATCTATCTACATTCTTATAAATTCCTTCCTCATCATTAGCTTTAAATGAATCTATTATGTCCTTAGTTTCATCTACAGGATAAAAATCTAATTCAGCCAAATAAGTTCTTACGTTTTTTGTACTTATTACTTGTCCATCTCCATAAATCATTTTAAATTCCAAAACTGATTTTGCTGATTTATATGATTTGGATAATTCGCTTAATGAATTGAATATTTTTCCTACAGCCATAGTTACAGAAGTATCAAAGTATATCTTAATCTTATCTTTTATTAGTTTACAATCATTTAGTATTTCATCATAGGTTATCCCCTCTTCAACACACACAACTAACAAAAGAACATTCTTATCTTTTACTACTTCATAATGCTTATAGCTTGAAAACTGTCTATATATATAATCCTTTAAGGTATCTAACGTCTCATTTAGTTTATTTGCTTCAAACTCATCATCAATATCTATAATTGTAGTTACTATTGGGGACTTTATAATATTAATGGTATATAATTTTATAATCTCCATTATTCCATTGAAATCATCAATGTTTCCATGAAGCATTTCTCTTAAAATACTTTCTTTAACTATAGGTATATTCTTTCTAAATACACTTATATTATCTTCATTATTTTTATCCTCTAAGTCTTTTTTCACTATTAATACTTCTTTAATAATATTAAGACTATTACATGGATTAAATAAAAAATATAATTTCTTACCACTATATCTTTCATTTATAACCTGGATATTATCATAGGAGCTTACAATAATAAATTCTGCATTTATTGAACTATTTCCTGTTTCATTTAATACATCTAAAATTTCTTCATAATAATTATTATTCAATATAATAATATCAGGATTATGAAATTTTATAGCTTTATATGCATCTTTAGTTACTACTTTATCACATACACTTAGATCATACTTTTTCCACTCTAAATGTATATAGTTATCCTCTTGTCTTTTAAAGCCTTCATCTACTATAAGTACTTTATACATTTTTATCCCCTCTATCTTAAGTACAAACCATCAATTACAAAATATTGATTTTAATTCTTATTATACCTTACTTTTGAGTAATATCATATATACTTCATTAAAAATGAATACCTTTTTGTATAATTTTGAGTACTTTAACAAATGATGTATCCATTATATAATTTAAATATAGTTAAGAGTTGATTGTTTATTATAAATACCCTATTATATTATCAACTCTACATACTTAATATTTGTGCCGAAATATTTTATAACTTAATATAGTTTTATATGCGGTTATAAGTACCCCCAAAAATAGGTAGGCTCCCCATTATTCCTACCTATTTTTTTGTTTTCTAAAATTAAAAAATCATATTGTAATATCGATTCATATCTCTCTCTAATTTTAATAAATCTAAATTTCTACCAACTCTTATATATTCTTTACCATCTATAAATAATAAGAATACAGGTACAGAAAATATCCCATATGATATAGCTATATCTAAATGTTCTTCTCCATTTATTTCACAAGCTTTTATATTAGGATACTTTTTTAATATATGTTCTATTTTAACTTTTATTACTTTGCAAGCTCCACATGAATTTCCAGAAAAATAAATAGCCACCATTCTATTAGAATCAATTAATTTCTTAATCTCATCTGCTGAATTAAATATATACAACTCAAACACCTCTATTTAATTTTAATTTTATCTTTAAGTTTTATTATTGCCTCATCCATTCTTTTTATTTGTGTCTCTTCTTTCTTTGCAGATGTTATCCACTGAATGTATTTTCTCTTATTAGAGTAAGATAAACTCTCATAAAATTCTTTTGCCTCCATATTATTATCTAATAAATTAGCAAACTCCTTAGGAAGTTCTACCACTCTCTCTTCTTTATCCTTCTTAATTTCTACTTCTATTATATCACCATAAGTTCTTTCTATTTTATTTCTTATTTCTTTGGTTATACCAATGATATAGCACGGTAATCCCATCTTCACTATTGATCCACTATATTCTTCACCATTAAATTTTGCTTTAACCTTTACTCTTTTAGCCCCAAACTCTTTTTCTACATCTATTGGAACCTCTATATATGTTGCATCTTTTCCTTCATGTTTTTTTATTTCAACATTAAACTTATATATTTTCATAATTTTCTCCTTACTTTTTAACAATGATATTATATCACCTAAATTTCTTTATTATCATAAGTTATTTATATATCGATTTTTAAGGAGTATTAATATTGGACAATTTAACTTTGTCTATAAATTCAATTTTCAAATCTTATAATCCTACTAAACCTAATGCTTTTGCTAATTTAGAAGGAGGAGTTTTAGCTCCAAATATACGGGGTAAGATTTTCTTATTTCAAGTAGAAAATGGAGTCTATATTCAAGCTTATATTACAGGTATACCTATGAAAAATTCTGAAGGAAAAGAAGTAAGGTTTCACGGATTTCACATTCATGAAAAAGGTGATTGTTGCCTTGGTGCAACTGATAATCCTTTCCCTTGCACAGGTGGCCATGATAACCCAACTAACTCTCCTCACCCTTTCCATGCAGGAGACCTTCCCCCTATATTATCATCTAATGGAATCGGTATATTATCTGTTTATACAAGTTATTTTTCAGTTAATGATGTTCTTGGAAAATCTTTTATATTACATGAAAATCCAGATGACCTAAAAAGTCAACCTGCAGGTAATTCTGGTAAAAAGTTAGCCTGTGGAATAATAAGACCCTATAAATAAGGGATATGCCATTTAGGCATATCCTCTATTTTATCTTCACTCTAATGAACTTTTTCTTCCCTATTTTAATTACATCATTATCACTTAACTTAAAATCTATATCATTTAATTTCTCTTGATTTACTCTTACTCCACCTTGTGCAATAAGTCGTTTAAATTCACTCTTGCTAGATATAATATTATTCTGCACTAATATAGGAATCAAATCCATTAATATATTACTTTCTGATTCTATCTCAGGTATATTATCTGGTATATCCTTTTTTCTAAATGCTAAGTCATAAAACTCAATAGCCTCTTTAACCTCTAATTCTGAATGATATAGGGCTGTTATTATCTTAGATAATTCAAATTTTATATCTCTTGGATTTTTACCTCTATCTAAATCTTTTTTTATTCTATCTATTTCATCTGGATGAACATCAGTTGCTAGTTCAAAATACTTTATAATTAAACTATCTGGAATTTCCATAACTTTTTTAAACATTATATTAGCAGGTTCATTCACTCCAATGTAATTCCCCAGACTTTTACTCATTTTTTCAACTCCATCTAATCCTTCTAATATAGGCATAAACATAGCAATCTGAGATTCTTGCCCCATATATTTTTGTAATGTTCTTCCCATTAAAATATTAAATGTTTGGTCAGTTCCTCCTAACTCTATATCAGCTTTTAATTCTACTGAATCATATGCTTGCATTAAAGGGTAAAAGAATTCATGAACACCTATTGGAATATTATTTTTGTATCTATTTTGAAAATCATCTCTCTCTAACATACGTGCAACTGTTATTGTAGATGCTAGTTCAATAACCTTATCAAAAGTTATTTTGCCTAACCATTCACTATTAAATCTTACTTCGGTTTTATCTACATCTAAAATCTTAAAAATCTGTTCCTTATAAGTTTGTGCATTTCTTTGAACTTCCTCTTCTGATAAAGCTTTTCTTCCCTTAGCTTTTCCTGTTGGATCTCCAATCTTTCCAGTAAAGTCACCAATTACAATTACAGCATTATGCCCTAAATCTTGCATTTGTTTTATCTTTCTAAGAACAACAGCATGACCTAAGTGTATATCTGGTGCACTAGGATCCAATCCTAATTTTATAGTTAACGATTCATTATTCCTGCTAGCTCTCTCTAATTTATTCATAAGCTCTTCCTCATTAACTATCTTGTCTACCCCCTTCTTTATAATCTTCATTTGCTCCTCGACTGTTTTAACCATTTTAAACTCTCCTTATATTAAAATTTTAATATAAGCAAAATCTATAAGACTTTGAAATGCTCTTTAAAGATAACTTTCAAATTAAGATAATAAATTAAAAGAAAATAAAAAAACTCCCATCCTTTATATCAAAAGGACGAGAGATTAAATCTTCGTGTTACCACCTTAAGTTTATAGACAACTTACATTGCCTACCTCTTCAAGTACTCCATATAATTGGTAATACTCTAGCACTATAACGTGTGCAGGGATCCGTCAACAGCCTACTAGATTAAATATCATTCGGTGTGAAGCTCAAAGATGTATTCATAATTAGTTTTTCTTGCACCTCTCATCATCCGGTTACTTTCTGTTAGAGTTCCTAATTACTACTTCTTCTTATCTTAGCTTTTCATATCTTATACTCCGAAATACATATAAAATGTAAATCTTCGTTATGCAAATATTAAGTTATAAATATTGTATTCCTCACTGCTCTTTTTGTCAACTACTAGAACAATACATTATACACCCCAATTATTGATATCTTTTAAAATTAGTGCTATAGTTTTTTTTAAAGTTAGGTGGTGATATTACATTATGAATATGCTTGAAAAAGTGTTGTCATTTTTTTATTTGACAGATTTATATAAATTAGTTTTGATATTTATGATTGGCTCCTTTATAGGATATATTGTTGAGATGTTATATTGTTATCTTAAGAATGGTCGTTTTGAAAGTAGAAAAGGAGTTATATATGGTCCCTTTAGCCCTGTTTATGGATTTGGTGCAATTGTTTTTACAATACTTTTATATAGACTAGAACATTTTAATGCTTTTATCATTTTTGTAGTAAGTGCTGTTGTAGGGGCTATATTTGAATACATTTGCTCCTTTGTACAAGAAAAAACTATAGGAACAATTTCTTGGCAGTATAATAAAACTCCTTTAAACTTAGGTGGTAGAACAAGTGGTTTATATGCTTTATATTGGGGAGTACTTGGATTAATTTTTTTAAGACATACTCTTCCATACATAGAAATAAAAATAGATGAAATTCCAACTGAACTTGCTATATTAATAGCATTTACTTTTAGAATATTTATAACTATTGATTTAATAATATCTGCTCTTGCAGTCAGAAGACAAAGTAGTCGTGCACATGGTAAAAAAACTAGGAATCATATTGATATCTTTTTGGACAAGCATTACCCTGATGAACGTTTAAAAAAGATATATCCTAATATGATTGTTATAAAAAAGAAGTAGAAGGTTATGGTAATTACCATAACCTTCTACTTTAATTAATTCTATTTTGAGTTTCAGCGTCAAAGAAATGAAGAGCTTCTGAATCTAATCCAAATACGTGCTTTTCTCCAACTTCATATTTATAATGTCCTGGTACTGTTATCACTAGATCTTTTCCACTATTAAGTTTTACAAATAAAGTTTTTTCTTTACCAAGGACTTCAATAACATCTATTATACCTTCAAACTGCTCCTCACATTCTCCACTTAAGAATCTTTCAGAACGAATTCCAAGGAATACCTCTTTTCCTTCATAAGCTTTTAAAGCTTTTCCATCTGCTTCATTTGGTGTAATTTTTATTATATTGTCTTCAGAAACAAACTGTCCTTTTACCACTTTTCCTTTTACCATATTAATAGTAGGTGATCCTATAAATCTTGCAACAAACATATTTTGAGGCTTTTCATAGAATTCAGTTGGCTTACCTACTTGTTGTATTTTACCATCATTCATAAGAACAATTTTTGTTGCCATTGTCATAGCTTCTACTTGGTCATGAGTAACGTAAATAGTTGTCGTTTCCATTTGCTTATGAATTCTAACAAGCTCTACTCTCATATGCTCTCTTAGCTTTGCATCTAGGTTAGAAAGTGGTTCATCCATTAAGAATACCTTTGGCTTTCTAACAATAGCTCTACCTAAGGCAACACGTTGTCTTTGTCCTCCTGATATATCAGATGGTTTGCAATGTAAATATTCTTCGATTTGTAGTAATCTTGCTGCTTCTGTTACACGATCATTTATAATATTTTTTCTTTCTTTTCTCATACTTAAAGAAAATGCCATATTATCATAAACAGTCATATGTGGATAAAGGGCGTAACTTTGGAATACCATCGCAATATCCCTATCCTTTGAAGCTACCTTATTTACTCTTTTATCATCAAATACTAAATCTCCCTCTGTAACAGAGTTTAATCCAGCTATCATACGTAGTAATGTAGTTTTACCACAACCTGAAGGCCCAAGTATTACACAAAAATCTTTATCTTCAATCTCTAAATTTATATTTCTTAATGTAAAATCTTCTCTACTTTCATACTTTTTACCTATATTGTTTAATGTTACCTTCATCGTTCACCTCTCCTATCCTTTTGTTGCACCATTTGAAAGACCTGCTACCAATTGTTTTTGAAGTACTAAGAATAATATTACAATTGGAATTGCTGTAAGTAATCCTCCAGCTGCAAATGCTGGTTCATTCATATTTCTAATATCATTAACTAGAGTGAATAACCCTGCTGCTAATGTATAATCTGCTGGTGTTGTTAATAATACCTTAGGTAATAAGAAGTCCATGAATGGTCCAATAAATGACCATAACGCTGTTATTGCAAGCATAGGCTTTGCTATTGGCATAATTATAAGTCTATATATCTGCATTCCTGAACATCCATCAATCTTTGCCGCATCATCAAGCTCTGTTGAAATTGAATCCAAATATCCTTTTAAAATAAATGTATTACTTGCAATTCCACCACCTGTGTATATTAAAACTAACATCATTTGACGCGTAAATACAGGAGTAATATCAGAAATTATAGAGTACATAGTAAAATATGCTGTTATACCTACAAATGTTGGTATTGTTTGAATAAGCATTATTGACATAAGAGAAGCCTTTTTACCTTTAAATCTATATCTTGAATATGCATATCCTGTAAATGAAATTACTACGACTGTTAATATTGCAGTGGCTATTCCTATGAAAAGTGTATTGCCCATCCATTTCAAATATAAAGTATTATTAAATAAATAATCAAAGTGCTTTAAACTAAATTCAAATCCATCATTTAATATCAAATACTTTCCTTGTTTACCATTAAAGGATGAAATAATTATTTGTGCTATTGGCCATAAAACTATACATGCCCACGTAATTAATATTGCATAAGTTATTCCTAATCCTAATTTACCTAAAGGAGTAAGAGGTGGTCTATCTGACAAATACAAATCATTCTTTTTACTTTTAAATATCTTCATAATTACTTCTCCTTTCTAAATGCATCGGTGTTTCTATATCCTATATAAGCTATAACCATTAATGCAATTGAAATTATTACAGTAATTGCAGCACCTAACGCTTGATATTGGTTTTCTATAGTTAGTTTATATATATAAGATATTAAGATATCTGTTTCACCAGCCAAGTTTCCGTAAACTACTGGATTAAACGGTCCACCACTATTAAATAGATATATATTAGAGAAGTTATTAAAGTTAAATGTATATTGTCCAACTAAAAGTGGAGCTGTTTGGAATAAAACTAATGGAATTGTTATTTTTATTAACTTCTTAAATGAAGAGGCTCCATCGATATCAGCTGCTTCATATAAATCTTTATTTATAGATTGAAGTACCCCAGTTGCAAGTAAGAAAATATATGAACTTCCAAGCCAACCTTGTATACAAATAAGAACTACCTTTGATACAAATGGATCATTCTTAATTTGCAGTCCCTCTCCAAAGACACCTCTTAATATTTCAGTTAAAGCTCCATTTGGAGAAGACAATATACTAAAGAATAATATAGTAATAAATGCTGGTACAGCCCATGGTAATAAATATACTGACCTAAAGAACGTCTTACCTTTTATTCTTTCATTATTTAAAAGTAATGCTAATGCAAATCCAATAAATATAGCAAGAGTAGTTGCTCCTAGGGTCCATATAATTGTCCATCCAAGGATCTTCCAGAATATTGATCCCGCCATTCCTTCACCAAGAGCAATCATCTTGTAATTACTAATTATATCCCAACCAAATTTTGCTTGATGTTCTGGGTCCATACCAGTTATTGAAAGCAAAATTGTTGTTACTATTGGTATAAATACTATAAAAATAATTATAACTAATGCAGGCATTGACACTAGATAAGGTAGTCCATCTTCTGAAACACTTTGTCTAGTTTCACACCATGACCTTACTCTAGTACCTTTAATTTCTTCCTTTTCAACCTTATTTACATCTTTGAATGAAAGAACTAAAAGAACCAAAGCAATGACTAAGAATGCAATTGCAACTATCCCCTCAACCATAAATATAATTGATCTATCAAGTTTTCCTGCACCTTTAGCAAGTGTTATCAGCCCTGCTACCCCATCACCCTTATAATTACCAAATCCAAGTGAATAAGGAATTGCAATTAAATATATATATATTGTTGCTAAGAACATTATTATCGATTTTATATATTGTTTATTAATTAATTGTCCAAGTCCTGGTATTAAAACAGTAAGATAAGAAACTATTGGTATAGTTTTATCAACTTCTACAGGAACTGTTCTTCTAATATCTGCAACATTTATATTTACAGTATTAATTTTTTGCTTAAGAGTCTTACTTAACTCATGCTTCTTATTTTTAACAATTTCATTGTAGTAAGTTTTTTTAGATTCAAAAGATTTAACTAAAATTCTATCTTTTTTACTTCTCTTTAATCTTCTAATAGCCTCACCTTCAGCTTTTTCTGAAATTAGGCCTTCACTATGTCTAGATTTAACTATTTTAATATCTTCTTTTAAAATTCTATTTTCTTCTTCTTTAAATTTATTATATTCCTCTTGGAACTTCTTATTATCATCATCTGATAGCTCTGATAAAGCCTTTTGTGCCTTATCTAACTCTTCTTTGCTATCTTTAGCAAATTCAATTACTGGTGGTATTTGTATTATTTCCACCTTGCTTTGTTCATAAATCAACTCAGCATCATATGTTAGATTAATATATTTTTCATAAAATCCTAATTTTTCTTTTGCTTTAAAAAGTCTTATTTCAAGTGCATTTACTTTTTTATTGTTTGTACCATTATCTGATTTATAGGATTTTGCTTTTTCATCAAGTTCTTTTAAAAATAACTTTTCCCTATTTTTAAATTCAGCAAGGGCTTTATTGTATTGATGATCTTTTTTATTTTTTTGTAATTCTTTTAATTTATTTTTTAATTCTACCTTTTCTGATTCATTTGCATTTTTAATCTTTTCTTGAAGATCAGCTACTTCATATAAATAAAGATTCTTTCTTTTATATTCACGATCTAAATTATCATATACAAATTTATTGAACCTTTTCAAATTTCTCTTCCCCCTTTATGCTTGCTGCGTTTTTTGTGTAATATGTATAATCTTTTGTTTGTTTATATCTTTCCATAAATAAATTAGTACACATAGTAATCCTATATGGCAAATTATACTTATTATAAAAAATATTGAAAAGTATGTTTCTCCAAGAGTTGTAAAGAAAAACAATCCTATAGTTAGTACCATCCATATAGCTACAAATAGCTTATTAACTCCTGTTTTTACAAGAGAGAAATAACTATTTAAACTTAGTGCTATCGGGGTTATTATTCTTATAAAGAAAACAGATAAACATGATGTCAAATATATTGAATACATTTCATTTATCGTCTGACTTTTATCTATATTTAAATTTGGATTTTGTAGCCATGCTTCAAATAAACCTGTATCTTTTGCTTTAATAAAACTCTCAATTGAATTCATCATAATAATCACTGCACACAATCCTACTATCAAATAAAATGTCTTTTTGCTCATCTCAACTGTCGTTTTCATCTGCTCCCTCCTTAATTGTTAGAAAAGGAGAACCAGTCTCCTTTTCTATTCACTAGTTACTATTTATTTTATAGTTCCCATCATAGCATCGAATGAAGCCTTAACTTGCTTGTAAGCTTCTTCTGCATTAGCTGGCTTTTGAGCTGACCAAGATAATAATGCATTTTGCCATGAATCCCAAACCTTACCATATTCTAAGAATAATGGTCTATTAATAGATGCTTCATATGAAGTATAAGTTGCTTTTATAACTTTTTCATTCATTCCACCAATTCCATCATAAGCTGATGGTTCAACGTTTTCTAATATCTTACCAGTAGCATTAAATAAATCTTTAGCATATTCTGGGTTAACAATTTCTTTAATAAAGTCTTCAGCTAGAGCCATTTGAGCTTTGTTTTCTTCACATCTAGCATTTATTCCAAGACCCCATCCACCTTTCCAGTGGCTAAGTGCCTTGCCATTTACAGTAATTTGAGAAAGTGGTAATACTTCTAGGTTATCTGCTCCAACCTTATCAGATAATCCTGTAGTTGCCCAAGGACCATCTATTCTGATAGCTGCTCCACTATCAGCTGAGAATTGAGCATCTAAGTAACCAGAAGCTGCATCTTTATCCCAAAGGTCTGTTTTATTATCATAATTAGGCTTCCAGTAATTGTATAAAGATTCAAATAACTTTTGTTGGTCTGCAGTTAAGTCCTTCCATTCCTTAGTAGCATCTGTAGTTAATTTATCTCCATTCTTTGATAATAATTCAAATGATGCTGAATTTGTAAATCCTACTCCATACCAAGCATCATGAACTGGAACTACCATCTTACCAAATGCTAAATCATTAAATTCTATATTCTTAGTTAAATCTATTCCTGCTTTTTCTGCATTTCCCTTATTTACATAAGCCACTAATGTTTCTATATTATAAGGGAAAGCTAAATATTCATCACCTATTTTAAGATTTCCGCCTAAACCTGCGTCATAATCTTTAAATCCTCCAACTTCTTCAGCCATAGCCTTAGCATCCATTGGAGCTAAAACGTTTTTATTAGCTAGGTCATAAAGTCTATCAGCTGATAATGCAAAAACATCAGCTACATCTTTATTAGTTACATCAGTCTTATCTATAACATCTAAATGATCGAATGCACCTACTTTAATAAAATTAATAGTAGCATTTGGATGTTCTTTCATTACTCTTTCTTTAACTTGTTCATAATAAGGAAGCCATGCTTCTTCTACTTGAACTGAAATAGTTGCTGCTTCATCTTTCTTAGAATCATCTCCAGATCCACCACATGCAGTAAGGCTAAATGCCATACAACCTAGTAATAAAGCTGATATAAGTTTCTTTTTCTTCATAATTAATCTCCTCCATCCCTTCTTTAAGTTATATAAATTTTAATAACTTACCTCTTTAATTTAAATTCTCCAAATATCTTTTGCATATTCTCTTATAGTTCTATCTGAACTAAAGAATCCAGCATTAGCAGTATTTATAAAACATTTTCTAGCAAAGCTCATTTCATCTTTAAAATCTTTATTCAACTTCATTCTAGCTTCAAAATATCTATTAAAATCTTGAAGTATGAAGTAGTGATCTGGCTTGTGCCAGCTTGTTCCTTCTAATAATGAATTGTATAATTCAAAGAAGCTACCCTCTATAGTTCCTTCTTCATCTTCCATTCCATCATCAAAAGTTCCATCCACTAAAGAATCAATAACCTTCTTAATGTGTTCATCATTCTCATAGATTTCTTTTGGGTTATACCCCTCTTTAATTGCTAAGATTTCTTCTTCTCTTGCTCCAAATATATAGTTATTTTCCTCTCCTGCTTCTCTAACAATTTCAATATTAGCTCCATCATAAGTACCTAAAGTAACGGCTCCATTTAGCATGAACTTCATGTTACCTGTACCTGATGCTTCTGTACCTGCTGTTGATATTTGCTCTGAAACATTTGCACCTGGTATTAACTTTTCTGCATAAGACACATTATAATTTTGAACAAAAACAACTTTTAATCTATCATTTGTTTCAGGGTCATTATTTACAAGGTTAGATATTTCATTTATTAGCTTAATAATAGCTTTTGCTCTTGCATACCCAGGAGCTGCCTTTGCACCAAATATAAATGCTGTTGGCGTGAAATCTTTTATTTCTCCAGCCTTTAACCTATAATAAATATCTAAAATTGATAGTGCATTCATAAACTGTCTCTTATATTCATGTAGTCTCTTTATTTGAATATCAAATATGAAATGCTCTTCTAATCTAATACCTTCATGCTTCTCTATATACTCAATAAGTTGACGTTTTTTCTTCTTCTTTATTTCGATGTACTCTTTAATTACACTATCATCATCAGCATATCTTTCTATATTTTTCAACTTATCCAAGTCTTTTAAGAAACTATCATCTCCTACAAGTCTTGTTAATAGTTCAGTTAATTCTGGATTACAGCATGCTAACCATCTTCTTTGAGTAATCCCATTAGTTTTATTTTGGAACTTATCTGGATATATATCATACCATTCTTTTAAAGTATCCTTTTTTAGTATTTCACTGTGTATTTCTGCTACTCCATTAACATACTTTCCTATATAAGTAGCCATTCTAGCCATATGAACTTGTCCGTCTGATATAATTTCATATTTTGCTATATCTTTTTTCTTAACCTTTAGCTTTTTAAGCTCTTTTATTAATCTCTTATTAATTTCTTCAATTACTGCAAAAACTTCTGGCGTATATTTTTCTACTAATTCAATATTCCATTTCTCTAAAGCTTCAGCCATTACTGTATGATTTGTATAATTAAATACTTCCTTAGCCATTATAAAAGCTTCATCGAAACTAACATTATTTTCAGTAGTCATAATTCTTATAAATTCAGGTATAGCAACTACTGGATGTGTATCATTTAATTGAATAGAATTTAGTTCAACCAACTTTGAAAAATCATTGCCATACTCTGCTTTATACTTCTTTAATAAATCTTGAATTGATGCACTAGTAAAGAAATATTGCTGTCTATAACGTAATACTTTTCCTGCTTCTGTATTATCATTTGGATATAATCCTGCTGATATATTTTCGGCTTCTGTCTTTTCTTTTATAGCCTCATCATATTCACAATTATTAAATAGTTCAAAATTGAATTCGTTTACTGCCTCACTTTGCCAAAGTCTTAATGTACCTATATTCTCTGTGCCATATCCTATAATAGGCATATCATATGGCACAGCTACAACTTCCATATCATCAAATTTAACTTTAACGCTGTCCTCAAATCTTCTTAAGCTCCATTCGTCACCAAAAGCAGTCCAATTGTCTGCATATTCTTTTTGGAAACCATCCTCTATAGCTTGTTTAAACAAACCAAATTTATACCTAATTCCATATCCATTTAAAGGTATATCACAAGTTGCTGCGCTATCTAAGAAACATGCTGCTAATCTTCCAAGACCACCATTTCCTAATGCCATATCTTCAATCTCTTCAAACTGATTTATATCAAAACCAATTTCATTTAGTGCATCTTTAACTTCATCAAAAATTCCAATGCATATTAAGTTATTTTGGACTGCTCTCCCCATTAAAAATTCTGCTGATAAATAGTAAGCATGTCTGTTTTTATAAAAGTTTTTATTTGCTTCATTCCATCTATCTGTTATTTGAGAAATTACCACTTGTGCTACAACGTTATGCATTTCATGAATAGAAGCATCTTTAGCTTCTTTCCCATAATCCCTCATAAGATTATTCTTTATTTTATCTACTAATGTATTTACTTGCATCTAAACTTACTCCTTTATTAAATTCTTCTATATAGCTTGTTTAGTTCTTTTAACTTCTCTGCCAGTTCATCAGTAAGGTCTCTTTTGCTCATTCTCCATCTCCAGTTAGTACCTAATGTTGATGGAATATTTATTCTTGCTTCTTCACCTAGATTTAAAAGATCTTGCATTTGTAATATTGCTATATTGGCTACGCTTGATATTGCAAGCTTTATAAACTTCCAGTTATCATTCTCATCTTTCATTCCTGTATAGCTTTTGCAAAACTCTCTTTCCTCTTTACTAAGTGAATTAAACCACCCTTTTATTGTATCGTTATCATGAGTACCAGTATAAACTACAACATTCTTTTCATAATTATGTGGGAGATATTCACTATCTCCTTTTGGGTCAAATGCAAATTGAAGTACCTTCATTCCTGGATAACCACAATAATCTAATAGTTCTCTTACCTCTGGAGTTATATATCCTAAATCCTCTGCGATAACATCTATCTCTCCAAGCTCATTTTTTATAGCATCAAAAAGATCTTTTCCAGGGCCCTTTTCCCACTTACCATTTATAGCAGTTTCATCTCCATAAGGAATTGACCAATAACTTTCAAATCCCCTAAAATGATCTATTCTTATTACATCAAATATTTCTAATGAAGACTTTATTCTTTCAATCCACCAATTATAATTTTGGTTCTTTAGTTCCTGCCAATTGTAAATTGGATTTCCCCAAAGTTGCCCTGTATCAGAAAAAGCATCTGGCGGACATCCTGAAACCTCTTTAGGTATTAACTCTTCATTTAGCATAAAAATTTCTGGATTAGACCATATATCTGCACTATCCTCTGCTACATATATGGGAATATCTCCTATTATCTTAATGCCTTTATCATTTGCATACTTCTTTAGCTCTTTCCATTGAGAACTAAACATATATTGTAAAAACATATAAAAATCAATTTCATCTTTTAATAAGCTTGAATATTTTACTATAGCTTGTGGCTTTCTAAATCTTATATCCTTGTCCCACTCTTTCCATGGTGCTCCATCTTTATAATCTTTAATTGCCATAAATAAGGCATAATCATAAATCCAACCTTTATTAATTTCATTAAAATCTTCCAATTCTTTTTTAAGATCAACCTTAGCTCTTTCATGAGCTAATTTTAAAACCTTATATCTATTCTTGTACATTGTTCCATAATCTATATCATTTTCATCATTACCAAAATCATACTCATTGATTTCTTCTTGCTTTAATAGTTTATCTTCTACTAACATATCCAAATCAATAAAGTAAGGATTTCCAGCAAAGGTTGAAAAAGATTGATATGGTGAATCTCCATAACTAGTAGGTCCCACAGGTAATATCTGCCAATAGTTTACTTGAGCTTTCTCAAGAAAATCCACAAACCTATATGCTTCCTTTCCAAAGGTTCCTATTCCATAGTTTGAAGGTAATGAAAATATAGGTAATATTATTCCACTCTTTCTCATACTACAACCTCATTAGTTTTTAGAAATGTAAAATACAATTCTATTTCTTTTCGAAAAGATTTCTTCCTTGTACCTAAAGTATATCAATCTAAAACCCCCACAGTCAATGAAATAGAGCCATTTCACGTGTGTAAAAGTCCCCCTACAAAATCTCCTTTAAGCAGCTATTTAAAGCTTGAAATTTTTCATTTTTTAGATATTTTGTCGCTTTTTTTATGGTTATATATGCTGTAAGCATTGCTATTGCTCATTTCCTTAAACTTGATTTAATTCCTAAAAGTTTCACACTTTTTAATCTCTAGTAATAATCATATTGACTTTGGAATATCTCTTTGTTAAACTCAACTCAAATTTATCCATATGAAATGTATAGTAAAGCATTTTCTACAAAATTATACAAATATCTATTTAAGGGAGAGGATTCAAATGAAATTTAACTATGGTAAAAATGACTTTAAATCATTTAAGTCTGGTAATGAACATTGCTATTTACTAACTAATGGACTAGGAGGTTTTTCTAGTACAACCCTTATTAACTCTCTAGCTAGAAATGATCATTCATTATTTATGGCTTGTACTAAAGCTCCAAATAATCGAAAAAATATAATCAGCAAAGTTGAAGAGATACTTAGAATTGATAATAAAGAAGTTCATTTAAGTTCTCAGGAATATGTATGCTATACCAAAAATATAGCTGGTTTTCACAATATACATTCTTTTTCCCAAGAATATCTTCCTAAATGGACATATTTCTATGATGGGGTAGAAATTATAAAAACTATTGTATATGAGCAAGGTAAAAATACCTTAGGTATAAAATACTCTATAGATAATAGAAATGATAAAGATGTGAAACTTGAAGTTATTCCTGTTTTTGTATTTGCCAAAAGAGGGGAAATATTATCATCACCTCATAATTATACAATTAAAAATGATACATTTATTGCTAATGATATAGAACTTAATATCCATTCGAACTATTCTAGCAAAGAATTATCTACACCAACATTTATTAATGATTATTACTTTGCATATGATGCAGTAGATGGTAGAAATGCCGTTGGTTCAGGAACAACACTAGTTTCTTATTATTTTGAATGTAATGGAAAAAGCCAATCTGAATACCAACTTATTTTCACTCTAGAAAATGAATGTATTAAAGATATTGATACTTTAATAAGTAATGAAATAGATAGACAAAAAAAATTAATAAATAATGCTGGCTTTGAGGATGATTTAGCAAAAACCTTAGTAAGAGCTAGTGACCAATTCATTAGTCATAGAGACTCTACTAACGCAAAAACTATATTGGCTGGATATCCATGGTTTGAGGATTGGGGACGCGATACTATGTTTGCTGTACTTGGTAGTTGCATAAGTACAAAAAGATTTGATGATGCTAAAGATATCTTTAGAACATTTATAAAACATATTAATAAAGGACTAATGCCTAACCTTTTTCCAGAAGGCGGAATTGAGCCAATGTATAATACAGTAGATGCCTCCCTTTTATACATTTATGCACTTTATGAATATTATTTAGCTAGTAATGATTTAAAATTTATCAAGGAAGAAGCTTTTCAACCTATATTAGATATTATAAATTGGTACAAGCATGGCACTGATTTTAATATATATATGGATGATGATTATCTAATTAATGCTGGAGAGGGCTTCCACCAAGTAACTTGGATGGATGTAAGATTCAATGATATATTACCTACTGCAAGACATGGAAAACCTGTTGAAGTTAATGCATTTTGGTATAATGCATTAAAAGTAGCTTCTTTTTTTGGCACTAAACTAAATTTTAATGTAAGTGAATTTGATTCCTTAAGCCATAAAGTTAAAAAATCATTTGAAGAAAAATTCTGGAATGAAGAAAAAAAATGTCTTAAGGATGTTGTATCCGGAAATAGCTATGACAATCAAGTTAGATCTAATCAGATTTGGGCTGTAATGGTTCCCTTCTCTCCATTATGCAATGATAAAGCAAAATTAGTTGTAGATAAAGTATATCAAGAACTATATACTCCTTATGGACTTAGAACATTAAGTAAATATGATAAAGAATTTGTAAAGGAATATGGCGGTAGCCACTTTAAACGTGACATGTCATATCATCAAGGCACAGTTTGGCCATTTCCTCTTGGAGGATATTTCATATCTTATCTTAAAGTAAATGATTATTCTGTTAAGGCCAAAGAAAAAGTACGTGAACAACTAGAATACTTTGAGTCTTGCTTAAGAGAAGGATGCGTTGGACAAATTGCTGAAATATATGATGGATTAAATCCTAATGAATCTAGAGGATGCTTTGCACAAGCTTGGAGCGTATCAGAAATCTTAAGAGTATTTTATCATTTAACAATTTAAATTTTTTATTTTTAAAATATCTCAGCATATTTATATAAATATATATTTACATATTTATTTATTCTTATATTCATATATTTTTATATTTATATATTGTTATATTATTGCTTTTCTATATTCAAAAAAGAAATCGCTTTTGCGATTTCTTTTATACTTTTACAACTAAAGTTGATAATCCATCAACAAATAATTTATTATCTTCTACTACTTCTATTACTTCTACTCCAGACTTTTCTTTGTTAACAATAATATTAAATCTATAATAATGATCAAAATCTACTTGTATCCTATTCTTATTTGCATTATGAATAACTATTATATCTCCATTAATATTATCTAACAGCTTATACCCCACTGAATTCATTGGAGTATTTATAAATGTGAGTTTATTTCTTATTTCTTCTACAGTCCTCATTCTAAAAGCTGGATAAGCTTTTCTTAGTCTTATTAATCCTTTAACATAATTAAATGTATCTATATTTTCTAGCTTTCTTCTCCAATCGATCTTATTAACTGAATCTGAGGAATTATATGAATTCTCAACACCATACTTAGTTCTTAAAAATTCTTGTCCTGCATGTAAAAATGGAATTCCTTGAGATAATAAAATTATACTAGTTCCCAATCTGCTCATATATTTCAAATCATTATCATCTTTTACTGTAAGATTTAATTTATCATATAAAGTATGATTATCGTGACATTCAATATAATTTATTACTTGATTAGGAGATACATCGCCCCAGGATTGAATATAATCCGAATATTTAATTCCTCCTACTATTCCTCTCTTTACATCACATTCCTTATTATATTCTCCACTTAGAAATCCTCTAACTTCATGAGAAAATGGATTGCCTCTTAATCCATCTCTAATTCCATCATTAAAGAAAGCAATGTTATTTAACTTATAAGCATTTCCTTGTACAGCTTTTTCTTCATATCTTAAGAGACTTGGCATATTCCAACCTTCACCTAAAATAATTATATTAGGATCTATCTTATCTAACTCTTCCCTAACTTTATTCATAGTTTCTACATCAAGCAATCCCATAAGATCAAATCTAAATCCATCAATTTTATATTCATTAGCCCAGTAAACTATAGAGTCTACTATAAATTTTCTAACCATAGCATTTTCAGATGCTATTCCATTGCCACACATACTTTCATTAGATAGCTTCCCATCACTATTATATCTAAAATAATATCCAGGCATTAATTTATTAAAACCTGATTTTTCTACATCATACATATGATTATAAACTACATCCATTATTACAGACATACCACTTTCATGTACAGACTTAATAGCCTCTTTCAACTCTCTTATCCTTGTAACTGGATTATATGGATCTGTTGAATAACTACCTTCTGGTACATTATAATTAGCAGGATCATACCCCCAATTATATTTTTCTTCACTATAAGGCTCTCTTTCATTTATAGTGGAAAAATCAAATATAGGTAAAAGTTGTACATGGGTTACTCCTAAATCTTTTATATGTGATATTCCTGTTTTAATTCCTTTAGGCCCTTTTGTACTTTTCTCTGCTAAGGCTAGAAACTTACCCTTATTCCTTATTCCCGACTCATTATCAGATGATAAATCTCTTACACTTACCTCATATATAATTGAATCTGTACCATATAACCTATTGGGTATGACATGAGTACTCCATCCTTCTGGATTACTTTTATTCATATCTATAATTGCACCTTTTTCTCCATTTACAGATATAGCTTTTGCATAAGGGTCTACCCCCTCACTTTTAACTCCATCTATTAAAGCAATGAAAGTATAAAACTTATTCTCTAAGTTTCCATCTAAAGTGATTTGCCATACCCCTTTATGCCCTTTTTCCATAGGATATTCTTTTCCTTCTATATCATCATACCCATCATATATACATAGGTACATTTCATCAGCTATAGGTGACCAAACCTTAAAAACATTTTGTTTCCCTTTAAGTTCATAGCCTAAATCATTATTTTCATAATAATGAAGACTGTCTATTTTCTTTATATCTAGTTTTTTCATAAGCACCTCTCTTAAGAAATTATACATTTACTTTTTCAGTGATTATTTTTCCTTCTGCTGTTATAATAGTTACTAAAAGTTCTTTCACCTTATTATTTCCACTATTCTTTACTACTATTGTATGCTTATCTTCTTCTAATGTAATTGTTATATTTAAGTTTGAATGCTCTCCTAATAGATATTCCTTACTTATTCCATCATCATCATATAAATCATACTCTGCCCTATCTGCTACAAATGCTAATACATTTAATGTTTCATTATTTAATAATTCTGTATTTTGTGCAGGCTCACCATAAACAAACATTCTATTCTTTCTTATAAATACTGCAAATTCATTTAAATCTAAATTAATGTAATTATGGCCTTTATTAATTACATCAAAGTCTTTACTAGTATATTTCTTAACCTTCCATAAAAGCATATCCTCTGGTAGATACACATATCTTCCACTCTTATTGGGTTCATAAACTGGGGCAATCATAATAGAATCTCCTACTAGCAATTGATCTTCTATTTGCGATACAAATTCATCATTATATTCAAAACTTAAAGGCTTTATTAGCATATCACTTGAATTTATAGCCTTCATATATTCTGAATAAAGATAAGGAATCATTGCATATCTAAACTTAATAATATTTTTTATAGTCTTTTCTGTATACTCATCAAATGCAAATGGCTCTTGATTTCTTGTCCCCATAGAAGAATGATTTCTATATAAAGGGGCAAATATACTTAACTGGTTCCACCTTATAGCTAATTCTGGATCTACATTGCTTCCAAAACCACAAGTATCTGCTCCACTATATATAAATCCACACATATTTATAGAAGGTAACATCTTCATGTTTAAAATTAGATGCTCCCACCATGAGCAATTATCTCCAGTCCAAATACCACCATATCTATGTGCTCCAATAAATGATGCCCTTGAAAACAACAAGAATCTCTTATTACTATCTATTTCTTCAAAACCTTCTGCAGCAGCTTTAGTCATATTAAATCCATATAAATTATGAATATCATAATGGTTAACTATTCCATTCTCTGTCTTATGATAAAAACCTTTATAATCATTCATACTATTGCTTAAACCTAATACAACATCTTTAAATTTGAAGAATGAATCTATATTAAGTTCTTTAGTTCTTAATTCGTCAATATTTCTATAAGCATCATTTATTCCATTTTCACTATAAAAGATTGCTGGTTCATTCATATCATTCCAAAAACCTTCAATCCCCTTATCAATCAAGCACTTATACTTTTTGCCAAACCATTTTCTTGCATCTTTATTTAAAAAATCTGGAAAATGTACTTTTCCAGGCCAAACTGCTGCTACAAAAGGTTTTCTATCCTTATCTATGACAAAATAATCATTCTCTATACCTTCTTCATAAATATCATATTCATCTTCTATCTTTACACCAGCATCTATTATTGGAATTATCTTAACACCCTTACTCTTTAGTCTTCTAGTTACTTCTTCAAAATTAGGGAATCTTTCATCACTTAAAGAAAAATCCTTATAATTATCCATATAATCTAAATCTAGACATATACCATCACAAGGAATATCCCTTTCTATAAACTCATTAACTAGACTTTCTACTGCCTCTTCTGTTGGATAACTCCATCTACTTTGTATATAACCAAAAGCCCACTTTGGAGGTACATATCCTTTTCCTATTATCTTTAAGAAATTTTGCACTATCTCTTTTACTGTCTCTCCATTAATTATATAAATATCAGCATCCTTGCCCTCAATTGTTATCTCTAGCTTGTCCTTTTTTTCATATCCTACATCGTAAATAATTTTACTTGGGAAATCTATATAAACTCCAAATTTCTTTTCTCCATCAACAATAAAGAAATTATGCGCCCCATATAAGGATTTTTTATCTGGGGCATGATTTGGATCATCAGTACAAAAACTTTCATATATCCATCCTCTTTTATTTATTCCCCTTATATTTTCACCTAATCCATATACTATATCTTTTTTTCCCATATTATATTTTAGTTTAATTTCCTCACCTAAATTTAACTGAAAATATTTAAATTCTATGTCACTTTCACTTACTCCTTTTTCTATTACAGAATATGTTTCAATAGGCTTTCCAAACTCATATCTAACTACGTTTTTATTTACAATATAACTCTTCATAAACTCCTCCTTAAATTACAATCATTTATACCTATTAACTACCTATATTTTAATTTTATAGTAACAAAGTGACTTCACCTATTTCAACGATTTATGAAATATAATCCCTTGTGAAATATGATATAAAAATCATTTTTTAAGCATATAATTTCACTATGAAATTCTCATACAATTTATAGTCTTATTATGTTAAAAATAGCATGTAAACATTGACTTAAATATTTTTGCTATGTTAACCTTAAGGAAATGAACAAAATTTTACAAATGAGAGGTTTAATAAATGAATGATGTTTTATACAAAAATAATCAGAAAGTTATTGGATCAATAGTTAGATTAAATAGAATTAAGAAGAATATGAGTCAAAAAGCTCTTGCAAAAGGAATCTGTGTACCATCCTACTTAAGCCGTATCGAGAATGGTGAATTACTTCCAAGTGATGATGTTATATCTATTCTTTTTGAAAGACTTGGCCTAAAATTCAACGATAGTCCTGAATTTATAGAAAAAGGCTTAAAATCATTTGAGAGATTTCTTAATGATCTTAATTTTAATGAATTTGATTATACAAATAAAATATTCAGTGATATAGAAAAGCATGAAGATGACTTTATTACATCTCCTCTTATACTTGACTATTATTTGGTCAAACTAGCTAGATATTGTAGTACTCCAGAGAGAGATAAATTTGAAGGTGCCAAAGAATCAATACTTTCAGCTTTTGATTTATTATCTCCAAAGCAAGAGTCATTATATAACTTCTATATTGGTGTTGATATCTTAAATATTACAGGAGATATATCCGAAGGAAAAAGATATATTGAAAAAGCGCTAAACTATAAAGAAAATGGTCATGGTTATTACTGGCTTTCCTATGTTTATAGAGTGGAAAATAACCCAATTAAAGCATATGATTCAATAAAAAGGGCATTAGCTTTATATGTAGAGGAAGGAAACTTTATTAGTATAATGGAAAGTTATGAAAAAACAGCTGAAGTATATTTCATGCTAGATAATCATGCAGATGCCATAAATTACTTAAAAATGTCTCTTAGAATGGCTGAAAAGATTAATAATTCCTATTATATTGAGTATATTAATTCAATGCTTGCTTGGTCATATTTTAAAATACAAGACTATAATACTTCTTTGAAATACTTAAAAAAGAACTCTGGATTAATAGATCACAGAATGATTATTCCTGATTCAGTTATAGAGTGTTTAATATATTTTACTTTAGAAGATAAAGAGAATTTAAAGAATTCAATAACTAAGCTAGATACTCCTCAATCTTTAGAGCATATAAGTAAGGATTTAGCTAATATATTATTTAAGTTATTTAATTTTTATATTGAAAATGAAAATTATATTAAAAGTCCTATTTGGGAAGGATTATTAATATATATTGTTGATGACATTACTCAACTTGTAGAATTGAGAAAAGTATTTATTTCCTATCTAAAAGAGTACTATATTCATAACAGAAGGTACAAAGATGCTTTATTCCTTAAGTAATGGATAAAATTTCTACATATTTTTTTAAAAAAGGTATTGGCTTTTTCGACAAAATGTCGTATCATAGTAATTGGTTATTGACCATATAACCTCTCATAAATTCTCAATACCCTTTTATACCATAGTTGAAAGATGAGTACCCATCATCTTTCTTTTTTTGCTATTTTTTATAAAATTATAATTATATAAAATTTTAAGACCAAATAAGAGTATTATTCACTCTTATTTGGTCTTACTTTTTATTATTCTTCTACGAATAGTGGAACAAGTTCAAACTTTGTGCAATCAACTAATCCTCTGTTAGTTAGTCTTAATTCTGGTAAACAAGCAAGTGGAATTAAAGCCATTGTCATAAATGGAGATACAATATCACATCCAATTTCTTTCCATGCCTTATCTAAACCTTCAACCTTTTCAGCCATCTCAGCTAACGGCCTATCACTCATAAGTCCTGCTATTGGAAGTGGAACTAATCCTAATACCTTACCATCTTTAACAGCTACCATACCACCACCACATTCAACTAATGTGTTAGCAGCTAAAGCCATATCTTCATCATTTGTTCCTACAACCAATAAATTATGAGCATCGTGAGCAACTGTCGCAGCCATTGCTCCCCCTTTAATTCCAAAGCCTTTTACAAATCCGTATCCAACTTTACCTGTTTCATGATGTCTTTCAAATACAGCTGCCTTTAGAACATCTTTACTTACATCACATTGAACTTTTCCATCTTTAACTTCTAATTCAATATGTCTTTCATATGTTCCAACCCTTGCTGGAATAATTTCTATAACTCTTGCATTAACCTTATCTTTACCTTCAGCTAATATATCAAATGATTTTGGAGTTATTTCTTCCTTTATATGCATTGAATTCATTGCATCTTCTGGATAATGGTACTCTGCTATTTCAGTTGTTAAAACTCCATTTTCAGCAACTACGTTACCATCTATAATAACCTTTGTTATATTAATCTTATTTAAATCATCTATAAAAACTATATCTGCACATTTTCCTGGAGTTATTGACCCTAATTCATGATCCATTTGGAAACATTGAGCACAATTTATAGTAACCATTTGTATTGCTACTAGTGGATCTATTCCTTCTTCAATAGCTCTTCTTATAATATGATCTAAGTGTCCATCCTTAAGTAAAGTATGTGGATGTGTATCATCAGATATTAATATTGCAAATCTACTATCCACCTCATTTGCAGTAATTGACTTACTAACTTCCTTTAAATCATGCCATGCAGAACCTTCTCTAAACATTGAATACATTCCAAGTCTCATCTTTGCTAATGCATCTTCTGCTCTTGTAGATTCATGACAACATCTTACTCCTGATGCTATATATCCATTTAACCCCTTCCCTGTTTCAGGAAGAGAATAATGTCCTGTTACTATCTTGTTAGCTTTTAATGTTTCTCCTACTACTCCATGTGCATGATCTGTAGAATATAATATTCCTGGGAAATTCATCATTTCTCCAAGACCAACAACTTCATCCCACTTCATAGTTTCTGCAACATCTTCAGGTCCTACTGCTGCCCCTGTATCCTCGAATCCTGGAACTGCTGGCACGCATGATGGAGTAGTTACCATATTCTTAAGTGGTGTTCCCTTACCATCTTCTATCATATAACGTACACCATTTAACCCAAGTACATTACAAATTTCATGTGGATCCATATATATTCCTACAGTACCATGAGGTACTACTGAACGTGCATATTCACTAACACTAAGCATTGATGATTCAACATGGATATGACCATCCAAAAATCCAGGAGCTATATACTGTCCCTTTGCATCAATTACTTCTGTTCCTTCCCCTACACAATGCTTTGCATCTCCAACTAAAGCAATTCTTCCTTCACTAATTGCAACATCAGTATTATCAATTACTTCTCTAGTGCATACATTTATAAGCTTTGCATTTGTAATTACTATATCTGCTGATTGATATCCTTGAGATACAGCAACAATTTTCTTACTTACTTCCCATAATGGTTTCACATTAAATTTATTAAACATATAACCTCTCCCTAATTACTTATTATAATATTCTTTATATTTCAACACATTATTTTAAATCTCACCCCAATTTTACCATATACAACTGCAAATACACAAATTATTTTTATTTTTTATTTAATATCGTTCGTGATTTTCTGTAAATATAAAAACCAACTCCATCTGCTAATGCCCATCCAATAGGTATTGACCACCATATTCCATTTGCGCCTAAAGTAGTTGCAGATAGAATATATGAAAGTATAACCCTACTTCCTAAAGAGATTATAGTTAAAATAATAGACATTTTTAACATACCAAGTCCTCTATAAAGACCATAGAACATAAATAAAAATCCTATAAGAACATAAAAAATTGCAACTACTGATATATATTCAACTCCAAGCCTTATAACTTCTTCCTCACCTTTATCTACAAATAGAAGCATTATATTCTTAGAAAAGACTAAAATCAAAGTTGATACAAAGAAGCAAAAAGCTATTATTATTTTAATTGCTCCTTTAACACCTTCTTTTATTCTTTCAGGCTTTCCAGCCCCTTTGTTTTGTGCCACATAAGTTGAAAAAGCATTTCCAAAATCCTGAACTGGCATATAAGCTATAGAATCTATTTTTACTCCTGCTGCAAAAGCTGCCATTACAGTTACTCCAAATGTATTAACTAGCCCTTGAACTATAAGTATTCCAAAATTCATTATTGATTGTTGAACTGAAGTTAGAATAGAATAATTAGCTACTAGCTTCAAAGTATCCTTTTTAATTCTAATATCTTTTCTCTCAAATTTTATAAAGGATATATTCTTAAATACATATATAATACTCAGAATTGCTGAAACCCCTTGAGCAATTATTGTTGCAAGTGCAACTCCTTTTACACCTAAATTAAAATTTATTACAAAAACTAAATCTATCACTACGTTAATTACTGAAGCAATAATTAAAAAATATAAAGGTCTTTTAGAGTCCCCTATTGCTCTTAAAATAGCAGTTGCTAAATTATATATAAAAGTAAATCCAAGTCCTAATAAAATTATTATTAAATATTCTTTAGCTGCCCCTAATAATTCTGATGGCATATTAAATAAATCCAACAATAAGTTTATGGATATTAGAGAAATTACCATCAATATTAAAGTAATACCCCCAATAAATATAAAAGAGGTAATAGATATTTCTTTAAATTTATCATTTTCTTTAGAACCATAGCTTTGAGCCAGTATAACTCCTACCCCCATAGATAAGCCAATTATTATTGATGTTATAAAAGTTACTATTGCAAAAGAAGAACCAACAGCAGCTAATGCCTCTGGTCCAACGAACCTTCCAACTACAATAGTATCTACAAGGTTATATAATTGCTGGAATATATTTCCCAAAATCATAGGTAATGCAAACTTAATTATAAGCTTATTACTATTCCCTTTTGTCATGTCTAACATAATAATCCCCCTACCACTAACTTCCAAGATATCTCTTATAAATATACCATACTTTTCCTAATTAGTAACATTATAAAAGCCGTCAATAAGTATTGACGGCCTTTGCTACTTTACTTTAAAACTTCCTTTTTCTTCTTTTATTTTAATATTAAGCATTTTTAGAAGTTTATCCATACTCTTTATTTGATTTACATATTTAATATCCCTCTTATCTAACATTCTTTGAATCATATCTATAATTTCTTTTTTCTCTTCACTAGAAATAGTTAGATTATCTTTTAAATACTGTCTATTTATATAAGTTAAAGTAGTCCAAATTTGTTCAGCAGAAATTTTACTATTATCCATTAATACATAAGTAAAATTCCTATTTCTCTTCCCTTCTGGATATGCTTTTTTAAAGAATTTAATAAACCCACTTTCAGGTTTATTTTCTTTCTTTTCTTTCACTAGCTTTCCTAGAGAAGACTTTAGAGTATTCTTTAAGAACATTATTGTATTAGGCTTAACCTTAGACTTAATATTATCTATACTTTCATCAATTAATTTATAAGTATCATCAATAAGCTCTTGAGGTACTCCTTCCCCCTTAAGTATTTTTGTTCTCTCAATATATTCTAAAACATCTTTCTTTGTTTCTAAATTTTTACCATATAACTGTTCTAATAATTCTTGGGAAGTTATCAGCTTTAGTTCATCTAAATTAATCATTTATTTCTCCTTCAATACATAATAATTCTTTTATAATTATAAACTATAAATTCCTCTCTATACATAAAAACATATCAGTTCCTAAAATATTAAGTTAACACAAGGGTTTTAAGCACCCTTTGTAAATTATATACTATTAATTCAACCACACTTATTTAGAAATACCTTTCATTTTCTTATATATATTTATATAATATTAAGGTAATAGATTTAGGGGAGGTTTATATCTATGAATAATATACTTACTCACGAAAATATGAAAAAATTACAAGAAGAATTAGATTATAGAATGACTGTTAAAAGGGCTGAAATAGCAAAAGAAAAGTTAATTGCAGCAGCTCATGGTGATAGATCTGAAAATGCTGAGTATAAAGAAGCTTGTGCTAACTATAGAGAAAATGATAACAGAATACAATATTTATTATCTATGATTTCAACTGCTACAGTTATTGATGATGAAAATGTAGATAAAACTGTATTAGGAATTAACAGTAAAGCTAGAATAAAGTTTGTTGAAGATAATGATGAAGATGTAATTACATTAGTTACTACAATGGATCTAGATCCTGAAAATATGATGATAAGTATAGAATCAGATTTAGGAAAAGCACTAGCTGGTAAAAAAGCTGGTGATATAGTTGAAGTTAATGCTCCTGGTACAAATTATACTGTAGAAATACTTGAAATATTAGAATAATAATAAAGCTTCTATGAGTTTATATCATAGAAGCTTTATTATTATTCTCCATGCTCCATTAAAAAGTTAGCTAAAGCTCCAACTAAATTAGCGTCCTTTTTATGAGTACATGTATCTATATTTGGCATAAGGGTATCTATATTTATCTTTTCTCTTATGATCAATAACTTTTCATTTATTCTATCAATAAAATCTTCCCTATTACTAATTGCCCCACCTAACAAAATTATCTCTGGATCATAAATATGTTGTAAATTAAATATTCCTTTTGCTAGATTCTTATAGAAAGTATCTATAGCCCCCCTACATACTTCGTCGCCTTTTTCTGCTGCTTCAAAAATACTTTCTCCATTCCATGAATCATCATTATAGTGCTTTCTTACCTTTCTAACAAAAGACATTGTAGATGCAACTTCACTAAAGTTTAAATATTCACCATTAGATTCTTCCATAAGCATATATCCAACTTCTCCCCCATGAAGATGTTTGCCATGATGAATTTTCCCATCTTTTATTATTGCGCCACCAATTCCAGTACCACATACCACAAATAATATATCATTTAAATCTTTTCCCTTACCTGAAAAAGACTCTGCTAAAGCTGCACAGTTTGCATCATTTTCAATACTTATAGGTAATCCTGTTTTTTCACATAAAACTTCCTTCCAATTTGGTCCGTGAATACATGGAAGTGCACTTGCTCCCCCAATCACCCCAGTTTTACTATTTACAGCTCCTGGAGCACTAATTGCTATACCTTCTATATCATAGCTTTTTCTTATTTCTTCAATCCAATTTACAATTCCATCTATAATAACACTAAACTCATCAGAAATCTTTAAATTACCTTTATTAGTTAAATTACCATTCTTATCAGAAATACCTACTTTTATAGAAGTACCTCCTATATCTAAACATGCATACATATCTAAAATCCTCCCCATATATTACTCTTTATTAAATACCTTTTCCGTTGAAACCCATGCTTCTAAAACTTCTTTATATTTCCTTACATAATAATAGTGAATTAAATCTATTTGTATTAAAATAGGAATTTGAGCCGATATCATTCCTGTTGATTCTTCCCCAGAAAGATTAGCAGTAACTATAATTATATCTGCATATTCATTTAATTTAGTATGTTCATTTCCTGTAATAACTACAAGTTTAGCTCCCTTTTCCTTTAAGGCTTTTGCACATTTTTGTAGGTATTTATTCCCTCTTAAAGTAAATATAAATACCAAGTCTCCTTCTTCTATTACTGCCGTAGCCATATCTATAGCATCTTTGTCATAAATTACTTCTATAAATTTCCCCATTCTAGAAAATCTAAATTTAAAATCTTGAGCTGCTGTTGCACTTAAACCTAATGCAAAAATATGCATAAATCTATAGCTATGTATTAAATCGCAAATATCCTCAATCTTCTCTCTGTTAAAGCTTCCATCAATTTGATTAAAGATTTTAAAGTATGATTTCTGTAAATCTACTGAAATATTATTCATATTAATTTTATCATTTTCTTTAAGATGCTCATTATATAAATATATAAGTTCCTTATAGTTATTAAGTCCTATCTTTTTACAAAATCTTGTGATTGATGCAGGGGAAACACATAGTAAATCAGCCAAATCATTTATTGACATTGGTTTATTATTTCCTAGAAAATACTCAGCAATCTGCTCTTCTACATAGGTAAATTTGAACTTTGCATGAGTTATCCTCAATATAATCTCTTTATTCATATTCCTACCTCTCCCAAATCTTACTATGATTTAATACTATATATTTCCCCCATCTTTTTCAACTATATATTGATTTTTAATGTCTTAATTTCACCATTCTTAAATTTTCCTAGATTTATATGTCCGTTAATTTTCTCTTCACTAACTATAACCCTATTATTCATATTAACCCACTCATAACTAGTCCCTTTATTAGTCTTAAGCTTGCCTCCATCAACTAATTTATCATTATAATTTACAAATCTAATAGTAAATGATTTTTTATCTACAGGTGTTATAGAAGTAACTACAATATCTTTTAATTGGCTACAATCTACTATATTCTTTATTGCTTCCACACTATCTTTTAAAGGATGCATAACAAAATATTTAAGGGTATTTGTAAACCTGTTTATTTCTTGTATTTGATAACTTGGAATAGTTATACTATAGTTCTTCCAAAGTTTATTCACTACTGTAGCATCCATTTTATTGCTAAGATATATAGCAAACTTAAATTTCATTTTTCCCCTTAATTGACTATCAGGCGTTTCTATATATCTAAATTCATTTCCAGATGCTATACCAGGTCTTCTAATTAAATCAGGCTTTCCTAAAAATCCAACCCCTCTAAATAAAGTTAATGCAATCTTAGAATCATCTAATATTTCATATTCCTTTATTCCTTTTGCTAAGAATGTAGCTGATGAGTTTTCATCTTCAATTCCTACAAAATGAAGCATTGGATATATTGGTGATGGCTCTTCTTTCCATCCTAATTCTCTCCAATCATTAATATGTTCAGGAACATTGTCTCTTTTTATTACCCCAAAAGCAGTATCTGAAATGCTTTCTGTTGAAAAAACATCTGTTTTTAAAACTATTCTCATTCTATGATCATCTGCATTATTATCCAACTCTAAATGACATTCTATAGCACCCTTATTGGACAATGATAAACTTAATTTATATGGTATGCTTGTACTTCTCTTATTTAATTCTCTCTCTTTAAGATTTTCTGGTACAATAAATTCTCCACATATTTTAATATCTTTATGAAGCTTTCTATTATTTACTTCTACATTTCCATTCTCAAAGCTTAAGTTATATCTAAAATCATACTTTTCTTCTGGAGGGGAGTAGTCATATGTATCTCCATCATCTCCACTTTCTTCAATGTATAAGCAATCCTCTAACTTTCTATTATTAACTTTATCTAAGATATTAATTTTCCCATCAATGAATTCAACCTTATAGAAATTATCTTCTATATAATTATCCTTTTTATTTTCTGATGCTTCTACTTCTTCATCAATTTCAACTAATTTTAATACTTCTATACTTAATGGCTCTAAGTTGCATTTTAATGCCACCTTTGAAACATAATAGTATAGATCTTTATCGTATTGAGACTCATCCTTCTTAATGCTACCTGCATACTCTTTAACTACATCTAATACTTCATGCTCAATTACATTTCCATTTTTATCTGTAATTTTAAAATTCTTAAGTTTAGTTGTAACAATCACTTTTGCCACTTCTTCTCTTCTATGAGGAAGAGTATTAAATAAAATTATGTCATTTTCCTCTTTACCTTCAATAGATTCACTTATCTTTCTTATAATATAATCACAAGCTGAGTAAGATAACTGATCTGCTTCTGTTAACCTTGAAATTATACTTCTATTTGTCTTATCACTATTACATCCACAAGCACTATCATGAGCATGATTCATAAGTAACTTCTTCCAAATTTCTTCTATCATTTCAACCTTTGGATCTAATCCAAGATTTTGAGCTATAACCATTAATGGTTCTAATTGATAAATTAATCTTCTTTCAATCTTATCATTTAAATACTTATGGTCATATCTAGAAGAATATATTGATCTATGAATTTTAGAGTTAGATGGGTTTACAAATTCACCTTTTACTTCTTTTAACCCTTCTGACTTTTCTAATTCATCAAAGAACTTATCGCAACTGCTTTCAACATATTCAAAATCATTTTTAGTTCTATCATTATAGTATTTTATTCTCTCTTTTAAATTGAAATCTACAAACCTCTGGTCTCCCCCTACTGGTAGAAGAATATTGTCAGTTTGTGATCCATCTAAAATTGTTTTTTCTACTTTTTCTACATCATCAGTATAAATTAAATTCCCACCATAGAAGTATCCATTTTTTATGTTGTAAACTAAAAGTGAACTATCATCTTCACCCTTCCAAATAAACTCTCTATTGGGACAGACATCCTTAGATACCCCTCTCCAGAAAATACTTCTCTTAATATCAAAACCATTTAATATTTTAGGCATATCCTTACTTTGTCCAAAAGAATCTGGTAAATAGCCAACCTTTAAATAATCTCCATACTTTGATGCACTTTTTATACCATAAAAAAGATTTCTAGCTATTGATTCTCCATCTATAATCAGCTCATCAGTTTGTGTATACCAAGGTCCTATTATTAATTTTCCTTCTTCAACAAGTTTTTTTACTCTTTCAAAGTTACTTGGCATAAACCTTATATATTCATCTAAAATACTTAATTGTCCATCTAATAAATATGTTTCTAAATCTCCATCTTCTAGTGCCTTTATTACTTCATCCATATGATATACTAGCTGTATAATTGATTCATTTGAAGTAAAATACCATTCATAATCCCAGTGTGTGTGGGGATAAACATGTATTTTTTTCATTATATATCTCCTTTTATGAATTAAATCTTTTCTATAGTAAAAATCCACTGGTTCTTATTACAATCACCAGTGGATTTTTAAATTATAGTTGTATACCCTTAACTAAATTGTATAGTTTTTGGGAGTCTGTTTCTTTGATAACTGTATTTCTGAAATCATCATCTATTAATTCTTTTGCTATTGTGCTTAATATCTTTAAGTGATTTTCTGCTCCATCCTCAGGAATAGTTAGCGCAAAAGCTGTAGTTATCTTCTTTCCATCTAATGAGTCCCATTCTATTGGATTTTTAAATTTAATTAAGAATACACCTGGTGAAATAACTGTTGAATTTTTACTATGTGGTATTGCTATACCATCATTAAATCCAGTTGTAGCTTCTTTTTCTCTTTTTTGTAACCCGTGATAAAAATCTTCTTCACTCTTTACATATCCATGCTTCTTAGCTATTGATGCTATAAACTTAAATGCTTCATCTTGAGTAGTTGAATTTTCATCAATGTATATGTGATCTTCACTAAATAATTCCTTAGCTTCTACTATAGATTCCTCAATAATTTCATTAGGCTCTACTTCTATATATTCTTCCTCTTCTTCAGATACTGGCTTTCTCCAGAATCCAATGATTAATGCTGTTACTAAAATACCTGCAAATATACATAATATCCAAGTTATAAATGGAACTGGTTGTTCAATATATCCTATAACTGCTCCAAGTGGAGATCCAATACCACCGTAGAACTTACATCCAGTTATAGAAGCAAGTCCACCTGCTAATGCTGAACCAGCAACAGATGCAGTAATCATTTGAACTGGATTAGATGCTGCAAATGGAATTGCTCCTTCTGTAACTCCAACCATACCCATACCAAATGCTGAACTAGCTGATATCTTTTCATTCTTTGTAAATTTATTCTTAAATAATACTGATGCAAGCCATATTCCTAATGGTGCAACTGAAATTGCAGCTTGTGTTGCTGTTTGAGGTACAAAGTTAGCATTTGCTATACCAAACTTAGCCACTGTATCTGTATAAACAGCTGTACCAAATATAAGTGCTGTCTTATTAACTGGACCTCCAAAGTCAAATCCAATCATACCACCAATAATTGCTCCAATTATAAATGGTGCTCCAGCGAATGTTTCATTTAAAGTTGTTAATCCACTATATAAACTATCCATTAATCCTGCTATGGGATTACCAATTAAGTATGTTACTATAACCATTATTGCAAAAGTAGCTATTAAAGGAATAATCATAATAGCAAGTAATGGTTGTAATATCTTAGGCCATTTTATCTTCTTTAGTCCTTTTACTAAATATCCAACTATGAATGCAACTAAGATTGCTCCTAAGAAACCACCACCTGTTTGAGTTCCTAAATATGTTGCATCATTTACTAAGTATGCACCTATCATTGCTGGTGCTATTGCAGGCTTGTCTGCTATTGAGTTAGCAACAAAAGCTGCAAATAAAGGAATCATTAATTTAAATCCAACTTGTCCAACTTCAAAAAGCTTAGACATGAAGAATCCCATTTGAGTTGATGTATCAAATCCCCAATTTACTATTTGACCAAGTTCATTTGCTTGGAATGCAAATATATTAGCAATTGCTAATAATATACCTGATGCTATAACCATTGGAGTCATATATGATATTCCACTCATTATATGTTTAACAAAATTATTTTCTGTCTTTCCTAAAGTCACTTTACCAACCTTAGTTCCCTTTGCTCCAAAGACTTTAGCTTCGTCATAAGCTCTTTTAATTAATGCTTCTGGTGCTTTTATTGCATCTATTGATTTTACTGATAATACTCTCTTACCTGAAAATCTCATTAAATCTATATTTATATCTGCTGCTATTATTACTACGTCTGCTGTTTCAATATCTTTTTCTGTCAAAACATTTTCTGCTCCAATAGAACCTTGAGTTTCAACTTTAATTTTATATCCAGCTTTCTTTGCTGCTTTTTCTAAACTTTCAGCCGCCATATAAGTATGTGCTATACCTGCAGCACAAGCTGTAACTGCTACTATTTTTTTATTCATTACTCTCTACCTCCTCTTTACAGTTCATATTATTACACCTGTAAAGGTTTATGTAAACATTTTTACTATCTTTAGTATTATCTTTCTTTTTTTTATGTTTTTATGAAATTATTTTCATACTTTTATAAAAAAAAGGTTATGTACTTATCAGTACATAACCCTCTTTGGGCTAATGTTTACCACCTATTTTACAGGCAACAACAGCATCTATATTATTATCAGAAACTACATCTAAATATTGTTTTTCATTTTTCTTAAACCAATCATTAGCATATGAACATGTAGCTGTTGCTTTAAGCTTTTCTTTTCTTAAATACTCTACCATGATAAGCATTGTTTTTGAAGCAACTCCTTGCCCCCTTAAAACTGGGTTAACATAAACATGATCTATATTTACCTCTTCACCTTTTTCACGTTTAAAAGTTACTTCAGCCATTAGCTCCCCTTTATCATTCTCACTATATATACGCTCTTTTTCATACTTCCAATTCATTTTTTTCTCCTTTGTTTATAATTTAATTAATACTATTATATACAGTTTTATCTATTCTAATGCTTTTTTTATATCCTCTACTATTAGCTCCTCTTTTAAATGATAACGCTCATATAGTTCATCTTTAGAAACCCCATTAGTAAATTCCTTATCAGCTCCAAAATTCAATACCTTAATATTTTTGTTACCATAGAATCTTGAAATCTTTTCACCAAATCCACCATTAATAACTCCATCTTCTAAAGTAATTACTAATTTATGTTCTTCCAGAAGTTCATATAATAACTTCTTATCTATACCACTTATAAATCTAGGATTTATTAAGGTAGCATTAACCCCTATTTCAGACTTTAATTTTTCTTTTACTTTTTTTCCAAGATGATAAAAATCTCCTAGCCCAATTATTGCTATATCTTTCCCACTTTCAACTTTTTTATAAGTATTTATATTATGAAAATCAGACTCTATAGAAATCCCAGTAGATACTACATTTATATTTGGAACACGTATTGCAACTGGATATTTCTCTTGCTCAATTCCCCATTCCATCATAGCTATATATTCTTCTTTATTAGTTGGTGCAAGATAGACTATATTAGGAATATTACTTATTAAAGGTATATCAAATATTCCAAGGTGAGTAACATCTCCCCCTGTTATTCCGCCACCATAAACCATTATTAATGCTGGATTATTATTTATGGCAAGATCTTGAGATAACTGATCATAAGTTCTTTGGATAAATGAGCTTAAAAATCCAACTACAGGTTTACCTCCTTGTGATGCTATTCCTGATGCAAGAGCAACTGCGTGCTCCTCTGCTATTCCAACATCTATAAATTGACTTTTAAATTTATTTCTAAAGTTCCCCAAGCTAACTGATGATGGGGTCCCAGCTGTTATTGCTACCACTTTAGGATCTTCACTTGCTTTTTTCATTAAAAACTCTTCAGTAATGCTCCTATAAGATTCTCCAAAACTTGGTTTATTTACTGGCTCTTTTGTTTCTAAATTAAAGGGACTAACCCAATGAAATGCCTCCTTGTTTTCTTCAGCATCCTTATATCCTTTTCCCTTAATTGTATGCATATGAATAACTACTGGATGATCTATATCCTTTACCTTAGAGAATGTATCAATTAATGATTCTATATCATTTCCATTATCAATATAATGATACTCAAATCCTAATGCCTTAAAGAAATTATTTTCAGCCTTTCCATTAGATTCACGTAGCAATTCTAAATTCTTGTAAAGCCCACCATAGTTTTCTGCTATAGACATATCATTATCATTAACTAAAATTATAATATTTTTCCTTGATGCAGCTGCATTATTTAATCCTTCATATGCTTCACCACCACTTAGAGAACCATCCCCTATAACAGCAATAATATTTTCTTTTCCACCCTTTATATCTCTTGCTTTTGCTAATCCACATGCTAAACTAACAGAAGTAGATGTATGACCTACTATAAAGAAATCATGTTCACTTTCACTAGGCTCAGTATAGCCTGTAACAGTTTTATATTCATCTGGATTAATGAATGCATTTTTTCTTCCTGTCAAAATTTTATGAGTATATGATTGATGAGATACATCATATACTATTTTATCTATTGGTGAATTAAATACATAGTGCATTGCTATTGTCGCTTCCACCATTCCTAGGTTAGGGCCAAAATGACCGCCAGTTGTGCTTACCTTTCTTATTAAAATCTCCCTTATCTCATTAGCTAAAGATGATAATTCATCCTTACTAAGAGATTTTAAATCTTTAGGTTCATTAATTTTATTTAAGACCATATTAAATTCCTCCTATGCTTTCCACTAGTATATTAATCAGTATACTTCTTGGAGTAAACTCTAAGTCAATATATTTTTTTCTTACATGTGTACATTCTATAAAAATAAACTTAAATAAATAGGAGTGTTCATATAAAATAAACACTCCTTCTATTTAAATTACTATATTAAGCTCCATAATGCTTGTACATTAGATGGTTCCCATACTACTAATGATGTATGTCCTTGTCTACATGTATAATTTTTTCCATTATAACTTACTATATCACCTGTTTTATAGCTTACCCATGCTTCCCATGCTGGATAACTTGATGGTTTTTGTACAGAAACTGAAACTATATTAGAAGTTACTGTTTTACTACCATCACTTAAAACTACAGTATAATTATAATTTCCTTCTCCTTTTCCTGTTACATTGTAGCTTATATTTCTTAATGCACTACCTACAGTTAAACTACCAGTAGATATTACAGTATTTCCTTCTAATATCTGATAACTTGTTGCTGTATTATTTGCTGGTATTTGAATATTTAGGGTAAATGATCCACCGCTAACTTGTCCTGCAGTTAAAGAGGCTGCTTGTAAAGTGTTTTCTACTGGAGCTGATACTGTAACCTTTACTTCTGTGGATGTAACTTTACTACTACCATCACTTAAAACTACAGTATAATTATAAGTTCCACTCTCTTTACCTGTTATATCATAGTTTATAGTAATTGGTGTTTGACTTCCTGAATTCAATGTACCACTTGATATCACAGTATTTCCTTCTAATATTTGATAACTTGTTGCTGTATTATATGCTGGCACAATAGCTGTTAAAGTATACTTTCCATTAGAAACTGGTCCAGCTGTTAAACTAGCAGCTTTAAGTGTATTTTGTGTAGGAGGAGTTTCTGAACCATCTTTTATTAATCCATTAAACATTATTGTGTGCATTGGCCATCCACCCTTAACGTCATCACCACTGCAATCCCAAACAATAAGACCGCCATAGCCATTGTCATTTATATAATTTATTCTATCTTGTAGAGAAGTTTCATCCTCATAAGTCAAGAATTGCTTGGTTGAAGAGTTATATAAATAAGGTACTTTAGCTATTGGATCTCTATATTTAACCCATCCAGCTGTTTTTTCAATATTTTTAATATCATACCAAGAGTATTGACCTCCAGTACCTAAGTTACCTGTGAAATTCTTATTTCCTGGTTGGAATAATCCATCTCCATTTGGACCTGGAGCTACATTTCCCCACCCTCTACTATATAGTGGTGAACCTGCGTACAATTTACTCTTAGGAACATTATATTCTTCTGAATAAATCTTCATTGCATCATCTGTGTCAAATTTAGGTCTTGTTGTATCTTCAGGGTTATGATATAAACCAGCTAAATGACCAGTTACATCATCCCAATCTCCAGCAAAATCATATGTCATAACTCCAATAGCATCTACATATTGAGCATATTGATCTGGCTCTGTATTGTGAATTTTTGACTCTCCTGCTGATACTGCAACTGTTAAAAGTTTATCCTTCATACCATTTTGATCAAATGTTTCTCTAATTGTTTTTAATAGCAAGGTAAAATTATGCTTGTCCTCTGGTCCACCAACGCTACCTCTATCATATTGATCTTCTGGAGCTCTAGTTTCTGTTGGGTACTCCCAATCTATGTCAATACCATCAATGAACGGATACTTTTTCATGGTATCAACCATGCTTTGTGCTAATGTCTTTCTATTTTGCTCTGTAGAAGCTGCTGCATGGAATTTATCACTCCTAGTCCAGCCACCAACTGCAATTACTATTTTTACATCTGGGTATTTTGATTTGTAATACTGATATTCTCCAAAATGTCCTGCTAACCCCTCTCCCCACTCTGGAGAATGTTTAAAATCTGCACATTCAAAATCTGCATAGGAATCTGTAGTTTGAATTTTAAAATCATTTGTTATTTCAAAGAAAGCATGATTTACCTGAGATACTTTATCCCAAGGAATGTCATCTACAGTTATATTTTGTTGTCCCGCCTCATACATTCCCCAACTTGGGAAATATGTGATAACTCTTTTGTTTGTAGCTGCTGAAGTTGTACTAGCAACAACTGCTTGGTCAGTATTCTCCTTTGCAGAAGTTGTTACTGTTCCTGATGTTAAACCTACACTTCCAACAACTAAAAATAGTGATAATAATAGACTTAGTCGTTTTTTCATTTTAACTCCCTCCAATTATTTTATTTTCTTTAAAGAAAATATGTATTAGACATTACTTATTAAAGCTTCCTTGAACTCCTTAATCTAATTATAATTCCATATTTTTACAGCATAAATGATATATAATAAGTAAATTCAGACAACTCTCCCCCTTTAGTAAACATTTACAACAATCTTTTAACTATAATAAAAAAAACCTTAGTTCATTTTGTTTAAATAAGTAACTAAAGGTTTTTTTATAAATAATTATTCTTTTAAAATATACTATTAAACAAGCCAGCCCCTTTAACAATCTCTTGTTCCATAAATAAACTTGAAACAGCTTGTTTATAATCTATAACTTTTTGAGCTTTCTTTATCTTTTTTGCATACTTCTTATTATCAGTAAACATATATATCATATACCCCCAAAGTTCTTTCATTCTAAACATTGCATTTTTATCATCATTAAAAAGTTCTATATAGTTATTAAAAATTTCATCATGGAAGGCTTTTAATGTATCTTTAGTAATAAAATCATTACCTTTAATATCTCCAATTAAACCTGGATTAGCTAAAACACCTCTACCAAGCATAACTTTGTCTACTTCTGGAAAACTATTAACTAATTTATTATAATTTTCAACTATAAAAATATCTCCATTATAACACACAGGGCTTTTACTTAATGATAGTGCATCCTTAAAAATCTCTAAGTTAGGCTTATTTCCATAAAAATCTTGCCTAGTTCTTGGATGGATTATTAATTCTTCTAAAGGATATTTGTTATATATCTCTATCAGTTTATAAAACTCCTCTGGAGTATCCTTTCCAATTCTAGTCTTTATTGAAATTTTCATATCTTCAATCTTGTATATTTCTTCTAAAAATTTGTCTAGTTCCTCTCTTAATGCAAGAAAACCTGAGCCTCTATTTTTTGAAACAACTGTCCCTGCTGGACATCCTAAATTTAAATTCACCTCATTATATCCTAATTGCTGTAACTTTCTAGCAGTAACAATGAATCCCTCAAAATCATTTGTAAGTATTTGAGGAACTATGTTCATTCCTTCATTATTTTCAGGTAAAATATCTCTTAACTCTTTTGTTTTAAGACTTCTGCTTTTATTGGGTACAATAAATGGCGTAAAGTATTTATCAATATTGTGAAAGAACTTCTCATAAGCATTTCTATATATATATCCAGTAATCCCCTCCATTGGGGCTAAATAAAATCTCATATAATAACTCCTTCTTAAACATTCTAAAAGTTATTATATCAGCCTTCTATCCTCTTATCTACTTAAATAACAAAGTGAATAATATATTTACTTTAATTTCATATCAAAAAATCCATAGCATTTTTGCTATGGATTTTAAAATTATCTTTTTTCTAATATTTCTTTAATCATTTCTATATTTTCTGTAAGATTACTTAAAACTAGAATTGCTTGTCCTAATTTGTCTTCACCTTTAACTAACTTATTTTTAATAAAAGTATTTTTTATTTCCTCAAATCTTTTCTTTTCTTCTTCAGTTATGCACCCAACTAACTCTTTCCATTTAAGCATATTAGCTTCTGCTCCTGAAGTTAATGTTTGAGCATCATTTTCATAGTTAATTAGAACTCTTTGGAATAATTCCTCATCATTCATTATAGCTACTACTTTCTCAGCTATCTTATTCATATTTCTATATGACCCTTGAAGCTTAAATGGTGGCTCTTTTCTATATTCATCGCTTTGAGCTGCTGAATGGATATACTCCATATTGACCTTTATTACTATATCTCTTACTTTCATTAACTTATTAAGAACACTTATATATTCATTTAGTTCATCTACTGAGTAATCATATTCAAGGGTTACATTTTCCCTTTCCACTCCATTAGCCATTTCAACAAGTCCATATAAATCCTTCTGATTAGTATTAGATAGCTTAGATAATATAGGATTTGAAGTTAAACAGTTTTCAATATAACTAAGTTTAAATGCTTCTTCATTTTCCATAAGCATATCCCCTAGGTTATATACATCTGCTCTATTAGCAAGCATATCTGGAATCTTAAATTTTTCTCCACTTTCAGTATAAGGATTTCCAGCCATAACAACAGCTACCTTTTTACCTCTTAAATCATAAGTTTCACCAATTCCATTATATACACCTTCAATTTTTCTTTGTCCATCACATAAAGAAATAAACTTTTGTAAAAACTCAGGATTACAGTGTTGTATATCATCTAAGTATATCATTACATTGTTACCCATTTTTAAGGCTATATTCAACTTTTTAAGTTCTTCTCTAGATCCTGTATTATTAGCTTTATCTGGATCTAATGAAGTTACATCATAACCTAATGATGGTCCATTTACCTTAACCAATATAATTCCAAGCCTACTTGCTATATATTCCATTAAGGTTGTTTTACCATATCCAGGTGGAGAAAGAAGTAATAATAATCCCATTGAATCTGTTCTTTTATTCTCTCCAACAACACCAATTTGTTTTGCTAGATTATCACCAATTAAAGGCAAGTACACCTTATCTATCAATTGATTTCTTACAAAAGAAGTAAGTACTTGTGGCTTATATTCATCTAAATGAATTTTATCCTTAAAGTTTTTAATAAGACCCTTCTTTATATCTTGGAACTCAATAAACTCTTTAACACAAATCTCACCAAAATACTTTAACTTATTCATAAATTTTGTATAAGATAGAATATATTTACCACTTTCTATTACAGAATGACCTCCTATAAGGCCTTCTATATTTACTTTTGAATCAACATATATAACCCTTCCAAAACTTCTATCACCATTCATTAATAAAATAATTACTTCCTTAAGCAATCCTTCTATTTCATAGTCATCTAAGTTTTCAAATATAGTAGCATTAATGTCTCTTAGTTCTTTATTATCATCTATAACACTTTCTTTATAAGCATTAATACATTCCTTTATGAAATAGTAAAGCCCTTCTATATCTACTTTACTCTCTTCTATGGATGCTAAAAATTCACTTAACAATCCCTTTCCTTTTAAGTAGTTAATAAATCCATCATATATACTCTTACCCTCTTTACTAACTACAAAGTCTTCTCCTCTCATAATTTCCAAGCATAGGTATTCAGATGCTTCTTTTACACATCTCTTATGGAATAGATTAAACTTATTATTTTCTTCTTCAATCTTTTCAGACACATATGGAATATAACTATCTAAATTAGGAGAAGAATTAAAATACAAACTAACTTTTGATAATTCTTTTAACCTCTTTCTTAACAAATCCTTTGTATCTTTTTTAGCTAAAGAACTCCAGAATAACCTTGCTAATGCCCTACTTTCACTACTATATATAAGTAAATCTATTTTATAATGCAACTCTAATAATGCCTTTAAAATTTTTGCCCCATCAATATCATGTACACCTTTAGTGTATCCTTCTTGATATCTTGGTTCCATAAATTTTTGCACCACTTTAATAAGTTGTCCTTCAGACATAGAATGTAATTTATCTAAAGACTCATTTTCACCTCTTTTTGCTGCATCAAAAACTAAATAAGCTAGGTACTCCCCCTTATACACTTTATTATTCTCAGATACTACACTTTGAGAGAATACATGATTATATTTGTCAATTCCTTTAATATCTACCTTCTCCCAAAAATCAGTTCCTGTAATATGATAATTTAGTCCATCTTCCTTTTGCACTATAGATAAATCAATAGGTTTGTTATTAACAGAGAAATAATGTTTCCCTAATTTAATAATATCTTTTCCATTTATATAAAGTTCTTGTCTATCCTTAAGTTGTCGGATAGCTTCCTCTTTTACTTTCTTTAATCTTGAAGTAATCTCATCACCTTTTACATTATCCCCAAGATCTTTCAAGCTAGAAATAATATCCCTAACCTTTTCTACCATTATATCTGTAGCCAGATATCCATTAATCTCATCTACAGTATTAAAACTTTTTAACCTATTACTTATTCCATTAAGTATACGTTCTGAAGAACCAAATAAAGAGAGTATTCTTTTATTTAACTTATCTAAAATTGTCTGCTTTTTACTTTCAAAGGCATTATATACTTCTTCTCTTTTTTCACTTAATTGAATAACATAATCATCAAATTCAGCAAACTTTCCTTCAAGTTCTTGAATCATAATCATAATTTTATTTAAATATTCATCACATTTATCTACTGTATCTGATATATCTAGATAGTTTACAACTGATTGACTAAGTAACTTTAACTGAGCATTAAACTGAGTTGTCATTTCACTTTTAGTAAGATCTCCAACTCTATTGCTTAGCCTAGCTTTACCATTATTAATTAAAGAAAATAATGAGGAAATTTTCTCTATTATTTGTGTGGTCATAGTGGGATCTTCAATTTTGAAGTTAGATATTATATCTATAAGAAGCTCTAATTCACTGGATGTTTCGTCCATCCTTTTTTCAAGCTCTCTACCCTCTTTAGATTTATTAACTTTATTTATTTCCAAAGCTAACTTATTAACATTTGTTTCATATGGCTTTAACCCCTCTGGAGCAACTAAAAATTCAACACATTTTTTTGAGAACTCTTCATACTTTTCCTTAACATTTACATCAAGAGAATTAACTATATTGAGATCTGCATATCTTAAGTCCTTAAGAGAAGAAATCCCTCCCCTTAAGTTTCTTATATCTGCTAATGCCTTAACATATTCATTAATTGAGTCAAAGGAACCATACTTTAGATTATTCAATAGTTCCTCTGCTCTTGTGCTAACTTCTTCAACCTGTTTTTTGGTAGAAGTTTTTATTCTCGTTACTTTTTCAAACTCGCCTATGGCAAAAGTAGCAGATTCCTTGATATTTATAAGTACCTCTTTTAAATTAAATATCTCTTCTTTATCTAACCAGAAATAAGAATCTATTATTCTTTCACTTTCTTTTACAATATCAACATATATACTTTGGTATCCTTCACCCTTTTGGATAAGCTTACATACCCCTTTGCAGTCAGCCATTGCATTAACTATATCCTTGTTTCCAATCTTAAATAACAAAGAATCTTTGTTGCCTTCAGTTACATAGTTCTTTCCAACATAAGGTGTTTGCCATATTTGTATAATATGATTTTTTCTTGGCTCACTTTCATTTTTGAAAATAATCATCTCGCCATTATTAAAATGAGAATATCCACTGCAAACAATTGGTGTATCAATTTTCTGTTCAATAATATTATATGAATAAATTAAGTACAACCCGCTATAAGTATTATAAAAAATATATTGATAATCCTCTCCATTAGTAGACGAAACTCTTTTATCAAAAATAGAATTCTCTGCTTCTACATCAAAAATCTTATACTCACCATTTTGAAGATAATATCCCTCTGGAAATATAATCCCATGGTTTCCTGGTAATAGAATACAAGTATCTTTTATAGAATCTATTCTAACAACATTTTTCAACTTATTATTGAAAATAAAATATCTATACTCTTCTTCCTTATATGGTTTAATTTTCAAAATTATAATTTGCTCTAAATCTGCATAGTATATTTCTGCATCATCAAGGGTTTGATCCATATACTCAACAGGCTCAGAATATATACCTTTACCTGTTGTGGTATTATCCTCTATTTTAATAGTTAAATCTCCTTCTAATGTTTCAACAAAAACCTTGTCCAATATTGAAACATGGGGATGAATACCACTTCTTTGATCATCTCTAGTGGCCTTAATAAATCTAAATTCACTTTTATTTTTAAATCTAATTTCATGCTCACTTCTACTATCAACATAAACTAACTTATTTCCTTCAATTACCCACTTAAATACTTTAATATCTGTAGGATCTTTTCCTGTTTGAAAAATCATATAGAAATAAGGCTCTGTTATAGTAAACTTGGCAAAAAAAGTATTTTTATAATATTTATATAGTTCATCAAAGTCATTAATAAAGTCTTTATCACTAATCAAATCAAAGGATTGTTTTACAAAACTCCTATTTTCATATTTATAAATTGAAAAAACATCACTTAGTTCCACTTTAGATTTAAGTCCAATATGAACGTTATATCCAAAAATAAAGTAATCTTCTACTGGAGCCATATCTCTTGGAATACAATTATTATCAGTAATTATTCTTTCACTACCAAGAACTTTTGTTTCAATAGAACCAAAAACACTTTTTCTTTCTTTATTAAGCTTTTCAACCCTCTCTTTTAAATCAGAACCTTTTTTTAAAAGACGATTTTTAATAACTTCATATGTTCCATTCTCCATATCTTCTTTACTATTATCATGGAAACTTTTATTTACGCCTTTTTCATCGATACTATTCAAAATTATTCTCCTTATTCGTTTATAATTTCTATAGTTTTTGCTGGTAAATTAGCTACCCCTGCTTTATTTACTGTATCTAATAATTTACTTAATGCAACTTTATCTTCTTTATCTGCATTCCCCATCATCTTATTAATAGCACCTGCTATTGAAAGATTCTTAATATCTTCCGAAGTTAAATTGAATCTACCAACAAATTCTTGTAATTGCTTCTTAAAATATTCAGGGTCACCAGTTATAAATGTCTCCTTAATATCTGTAAGAACATCACTATTTTCAACTAATCTATCATAAGATTTACCCTTTGAAATAGAACCAATTATTTGGTCAAAGAACATAGTCTCTCCACCGACAATATCAATTTTAGCTGTCTTAAGAGCTTCTCTAATAACTGAAGCTTGTGATTCTGCAATTTCCTTTTGTATATTAATATTAGCAAGTTGAATTTCCTTATCTTTTTCAAGTTTAAGTTTAAATTCTTCATGTCCTCTACCAACTTCGTCAAGAGCCTTCATGCTATTAGCTTTTTCTCTAATTCCTTCAGCTTCTGCCATGTATTTTTTCTTTAAGATATCAGCTTCAACTGTACCTTCTTTCTCCTTAACATCAACCATTGCAGTGTCACCCTTAACTTGTGCTATAGCCTTAGCCTCAATTGCCTTAGCCTCTGCACTTGCTTTAGCTTCAATAACCTTAGCTTCTGCAATACCTGAAGTAGACTCCTCTAATACATTAGCATCAACAAGAATCTTAATTGCTTCTGCTTCTTTTTGTGATGCTTTATATTTAGCATCTGCATCAATAATAGTTTTCTCTGCAATTTTTTCTGCTGCTTGTTTAGAAGCTTCTGCTGTTTTAACTTCAATAATAAGATTCTTTTCAGACTCTTCTTCTGCCTTCTTAATAGCTACAGCCTTTAATCTTTCTGCTTCTGCAATAGCTCTAGTATCCTTAATCTTTTCTTCTTCAATAACAGTATCTTTCTCTACAGCTACTCTCTCTCTTATAATTAGTTGAATATTTTTCTTTTCTACCTCAACTTCCTTTTCCTTAGCAATACTAGCAAGCTCTACAAGCTTTTCTTTATCTGTCTTTTCAAGTAATCTCTTCTTATCTACTCTTTCTGATTCAATAGCTTCTGTGCTTTCCTTAGATTTCAATGCAATTATAACTTGTCTTTCCTTATTTTGTTCTGCAACTTCAATTTCTTCATCTGCTTTAACCCTAGCCATTTCAGCCTTATATCTTTCTTCTTGTCTAACTTTTTCTGCTTCTGCCTCTTCCCTTGCATGAATAATAGCAATTTCTCTCTTCTGCTTTGCTTCTGCTTCTGCATTTTGTTTTTCAAGCTCTAATATAGCTTCTCTAGCAGATACATTTTGCTTCTTTATTGTCTTTTCCTTATCTTGTTCAATTTGATTTGCTAAAATAAGTTGTTGAGAAGTAAGCTCTGTAATTTTTTTAATACCTTCTGAATCTAAAATATTCTTACTGTTTAATAAATTAATATCAGTCTGTTCAAGATAATCAATAGCTGCATCATCAAGAACATAACCATTTAAATCTGTTCCTATTATTTGAAGAATTTCATCCTTAAAGGTTTCTCTTTCAGTATAAAGCTGTACAAAATCAAACTTTTTACCAACTGTCTTTAATGCTTCAGAAAATTTAGCATCAAAAAATTCCATTAAAGTTGCAGGATCAGATGCCTTTTTACAACCTAATAATTGAGCAACCTTAAGTACATCTTCCTTTGTTTGATTAACTCTAACGAAGAATGCAACTCTTATATCAGCTCTTAAATTATCCTTACATATTAATCCGTCTTTTCCTTCTCTAGCTATTTCAACTCTCTTGACTGAAATATCCATAACTTCATGTTTATGAATAATAGGAACTACAAAAATACCTCCAAAACATACAACCGGTCCACCTACACCATTTCTAACTATTACTTTACCTTGGTCTACTTTGTGATAAAATCTTGAAAATAACGCAAGTAAACCTATAATAATAACTAAAGCCGCCCCTACGCTAAACAATAAAACTTGTGTTGAATACGCCATATTATTCACTCCTTAATCTTTATAATATAATAAACATTTTTTTCATCATTTTTCTTTGTTACATAAGCCTCTTCACCTTTTATAAAGGTTTCATCTTCATCATATTGCTTAACATTTATTAATATTGAAGCCCCCTCCCTTTTTATTTCTCCTTGTCCTAATCTACCATCTTTAAGGTCACACATTAAGGTAACTATTTGTCCAATAATAGGTTCACCTTGATTCAACTCTTCTTGGTATACTTTCTTAAATATTTTTTTAAGAGGATTGGTTATTATCTTTGCAATTAATGAACTAACTATAAATGCAGGAATTAGCAATAAACCATTTGTTAAACCTCCTGGCGTTATTGGTAGTAAAAACATAAACATTGCTAAAATCCAAAAAACTAAAACTATTACACTGAAAACTAACATAAAAGGTAGTTCTGAAAGATTTAGAAATGCTAGAAATGCATGAAATGGGCCTATATCTGCTCCACCATCAATATCAAAATCCCCATCAATATCAAAGTCAAACAAATCAAAATCTATAACCCCTATTATTACAGTTAACCAATAAAATAAGACAAATCCTAATAAAAAAGTAGGTATAATATTTGCCCCTCTAAAAGCATTATCTAATAATTCACTCATTTTCCCCCTCCTTTACCCATATATAAATTTTACCATTGATATTTATTCCAAACAATCCATTTTATTGAATATATTACATTCATATAATAAAATAAAATGTAGCAGAAAATTTCTACTACATTTTATTTTTTATAATGTTTATCTCTTTTTACCGAAAATAAATATTGATATTACCGATAATAATGCACCAAGTAAAGCTAAACTTCCCTTTGATGAATCTCCAGTTTGAGTTGGTTTACTAGTATTATTACCTTCAGATCCACTACCATTATTTGTATCATTTCCTTGATTAGAATTGTTCCCCGTACCTACTAATTTAAGATTGTTATATGCTTCTTTTAAAGTTTTATAAGAATTGCTTACATCTTTTTCAGTAGAATAAATGTCTCTAACTACAGCATTTGCTTTTAACACTTCATTTTCTAAGTTATACCATGACTCTAAAGTATACTCTTCTTTATTTAAAGAATTTATTTCTTTTAACAAAGCATTTAACTCCTTAGCATCTAATAATGAAGAATATGCTTCTTCTAATTGAGCTATTAATTTCTTTAATGGAATTGTATTTATTTCAGATACTAAGTTAAGCTTTAATGCTATTTCATTATATCTCTCTGCTGTTACAATGGTATAATTATTTTCGTCAATATCCTTTACTAATTTTTTAGCATCATCTATTTCCTCTTTAGTTGCTAATCTGTCCTTATTAGTAAGTGTTATTTCTTTTATAGCAGCAAAATCTTTTCCATTAAATGTAGAAAGTGCTGTTATCCTAATAGCAGATGCTGTTATAGCTTCTTCAAAAATAATTGAATCATTAATTCCACTTTCAAATGTTCCAGTTTTTATTTCTTTCCATTGACCATTTACTTTTACATCTAGCTTGTAATCTTTAATTGTACCATTAGAATTTTTTCCACGTGATAATACATTTATAGTATCAAAACTTGTTTCATCTCCAAAATCTACTTGAATCCAGTGGTTACCTTCATGACTATCTCCCCCAACATAATTTGTATGCCACCAGCTTGATTCATTACCATCAATAGCTGTAGATGCTTGCCCATCTCCAGATGTTGCTGGCATTTCTGAACATGCACTTGCCTTCCAATTACTTCTATCTATTTCAATAATTTCAGATCCTTTAAATGGTTCGTACATAGACTTAGCCTCATCATAATAAATAGAACTATTTCTAAGTTCAATACCACCTAAAATTCCTTTAAAGCTATTATCTGCTACAACAATCTTACCTGATTCAATTGACTGATTAATTCTATTCTCATCATAAACTGAGTTTGATAATTCACCATCAATATAAATCTTAAGCATTCCATTTACTTCACGAACCGCTACAACTTGATGCAAATCACCATCATTAACCTTACCTACAAAACTACTGCTTGTAGATGTTGGAACATATTTATCAGTGCCAAAAATTCCATGAGCCTTTTCAATTACTGTAGTAACTTCAGATTTAGAATTTACCTTTAAATCTTTTACTTTAAATGATACATATCCTTCTTCATCAATTGATAATGATATATCATCTCCTTGAGATAATAAGTTTACATTATTTGATGTAGTTTTTACTGCCATGGAAATTGCAAAATCATTTGTTCCAGTAAAACTCTTATTATCTTCTAGTGTATAATCTTTATCTAAGTTTAATAAGAACATATCCAAATCTCCATTATATGACTTTTCTATATTTTCTCCATCTACTAGATTATTCCCACTAGTTACATTGGCAACTTTACCATTGCTATATGCTGGAATTTCTAAACTCTTTGTTATTTTATTTCCTACAGCATCTCTTTCACCAGTAATATTTAGTTTAGCTTTATCTACAATTCTATTTTTAGTAGTTATAACAACTGTTCTATAGTCATCTAATAGCTTAGTTTCTGTTATATTATTACCCTCTACGGAGTAAACCTCTTTACCATTCTCAACTCTTTCATTATATTTTACTGTGATTTCATTATTTCCAGTTACTTTTGCAGATATAATCTCTGCTCCTGTACTATCATTCTTGCCATATTGGAATATTCTTGTTTCGTAAGGTGCTAATTTAACAGTTAATGTATCCCCATAAGACACAGTGCTAGAATCTCCAACAACATATGGTAGTACTTGATTTCCTTTAATATCCTTTACAGACTTTGGAACACCTACCATATCAGTTAACTCTAAAGTATATTCTTTTTCTTCTTCTGTTGGATTTCTAAATGAAACTATTCCTTCATCTCCATCCCAGCACGAGTATCCATATACACCTTGTGTTGGACGTTCACCAAATAGCTTTGCCTTCTCCAATATATGAGAATTAGTTTCAGCAAATTCTAATGCATCTGCATTTACTTTCCACTTTTCATCATCCATTATAGACGGAGAATAATATAACTCCCAGAATGCTGTACCACGAACTGAATTTGAAAATAAAAAATCTCTAAAATCTTCTGTAGTTGCTGAACTTCCATCAGATACCCCATAAATAGGATCATGATTGTAAATATTCTTTAATGGAAATTGAACTTGATTTACTTTAAATAAGTTATAATACACATTGTCTCTATAAGTTATTTTTTGTTGATGTCTTTCACCAGTTCCAGCTTGTCCTGTATCGCCAGAGTCTTGAACCCAAATTGTGTTAACCCATTGTAATAGCCATGGGCTTAAGTTTACATAACAAGTTGCATTAATAAATAATCCTTTACCTTCTTCTGCACGACTTGCACGCATTTCTTCCCAAGCATCAGTCCATTTTTCCCAAAGATCAGTTGTATAGTACATATTGTTAGTACCACCAGTCATATGATCATGTTTTTGATTCGTACAAGGTCTAACAGCAAAACCATCTATCTTCCAGTAATCAACATCAAATCTCTTTTGATTATCAATAAACATAGATGTTAAATTCTTTACATATTTATCCGAACCTACACAAATATTAGTCCAGTAATCATTTTGAGCATAAGCTGTTCCACTTTCCTCCATATACTTTGCAAATCCTGAAAAATAATTATATCCTCCTTGAGGTCCAAGCCAAATTCCAAATTTTGATTGGAACTTATTTGTAAGCTCTGTAGATGTATACAATTCATTAGGGAACTTACTATTAAACTCCCAAAATCCAGTACGATTCATGCCTTCTCCTGACTGAGAACTCGAAATGTTTGGATTATACTTTTCATCTCTATAGTTGTTCCATCCATCATCTACAACATAAGAATCAACTGGCTCTACACCATTCTCAGTTAATCCTTTTTCTGAGCCATAGAAAGATTTTGCAATACTTTCATCAGTTATTTCAAGCATATTATCATACCAAGAATTATATTGCTTTCTAAACTCAGTTGGTGTAGCAATATCAGAAATATATTCGTAAAAATCAGTTTGCACTACGTCCGTATCTGTACCTTTAGCTGCTCCTACAACATTCTGCCAAGATACGAACTTCCCATCAGTTGTCAATTGATTATCTTCGGCTAACTTTTCAAATGTTTTACCAGAGTAATATCTTATTTGTATTTCATCATCTACTACATCTGTATCAGCTGCTGGGAATTCAGAACCAAAAAACATACCATTTGCATATATAGGTTGTCCAAGCATTAATTCATTCTTACCAATCCACATTGATGAAACATCTTTTAAATCTGGATGAGACCAAACTGTATCACTAATTTCATCTTCTAAAACAAATTTATCTAAATCAATATAATCAATTTGTGCTTTACTATTATCAGCTTTAATTTCTAGAAAAGATCTCATATAATGCTCATTACTTTTAAGAACTGTTACCATATCAATATTGTATTCGATTCCATTAAGTTTATAAGGTAAATATGAAATAGTAAGCTTTTTACCACTTTCAATATTTTCAATCTTTGTTGTTTCATTATCTATTGTTAACTCACTAGACTCAATCTTGCTATCATCTACTGTACTTTCTTCTTCCATATATTTGTCTGAATATAAATTTATCTCTGAAGCTGAAAACTCTTGAGTGTTTCCTAGTGAATCAGATAATTGATCAATTCTAATATATCTAGTTGTATACTCCTTATTAAAATTTCCATAAACTACATCTCCTACATTTTGTAGCTTACCCTCTTGATGTAGATTATAGTCTTCCCTTTTAAATTCGCCTTCACCAGCTTCCTTCCAGTTCACACCATCATCACTTACATATAGCTTGTACTTACCCATTGTTCCATTTATTCCATATGCGGCATCCTCGTACCCTGGACGTTTTAAATATGAAAAAGATGATACTTTCTTCTCTTCACCCAAATCAACTTTTAAAGAAATTGGATATCCTGTAATAGTATATTGATCAATGTAAGTATTAGCATCTCCATCAAATAAAAGCTTTACATTTTCTTGCAAAAATTCAGTATTAGAACTAGTTGTAAGAGTTGCATTCCATGATGTACGATCAATAACTTCAATTGGAACTTCTACATCAGTGTCTTCTTCGGGTTGTATAGTATTTATTATGAAATCTTCCGATCCCTTACCAGGAATCAATGTAGTATTAGCTCTATTATTTTCTATTAGATTAGTTAATACTTTACCATTATCTATAGAAAATTCTCTTTTGATATAATCATTACCTATACTTATTTTATCTTTCCCTATATTAGCAAAAACTTTTCTGTCTCTGCTTTCTATAGCATTTACCAAAACTGATGTATTAGAGAATACTATACTACAGCTTAAAGCTAATGAAATATACATCTTCAAAATTTTTTTTGATTTCATTATATAACCTCCATTATTTAATTTCCCCTTAAAATTTAAATTCATAACTCTATTCTCTATCCCCTCCTCTATATTCATTTTCCACCCACCAATTTAATTAACAAAATATAAATAAATATACATATTTTGTATAAACCATATTTATATGTTATATTAATTTTTGTATCTCTAAAACCCTTTTACTAATAATGATAAAAACTTTGCATAAAAGTGAAAAATATTAAAACATAACATTGCTATAATATAAAAATTAACCCTATTACACTGAAAACAATTAAAAAAGTTAACTCTACAAAATTTAGAAATACCAGAAATACATGAAATGATCCTATATCCACTCCATAATCTATTTCCTCTCTCTATATAAACTTTACCATTGATATTTTTTAATAATATATTTTATATTCCACTTCTCGTTATAAGAAAAAGTGGGTATATTAAAGTTTTTCACTTTAATATACCCACTCGAAAATTCTTATGCCACTGGTAGTAATAAACCTGATTTCTTTAATATTGGTCTTATTGCATTATAGATAATTACTACTAATATCACAGAAACAACTGCATTTACAAATGTAGTAACTGCACTTAATTTAGCCAAAATAGTAGCTGCATCCTGAGGTTGTCCCAATATATATTGCTTATAAAAGAATCCTACAACAGGATCTGCAACCACATTAAAGGCTAACCCTCCAACTGATGCAAGAAGACTCCACTTAAAAATATATTTTTTATCATTGCTATCCCCAATTTTCGCAATTCTATGTGCTATTAATCCTGTAATTAGTCCAATACATAATTTTAGAATAAATGTTTTAGGTGCTACTAATATATATACAGGATCTAATAAATCTGCAATTGTCATTCCTATTGCACCTGCAATACCTCCATACCATCCTCCAAGTAACAATGCTGCTAAAACACAAAATGCATTTCCAATATGAAGAGAAGTAGCATCTCCGCCTGGTACTGGAATTTTAATTTGTAAGTAAGTAAATGATACAAAACATAATGCTGCTAATAATGCTGTTTGTATTAGCTTTTTAAATCTGATTTCATTTTTCAAAATAATTGCCCCCTTTAAATTATAAAACTTATAATTCATTTTATAAATTTAAGGAAAATCAGTCAATTGTACCCATACATTTTAAAAATCACTTCCTGCTAAATATCCAGTTGAAAATGCTATTTGAAGATTATATCCACCAGTTTCAGCATCAACATTAATTACTTCTCCAGCAAAATAAAGATTTTTTATAAGTTTAGATTCCATTGTTGAGGCATTTATTTCTTTTACTGCTACTCCACCGCTAGTAACCATAGCTGCCTTAATGCTTAATGTTTCTATTGCTGTTAGTTTCATTTCTTTTATATAATTTACAAGTTTTATTTCATCTTCTTTTTTAAGTTCACTTGGCTTAGTTTCTGTTAGGTTAAGTAATCCAACTATTTCCTTCAAGAAATTACCTGGCAATAAGCCTTTTAAATTATTTAAAACTGTTTTATTTGTATTTTCCTTTATTAACTTTGAAATTTCATCTTTACTTTTATCTTGTACGAAATCTAAAGTAACTTCCACTTCTCCATTTTCTAAAGCTCTATTTATATATGAAGATAATTTTAAAACTCCAGGGCCTGATATTCCAAAGTGAGTAAATATCATATCTCCTATAATCTCATACTTTTTCTTTTTTACCTTGGCACTTAATACAACATTCTTCATTGATACCCCTTGAAGATTTTTTACAAAGCCTTCTTTTATTACTAAAGGCACTAACCCTGGATAAAGTGCATCTATTTTATGACCATATTTACTTAAAATATCATACATACTTCCATCAGATCCTGTTGCTGGCACACTCTTACCACCTGTTGATATAATTACTTTATCACCCAAAATCTTATTCCCATTAGATGTAACTATACCTCTTATTATATTATCTTCAACAATTAAATCTTCAACTTTAGTATCATACATAACCTTTACGTTACTTTTTTCTAAATTATCTATAAATAATCTAATAATGTCATCAGCTTTATCACTCTTTGTATAAACCTTATTATCATTATCATATTCTATTTTATATTCGAAATCATTTTCTTTAAGATACTCTAGTAAAGAATCATTACTAAAAGTATAAAAAGCACTATATAAAAACTTTTTATTTGTTACTACCTTATCAAAGAATTCATCTATACTTCTATTATTAGTGATATTACATCTACCACCACCTGTAAGTCTTAATTTCTTACCAATTTCATTATTTCTTTCTACTAATATTACTTCATTTGTTTTTGATGCAGTCAGTGCAGCCATAATACCAGCTGGACCTCCTCCAACAACAATAACCTTTGCCATAACATTACTCCTTACTTGCTTTTTTCTATACTATTATCATTTATTTTATCTGCAATTGCAATTATTCCCGCTCTTCTAAAACTTCCCATTCCACAATTCATTACTTCTTTATCATAATAATCGCATAGTTCTATAAAATCATTATCTATACTAATTTCATTAATCTTTTTGTTCACTTCTTGATAATTATATTGCCTATATAGGTGTAATAAATATAAGTGTGTCAAACTACCTAAACTCCTGCATTCAATAACTCTCATATTATTTGATATCAAAATATCAGATAATTCTTTTATATCATATGCCTTAATTTCATCTATACTTGTTAACTCACTAACATCATCATAATTAGCTTTATTGAAATACCCTGTTACCATCATATCTTTTACTGAAGGGTGAATTCTTCCAAACTTACTTAGACTGTAATTTAACCAAGTTGCCACCATACAGCTCTTACTTGATACAGTTAACATTACTTTTTTTCCAACTCTACAACTCTCTTTTATTACTTTATTAGAATTCTTACCAGAAAAAGATATTGCACCATCAAAACATAGAACTAAATCAAATTCATCTTCTTCGAAAAGACTAAGATCCACAGCATTTCCTTTAACAAATTTAATATTATCCATATCTTTTGATTTAAGTATCGCTTTATTTATCATATCTTGTGACAAATCAAAATGTGTTACTTCATATCCCATTTTTGAAAGTGGGATAGAAAAAGCTCCTGTTGCAGCCCCTATATCTAGTATCGTTCTTACTCCACCTAAATTTTCGTTAATAGCTTTCCATCTTAATAGTCTATTTACTTTCTCGTCATCATAATCATTTTCTTCAACTGTAGAAACCTTATCCCAAAACTCCTCATAATTACTATACATTATCTTTCCCCCTAATATATTTTCTCAAAAATACTTTTAGATATTATACTGCTATTTTATATAATAGAAAATAAAAACTGCATAACATTTCTACAAATCCTATTACAAGACTTAAAAATCTTCTTCTTTTCAAGTCTTGTAATAGGATTTTTTTGGCTTCATAACAAAACATACGGTGGACTAATATCATGAAACACATAATCGTTCCAATCCTTTATTGGAGCATTCATATCAAGTATACCATCAACAAAGCTTCCTGCAGAATTAAGAAATTTAATCTTTCTAACTATAGGTCCATCTTGAATAACTACGCACCTTTCTTTTTTATTTAATACACCTATCTGTACTTTACTTGGCCATTTGTCTGGAGAATAAACAGGTATTATTGCTCCTGACATATTAATTGCAAAATAACTTTCACCAAGTTGATTTCCCATAAAAATCACTCCTTATTCATTTATTCATATATTTAAAGCCTTAAAAGTTGTTTATTGTAAACTTTATAGTATAAAATAAATATATATTAGAAAATAAGGAGTACTTATTTATGAAAAAATTTAATTTAACACTTATTGCTATTTTAGTTTCTTTTTTTTTAGTTTCATGTACTGATACATCATCTAATGAGGAGACTAATACAAAAACAGAATCTGCATTTATTGAAAGTAATTTTATAAATCCAGACTTTAAAAATGTTATTATATCAAATTATAAACTTGCAGATGTTACACAAATAGAAGTTAATAATTTTAATTTAAGAAATGCAGAACTTTCATCTAAATATAAAAAAGATCTTTCAACAGCAATCAAATTTTCAAATAGTAACTCTCTAAACTTGACATTTCAATATTCAATAGATGACTACAAGAATGATTTATTAAATAATAAAACTGATTCTGCCTTATTAAATTCATTATCATCTGTAAAATCAAACCACTACTATACTGAAAGCGATTCTCTTAATGTAGATATAGAAATACCTTTAACATCACATGAAAATATTAGTAGTTTATTTAAAAACATTTCGTATAAAGCTTCAATTCAACAAATAGATGAAACCTTTAATTTTAAAGATTCTAAACTAAATGAATTTAGAAATTCATTTATAAAAGAAACTATCGATTATAATGTAATAAACGAATATGTGAGAAATTATTTTAATAATACTCTTCCATCAGATTCATTTATATTTTTTAATAAAATAGATGAAAACTATTTTGAATCATTTAGAATTGAAAATAATGTGGCATATTATAAACTTATATATAGTCCTAAAATATAAAATTATTAAATAATTATAATTTCGCTAAATCGAATTTTTGCGAAGAAATAAATACGAAGGTTTTAGAGTTGAATAGTAATTTATTTACTTTTATTCTTTTTTGTGTTAATTCTATAATGTAAAATTTATATACTATATTGAGAGGTGTAAAAATATATGAATAAAGTTAATCCGAAAAAGATTGATTCATCTAAATACTTTTATTTAATTTTTTTTATAGCTGTAATAATTAATGGGATAACTGATTGTTGGTTAAATATATATCCTATTCCCAAAACCTTTCCAATTGATTATATATATTTAATAATTAGCACAATAAAATTACTAGTAATATATTTTATTTTAAATACTATAATATTAAAAATAAGAAAAAAATCAAAGAATAATTAGTTTTATAATATAAGAAAAGAGTATTCCAGAAGGATACTCCTTTCTTATATTATATTTATTTTCTAATGACATCCACCTTGTGAGTGCATTGGATTAGTTAAACAATAATTTGGTTCCAAAGGCACTCTAGTTCCACATGTATTAGCAACAACTAATAAATCATACGCTACTGGAATAGCTGTAGCAAATGGAAGTTTGCTTGCAATAATTTTAGCCGCTTCATTAAAAGATGCTTTTTGTAATAAAGCCATAACTCCACCTGTAACAAAAGCTTTTTTAACCCCTTCTCCCCATTTAGACGTTAATTCATTAAATACACATGTCCTATCGAGAATAAAACCTCTGTCTTCTATTCTATTAGAAGAATTTTTTCCAGATAAATACTCATTTAATGCTACTGTAGCTTCTAACTCATCTAATAAAGGATCATTTCCATAAACTTCTCTTATTAAATCAAAGTCATAGCTAACTAGATATCCTTCTTCATCATAAATTCCTGCATCCTCAATCAAAAATCTAAGTATTTCCTCAACTTCCTTTACTTTTGCCTCATCAACCTCACTTACACTTTCAGTATTATTTGAAGCTTCTGTTGCATGAACTACTGTAGAAATGGCAAAAGTATTTAATAATAATACACTAATTAGCATACAAATAACTTTTTTCATAAATAAGCCTCCTATAATACATTCTATAATTGAATATTTTACCATATTAGGATTTTTTTCAAACAATAGTCTTTATTTTTGATGGACATTTATGGTAATTTATATATTAAATAGATAAAAATGTTTTTGTATGAAGGGGGAGAAATGAAAATAAAAACAAAAATAAAACCTGCTATCATCATTATATTAACAATATTATCAAAAGTATTTAATGACTTAACTAATAAGTGGCTAAATTTACCTGATGATTTAAAATTTAAAAATTTTTATCCTGATATAATATTTTTTCTGATTAGATATATTAAGCTAGCAGTTATATTTATTTTCTTATACTATTTATATTTAAAGCTTAGAGATAAATTTATTGAATCTTCAAAATAAAAGTAAATAAAAAAAGCCATTAAAACCAAGTTTTAATGGCTTTTTTTATTTACTTTTTAATGACATCCACCTTGTGAATGCATTGGATTAGTAGAACAGTAATTAGGTTTTTCAGTAGTCTTAGTTCCACATTTATTTGTAGCACGAGCTAAGTCTACTGCTATAACTCCTACTGATGTATAAGGAAGATTTTTCACTAAAAGTTTAGCTGCTTCTTTAAAAGATTGTTGCTTTAAAAAAGCGATGAGACTACTAGATGCAACTGAATCTAGTGTAGCTTCTCCCCATTTACTTGTTAAATAATTAAATACACATGTACTATCAATTACTAACGTTCTTTCTTCTATATTACTAGAATTTTTAGATGTTAGATATTCACTAAGTGCTAATGCTGATTCCAAATCATCTAATAATGGATCATTCCCATAAACTTCTCTAATTAATTCAAAATTATAGTTTTTCCAATCTCCTTCTTCTGTATAGATTGATGCATCCTGAACTAAAAATCTAATCATCTCTGCAACCTCTTCTACTTTAGCATCATCTAATACTTCTACATTTTCCTCATTATTATAAACTTCTGTTGCATGAGTTACTGTAGGAATTGTACAAGTATTTAATATTAATGCACTCATTAGAACACAAATAATTTTTTTTAATTTCATAAAATACCTCCTACAAAAATAAATTTTATGATTATTTCAACTCAAAATACATAATAATACAATTATTTCATTCTTTTGTATATATGGATATTTTTTAACTTTTTATATATTTTCTATTATTCACTTACAAATAATAAGTAACTTAAAATTATTACTAAAATAGGTGTTATTGCTAAATTTATATATACTTTTTTATTATATATTTCTATAAGTTAGAGTTAAATACACACATAATTCTAAATAAGTTAATTCAATACATCTAATATCCTCATATTCTTTTTTTAAAAAAATTATTTCTGATCTGCTCTGTAGCACTTATAATTTTTTTAATCTCCACCTTAATTTTATTTAGTTTCTTTTAGTAGAAGTAGAATATATAGTCTCTGTTATAATCTATGTAGTATTCTTTATATTTGTCTTACATCCTGCTTTTAACAAAAGCGTAATTAATATTATATTATCCCCTAACAACTTCGTTAAAAGTATCTTTAGTGAAAATTAAAACTAAATATTATAATAAAAATATGTGAAATTATAATATTTATTGAGGTGATTTTTATGATTCTAAAAAAATTAAAAGAAAAAATTTCTTTCAAAAAATTTATGAAAGGATTTATATTAACATTACTTTGTGGAATTCTTTCTTATTTCACTTTTGATCTTAATAAAACTTACTTAATTCTTTCCTTAACTGCTTTTCCTCTACTTGGAGGGATATTCTATTCACTATTCAATGATATGTTATACTTAACTTAAATACTTCTTAAATATTTGCTTTATAGCAGTTCTAAATAAAAGAGGTATTTTCACTTTTTTAATTGTTAAACTATTTCGTTAAATGGAATTTTTGCGAAGTCAAAGATCCTAACGGTTTTATGACATTTGTAAGGCATGAAATTTTATAAAATTAAAGAATTTAGTTTAGTATTTTTAATGATAAATAATTACTTATAACGAATTATAATGAACATTATAATTTATCTATTTAAAATACTTTACTTTATTAATCTTATATAATAAAATTTAACGATAAATAACAAAAATTAATACACTATACCTATTAATTTTATTTAAAAAGGTCTTAGGAAACTTTCCTAAACAAGATGACTATGGTCGGCCAGTCCGACAATAGTCAATGCTTGCCAAATACACTTACCCCTCCAAATCTATAAAAAACAAATATATAAATTTATTGAAATATAGAAATTTTTACTTAGCTATTAATTTATTTAGAAAAAGGTTGCCTTATTATTGTTTTCAATTTTGAAGGTTCTGTTTTTCTTGGATCACTTAAATATATTTCATTGTGCTTTCCGGATAACTTATATCCATTCTCCTTTATAGTATTATGAAGCATTTTTACTACCTCTCCCTCTTCACTATATGGTCCAACATATAATGTCTCATAGGCATCTCCTTCAGTATATTCCATATACCTTATTTCTTTTATATATTTACTCAACTCATCTTTTAATAACTCTTCCTTTTTCTTTTCTATATTCTCTTGCTTCACAAAGTCTGGAAGCTCAATCATCATAGTCCATTTCCAGCCTTCTTTATAATTATCTATAAAATCATCATAGTTATCAGACCACCATAAACCATTTAAAGGCATAACAACAAAATCTTTTTCTTCTTTTTTATAAACCATTTTAACTCCATAAGCTAACTTATATAAAGCCCCTACTTTATTACTATAATCTTCATTATTATTGGGATCTCCTTCTCCATCTAATGCAATATAATATGATTTATCACAATACACCTTCTTAAATTGCCCCACTTTCACATTAAACAACTCTTTTTTTATCTTTTTTAAATCTACTTTTGTAGCCATAATTAATTCACTCCTTATAATTATTATTTCACCTTTAGTATAGAAAAAGTAATAAGACATCTCTGTGTCTTATTACTTATATATTTCATATATACCTTTTATTTTTCCTATAATCTTTTCCCTTAGAAACTTTGGTTCTAAAACCTCTACTTTGTCCCCAAATCCTAAAATCATACTATCAACCCAATTGTTATATGGCAAACTTGTTTTTATAATAACAAAACTATTTCCTTCCTCAATTGTTTCATAAGTTGGTAAGCTGTCTTCTAATATTACTTTTATTTCTTTAGCCACTCTTAAAATAACATCTATTGTTTCTAACTCTGACTCTTTAAATAAATTACCTATATCTATATCTTTAAATTCAAATTTCTCTTCTAACATTTCCAAATTCTTAACTCTTTTTAATTTAAATACTCTCATATCACCCTTTAAGGTACAGTACCCATAAACATACCAATTAAGAGCCTTAAAAATTATTTTGTATGGCTCTATTTTTCTATTACTACTTTCGCCATTACTATTGTTATATTTAAATCCAATGCACCTATTTTGGCTTATAGCATTATCTATAATATTTATTTTATCTGTTAATTCACTACTATTTCCCCACCTAGAAAAATCTATAATAAATCTATTCCCTTCAGTTGAATTACTATCTATAACTTCAAGCTTATTAATTAATGATAAAACATCTTTATTTCTATAGGTTTCATTTATTCCATCTAATAAATTCTTTAATAAAGCCACTTCATTTTTTGTCATAGACGCTTTGTTTACCCTATAACCTTCTATTATTTCATAGCCACCTTCATGACCTTTATAAGAAACTATTGGTATACCTGCCATCTCTATAGTTTCAATATCCCTTTGAATTGTTTTTATAGAAACCTCAAATCTCTCACTTAGCTCCTTGGCTGTAACTCGTTCCTTATTATTCAAAATCATTATTATAGAAATTAATCTATCTATCTTCATAACTCCCACTATCCCCTATAAAACTATATAAATATTATATAACAAATATTAAAGCACAACTACTTTCATAAAAATAGTTGTGCTATTTATAACTACTTAATTTGCCACTTACAAATTCTACTTTGTAAAATATCTATTACCTTAAACATAACTATACCTAAAAGGCTTATTATAATTATTCCACAATACATTCCTTCATAATCAACCTTAATCCAAGAATTCATAATATAATATCCTATCCCATACTTTGTGGCATAATTTTCTGCAAAAAATAGTGCTGCCATGCTTGAACCTAAAGCTATTCTCATAGCTGTAAATAATCTGGGTAAGGTTGCTGGAATATAAATATGCTTCATCATTTGAGATTTTGAAAGCTTCAAAGACTTAGCAGATAATATAAGCTCATTAGGTATTTCCTTTGCTCCGTCTCTAACTGATATTATTATTTGAAATATTGCTATTGCTACAATTAATACTATTTTAGAAGTATTTCCAAGACCAAATAAGATCATAAATACTGGTAAAAATGCTATTCTTGGAACTGGAAAAAACAAATATACTATAGGGCTTATTAAATTATCCAGTTTATCATTAACCCCAATTAGTATTCCTATAGAATATCCTAGTATAGTTGTAATTAATAATGCTATAAGTAATCTTAAAAGACTTGCTATAAGGTGAGTTGAAATAATACCATATCCTACTTTAAAAAGCCTTGATATAACGTCTATTGGATTAGGAATTACAAAAGAATTTAATATAATGTGAAGTAGATACCAAAATATAAATACTACTGTTATTGCATAAATATATTTGTACACATTATTAAACTTTTTCATTGCTAAATCCCTCTAAAACATCTCTTATTTCATTACACTTATCAAAAAACTTATAACTTTTTCTTATATCCCCTTGTCCATAAAATTCATTATCTATAACCTTCTTTATCTCACCATCTATGACAACAGCTATCTTTTTACCTAACACCACAGCCTCTTCTATATTATGAGTAACTATGATGTATGACATATTATATTGTTCTTGTATTTTACATAGTATATTTTGAAAATTTTCTTTGTTTATTGAATCTAAAGCTGATGAAGGCTCATCCATTAATAAAAGATCTGAATTTAAAACTAACGCCCTGGCCAAAGCCGTTCTCTGCTTTTCTCCTCCACTTATTTCAGCAGGATATTTATCTAAAACATGTTTTATGTTTAAATCTAAAGCTATTTTATCTATGGATTTTTCCATATCTTCTTTTGATGAACCCTTTACTATAAGACCTAACTTTATATTCTCCTTTACAGTCTTCCAAGGAAAAAGACCATTGCTTTGTAATATGAGATTAGTATCCTTAAATTCATTTGAAATATTTCCCGTTTTTATTTCCTTTTGATTTGCAAGAGATAATAACAATGTACTTTTCCCACATCCTGATGGACCTATTATTGAAAGTGTTTCCCCTTTATATAAGGAAAAAGAGATGTTCTTCAATATCTCTCTTTCCCCATAACTAACATATAGATCTTTTACTTCTAACATTATTTAGATACAAAATCCTTCGTTACTACATCTTTATATTCTAAGTTTAATTCATTTCCTTGTAGTTTTTCAGTCCAATCTTCGATTTCCTTTAAGTAGCTTTCATCAGGAACTCTTGTTTTGTGATATGTTGGTAATACCATTAAATCTTTTACCTTTGAATTTAACTCTAACTTTGAAACTAATATATCCTTAGCTTCTTCTGGATTATTTATTATATCTTCAACAGCTCTGTTATAAGCTTTATGGAATCCCTTAACAGTGTTAGGGTTATTCTTTATAAACTCATCTGTAAAGATTATTCCATTTGGAGTATAGTCATCAGGTTTACCATATACTCTCTTCTCTAATCCTTTAAGTTGAGCATTTGAAGCTAGTGGTTCTGGTAAAACTGCCATATCTATCTTGTTTTCCATTAATGCTTGCATTCTTAAAGGCATTTCATTAATGAATACTTTTTCTACATTGTAATCAGTTAAATATTGATCAGCTAAGAAGTTTATTACACTAACTTCCATTAATCCAACTTTAACATCCTTCTTTTCTTGGAAGTTCTTTGATAATACAATTGGGAACATTCCATCAGTAGTTGTAGTTATCTTAGCTTGTAATCCACCTTTAACATTATTTAAAAATTGAATCATACTAAGCATTGCAGCATCAAGCTCTCCAGCTTGAATTGAACTTTGCTTTGTAGCTCCATTTGTAAAAATTTCTAGTTCTAGATTTACCCCTTCTTCTTCAAAGTATCCTTTTTCCTGTGCTAATAAAATTGGTGCTGAATCAGCTGCAGACATTACTCCTAATCTAATTGTAGTGTTTTCATCTTGTGTTCCTTTATTAGAAGTACACCCTATTAATGAAATGATCATAACTAATGACATTGCTACTAATAACAAGCTTTTTCTAATCTTCTTCATAACGTTTCTCCTTTAATATAAATTTATTTTTTCTGCTCTATAACATTTATAACCTATTGGCTTAGTTATATCAGTATCTCTTAATTTAACTTCAAAAACCACTTTGCCCTTTGATATTTCTACTATAGTAATTTGATTTTTCATTCTATTACTTTTCATATCATCTATTGGGTTACCGAATATATCCTTAGTTATCCCCCCAAAGCATATTAATCTATTATTATTTTCAAGAATTCTTACAGCTCCTAAATATGCACAATATAGCTCATTTCCTCTTTCCTTACCATATTGCCACACTTGATTAACAGTCATATTCTCTTCATCAATTTCATACTCAACTGCACGACTATAGTTATTATGTGCTAAAACTGCCTTTTCTAATTCATAACTCCTAAAATTTCCGTTATCAAATATAACAAGATTCCCATCTTTAGTTAATGAAGGTGTATGTTGAGCATAGCTCCACTCAAAATCATTCCCTATTGGTTTAAGTAAATATTTTTTAAGTTCATCATTCCATCCATAATGAGGAGCTAATATCCACTTTATTTCAGATGTATCTTTATCAAATTTAACTACAGTACTTTGATTTCTTGATGACGCAATTATAGAATTACTTTCTTCATCATATACTAATGAATTTAGATGTAACCAATCCAATAGATGATTTACAGATATTTTATCAATAACAGTTTCTCTATTAAAATCTAATATCTTTCTAAAATCCCATTCATTTATTACTTCTTTAGTATTTCTATCTATCTCTACCAATAAATCTTGTTTAGTATTTTCTCTTTGAGTAATAGCTAAGAAGTTTCCATTTGGTAATTCAATTACATCATGATGTAATCCATATTTTATAGGAAAGAAATTTATAATTCTTCCAAGCATATCAATCTCTATAAAACCAGCTGCAGTATAGGCTCCACAAATACCACTTGATATTGGCGCATCTACTATTAAATTCCCATTCTTTAGCTTCATAAACACGTGACAAGATACTCCAGTATAAAGCCATCTCACTTGTGCTTTATTATCTATGATAGAATATAAATGCTCTACAGTTCTTACACCTTCTGCTCTTCCTAAAGACATAGCCATCATACCATCATACATATTACTTTCATCACATGTAATTAACTCTATATTAGGATATCCTTCAGGTAACTTTGAAGTTTTTATGTAATACACAAACTCTTCTTTTCTATTCCCCTCATAATTACATATAACTCTTATACAATTATCCTTATCCTCAATTAAACCTAATATAGGTATTTCATGATCCTTTTTCAATTCTTTAAACTCTTTCTCAATATCTTCTTCAATAAATATAGTTACTGAGCATTCTTCTTCAGTTTGAAATTTCATTAAAGCTGATAATGGACAAGTGTCAAATGGATTCAATACTATAAGTGGATTAGATTCTGTATAATTTTCTTCTGCATATCTAGACTCTATATCTTTTATTATTTCATTTTGTTTTTTTAGTAATTCTTCCATATATTCACCTCCTATAATCTAACTATTAGCGCCTAATATTATATCATCAAAATATATTAAAAAAAAGCATACTATCATAATTAGATAGATATGCCATTTTATATTAATATACAAATAAATAAATTCCAAACCAATGCAATAGTGCCCCTATTAACACAAAAAAGTGCCAAATAAAATGATCATACTTTTTATCTCTTGCAAATGGAACCATTCCAACTGTATAAACAATTCCACCAATTAAAATCATAAATAATAATGGTATATTATTATGGAAGAAGTCAGGTAACATTATAAGACCACTCCATCCTATAGTGAAGTATAAAGTAAAATGTATCCATTTCCACTTTCCTGGACCAAAGATAGCAAGCATTATAATTCCAAAAACAATTAATGACCATTGAATGCAAAAAAGTACAATTCCTAAGGTATTCCCCCAATAAACTAGATATAGTGGAGCAAAAGTACCACCAATAAGAAGATAAATAGATGCATAATCAAACCTTCTCCATATTCGTTTTACCTTAGAGCCACTTTTAAATGAATGATATAAACAACTCATCAACATTAAAATAAATAAACTAATTCCATAAAAACAAGATGCCATTACCTTCATCCCAGTATCTGATTTTAGTAATAGCAATATGAAACCAACTAATGCTAATACTGCTCCAACACCATGTGTTATAGCATTTCCTACTTCCTCTAGAATAGTCAAAACTGGTGGTTCATTTAGTTTTTGAAGTTCTTGCTTTCTTTCTTCCTTATTATTAACTTTCCTTTTCATAATGACATTACTCCTTTACTTAATGCATATACCTACCTATAATTATAATACCTATAGCTTTATAAAATACTTAAAAATTACTTATCCCTTTAAATTTGTGTATACTATTCTTAAGCGAGGTGGTAGATTTGAAATATATTATATTTGATTTGGAGTTTAATCAAAGTTGTAATAAAGAAGATAAAGTTCTTCAATTACCCTTTGAAATAATACAAATTGGAGCTTTAAAACTTGATGAAAACTTTAAAACTATTTCAACATTTAATAAATTAATTAAACCTACTGTTTATAAATATATTCTTCCTTACATTCAAGAATTAACAAAGATTACTGATAAAATGGTTTCTACTTCTCAGAACTTTATAGAGGTTTATTATGACTTTATGAATTTTATAGGAAAAGAAGATATTACATTTATTATTTGGGGAACTGTAGACCTAAAGGAATTGTATAAAAACATTCTTTACTTTGAGCTTCCAATTGAAAATCTTCCTAAACTTTATATAGATATTCAAGACTATGCAAGTAAATATTTTAAACTTCCAAGTGGAAAAAGGATTGGACTAAAAAATGCTCTGGATTTTTTAAACATCTCTATAAGTGATGAACTTCATGATGCTTTTAATGATGCCTATTATACAACTGAGATTTTCAAAAAATTATATAATGATTCAATAGAAGCAAAAACTTATTCTCATAACACTATTAGAATAAAATCGGAGCCTAAAAAAATAATTGATTATGATGGTCTAATTATACAAATTGAAAAAATGTATAATAGAAAACTAACTTCTGAAGAAATAAGCATGATAAAATTAGCTTACAATATGGGTAAAACTAATCAATTTCTTAAACCTTTAAATGAATAAAAAGATAGTAGCCTCACCTATTATGTGAAAGCTACTATTTTTTACTAAAGTCTATACAATTTTCATTTGATAGCTTTTCTTCTATAATATTTCTATTTAAATTAACCCAACTAATGCAATTATCAAGAATTATTGCATCACTAGATACTACATTTTCCTTTGATTTCAAAACACTATCTACATTATCAATATTCTCTACTTCTATTTGAAGTTCTAAACCTTCAAACATCTCTAGAATCTTCATTTTTAACCTACCAGAATTGGAAACTGGCCTATCTAAATAAAATATAGCTTTTTTAATTTTATGTTCTAATAAAAATTCACCTATTAACTTAATTGCAACCTCAGTTTTATCTATAACTGAATAAGTCCCTCTAAGTCCTGCTAAATCCCTTATAGTTTCATCCATAGACTTAATAATTAAAGAATTAGATAAAGCAACTTCTAATGTTATTATTGTATTAAATCCATCTATATGTACCACTTCTATATTTGAAAGGTTAGTAATTTCCTTAGCTTTTCTTTTTATAACATCATCATATTTAGATATTCCTCTTACTAATGCAAGCCTTTGTCTTTCAGATAAAAGATAATGATTGCCTACGAAAGTTGAAGCTCCCTTAATCTTGTATCCTCTATTTAATAAATACAATAAATCATCTGATGCTTTATATAATTTATATAAGTTTTGATTTTTAAATTCTTTCTCATCTGTAGGTACATAGCCTCGTCTTGTTATTTTACTCATAATAAATTTCCTTAAATATTTTATTTATTAATATTATTAGGCTAAATACTATAAAAATACATATAAATATTCTATTTTCTTTTAATCAGCAATAACTGTTTCATTATCTAAATGATTCTTTGTATTTAATATGAATTTAACTAACTTACTTCCATAAGGTAAACAGAATTGTATAAAAGGTCCTGTACTTAACATTGAAATTATAGTCCCTATTCCTACTTTTCCACCTAAAACAAACCCCAATAAAAGGAATACTCCATCAAAAATAATTCTTATCCACCTATATTCTATTTTAGTTTTATCTTGAATAATAAAGGGAACAATATCATTTGGTGCTACTCCTAGATCGCTTTCAGACATTATTGAAAATCCTACTGCAATAATAAGACATCCTAACAATACTAATAGAGCCCTTATTAAGTAATTATAGGATTCTACTGGAAAGTAAGAAACTATCCTTACCCCAAAATCTATTATAGGACCAACTCCAACAACACATATTAAAGTACCTATTTTTATTTTCTTTCTATCTACTAAAATTATAATAGTAAATAAAACTATTAATATTATCATATTAGCAACTCCTGGAGTCACCTCAGTCTTTCCAGCTATTAACTGTACTATTGAAAGTTCCTTTAAGCTTGTCCTATTTAAAATAGTTGCTAAGCCTTGAGTAAAAACTGTAAATGGGTCTGAACCAATATTTGTTTTAAGAAATAATGCTACTCCTAACTGTATAATGCTCATTCCTATAAAAAATAATATTAGTCTTTTGGTTAAATTAATTGCTTTATTCAATTTTTTCACCCTTTGCTTTATTTTTTGCTGAATTTCGTGCTACAACTTTCCCATTTTAATATCTTTTTTGTAATATTTTAAATTCTATCAAATATTCTATATTAAGCTTGCAACTTTGTCAAAATTTTATCAACACCCTAAAGCTTCGCTACTTTTTCTTTTACTCTTAACTATACTTGTTACAAATATTAAAAATGCCACAACTAGAGAAATGGATGAATATGCATAAATCAATCTATATCCACAAGATACAACAACTTGCCCCCACATTATAGAACCTATACCGTATCCCCCATCTATTAATGCATAATATATAGCATTTGCCATACCTCTACTACTTTTACTTGCAGAGTCTAAAATTAAAAGGTTAACTATAGGTAACAATGAACCAACCATAACACCACATAAAAATCCCATGATTATTAACATTATATAAGTTTTAGTTACAGCAATTCCAAATATAGAAGCTGCAAATATAAGTACCCCACTAGATACTACAACATTAGTTCCTAGTTTATTAACTATTTGATTTATAAATAATCTTGATGCAAGTATCCCCATAGCATTAATAGTGAAAAATAATCCAATATTGCTAAAGCCAAGCTCAATTCCATATAATGCAGCAAAGGCTAAAATTGTACTTTCTGCAACTGCTGCTATAAATAATACTATTGATGGAATAATTATTTTACTAATAGAAATTCCTTCACCATCACAAGTTCCTTCTTCTTTCTTAGAAACAACTTCTTTATAAGATAATTTAAACGAAAGTAAAATAGTAAATAAAGCTACAGCTGCTGTTACTATAAATAATACATTAAATTTATCATAATTCTCCCCAACTAAGGCTAAGGCGATAGATGGTCCAATTGCTGTTGTAATAGTTATTCCTACTCCTGAATAACCAATACCTTCAAGCATTCTAGATTCTGGAGTAACATCTGTTACAATTGTAGCAATTGCTGTTGACGATATACCAAAACCAACTCCTTGCATCACTCTTAAAAAAATAATTATATAAATATTATTTGTAAGTAAATATACAACAGTTGATAATACTGTAATTCCAACACCAAACATCAATACTTTTCTTCTACCAATCTTATCTAACATTTTTCCCGCTACTATTCTTATAAATAATGCCGCTAAAGTAAATGCCCCAGTCATAACACCTGCATATGCATCAGTACTAGTAATTTGCTTTGCATAAATTGAGATTGTAGATAATAACAAGTTACATGCAAGATTCACTCCTATTGTAATAACTAAAGCTAAAATAAAATTTCTTGTCCATAATCTTTCCTTCATTTCCACCGCTATATCTCCATTCTTTATTTTTAACATTATTTATTTTAATAACATACTTGAAAATAGATTGTAGTCTATACTACAATTTAATAAATAAATTTTTTATATTAATGGTGATTACAATGGGTACAAGCTATAAATTTCTTCCTGGCTCTTCAATAGATATTACACCTGAATTTTATGAAGTCTTTGAAAGCGCAGGTACAATACAAAGATACAAAAAAGATGAGATTATATATTTTCAAGACGATAGAGCTGATAATTTTTACTTAATAAAATCTGGTCGTGTTAGAATATTTTTAATATCAGATCAAGGAACTGAACTTACAATTGAAATATTAAGACAGGGAAAGCTGTTAGGTGAGTCTTCATATTTTTGTTATGGCTCTAGATTAACCTCTGTTAGTGCTGCTACAGATGTTGAATTAATTTCAATAAATTTAAATGAGCTGTATCCCTATCTTACTAAATATCCTGAGTTAATGATTCAAATGTTCCATCTTATGTCTCTATCCATACAAAATTTATCCATTCAGGTTAATAGTATGGCATTTTTAAGTTCTGATAAAAAGCTTGCTCAACTACTATTACGCCTTGGGGTATATTTTAAGAAAAATCAAAATGACTCTACATATATTATTGATTATTCCCATGAGGAAATTGCTCAACTTATTGGTAGCTGTAGAGTAACTGTAACTAAGTTTTTAAATAAGTTTGAAAAAGAAGGACTAGTATCCCTTGGATATAAAAAGGTAGAAGTGATAAACGAAAAGAAACTTAGATTATTTGCTTTTTCATAAGAAAAACTGTACTAAAACAAGTACAGTTTTTTTATACGTATTACTTATTATCTAAATTCCATACAATAATGTCTTCATAAGGATTTGTCTTAGATAATGCGATTTTAGTTATTTCTCCACTAAAAATATTAAAATTCTTTTCTAACTCTTCAAATGCTAAGATCAACTCTTCCTTAGCTAACTTTTTTGCAATAGTTGTATGTGGCATCCACTGAAATGGCAGATAATATTTACTAATAGATATATTTTCTATAAGAGATATACCTTCATATATATTAACTGATAGATTATGCAAATATTCATTTAAAATTGGTGCCAAAAATATAACAGATGATTTAAATATTCCTATTGATGCCCAAGTTATTATTCCTCTGTTAATCTCTCTAATTCTTTCATCTAATATTTTTATAACTTTTTCTTCCTCATTAGTTTGGAATGATGCAATAGTTATATGTGGTGGAACATTATTATCAGTCATAAAAGTATTGCCACTTTTCTCTGATACTTTATTTATAAAGCTTTCTATTCTTACTGCTGCTTTATCATCAAAATATAAAGATACTAAATACATATTTTCCTCCACTAAATCTATATTTATAAATAACTCTAAGATGATTATATAAAATAGATTAACAAAAATCTAATAATAAGCTTTAATTTTGATACGTAATATGTAATTTATCTAAATACTCAAATCTCTTAATTTCCCCAGCATCTAAATCTTCTTTATTCATATCTATAGCACTTATTCCATTATTATTATATGTTGTATAATAATAGATACCTTTTTGTTGGCACATACATGAAGTATATAAGGTTATATCATCTAAATTATCACTTATAACAGCGCCCCTTGGCATTGCTACATTATTTAGCATATGAAAAAATTGACTTATCCCAGTCATTAAATCTTCTGCTTCTGAAAAAGTTGATTTTAAATATGCTATTCTTACAAATCTATCTACTCCTGAAAAGCCTCCTGGTAATCCATTGCTTCCAAGACCTACTCCTAATGGTTTTAATTCTTTATCTCCCCACTTTATAGGTTCTGGTTGAATTGGAGTAGTTTTCATATACTCATTCAAATTAGTTAAATGCCAATCAAATGTTGGGGAATTAGTCATAACTCCAATTGGATTTTCATAAAATTTTAAACCTTCTTTTGTTTTTTCTATAACTATAGATTTTCCATTTTTATCTGCAACAATCCAATGAAGAGTTGGAAGTGGTGTTTTTTCATCAATTGGAACTGCAACTAATTCTACATTTCTCAATTCTCTAAAAACCTCATCTACAGTTTCAAAATTTGATAGTATCCATATAATCAAATCGTATGGAGCTAAATTTTTTTTTCCTGGAACTGTCTTTTCTTCTATGTAAGAATATCCAGGAAAATTAAGGCCTGCACACCCTAACCCCTTCTCATTAAATGCATCTGCAAATGCTGGATAATCTCCTATAACACTTGCCATACCTAATATTGCGTATTTAGTTTTTTTCATATTTCCAGTAACTCTATCTCTATATTCATAATTTCTAGGTACTAAGGTAACTGCTTGATTAAATGAGTATGACAAATCCATATTTCTTCCAAACAAGCTATATCCATCTTTTGTTCTTAAAGTTAATGCTGTACACATTTTTAATGCCTCCTAATAAAGCTTTTATTAAAATTACATTAACCTAATTTAGATAATATTATACTAATCCACATAATCACTAGCTTATATGATTAGAGTATTCATACAATCTTCTAAAAACAGATATACGTTTTCCCTTTGATATGAAAGATTTTATCCCACATTATAAGAGATATACATAAACTCAATTTTTTCATTATTATAATAAAAAGAGAGATTGCTAAATGTATTTCCATTTTGCAATATCTCTTAATTAAATAAATTATCTATATACTATTTTGCTTGTTTTAAAGCTTCTGTTACGGCTTCTTTAATAGCATCACTTGTAGATGTAGCACCTGATATACTATCAACTTCAGGTGAATTTTTGCTTACTATCATTTCTGGTAATTTTTCTATTGCAGCATCAGATATTCCAGCTGTATCCTTACTATCTAATATTTCTACTTTTGAAATATTAACCTTTACACCCTTTATAGTACCTATTATTGTAGGCTTTACATCATAAGCATAGAATGGTGCCTTTAACATTGGTGTCATTTGTTTATTCTTTAATCCAAATTCTGCATCATTACCAGAGTTGAATGCTTCATTATACTTATTAACTGTACCTACTAAATTATCCTTATTTACTTTTAATAGATCTGCTAATTCTTCAATTGTATTTGCTTTTACAACTAATCCTTCAGAAACACCTTTTTCTAAGTTTTCTACCAACTTTTCATCTCTTGAATCTAATAATCCATATGCATGCTTATCTTCTAATTTATTTAGCTCGTTATGTACTTCTGCATAATATCTTTTTTCATTAACAAATCTATTACCATCTTTATTTATGTAAAAAGCTGTTTGTCTTACTAAGCTACCGATATCCCCTACGTAACCATACTTTTCATTCATTCCCCAAATACCTAGAACACCATCACCTATTAATTGCGCTCCTGCTTTTTCAGCCATTAATATTCCATCACCAGTACTTCCAACTCCACTAAATGGAATATTGTTAATAAACTCATTATTATATTGATCCATCATATCTTCATTTCTAGTGAAGCCACCAGTAGATAAAATTACTTTTTGAGATTTTAAATTATATTTTTCATCTCCTTTTTTTACTACAACCCCTTTGACTTCCCCGTTTTCTATTATTAATTCTTCTGCTGAAGATTCCATTCTTATTTCTACATTTCTTTCTTTAAGTAACTTATTGAAAGCACTAATTAATGCAGGACCTTCACCTTCTACAGTTAAAGTTTGTAACTCTGGATAATTAGGAGTGCCTCCTGCAAAATTAGTTTTACTAAATGGTATTCCTAATTCCACTAATTCATCAACTGTACTTCCAGAAACTTCTACCATTTTCTTAAATAGTTCGTCATTAAAATTTTCTTCTCCAGCCATATCTTTATAGAACTTTGTTAATTCTTCTCCAGATAAACCAACATTAGCTTCTTTATTTATTTTTGAATCTACAGACCATAGGTATCCTTTTGACCTAATAGTTGTTCCCCCTAAAGCTGGCATTTTTTCAAGTAATACAACTTTACCATTACCACCTAATTCAAGAGCACTCATTAGACCAGCAGCTCCACCTCCAACTACTACAAAATCAGCCTCTTCAGTCTTTAAACTTTCTTTTTTGTCAGCACTACATCCAGCAAATAATGCTATTGACATTAAACTTGCTAATGCTAAAGTAACTATTCTTTTTACTTTTTTCATTATTATCCCCCGCATCTTATGTTATTTTTTAGACAATGACAATGATATCATGTAGTTAATATTTTATCAATGTTTTTAAATAAAATTATACTTTATTGGTAAATTGTATTATTATCAGAATATTTTGTAGTTTTTTGTAACAATTTATAGTTTGAAATTAATTAGAGAAATAAGAAGCTATATTTATATACGTACTCCCGAAGAAATGTTCTCCTTATTCCACTCACAAAAAAACATATACTAATTGAAATATGATATAGATTATCCTCTTGGTGCTATTATGGGTAAAGAAAATATTAAATTAATTTTTATATAAAACATTGTTGACAACGCTTTCATATGGTGTTAACATATTTTCTGTATTAACTAATAGGTTTGTTACTCTCTTAGAGGCATTACCAAAACAATAGTATCATTGTTTTTGTGTCGCCAATAAGGGAGTTTTTTATTTATCAAAAGTACAAATAGTAGATTTCAATTTTTAGTAAAAACTTTTATATTGAACAATACGTTCCAACAAATTTAATAAATTATTATCATTAATTGTAATCTAAATAAGTACTGATATTGTTTCCAAATATAAGAAGGTGGTATTAATTATGATAGTTGTAAAGAAAATCAATAACAACGTTGCTATATGTTTAGATAATAATAATAATGAATTAATTGCTTTTGGAAAAGGAATTGGATTTCCGGCTACCCCATATGAACTATGTGACTTAAGTAAAGTTCAGAGAACATTTTATGGAGTTAATTCATTATATTTTAATTTTATTAACGAAATACCCGAAAATATTTTTGAAATATCAGTAAAAATTGTAGATTATTCTAAGACAAAAATAAAAAATGAAGTTAATTCAAATATTGTATTTACTCTTGCAGATCATATTAATTTTGCAATTCAAAGATATGAAAAAAAGATAAATCTAAAATTACCATTTGCTTATGATATTAATCATCTTTATGAAGCTGAAATGTCAGTTGGTGAATGGGCAGTCAAGCAAATAAGAAAAGATTTAAATATTAATTTACCAGAGAATGAGGCAGTAAGTATCGCACTACACTTTATTAATGCCGAAAATATAGAAACAGGTACTCATTTTGTTACAGATGAATCTAACCTTATTCTAAATATTACAGAAATTGTTGAAAAAGAATTTGACCTACATATAAACAAGTTAGAATTTAATTATTCAAGATTTGTTTCACATCTTAAGTATCTTTTAAAAAGAAAAGAAAAAGAGATTGAGGTATCAAGTGAAAATCTTAAATTATATGATTCAATGTGCAAAGACTTCCCAGATATTTGTATATGTGCTATTCATATTAATGAATATCTAAATAAAACTATAAATTTGAATTTAAACAAAGAAGAACTATTATATCTAATGCTACATATTAATCGTTTATGTACAAGAGAGGATTGTTACCATTAAGGGCATTACCCTCCACAAATTAGTCTTTTTATAGACTTATTTGTGGAGGGATTTATTTTGGCAATAACCATATATCATATAATCTTGATATATCGGATGCAATATAATTATATTTTTTTAGGAGGAAAAAATGGCTAAGAAAAATAAGTATGAAGATTTATCTAATCGTGTAATTGGTTTAGTAGGAGAAAAAGAAAACATAACTTTCTTTACACATTGTGTAACCAGATTAAGACTTACAGTTAAAGATAAATCACTAGTTAATGTTAAAGAAATTGAAAAAATAGAAGGTGTAATTGGCTGTCAATGGGTTGGAGATCAATTTCAAATTATTATTGGTCAAGCAGTAAGTGACGTATACAAATTAATTTGTCAAAAAACGGGTTTGGCACAAGAAGATACAGTTAGTGATGATGTAAAAAAGGAATCATTTAGTTTGAAGAAAGGGCTTAGTGATATTTTTACAAATATCGCAGCTTGTATTGTTCCATTATTACCAATAATGATTGGTGTAGGTATGATAAAAGTAATCATCCTAGTCGGTCAATCATTAGGTTGGATTTCTATGGATTCACCAACATCTATTGTAATTAACTTTGTAGCAGATGCTGGTTTCTACTTTTTCCCAGTATTTATAGGAGCAACTGCTTCTAGAAAGTTTGGAGCAAATATTGCAATAAGTATGCTATTAGGGGCAATGCTAATTCATCCAACATTTATTTCCATGGTAGCGCAAGGAACTCCAATGTCAGTATTTGGATTAACTATTAAAGCAGGTAATTATGCTAATGCAGTATTTCCATCTATTTTAGCAATTTATGTGTTATCAAAGCTTGAAAAGGTATTGAATAAATATACTCCAGAAATCTTAAGGTCAATTTGTGTACCACTATTTTCTATATTAATTATGATTCCAATTACTTTTTGTTTCATTGCACCTTTAGGAGCAAATATTGGTGTAGTATTAAGTGCAATTATTAATTTTATCTATGTTAATTTTGGTGGCTTTGGTGTAGCAGTATTTGCTTGCTTACAACCAATTATGGTGTTAACTGGTATGCATGTAGCTATGGTTCCATATGGATTACAATCATTCCAGACATATGGTTTCTTGCCAAACGTTATAGGAACATTAATAAATAATTTTAATCAAGGGGCTGCGAGCCTAGCTGTAGCATTAAAAACAAAGGATAAGAGTTTAAAAAGTACTGCTATATCAGCAGCTACTACAGCAATTATCGCTGGTGTATCAGAACCGGCAATGTACGGTATAAACTTGAGATTAAAAAAACCTTTCTATTTAATATTAGCTGGTAATTTCATTGGAGCTCTTGTAGGAGGATTATTAAAAGTATATGTTTATATTATGGGAGCTGGAACAAATGGATTATTTGCATTCCCAGCCTATTTAGAAGGTGGCGCATCTAATGTTTTATATGCAATTTTAGCTTGTGTAGTTGGTTTTGTAGCTACATTCTTGTTAGTTTATTTTTCTTATAAAGAAGAAATTAATTAATTATTAATTGAAAGGGGGAGGCTGTCTGTTATTTATAGACAGCCATAATATTCAATATGACAAAGATGAGTAAAGGCTTTCCAAAAGACTTTCTATGGGGTGGCGCTACTGCTGCTAACCAATTCGAAGGTGGTTGGAATGAAGGAAATAAAGGTATAAGTAGTGCAGACTGCTGTACTAGAGGTTCAAAGGATAAAATTAGAGTTGTAACATATATGGATAAGGATAATAATCTATGCGAACAAAGATTATTTGGAATGAATGTAGCTAATTATACGGAATTTGGAGTATATGATGGTTATGATTATCCAAGTCATGTTGCTAGTGATTTTTATCATAGATATAAAGAGGATATTGCATTATTGGCAGAAATGGGCTTTAAAACATTTCGTATGAGTATTAACTGGACTAGAATATTCCCTACAGGATTAGAAGAAAAACCTAATGAGGAAGGATTAAAGTTCTATGATGCTGTATTTTCTGAATGTCTAAAATATGGAATCGAACCATTAGTTACATTATCTCACTATGAAACACCAATTAGTTTAACAAATAAATGGGGATCATGGCTTGATGAAAGAACTATTGATTGCTTTGTTAGATATGTTGATACAGTAGGAAAAAGATATAAAGGAAAAGTGAAGTATTGGTTAACTTTTAATGAAATAAACTGTTTATCACATGGGGCATGGATGTCAGCTGGAGTACCTTCGCGTGATGCACAATCTAAGGCTACTGCTAGTAAGCATCAACTTTTAGCAAGTGCTATGGCTGTAAAGGTATTACATGAAATTGATAGTAATAACAAAGTTGGTAATATGATTGCATATAATGTAACTTACCCTTATACATGTAACCCTAATGACGTTATGGCAGCTAGAAATAAACAAAATAATATGTATTTTTATTGTGATGTACAAGTTAGAGGATACTATCCAACATACAAGTTAAAAGAATATGCTAGAGAAAACATTATTTTTAGCTTAAGTGATAAAGAAAAAGCTATTTTACGTGAAGGAGTAGTTGACTTTATTAGTTTTTCATATTATATGAGTAGTTGTACTTCAAGTGATCCAAATGTCTTAAATAATCAAAAAGGTAATATGATTATGGGAGTTAAAAATCCATACCTAGAAGAAAGTGAATGGGGATGGCAAATTGATCCTGTAGGTCTAAGGATTGCTTTAAATGAATTATATGATCGTTATCAAAAGCCATTAATGATTGTAGAAAATGGTCTTGGTGCAGAAGATAAGATTGAAAGTGATGGATCAATCCATGATAGTTATCGTATTGATTATTTAAGAAATCATATTATTGCTATGGCAGACGCAATTAATGAAGATGGCGTAGAACTATGGGGCTATACTCCATGGGGATGTATTGATTTGATTAGTGCATCAACTGGAGAAATGAGAAAACGATATGGATTTATCTATGTAAATTACCATGATGATGGTAGTGGTGATGGTAGTCGTATAAAGAAAGATTCTTTTGCATGGTATAAACGTGTTATTGAGTCTAATGGGGTTGATTTATACTAATTAATTAATAAAAAAATATGGGGCTATCTCATAGATGATTAAAAATCATTTATGAGATAGCCCCTTCATGATAGATATGATACATTCCCTATTTTAAATTTAATTTGCTACTTCAAATTGACTGTAATAAAGAGATGCATAAAAACCATTTTGTTCTAGAAGACTTTGATGAGTTCCTCTTTCTATAATATCTCCATCTTTAACAACTAAAATCATATCTGCATTTTGAATAGTTGACAATCTATGTGCTATGACAAAACTCGTTTTATCCTTCATAAGTCTTGATAAAGCCTTTTGAATTTCTACTTCTGTCCTTGTATCTACACTTGATGTAGCTTCATCTAATATCATAACTGTAGGATTTGTTAACATAGCACGAGCAATAGTTAACAGTTGCATTTGTCCTTGAGAAACATTAGATGTTTCACTAGAGATTACTGTATCATATCCATGCTCTAGTGTACGAATAAAATGGTCACAGCAAGCAGCTTTTGCAGCAGCTATTATTTCTTCACGGGTAGCATCCATCTTACCATAAGCAATATTTTCAGCTATTGTCCCTTCAAATAGCCATGTATCTTGAAGAACCATCCCAATTTGTCTACGCAATATATTTCTAGGAATCTCATTAATATTAACTCCATCAATTGATATAGCTCCTCCATTTAATTCATAAAAACGCATTATCAAGTTAATTAATGTAGTTTTTCCTCCACCTGTTGGCCCAACAATAGCTACCATTTCATTTGGTTTTACTTCAAGGTTTAAATTCTTAATTAAAGTTTTCTCATCTGTATATCCAAACTTTACATTTTTGAAATCTACCTTTCCCTTAGATATAGGATTCTTATCAAATGAGAATTCATTTAACTTATTATCTGCAACCTCTTCTTCTTCATCTAATAACTCAAAAACTCTCTCAGCCCCAGCAATAGCAGATTGTAGAGACATGATAACATAAGAAGCTTGAGTTACAGGCTCAGATACTTGATTTACGTATTGTAAAAACGCTTGAATTCCACCTAATGAAATCTGTCCATTAAGTGTCATTATTCCACCTACAATAGCTGTTGCTATAAATCCTAATTGATTTAAAAGACGAATAGTTGGATATATAGCAAAATCTATAAACTGAGCCTTTCTATTAGCTTCAAACTGCTTTTTATTAAGCTCAGTCACTTCTTGAATTACATTCTCTTGTTGATTAAATATTTTTACAATAGGATTTCCAGAGTACACTTCTTCAATTTTTCCACTTAATTCACCCATAGCATCAAAATTATATGCATAATAACGTTGACTTAAACTTGATACATAATTTGTTGCAATAGCACTAATTCCAATGAATATAAAAATTAATAAGGATAACTTTAAATTTAATATAAGCATTGAGATAATTGTAAAGATAATTGTAAAACAAGAAGATATAAACTGCATAAAACCGACCTGCATTACTAGGGATACTTTTTCAAGGTCAGTTGTTACTCTACTCATAACATCCCCTTTTTTATGTGAGTCAAAATATTTCAATGGAAGCTTATTTATTTTCTTACTAATATCTTTACGTAATGATAAAGTTAAATTCTCTCCAACACTAGATATTATATATTGCTGGATATAAGTAAGAAAACTATTAACAATAGATATTAGTACCAGCATTAAAACTGGCATAGCTAGTGCCTGCGCCACCATTGATAAAACACTTACAGATTTATCAAAGCTATTAATTGCATTTACTAGATTATTTATAGCTAATCCTACAGCAGTAATCGCAATAAATGACATGGTAGCACGTGGTGCTATACGTGCAATTTATGATAACGGTCTTTCAGTGCCAGGCGACATAGCTGTAGTAAGCTGCGATCAATTTCCAGATAGCGATTATTTACTACCTCGTTTAACAACTATTGACCAAATGGATGAATATTTAGGAAAGATTGCAATTACAAAATTAATTAGCGCTATAAATGGTATATCTGAAAATATCTCTATAAATCATACTCCAGAATTAGTAGTAAGAGAATCCTGTGGCTTCTCTAATAAATAAAACTAGTTGAAAGGTGATATAAATAATGAAAGAAAAATACTTAATATGCTCTGATCTAGATGGAACTTTATTAAATTCAAAAGGAGAAATTTCTTCTAACACTTTATCGATAATAAGAAATTTACAAAAAGACGGTCATATATTTTGTATATCTACAGGAAGAATGTATAAATCCGCAAAATCTTTTGCTGATATTATAGGTGCTGATACCTGCATAATATGTTCAAATGGTGCATATGCAGGAACTACGACAGAAGATATTCATAAAAGTAATATGCCCCCTGAAACAGCGATTAATGTTTATAAAGTAATGCAATCCTTTAATATACCTTTATATTTCTTTTCAAAAGATGATGTTTATTATACTAAGGTTTTACCTCTTTTTTTCTCAAAAGAAGATATGCAAAGACTTTCTACTGGAAGCAATGTAAATGGTATGAAACCAATCTTAACATTAGATAGCTTTAAGGAACACTTAGGTAATTATCTTAATGCTATAGCTATTGAAGAAGAAGACCTTTCTTTATTAAAGAAAGCAAAGACCAAACTAAAAAAACTATCAGGAATATATGTACAATCTTCTTATTTCAATAATATAGAAATTATTCCTCATGGAACTGATAAAGGACTAGCTGTAAAAAAGCTCCAAGAACACTTTAATATTAACCGAGAAAACATTATTGCTTTTGGTGACGGAGAAAATGACTTATCAATGCTTAAATACGCCGGTATTGGAGTCGCAATGGACAACTCTACTGATGAAGTAAAGAAATGTGCAGATAGAGTAACATTAAATAACAATGATGAAGGTGTATATCATACTCTAAAAGAAATCTTTAGTAAATAACGAATATAAAATAAATAACCCTCGACAACACCTTTATGTATTGTCGAGGGTTTTCATGGTGGAGGCGACGGGTGTCGAACCCGTGTCCGAAAGCAGACCAGCCTGACTTTCTACGAGCGTAGTTTATGATTAAAATTTCGGTCATGAGTTAGCTCACAAACAAACTCCTCACTCCCTAGCTTCATAAATACCCCTCTAGCTCAAAGCTTTGCTAGACTTCGTTTCCTACTTTATGACACCAGCTACCCAAGACGTAGGCATCCTGGACTGATGAGCGGCTATATTAAGCTGCTAATGCAAAATTATCTTCTGCGTTTATCTTTAATGCATACTTGATTAACAAGGGAACATGCTTACCTCGGCTCGCTTATCAAACCCATCTTACCCCCGTCGAAGCCAAAACGCCCCCATGTTGATAAGAAGAACTTTCAAAACAAATTTCAATATTTAGTTTTTAATTTCTTCAGTGAATTCATTATATAATATAAAAAATTCACTGTCAATGTGACGGCCCTCTGAAATAATTACCACGTATAAATATGATTTTTTGAAAATAATTCTATAAATAAAAGAGAATACTACTACTGAACTTATTAAACAAAGGAGAAAAATTTATGGAGATTTGGATCAGCGATGTGTTATCGGTAATAAAAGAAAAAAGATTAACCTTACGAACTGTTCTTCTAGTTTTAATTCTCATGTACATCTTAGCATCTGCTTTATTTTTAATCACAGGAGAATCAACTTCAGTAGAATACCAACCATTTTATAACTTCACTATAGAAAATATATAAAAATTTATTTAAAAACTCTCTCTATAGCTTCCAAAATTTTTTTGAAGCTATTTTTTTATCTTATAAAATAATTCATAGCTCCACAGAATCTTTCCTCAGGCCGGATTATTCCTATATGTTTATATATTGTTATATTTATATATTGTTATATTTATTAGAATTTTTATTATAAAAGAATTTTTCTAAGATTTATTATTTATATTAATAATATTATTTTTATTTTTAATTTAACTAAAAAAAGAAATACTAACAAAGCAAAGTTTCATCCTCATCCTTATTATCATTTTTATCCTTATTATCTTCCTAAACCCGCATTTTCCCTATAACTTTTTAACTTCTTAACTTTCTGCTCTTATATCATAACAGTATTCCCACAAATAAAACTTTCATATTACCACTGCCGATCTATATATTCCAGAAACTCTAGCGACAGCAGAGTTTCCTCTTCAACTTTATTATCTCTTTTATCCCGATTATCTTTTTTATCTTACCTCGTACCTTCGCTCTTACAAACTCAACTTAAAATCAAAACCCTATTCCCACAAATAAAACTTTCATAATTACCACTTCCGATCTATATATTCAAGAAACTCTAGCGATAGCAGAGTTTCCTCTTCAACTTTATTATCTCTTTTATCCTGATTATCTTTTTTATCTTACTTCGTACCTTCTCTCTCACAAACTCAACTTAAAATCAAAACCCTATTCCCACAAATAAAACTTTCATAATTACCACTTCCGATCTATATATTCAAGAAACTCTAGCGATAGCAGAGTTTCCTCTTCAACTTTATTATCTCTTTTATCCTGATTATCTTTTTTATCTTACCTCGTACCTTCTCTCTCACAAACTCAACTTAAAATCAAAACCCTATTTCCACAAATAAAACTTTCATATTACCACTGCCGATCTATATATTTCAGAAACTCTAGCGACAGCAGAGTTTCCTCTTCAACTTTATTATCTCTTTTATCCCGATTATCTTTTTTATCTTACCTCGTACCTTCGCTCTCACAAACTCAACTTAAAATCAAAATCCCATTCCCACAAATAAAACTTTCATAATTACCACTGCCGATCTATATATTTCAAAAACTCTAGCGATAGCAGAGTTTCCTCTTCAACTTTATTATCTCTTTTATCCTGATTATCCTTTTTATCTTTCCTCGTACCTTTTTACCTTTTTACCTCCTTACTTTACTACAAAAAAAGGCAGAGAAATTGCCAAGCAATTTCTCCACCTTATCTCTCTTACTCACAGAGTACCCTCATATTACTAAATCATAGATTTAGATATTCAGGCATCTTTATTATCTTTTTTATCCTAACTAATATCTGCCACTATTTTTAATAGCTCTATCCATATCTCTCTTAGCAGCTTTTTCTAGCATAGAATCTCTCTTATCATAATTCTTCTTACCTTTACAAACCCCAAGAGCAACCTTAACTCTACCATTCTTTAGATAAAGTGATAATGGAATTAAAGTATATCCATCCCTTTGAACTAATCCTTGAAGTCTAAAAATTTCTTCCTTATGAAGTAATAACTTTCTATTTCTCATAGGATCAACATTAAAAATGTTTCCTTGTTCATATGGGCTTACATGCATTTGCTTTATAAGAATTTCACCATTCTCTATATCTGCATAGCTATCCTTTAAATTACACTTACCTCCTCTAATTGATTTAACTTCTGTACCAACTAGAGCTAATCCTGCCTCCATAGTTTCTTCAATAAAGTAGTCATGACGTGCTTTTCTATTTTCAGCTAAGGAATTACTATTCTTTTTTCTTACCAAATTTCTCACCTACTTAGCTTTTATTTCTTTTATAAATTATAATATATTATCATCTGTTTCTTCAACGTCTTCCTCTTTAAGTTCTTGCTTAACTTCAGATATTTTTTCAGCTAATTCTTTGCTAGCCTTAATTTCTTCCCTAATATATTCATCTTCTACCATATCAAAATATATTTCACGGTTTGGAATATCTACCTTGCTACATCTAACCTTAACAAAATCACCTAATCTATAAATCTTCTTAGTTCTTTCACCCATTAAACATAAATGATTTTCATCATAAATATAGTAATCATCATCTAAAGCTGTTATATGAATTAGTCCTTCAATTGTGTTAGGTAATTCTACAAACATACCAAAAGAAGTAACTGAAGATACAATGCCTTCAAACTCTTCTCCAATTCTATCTAACATATATTCAGCCTTCTTAAGGTCGTCAACTTCTCTTTCTGCCTCTGTTGCAATATTTTCTGTTTCACTAGATTGTCTTGCTGCATAATCAACAAGAGCTGTTAACTTCTTACTTCTATCATCATCTATCTTACCATTTATAAATTCCTTAATTATTCTATGAATTTGTAAATCTGGATATCTTCTAATTGGTGAAGTAAAGTGGCAATAATACTTAGCTGCAAGACCAAAGTGCCCTACACATTCAGGAGAATATTTTGCTCTCATCATGCTTCTTAAAAGTAAAGTACTTACAACTGTTTCTTCTTTCTTACCCCTTACCTTTTCTAAAATTTCTTGAAGATTTCTAGGTTTAACCTCTCCATTCCATTTAACAATATAGCCTAGGTTATATATAAATTCTCTAAACTTTTCAAGCTTTTCTTCATCTGGATCTTCATGAATTCTATAAACAAATGGTAAGTGACTCCAGAACATATGCTCAGCCACTGTTTCATTACAAACAAGCATAAATTCTTCTATTATTCTATTTGCTATTTCTCTTTCATAAGGCTTAATATCAATAGGCTTACCAAATTCATTTAATATAATTTTAGATTCCTCAAACTCAAAATCTATAGCCCCTCTTTTTGTTCTCTTCTTATATAAAATATTACAAAGTTCTTCCATTGCTTTAAAATCATCTAAAAGATAGTCATATCTCTTACTTAGCTCTGGATCATTATCCTTAAGTATCTTAGTTACATCTGTATAAGTCATTCTTTCATTTGTTCTTATTACAGATTCAACAATTTCATGGTCTAAAACCTTACCACTACTATCTATATCCATGATACAAGAAAGTGTTAATCTGTCTACCTTAGGATTTAATGAACAAATACCATTAGATAGCTTCTTAGGAAGCATAGGAATAACTCTATCTATTAAGTATACTGATGTACCTCTCTTTAAAGCTTCCTTATCTAAAGGATTCTTTTCTCTAACATAGTGAGATACGTCTGCTATATGAACTCCTAATCTATATCTACCATTATCAAGTCTCTCTATAGAAACAGCATCATCTAAATCCTTAGCATCTTCACCATCAATAGTTACCATTCTAACATCTCTAAGATCTTTTCTTCTCTTATATTCTTTTAAAGGTATTTCCTCGTCAATACCTGATGCAAAAGCTTGAACCTTAGGTGGAAATTCTTCTGGAAGACCATATTTTTTAATTATAGTTAGAATATCTAATCCCTTATCACCCTTTTGTCCAAGTACTTCTTTAACTACACCTTCAGGACTTCTTCTCTTCTCTGGCCACTTAGTAATTTCTACAACTACAACATCTCCGTCCTTAGCACCATTTCTGTCTTTTTTAGATATAAATATATCTTGGCTAATTCTTGTATCTTCTGCAATTACAAATCCAAAGTTTTTGCTGTCTTCATATACACCAATAATCTTTGTATTAGCTCTTTCTAGAATTTGAATTACTTCTCCTTCTCTCTTCTTTCCGTTCTTATCTTCCCTAGTAATTTGTACAAGTATTCTATCTCCATTCATAGCTCCATTTATAAAAGAACTTGGAATAAAAACATCCTTTTCGCCTTCTATTTCTGGAATTAAGAAGCCAAAACCTTTAGCATGAGCTTGTAGTTTACCTGTAATAAGTCCTAATCTTTCTGGAAGTGCAAACTTATCTTTTTTAGTTCTAAAAATAAGCCCTTCCTTCTCCATTGTTTTTAATGTCTTTTTAAATGCTCTATATTCATCAGGATTAATGTCAAAAACTGAAACTAGTTCTTGAATATCCATCGGTCTATATGCTTCTTCACGCATGAATTCTAATAATGTATCTTTTATTCCCATTATTACCTCCTATATATTTGAATAATATTTCATTAATTATATTTCCCATTCTAAAAATAACTAATCTATTTATTATATTACCATATTGCACTACTTTAGGATACTTTCATATATTCTACTACATTCTTTATTTTGTGACATTTGCTTTCTAAATATTATTCATAAATAAAAATTTATAATCACATTTTAAAAACTTTTGTCAACTTTTTATGAACGATTCGTAACTTTTCTTATTGATATCATTTCCAATAAGTGGATATAATTATACTTGCATTTACATTTTGTGGGAGGTAAATAAATATGAAAAGAAAATTTTTATCATTAATTCTTGCAGCAGCTCTTACAACCTCATTAATAATAATGCCTGTTGTTTCTACAAGTGCTGCTGAAGAAAAATCTAATTCAATTTTGACTTTATACAGCGATACTGAAGATTATACAATTTCTAATGATTCTTTATGGGTTAAAGTAATTACAGGTGGTCAATTTGATATTAGAACAACTGGGGGGGATCCATTAAACGAAAACGATAATAACGTTAGCCTATTGTATGGATACTCTAACGCTGAAGTTCTAAAGGTAGGTAATGAGTTAGATGTACTAACTACAGGTACTATATCTACTCCTACTGGAAGTTGGACTACTACCAATAAAGAGATAAATGCATTAAAATCTTCATATCAATCTGATAAAGGTATTAAAGTTAATCGTAATTTAAGCTTAGCTAAGAACCCAGGATCTTCTTATGAAGACTCTGTTACTATGACTTATACCTTCACTAACACTAGTAATAAAGCTAAAACTTTCTCATTTAAAACAATGCTTGATACTTATGTAGGTAGAAATGATGACGCACCTTTTAATGTTCCCGGTGCAGGAAGCTTTGATACAGCAAAAGAGCTTACTGGTAACCAAGTACCAAATTATTGGTTTGCTTATGATAATTTAGAAAACCCTTCAGCTGTAGCTAAATATACTTTCTCAAGAGATTCAAAACCAAATAAAGTTCAATTTACTAATTGGTTATCTACTTCTGCAAGTAGAACATGGAACAATGAAATAACCGAGGGTAATGAAAATGGAGATAGTTGTGTAGTTATGTATTGGGAAGATATAACTATTCAACCTGGTGAAACAAAAACTATTACAAGTAACTATGGAACATCTTCTCTAAATACTCAAGTTAATAGCGATATATCTGTATCTGTTTTAAATAATAATACTATAGAAGCAAATGAAGATGGAACTTATCCAACTTATGAAACCACTGCAACTGTAAAAAACAGTGGTGATATCCCATTAAATAATGTTACTTCAACTGTTGAAATTCCAGAAGAATATAGAGATTTATTATCTATTGTAGGTATTGCTACAAATAATATAGGAACTTTAACACCTAATCAAAGTGCTAATTCAGACATCCAACTAAAAGTAGCTGAAGGTAACTATTATGATGATATAAATGCTTATTTTAATGTAATTGTTAAATCTGATTCTACAGAAACTAAGATTGTAAAACAAAACGTTACTATAAAGGCTAATGCTCAACATAGTATTTCAGCTTCTTTAGCTGGTGGAGAAAATGTATCTATTAATCCAAATGTAGATAATGAATATAACCCATATAAAGTTGATGTAACAATAAACAAAAATGCTGAAGAAGATCCTAATTTTAATAATGAACCAAACGTTCATGTTGACTTAGAAATTCCAGAAGAATTTAAGGATGACTTAACTTTATTACCACTTCCAGTTATGGGTGAAGAAGGTGAAGCTGAAGAAGATTCATTAAATCACTTTATTTCAATAGCTCCAGGTGAAAGTTCTAATGATGTATGGAATTTAGCTATAAAACCTAGCTATGAAGATAGGGTTATAACTTATAATGTTAAAGTAACTTATGGTGATGAATCTCCAATAGTATTAACTCAAACATTAACTGTTAAAGGCTTAACTCCTTCACCAACACCAGAAGTTCCAGAAACTCCTGTTACATCTGAAGTTAAACCATCTGAACCAGTTAAAACTGGAGACCCTTCAAACATTGCAGGGCTTTTAATAGCATCTATGACTTCATTAGGTGGCGTAGTAACATTAAGAAAGAAATATAGACCAAAACATTAGTTTAAGATAAGAAAGATAATTTAAATAATAAAGATAATAAGGATGTAGTTTAACTACTAAATCCTTATTATCTTTTTCTATTTTTTAACCAATATAATTATTTAATTAGATTAAGAAGTATTCCTCCATACTTAATGATAAGTGGTGCAAATACTAATGAAACTATTGTCATAAGCTTAATTAATATATTCATAGATGGACCTGATGTATCCTTAAATGGATCTCCAACTGTATCTCCTACTACACCTGCTTTATGAGCTTCACTTCCCTTACCTCCATGAGCTCCGCCTTCTATATATTTCTTGGCATTATCCCAAGCTCCACCTGCATTTGACATCATAATAGCCATTAGAACACCTGTAACTACTCCCCCAGCAATAAGCCCAGCTAATGCTTCTGCTCCAAGAAGAAGACCAACACCTATTGGAATTACTATTGCTAATATTCCAGGTAAAACCATTTCCCTTAATGCAGCTTGAGTTGATATCTCAACACATCTTGAATAATCTGGCTTTTCTGTTCCTTCTAATATTCCTCTCTTTTCCTTAAACTGCCTTCTTACCTCTTCAACCATTTGAGTTGCTGCTTTTCCTACAGAAAACATTGTTAATGCTCCAAATAAGAAAGGTAACATTCCACCAATAAATACTCCTACTAATGTTGTTGGCTCTAAAAGATTAATTTTTTCTAAGTTAACAGCCTGAGCATAGGATGCAAATAGAGCTAAGGCTGTAAGTGCTGCTGAACCAATAGCAAATCCCTTGCCAATTGCTGCTGTTGTATTTCCTACAGAATCTAACTTATCAGTAATCTCTCTTACCTCTGGATCTAGATTTGCCATTTCAGCAATTCCTCCAGCGTTATCAGAAATTGGTCCATATGCATCAACCGCTACTGTAATAGCTGTTGTTGATAGCATTCCTACTGCTGAAAGGGCAATACCATAAAGTCCTACTTTAGCATCTGACGCTCCTTCTACACCAAAGTAAGCTACTAATATTCCAATTGCAATTAATATTATTGGAATAACTGTTGATTTCATTCCTACTGATAATCCTGAAATAATGTTAGTTGCTGCCCCTGTTTCTGATTCATCAGCAATAAGTTTTACTGATTTGTAATCTGAGGATGTATAAATTTCAGTTATCTTACCTATTATCATTCCAACAGCCAGTCCAGCTATTACTGGAATAAATAGTTTTAGTGAGTTAAACATAGAATAACAAGCTATTGCTCCAAATATCACCACTAGTATCCCTGATATTGTACTACCTGTATTCAATATTTTTTGAGGATTGTTACCCTTTATATTTTTAACAAATAATATTCCTATAATAGAAGCTATAATTCCAATTCCTGATAATATCATAGGATATATTGCTCCATATCTTCCTGATACATTAGTTAATAATGACCCTAAGGTAATTGCAGATATTATAGAACCTACATATGATTCAAAAAGATCTGCTCCCATACCAGCAACATCCCCTACATTATCTCCTACATTATCAGCTATAACAGCAGGATTTCTTGGGTCATCTTCTGGTATACCAGCTTCAACTTTTCCAACTAAGTCAGCTCCAACATCAGCAGCCTTAGTATAAATACCTCCCCCTACTCTTGCAAATAAAGCTATTGAGGAAGCTCCAAGTCCAAAACCTGTTATATATTCTGTATTTAAATCAAAAATAATTGTAAGTAATCCTAATCCAAAAAGCCCTAGTCCAACAACAGATAAGCCCATAACTGCTCCACCCGAAAAAGCCACAGATAAAGCCTCTTTAATTCCTATTTTTGCTGATTGTGCTGTTCTAACATTAGCTTTTACTGCAACTCTCATTCCAACATTGCCTGCTAAAATAGAGAATACTGCACCTATTAAAAACGCCACTGCAGTTTGCACTTTAATAAATATTGCTATAGTAAGGCCAACTACTACTATAAAAACAGCTAAATACCTATACTCTCTCTTTAAAAAAGCCATAGCTCCCTCTTCAATATGTCCAGCTATTTCTTGCATTTCATTGTCCCCTGGATCTTTTTTAACAATTCCTTTTATAATGAAAATATTTCCTAGTAGAGCTGCTATACCACAAAGTGCAGATATTATTAATAAGTTCACTTTATCATCTCCTTAATAAAAATTAGCAGTCCATTATTATCTCACTATATGCTATTCATCTTTACCATAAAAGAGTCACAAGAAATTAGGAAATTTTATTTAAAGGCAAAAAAAATAAACAGCTACATAAATAGCTGTTAATTTATCTTATTTATATTATGTTTAATACTAACGTAGTAGCTGCAAAAAGAACCATTGAAATAACTGTTAATCTTTCTAACATTACTTCCTTTGTTCTTACTTTGTTTTTAGCATAGAAAGTTTCATTTTTGCTTCCTTGTACTAATCCACTTAAAGCATCTGATTTACTTGGTTGCATTAATATAGATACAATAACTATTAATCCTAATATAACTTCTAAAACTAATAATGCAGTTTTCATAGGAACACCTCCTGCTTAGTAAGCCTAATAAATACATATTACAATAAAAATATCATATCACACTATGCATTTTTTTACAAATATTTTTAGATAAGTTTTCTTAAATAATAACATAAAAAAAGTAATAGAAGTAATAATTAACCACTTCTATTACTGATTTTAATCTTTTAAACTATTTAATATTAAAGAAGGCTTTTCTTCCTCTAAATTCAGCTACATCTTCTAATTCTTCTTCAATTCTAATTAATTGATTGTACTTAGCAACTCTTTCAGATCTTGCTGGTGCCCCAGTCTTAATTTGGCCTGCATTAACGCCTACAACTAAATCAGCTATTGTTGTATCTTCTGTTTCACCAGATCTGTGAGAAACCACTGCTGTCATTCCTGCTCTATTAGCCATTTCAATAGCATTTAAAGTTTCAGTTAATGTACCTATTTGATTTAATTTAATAAGAATTGAGTTAGCTACTCCTTTTTCGATTCCCATTTCTAATCTTTCAGTGTTAGTTACAAATAAGTCATCTCCAACTAATTGAACCTTATTACCTAATCTTTCAGTAAGTAACTTCCATCCTTCCCAATCTTCTTCTGCCATACCATCTTCAATTGAGATTATTGGATACTTGTTAACCCAATCTTCTAAGAAGTCTACCATTTCTTCAGCAGTTAAAGTCTTTCCTTCATTTTCTAAAACGTACTTACCATCTTTGTAGTATTCAGAAGAAGCAGCATCAATAGCAATGAACATGTCTTCTCCTGGTTTATAACCTGCTTTAGTTATAGCTTCTATTATAACATCTATAGCTTCTGCATTTGATTTTAGGTTAGGAGCAAATCCACCTTCATCACCAATTGCAGTTGAATATCCTTTTTCATGTAAAGTCTTTTTAAGAGTATGATATACTGTAGCACACATTCTCATAGCATCTGAGAAAGTCTTAGCCCCTACTGGCATAACCATAAATTCTTGTAAATCAACTGAGTTATCTGCATGAGAACCACCATTTATAATATTCATCATTGGAACTGGTAATACCTTGGCGTTAACTCCACCAATATATTGATATAAAGGTAATCCTAAAGAATTAGCAGCTGCTTGTGCACACGCTAAAGATACACCTAAAATAGCATTAGCTCCAAGCTTTCCTTTGTTTGGAGTTCCATCTAATTCAATCATAGTTTTATCAATATATGTTTGATCAAATACATTACAACCTATTAGTTCTTCAGCGATAGTTTCATTTACATTTCTTACAGCCTTTTCAACGCTCTTTCCTAGGTAATTATCTTTATCACCATCTCTTAGTTCTACAGCCTCATATATACCAGTTGAAGCCCCTGAAGGTACAGCTGCTCTTCCTACAGTACCGTCATCTAAATAAACCTCAACTTCAACTGTTGGGAAACATCTAGAATCTAGAATTTGTCTTCCAACAATATCAACGATCTCAACATAACTTTTCATAACTCTTCCTCCTTAAAAACTTATATATTTCTAATATTTGTTAGTTCAAGTAACAAGAATAGTATTTACTAAATATTATTCTTATATTCATGAAACTAATTAAGAGGGCCCCAAAATAACTCACTTTTACTTTGACTCCCTCTTATAAAAACTACAAGTATAAATCTTCATCATCTCTTTGGTATTTCTCTTTTTGACTTTCTTTTTGCCAATACTTATCAAACTTATTCTTCCATTCCTTAGCTTTCTTCTTATCAATCTTCTCCATATACTTTATGAAATCATCTAAAACTTCAAGCTTTAAAAAACCTTTCATTAAATGTCTTGGAAAATTCACTTTTCTTTTATAGCACTTTTTGGGGTCAATAAGCATTATTGTACAATCATCTTTTACATATACATCTTTACATCTCGTGTCTATCTTAGAGAAATCTAATCTTTTAAATTCTTTTATTAGCTTGTAGATATTTTTTGTTAGTTCTAAGTTTAATCCATTTTTCTTTATGTATTTATCAAGCTGAATACCCTCTACCATTTCTCTTACAATATATAATTTGCCTATCTTATATATTCTAGGGAAATACTTAGACCCATTAGTTCTTGAAAGAGTATATGATTCGTCACTACAGACTTTTTCCTCAACAAAAATTTTTATCACCTTATTTTCAGGCAACTTATACACAACCCCATTATTTCCTTGCCCTAAGAAAATAGCTTCTCTAAATAACTCTTCTGTTTTATCATCAAAACATGCTGAATAACAATGATATTTTTTCATAGAATCTACCTTTATATTATTTTGATATATTTATATGTTTTATAATCACATAATATGAAAAACAAAATTTTCATTAACTTAATTATTACTAATTTGTAATTCTTGTAGTAATTTCTTAGTAATATTGATCGCTTATTATTAAAACATAGAATCAAATAAAAAAGGTGGTAATAAAAATGAAAAAAATATTAAATAAAGATGATATTAAAACTATTTTATTGGGCAGTATAGCTTTTGGTATTATGATTGGTGTAGGTAATACACTTGCATATTTAGGAGGAAACTTTTCAGGTGAAAGCATTATGATAGGATTAATCTCAACTTTATCTGCAATTATTCCTTTTACTATAGTTATGATTATATTAAAAAAGCTTGACAAAAATAGTATTAATAACCTTAATTCTAGATATGAAAGTATAAAAACAAAATAATCCATATAATATAAATCATATAATTTACTTCAAACTACATTCTCAAAAAGACTCCAAAAACTAAAACTCCAGAAAATACAAGGAGAAAATTCTAACCACAGCAGAATTTCCTCCTTATCATCTATCTTACCTTCTTACATTCCTACATTTCTATAAAGCTAATAATAAAAGTAGTTCCTTTTCCTTCTTCACTAATAAGTCTTATTTCTCCTCCTAATTCTTCAACTATACTTTTAGATAAAGATAAGCCAATACCTATACTCTTTGGATCTGTACTACTTTCACCTTTATAAAATCTCTTAAATACCTTTTTTCTAATATCCTTTGGTATTCCAGGTCCATTATCTTTAATATAAATATTCTTTATAATTTTCCCCTCAGAAACTCGAATTTCTATTTCTCCACCATCCTGAGTATGCTCTATAGCATTCTTGGTAATATTAGATATAGCTTCACCTAACCACTCTCTATCATGCACAATCTCACATTCTAAATCTCCAGTTATTATAAGCTTTTGGTTTTTTCTTTCAACTTCTCCAACTAAAGAAGAAACTGCTAGCTCTATAGTTTCCTTTAAAGGTTGTCTTTCTCTTTTAAAGTTTATTGCTCCTGCCTCTAGCCTTCCAACTTTTAAAAGATTCATTATAAGCCATTCCATTCTTACTTCTTGCTCATCACATTTCTCTAAAAACTTTGCTCTATCCTCCTTAGGCATATCCTCATTTTCCTTCATTAAATCTATAAACATGACTAAAGATGCTAAAGGAGTTTTTAATTGATGAGATATATCTGACAAGAAATCCTTTAAATTTTCTTTATCTTCCTTTAATTTTTGAATAGAATTATTAACTCTTTCTCCCATATAATTAAGAGAAGTCGTAAGTATAGCTACATCTCCCTCTTCATACTTAGGTTCAATCTTCTTAAACTTACCATTTGAAGTGTCTGAAATATTTTTTACTATATTATCAACTTGGAAATATATATCCTTTAACTCTTTAATGAATATTAAGTAAAGCATTATAGTAAATAAAATCATTATTGGTATAAATATAACTAATATTTCTTTATAGAATTTATTTGTAACCTCATTAACCATTATAGATAATTCATCATCATATCCGTAGCTTTTAAGAATCCCCTTAGCCTCTACTAACTCGTTTCCATCTTTTATCTCATAGAATCCTTTAATAACTTCTGGTATATCTTTATTCTCTATAATACTACTTAACACAGAAGTATTTTGGTCCATTAAAGTTCTATTTATATTATTTACAACATAATAAGTTGCTCCAAATATTGATATAACTCCAAATAAGAAAATAATAGAAAACTTTATAGTTACTTTTTTAGCTTCTGGATTATTATATAACCTTTTTAAATCCATTATTTTTCACCTATCCACTTATAACCTATTCCTCTAACAGTTTCAATATAAGGATTTATCTTATCCTCTTTAAGTTTTTCTCTTAATCTTTTTATATATACTGTTAATGTGCTCTCTTCAATAAAGTCTCCTTCTATATCCCAAAGCTTTTCTAACAATGTCTTTCTAGTCAATACATTTCCAGAGTTTTCTATCAATAATAGAAGTAATTTATATTCTACTGAAGTTAATTGAAGTTTTTCTTCTCCTTTATAAACTTCATATTTTAAAGGCAACACTTTAATATCTTTAACAATAATTTTATTATCTTCTTTATCTTTAGATAATACACCTTTTCTTCTAGCAACTGCATTTATCCTAGCTACTAATTCCCTAACTCTAACTGGTTTAGCTATATAATCATCTGCACCTAAGTCTAATCCCATAACTATGTTAACCTCTTCGTCACAAGCCGTTAGAAAAATTATTGGGACCTCACTATCTAACCTAACCTCTTTACATAACTCATATCCATTTCCATCCGGTAAATTTACGTCTAATAAAATAATATCTATATGTGAATTACTTATTTTTTCTTTTGCATCTTTTATTTTTCCTACTGTCTTAACATTAAATCCTTCATTTTTTAGAGAATATTCGATTCCCATTGCTAAAGTAACATCATCTTCAACTAATAAAATATTCATTTACCTCTCCTTAAAATTATTATTCCATTTTATTCTAATATATTTCCCCGGAAATTACAAAATCCCTCTTGTTACTTACATTTTATGGTATAATGTATTTGTAATTAGTATAGGAGGTTTTCTATGAAAAATAGAACAAGATTAATAATTCTTTTAATTTTATTAGTTCTTTTTATACCTTTAACTTATATAAAAGCTACTACAGCTGGTATACAAGTAAAATATGATACTACCTTTTCAATTGTAAAAACAGATAAGTACTTTAGAATAAATAATTTTTATACATATGATATAGAAAACCCCGGTCCTGATAAAGATACATGGTACTTTAATAAAGATTATGAAGTTCTTCACGCTGATGAATTTACAGGTTCTCATGCAAGTAGATACAAACAGTTGATATTCTTATGGTGGATAATAGGAATAACTCTAATTGTACAAATTAAAAATCTTTATAAAAGAAGACGAACAAATTTAACAACATAAATAATAAAGATAAATAAAAGGAAATTACCAAAAGCAATTTCCTTTCTTTATCTCTATTACTTCTTACCTATACTGAGTAAAGCACTGCTTCTTGCCTACCTACTCTTCTTCACTTATCCCCTCAACTATAGTAAGCTTCTTAAGCTTATTCATTGGAATAACAGTTGCAATATAAGTCACTCCTATTGCACATATTATTGAAATAGCGAATGCAATAAAATCAAAATTATATTGAACTTCTGCAAAACCTGCTCCAAGTTTAACTAATAATCCTAGGAGCACTGCTGATACTCCTCCACCAATTATAGCTGATAATATTCCATAAAGAGTACCTTCAAGCAATACGCTCTTCTTAAGTTGCTTTTCAGTCATACCTATAGCTTTTAAAGTAGAAAACTCTTTTCTTCTTAACAATAAATTAGTTGATATTGTATTAAATATATTAACTACTGATATTATTGTAACAATTGCAATAAAGCAATAAACAAAGAATTCAATTTGTCCATATATGCTGTCTACTTCTTTTAGTAAATCTCCTAAATCTTGATAAACAAGTTCCTTTTCATCTTTTACATTATTGAAATATTCAAGAGCCTTTTCTCTTGCCTCATCGTCTCCCTCAAAGTCAAAGAACATACCATTATAATTAAAATCCTTAACCATAGTCTTGAACAAATCTTCATGGAACATTAATTGTGGTGCACTATAAAGTGTATTTCCCATTAATGGTTCTCTATTGGCTATAGCAACAACTTCCAATTCATAGTAATCCTTATTCTTTATTGCTTCTTCTATATTTCTACTAGCATTTTCTACATTTCTACTGTAATTATCTAATTTAGGTATTCTGATCTTATCTCCAACCTTATATTTAGTAGCCTGTACTGATTCTATATCTCCATCTTCATTACGTATTTGGTAACCATCTAAAAGAATCACTCCATTTTTCTTAAGCTTCTCTAAATCTACTTTGCCATCAACTATATATCTATCTATAATATTTAGTTCATCATTTCCACCAACATATATTTGTGTCCCGCTAGCATCTACCATATCTGACGAAGGGAAACTATCATGAAATGGATTTCTTCCTACTTTGTCGGAATAATCTAGGTTCACACTATCTTTTGGTATAGCTAAATTAGCATAATCAATATAAAATTTATATTCTTTTCTTATAAAGTCTTTACTTTCTATTTCTTTAATATCTTCATCTTTTAATCCACTATCTGTAACTTCATTAGAAAGCTGAGCATCAAAAGGTGAATACATAAATTGTTGCATTACAGATTGTTTAGCAAAATCAACAAATCCATAGAATACATTAAACATAATAATTGATACTGTTAAAGCTAAACAAGTAATAATAAATCTAAATGGTGTTCTCCTTATATTCTTATAAGCAATACTACCTTCAACACCAAATATTTTTCCAACTATCCTTCCCTTTCTTCTCTTAAGCTTACCTAACTTTATTTCATTTTTATTCCTTATTGCATCAACTGCCGATATCTTATTTGCCTTCCTAGCTGGCATTAGAATTGATAAGAATATAGTAATAGCAACTAGTATGGCTGTAACTAAAATGATGACAGGATAAAATCCAACTTTAAAGCTCTCAATAAACATTAAAGTATCTCCAATAAATATCTTAATACCATACTTTAATGCCAAGAATCCTACTATACAGCCTAATGGTAAAGCTATAAGCCCCATTAAAAAGCCCTCTTTGTATATGATTCTTTTTATTTGTTTAGGGGTTGCCCCTATAGCTTTTAATATTCCAAAATACCTTATTCTCTCTATTACTGAAATATTAAATGAATTATAAATAACAACTATGGTACAAACTATTATTGTAGCTATTACAAATATAGCCATATTTCTTAAAGCTCCTGATACATATTCATTTCCACCATTACCTGTTAAATATAGTACATTAGAATTATTGTTTATAGATTCCTTATTTATATTGTTTTGCTCTGTTATTTTTGCAATAATCTCTTGCTTATTTTTACCTGACTTTAGATTTAAATATAAATTATACTCAGCATTTTGATTTAAGTTTTTATCATTTAAATAGTCTTTTACATAAAATATATTATTACCCGAATAAAGTGTCCCTTCCTCTATTCCAACGACTTCAACTACTTTTTCACTTCCATTTCTAGCTTTTAAATTAATCTTATCTCCAACATTAACTTTTAATAATGACTTTACAGATTGATTAATTAGAATTTCATTCTCCTTAGTAGGTACTCTACCTTCTTTGATTGGTGATGTTTGCATTTTTTCATAGTAATCTTTATTACCATACTCAAAAGTTAAAATTTCATCTTTTCCTTCAATTGTATATTCATCATCACTTGATAGTAATAAAGATGTATCTTTTACTTCTGCATTATTTTTAATTTTATCTACTTGCTCACTTGTTATATTTCTCAATATAAACTCATAATCTCCACCAGTTCTTCTTTGCTCTACCAACATAGAATCTCTAAAGCTTAGAAGAAATGTACCAACTGCAAATATTAATACAGTAGCTAATATTATTCCAAGTACTGTTAGGGAAGTACGCTTTTTATTTTGCTTCATATATCTATTAGATATTTCACTATAATTTTTCACTTCTTACACCCCTATTCAATTACTTTTCCATCTTTAATCTTTATTACTCTATCAGCATTTTCTGCAATGCTTAAATCATGAGTAATTACAATAGCTGTTTGATTATACTTTCTTACAGATAACTTTAACATTTCCATTATTTCCTTTGATGTTTCACTATCAAGATTTCCTGTTGGTTCATCAGCTAGTATAATAGCTGGCTTATTTATTAAAGCTCTTGCTATAGCAACTCTTTGTTGTTGGCCACCTGAAAGCTCAGATGGAAGATGACTTAATCTATCACTTATTCCTAAAGTCTTAACTAAATCTTTAAAATATTCTTTATCTACTTTTTGATGATCAAGTAGAGCAGGCATTTTTATATTTTCTTCTACAGATAAAACTGGTATTAGGTTAAATGATTGAAATACAAATCCTATTTTTCTTCTTCTAAATATAGCTAGCTTTTCTTCTTTAAGTTTATATATATCTTCATTATCAATAATTACTTTTCCACTTGTTGGTCTATCTACTCCTCCAACTTGATGAAGCAATGTACTCTTACCTGAACCACTTGCTCCAACAATTGCAACAAATTCACCTTTTTCAATTTCTATATTTACATTATCTAATGCAACAACCTTATTTCCGTCTTTTCCATAAACTTTACTTAAATTCTCTGTTTTAATAACTACCATTTTTATTTCCTCACTTTCTCTTTTCATTCTATACCTATATAATAAAATCTAAATATTACTATAATATTAAATGAAAAATTACAATTTTGTAATTTTAGCAAAAAAGAGACTCACCTGAGCGAGTCTCTATCATAATTATTAATAAAATTATTCAACTATTAAGTTTTCTCCTGTCATCTCAGCTGGTACTTCAACTCCCATAACACCTAACATAGTAGGAGCTATATCAGCAAGCTTTCCTTCTTTAAGCTTTCTTCCATCAACATGGTTTGATACCCATACAAATGGAACTGGGTTTGTAGTATGTGCTGTAAATGGATTTCCTGTTGAGAAATCTATTTCAGTTTCTGCATTTCCATGGTCAGCAGTTATGAATAATGTACCATCTTTTTCAAGTACCTTTTCAGCTACTCTTCCAAGACAAGTATCTACAGCTTCTACAGCCTTAATAGCAGCGTCAACAACTCCAGTATGACCAACCATATCTGGGTTAGCATAGTTAAGTATAATCATGTCGTACTTATCTTCATCTAATCTAGCTATTAATTCATCTGTTACTTCAAAAGCAGACATTTCTGGCTTTAAGTCGTAAGTAGCAACCTTTGGAGAAGGTATAACCTTTCTTTCTTCTCCCGGATTTTCCTTTTCAACTCCACCATTGAAGAAGAATGTTACGTGAGCATATTTTTCAGTTTCAGCAATTCTTAATTGTTGTAATCCCTTACCTGAAACATATTCTCCTAATGTATTAACTAATGTTTGAGGCTTAAAGGCTATTTCAACGCCTTCTAAAGTTTTATCGTATTGAGTCATAGTAACGAAAGTTAAGTTTAATGTTTCTCTCTTAAATCCATCAAATACCTTATCGTTAATTGCTCTTGTTATTTCTCTAGCTCTATCTGGTCTAAAGTTGAAGAACACAACTGAATCACCATTCTTAATTGTAGCAGTTGGATGTCCATCTTCTAAAACTACACATGGTAATACGAACTCATCTGTCTTATTGTCATGGTATGATTTTTCCATAGCTTCAACAGCAGAAGTTGCAGTTTCACCCTTACCTAATACTAAAGCATTGTAAGCAAGTTCAACTCTTTCCCATCTATTATCTCTATCCATTGCATAGTATCTACCACTTACTGTAGCAATTTGACCTACACCAACTTCTTTCATCATTTCTTCTGTTTTAATTATAAAATCTTTACCTGATGATGGTGGTACGTCTCTTCCGTCCATGAATGCATGAACATAAACTTTTTGAAGTCCTTCTTTCTTAGCAAACTCTAAAAGACCTCTTAAGTGTTCTATGTGAGAGTGAACTCCACCGTCTGATAATAATCCCATTAAGTGTAATGCAGTATTATTTTCTTTAGCATTCTTCATAGCCTTTAATAATGCTTCATTTTCAAAGAAATCACCATCTTGGATAGCCTTAGTTATTCTAGTTAACTCTTGGTATACTATTCTACCAGCACCAATATTTAAGTGACCAACTTCTGAATTTCCCATTTGACCTTCTGGAAGACCAACAGCCATTCCACTTGCTTGTAATTCTGTAGTTGGATATTCACTTACTAACTTATCATAATTTGGTTTATTAGCTAATGCTACAGCATTTCCTTCAGACTTTGGAGCAATTCCAAATCCGTCAAGTATCATTAACATTACAGGTTTCTTTGCCATAATTCCCTCCAAGTTTACATTTAATTTATTCGTAATACTTCATTAGTATTATTTTTCTTTTAATCAATATTATTATACTACAAAAGATTTAAAACTCCTAACTATGTAAACCTTTATATTTTTAAAATTTCTGTTTTATCTGATAAATTAAGTTAATTATTTCTTCACTCAATTTAAAAAGCTGTTGTACATTGTACAACAGCTTTTGATATTAGTAATTTACGATTTGAGCAAAATCAGTAGCAACTAAGCTAGCTCCACCAACTAAAGCACCATCTATGTCAGACATAGCCATTTGGTCTTTTATTGTGTTAGGCTTAACTGATCCACCATATTGGATTCTTACCTTGTCAGCAACTTCTTGACCAAACATTTCTGCAACAATTCCTCTGATTGCAGCTATTGTTTCGTTAGCTTGTTCGTTAGTAGCAGTTTTACCAGTTCCAATAGCCCAGATTGGTTCATAAGCTATGATAACTTTTTCTGCTAATTCTTTATCTAATCCAGCTAAATCAGCTTTAATTTGAGCTCCAACTACTTCGTTTGTAACTCCACCTTCTCTTTGTTCTAGTGTTTCACCACAGCAAAGAATTGGAATTAAGTTGTGAGCGAAAGCAACCTTAACTTTCTTGTTTAAAGCTTCATCATTTTCATTGAAGTATTCTCTTCTTTCACTATGTCCTAAAACAACATAGTCAACTCCCATTGCTTCTAACATTCCTGGAGCAACTTCTCCTGTGAAAGCACCTTTTTCTTCAAAGTGCATGTTTTGAGCACCAATCTTTATGTTTGATCCCTTAGCAGCCTTTATAACAGCATCAAGATCAACAAATGGAGCACAAATAACAACTTCACATGTTGCATCCTTTACTAATGGCTTTAATTCTTCTATAACTTTAACTGCTTCATCTGGAGTATAATGCATCTTCCAGTTACCAGCTATAACAGCTTTTCTCATTAAAATCACCTCATCATATTTTGGATAATAAAGATAATATAGTTAATTAGGATAAGAATGAAAATCCTTTGGATTTTCTAATGATGTACTCTTTAGAAGCTCCCTTAAGGAGCTCCATCCTTATCTTTATTATCTTTCTTATTTCTATTATCTTTATTTTCTCTTTTATCTTTTTTGTTTTAATTACTTTCACTGTGTGTAAGTAATCATATCTAAATCAAAGATTTAGATGATTACTTATCGTTTAGAGCAGCTATTCCTGGAAGAACTTTTCCTTCTAAGAATTCTAATGAAGCTCCACCACCTGTAGAGATGTGAGTCATCTTATCTCCAAAACCTAAAATGTTAACAGCAGCAGCAGAATCTCCTCCACCAATAACTGTTGTTGCATCAGCATCAGCCATAGCCTTAGCTACTGCAATTGTACCCTTGTTGAAGTTTTCAAATTCGAATACTCCCATTGGTCCGTTCCAGATAACAGTCTTAGCATCTTTAATAGCATCAGCATATAAAGCTTCTGTCTTAGGTCCAATATCTAATCCCATGAATCCTGCTGGAATGTTTTGATCTTCAGTTACTGTAGCTTCAACATCCTTAAATCCATCAGCAATTCTGTGATCTACTGGTAATAAGAATTTAACTCCATTAGCTTCAGCTTTAGCTATCATTTCTTTAGCGTAGTCCATTCTATCGTCTTCACATAAAGAAGTTCCGATTTCATATCCTTGAGCCTTTAAGAATGTGTAAGCCATTCCTCCACCAATAATGATTGTATCAACTTTTTCTAATAAGTTGTTGATAACAGCAATCTTATCAGAAACCTTTGATCCACCTAAAATAGCAACAAATGGTCTAACTGGTGCGTTTACAGCTTCTCCTAAGAACTTTAATTCCTTTTGAATTAAGTATCCACATACAGCTGTATCTAAGAATTCAGTAACACCAACTGTTGAACAGTGAGCTCTGTGAGCAGTACCAAATGCATCGTTAACGAATATATCAGCTAAAGAAGCTAATTCTTTAGAGAATTCTTCAACGTTCTTAGTTTCTTCTTTTCTGCATCTTGTATTTTCTAATAATACAACATCTCCATCATTCATAGCAGCAACTGCAGCTTTAGCATTTGCCCCTACAACTTCTTCATCTCTAGCGAATACTACTTCTTTTCCTAACATTTCGCTTAATCTCTTAGCTACTGGAGCTAATGATTTAGAAGCATCTTTTCCTAAGTGTGAGCAAAGGATTACTTTAGCTCCATTTTCCATTAAGTACTTAATAGTTGGAAGTGCTCCATTTAATCTATTTTCATCAGTTATTACACCATCTTTTAAAGGCACGTTAAAGTCACATCTAACTAAAACCTTTTTACCCTTAACATCGATATCTTCAATAGTCTTCTTGTTAAAGTTCATTCTTTTCACCTCTTAATTTATTATATATTTTAAAATAGTCTGGCTTTATAGCCTTATACTACAAAACCAGACTTATTTTACTTTTTATACTTTATGCTAATTCTAAATCTTATAGGCTAGCGAAGTATTTGATTGTTCTAACCATTTGGCTAGTGTATGAATTTTCGTTGTCATACCATGCAACAACTTGAACTTGGTATAAATCTTCTCCGATTGGAGCAACCATAGTTTGAGTTGCATCAAATAATGAACCATAAGTGATTCCGATTATATCTGAAGATACTAATTCTTCTTCAGTGTATCCGAAAGATTCGTTAGAAGCAGCCTTCATAGCAGCGTTTATAGCTTCCTTAGTAACGTCCTTTCCTTTAACTACTGCAGTTAAGATAGTAGTTGATCCAGTTGGAACTGGAACTCTTTGTGCAGAACCGATTAATTTTCCGTTTAATTCTGGAATAACTAATCCGATAGCCTTAGCAGCTCCTGTTGAGTTTGGAACTATGTTAACAGCTGCAGCTCTAGCTCTTCTGAAGTCACCCTTTCTGTGTGGTCCATCTAGTACCATTTGGTCTCCAGTGTAAGCGTGGATTGTTGACATTATACCAGATTGAATTGGTGCGAAGTTGTTTAATGCATTAGCCATTGGAGCTAAGCAGTTTGTAGTACAAGATGCAGCTGAGATTATGTTATCTTCAGCAGTTAAGATATCTTGGTTTACGTTGAATACAACTGTTGGAAGGTCATTTCCAGCTGGAGCTGAGATAACAACTTTCTTAGCACCTGCATTGATGTGTGCTTGAGATTTAGCCTTTGATACGTAGAATCCAGTACATTCAAGAACTACGTCTACTCCGATTTCTCCCCAAGGAAGTTTTGAAGCATCAGCTTCAGCATAAATTTTGATTTCTTTTCCGTTAACAACGATAGAATCTTCTTTAACTTCTACAGTTCCGTTATATCTACCTTGAGATGAGTCATATTTTAATAAGTGAGCTAACATCTTAGGATCTGTTAAGTCGTTGATTGCAACAACTTCATATCCTTCTGCTCCGAACATTTGTCTGAATGCAAGACGTCCAATACGTCCAAAACCATTAATCGCTACTTTAACATTTGCCATTAAAATTACCTCCTAAAATTTGGTTTTTATAAAAATTAATTTTTATAAACTTTTTTATATATTCTAATTACTGTGCTTCAACCTTTCAAGAATCTCTCTTCCAGCTGCTTCATCAGTAACTAAAATTCCATTTGTATTATTACGCTGAGTAGAAATAATTGACTCTACCTTATTTTTTCCACCTGCAACAGCAATATGCGTGTTAATTTTTCTGGATTCTTTAATATTAATTCCAATAGCAGTTGTTTGAGACACTACTTCCGAATTTTTATTAAAATAACAACCAAACGCTTCACCAATTGCTTCTAAGCTTTCAAGTCTTTCTATCTCTTCTTCAGATGCACCTCTCTTCACTGCCATTTCCTTAGCATTACCTACACCGTACATTAATATGTCTGCTTGATGTATGGAATCTATAACATCTTTAATTTCTTTTTCTTTTAACAAAGTATCAAGAATATCTGATGATAGATTTTCTGGTATATGAAGTAATTTATATGTTCCATTTAGTTTTTGAGCTAATGATGCTGCTAATGTATTGGCTTGGGTTTCAACTTTTCTTCCCATTCCACCCCTAGCTGGAACAACTAATGCATTTGATAAACCTGTATTCTGCCTTGGAAAGGCTTCAACAACTTCTTTGATAGTACTTCCTCCGGTTAAAGCAATTATGCAATTATCATTGATAATATCTTTTACATATCCTGCACATGCTTTACCAAGGTCTTTTAAGATTGTAGGATTCTCCTCTACATCTCCTGGAACTATTATAACCTTTCTAAGATGTAAAAGTGATTTTATCTGATTTTCTATATCAGATAATCCTTTTATCTCATGTATAAAATCTTTAAGGTTATTAACAATTTCTTCGCCACTGCTTGTTACTGTCATGCCAGGAGTATTTATTTCTATCAATCCCTGTGACTTAAGAAAGTTTATCTCGGTTCGAACTATTCTTTCCCCTAAATTCAACTGATTAGCTAAAATTCTTCTACCAATTGGCTGATTATAGTAAATAGTTCTTAGTACATTGTACCTTTTTTCGAGTACTTCTACAAGTTCAGGAACTATTTTCTTCTGTAATCGCAATATTTCCTGCACCTTTAACACTCCTTTGGGCGAAGTATGTCCCACTCGCCATTTTTACGTCCCACATGTATTATTATAAATCACTAATTGGAATTTTTAAAGAGGTATTGGAAAGTTTTTTTGTAATTTATTAAAGCTTTCCATTTTGTATAATCTATTTTTCATAAATCAGTATTTAGTATATGTTAATCTTATAAAATTATAATTTAGTACATCACTTTTTAAGATAACAATAATAAGAAGGACAATATGGATTTTGTAAAAGATTCAACCTTATTATATATTTTTTATCCTTTTAATAAAAATAAAGCCTTAGTTTATCCAAGGCTTTATTTTTTAAATTCTTTTTCTTTTACTTGAGGATTGTATTCCTAATTCCTCTCTATATTTAGCTACTGTCCTTCTAGATATATTTATCTTTTCACTATTTAAATTATCGCAAATAACTTGATCTGATAGTGGTTTCTTTTTATTCTCTTTATCTATCATGTTTTTTATTTTTTTCTTTATTATTGTAACAGCAACATCTTCATCATTTTTTCCAACAGATAACTTAGATACAAATAAATCTTTAATTTTTATTGTTCCAAAGCTAGTTAATATATATTTATCTTTTATAGCTCTGCTTACTGTTGATTCATGCATTTTTATATCTTCCGAAATCTCTTTTAAAGTCATTGGTTTTATAGAGTTAACTCCCTTTAATAGAAAATCTTTTTGTTTTTCTACTATCTTTTCAAGTACTTTATATAAAGTTGATCTTCTCTGCTCTATACTTTTTACTATAGATATGGCTTTATTTAACTTTTCTTTTACATATTCAGTAGTTCCATCATCTGTATTAGTATTTAAAACCTCTTTATAAGCATTATTTACTGATAGTTTTGGTAGAATTCCATCATTCATAATTATATAAAACTCACCTTGAATATTTCTTATTTCAGCATCAGGAATTATAAATTTCACATCATCTCCTGTAAAAAATCCTCTTGAAGGTTTCGGTTCAAGCTTCCTTATAATATCACCATATCTTTGAGCCTCTCTAGGAGAAATATTTAATGACTTAGCTATGTTTCCATACTTACTATTAGCTATGTCTTCTAGATGATCATCTACTATTTTCTCTAATATATCATCTATTAATCCCAAATTTATAAGTTGTATCTTTAAACATTCTTTTAAATTTCTAGCTCCTATTCCGTAAGGCTCTAAATCTTGAACCACCTCTAAAGCTTCTTCAACTAAAGCCTTATCAATGTTAATTTCCTTTGCTATTTCCTCTATGCTTATTTCAAGATATCCTCTATTGTCTAAACTTTCAACAATATAACCTGCTATACTTATTATTAAATCGTTTTCCTCAATCTCATTAATTTGCTCATAAAGGTATTCTTTTAATGATTTTTTTTCTGAAATAAAATTAAAAGGCGATATTTCCTCCTCATCATAACTTCCATAACTTTGAGCCCCATAATTGTCAAACTCAAGATATTTTATCATTTCTTTATAATCGTATTTATCTAATTCTTTATTTTTACTATCAGCTGAATTACTTATATTTTCTTGTATCTCTAATATAGGATTTTCAGCAAATTCATCATTTATGTACTCTTTCAACTCATTTGCAGACATTTGTAACACTTTAATAGATAACTGCATTTCATGAGTTAATACTAACTTTTGTTCCTGGGTAAGATTATAGCTATAATCCATTTTCATCCTTATCACCTACTTATATGCTTGTACATATCTTTTATATTAGTTTATATTGTTATATTAAAAATATCAACAGTATATGTATACATTTTCAAAAAGTTTATAAATAAAAGAGAGTATACAAATACTCTCTAGTTATTTCTATTTAGATTTTTTATTTGACATAAAGAATACGCCTGTTGCGTTATTGCCTGAATGTATACCAACAGTACAGCCAACAACTGCATCAATGTAATTTAAATTATGTTCATCCAAATATTCTTTTATAGGCTTATAAACATCCTCATTATTTACATTTAATAAAACTATAGGCATATCTTCTTTTAAGCCATAATGTTCTATATCCTTTATAATTCTCTTTACAGCTTTTTTACTTCCTCTTACCTTGTCTTTAACAGCCATTAAACCATCTTTAACTTCAAGGATTAGCTTTATTCCTAAAACTCCAGTAACAACACTTACAGTCTTAGTAATTCTTCCTCCTCTAACTAAGTTATCTAACGATTCAAAGCATAAAGAAGAACTAATAAATTCTTTTGATTCTTCTAAATCCGCTACTATTTCTTCAGCGCTTAACCCTCTATCTCTAAGTATTGCTGCTCTATAAGCTAACAATCCTAACCCAGAGGTAACATTTTGAGAATCAACAACATAAATATCATCACTTTCTAACATTTGCTTTGCAAGACATGCTGACTGATATGTACCACTCATACATGATGATAAATGTATAGATATTATTTTATATCCTTCTTTTAAATACTTTTCATATGCTTCTGCAAATCTTGGTGGCGTTACTTGTGCTGTGTTAGGGAAAACATCACTTGTTTCTATTTTTTCAAATAACTCTTCAATATTTATATCTACACCATCTAGATGACTCTCTTCACCAAAGTTAATTAATAGAGGTAAGACATCAATATTAAGCTTTTGGAATACCTCTTTTGGTAAATCTGCTGAACTATCTGTTATTATTTTAATTTTATCCATTTCCCTCATTCCCCTCTATTCTATTTCATATTAGGAAATCCTATTTGCCTTAATGCTTCATATACAATTATAGCAACTGTATTTGATAGATTTAAACTTCTAGTACTACTTTGTATCATTGGAATTCTAATATTTTCATGTGCTTCATGAACCTCTTGTGGAACCCCAGAAGATTCTCTACCAAACATTATAAAATCGCCTTCTTGGAATTTTACCTCATCATAATGTTCACCACCATGAGTTGATGCTAAAAATATTTTTCTATCTCCATACTTTTCAATAAAAGCTTCATAGCTTTCATGAACCTCTAAATCCAAATCTTTCCAATAATCTAAACCTGCTCTTCTTAGATGTTTTTCATCCAAATCAAATCCAAGTGGTTTTATCAAATGTAACTTTGAATCTGTTAAAACGCAGGTTCTTGCAATATTCCCTGTATTTTGTGGTATCTCAGGTTGATATAAAACTATATTCAAATTCACTGCTTTGACCTCCAATTCAAGCACTTTAATGCTATCATAAAAATGATACTACAGGGTATACATTTAGTCAAAACTTTTTATCCATATAAGGTATTATAAGTATATAACTATATTATATAATTTATACTGCTACCTCCAAATCTTTCTTCTAAGCTAGATTTAAAAAACTCTTTCATTTCATTTAATTCTTCCTTAGGATACACAAACTTTCCATAACCAAATTGTCCATATTTGTATTTCCTTTCCTCTTCATTCATAGGTAATTTGCTATTTGGATACACTTCTAATATTCTCTCTTTTGCTCTCCCTGTAAATCTATGAGATATTACTTCAAACATTAGATCATCTGTAGTTATATCCTTTTTTATTTTATCTAATAAATCCAAATACTCCTCTTTCCAATTGGGATATATAAACACTGGAGCAATAATAAATCCTAAATTATATCCTGCCTCTTTAACTTTTTTTGCTGCTTCTAATCTTCTATCTATATTATCTGTACCATGCTCAAATTCCCTTATTATCTTTTGCGTATTTATACTAAATCTTATTGTTGTATGTCCATTGTGCTTAAGCTTTAGAAGAGAATCAACATCGGAAAACTTACTTACAAATCTAAACCTAGTAAGTTCGTTTTCTCCAAACACTTCAATAGCTTTTGCTAAAGCTCCTGAATAATATTCAACTGGTATTGGATCTGAGGTTGCTGCACCTTCAAAAATTGTTATATCAGGCTTTCTTTCTTCAACATACTCCATTGCTTGATTTAATATTTCCTCTATATTTACATTTATTTTAGTATAAGGTCTTTTTCCAAGTTGTGTATTTAAATAACAATATTCACACATTCCACTACATCCACTTATTAATGGTAACTGATAGTGCGCTGATGGCTTACAACTTTGAAATGGTATCTTTTTTCTTACACCAACAATTAAAGTTCTTTTACTATCCATAAATTTTTCAGCCGGTGTTGTGTTTCTTGTGGATGGATACCTATTACTTTTTACTATGGTAGTACTTATATTAAACTTTTTAAACTTTTCTAATATTTCTCTTCCCTTTTCATATTCTAATGCCTTTTCTTCTATTACTGCTTTATTAGGTATAAACAATACTATCACCTCTTTTATTAATAGTATTGTATTAATAAAACAAAAAAATCCATGAATTTCATCATGGATTTTTTGCTAAAATAAATTTATTTATGACATTTGCAACGCCACTGTTTATATTGGTATCAGTAACGTAATCAGCCACTTCTTTTAGGCTATCAACTCCATTACCCATAGCCACTCCTAAGCCTGCATACTTTACCATTTCAATATCATTTTCATTATCTCCAATACATATAACATCATCTATATTTATACTTAAATAATTAGATAATATCTTAACAGAATTACCTTTAGACACTCCCTTTGGACCAATCTCTATTGAGTAGCTTCCAGCGCCAAATACGGACATGTCTGAGTTATCTTCTATTTCTTTTCTAAATCCACGTAAATTTTCTTTATCTATGGAATATAGTACGCATTTAACAATATGACCTTCTAAATCTATAAGCTTTTTTCTTAAGGATTTTAATGTAAGATAAGAATCAACATATATCTTATTACTTTTACTATAATTCTTCATCTTATATACTAAAGCAGCAATACTCCCAATAGCACTATAAGCTATTACCCTATCCATTGTGTAGAAATGTGCTACTAGTTTATATTTTGATAATAGCTCTAATAACTTTTCATACTCACCTCTTGTAAATGATGCGTGGAATATTGTTTTACCATTATACCAATCCTTAACTACTGCACCATTTGCAGCTATAACAGGTGATTTCACCTGTATTCTCTTAGCAATTTGTACAGCATTACTATATATTCTTCCTGTAGATATTACTACTTGTACACCTTTTTTGTAAGCTTGTTCTATTGCTAGAATATTCTCTTCTGGAATTATTCCACTTTCACCTAGCAACGTTCCATCTACGTCTATACATATTACTTTATAGCTCATAACATCCTCACTAAAATATTTATGCTGTTGGTGTTCCTGTAGCTTCTTTATCTGTTGATTCAGGTGTATTTGGTTCAGCTACAGGGCCTGTCCCCCTTCTAATAACTGTTTGTTGTGGTGCATAAGTATCTGTAGATATTAGTTCCTTATTAATTTGTTTTCCATCCTTATAAGTAACTAAATAAGCTCTTGCTTTACGCCCTGCTGCACCTTTTACCTCTACAACTTCTGTGCCCTTAGGTAAACTTGCATCATCCTTATACTTAATTGTTTGAGGTATAGTTCCTAAATCTTCGCTGACTAGTTTATAAGTTTTCCCATCAAGAGCACTTGGCCTTCCATATATATTTATAGTCACAACCTTATTTTGTGTATATCCTTCAATATAAATTGGGAAATCGTATGGGTTCTTAAACTTATAGTCTACTCCTCCCCAAGCCATTGTTGCATCTAAACCTGGAGCTACATATCCAACTGGTAATGAATGATTCCTTCTCTCAGTAGATCTTATATTAGCTTGCATAGCTGCATTATATAATGTACTTGATACTTGACACACTCCACCAGCCTCTGCAGGAACAACCTTATTATTTACATACATAGTACCTATTTTATACTTACCTTTACCTCTTTGTGATAGTTCACCATAACTAAATTCTTCACCTGGCATAAGTACAGTACCATTTAATAATGATGTTACAAACTCTATGTTATAGCTTCTATCTTCTGTAGATGACTTGTATTGAGTAGAAAATGTTGACATTTTCCCATTAATCTTAGCTAAATCTGACTTTTTAACTTTAGCTTGTACTTCTTTTAAGTTAAATGTTAAATCAGTAGATTCACCTAAATTTCCATTTAATGCTTCTTTCATCTTTGCATCTAAATCCGTTGAATCAAGAGTATACCCAACTTTATCACTAGAAATATTAAAACTATCTCCCGATTTAGAAATTGTTGCATTAACTGGTGATATATCTACAGCTTTCTTTATATCTTTCTCGATATTTCCTATTTGTGTTTCATCATAAACTAAGCTCATTTGTATTTCATGAGTCTCTTTACTTTTATTCTTTATTAGTTTATTTTTATTATATGCACTTGTATCTTTACCGTATAAGACTGCCTCTTCTGCCACTTCATCTATATTATACTTAGCATTTAAGTCACCATACTTGTATGAAAGTTTCTTGTTCTCAACAGTTATATTAATTGCCTTTTCGCTTAACTGTGATGAAAACTTTTCATTAAGAATTTGTGCCACCTCTTCTTTTGTCTTTCCGCCAAGGTCTACTCCCTTAACAGTCACTCCCGGATATGTTTTGTTATCCCAAGCCTTTACCTGCTTACTTAACGATGCTGTATAAGCTAAATAAGCACCAATTATTAAAACTATAATTCCCGAAATAATAAAATATTTTGACTTTAAAACTTTAATAATATCTTTTTTATCCTTCATTATGTCAACTCCTTTCCTATAAAGTGATAAAAAACTTTTCACATTAATTATATAATAAATGCAATAAAAATATAAGATGAAGAATCTAGTATTTCACCTTAAATTTTTATTAATATGTGCTCCCTAAAGAATAAAAAAATTATATCAAGAATATCACTATTCTTGATATAATCTTTTCTTAGCTTTTTATTATAATGTAACTGTGGCTCTTCTCTTTGAAACTTCTCCATCATAGTCAAAAGCTTCGACTGCAATTTTTACTGCTGTTCCTGTCTTAACAGGTATTTTACTTCTTGCAATTCTAAATTCTGTGTCTTCTGCATCTACAGTTCCAAGCCAATTTCCATTGGCAAAAATATTATATCCTAATAAATCGACATCGGGAACTCTACTCCAAGAAACAATTACTTGTCCTCCGCTTTCTATAGCTTTTAATCCAGTTACTATACTAGGTTGAGTTAATAGATCCACATTATCAGGTCCCCAATTAGCGTCCACTGGGTTTCCTACACCTTCTACAACTAAATCTTCGCTAAATTGCCATATTCTCCATTTACTCCAACCACCTTGATCCTTAGGATATGGAGGATTTCCAGGTATCTTCGTATACATTGCAATCCATAATAACATATTTTTAAGTGGGTATCCTCTACCAGGAACATAAAAGTTATTGTATTCATCAATAAAGAATGCACCTGTATATAACATTAATCTTCTTCTAGTTTTCTTTTCAAATCTCTTCCTAAATCTGTCTATCCAATCAATTAAAGTTGCTGTTGGAAGTTTATTTTCAACAGGAGTTTCTACATCCAATACTGGAAACAAATCACCGTAATCTTTTGCACCAAATCCCTGTTGAAGTACATCTATAAAGTCATCACACTGTCTATCTGCATCAGTCAGATCGTATGATGGTACTCCAAAATGATATGCACCTACAGGAATACCATAATTTCTAGCCTCTCTTGCAAATCCTATAAACTTTCTATCTACCCTAAACCTACCTGTAGCAGACCCTGATGCTCTTAAGTATAAAAAGTCAATCTTTGTTGCTAATACTTGAAAATTCACGCCTTGAGTATACTCATTAATATCAATTCCAAATCTACTATTTGGACTTTTATTTTGCATATTTCCTCCAAAATAAAAATACTTTCTCTCTAACATGTTATTCCATATATAGAGAGAAAGTTACTTTTATTCTGATATTTTTAATTTTACATAGAAACTAATATCTTCGCCATAACACTCGGCCCAAATTTGCCCTTCATGCAAATCTACAATATTTTTAGCTATGGCAAGACCTAATCCTGTCCCACCAGTTTGAGTATTTCTAGATTCCTCAACTCTATAAAATCTTTCAAACAACTTTTCTAGTTTTTCTTTTGGTATTGTCTCACCCTTATTTCTTACTGCAACAGTTGCATATCCATTACTTTCATAAACTCCAATCACAATATTTCCAGGCTTAAAAGAATATTTTATTGAGTTAGTTAATAGATTTTCAAATACTCTTAACATTTTGTCTGCATCTAAATCAACCATTATTCTATCTTCTGTTGCACTCTTTATTATACTTAATCCACTTTCTTCAAATAATGGTGTTAATTCTTCTGTTAATTGAAATAAAAACTCTGTTAAATTAACCTTGCTCTTATTTAATTTTATTCCCCCATTATCAAGCTTTGTATACTCAAATAAATCCTCTATTAACCCCTTAAGCTTTTCAGCTTTATTAAAGGCTATACCAAGATACTCTTTCATTGTTTCTTCATTCTCATATCTTCCCTCTTTAATTAATCCTATATACCCCATTATAGATGTTAAAGGAGTTCTCAAGTCATGGGACACATTGGTAATTAAGTCAGCCTTTGTCTTTTCCGCCTTTCTTTCTGCTTCAATCTTTCTATTAACCTCTTCAGCCATATAATTTATATTAGATGCAAGATTTCTTATCTCATCACTGCCTCTTTCTTCTATATGATGACTTAAATCTCCATTTGCAATAATTTTTAATCCAGAAGCAATTTCATCTAGATATTTCATCTTCTTATTTGTAACTATAATAAATATAACTATAAAAACAAGACAAGAAAGAATTAAGGCTAAAAAGGAATTGCTCACAATATATGTATCTTCTTCAATATGTGCAGATGGTGTATTTGAATATATAAAATAACATCTTTGCCCTGATATGTTAAGAGGATATATCACCTTTCTTTCCATTGGTCTGTAACCATCATACTCGCTACTATTTGCACTAGAAAGTACGGAGAATATATCAATCTTATCTTCAACAACATTAGAAGACTTTTGAAGTACATTTCCATCTAAGTCTGTAATATAAGCTTTTCCACTTTCATGTGCAAATAAATTAATAAAGTAATTGTTATCGTCTAATTTTAATCCTTCCTGACCATTAATTGAGTTAACGTAATTTCTAGCACTATACTCTATTTCTTGATAGTTATATGCTATGTTTGAATTAGTATGTTCCTTTCTCATTACATTATTGGCCATTCCGTAAAAGATAAATGAAACAGCAAAACATATCCCCACAACAACCATTAATTCAAATCGTATAGATTTTTCTATTTTAATCATAAGTATATCTATATACTTTCTTAAAGGATTAAATATTTTTAATTTATATATCTTTTTTCCTAATCTTTTTATAAAATTATCATTATTTTTCAATTTTATATCCAACTCCCCATACGGTTTTTATAAATCTAGGCTTCCTTGGATCAGATTCTATTTTTTCTCTTATCTTTCTTATATGGACCATAACAGTATTATCGGACTCCATAAATTCTTGGTTCCATACACTTTCATAAATATTAGAAATAGAGAACACCTTGCCCCTGTTTTTTGCAAGCAAAACTAATATATCAAACTCTGTTGGAGTAAGCTTTACTTCTTTACCATCAATAAATATCTCATGTGTATCTAAATTAACTTCTAGATCTTCTATTGTTACAATATTGCTTATTTCCTCAATTACCTGTGCCTTAACTTTAGGATTAAGTCTATAATATCTTCTTAACTGTGATTTTACTCTAGCTACTAGCTCTAATGGATTAAAAGGTTTTGTTAAATAATCATCTGCTCCCATATTTAATCCTAATATTTTATCCATATCTTCTGACTTAGCAGAAAGCATTATTATTGGTAATTCTCTTTCTTCTCTTATCTTCAAACATGCCTCTATACCATTTAACTTTGGCATCATTACATCTAAAATTATTAAATCTATCTCCGGATCATTTCTCAATGCATATAATGCTTCTTCTCCATCTCCTGCTTTTACAGTCTTATAGCCTTCACCTTTTAAATATATTTCAACTAAATCTCTTATTTCTTTCTCATCATCAACTATTAATATTTTTTCCATTTTAATTTCCTCCTCTAAATTCCTTTTTCACCATAGATATTATCAGAGTTTATGCTTTTATTCTACTTCTTACTTCTTAATATAAAAGTAGATAACTTCTTAATATTTTCTTAACGGTGAAACTACTTTATATTATTTATAAAATCCTTTAACATGGATGCTGTTATCCCCCATATAACGTAATCTTTATATTGATAAAATGTGGATATATACTCACCTGTTTTAAACTGATAGTTTTTCCCACCTTCAATTAAATCATAAGGAAAGTTCTCTCCTCTTTCAATTATCAGCTTATTTTTCACTTCCATAGGGGTATACTCTAAAAGATAAGATAATGGGATATAAAATATTTCCTCAACCTCATCCTCGTTTATATCTAATTTATCTATATTTTTAACCATCGCTACAAAAGGATGTATTATCAGACCATCATGTCTAATTAAAATATCCATTTCTTTTATTATTTCAACATCTTTTAATCCAAGTTCCTCATCTATTTCTCTTAAAGCAGCTTCCTTTGGAGTTTCGAATTTATCTATTTTGCCTCCAGGAAAACAAACATCTCCTGGCTGACTTTTTAATTTTTTTGCCCTCACTTGAAATAAAATATGTACTTCTTCGTTTATATCTATGAGAGGAATTATTATGGATGCCCTTTTCATCCTTTCCCATCCATTTATATAACTCTCTTTAGAGTTTAACTTTTCTTTTATATCATTAATTTTCATTACTATCACTCCTAAAATTATTCAATTGTACATTTATTATATTATAATCTAAATTTTTTATATATTTTGAAACATTTAATAGGTTTAAATACTCTAATAAATAGAATATATAAGAAGGGGCTTTTATGTTTAAGAGAATTTATTTATCAGATAAACAATGTGAATACTTAGCTAAAGGAATTGCTCTGGGGATAGCTATAGGAACAATACTAGGAGCAATAATTGGATATATCAAATTATTCTTTGCTCTAGGAGGAGTGCTAGTGATTATAATATCACTTATTTACTCTACAATAAAAAAGTAGGAAAGCACTTATAGAAAATACTTTCCTACTTCTATTTATCTTTTTTCTTTTATAGAATTTTCAATTATTAAATCAATTAATCCACTAAAGTCTATTCCTCTTCCTGCTGCACTCTTAGGGAATAAACTTGCCTTTGTCATTCCTGGTAGAGTATTTACCTCAAGAATATATGGAATACCTCCTTCAGTAATAATCATATCTATTCTTGCATACACTGAACACTTAAGTGCTCTATATGTGTCTAATGCCATCCTTTCCACTTCTTTGTGTAAAGATTTTTCAAGCTCAATTACAAATTCATCTGACCCACCGTCTGCATACTTAGCAGTATAATCAAAGAATTCTGCATGCGGCTTAATAGCTACAACAGGGAACATTTCTCTTCCCATTACAGGACATGTTATTTCATCTCCCTTTATAAACTTTTCAATCATAACTTCGTTATCCCACTTAAAAGCTTCTTTAACAGCATTTTCAATCTCTTTTTCTTCTTTAATTATAAAAGTAGCAACACTTGACCCACCATGAGTAGGCTTTACTACAACAGGGTATCCTAACTTTTTTATATCCTCATAGTTAATTTCATCCCAAGATCTTAAATTGATCCAAGGTGCTGTTCTAATTCCTTCTGCTTGAAGTAGGCTCTTTGTCATATCCTTATCCATACATGCAGCACTACTTAATGGACCACATCCTGAATATGGTATTCCAAGTGTTTGTAGAACTGCTTGAACTGTACCATCTTCTCCAAATTGACCATGTAAAGCAAGTAACGCAAAATCAATTCCCTTTACTTTATTTATTATGTCTTCCTTCTTGTCTATAACTATAGGAATCACTTCATACTTATTCTTATCTATATTTTCAACTACTGAATTACCACTTTTTAAAGAAATCTCTCTTTCTGACGAGATTCCTCCCATAATTACTCCAACCTTCATTACAATCCTATCCTCCATTAAAAGTTCTTTTACTTTTCTATAATATTATATTCTATACTGCTTGCCAAGTTAAGTACCACTTATATAGAAAAATCTGTTTAATGTGGAATAAGCATATTTTTATTAAATATTCGTTCAGTATATTATCTATTTATTTCAAATAAAAAACTGCCCTAAGGCAGTTTTTTAAACATGTGCTATAACTTCAATCTCGATAACAGCATCCATTGGAAGCTTTGCTACCTGCACACAGCTTCTAGCAGGTGAATTTTTCCCAAAATATTCACTATATACTTCATTAACTTCTCCAAATTGTCCTAAGTCTTTTACAAATACTGTTGCCTTAACAACTTTATCCATAGATGATCCTACTTCTTCTAAAATTCCTTTAACATTCTCTAAGCTTTGTCTTGTGGCAGCTTTTATTTCTGTTATTAATTCTTTTGTTTCTGGATTTATTGGAAGTTGTCCAGATGTAAATATTAAATCTCCTATTTTATTTCCATGAGAATATGGTCCAATTGCTGCTGGTGCTTTTATTGTATTAATTATTTCTCTATTCATTATCATCTTCTCCTACTCTATTTATATTCTTTATAAAAATCTACAAATCTATCAATAGCTTCTTCCAAAATTCTTTTGCTAGTTGCAACATTTATTCTTACAAAGCCTTCATAATCATTAATAAATCTACTTCCTGTCTCTAATAAAACTTTCTTTTCTTCTGCCAATTCTATTATGAACTTATCTACATCTTTAACCTTTTCTAGCTTAATCCATAATAGATATCCTGATTCAGGTTCCATTATCTTAATATCATCTATATTAATTTTATTAATTACTAGATTCATATTCTCTTTTATGTTTTTTCTTAATGCTTGAACCCACTGAAATCCATTATTATAACATATAGTTAACAATTCTACTCCAAATCTATTTGCATGAAGTTTTCTATTGTTAAACTCATTTTCTAAAGCTAACTTTAATTCTAAGTTACTGCATAAAAATGTAGATATATTTAGACCTGCTATATTAAAAGTTTTATTAGGTGATGAAATAACAATTATATTATCATTTTCTTCTAAATAGTCTGAAAGGGAATTAAACTTATTTTCACCTAAGACTAAATCACCATGTACTTCATCACTTATAATTTTTATATTATTTTGTTTACATAAACTTACTAATTTATCTAATTCATCTTTACTCCAACACCTTCCAGATGGATTATGTGGATTGCAAAAAATAATACCTTTTATATTATTTCTTTCAACGAATTCACTTAACTCTTTAAAGTCTATATAATATCTATCTTTATTAATTTTTAATTTATATTTATATAAATTCATATTATTATTTATTACTACGTCTTTAAAAGGTCCATATACTGGGGTAAAGATTAACAAGTTATCTTTTTTATTAAATACCTTTTCTACAATAAGATGCATTGATGATAATGCTCCTATAGATGGTACTATCCATTCCTTTTTTATACTACATGAATAATTCTTTTTATACCATTGAACTACACTATCATAAAATGAATCTCTTACATCAAAATAACCAAAATCACCTTTTGTAATCAATTCATTTATAGGATTTATAATTTCATCTGGTAATTTATAATCCATATCAGCAATAAACAAGGGATAGTTTTCTTCATCACTTATTTTAAATCTTTTATTAATGTACTCTTTACTCCATTTCTTAGAACCATTATCTTTTCTATCTAGTATATCTTCAAAGCTGTACATCATTCCCTCTTTTCTTCATACCTTTTAATAAATTCCTTTATTATATAATCCATTGCTATATGAAAATTTAATCTAGTATCAATATTATTGTCAAAGTCATGTGTATATGCAGTATAAACCACATACTTTGATAACTTTTCACTAGTAGAATTTGTAGATTCAGTTATCAATACAACATCTATGCCTCTCATATTAGTTTCTACTAATACTTCTAACAACTCTGGAGTTTCCCCTCCCCTTGATAGAACAAATACTAAGTCCTCATCCCTTTTTAGAATTTTACTTGATAGCCTCATAAATCTTGAATCATCATGTTGTTCTGCTGGAATGCCTAGAAGCTGTAATTTAATTTGGAATATTTTCCCTAAGTAATTACTCATTCCCATTCCATATATAGTTATTCTTTTACATTTCAACATTTTATCAATAATCTCGCCTATATTAGCTTGTTTTACAAGTTTATAGGTATCAAGCATATTTTCTATAAACTCTTTGTCATCTGGCATAAATATGCTGTCATCTTCTTGTTTATCTTTTTCAAAATATTCATCTTTAAATTGTATAAAACTTTTATAACCTAACTTTTTAGAAAGTCGGTGCACACTTGTACTACTTATATTAAATTCCTCTGAAATATTCATAATCGTAAAAGTATCATAAGTAAATTTACTCTTATTCTCTAATAATAACTGCAAAAGCTCTTTCTCTAATTTTGTTAAATATTTTGCATTTACTGAAATTCTTTTATGTAGTTTCATGTGTGCGCCTCCTAAAACATTTTTATATTATTATGCCACTTCTTCTGCTCTATATTGCTTATCTAAGGCTAACACAAATGGATAATATATTGCAAAGGCTGCTATAATTGCAACTACTTGAACAACTGCTCCTTGCCATCCACTTACTAAGAAACCACTAAATATTGGCGGTGTTGGCCATGGTGCTACTACTCCATTGAAAGGATTCATAAATCCTATTACTATTGCTCCATATGCTATAAGTACTGACACTATTGGTGCTAAAGTAATTGGAATTAACATTAACGGATTCATAATTATTGGTAATCCAAATACTATTGGTTCATTTATGTTAAATACTGCTGGTACTGTGCTTAATTTGCTTAGCATCTTCATTCTTTGAGATTTAGCTACTACAAGCATTGCTAGCACAAGACCTATTGTCATACCTGCCCCACCTATAGTTGCAAATTGGTCAATCATTTGAATTGTACCTATATTAGCATTTTCTAAAGTTAAAGCTCCTTGCTTAAATAACTCAAGATTTTCTACTGAGTTTGCATTTAATAATGGATTTACAATTGAGTTAACAACTGTTGGATGAATACCAAACCACCATAAGAATCCATTTAAACCTGCTACTATTGTTATTGCTATAGGAGATGCTGTTAATCCTTGTAATGGTACTTGTAAAATATCATAGATAAATTCATGCATTGATTTGCCCATTGTAAGGAATATACCATTAACCAGTAATGCAAATGCAACTACAATTACACCTGGAACTAATGAAAAGAATGACTTATATACCATTGGAGGTACATTTTCTGGTAACTTTATTACTAAATTCTTTTTAACAATAAATCTATATATCTCTGTGGACGTAATACTCATTATTATCGCTGTTATAACACCTTTTGTTCCAAGCCATGCCATTGGTAAAACTTTATTTATGACTTCACCTGATTCAGCTGTTACGAATTTTGGTGTAACAATTACATATGCAACTATTGAAATTATCATAACAGGTAATGGGTCAACTTCATCGCTTTCTGCTAGCTTGTATGCTATTGTACCAGCTAATAATATACCCATCATATCAAAAGTTGCTCTATATGCTGGAGAAAGGAAACTATCCCACTCTGGCCCAAATATCTTTGCCATAAACTCCGGATATCCAGTAATAGGAAAATCAGTAATTAATAAAAATACTGATGCTATTATTGTAAGAGGCATTATAACCATAAAACCTGATTTTAATGCTCTCATATATCTAAGAGATGCAAATTTTGATACAACAGGAACCATTTTTTCTTCAATAAAATTAGATATAAAATTCATTTAAAATTCCTCCTTGCTATTTTTAATAACGTTTACAATACTTATTATATGGATTTTTTTACACAAATCCATTCCTAACTTCGGAAAATTTTCCACACTGCTACTTACATAGAACTTTTATAAACAAAAAAAGAAACTGCTAAACAGTTTCTTTATTTTTTCCTTTTTACCTTCTTTTCCTCTTTATCCTTCTGCTTCTTATATTTACATAAATGTGATAATGGACACACTTCACATTGTGGTCTTCTAGCTATACAACACCTTCTACCATGAAATATTAATAAGTGATGTGCTAATGACCATTCTTTTTTTGGTAATTCCTTTTGTAATTGTTTTTCAACTTCTAGAACATTATCAGAATCAACTAAGCCTAAAAGATTAGATACTCTAAAAACATGAGTATCTACAGCTATTGAAGGTACACCAAAAGCATTTGATAACACTACATTAGCAGTTTTTCTTCCAGCTCCAGCAAGAGAAGTTATTCCCTCCATAGTATTAGGTACTTCTCCATTATATTTTTCTTTAAGCTGATGGCACATCATTATTAAATTTTTAGCCTTACTTCTATAAAGACCTATTTGCTTTATTCTTTCTTCAAGTTCTTCATTAGAAAGTGTCAAAAAAGCATCTAAATCAGGATAATCCCTAAATAATGTTTCTGTTACTTCATTAACTTTTTTATCTGTAGTTTGAGCAGATAAAATTGTTGCTACTAATAATTGAAACGGAGTCCCATGATTAAGTTCACATTTTGCATCTGGATAAGTTTCTTTTAAAATTTCTAAAATTTCTTTCGTTTTTTTCTTCATCTATTTATAAACTCCTCTATACTCTTCAGGTAATAATTCAGCTATTGACCTCATGAGAATATACATGCACTTATTATCATATTCATGCTTATCTTCTTCCTTAATTCTCTTGGGTAATTCTACTGGCTTACCAAACTTAACAGTAACATCTGCTTCATGCCAAGTTTCGCTACCCATATTCCCCCCTTCATCAATTGGAAGAAGCTTATCTGTTCCACTCATTCCGATAGGTATAATCTTAGCTTTAGTCATTCTTGCTAATAATAATATACCCTTTTTTCCTTCAATCATTGCACCTGTTCTACTTCTTGTTCCTTCTGGAAAAATCAATAAATTTTCTCCATTCTTAACTGTCTTAACCATTGTTGTTATTGCTTCTTTATCTGCAGTATTAGGTTTAACAGGTATATTTTTTACCATTTTTGTTCCTGCATTTGTAATAGGGTCATTTGTTAATTTAACTCCTGCAACAAAATATGGATCATACTTTTCCTTTAACAATTTATTTAAAACAATACCATCTGAATTACTTAAGTGATTACAGATAAAGATAAATGGTCCCTCATATTTTTCTAGTTTTTCAAATCCCTCTATATGTAACCTTGCAAACTTTTTTAAATAATTATTAGTTATTTTCTTTGCTACTTCAACTAATACCCCTTCTGGTAATATTTTCAACACTTTAACTGTAAATGGTGACAACATACTTAACTTACACCTACCTTCTATACTACTTTAAATCCTTTATACCTTCTTCTAATATTTCCATTAACAATAAGGTTTCTTCGTCTTTAATCTTTTTAGGAGTTCCATTTATTATAGCTTCATATAAATCATCATATACTCTACCATAATCCCCTTGAACAGATTTAACCTTTTCCTCATGAATCTCACCATTATTATCAATATAAGTTATATCCCCATAATGCATTAATGTATCAACTCCGAAGTCTTTGTTATTTGGCATATAGAATAACTTTAAATGTTCCTCTTGACGGTCTTTAGTTTGCTTTATAAAGCACCCTTTCTTTCCATACACTATAAAGCTAGGTCTTTCCTTTATTCTAAAATAACTTGATCTAACAGATATCTTTAAATTACCATAAAACATATCCACTTGGAAGTAATCATTCATTTTTCCTTTCCCTAGTAATTGTCTCACATCATAATTAACCTTATCTGGCTTTCCAAAATAACTAATTACTTGATCTATAGTATGACAGCCATGTCCATATAGAAAAGAGTTATTAGCACCCTCATACTTACTATGTTCTGGTACCTCTTGGCGATAATAATCAAAATTCATTTCAATTTCAAATAATTCTCCAAGTTTTCCTTCCCCTATTACTTTTTGAACTGTTAAAAAATCACTATCAAAACGTCTATTCTGATAAGTTTGAACTATAAGTCCTTTTTCTTTTGCCAATTTAAATATTTCTTTTGCTTCCTCTGATGTCTTCATAAATGGTTTTTCAACTAAACAATGTTTATTGCTTTCCAAAACCATTTTTGCATACTCATAATGACTATCTTGATGGGTGCATACTACTACTAAATTAATTTCATCATCATTTAATAATTCATATATATCTGATGTGTATTTAACTCCTGGAATCTTGCTCCAAGTATCATGTTCTGGATTTCTCCTATATATAGTTTTAATTTTTATATTATCTCTTTCTAATACGAATGGAATATGATATCTATTAGTACTCTTTCCATTACCTATATAACCTATATTAAACATAAAATCCTCCTAAGTAACTGTAACTTTTATCCACCGAAATATATTATATCACATATGAATTTCTTGAAAAACTTCTAGATATTCAATTAGATATCAGTAAATTAAAAGGAGATTATTACACTAGATTTGGGATTATTAAAAGTAAAACAAATTGTTCTTTGACCCCTTTATCTGCTAGAGTAGAATTAATTCCCAATTATTAAAGGATTTAATGGATGGTGTAATTCTTAAAATTATAAATAATAAAACGACCTACGGATATGAAATATACGAAACATTACAATAGTTAGGTTTCACAGAGCTTGCTGAAAGCTCATTTTATCAACTATTATTAAGACTAGAGAAGAAAAAGTTAATTAAGGGCACTAAGAGACCCTCCCCTTTATGACCATGTAGAAAATACTACTCTCTTACCTCAGAAGGAGTAGAATAAATGGAAAACTTTAGAATATCTTGGAATAAAATTAATTCGGAAGTTTCAAAACTTTGTATGTGAAATAATATTTATAAAAAGCCTTAGTATAGATGCATTTTTTATTCATCAAATACTAAGACTTAAATTATACTCTTTATTTAATATCTCTTATTCTATTAATATACGCTTGTATATATGGGGAATCTGTTTTTATTGCACTAACATCTTTTCCATTATACATTTTCATCCTAATTAGGACATTTCTTTTTAGTACATTCTTGCCTCTCCACCCACAAGATGTATTCTTTAATGTGGATTTAAATTCTCCATTCCCCATATTAACTATATTATCGCTGTAATCTTTCTCCATAAATTCTAGTGGTTTAAACCCTTCTATATGAGAAAACTTTATTTCTTCATTATATGGACATCTTAGTTGACAACTATCACACCCAAAAGTTCTTCCCTTCAATGCCTTAATTTCCCACTCTTCTAAATCCTTTTTTTGAGTAATATATGATAAACATATATTAGAATTTTTTCTATTAGGATTAATTGACTTTGTAGGACACTCTCCAAAACAAATAGAACATTCTCCACATTCTTTATGTTTCATAAGTTCTTCAAAGTTACCATTATCATCATCATACATTTCTAAATCTGTAATTATTTCTCCTAAAAATACATAGGAACCATATTCTTTAGTAATTAACATATTGTTCTTTCCTATAAAACCTACACCGGCTAAATAAGCTATATACCTTTCAGGTAAGGTGTTGCTATCTACAAAGGATATAGCCTTTCCACCCTTTACTCTTATAAATTCACAAATTTTATCTAGGTAATCCTTTAGTACCATGTGATAATCATTACCTCTAGTATATAATGAAAATCCATTATCAAAATGTTCCTGGTCATGAAGATAAGGGAAAGCTATAGAAATTATAGTCTTTCCCTCTTCCATATAATGATTTGGATTTATCCTTTTTTGAATATCTTCCTCTTCAAACTCATTTTGTATATTTAATTTTTTTCTATTTTCATAGAACTCTTCAAGCTCACTAAATTTTCTGCACTTTACAAAACCAATGTTTGTTAATCCTAAACTGTTGCAGTATGACAAAACTTCTTCCTTTAAACTCATTTTTTATATCACCATATCATTAAATATTTTTTTCTTTGCTCCCCTAAAGTCACTTATTTCAATAATAGTAGCACTAGTTCTAATAATATTTTTTGCTGGAATTCCTACTGCTGTTGCTCCTTCTGGAACATCTTTAACAACTACAGCATTAGCTCCTATCTTTGCATTATTTCCAACTTTTATAGGTCCTAATACTTTAGCCCCTGCACCTATTACCACTCCATTACCTATAGTAGGATGCCTTTTCCCTTTATCTTTTCCTGTTCCTCCAAGTGTTACACCATGATAAATTAAAACATCGTCACCAATCTCTGCTGTTTCTCCAATAACAACACCCATTCCGTGATCTATACATAAGCCTTTACCTATGGTAGCACCTGGATGAATCTCTATTCCAGTAAAGAATCTAGCTATTTGCGATATTAATCTAGCTAAGAAAAACCATTTATGCTTATATAAAAAATGTGATAATTTATGAGCAATCTGTACATGAATACATGGATACAATAGTAATACTTCTAATTTGCTTCTTGCTGCTGGATCATTTTCTACAATTCTGCTTAAGTTATAATTTAAAGTTTTGAACATTGCCACAACTCCTTTGTTTCTATTTTCTAGTCATATAAACCCATTGATATATATTTTTCTCCTCCATCTGGAGCAATAGCAAGAATCTTCTTGCCCTTTCCTACCTTCTTAGCTAACTCTATTGCTGCAAACACTGCTGCTCCTGATGATATTCCTATTAATACACCTTCTTGTGCAGCAAAGTCTTTTGCAGTTTTAAATGCATCTTCATCTGTCACTTGTACTACTTCATCTATAATTGAACTATCGTAATTTCCCGGAACAAATCCTGCCCCTATACCTTGTATCTTATGTGCTCCTGGATTTCCTCCACTTAAAACTGGTGATTTAGATGGTTCAACTGCAACTACCTTTAATCCACTTATTTTTTCCTTTAAATTTTTTCCAACACCTGTTACAGTTCCACCTGTTCCAACTCCTGAAATAAAGTAATCTAAATCATTTATATCTTCAAATATTTCTTCTGCTGTTGTAGCATAGTGCTTTTCTGGATTTGCTATATTTTCGAATTGTTGTGGAATAAAGTATCCACCTTGTTTTTCATATTCTAGGGCTTTTTCTATAGCACCTTTCATTCCCTTGCTACCTTCTGTTAATACAAGCTCTGCTCCATATGCCTTGATTAAATCTCTTCTTTCTTTACTCATTGTTTCAGGCATAATTATTATAACCTTATATCCCTTTAATTTTCCTATCATAGCTAAACCTATTCCAGTATTCCCACTTGTTGGCTCAACTATTGTTACTCCTGGTTTTAATAATCCTTCTTTTTCAGCCTTTTCAATCATTCCTAAAGCAGCCCTATCCTTAACGCTACCACCTGGATTAAATTTTTCTAGCTTTACATATACCTCTGCACTATTTTCTTCAACTAAACTATTCACCTTAAGCACTGGTGTTTTTCCTACTAATTCTAATATTCCATTATAGATCATGTTTAAAAACCTCCTAAAATTTATTGTATTAATATCTTTATTTTGCCTAGGGTGAAAGCCATCCCGGAATGTTTAGCTAAAACTTTCATCCTAACTTTTTTATAAATAAAAAAACCCCGGCTCTATTAATTATAGAGACGAAGTAAAATTCGCGGTTCCACTCTAATTGGATTTTAAAAATCCCACTCTTTTATCAGGTACGTGCACATACCTTATCACTATAACGGGTGAACCCGGAAAATCTTACTACTATTTCAGACCTCAACTCCAAAGGGCACTTCACAATTAATATGGATGAAAAGTTCTCAACTGCCTTTTCTCTCTGTAAACCTCATAAAAGTTACTTTCCTTCTTCACTGTTTTTAATTCAGAGTATTTTGCTATGCTTTATAATCTTATTATATGCTTTATCCTGAAATTGTCAACAGTTTTTTGTTTTTTCTTTATACAATAACAAAGAGAAACTGTAAAACAATTTCTCTTCTAAATTACTCCTTATTTAATTGATTTGTTCTTCTTTTTCCATAATGGATAAAATTCTTCATCTATTATATCATGAATTAATACTATACCAATTAACCTATTATCTTCATCTACAACAGCTGTTGATAATAAATCGTACTTAGCAGCCTTATCTATTACTTCTTCTATAGATTCGGTATGCTTAACTGTGGTAATATTTTCTTCCATAAGTTCTGAAAGCTTTTTCTTACCATCACTTAATAATAGATCTCTTAATATTACTAACCCTTTAATTTTATCTTCTTCATCAGTTACATAAATATAATACATAACTTCTTCATCAGGCTGCATTTCCTTAAGTATTTCAACTGTTTCTTCTACAGTAACATTTAGCCCAAAAGAAATAAATTCTTTTGTCATTATACTACCTGCTGTTTCATCTTCATATCTTAAAAGTTCTTGTACTTCTTCTGCATCCTCATGCTCCAAGTTTACTAAGACCTTTTCTTTTTCTTCTTCATCTAATTCATCTAATAAATCAGCGATTTCATCATTACCCATATTTTCTAGCAATTCAGCCGTTTTAACTTCTGATAAATCCTTAATTATGCTCCCTTTATATTCGTCTTCAATTTCTTCGAAAGTTTCAGCAGCTAAATCCTCATCTAAGGATTCAAATAATGCTCTTCTTGAACTTTCATCTAGATCTTCTAATATATCAGCTAAATCAGCTGGATGTAAGGCTGTTAATTTCTTATAAGACTTTGATAACTGCAGGTTATTATTAACCATTTCTATAGACTCAACATCATCCCACATTAATATCTTATCTTCATAATCTTTCTTTAGGAACTTATATAACACCTTACCAACACCACTCATGCCCATTCTTCTGAATTTAGCCAATGGTCCTGTTTCTACAGCTACAACTCTATACTCTCCAGCAATTTCAGCCATTCTCATATCATTAACTCTAACAACCTGTTTACCGTTAATATCTACTATATTCTTATCTAATAAATTCCTAGATAATAAATAAGTATAAGTTCTAGCTAATATTTCCCTACTACCTACTGTCTTTATAACAATTCTTCCATTATCATCGTAAACACCTATGCTCTTAAACTCATAGTTAAATGTGGAACCATCTTTTTTCACCTTATATCCGATTACTCTTGGATATCCTTCATCAGTAGTTACATAAATATCTTTTAGGGAACCTAAAACATCATTAAACTCATCATAGATATTTTTTCCTAGTATCTGTGAATATAGAAAAACTGATAGTCTCTTCATAACGCTTCCTCCTTATTATCTAGAGGAAGAACATTATAAATTTATAAATAATGTAGAGCTTCCTCTAGGTTTACTTTTATTCAGTTTTGGCAATGACCTATGCTGAGGCCCACCCTCCATTATTTACACCACCTTTTATGTTTAAAAATTCCAAATATAGTTATACTCAAAAATAGCTGACAATAGTTGTCAGCACTTATCCTTCAATATTTATTATATTATATGACTTCTAAAAGTAAACAACTTTTTCCCATTTGTAAATGAAAAATCTCTATGTTAATATAAGTAGACAAGAATTAGTGGAAACCTCTTGGAATAATTTATCTGAATTGGAGTTTTTAAAATGAAATTAGCTAAAGATTTTTTACCTATTTGTAAAGAAGATTTATTAAAAAGAAATATAGAACAATTAGACTTTATTATAGTTACAGGAGATGCATATGTAGACCATCCATCCTTTGGTACAGCAATTATTGGACGTACTTTAGAGGCACAAGGATTTAAAGTTGGCGTTATTGCTCAACCAAATTGGAACAATGCAGACGACTTTAAAAAACTTGGTAAGCCTAAGTATGCCTTCCTTGTTAACTCTGGAAATATAGATTCTATGGTTAACCATTATACTGCTGCTAAGAAGAAAAGACATGACGATTTTTACTCTCCAGGTGGTAAAAGTGGATACAGACCAGATAGAGCTGTAATAGTTTATTGTAATAGAGTAAGAGAAGCCTATAAAGATGTACCAATAGTTATTGGAGGTATAGAAGCAAGCTTAAGAAGATTTGCTCATTATGACTACTGGGACAATAAAGTTAGAAGAAGTATTTTAGTTGATTCTAAAGCAGACCTTTTAATATATGGTATGGGTGAAAAGACTATTGTTCAAATAGCTGAAATGTTTAAATATGGTGCGAGTGCAAATAGTTTAACAGGCATTAGAGGGACTTGTTATTTAACAAAGGATACCTTAGGCTTAGATAAATATATAACTGTACCTTCTTTTGAGGAAGTATCTACAGATACAACTGCTTATGGTGATGCATTTAAAGTTGAATACTATGAACAAGACCCTATTAGAGGAAATGGAATAATACAAAAACATGGTGATAGATATTTAGTTCAAAATCCACCTCAAGTTCCTTTAACTAATGAGGAAATGAACTTTACATATGATTTACCTTTTATGAGAACCTATCACCCTTGTTATGAAAAACTAGGGGGAATCCCAGCTATACAAGAAGTTAAGTTTTCTATTACAAGTCATAGAGGGTGTTATGGTTCATGTTCATTCTGTGCCTTAACTTTCCACCAAGGTAGAATAATCCAAACTAGAGATGGGGATTCAATTGTTGAAGAAGCAAAACTTCTTACAACTTTACCTGATTTTAAGGGATATATTCATGATGTTGGTGGACCAACAGCTGACTTTAGACACAGAGCTTGTAATGTTCAAAAAGAGCATGGTGCTTGCAAACATAAACAATGTATGTTCCCAAAACCATGTAAAAATCTTATTATAGATCATAATGAGTACTTATCTGTTTTAAGAAGGGTTAGATCTATAAAAGGAATTAAAAAGGTATTTGTTCGTTCAGGTTTAAGATATGATTATATGATTCATGATAAAGATGATACATTTTTTAAAGAATTATGTGAGTATCATATAAGCGGACAACTAAAGGTTGCTCCTGAGCATGTTACTCCTAGAGTTTTAGCTCAAATGGGTAAACCAACAAGAGAAGTGTATGATAGATTTGTTAATAAATATTTTGATATAAACAAGAAACTAGGTAAAAAGCAATATTTAGTTCCTTATTTAATGTCTTCTCACCCTGGATCAGATTTAAATGCTGCAATTGAGTTAGCTCAATATGTTAAAAGCATGGGATATACACCTGAACAAGTTCAAGATTTCTACCCTACACCAGGTAGCTTATCTACAACAATATACTATATAGGATATAATCCATTAACAGGAGAAAAGGTATATACTCCAAAAACTCAAGAAGAAAAAAATATGCAAAGAGCTCTAATTCAATTTGGAGTTCCTAAGAACTATGAAATAGTTAAAAAAGCTTTAATTAAAGCTGGTAGAGAAGATTTAATTGGTAGTGGAAAAGATTGCTTAATACCTGCAAAACCACCAAGAAATAATAGTGGAAAAAAAGTAAAATCTAACATTTCTAAAAAAATACAAAATAATACTAGAAGTAATGAAGATGCTCCTAAAAGAAAATCAAATCATAGTAAATCTTCTAGAAAGAAAAGAAACAGGTAATAAATAATTAATAAGGAGAGAAATTGCTTTGCAATTTCTCTTTAATTCTATAAAAATAAAAAACTTTGCAAAAGCAAAGTTTTAACCAAAGTTATTAATTAATTCATAACTTTTTAAAGGTGTTTATTGCAAATCCCATTATCATAAGAAATATTCCATCACCAAAAATGGGATATGGAAATAATCTTAGCCCTCCCAAATACAATATATTCTCTAATATTACCACTAATGATGCAATTATTAAATATATCATACCTTTTTTATTGTTATGGGGTTTATCTAAAAAATATACACAATAAATTAAAAGACTCCCAATGATTACTAATGAACCTAAAAATAATGCTGTTTCGTTATATATCTTTATTACATATCCATAAATAGGATTAAAGACAACCTTCCCCTTCATAGTAAACATTGTTGCCACATATAATATAACTAATACTACTGCAATAATGTAGTTGATGTTAAAACTCAACTTATCCCATCTTAAATATACATACGCCAAAGCTAAAATCATTAATGGTATTGCAAGATGATTTAAAAATAGTAATGGCTTTAACATATATACAAATCTACCATCTTTCATTATGCATAACAAAAATAACCCTATGTATCTTAAAACAAAAAGACTCATTACCACCATCATATATGCTTTTATCTTCTTTGGAGAAACCTTCAAATTCTTTTTCATTAAGAAAATAAGCAAAAAAATTATAAGTAACAAGAAAATATAATAGGCTAAATTCACTCTGAACACTCCTAACTTACTCTACTGTTACTTATAATTATTAAAAAATATACTATTTTATTCCTAAAACTTTTATTCCACCTTTTATACATCTAATTCTTAGTGGAAAATCTGGTCCCTTTTCTCCATCAATATCAACAACAATATCTTCCTCTGACTCAATTAAAATATCATCAGTTTTAAAATATATTACTTTATCTGAATCTAAATGCTCTCCCTTAAGTATCTTTATAAATAAAGGTAATATCTCTATTATTGGTACTGCCTTTATCATAATAACATCAAGATATCCATCATTAACATCAGCTCTAGTTGCTAACTTAAAGTTTCCTGCTGTCTGTCCATTAAAAACAAGTATTAAATACATTTCACCATCAAAATCTACTTCCTTAGATTTTAAGTGAACCTTTAATCTTCTAAAATTAGGAATTTCCTCTATACCCTTAAGATAATATGCAAGTTTCCCTATTGTATTTTTTAAGTTCAAGTCAGTTTTTTGAGATACATCTGTAAACAATCCTGAACTTGCTACATTTATAAAGTACTTATCATTTATTTTTCCTATATCAACCGCTTTCGGCTCAGATTCAAGTATTTGATTACATGCCTTTGTAACATCTGAAGGAATACCTATAAACTTACCAAAATCATTTGCCGTACCAACTGGTAGTATTCCTATTGGTAAATCAATTCCTCTGTTCATCATTGCATTAACCACTGAGTCTACTGTACCGTCACCACCAGCAACTAATACATAATTATAATCTTTATCTATAATGTCAAAAGCTTCATCAATATCCTTATCTTTTTGTATTCTATATGGAACTACTTGATATCCTTTTTCTTGATGCAACTTCATTACTTTATCTAATTCATGTAATATAATATTTTCACCTGAGTATGGGTTATATATGAACCTAACCTTTTTCATAATATACCTCCGCTCTAATAATACTACAGAGGATTATATCACCAATACCAAATATTGTCGAGAAACTCCTCTTTAAGTTAATAAAAATTTAAGATTACTATAACTACATTAAGATTATCTTAAATGTATATTTCCTCTTATATTATATTAATTTATATGATATAATTATTCATTGTAAACAAAAGTAATTTTAGGAGTGATTATATGAGAAAAAGCTGTATTCCTAACATATTTACTTTCATTAACTTGTCATGTGGTGTATTTTCACTACTTTCAACTTTTGAAAAACAATATGTTTTAGCAAGTATTTTCATACTTATAGCTGGTTTAGTTGATAGGTACGATGGAAGAGTTGCTAGATTTCTACAAGTATCAAGCGACTTAGGAAAAGAACTAGACTCATTAGCTGATTTAGTATCTTTTGGTGTAGCTCCATCTGTATTAATATATATATTATTTAATTTAAATACTTTTGGACCAAAGGGAATTTTAGGAATAATACTTTTAATTGCTTTCCCAATCTGTGGTGCATATAGATTAGCAAGATATAATACATCTTCCTTTGATGGTGTTTTTACAGGTGTTCCTATAACAATTACAGGTTGCTTCCTTGCTGCATTCGCTTTAATTGCGAACTATGCACAAGCACCAGTATTTTTAGCTATTATTTTTATGATTTTAGGTGCTTACTTAATGGTTAGCAAAATACATCTTAAAAAGATTTAACTTAAGTTTTTAATTTATATAAATAAAGAATTCTGTTCTACAGAATTCTTTATTTATATCTAATTGTGGTAATCTATATCATCATGTATTTCTGTTAATATACTCTCTTTTTGTGTATTAGCGACTATAACCTCATTTTTTAGTGAACAATATTTTACATAAGAACCTTCACACTTTTTTATTGTCTTTAATAAATCATCTATAAGCTCTCCAACATCATCTATTCTTTCTAAAGCATGCTTTATTTCACTCTTTTTTATTACTGATGTAGCATGTAAATCTACTGTACTACTTATTAGTAACCTATATATTTCTATATAATTTCTTAACATAGTACTCATATTATTTAAATCTTCATAGTGACTTCTTATTAAACTATCATATCCCATTCCTTAACTCCTAAACATTTATATATTAAAATATATTCTACGAATTCATTTTAATGTATATATAAAAAGGTGCCTCAAATTTATATATTTGAAACACCTCTCTAAATTTAACTATTAACTTTCTACAACTTTTTCTTCTTCTTCTTCAGAAATTTCTATTACTTCTGCTTCATTATCTTCTACTATTTCTACATCTTCAATTATGTCTTCACTTCTTGTTTCTTCTTGTTCACTTGAAGAATATTCTTCATCCGCCTCTTCCAAAATACTATCCTCAGTACTATCTTCTGTTTCTTCTTCTCCTCTCATTTCCCCTACAGGTTCTTCTATAACTCCTTCCTCTTTTATGTCTATATTAGAACCATTTTCTTCTCTTTCACTTACTACATTTACTTCATTGTCTTCAACTACTTCATTACCTTCAGTTGAATCCAATACTTCTCTTTTTTCTTTCTCTTCACCTGCTTCTACATCCATAGACCTAAATAAGTTATCTTCAAATTCTAAATCATCTTTTTCTACTACAGGATAAAAATATTTATCTGGTAAATTATAATACATCATTCTCCTCCTAGGAATTACTTAACTTTACAATAAGGTTTGAAGTAAGACTTTGGATAATTACATAAAGGACAATTTTTAGGTGCTTCTGTTCCTTCATGTATATAACCGCAGTTCATACATTGCCATAATGAAGGACCTATACTCTTAAACATCTCATCTTCTTTTATCTTATCTGCTAACTTTATAAATCTTTCTTCATGGGCTTCTTCAGTCTCTTGGAGCTCTTTATAAAAATCTGCGATATCATAAAAGCCTTCTTTTCTAGCTACATTTTCAAAATCTTTATAAGTTCTATTTGCTTCTTGTGCTTCACCTTTTGCAGCATCCCTAAGGTTAGCTTCTGTATTATTTATTTTACAAAGATACTTTTTTAACACTTCTCTAGCATGAGCCTTTTCATTTCCTGCAGTTTCTTCAAATATCTCTGCTACCCATCTATATCCTTCTTTTCTTGCCTGTTCAGCATACAGTGAGTATTTTGTATTTGCTCTTGATTCTCCTGCAAATGTTTTATAAAGGTTTCTTTCAGTTTCACTACCTTTAAGATTCATTTTATTCTCCTAAGTATTTCTTACTCATCTATAAATTATTCATTTCTCTATCTATTTGTTACTCTCTATTACTGTTATCTTTTTATCTACATCACAGTTAATATAGAATTCCTTATTGTCTTTATTTTTAGTTAACAATCTAACCTTATATCCCCATAACTGTTGAACATACTTTAATGTTTCTTTTGCATAAGTTGCCTCTAGCTCTCTTCCATCATATACATGTTCTAACGTTAAGGTAAGGTCTCTTGTATTTAAATCTGTCACTCTTATATATGGGATTGATCCTAATCCAGCAGTAAAAGCTAAATTATCTCTAATTTCTTTCCAACCACCTTCATCTGATACTTCTTCTATTACATAATCAAAACTTTTTTTACCATATTGTAACAAATTTAACTCCTCACATAATTCTTGTGTTAGATATCTTCTTATAAATGAAGCATCTCTTTCCATGGCCCTAACTTCAAATATCTTATCTTTTCCATACCTTCTTTCTATATCTTCAAACATTTTAAAGCCTACATAGTATGGATTTAATCCCCCTAATATAGGAGCAACCACATCATTATGCCTTTTCAAAAACTCAAAATGTAATCCCTCTGGTAAATCTAAGCTCTTTAAAATATTATAATGCCAATAGCTTGCCCAACCTTCATTCATAGTCTTAGTTTCTATTTGTGGCATAAAATATTCAGTTTCCCTTTTAACTATTCTAACAATATCCTTTTCCCACTCTTCTAACTTTCCATATTTAATAATAAACCCTACAACATCATCATAAGGCTCTAAAGGAATCTTATCTAAAATAGGTTCTTCTATTACCATATCCATATCAAGTATACTTTTATTTTCAATAGCCTTTTTATAATCATCTATTCTATTCTTTCGTATTTCCTCATCTGTAATTTCTTTTCTTCCAATTACTCTACCTATGTTATATCTTATTGCATGAGCAGCATCTAAAATTCTTTCTACTTTTTCATACCCTATTCCTGGAGCATTAATATATTCTCTAATAATTTCTCCATCAAGCTTAAACATCTCTAATGCTAATTTAGCTCTAGTTCCCTCTTTAAAAAGTCTATTATTTTTAAAAAAGTCATTATGACCATATACATGTGCCATAGTTAGTATTTGTAATGGAAGAGTATTCTCTCTCATTAAGTATGCTAAGCAAGGATTAGAGTTAATTACCATTTCATATGGTAAACCTGTTAAATTAAAGGAATATAGTGTTTTATTTTTTTCATAAGACTTACCAAAGCTCCAATGAGGATACCTAGAAGGCATACCTACGTATGCCTCATATCCTAACATTTCGTTAAACCCTATAATTTCAAATTCTTGAGGATAGAAATTTAAGCCAAGCTCCTTAGCCTTACTTTCTATAACCTCATTCCATTCAATTAAATCTTTTAAAACATATTCCAAGCCTACTCCTCCTTTAGTTCCTTACTAAGCATTAACTTTAACGCCTCCCATAAGTCCTTTTTTTCTTTAACTATTACAGGTATAAAGTTTTCTTCATTTATTTGTTTTAAAAACCTATAATACATAGTTGTAGAGTAAGTAGAAGGTAATAGCTCTGCATATCCAAACATGTTACTTACTGAACATAATTCTTTTACTGCTTTCATTGCTCTTTCATTATCTTCTGTCCAGTTATCCCCATCTGAAGCATAAACAGGGTAAATATTCCACACTTCTGGTGGATACTTTTCTTTTATTAAATCTAAAGCTAGTCTTACCCCACTAGATATATAGGTTCCACCAGATTCTGCTTTGTGGAAAAACTCATATTCATCTACCCTCTTTGCTACAGTTGTATGAGAGATAAATTCAAAAGCAATATTATTATATTTACGTCTTAAAAATTTAGATAATACAAAGAAAAAAGATCTAGCTAAATATTTTTTAGTACTATCCATAGAGCCTGATACATCCATGATAAATATCATAACTGCATTACTTTCTCTTTTAGGCTTTTTCTTTACTCTATAATACCTTAAATCCTCTTCTCTAAAAGGGAACCTTTCTATCTCTATTTCTACCCCCTCTTCTGCTAACGCTCTCTTTTTACCCTGCTTTCTAGCAATTTTAGACATAACAGTCTTCTTTTTTGCTAAACGGGGATTAATTCCATATCTCTGATACCCCTTCTTTTTACCTGAACTTTCAGTAACAATCTCAGAGTACTTTTTCTTATCTAAATTTGGCAAATCTAGGTCTTCAGTAATATAATCTAGAAGTTCCTCTAATGTTATTTCCGTTTCATATATGTCTTCTCCTTCTCTATTTCCTGCTCCACCTTTTCCATTTGCTCCTTGTGGCTTGCCACTACCTATTTTATCCCCTCTTTTTTCTTCCCCCGTACCAGAAGCTACTCCTTTTGAATTTTTTCCGTAAACAAATTGATATTCCTTTATTCCTCTAATTGGAATTTTAAACTTTTTATTTTTACCTTCCCCTATAATACTTTCTTCTGATAAAATATCTCCTAAGTTTTCTTTTATAGACTTTTCTACTAGCTGCCTATGTCTTCTTCTATCTTCTATGGACCTATCGTGTTCTACTGCATTCTCACTATTATCTCTAAAGATTGCCATCTAGTTTCAATCCTTCCACAAATTATTTGCAGCATACTTTAAGATAACGTCACAACAATGCATACAATATCCATTATTCTTCATTTCCTCTACCATTGCATTGTACTTTTCTGCCTGTTCTTTATCTCTTACCCTAGATTTAGTTATTATTCTTGAAAGGTCCTTTACTGATGCTATAAGTTTCTTTTCTATAGCCTCTTTTAATGGTTCATAGGATGTATAATCTATCTTTGCCCCGCTTCTTACTAGATAGAACATATATGAGGTTACATCTGCCCTAAATCCCTTACTAGAAGATTCAGAAACTCCTATTTGCTCTTCAATATTTCTCATAAACTCTTCATCTGGATTTAATTCTTCACCAGTAGAAGTATCTTTTATTTTACTCTTATTAACAAAAGCTTCTGCATTATCTATATAATTATTAAAAAGACTTTCAGCCTGTTCTCTAAATGAATGAATAAAGGCCTTTGTAATTTCCTTCTCTAACATCTTGTTATATTCTTTCCTAATAGTGTCTTGTATAAATCCTAGATACTTCTTCTTATCATCAGCTCCAATATCCATCTCCTTAATTGATTTTATTATGCTCTCCATTATGCTTAATGGATTGATACAGTCACACTCTGAGTTTGATAATGCATTATCTATTGCTTTTATAATAAATCTAGTTGATATCCCCTTCATACCCTCATAAGTTCCTGATTCTTCTCTAAGCTCCATAATATCTATTCTCTTAGTTGTTCCCTTTTCTACAATTTCTTCACCATTATAAATTTTTAACTTTGTCATAGGATCAACTTTAGTTGATGGAGAAAGTCTTGAAAGAATTGCAAACATAGCAGCAACCTCAATTGTATGTGGAGCTATATGTGCTTTAAAGTTACTCTTTTTAATTATTTTTTGATAAATCTTCATTTCCTCATCTAACTCTAAGCAATATGGAACCTCTATTTTTACTATTCTATCTAAAATAGCTTCGTTGGTATGATCTGATTTAAATTTATTCCATTCTGCTTCATTTGAATGAGCAATTATAAGTCCATCAAAATAAATCATCGATCCTTTTCCTGGAGATGGCACAGACTTTTCTTGAGTAGCTGTAATTATTGTATGAAGATATTCAACATCATTTTTAAATACCTCTATAAACTCAACAAGCCCCCTATTACCAACATTAAAGGCACCATTTAGAGAAAAAATTCTTGGATCATCCTCAGCATACATGTCCATTTTAGAAATATCTATTGAACCTGTTAATATAGATGTATCTTGATTGTTAGGATCTACTGGTGGTACTACTCCAATACCCTTTCTTGATCTTATTGAGAAAGTCTTTGTTTCCACAGGAAACTCTTCATACTTCCCATTGTAATCATGCATTAACCTATATCTACATACAGGACATAAATCTCCTTCTATTTGTACTCCTAATAGTTCTTCAAATTTTGGTCTTAAATGTTTAGGAATTAGATGTAGTGGTTCTTCATGCATCGGACAACCCTTAAGAGCATATATAGGATCAGCTTCTTCCAATGCCTTCTTTAAGCTTTCAACTAAAGATGACTTTCCAGCTCCAACAGGCCCAACTAAATAAAGAACTTGCCTAGATTCTTCTCCCTTCATAGATGCAGAATTGAAGTAATTAACAAGTTTCATAATAACCTTGTCTATTCCATAAAAATCATTCTTAAAAAAATCATATTTTCTTATAGTTTCATTACCATATATCTTTTTAACCCTGGGATTCTCTTCAGCTTTTAGTAATTCAACCCCTTTGCCTACTATAATGTCATACATTCTTTTATGCGCTAGTTTAGCAATATCAGGATTTGACTTTATAATTTCAAGATAATCCAAAAAATTTCCTTCAAATTTCTGCTTGTTTCTAGCCTCTCTATCGCTTTCTATAAATTCTTTGAAGTTCATATGCACTCCCTCCTTTTACTTAAAATATATTCACCAAAAGTTATAGAGTATTCCTATCAAAGAATTTTTAATGAATAATAAGACTATTAATATAACTTTTTTCACAAATAATTTATTCCTAAATGAAAACTAATTTACCTTTATAAACTTACAGTAAACACCTATACTTCATTAAATATGTAAATTAGTATACTAAAACCGTAAAAGGATACATATTCATAGTTTATTCTTTCGCTACATGGACAACATAAGATTGTACAATATTTGTACAATCTTTTTAAATATAAGGAGGTAGACAGGTATGTCTTCAAACAATAGTGGTAACAGAAATTTAGTTCCAGAAGCTAAAAAAGGATTAAATACTTTTAGAAATGAAGTAGCTTCAAGTTTTGGATTACAAGACTATGAAAATACTGACAAGGGTAACCTAACTTCTAAACAAAATGGAAGTGTCGGTGGAGAAATGGTTAAGAGAATGGTTCAACAATACGAAAATTCACTTAAATAATATAACAAAAAAGGTAGGGAGGATATTTATTTTGTTTGTTCCGTGGAAAGTTCCAAGTCACATGGAAACAAATATCCCCCACTCCTACTATAGGTAAGCAAAAAGAGAAGTTGTTTACCAACTTCTCTCCTATTTATTCATTAGATAGTAATTTCAGAATTTCATCTCCATACTTCTCTACTTTCTTCTCACCAACACCTCTAACTTGGAGTAATTCTTCAATACTCTTTGGTAATCGATTTACAATTGATATAAGTGATGAGTCTGAAAAAATAATGTATGGTTTAATATTTTCTTTAATAGCCTTACTTTTTCTCCAAAGCTTTAATTTATGGAATAATTCTTCATCTATAGGCTTTTCATCTTCTTTTACTAATAAGTACATGTCTGCTTTACCTAAAAGTATATCCATAGATTTATTATTTAACTTTAACATAGAATATGTTCCCTCCTTTAAGCTAACATATCCCTGTGTAAGCATTTCATTAATTATAGCTTTTATAAATGATGAACTATAGTCCTTCATTAACGAAAAAGTTGTTATTTTGTCTAAGTTTTTCTCTATTATTTTAGGTCCTTTTATACCTCTTAAAATATCAATTAATACTGATATACCGTAATTTTCACGGGTTCTATATACAGTTGACAAAATAATTTGTCCTTCCCTAGTAAAGTCCCTTACTTCATCATTTCCCAGGCAATTACTACAATTTCCACAATAATTTCTAGACCATTCCTTATTAAAATACTTTAATAAAAATGCTCTATAACAACCATCTTCTTCACAAAAGTCTATCATAGACTGAAGTTTTCTTAAGGCAATTTCCTTACGTTTAAACCCACTACTTTTATTTAATATAAACTCTACTCTTCGTATATCATCTCTATTATAAAAAAGATAACACTTACAAGCTTCCCCATCTCTTCCCCCTCTACCAATTTCTTGATAATAAGATTCAAGATTTTTAGGAATTGTACAATGAACTATGTATCTTACATTTGATTTATCTATTCCCATACCAAATGCATTAGTAGCTACCATAATATTTGTTCTTTCAAATAAAAAATCATCTTGAGCTTTTTCCTTATCATAATCTTCTAGCCCTCCATGATACATTGATACATTATACCCATACTCCCTTAAATAAGTATATAAATTTTCCACTTCTTTTCTAGACAAACAGTATATTATTCCAGATTCATCTTCATGCTCTCTTATAATATCCTTAATTCCTTCTAACTTATCCTCTTCTTTGAAAATATTAATAGAAAGATTTTCTCTATTTATATCACCTACATATTTTATTGGATTTCTTAGTCCTAAAAGATTCATAGAATCCTCTTTAACTTCATCTGTAGCAGTACCTGTAAATGCAGATATAACTGGCCTATTAGGTAACAAATCCACAAAAGGTTTTATATATCTATAACTAATTCTAAAATCATGTCCCCATTCTGAAACACAGTGTGCTTCATCTACCGCCACCTGCGAAATATGTAAATTTCTTATCATTTGAACAAAAACTTTAGACTCTAATCTCTCTGGTGCAATATATATTAATTTATATAAACCTAAAGATGCATCCTTAAGTATATCCTTTATTTCCTCCATACTTTGAGTGCTATTTATATATGTAGCAGTAATACCATTCTCCTTAAGGGAGTCTACTTGATCCTTCATTAAGGATATTAAAGGAGATATTACTAAGGTAACACCATTCATTATTAAGGCTGGTATTTGATAGCAAATTGACTTACCAGCGCCTGTTGGCATTATACAAAAAACATCCTTCTTAGATAGAATATTAAAAATTATGTTCATTTGCCCTGGTCTAAAGCTATTATATCCATAAAATTTTTTTAATGCATATAAAGCTGTATCTTTGATATTCAAATACTCACCTCTTTCTATATTTCTTTACTATTGTCCATTTTACAATATTTTAATCAATAAAAAAAGAGAACAAAACTTTTCTAACTGTTGATATCTTTAAAAATGTATAAGCTATTATTCCTCCACCTATACAGCTAATACAAAATGGTATAACATAAGCAAACAGTGCAACTTCTTTACCTAAGATTAAAGTTGAAATGGGATATGCAACTAAGGCCCCTATAAAGCCTGTCCCAATTATTTCTCCTAATAATCCTGCTTCTATATTATTAAACTTTTTATATAAAACTCCTGATAAAAATGCTCCTATCATACTCCCTGGAAAGGCTAAAAGACTGCCAGTACCTAAAATATTTCTAAGGGTAGAAGCTATAAATGCATTTCCTAAAGCATATCCTGGACCTAATGTAACAGCTGTAACCACATTTACAAAATGTTGTACTGGGGACATTCTTGCTCCAAATATAGGAATTGAAAAAGTTCCCAATATAGTTGCTATTGCTATAAGCACACCACTTAATGCTAATTTTTTTGATAATCCCTTTTTCTCCATATTTACCTCCAATTCGTAAAAAAATCGTCAATATGAACTTACCGAGTCTTCGATTTTTTCATCACACTCTGCTTTAAGAAAAGCATGTGAGCAAAAGACCAATCTCATATAATTTTTTTAATTCTTTAGGCATAAATTAGCGAATATATAGCCAAATTGTTGAAGTTATCCTCAATTAATAATAAATCTACTTTCCTAAAGAATAAAAAAGCGTAGCCTAATAGGGCCACGCAAATAAACTTTTATATTTTTAATTTATCACTTCCCTACGATGGTTCTAACCATATCAGGTTCAAGGGTTTAGGAACTTTCTTTCCATTCTCAGCCAGAGCACTAGCTCCCCTAGTAAATTTATGTAATTTTCACTTTTATCTTACCAGTTTTACTCTTCTCCGTAAACTTTCTTTTTTAGCATTAATCCTGCTTTAGTTATAGCAACTCCACCTAAAGCAGTTTCTCTTAATGATGCTGGAAGAGATTTACCTACCTTATACATTGCAGAAACTGCATCATCAAAAGGTATTTTTGATTCTACACCTGCCATAACCAAATCAGCTGTACATAAAGCACTAATAGCTCCCGAAGAATTTCTTTTTGCGCATGGTATTTCAACTAATCCAGCAACTGGGTCACATACTAGTCCAAGTACATTCTTTAGTACTATTGCACCTGCATCTAAACTCATCTTAGGAGTACCACCCATCATTTCTACTACAGCTGCTGCTCCCATTGCTGAAGCTGAACCACATTCTGCTTGGCATCCACCTTCTGCTCCAGCTAGTGTTGCATTCATACCTATTATCATTCCCACAGCTGCTGATGCAAATAATCCTTCTATCATTTCATCTTCTGTTTTATTTAATCTTTTTCCTGCTGCTAAAATAACTGCCGGTAATATTCCACAAGAACCTGCAGTAGGACATGCTACAATTTTCCCCATAGCTGCATTTACTTCTGATGAGGATAATGCCATAGCCATGGCTAATACCATAGTATCCCCTGTTAATGTCTCTCCTTTTTCAAGATACTTTTTTAATTTATATGCATCTCCACCTATAAGACCACTAACTGAATAAACTTCTTTTTCCATTCCCTCGTTAGCAGATGTTATCATAACATGTAGATTTTTTCTCATCTTTTCAAAAAGTTCTTCTCTTGATATTCCCTTATCTTCTATTTCATATCTTATAGCATATTCGCTAAGAGATATATTCTCCTCTTGGCAAATTTTCAAAAGTTCTTCTCCACTTCTTGCTATATCCATTATTCCTCCTCCTTAACTGGATTTATTCTAATAACTCTACTTATAGAATCTATCCCTTTAATTTCATCTATTACATCATCGTTTAATCTATTATCTACTTCAAATACCATTGTAGCCCCCTTACCTCTTTGCTTTCTAAAAACCTTCATAAAAGCAATATTTATGTGTTCTTTATAAAGTATCGAGGTAACATTAGAAACTGCTCCAGGTACATCTTGGTGAGATATTATTAATGTTGGATAATCTCCAGTAAATTCCACTTTATTGCCATTTACTTCTGTTATCTGTATACTTCCTCCACCAATGGAAGAACCTATAACTTCACAGTAATTTCCTTTCTTAGTTTCCATAATAAACTTAACAGTATTTGGGTGAGCATCTCCTAAATCTGTTTCTATAAATTCAAATTCTAACCCTTCTCTCTTAGCAATTTCTAGAGACTCTCTTAATCTTATATCACTAGGCTCCATTCCAAGTATTCCAGCAACTAATGCTCTATCTGTTCCATGTCCCTTATAGGTTTTCCCAAAAGAACCATGCAATAAAAACTTTACGCTTTTTAAGGGACCATTAGCTACAGATCTTGCTACTTTTCCAAGTCTTGCAGCTCCTGCAGTGTGAGAACTTGATGGACCAACCATTATAGGACCTAAAATATCAAAAACGCCTACGCTCTTCATAAAACCTCTCCTTAATCATTAGTTATTTTACTTTTAGTTTAAGTAATTTTATCTGTATTATCAATCTTTATTTTGCTATACTTAATTTATGGAATTTATTCCCCCCCACAACAATGAAAGGGATTTTTTTATGAACATTATTCTTAATATAATTTTTGGTTTTGCAATCTTCCTAGGAATATTATTTGCTTTATATTTCTTATTAAACATATGTGATTTTTATGGAAATCAAAGAGAGTTACATCTTAAAATATTTTTCAAAGATAAAATGAACTTTTTCTGTGCTGCTTTACTACTTTTATATATGTCTGTTGTTGAAACTACAACTATAGGAATAATTTTATTTTTTGTTTTGCTTTTTGTTTCTTTTGTCTTTAATCTAGTAATGTTTTCTAGAGATAGCATGGTTCTATTTAATAATAAATTTAAATATGAGAGCATAAGGTGCGTAACTGTTAAATGGGACAAAGGTTCTCCCAAAAAAATTATCTCCTTTGAATTTAATGATAAAGCGAAAAAGTTATCTTATATTCTTAAAGCTGGAGATATTGATTACCTAATAGAGAAATTAGAAAATAAAAATGTTGCAGTTAAAAAGTTAAGTAGATAGTTTAATATTGATACTGATAAAAGAGAATCTATAGCAAGGATTCTCTTTTTTTATTGTTGTATATTTACATATTTATATAAATATATATTTTTTAGAATTATTATAAGAAAAATTCTTTTCTTAATAATAAAAATAATATTATTTTTATTATTAAGATTAAGCTATTTAAAAAGAGAAGTTACTTAGCAACCTCTCTTCAATATTTATAAAAACAACTTCCTCCAATGAATTCTCTTAAGATGGAATTCTCTGGCACATCACTGAATTCAATTTCTTTAAAGAAGTTTAAAAATGATCTTAACCTCACAGCTTCATTATACACCGGACTACCTGGCTTTATTTTCTCAAGTTCTTTTATAGCATATGGTTTTAATACACATAATTCATATACTAATGTTGAGTTAAACATTGCATCAGCTTCCTCTTGATATACAAAAATGTTTTTTCTTTCTCCTCTTTTAATTGAAGGCCACATCATTAAAGTTTCTTCTGCTCCATAACCTCTTGATAAATAGTCTCTAACTATTCTTCTAACTTTTCTTACATCTGTTGTTGCAATTCTATTATGGTTATCAAGATTTAATTGAGTTAAGGCAGATATATATATTTTATATTTTTTATCATCTTCTATAGCATCTGTTAATGATGGATTTAATCCATGAATTCCTTCAACGATAATTACACCATTTCCAGGTAATTTTAGTTTATGACCATTCCATTCACGACTTCCTGTCTTAAAATTATAACTTGGGATCTCTACTTCCTTACCATCTAAAAGATATTTTAGATTTTTATTAAACAACTTTAAGTCAATAGCTTCAATTGATTCAAAATCATATTCTCCGTTTTCATCCCTTGGAGTATGAACTCTATCTACAAAATAATCATCTAAAGATATTGGTATTGGATTTAACCCATTAACTCTTAGTTGTATTCCAAGCCTATTCGCAAAAGTAGTTTTTCCAGAAGAAGATGGGCCAGCAATTAAAACTACCTTTACATTCTTCTTTGCTGAAATACTATCTGCTAAATAAGCTATTTTCTTTTCATGTAGTGCTTCAGAAACTAAAATTAAATTGGTAAGTCCTTTACTTATAATCTTTTTATTTAGACTTCCAACTTCCCCTACTCCAAGTATATCCAACCATCTTTCTGTCTCATAAAAAATATTAGCTAATGACTTTTGCTCCTTAAACTCAGGTAATACTGTAACATCCTCTTCTGTAGGATTTCTTAAAACAAAACCATGAGCATATGGTATAAGGTCAAAGGCCTTTATTATTCCAGTTGAATATGCCATTTGTCCGTAAAAATAATCATATCTTCCATCTAATTCATATAACTTAACCGTCTTTAAATCAACTTGCTTTAATAATTTAACCTTATCCATCATTCCATAGTCTTCAAATATCTTTATTGCTTCTTCCTTAGATACTTGAACTTTATTTATTGGAATATCTCTCTCAATTAAATCTTCCATATGTTTTCTTATTTTATTTATATCTTCTTTATTTAAAGGTTGAGTTTTATAAATCTCACCAAATGTTCCTTTTGAAATAGAATGCTCTATTTTAATAATTGCATCTTTAAAAATATCTAGAGTAGCCTTTATAAAGATATATTGAAGAGTTCTTGAATATATCTTCCATCCTATTTCACTATTTGCATCAATTAACTTTATATCTCCATCAGCTGGTATTTCCATAGCTAATTCATAATAATCTCCATTTAACTCACATAAAACTACTAAGCTATCTATAGCATATTCTTTTACAACATCTTTAAAAGTAGTACCTTTTTTCACCTTAATTTTTTTATTCCCAATAGTAAGATTTAAGTAATTCATATAATTCTCTCCCTTCTTACAAATCCTTTGATTTTTTCATTAGTATTATTATACACCTCTCTACATATTGTTCAAAAAAGTCATTATTTTCGTGAATATTTAATATTGTTTTTACAAATAGTATGTGCGAGAGGTGTTTATTATGTTCATAGTATTTATAAGAACCGCAATTCTTTATTCACTAGTAGTAATTGTGATGAGGCTTATGGGCAAAAGACAAATTGGAGAACTTCAACCTTATGAATTTGTTATTACTATTATGATTTCAGATTTAGCTGCTCTTCCAATGCAGGATACTAAATTCCCTTTACTTCTTGGAATAATTCCAATAATTACATTACTACTTATGAAAACTTTATTATCTCAACTTCAGCTAAAAAGCCAATTTGCTAGAAAGATAATAGATGGTGAACCAACAATACTTATATTTAAAGGTAAGATTAATTTTTTAGGTATTAAAAAGCAGCAAATTAATATTGATGAACTAATGGAAGAAATTCGTTTATCAGGATACTTTGATTTAAATGAAATTCAATACGCTATATTAGAAAATAACGGTCAACTTTCTATATTACCTACTAGCCAATCATCTAGCGGTGGTGGCACTCAAAAAAGTGATAGTGATGCTTCTGTATCAACGCCTGCAAAAAAAGATAGCAGTAGTTCTTCATCACATCAAGAACCAATGTTACCTAAAATATTAGTTATGGATGGTAAGGTAAATAAAAACGCCCTTACTACATTGGGGAAAGATGAAGAATGGGTAAAAAAAGTACTTAGAAATCATAACATTCATTCAATTAAAGATGTTCTACTAGCCCTATATGATACAAAGGGGAAATTTCAATATCAACTATATGATGATTATGAAAAGGAGTGTAGTAAATGCGAAATACAATAATATCTGTTATTGCTTTCTTAGGTTTATTCGGCTTTGTATTTTATGCTAATAATTCCTTAAATGAATTATGTTATGATATTATAGAATCTAATGATGAAATAAGAGTGTGCATAGAAAATAAGGACTGGGATACTGCATATCTTACTGCATTAAATGTCATTGAAGAAATAGAAGAAAGTAAGAAGATAGCTGCTGTATATGTTAATCATTGCGAGGTAGACAATATTCTAAGTGAAGCTACAAGATTATGTACTTACATAAAATCTCAAGATATAACTGAAAGCTTAGTCTCAAATGAAATTGTGGAAAATTTAGCTGAAAATATTATAGATATTAATATTCCTAATATACAAAATATATTTTAATAAAAAAATGGGATGGATATTTATTTTGCTTGTTCCGTCGCAAGCTCCAAAATATCTATCCCCTTCTTACTTAAGGTTATGAAATCGTAATAACTCCTTTTATTTACAGACAATTAAATTTCTATGCTTTCTTAAATAATAAAAAGAAGCTATCTAATTTTGTAAGATAGCTTCTTTTTATTATTCACAATGAAATGTTGCACAAAGTGTTTCTCCAATAGCACTTGCAGAAATTCCTGCTATATCTATATGTTCAGCATCACACATTCCTTGACTATTATATACGCAATTCTTAGCTTCACATGCAACTTCTAAATGCATTTCAGGTTCCATTGCATCATTTGTAAAAGCTTCTGATTTTTCTTCAAAGCTTTGGCAACATGTATTAGTAGGTGCTTCAGCTTTATGCCCCCCTACTTCTATGTTATTAAGACAACAACATTCACTTTTGTTAAAAGCACATGATTCAACACAACAATTTAATTTTGTCATACTATCCCTCCTAATTTTTATTAACAGAAATAGTATTTGTTTACTTAAGCTTTATTATTCTTTTTACTACTTATTTAACACTTCCAAAATCTTTAAATGGATATAGCTTTATTTGCATTTTTCCTATAATATCATCCTTATCTATATACGGATAATCCCAAACAGTTGAATCTTTTGAATTGTTTCTATTATCTCCAAGAAAGAAAAATTTATCTTTAGGAACTTCAAAATCTCCTGTATAATCATCTTTATATTCCACATAAGGTTCATCAATTAACTCTCCATTCCTATAAACATCACCATTCTTTATAGAAATTTTATCTCCGCCAACACCAATTACTCTTTTAACCACTGGATCTTCCTCATCTTCTCTTGAGAAAACAATTATATCTCCATCTCTTATCTTATCAGTATTGTATACTCTAGTAACTAAGACTCTATCATTCTTATTTAGTGTAGGCATCATAGAGCCAGAACTTATTACTGAACAAAATAATAGATATTTAGTTATAAAAAAACATATTATAATAGCTACAATAATTGGCATAATCCAATCTTTAAAAAAATTACTTTTCTCTTTTACCTTATCGCTCATAATCACTAATCTCCTTTTCAATATTTTACCACTTACTAAATAAAATAAAAAGGTATGATGTGATTTTTACCATCATACCTTTTTTCCTATAAAGCAGATTTAATTATTTTATCAATATTTTCTGCTCTACACTTAATTGTAAATATAATATCTTCATCAATTCTAAGTTTAGTTTCATTCTCATTAACTTTAATTTGATCTAATGTTAAAGAATTTGTAGATATCTCTTTATATCTAGCTGAAGCTACATCTACATTAAACTTTTTATTCTTAGCACCTGTCAATTTAACTAGGCTTCCAGAATTCTCGTCAGAACTTACTCTTATCTCTAAAATATTTATGTTCTTTCCATGGCATCCTCCACCTATGCAAGGTAACACTTCCATCTTAGCTGATCCCATTATAGTCATCCATCCGCCACTTAGCTCTTTTTTTATCATAACTGATAAATTATATTTATCTTCTATCTTTTTTAATGCTTTACCTAATTCATATATTGTTAATTCATATTTCATTATTAACACCTTCCTTGTAGTAACTTTTATTTAATTATATTATACATTCCTATTTTATATTTTAAAGGTTTATTTAAACACTATTTTTGTAAACATTTACTTTAGCTTTATGCATTGTTTTTTATTATTTATGCACTTAAAATGAATATTTTTAATATTTTCTTGAATAAATATTGCATAATAGTATATATAAGTGTATAATTATAAACACTTAGTAAAATATAGAAATTATTATAAATTAAGGGGGCTATTATTTATGAAAAAAACATTTAACAAGGTTGTACTAGCTTATTCAGGAGGACTAGACACTTCAATAATTATTCCATGGTTGAAAGAAACATATGGATGTGAAGTTATAGCAGTTGTAGGAAATGTGGGGCAAAAATCAGAATTGGAAGGTTTAGAAGAAAAAGCACTTAAAACAGGTGCTTCAAAAATATATATAGAAGACTTAACAGAGGAATTCGTAAATGATTATATATTTCCAACAATAAAGGCTGGGGCAGTTTATGAAGGAAAATATCTACTTGGTACTTCTTTTGCAAGACCTCTAATAGGTAAAAGACTAGTTGAAATAGCAAAAGCTGAGGGGGCAGATGCTATATGTCATGGTTGTACTGGAAAGGGTAATGACCAAGTTAGATTCGAACTTGCTGTTAAAGCCTTTGCACCAGAAATGCCAATAATAGCTCCTTGGAGAATATGGAATATAAAATCTAGAGAAGAAGAAATTGAATATGCTCTAAAAAGAGAAATTCCTATAAAAATCACTTATGAAACTAACTATAGTAAAGATATGAACTTATGGCATTTAAGCCATGAGGGGCTTGATCTTGAAGATCCAGCTAATGAACCTAATTATGAAAAAATTCTTGAATTATCTAAAACACTTGAACAAGCGCCTGATGTTCCAACTTATATAACTCTTACATTTGAAAAAGGCGTTGCAGTTGCATTAAATGGGAAAAAAGTTAGTGGTGTTAAATTAATTGAAGAATTAAATAAAATTGGTGGAGAAAATGCTATTGGTATCACTGATATGGTAGAAAACAGACTTGTTGGTATGAAATCAAGAGGTGTTTATGAAACTCCTGGTGGATCTATTTTATATAAAGCCCATAAGGATTTAGAAGAATTATGTTTAGATAAAGAAACTTCTCATTATAAAGAACAAATTGCTTTAAAGTTTGCAGATATAGTATATAACGGACAATGGTTTACTCCACTAAGAGAAGCACTTTCTGCTTTTGTAGATAAAACTCAAGAAACAGTAACTGGTGAAGTAAAACTTAAACTATATAAAGGTAATATTGTTAATGCAGGTATGACATCTCCTTATTCATTATATAGCGAAGAATATGCAACATTTGGTGAAGATGCAGTTTATAATCAAAAAGATTCTGCTGGATTTATTAATTTATTTGGTCTTCCAATTACAGTACAAGCTAAAATGGCTGCAAAAATTAAAAGTGAGGAAAAATAAATGAAACTTTGGGGTGGAAGGTTCAAAAAAGGAACTGATACTTTAGTAAATGATTTTAATTCTTCAATAAATGTTGACTCTAGATTGTACAAAGAAGATATAGAAGGAAGCCTTGCTCACGTAAAAATGCTAGGAAAACAAGAAATCATACCAAATAAATCAAGTAAAAAAATTGAAGATGGATTAAATGAAATATTAAAAAGACTAGATAACGGAGTTATTGAAGTTGATCCTACTTCTGAAGATATCCACAGTTTTGTTGAAGGAACTCTCACCTATTATATAGGGGCTTGTGGAAAAATGCTTCACACTGGCAGAAGTAGAAATGATCAAGTAACCCTAGATTTAAGATTATATTTAAAGAAAGCTTTAGATAATATAGTATCTTGTGTTATTGAACTTGAAGAAGTTATTCATAAAAAAGCTTCAGAAAATATGGAAACCATAATGCCAGGATATACTCATATGCAAAAAGCTCAGCCAATAACTCTTGCTCATCACCTACTAGCTTATGGCGAAATGTTAAGGCGTGATATTGGTAGGCTTCAAGATACTTATAAAAGAACTGATCAAATGCCATTAGGTTCCGGTGCATTAGCTACATCTACCTATCCAATAGATAGAGAATTTGTAGCTAAGGAACTTGAATTTTCAGATGTAACATGGAACAGCTTAGATTCTGTGTCAGACAGAGATTATGTAATAGAAACTTTATCTGCTCTTTCAATTATAATGATGCACCTTTCAAGATTTTCTGAAGAAATAATTCTTTGGTGCACAAATGAGTTTAATTTTATAGAGCTTGATGATGGCTACTCTACTGGTAGTTCAATTATGCCACAAAAGAAAAATCCAGATGTTGCCGAATTAGTTCGTGGTAAGACTGGAAGAGTTTATGGGGACTTAATTACATTATTAACAGTAATGAAAGGTATTCCTCTTGCATACAACAAAGATATGCAGGAGGATAAAGAAGCCTTATTTGATGCTTTAGATACAGTTACTCTTTCTCTTAAAACTTTTACTGGAATGTTAGATACTATGAAGATTAAAAAGGAAGTAATGAGAAAAGGTGCTGCAGGCGGATTCACAAATGCAACAGATGTTGCTGATTACCTTGTAAAGCATGGAATAGCTTTTAGAAATGCTCATGAAATAGTGGGTGAAATAGTAATTTACTGTATAAATAAAAACAAAGCAATTGATGAACTATCATTAAATGAACTAAAAAGCTTCTCTCCTATCTTTGAAGAGGACATATATAATTCCATTGATTTGCTAACTTGTGTGGAAGAAAGACAAGTGATTGGGGGACCTTCTACTAAGTCAGTAAAAATTCAATTAGACAGACTAGCTAAGTTCATCAAAGAAATAAAAGGGGGACTTTAAAATGATAAAGGTAGGAATAATAGGTGCTACAGGGTATGTAGGTGCAGAACTTATGAGGATTTTGTTAAATCATAAGAAAATTGAAATTTCAGCTATTAGCTCAGTTTCTTTTGAAGGACAAGAATTTGAGTCCATATACAAAAACTTTTTCAATCACACTTCATTAGTATGTAGTTCAATGGATGAAGTTATAGCTAAAGCTGATGTGATTTTCACTGCTTTACCTCATGGTCTTAGTGAGGATATTGCAGCTAACTGTATCGACAGTAATAAAATTTGTATAGATCTTGGGGCAGATTTTAGACTTTCTAATGAAGAAGATTACAAGTTCTGGTATGAAAGAAGTTTTTCACATCCAGAATTACATAAAAAAAGTGTATATGGATTACCTGAATTAAATAAGGAAAAAATTAAAGACTCAAAGCTTATAGCTAATCCTGGCTGCTATCCTACTTCAATAGAATTAGGACTTATGCCTCTCCTATTGAATTCACTTATTGAAACCAAAGGAATAATATGTGATTCTAAATCAGGAGCTACAGGGGCTGGCCGTGGATTAACAATACCTAGCCACTTCCCAGAATTAAATGAGAACTTTGCTCCATACAAAGTTGGTGCACATAGGCATACCCCTGAAATAGAAGAAACCCTAGGGGTTATGGCTAATGAAAAGGTTTCTGTAACCTTTACTCCTCACCTACTTCCTATTAATAGGGGCATAATATCAACAATTTATTGCACTCCAAAAGGAAATGTTAATCTAGAAGAAATTCATAAACTATATGAAAGTTTCTTCTTAGATAAACCTTTTGTAAATATACTTCCTCTTGGAGAAATAGCTTGTACCAAAAATGTACGTTTCTCTAATTACTGTAATATATCACTTCATTTAAATCATCGTAAAGATCAACTAATTGTGGTAAGTGCTATTGATAATATGGTTAAAGGTGCTGCAGGACAAGCTATACAAAATATGAATATAATTTTAGGCTTTGATGAAACAGAAGGCTTAAACTTCATTTCACCAGCCTTTTAAAAATTTATGATTGGGGGCTATTATAATGAATTTTAAAATAATAAATGGCAGTGTTACCGCTCCAAAAGGTTTTTTAGCTGCTGGTATACATTGTGGAATAAAGAAAAATTCTTTAAAAAAAGATTTAGCATTAATCTACTCAGAAGTTCCTAGTATCGGTGCTGGTGTATATACTAAAAACAAGGTGAAAGGAGCGCCAATATATATCACAAAGGAGCATCTTTCTAACAAAAAAGCTAGAGCTATAATTTGCAATAGTGGTAATGCCAACACCTGCAATGGACAAGATGGTTTATTAAAAGCTAAAAAGATGGCTCAACTGCAAGCAAAAGCATTAAATATTAAAACTGATGAAGTATTAGTAGCTTCTACTGGAGTTATTGGTGTTCCATTAAATATTGATGCAATAAAGGGTGGAATTCCACTAATTACAAAAAAATTATCTATAGAAGGATATGAAGATGCAACTGAAGCAATAATGACAACAGACACTTCTCAAAAACAAATTGCATTAGAGCTTGAAATAGGCTCTAAAACTGTAAGAATTGGAGCTACTTGTAAAGGTTCTGGAATGATTGAACCAAATATGGGCACTATGCTTTCATTTATTACAACTGATGTTTCAATATCACCAGAATTATTAGATGAAGCCTTAAAGTCTAGTGTAAATATAAGTTATAACAGAGTAAGTGTTGATGGAGATACAAGCACTAATGACATGGTATTAATACTAGCAAATGGATTAGCTGAAAATCCAACAATCTCTGAAAAGGGTGAAGATTATTATAAATTTATTGAAGCACTTAACTACTTAAATGTAGTATTAGCAAAAAAAATTGCAAAGGATGGCGAGGGTGCCACGAAACTTATAGAATGTAAAGTAACTGGTGCTACCTCTGAATCTAATGCTGTAAAGTTAGCTAAAAGTGTTATTAAATCAAGTCTTGTAAAAACTGCTTTATTTGGATCAGATGCCAACTGGGGTAGAATTTTATGTGCCCTAGGATATTCTGATGTTGATTTTGATCCATATAAGGTAGATGTTTATTTTACAAGTTCATCTGGCTCAATTAAGGTATGTGGACAGGGATCCTCCATTGAGTTTGATGAAAATAAAGCCAAAGACATCTTATTACAAGATGAAATACTGATTGAAGTAAATCTTAATATAGGAGATATAGCTGCTTCTGCTTATGGATGTGATTTAACTTATGACTATGTAAAAATAAATGGAGATTACAGAAGCTAATTATTAGGAGGAATAAAAAATGGATCTTAATGAACGTGCTGAAATATTGGTTCAATCACTACCTTACATCCAACACTATAATGGAAAAATAATTGTAGTTAAATATGGTGGCAATGCAATGATTAGCGACGAACTAAGAGAAACAGTAATTAATGATATTGTTCTAATGAAATGTATAGGCTTTAAGCCTATAGTTGTACATGGTGGTGGTCCTTATATTTCATCATTTCTAGATAAACTAGGAGAAAAAAGCGAATTCATTAATGGATTACGTTATACAGATAAAAAAACTATGGAAGTAGTTCAAATGGTATTAGGTGGTAAGGTAAATAAAGACCTTGTTACTCTTATTGAAAAAGCTGGTGGAAAATCAATAGGGCTATGTGGTCTTGATGGTTCTCTACTAAAGGCTAAAAAACTAGAAAGTGAAGTTGATTTAGGTTATGTAGGAGAAGTAACTTCAGTAAATACAGAAGCTATTACGATGGCTCTTGATGCTGGTTACATTCCAGTTATAGGCAGCATGGCTATTGGTGAAGATGGTAATGACTTATATAACATTAACGCTGATACATGTGCTGCAAAAATTGCATCAGCCTTAAAGGCAGAAAAACTAATCTTATTAACTGATGTTGCTGGAGTTCTTAAGGATCCTAAAGACCCAACTTCCCTACTTTCCGTTTTAAGATTACACGAAATACCAAAACTTACTCTTCAAGGAGTTATAAAGGGAGGTATGATACCAAAAATTCAATGTTGTGTTGAATCTGTTCGTATGGGTGTAGAAAGAGCACATATAATTGATGGCAGAGTCCCTCATTCATTACTCCTTGAACTTTTCTCTAACGATGGTATAGGAACTATGATTTATTAGGAGGTATAAATATGGAACATTCTCTTATGAATACCTACTCTCCCCTATCTCCAGTTTTGGAAAAAGGAGAAGGTGTTTATCTTTACGATACAAATGGAAAAAAGTATTTAGATTTAACTAGTGGAATTGGTGTAAATTCTCTAGGCTATAATAACTCTAAATGGACAAGTGCTATAGAAAAACAAATTCATAATTTACAACACTGTTCAAATATTTTCTTAAATCCTACTACTATAGAACTTAGTAATAAGCTTACAAAACTTGCTTCTATGTCAAAAGTATTCTTTGCTAATTCAGGAGCAGAAGCTAATGAGGGAGCTATAAAACTTGCAAGAAAATATAGTTTTGACAAATATGGCGAGGGAAGAAATAAAATATTAACCTTAAAGCAATCTTTTCATGGAAGGACTATAACTACATTAAAAGCAACTGGTCAAGAAAAATTTCATAAGTACTTCTTCCCTTTCCCAGAAGGCTTTGATTATGTAGAAGCTAATAATATAGAAGATTTCAAATCAAAATTATCTAATGATGTATGTGCAATTATTATGGAATCAATTCAAGGTGAAGGTGGAGTTCACCCTCTTACTAAAGAATTTGTTCAAACTGTAACATCATTATGTGAGGAAAAAGATGTATTAGTAATATTTGATGAAGTACAATGTGGCATTGCTAGAACTGGAAAGTTATTTGGATATAATCATTTTGATGTTAATCCAGATATAGTAACCCTTGCTAAAGGGCTTGGTGCTGGGCTACCTATAGGTGCAATATTGTGTAACAAAAAAACTTCATCAGTATTTAATCCTGGAGACCATGGTTCAACCTTTGGAGGAAATCCAGTTTCTTGTGCTGGTGCAATTGTTGTTCTTGATGAAATATGTAATAGCAAGACATATGCATCTGTTGAAAAAAAAGGAGAATTAGTTAAAACACTATTAAATAATTCTTCATCATCTAAGATTAAAGAAATAAGGGGCAAAGGTTTAATCTTAGGAATAGAAATTGAAGGAAGTTCTTCTGAGGTTCAAAAGAAAGCTGTTGAAAAAGGATTGCTAGTTCTTACAGCTGGCCCTAATGTTATCAGATTACTTCCTCCACTTATAATTAGTGAAGATGAACTAAGTGATGGAATTAATACTTTAATTAGCTGCCTATAAATTTATTCAACGGGGATTTAGTCCCCGTTATTTATTAAAAAGGGGGATTTCTATGAAAAAGCATCTATTAAAAATGGACGATCTATCAAAAGAAGAGATTTTGGATATATTAAACCTTGCAGATCAATTAAAATATGAATTTAAACATGCCATTCCACATGAACACTTAAAAGGAAAAAGCTTAGGTATGATTTTTGAAAAAAGTTCAACAAGAACAAGAGTATCCTTTGAAGCCGGTATGTATCAGCTTGGAGGTAATGCTTTGTTTTTAAGCAGCAGAGATTTACAAATTGGCCGTGGAGAACCAATTAAAGATACTGCTAGAGTTATATCCAGGTTTCTTCAAGGAATCATGATTAGGACTTTCTCTCAGGAAGAAGTAGAAACTTTAGCAAAGTATTCTTCTATTCCTATAATAAATGGTTTAACGGACTCTGAACATCCTTGTCAAGTGCTTGCTGACTTAATGACAATCAGAGAATATAAAAATACTCTTGAAGGATTAAATGTAGCTTATATAGGTGATGGAAATAACATGGCAAATTCTTTAATAGTAGGATGCCTAAAAACTGGTATGAATTTTTCTTTAGCTTCCCCTAAAGAATACATGCCTGATGAAAATTATCTACTTAGAGGAAAAGAGTTATCTAAACTAGAATGTACAAAGTTTACTATAACTCACTCTCCTTCTGAAGCTATAAAAAATGCTGATGTTGTAATTACTGATGTTTGGGCAAGTATGGGACATGAAACTGAAGCTAAAAATAGAATTAAAGCATTTAAAGATTACCAAGTTAATAGCGAACTTATGGATTTAGCAAAACCTAATGCTATTGTTTTACACTGCTTACCAGCTCATAGAGAAGAAGAAATTACTGAAGAGGTATTAGAAGCTCATGCTTCAGAAATATTTGATGAATCTGAAAATAGAATGCATGCACAAAAAGCAGTGCTTGTTAAATTAATGAAAAATTAATACTATACCTTCTAAATTTACACTTATAACATAAATTTTTAAGATAAATTGTTTCCTTTTTGACAAATAAAAGTTATAATAACCCTTAGTAGGGTAAAATATATTTGTATATTTATTACTCAAAATTCAAAAAAATTTACAAAATATTTGGAGGTCACATTATGTTAGTTTCAGCTAAAGAAATGTTAAATAAGGCTAGAGACGGTAAATATGCTGTTGGTCAATTTAACATCAATAACTTAGAATGGACAAAAGCTATTCTATTAACTGCACAAGAAAACAACTCACCTGTAATCTTAGGTGTTTCTGAAGGTGCTGGTAAATATATGGGTGGATACGATGCAATCGTTGGTATGGTTAACGGTTTAATCAAAGGTTTAAACATAACTGTTCCTGTTGCATTACACTTAGACCACGGTAGCTTTGAAGGTGCTTATAAGTGCATCGAAGCTGGATTCTCTTCAGTAATGTTCGATGGTTCTCACTATGCAATTGAAGAAAACATAGAAAAGTCTACTAAATTAATAGCAGACGCTAATGCTAAGGGAATTTCTGTAGAATGTGAAGTTGGATCAATTGGTGGAGAAGAAGACGGTGTTGTAGGTGCTGGTGAAATCGCTGACCCTGCAGAATGTAAGCAAATAGCTGATTTAGGAACTACTATGTTAGCTGCTGGTATTGGTAACATCCACGGAAAGTATCCTGCAAACTGGGCTGGATTAGATTTTAATGCTCTAGCTAAAATTAAGGAAGCTGTTGGAGATATGCCATTAGTTCTTCACGGTGGTACTGGTATCCCTGAAGATATGATAAAGAAAGCTATATCATTAGGAGTTGCTAAGATCAACGTTAACACTGAATGTCAATTAGCTTTCGCAGAAGCTACAAGAAAATATATCGAAGCTGGTAAGGACTTAGAAGGTAAGGGATTTGACCCAAGAAAACTTCTTGCACCAGGATTCGAAGCTATAAAGGCTACTGTTAAAGAAAAGATGGAACTTTTCGGTTCAGTAAACCAAGCTTAATATTTCAAGAAACTCAAAGTATTCCTTTGAGTTTCTTTTTATTTCCATATGAATAATAATTCACAAACGTTGACCTATGAATATTCATTTCGTATAATCATAATTATAATGAAGATTAGGAGGAATACTTATGAAAATATTTAAACGAAACGATTCTATAACTAGAAACCAATTAGAAGCATATATAGGTAGTAATGCTTACTCACCTTTTTATAGCAAAACACTAGACAGGTTTATAGATAATCCTTCATCATTAAATTGGAATTGGCCATGCTTTTTCCTTAACATGTATTGGCTAATGTTTAGAAAATCTATCATTCCTGCCCTAGCTATTTTTATTGCCAACTTAGCATTGATTTTAATTATTCCTATTCCATTCAGTGGTATATTATCAACTGCTCTATTGCTTTTCTTAGGCTTTTTTGGCACGAATATATATTTACTTAATGCAGAAAGAGAAATCTCTAAAATTAAGGCTAATAATCCATCAAAATCAGAGCATGAAATATTAGACCTAATTTCAAAATCTGGGGGAAGCGATATAAAATATGCTATCATATTCTACCTATTACAATTCTGCTTATATGAATTTATGCTTAAATAAAAAATTAAAGGGAAAGTATCATTAATTTTGATACTTTCCCTTATTATTATTCTGGTAATACCTTTGCTTCAAGCTTATTTTGTCTTCCAAACTTATAATAGTATGATGATATCATTAATATTCCTTTTATTATAGAGGATATTGTTATACTCCACCAAACTCCATTAACTCCTAGTCCCAAAGTAGATGCTAAAAATATAGCCATAGGTATTCTAATGCCAGAAAATACTATACTAACAAATGATGGCAAAATAGTTTCGCCTAATCCTCTAAATGCACCTGCAGTAGTTATTTCTATACACATAAATATTTGAGAATAACCAAGTATTCTTAAATATTCTATCCCACCTACAATTGCCTCTTCTTCTGGTATAAATAAACTAAATACAGCTCTACCAAAGCCTATTAATATTATAGATGCTATAAGTCCAACAAATACAGAAACTCCTAATGTTGATTTAAATCCCTTTTTTATTCTTTCAGGCTTTTTTGCGCCATAATTTTGTCCAATAAATGTTGTAAGAGCAGTTGCAAATCCACCAGCAGTCATCCAAGATATAGCTTCTATCTGAGAACCGACTTTTTGAACTGCTATAGCTCTTGCTCCCCACTGTGCAATTATTCTACCAATAATCATAGAAAAAATTGTGAATAATCCATTTTCTAAGCAAGCTGGCATCCCAAGTTTAGTTATATTTAACATTACCTTTTTATCTAAATACTTAATTGCTTTTCTTCCTGTTACATAATGATTTTTTATATAAGCTAGTATAAATATTAATGTTACTACAACTTGTGCACACACTGTTGCTAATGCCGCACCTACAACTCCTAATGGAGGAATAAATCCTACACCAAATATTAATACTGGATCAAATACCATGTTAAATATTAATCCTATAGTATTGATAATAAATGGTGTTTTACTATTACCTGATGCAGTAAATATACTTGTGAAAATAGGATTAATAAAAGTAAATACAGTACCTAGAATAACTATTATTAAATACTCATGAGCCATTCTAATTACTTCACTATCCCCTAAATTAAAGAAGTTAACAAGGGATGTTCTAAACATTAAAATTATTAATGTATATATAATTGCAAGAGCTATATTAATAAATATACTATTTGCTATGTATTTGTCTCTTTCTACGTTATCCCTCTTACCTATGGCCTGAGATACTCCAACTTCAACACCTACTTTTGATATGTAAACTAGTGCCATACCAAGCCATGGAAAAAATCCTGCTGTACCTACTGCTGCAACTGCCGAACTTCCTACTCTACCTATCCAAATCATATCTGTCATGTTATATGCCATTTGAATAAATGACGTTCCCAAAATAGGTAAAGATAACTTAATTAATGGTTCTAATATTTTTCCTGATACTAAATCAACTTGTTTCTTCATGATGCCTCCTCAGTATTTATAACTTTTCTATTTTTATCTTCTCTTCTCAAAATAAACAATGCAAATATAATTGCTAATATTCCTGATAATATCTTTACAAAAATATATAGTATCATATATTCCTTTTCTACACTTGCTACATAACCTAACTGTCCACCAAGAACATAAGCCCCTGACACTGAAAATGCAGAACATATAACTCTTCCCTTTTCATCTAACTTATGAAAATTATCAAAAACAATTATTGCAGATGCAAATGAACCAATAAAAGCAGAAAGTGTATTACTATTTACACCAAATATTCTCTCCAGCTTATTAAATTGCTTACCAAATATTTTTTTAATAAATTTAAGCATTACATATGCTCCACCAAGAAAAATAGATATTTTTCCTACTATGCAAAGAGTATCTTGTAATGGCATTATATTTTCTACTATTTTTATTCCTATTATTGAATATATTCCTTGTATTACTAATCCTAATACGCTTATACATACTATAAATTTGCCAATAAAATTAAATATAAATATACATAACTTTGGCTTAAAAATAATTCCTATAGAAAGAATTACGGATAAAAGTATTATAGGAAAAAGATTTATAAATAAGCTTCTTAAATCTATTTTCAATGCTAGTCCACCTATAAACAATCCAATAGGTACTGTTATTATTCCACATAAAAATCCTTTTGTAAGAGAATCCATATACTTTTCTTTCACTAGCCCTAATGCTAAAGGTAATGTAAAACTTAAAGTGCACCCTAAAATTGATGCCATTAATATACCTGAAAAAATAACAAATTCACTTGAATTTGCAATATTAGAAGCAATATTATACCCTCCCATATCAATAGCAATAAAGCTTGAAGAAAATATAGATGGGTCTATATTAAAGTTCTTTGCAATTGGACCTACAACTATTTCTATTATAGATGATAGTAATGATGTTATTGATAGTATTCCAACCATAGATATAGCTAGAGGTCCCATAGTTTTTATACCACTTTCAAATTCTTCTCCAATAGAAAACTTATTTCCTAGCACATAATCTATAGCTCCCAATATAAAAAATAAAGTTATAATATAAAGCACTATACTTTCCATCCTTTTCTCCCACTATACAAAATCTTAAATATTTTAACCTTATTAGTATATAATATCTATAAAAGAATAAAAAGCCCTTAAAAAGGGCTTTTTGTAAATTACTTTAGTTATTTCTAGCAACCGCAGCTATTATTGTCTGAATTACCTTTGCATCCACAACCACTTGCTGGATTAACACCAATGCATTTACCATCGTAGCAAGAAACATCTAATGGCATATACTTAACTTGGATATTATCTTTATAAACCTTTAACATATATTTTCTATTTGGGCATAAAGGTCCTAGTAAGAATTGTCCATATTGATCTGTAAATGTGTGAGTCAATGGACATGGTAATTTGCAACCATCTACTACTTGAAGTAGTTTAACAACAGCATCTGCTACTGGGCATCCATTAGCATCTAAAACTGTACCATGAATAACTGATCTCTTCTCAACTGGTAATTTAATAACAGCCTCTATTTGTTGATTTTCTCTTGGACATACTGAACATACAGCACATTTTCCGCTCATAACTTTTACCTCCGTAGTTGTTCTTTATACTTATAAAATATGTTTGAGAAAAAGAAATGTGCTATTATTCTGTTAAAATTTATCATTATTGCTCTACTAAGTTATTAATCCACTTTTTAGATTTAAATCTTCTTAAGCAAAATACCCCTTTTACAATCTCTTCTAAAGTACATAAAGCATAAACTTGATATACAGGTAGCTTAAGTATAAAAGCACCCATAAAGGCTACAGGAACTCCTATAAGCCACATTGTTGATGCTTCAATAGCTAATGATACCTTTGCATCTCCTCCACCTCTTAAAACACCCACAATTATTATAATGTTATAAACTCTAATTACCATTATAAATGCTATTACATATAAAATATTTCTTGCCCATATCCTCACTTGCTCAGATACATCATATAAAGTTACTATTTGATTAGATAATAATATTAGCCCTAAAGATAAAATTATTCCTACTATACACCCTAACATCACACACTTCTTGCCATATTTATATCCCTTGTCCTTATCTCCCCTACCAATTTCATTTCCAACTATAACAAGAGATGCTGATCCTATTCCAAAAATGACTACCATAAACAGGTTATATACTGTAGTTGCAATCTGAACTGAGGCTATAGCTTGGGTACCTATTCTTCCATAAATAACATTATACATTACTGATCCTAGCCCCCAGCATCCTTCATTTAATAAAACAGGAATCATAGTTATAAATATCATCTTTACAAAATCTCTAGAAAATGAAAATAATTCTTTCATATTACCAGCCAATACACTCTTAGAAATATAAATATATGCTATCAATATAGTCGTTTCTAATACCCTTGCTATTAATGTTGCTATAGCAGCTCCTTTTACTCCCATAGCAGGAGCCCCTAAATTTCCAAATATAAATACCCAGTTTAAAAATGTATTAGTTAATAATGCTACTGCACTTACTAACATTGGAATAGATGTTTTTTCAATACACCTTAATGCAGTTGCAAAATTAAATGTTAATGCAGTAAATACATAGCTTAAACATACAACTCCTAGATATTCTGAGCCTAATCGTATAACATCTGTACTTTTATTAAATATAGAAACAATAAAACTAGGAGATATTAGTGCAACCACTGTAAATATTAATCCTATAATTACTGCTAATAAGCTTCCTAAACCTACTACTTTTTTTATACTTGCTATATCTTTTCTTCCCCAATACTGCGAAGTATATACGGCCATCCCACTAAACATTCCCATAATTAAAATATTAAATAAGAAAAAATACTGATTTCCTATTCCTACTGAGGCTATTTCTACTTCACCTAATTTTCCAATCATAATTGTATCCACTATATTTAATGATGAGGTAATAAAGTTTTGAATTATAATTGGTAATGCTATTACAAATATTTTTTTATAAAATGTTTTGTCTCTTTCTAAAATTGCTTTCATATGTCCCCCTTAATAATAAAAATGAAGCAAGCACTTTAGAAGAGTTAAAGTGGTTGCTTCTCACTATTTGTTGGTTAATTATCTTTAGATATTCTATCAAGGAAAATTTACAATGTCAATTATTAACATAAAAAAAGTAGCATGGATATTTATTTTGATTGTTCCGCGGCTAAGCTCCAAGTCAAATGGAAACAAATATCTCACCCACGCCTACTAAATATAAAGAAAAAAGCCGTAGATAAATATCTACGGCATAACTAACTATTTCTTTAATTTGAATGAGAACTTAGTCCATGGCTCAATGTAATCTAATAAGAATAATTCTTCTTCTACTATTCTAGCAACTACATTACTCTTTCCACTGTTCTTCATATCCTTAAGTGCTACTTGTAGCTCTCCAGCATATCTAGTATATAAATCAGATTCTACAATTATATCTCCTCTTTTTATATCTGGAGTGTTAAATGGTGGGAACTTCTCACCTTTATACTTAACTCTAGATTGAGTTGATCTAGCCATGTATTCTGAATTATCTCCTCTGTTGAAGTGGAATTCTTCAAGAACGATTTTTCTTTCTATTTCAGGAATTCCATCAACTAATTCAACTGTGAACTCAAGCATTTCTTTATTAATTTCACTTAAAGCCTTTAATTCTTCTTCAGATGCATAACAGTTAGCTATTATAACATCATCAATACCTGTTGCAAATAAATGTTTCGCTTGAACATCTATTGGCATATCTCTATGCATTTCTAAAGTACATAACCCTTCTGATACAGGCCATGGTCCAAACTTAGCTGTTGGAGAATTTACAAAGGCAGCTGTATTAATTCCTAATTCCTTAAATTGTTCTGTACATTTCATATAATGTTCTAATGAAAGTCCAGTATAAACATGTGGATAGAAGTTATGGCATCCATATATGTTGTTTACATTTGGTCTAAATGATAATATGTTGTCTACATACTTTGTACCATTACTCATATTTAATTCAACTTTTAAATCATATGGATTAAATGACATTATAGATTCTTCATTTCCAGCAAAACCTTCATCAAATCTAATTCCGCTTAATCCCATTTCTTTAAATACAGATAAATCTGTTATAGATGCTCCTAAGTTCTTAAATACTGTTGGATCTAAATCTGCTATTACTTCCATTCCATGCTTGTTTGCTACATCTAACATTCTTTTGAATTCTGCAACTACTTCTTCAGTAGTTTTTCCTTCTACAGAAAGTAGACAAGTAAAAATTCTCTTAAAGCCATATTTTGCAGCTAACTCTACATACTCAATTATTTCATCCATAGAACTATGACTTGGATAAACTGAAATCCCTAATCTTTTCATTATGTGCCCTCCAATAAAATCAGTTGTTTGTTTTTTGATAAATATAGTATGCTCCTTTTGCAGCTGAAACATCGTTATCAACATAAGCAACTACATTAATATTTTCTTTCAGATAATTTTCGAAGGCTTTTCTTAAATCTTTAGATTTTCTAATAACGCCCCCTACTAATCCTATTCTACATTTATCAAAGTTTAATTTCTTAAATACCCTCTCTGCTGACTTTGCAATTTCTATACCTTCATTTATTAATATATTTTTAGCATAGTCATCACCTTTTTCAGCATAAATAGATACTAAGCTGGCCATCGCAGCAATCTCATCTTTTGTTGCAGAATAGATAAACCCAACAATTTCATCTACAGTAGTCATGTTCAATTTATCTAAAATAGCCTGTGAAAGTTCACTTCTATCAATTCCATAATCCTCTTCATGAATCATTCTTTTGAAAGCTTCTATAGAAATCTTATAGGCACTTCCTTCGTCTCCAAGTAGGTGGCCCCATCCACCACAACGTGCCTGTTTATCTTCTTTAACACCAAATGCTGTTGACCCCGTTCCTGCTATTACTAGAATTCCATCTTCACCTTCTAATAATGCCTTTAAAGCCAAGTCACCATCATTCATAACCACTGGTTCTAAAGAAAACTTATTCTTTACTTCATTATAAATTAATTTAGCGTTTTCCCCAACTTCACTTCCTGCAATCCCCAAGTATATTCCCTTTAACCCATCTTGTCCAAGCTTTATAATTAACTCTTCTATTGAAGTAGTTATGTTATTTAAAGCTTCTTCTTTTCCATTAACAAGGTTACCAAAACCAGTTAGCGCTCTTGCTAAAACTTCCCCACTTAAGTCATAAGCAACAGCTTCAGTTTTAGTGCCTCCTCCATCTACTCCAATTATATAATCCATAACTATTCCCCTTTATTAATTATTTCTCATCTAATTCTGTATTAAAATAATCCGTTCATCAGCGTTGAAACAATAGAATTATAGTTAATGAACTCTAATGTAAAACATTAGAGTTCATATTAAATTGATACTATAATCTTGTGTATATATCAATTATTTCTATAGCTACATCTTTTAATGTCATTGTAGTCATGAAGTGGTCTTGTGCGTGACAAAGTAATAATGAAAACTCTGCCTTATCTCCACCTGCTTCTGCTTGAATTAAGCTTGTTTGTGCATTATGTGCATGTCCTAATTCTTCATCAGCTTTTTCTATTAAACTTTTAGCTTCTTCTATGTTATTTTCTTTTGCTGCTTGAATAGCCTCCATAGAGTAGCTTCTAGCTTCTCCACTGTGCATAATTAAATTCATTATGATTTCTTCCATTACTTATACATCCTTTCATTTGACTTTAGCTTATATGCCGATATAAATACCCCCCAGTATTCTCCCCTTTTTATAAGCTAAATTACTTTCCAGCCATCTTTAATGCTAAAGCTAAAACTTTTGCACCATTCATTGTTCCATAATCAACTGTTGGGATTATGTCTACTGGAATTCCCTTTGGTTCATATTTTTCCTTCATCTTCTTTAATAAGAATCTAACTTGTGGTCCTAATAATAATACGTCCATTTCGTCTTCGTGATTCTTAACTTCACCTTCTGCCATAGCTTGGATTGAACATTCAATTCCTTGCTCTTTAGCAGCAGCTTGCATCTTAGTTACTAATAAGCTAGTTGACATACCAGCTGAACAACATAATAAAATTTTTAACATGGTTGATTCCCCCTCAAATTATATTTATAATTTTTTAATTTTAAATTATTTACTTTTGCACTATATATTATAAGCAATTTGTATGCCAACTATTTATCTTTTTTTACTTTTTTTCAAATGACTCTATACCTAAGTTTTCTAAAGGTAAAACAAAAGATAACTATGTATTTTAAATACACAGTTATCTTACACACAATTTTACACACTACTTTTTTTACACACTCTCTTTAACTATTACACAGATATATCATTTTCTGTTACCATTCTAACTATAAATGCAAGTTCATTATCAGATATATTAATATTATAAGTCAACTCAATTCTTCTTAAGCTTTGCTTAACTAAAATAAACTCCTTACTATGCTTATCTCTATATTCATTAAGTTTATCAAAACTCTTTCCTTTACCACCACTAATAGTCTTCTCAATTAGAAAACATAGATGTATTATTATTCCAACTTTAACTTCATGAGATATCATTATACCCAAGTTTTCTTCTGTTCGTTCCATAGCTTCTCTTACAAGTTGAACTAATTCAATACCATCTATATTTTCAATTTGAGCATCTATAGACTTTGTAATTCTCTTAAAGTCTTCTTCCCTACTAATAAACTCATCAATTCTATCTATACCATCTTCCGCCAATATATCAGGTGCAGGAATGAACGGAATTCCTTCTATATTTAATGATACTGTGCCTACAACAGCTAATATTCCATACTCTAACTTCAAACTATCTATCTTATCGATAAAATCAGATTTATCTAATATATTTAGTGAAATAATCTTTACTTTATCCCTATTAGATAGTCTTTGCAATAGTATTTGTCTTAACTTTTCCGCAGATCCTTCTCCTGTAAAGCAAGCAGTAATGATTAGATTTTCTTTTAATTCAGTATTATTCCTTACTCCTTGTATACCGTATCTGCTTATTTCTAAACAAGATTTGTATATTTCATTTATATCTCTTCCGTTAATAGCCTTCCTTCCAGCTTCTATTACTAATAATGTACTTACCATATCAATTGCTCTTACATCAATTCCTGTTTCCTCTTTAATCATACTTCCGAAGTTGGTCAAAGATCCCATATCAACTAGTAATAGAACACCTTTACCACTATTCATTTCAATTACTTTTCGTTTAGCTATTTCATACATTTGTTCTGCCTTCATGGTTAAAGGCATATCTAATGCTCTAGAATAATTTTCTCCTATCAAGGAATTAGCTACTTCCACCATGCTACTAGCTGTTGAATGCCCATGCATTATAACAAGTACACCAACCTTACCATCTTTCTTCTCATCTATTTCGTAAGGTCTAGCTGCTATAAACATAGTAAGATATCCTATTTCATCTAGTGGAACTTCAACATCAAACTTATTATCTATCTTCTGCGCAACTTCCATAGCTATGAGAAATTCTTTAGAATAGTGTGAACGTATGAAATTTAATTTAGGATGATATATTTTATTCCCTTGCTTTATTCTTTCTAAACTCCCTTGAAGATGTAACGCTAATCCAAAATATACTTTTTCATCATACTGTCTGCCTAATTTAGATGAAGCTATATCTAAAATCTCTGCAACAATATCTACTATTTCACTATCTACTATTTTAGTTATTTCATCTCTTCTAAATTCTTTAGGTAAGTCTCTTATATACTTTTGAAAATATCTTTCTATATCTATATTTAAAATATCATTTATTTCTTTTTCTTCTAATCCTTTTTTTTTAAGATCCTCTAATTTATTTTCTATAATATCATAAAAATACTCACCTGTTATTTTACTTTCCTCTTTAAAATCCACCATATTAAATGTATTTTCATTATCTTTATAGGAGAATCTAAGAACATCCCCCATATTTCTTAAAAGCTCATCTACTTCACCTCTAAATTCTTGTAACTTCATTAATCCCTTATTAACTCTTTGATGTAGATCACTTTGTTCTACAAGAATATAATCTCTTCCATTTGCCTTATAATTAAGAAATGCTTTAGCACAAGCTAATTGTATATCACTTTTTAATTGACCTATATTATTAGGACAATCATATAATAAAAATGAAATTAACGCATTTTTATTAAAATATATACTCTTTCCTAGTCTTACAGACTCTTCTTTTATAAATTCTTCTAATAGGTAATACCTCTCTTGAACACTACGCTCTTTTAATGATGGTAATGTTATAGTCATAGGTATTCTCCTAGTAAATGTCTTTAACATAAATGATTGGGGTTCTTCAGTAGTAGCCGTAATTATTTGAGCTTCTACATTAATAGGATTTTCAGTATCACCTAATGGTCTAAAATAACCTTTATCTATATATGTAAATAACATTTCTTGACCTTGAGGTGATAACCTATGTATTTCATCTAAAAATATAATTCCACCATCAGCCTTTTTTAAAAGTCCATCTTTATCGCAATCAGCACCAGTATATGCTCCTTTTTTCACTCCAAAAATTTGTGCCATGACTAATTGAGGGTTATCTACATAGTCAGCGCAATTAAATCTTATGAATGGAGCATTTTCAGATATAACACCTGACTCTCTTGCAAATTCATACATTAATTCAGCAAACATTGATTTACCTACACCTGTTTCTCCTAATATTAATGTATGTAAGCCTCTTGGGGGGTAAAGCATAGCTGCTTTTGCCTGCTGTATAGGTATCTGCAGACTTTGTTCTGCCCCAACCATTTTATCTAAGCTATTTTTGTTATTTAAATCTATAGTTGAACCTTTACTTTTATAAAGGCTATTCTTTTTTATAACAGAATATAATACAGGTCTACCTTCTATTTTTTCCAGCTTTCCTTCTTTATATAAAGTGTTTAAATATCTAGAAATATTAGCTCTATCTAAATCCATAAAATTACTTAATTCTATTGCTGATATACCTTTGCGGCCTTTATTTTCTAGTTGTAATAATGAGTTATAAACTTCATCTAATTTACTCATATTTGCCCCCTAAAAAAATAGTTAGGTACTATTAAGTACCTAACTTTAATTATACTATATTAATAACTAACTTTCAGCTAATTGCATACTTAAAGATACATTTTTTCCATTTCTATATACAACTACTTCCACCTTATCTCCTGCATTTTTATTACTCTTTAATTTACTTAACTCATCAAAAGTTTTTACTTCTTTTCCATCAAACTTTATAATTAAATCAGATGGCTGTATTCCAGCTTTTGCTGCTGGTGAATTTTCAGTAACTCCAACTACCCATAAGCCTTCTTTAGGAAGATTATTTTGTTTTGCTAATTCTGAATTCACTTCTCTAACAGTTATTCCTAAATTTAGGATTGGCTTAGATAGGCTTTCTATTCTATCTTTTGCATCATTAATTGGAATTGCAAATCCCATACCTTCTATAGTTGTTTCTGATTGACCTGATAATTTTGCTGTATTAATTCCAATTACTTCACCTTTAGTATTTATTAAAGGTCCTCCACTATTACCTGAATTTATTGCTGCATCAGTTTGAATATAATCACCAGTATTTCCACCTTCAGTTGTTAGATTTCTATTTACTCCACTAACAATTCCTTTTGTTAAAGTCTGTGCAAAATTCTTTCCAAGTGGTGTGCCTATAGCAACAACTTCTTGCCCTACATATAATCCATCAGAATCTCCCAACTCTGCTACAGCTGGCACCTTAGTTCCATCTGCTAACTTAACCATTGCAATATCTCTATTTTGATCATAGTTAACAACCTTTGCAGCCACCTCTTCTCCATTACTTAATATTACTGTTACATCCTTTGTATTATTAGAAATAGCTAATTCAACAACATGATAGTTTGTTAAGATGTAGCCATCCTCATTTATTATAAATCCAGATCCTATCCCCTCAACATTTTGAGCAAAAAATCCTTTATACTCAGTTCCTTTAGTTGAGATAGTAACAACTGCTGGACTTACCTTTTGATATACTTCCTGTGCTGAAAGAGCCTTTTCATCACTTTGAGTAAAATTAACTGGAGCCAAGTTTACTGTCTTGCCTTCTAACTTACTTGTTATTGTCTTATAAGTTACTAAGCCACCTATTAGTCCTCCAGACAATGCTATTGCAAGTGTTATTGCTATTGTACCAAATATTTTTAATCCCTTTTTATTCTTTGGTTTCTTATTATCTTCAAAATTATTATGTTCTTCAAATTTATCAGGCTCATGATAAAAAACAAATCCTTGTTCATTATTGTTTTCGTTATCCATGTTAAAACCTCCTATATGCACTTTATTTTCTTTAATTTGAGTATATATTTTATTTGTGACAACTATATGGCATAAAATTTCAAAAAAGGATGGATAAATATCTATTTTGATCGTTCCATCGCAAACTACAAGTTACATGGAAACAAATATCTCCTCCACTAGCACTAAAGGTAAGGAAATTATAAAATTATTATTCTTGATTTTATATTTAATAATAATACCTTTTATTTATAACTAATTAAAATTTTATATTTTCCTAGATCGAAAAAATTAGTGCAGAATATATTTATATTCTGCACCAACAAATCCCTATTTACTCTTACTTGCTAGTTTTTCTATTTTTTTGGCTTCCTTTAATACAATTGATATTCCAGATTCAATAGAAGTATTATTTGTACTTGAAATTATACCTGCTTCAGATTCTGTATGATATATAGTTGTCAATTTGCTTGTACCAATTTTTGCAACAGGGTCATTTTCATTATCGGTTATTATATATAAAGGCTTGTCTACAAACATATTGTCTATTTGTGTTTCTCCGTTATATTTATATAAGTTTTCTAATTCATTACTCACTGCTTTTCTATAGTTCTTTTTAGTTTTATGTACTGCAAATTCTTCATCTGCTCCTTTTGGAAGGTTTTCTTCAAACCCATCTATAGAATAAGTAAGGCCTAACTTGTCCATTAATGTAGTTAATCCAAAAGAGGCTCCTACTGCTTCAACTTTACTTTTATAATACTTCCATCTTATACTCTTCTTAAACTCTTTACTTTTTAAAGCTTCTTCTGATAATGGCCTTATTAATACCATACCAGATACCAACTCTGGATACTCTTTTGCAAAATTAGTCATAATTAAACTACCATACTCTTCGCCTACAAGAATTAAGTTATCAGTTAGACCTAATTTTTTTATTAACTCTCTAAGTTCTTCTGTTTGAGATGCTATATCTTTTTTATCCCTAATAGTATTAAAGCCATATCCATCTCTATTATATACTAGTGTTCTAACACCTAATTCTTTTTCAACACTTTTACACACATCATTCCAAGCATAAAGATTAGTTCCTAAAGCTCCATCAAAAACAATTGTGTAGCTTCCGCTTCCACTACTTTTATATTCTATCTTATTATCATCAATCTTTACATAGTTTAATCTTTGCCTTACTTGCTCATTTCCTACAAAATTACTTAAGCTTTGAAATATAAATCCACATAGCAAAATCACTGCTAAGACAATACTAATTTTTTTTACCCATTGCAATATAGATAATTTTTCTCTCATATTAACTCTATGAAGTCCATTCGATTCAGGTATAAGATTCAAACTTTTCACCTATCCTTCATTTAATTTTAAATTTGGTTTTGCATTTAAATCTAGGGAAGACGATTTATTATTTATAAATCTAAAATATGCTGCTGAACCTATCATAGCTGCATTATCTGTACATAACTTTAGCTCTGGGAATAATATTTGAACGCCAACTTTCTCACCTTCACTAATTAATGCATCTCTTAAAGCTGAGTTAGCTGCTACACCTCCAGCTATAGCAATGTTATCTAATTCCTTATTTTTAATTGTTAAAAATACATTATCTCTCAAAACTTCTACCACAGCTTTTTGGAAAGATGCTGCAACATCAGCTTTATTAACTTCAATATTTTGCATACTACATTTATTTAAGTAGTTTAATACTGCAGATTTTAAACCACTAAAAGAAAAGTCTAAAGTTTCTTCATGGAACCTAGCTCTAGGAAACTCTATTGCATTTGGGTTTCCTTCCTTTGCAAGCTTATCTATCTTTGGACCACCTGGATATCCTAACCCTAAAGCTCTTGCCACTTTGTCGTAAGCTTCTCCAGCAGCATCATCTCTTGTTTGACCTAATACTTCATATTTGCCATAATCCTTAACATGAACAATAAAAGTATGACCTCCTGATACTACTAAAGATACAAAAGGTGGCTTTAAATCCTTATGTTGAATAAAATTAGCACATATATGTCCTTCTATATGATTTACTCCAATTAAAGGTTTATTAGCTGCATATGCTAAGCCTTTAGCATACTGAAGACCAACTAATAATGCTCCAACTAGTCCTGGTCCATAAGTAACTCCAATTGCATCAATATCTTCTAAGGTTACATTTGCCTCATCCAAAGCTTCCTTTACAACTTTATCTATTACCTCTATATGCATTCTTGATGCTACTTCTGGCACTACTCCTCCAAATTTTTTATGTGTATCTATTTGTGTAGCTATTATATTTGATAATACTATTCTTCCATTTTCAATAACTGCAGCAGATGTCTCGTCACAGCTAGATTCAATAGATAATATTAATTTCTTTTCCATTTCGTTATCCCTCGTACTTTATATTTATTAAAACTATATTGTATAATACTTCATTAAACATTATGTATATTTTTTATATCTTGTATTAATAAGAATAATACTGTAAATTTAAAATTGAAATTCTATTTTAATTATAATCGTTAATGGTCAATATTTCAGCTATTTTGTTATAGAATTTATGGAAAATTAAGTTTTACTTAAAATAAAGGAGTAAATATTATGTCATCTTATGCAAAAGTTATAGTAAATGGATCTCCTATAACTAAATCTAACTTTAAACTACATAATGTTAATGGGCGTGCTATATTACCTTATAATTCTGGACAATATCACGATAGATATGCACTATATGAACAAGAAATAGCATATATTGCTCGTTCTCAAAATCCAGAAATTGTTTTAACTGAAAGTTTAATAGCAATTCTTAAGGTATACTATAAAAGCGAAAAAAGACATCCAGATACTATAAATATTTGTAAAAGTATTTTTGACGGTGTAGAAAAAAGTGGATTAATAGTTAATGATGCTCAAGTAAGAAGAATAGTAATAGAAGAATTTTACGATAAGGAAAACCCTAGGTTTGAACTTGAATTATTTGGAGAAAGTGAATACTCTCTTACCTATTCAGTTATCCCTAAGGAAACTTCAACACAAAAAAATGAATATAAGCCTCTACGAAAGAACTTCCATGAAAAAAGTGTTGCTAATTTAAATGAAAAGACTATTAAATCTGATAAGATATGTAGTATGTGTAAGAAATCAATTACTTGTAATGATTTTATTACTGCTGATAAAGGTAAAACATTGATTTGTAAAAACTGTTTTAAAAAACTTTTCTAGAGAGGATAACCTAATTATGATAAACAAGATATTATGTATTGGTGATAGTCTAACATACGGATATGGATTGGCTAAGGATAAAACTTGGGCTAATCTATTAGGAAACTGTTTAGATATAAAAATTATTAATAAAGGAATAAATGGAGATACAACTCCATCAATGTTAAATAGATTATATGAAAATCTTATAAAACACAAACCTGACATAACTTTTATAATGGGTGGGACAAATGATCTTCTATGTGGCAGAAAACTTTTTAATATAGTAGACAATATTGAAGAAATGATTTTAGAAACTTTATCTAATAACTCTAATGTAGTAATTGGAATTCCACCTATTATAATAAAGGAGATGGCAGAAGAATTATTTATGCCATCTCAATTATATGATTATTGTTTTTCATCTCTTCCAAATCTACGTACTTCCTTAATAAAAGTTTGCAAAAAACACAATATAGAATATGTAGATTTTTATAATCTATCACTTAAGAATATAGATAAAAATATTTTTATTGATGGTATTCATCTTAATTCTCTTGGTAATGAGCTTATGAAGGATGAGGCATTAAGAATAATTAATAATAATAATTTCTAATATATTCTGCTGCCCTTTTTCCTGCTTCTCCTCCATTAATATCCTTTTGAGTTAATGCTTTTGTACCATATATTAAATTTCCACAAGCAAAAACCCCTTTAATTCCAGTCTCATACTCATTAACAATTGGTGCAAGTGTTTCTTTGTCCATTTCGACTTTTACATTCTTTAACAAACTATTCTCAGGAAAATATTCTACAGATAATAACAATGAATCACAGCCTAAAATAATCTCTTTTTTATCCATAAGAGAACCAATTTTCACTCCTGTAACTCTTTCATCTCCAAATATCTCTATTACCTTTGAATCAATGTATACAGGTATATTAAATCCTTCTATTATATCTTTGTTTTCATCATCAAATATGAAGTTTTCATTTTCCTTTATTAAAATACCTTTTATATCAGCACCTTCTATGTATAATCTTCGTGCTACTATTAAAGCCCACTTATTACTTGCTACTATAACAGGTTCTTTTCCTAATAAGTATCCCTCTAAATTTACTACTCTATGAGCATTTCCTATACTATTAATTCCTGTATAAGTATTAGTTGCTATATTTATACTTCCAGTAAACTTTTCTCTACATCCCGTAGCAAAAATTATTGAGCTTCCTTTTATTTCTGTAACTCCCTCTAAAGAATTTACATATGTTATAACTTTATCTTTAGATAAATCTATTACTTCTGTTTCTAACTTTATATAGACTTCATGATTAAGTAATCTGTTTCTAATAAAATTAACATATTCAGGACCTGTAACTTCCACATTTAAAATGCTGCTACCAAATCCACTATGAATACACTGATTCACTACTCCTCCTAATGAATCTTCTCTTTCTATAATAATTACATTTTTCACTCCATTTTCTAAGGCACTTAGGGCAGCTGTCATGCCACTAATCCCACCACCAACAACTATCAAATCATATTGAATCATAAAGAAACTTCCTCCTTAGACTGCCTTACATCGCTCAAATTTCTTAATATAAGTTGATTATAACATATTAACTTTTACTATTAAATTTCGAAAATAAATAAGGTGATTTAATATGAATTCTTTTTTTATAGTTTTATATATTTTAGGTTTATTAGGCATTAGCTCTTCTATAGTGATTTTAGGACTTAAAATACATAAAAAACGAAAAATCTATAACTCTATAACTTTGATTCTAATAGCAGTATCGTTTGTGCTTTTAAGTTCAGGAACAATATTAGGTCTTATAAACCTAAAAAATAATAGTTTTAATTCTGTAAATAAAACTAAAATAAATACCTCAGAATTATCCATAGCTTCTTATAAAGATTTATCATTTATATATAGGTTTAGTAACCCTAATTTATCTAATAATAAAAATGCATATATATCAATTGATAATAATTCATCTCTGCAATTTACAGGGATAGTACACTTGAAGTTTTTAGACCAAAATAATTCTACTGTTTCACCCTTAAATCTAACAGTTAAAAACTTGATGCCAAATACATCTACTAAATCAAATATTCAAATTGATAAGAGTGTATCAAATATTGAATATTCTTTTAATGGAAAGTTTGAAACAGTATCTTCAAATAGTGAAAGTTCATATAAAATAAAAACCTTAGCCTATGGTGGAAATTACTTAAGAATTGAAGTTATTGCAAACTCTTCAGATCGGGATACTTTAAATAATATTTGTAGAGAATTAAAAGAAACCTATACCTACAAATACTGTAAAGGCTTTTTAGTATATTTTATAGATAATAAGTCTAATAGTTTTAATTATGCCTATGCTGATTTCTTCGGTGATAATGAAAAGAACTTATACACTCTTACTCTATTTGAAAATAATAAAAGATATAAAGTAGATTAAATTTAATCTACTTTATATCTTTATTAATTGGTCTGCTTCATTCATAATATCAACAATTTCATTCATATCTATCTTTATGCCAACTAAAACTTTATTTCTTAGATCATAATGATCTATGCACATTGATGATGAGTATATTTTAACACCTTTTTCAATTAGTAGTTTTATTCCTTCAATAACTTTAGACTCTTCAGATAGCAACTTTACACCACTATTTAAAAAGATAATCTTCTTAGGTAATCTAAATTCTTCACTTATTGTATCCAAATAAGAAATCATTAATTTCTTTCCTAATTCCTCATCACCTTTTCCTAACATATCAGTTGAAATTATAACAACATAATTTTTATCTTCTTCTAATACCTCTAAGCATCCTCTTTTTTCAATAGTTAGATTAAACTCATCACCAACCTCTTGTGAATCAACATGATATCCTTGAGTCATTGCATATTTTGTTATATTACTATTTGCAATATCATTATCTACACGTACAGTTGCTTCACCTTCACCAATAGAATCAAAATATTTTTTAACTTTCTTTATCACCTTTGGACCTTCTATACCTCTACAGTCAATCCTCTTCATACCATCACCTCATACTGTAATTAAAGCTATTTATTTATAAAAATGGTTATATTTAAATTATATCATTTATTAAGATTTAATAAATACTCTTTCTTTAATTTGATTTGCCATATCATATTATACTATAATTGATTATGATTACTGTTGAGAGGTGAAGAAATGAGTAACTTATTAGAACAAATTAAGAACTATCTAAAAAATTTTGATAAAAATAAATTAATAAAAATAGGATTATTCCTTATTCCTCTTTTAGGAATAGTTTTAAAATCTATATTTCTACAAGGATTTATACAAAATCAAAATCCATATGACTTTAATATATCTCTTGGATTTTCCAATGCATCTCCTTGTATAAATTATTATTTTGCTTATACCTTAGTATTTTTAAGTTTTAGCTTATTATTCAAAGGTAAAGGTAGAATAATATATCTATTTGTTATAGATTCCCTAATTACTGCATTAACATTATTAGATGTTATGTATTTTAGAGGATTTTTAACAGTACCTTCAATCCTTATATTAACTCAAACTGCTAATTTAGATAATCTTGGCGGATCAGTAATGTCCATGCTTAGCTCATATGATTTCATATTCTTCTTAGACTTTATCATTTTAGGAGTTTATGTTTTCTTTACTAGGAAAACTTACTCAATTAATCCTAAAAGAGCTATAAAAACATTTTTAGCTACATTTATTATTCCTTTAGCTTTTATATTATATGTTCCTTTTAATCTTTTTGTATTAAATAACGAAAATGTTAAGAATGCATATCTTTTTGATGGATATGATCCAACTAATACAGTAAAATATTTTACACCTGTTGGTTATCACATAATGGATATAATAAATGTATATAAGGATTCCAAGCCTTATGAACTAACAGAAGAAGAAAATGACCAAATTAATCAATATTATAATTGGAAAAATGAAAATCTACCTGATAATGAATATGCTGGAATTTCAAAAAATAAAAATTTAATTGTTATCCAAGTAGAATCTCTTGAATCATTTGTTTTAGGCAAAGAAATTAACGGTAAGAAAATTACCCCTGTAATGGATGAACTAATACAAAAAGGATTGTACTTTCCAAACATATATGAACAGGTTAACGAAGGGACAAGCTCCGATTCTGACTTAATGGTAAATACGTCTATGTTGCCATTACGAAGAGGAAGTACATTCTTCAGATATCCAAATGCTACCTATAATTCATTACCTATAATTCTTAGAAATGCAGGATACACATCCTCTTCTATTCATCCTGATAAAGGTTCTTTCTGGAACTATGCAAATGCATTAAAAGGTGGTATTGATTTTGATAACTTTATAGATTACTTTTCATTTAATGATGATGAACAAATAGGTATGGGTATAAGTGATAGAAGCTACTTCGAACAAGTTGTACCAATGCTAAAGAATTTAAATTCGCCATTCTTTGCTCATACTATAACTTTAACTAATCATGGTCCTTTCGATATTCCTCAAGAATATAGAAAACTAGGATTAGATGAAGAGTTAGATAAAAGTGAGCTTGGGGGTTACTTTGAAAGTGTTCATTATACAGATGAACAAATTGGATACTTCTTAGAGTTACTTGATAAAGAAGGAATTCTTGATAACTCATTAGTTGTTATAGTTGGGGATCATACTGGAGTTCATAAATACTATAATCATGGAATAAACCAACTTTCTCAAAAAGAAGCTTGGTATTTAGACGATGGTAATCCTATTGTTCCTTTAATAATCTATGATAAAGATATTAAAGAACCAAAGACTTTAGAAACTATTGGCGGTCAAATTGATATAATGCCTACTATGTTGTATTTACTTGGAATAGATAAATCATTATATGAAAATACAGCACTAGGGAGAAATTTATTAAATACTAATAGGAGCTATGCTATATTAACTAATGGAACAATTAAGGGAGAAAACTTATCGACAGAAGATGAGGAAATAATAAAATCTTCTTTAGACCTTTCAGATAAAATGATAAGAGCTAATTATTTCAAAAAAGTTAATTAAAGCAATAAGACACGCTATTTACAGCGTGTCTTATTATTTTACTATTTTCCTGCAACAGATAATTCATTAATAATAACAGATGGTGATCCCACACTACTCATTGGGAACTTTAAGTCTTCCCCTATAACTTTAATTTCTTTCAATAAGTCAAAGAAGTTACCAGCTATAGTTATTTGTTCAACAGGAAATGATTTCTTTCCATTCTCTATATAGAATCCTTTTGCTGCTAATGAGAAATCTCCAGTAATAGAATTTGCTCCTGAATGCATTCCTGCAAGCTCAGTTATCATTAGCCCTTCCCCTACTTCTTCATATAATTCATCTATAGATTTACTTCCCTTCTCTATATAGAAGTTAGTTGGAGATATTCCAACTGTAGATGCATATGAAGCTTTAAATCCATTTCCTGTAGTTTTTATACCTGCTTTATTTGCAGTCTTTAAATTATGAAGTAAAGTTTCTAACTTTCCTTTAGATATAATTTCTTTTTTATATGTTGCTACCCCTTCATCATCAAATGGAGTAGAAGCTAACCCATCTTCTAATAGTGGATTATCAACCAAAGTTACTATTGATGATGCAATTATTTCTCCTTCTCTATCCTTTAATAAAGAAAGACCTTTTTGTGCTGCATCTCCACTAAATACTCCGGCAAATGTTGATAATAAAGAAACCATAGCTTCATTATATATTAATGTCTTATACTTACCTGACTTAATGCTTTTACCATTTATTCTTGATAACGCCTCTTCAATACCTTGTTTAGCTATCTTTCTTGGATTTACTTCTTTTAATGAGTTTGCTGTTACATAACCAGTTCCATCATATTTTTCCCCTGATTCTTCAACTATAGGTACTACATATGCTGTTAGCAGATTAGTCTTATTACTAAGCTCTAGCCCTTTTGTATTATATATTCCATAACTAGATGTTCCATATCCTACACTACATCCTCCAAGATTAACTACTTTATCAGATAACTGTTTAGCTTCCTTTTCCATATTTAAAGCAATATCTATTAATTCGCTAGGTTTTACTGATTCTAGGTCTTCAGAATAAGTCTTCACTTCCTCATATTCTTTATCCCCTTCATAAATAAACTGTATATCTTCGCTCTCAACAGTTTTAGCTCCATCTTTAGCATTCTTTACTAACATTTCAATTGCTTCTTCATCCATAATTTCTGTGTATGAATATCCCATTTTCTCTTGAATTTTTCCTCTAAAAGATAAACCAAAAGTTTTATTTAAATTATATTTTTCAACCTCTTCTTCGTAAACCGTTATATTTAAGCTTTCTCTATTTGTAAAGTATATCTCACACTCTTGAAAGCCTTCATTTTTAGCTCTATTAAATAATTTTTCCTTAAATTCTCTAAATTCCATGTTAACCTCCTATCTTCCACCTACAGTAATTTCTTTTACTCTAATCATAGGTTGCCCAACATTAACAGGAACGCTACCAGATGAAGAACCACACATTCCTTGAGCTTGTGCTAAATTAGTTCCAACCATATCAATATTCATCAATACTTCGCTACCCTTACCTATTAAACTTGCTCCTCTAACAGGCTCTTGAATTTCACCATTCTTAACAAGATACCCCTCTGCTACAGCAAAATTGAACTCACCAGTTACAGGATTAACAGAACCTCCACCAAGTTTCTTAGCGTATAACCCCTCTGGAATTGATGCAATTATATCCTTTGGATCATCTTCTCCTGCTGCAATATAAGTGTTAGTCATTCTAGATGTTGGAGCAAACTTATAGCTCTGTCTACGAGCATTTCCTGTTGGATCCATTCCCATCCTTCTACCATTTAGCTTATCTATCATATATGACTTTAATATTCCATTTTCTATAAGAACATTTTTTCTTCCAGGTGTCCCCTCATCATCAACATTAATTGAACCCCAATGGTTTGGTAATGTACCATCATCAATTGCAGTTACTTTTGAAGATGCTATTTGTTTACCTAAACAATCAGAGAATACAGAGTTACCCTTTGCTACTGATGTAGCTTCTAATGAATGTCCACAAGCTTCATGGAATATAACTCCTCCAAATCCGTTGTCAATAGCAGCCATCATTCTACCTGCTGGACAGTTGCGTGCATTTAACATTACATATGCAGAACGTGCTGCTTCCTTACCGTAATATTCTGGATCAATCTCATTAAACATTTCAAAGCCTTTATATCTTCCTGGCCCCTCAAATCCTGTTTGATTTTCACCATCCTTAGATGCTACAGCATTTATTGCTAATCTTGTTCTAATTCTTCTATCTTCAACGTAAAGCCCTTCTGTATTTGCTATAAGTACTTTTTGATCTTTATCTATATATGATACACTTACTTGAGCTATATCTGAATGATATTCCTTGGCACTTTTATATGCTATTTTCATTACACCAACTTTTTTATTATAATCAACAACATTAGGAAATACTTCAATGTTATGTCTATCATTTATTATAGTTCTATTATTTATTACAATAGTTCTTTCTTCCCTTAAATCCCCTAAGGCTAAGGCTGCTTTATATGCAGTATCTAAAAGACCTTCCTTACTACTATCATTTGTATATGCATAAACGCTTTTTAATCCTTTAAAGATTCGAATACCAACGCCATAACTTCTACCCCCTAAGGCGTTTTCAACTTTATTGTCTAAAATACCAATAGAATTATTTATACTATCTTCTTCAAATATTTCTGCAAAATCACCACCGGTAATTAGACACTTAGATAAAACCTTTGATGCTACCTCTCTTGAAATCATTTCAATCCTCCTATTTTATTGTTCTACTGTTTTCTTTAAAAGCACTTGCCCACTTGTCAATATAATTTGAACTACACCATTCAGCCATTATAACAGTTTCTCCCTCTTCAAGCTGTATCCTTTTTAGAGGTTCGTCTGATAAGGTACCATCTACAATTCTGTAAATAAGCATCTCATCCTTAAGAATTATAACTGCTAGAGATTTATATGGCGATGTATACGCATCTATCATATATGGGTTAACTCCTTTTAAAAGTTTCCATGATATTAATAGTGTATCATAATTTAATAACTTTTTAATAGGCTTTAATCTTGTTGGAAAGTTAATATATTTATCATTTTTTAAAGACGACATCCTCCCCTGAATAACCCATTTTCCATTATCCCTTACTAAAGTAAAATTACTATAATCTATATATTGTGATAATGATGATTTAATTTCATTATTAAGTGTATTATAAGTTTCATTATAGGCATCCGTATAATCAGTATAGGAATCTTTAGTTGTATATAAATCGCTTATAGATATTCCAGTTGATGTATTCATATTATCTATTGGTAGTACTTCATAATAATCAGATTCATATTTGCTATTATTACTTACTACTTCTGTTGCTATATAATCATTACTTATAAAATTTATATTCCTTAATAAGGTTGTTCCATCTTCAATATTACCTTTTATTTCTTCAACCAACTTGTTATTATACTCAACTGTAGCTATATCAATTGGAGCTGATTCAAAATACTCGTACCTTATCTTTCTTTCCTTATCCTCATACAACTTTGGCTCTAAGTACCATATACCTTTAAGTCTTGGAAATATAATGTTCTCTCTTTCTTTAACATCTTGAAGGCTTCCATCTTTTGTACTAATCCATAAGGTTCTATATGTTTCTGGCATTCCTTCTGCTTCAGAAGGCTTCTTCAAAGTTATATATAGTCCTTCTGAAATCCCTGATTCATCTTTAACAACTGAACCTTCATAATCAGCATACTTTTGCTCTTCACTTATATCTATATCTTTATTTAACTTAAGTTTAAAAATTATACCTTGGTAATATAAATAGGATTCCTCTTCTGTATTATAAAAAAATTCTGCTAATACTTTGTTCTGATATATTATAGAATATACATCTATACTCTCTATCTCATTTCCTAATAAGTTTGACATTTTATATTTATTCTCATAAGAAATTGTATAATTAGGCTTTACAACCTTTACTGTATATTTTATTTTCTTAATATCTTCTCCAGATAGGCTAATTCCATTGCTTCTTATTTTTATAGGATTTGAGGTTATATTTTTTATATCCTCATCAGATAGTACATTAGGTTCTAATATCTTATATACCTCTGCATTCCATCCTCCTTTTATTTTTAAGTTCATATTACGTGGAGGTACTATTACTGAGCTACTTTCTTGTTGAACAAAAGAACACCCCATTAGAAGAAAGATACATAAAAAAATACATATAACACTACTAAAAAGTCTTTTCATTAGCTTCTTCCTCCTTAATTACTGGCAAAATTACGGTTACTAATGTCCCTTTGCCCTCTTCACTTTCAATAAAAATCTCTCCATTATGTAATTTAACTATTTCATCACATATAGACAAACCTATACCATTTTTAGATTTTGCATTCTTACCCTTATAAAATTTTTCTTTTACCCTTGGCAAATCTTCCTTTGTTATTCCAGACCCATCATCCTGGACAACTATTTTTAAAGAACCTTCAACAGCGGTAAAACTTATGCTTATAGTACCTTCTGCTTCTGTAAACTTGAAAGCATTATCTAAAAGATTTATTAATACTTGCTTTATTCTATCAATATCTACATATATTTTTTTATTCTCAGAATCTAAATTTATATTAAGCCTTTTATTTTCACGCCTAGCTCTAGCTGACATATATACATCAATATAATCAGATATAGCTTTTATTGAGACTTCTTTCTTATTTAAAGTCATTTTACCACTTGATAATCTAGAAAAATCCAAAAGTTCCTCTACCATATTAACTAATCTATCAGTTTCTTTTTCAATTATATTCAATCCCATTTTTAAAGTATCTTTATCTGTTTGCGAATCATCTAATGTTATTACCCATCCCTTTATAGCAGTTAATGGAGTTCTTAATTCATGTGAAATGGATGAAATAAATTCATTTTTTAATTGTTCTCTCTTTTGTATTTCTTCTGCCATGTAATCCAAGGTTTTAGCTAATTTACCTATCTCATCCCTTGAATTAGTATCACTTCTTACTCCTAAATCTCCCCCAGCCATTTCCTCTGCTACTATAGTAAGTTTCTTTATTGGCACTACTATATTTTTTGCTAAAATTGTACTAACTAAAATTGAAAAAATCAGAACAGTTATAGATATAATTAAGAAAAATACTATTATATTACTTATTCCTTTATCTACAGCTTCAAGAGAAACAACTAATCTCATTACTCCTATAACTTTTCCATCAGACTCTATTGGTGTTGATAATGCCATTACTTTATAGTCATAATAACTTACATTTCCAATCCACCTATTATTTTTTTCTCCTTGTAGTGACTTTTGCACATCTATATATTTAACATTATCTTCTACCACTCCTATAGAATCCATTAACATTGAACCAGTATTATCATATATCTGTATTTGTGCATCAGTTTGTTCCCAAAATGAATCTAAACTATCATAAATGTTTTCCTCTAAAGAATATAAATTAAAGTATTTTTTATAAAAGTTAGTTGTTACTTGTAACTGATTTTTTAATAAATCATTCATATTATCATAATAGTACTTTCTTACAAAAGTAATAAGCAATATATCTAGTACTAAAATAGTTATAAATATTACTATAGAGAAACTCTTAACTAACCTACTTTTTATTGTTCTCATAATTTATCCCTTCCATCTATAACCTATTCCCCATACAGTTTCTATATACTGTGGATTTGATGAATCATCCTCTATCTTTGATCTTAACCTTCTTATATTAACATCTATTATTTTAGGGTCTCCAAAAAAGTTATATCCCCATATTAAATTTAATAATTCATCTCTAGTAAATGCTTTATTAGGATTTTCAATGAATAGCTTCATTAACATGTATTCCTTAGGAGTTACATCAATCTCTTTATTATTCTTTAATAATTTTTGAGAGTACAAATCAATTATAAATGGACCACCCATTAACTTATTTTTATTATTACTACTTTCATCTTCACTTATCCCTATACGTCTTAAAATAGCTTTTACCCTTAGCACAACTTCTAAAGGATTGAATGGCTTTATTATATAATCATCAGCACCAAACTCTAATCCCATAATTTTATCCATATCTTGCCCTTTTGCTGTTAGCATAATTATACCTACATTAGGGAACTCTTTTCTTAGTCTACTGCAAACTTGGAATCCATCAATTCCAGGAAGCATAACATCTAAGATTATTATTTCGGGTTTTTCCCTTAAAGCTTTTTCAATTCCTTCTTCTCCAGTTTCCGCCTCTATAACTTCAAATGAGTTTCGTTCTAAATTTATCTTTAAAAACCCTCTTATACTTTCTTCATCTTCTACTAATAAAATCTTTGTCATAATAACACCTCAATACTATTTTCTCTTATATTATTAATAATTACCTCATTTTATATCATACTATTAATTTTTATTATAATATAAATATTATTCAAGGTAGTTACAATTTAATTAACATATTTATATGTGCAAAAATGGGTGGGGATATTTATTTTGCTTGTTCCGTCACAAAGCTCCAATTATTTATAACAAATTAAAATTTTATATTTTTTTACACGTCAAAAAAAGCGATGGTAATCCATCGCTTAAAATTCTAAATGGCTCCGCGGAGAGGGCTCGAACCTCCAACCTATCGGTTAACAGCCGAGTGCTCCACCATTGAGCTACCGCGGAATATTAATCAGAGCTGTTCTCTGAAAATTGCACATAATCATTGAAATATCTTTAACTTGGTCAAGCCCTCGACCTATTAGTATCAGTCAGCTACATACATTACTGCACTTACACCT
>OKWB01000024.1_pt1 | contig 194531 bp, 170 predicted proteins | sample 1607211 | NCBI WGS metagenome assembly OKWB01 (sample SAMN07501056, study PRJEB24779) | human gut metagenome
AAACTTTGGAGACACCTAGAATGGTCATCTTGCCAGAAGCATTAATGACTTCTTTTAAGTGGAATTTTTCGTAACTAATTGTCATAGATTTGTCCTCCAATAATTGTTTTGATTGGGCGAATTTGCTCTTTGGCTACTCGTGTCAATCCATTAGAATCAGTCAATGTTTTTTCTTCTGCTTGAATCGTGAAAATCGTTAAATCAGCATCTTTACCTATTTCCAACGTGCCTTTTTGCGTTAAATGGAAATTCTCAGCAGGAGCCTTGGTTACCTTTTCAATAATTTCTGGCCAATCATAGCCGACCACACGGAGTTTTTCCATCGTTGTGGCTAAATCATAAACAGGACCATTTTCTCGGTTACGGATGTAGATATCTGTGCTAATTGATGCAGCTTTCATTCCCTCGCGCAACGCTGTTTCAGCTACGTGAAAATTGAAACTATCCGTACCATGCCCGATATCAAATACGACCCCTTTGTTGTACGCTTGCCAAGCGAAGTCTTTTATTTTATCCGTTGCTTGGTCTAAGATACCATTTTCTTTCCCATTAAAACAATGGGTTAGGACATCCCCTTTTTCCATCAAGGTTAAAATTTCATCTAAATGAGGCGGTGCTGATCCAATGTGAACCATTAAGGGAATTTCTTGGTTTTCTTGCTGAATCTGTTTGGCCAATTCTAAAGGCGTAATGCCGTTATCGCCAATAACGGTCCTACTCATACGGGCTTTAATCCCTACAACAAAATCTGGTAATTCTTGAATCGCTTTTTTGACTAAACTCGCTTGTACTTTACTTAAATCTGCGAGTTCGTCCTGAGCAACGATGCCCCATTTAGAAATATTGACTAATCCAAAAACATTTGTTTTTGCTTGCTGCGCTAAGTCATAAAATTCATGAATGTTTTCAGCACCTGTTGTCCCAGCATCAATCACTGTCGTAACACCCTTTTTGACCCCAATTTCATCTGGATAATCATAATAAAGAGCCATTTTTTCAAAACAATGAACGTGATTATCTATCCAGCCTGCGGATACATAAGTACCTGGTTCTAAGTGGATAGTTTCTTTTGCAGAACCTAAAATAGTTGCTGCAACAGCAGCTATTTTTTCCTCTTTAATTGCAATTTCAACAGGCATACCATCTACTGTCTGTCCATTTTTTATAAGTAAATCGTAGTCCATATTCTTCCCTACTTTTCTATAAATCTAAATTTTGTCCAAGGCTTAATGAATTCTAATAATACAAGTTCTTCTTCTATAATACGCCCTACTCGATTTTTGCGTGAGTCTTGATGTGGTTCTAAAACGACTTGTAATTCATTTTTGTATTTTCCAAATGCATCATTTCCCACAACAACATCTCCAGGTTGTAGCATTGCTTGATTATCATGTGGGGGATTAGCTTCATTTTTATATTTTTTACGCACTTCTGTGGAACGAATCATCTGCTGAGTGATATCTCCACGGCGAAAATGTTGATTTTTTGTTACGATTTCTTTTTCAATTTCAGAAGTCGCTTCTTCAAAAACAATGGTCAATTCTGTTTGATAACGATTCAACTGACCCAATGCTTCTAATTCTTCGTTGGAAGCATAAGCATTTCCAATAACAACATCATCAATTAAATTTGTTGCAAATAAATGTTTAGCTTGAACAGTGACTGGCAACTGTCTATGCATTTCTAAAGTAGGTAGCCCATCATTCACATCCCAAGGACCAATTTCACCTACCTGAGATGAAATAAAAGCAGCTGTCCGAATACCTTCCTTTTTAAAACGGATGCTACATTTTTCAAAGAAATCATACGGCAATGCAGTTCCCGCTTGTGGATAAAAGTTATGACAACCATATAAAAAAGATCGATTCGCTTCATACGTCAAAATGTTATCAAGATAAGCGACATCATTACTCATATTCAACTCAATAGCCACGCCGAATGGATTAAACGTCAACATGGCTTCTTTATTTCCATCAAAACCTGTATCCAACCGAATCCCATCAGCTCCTAATTCGCTGAAAAAAGTCAAATCATCATATGAAATTTCCAATTCATCAAAGATACTTGGAACGACATCTAAAATTGTTTCAAATCCTAAATTTTTCGCATAACTAATTAATTCTTTAAATTTTTTCTGAACTGCTTCTTTGCCATCGGTCACTTCTAACATACTCATAAAAATTCGAGTAAACCCACATTCGCTGGCTTTTTTTAAATACGCTTTATCTTGATTGATATCACTATGATCTGGATAAACTGATACACCTAATGCTCTTTTCATCTTCGTTCTCACACTCCGCTATTTTCAAATTTATTTCGAAATTTCCAAGCAATCACCGAGCTACACAGGATTGTTGTAGAGCCAACGAGCAATACTGGTTGATTTAGAAATCCGCCAATTATCATGGAAAGAGTAATACAAACTGCCGTAAAAACCAACGTCTTTACCAAACCAAATTGATAAACAACAGTAGGCAACTGCCCTTTTTCTATAATAATTTGACTAACGATAAAAAAGAAAATGAACCAAATAATCATCTTATACGCTCCTGACTTTCTTCTCTGACTTAGAAGGGGCAGGATATTCATATCAGAACACCCGCCCTAACATTTTTTAATTTTTCGCTGCTTGTTCAGCTGCTAATTCTTCTGCTTCTTTATCCAATTGTTGTTTTTCATAAACTTTGAAAAATGGATAGTAGATAGCCATTGTAATTAAGAAGTTAACAATCACTAATACTGCGGCCGAAAAACTCCAATTGGTACTCATCCAAGCAGCAATTGGTGCTGGAATTGCAAACGCTAAACGTGCAGCCATCATCGGAATTATATTAGCGACTGTTAAGAAATAAGATAACGTTGTGGTAATTAACGGTGCCACGATAAACGGAATACCTAAAATAGGATTCATTACGATAGGCGTTCCGAAAATAACTGGTTCATTAATATTAAACAAGCCTGGTAAGAACGATAAACGGCCAAGACTTTTCAGATACGTTGATTTAGAAAACATCATTAAAACAACTAAAGAAAGCGTAGTTCCAGCGCCACCAATCCAGATAAACCATTGTAAAAACTGTTCTGTAAAAATATTAGGTAACTGATGAACGTTTGCGCCATTGGTAAAAGCTTCAAGGTTTTCTGCAATCGACATATCCCAGAAAGGACGAATAACTGGGCCCATAATCGCTGGACCATGAATCCCTAAAACCCAGAAGAAACAGATTAAGAAGACTGTTAGTAAGCCGCCAAATAAACTGTTACCAGCAAGGATACCTTTAAGTGGCATTAATAACGTACTCAAGAAACCATTCAAATCAAAACCAATTACGTGGCGAATAACCCAGAATAATAAAAGAATAACTGCTCCTGGAATTAACGCAATAAATGAATTTGACACTTCAGGCGGTACGCCATCTGGCATCTTAATCATAATATCTTTTTCAATAAAGAAGCGATAAATTTCAACAGATAACAGCGCTGTTACAATCGCACCAAATAAAGAAGCTGAACCTAAATTTGCTAAATTAATATAGCGCCCTGCTGTAATGACGTTGTCAACATCTTCAAAGACACGTGTTGGTGGTGCCGCTGTTACTAAAAAGGCCATTAATGCTAAAATTCCGCACGTCAAAGAGTCAAGCTTATAACTTTTGGCCAATGATGAAGCAATCCCAAATGTTGCATAAAGTGCAAGTAACCCCATCGTATAGCGGGAAGGAATATCTAAAATTGCTTGATAAGGTTCAATCAATTTTGTGTATGCCTCAATTGGAATATTTTGAAAAATTGTAAAGAATGAGCCCACAATTGTTAAAGGCATCGTTGCAATTAATCCTTTTCTAATCGCTGTCATATGGCGTTGCGAACCAAATTTATTCGCAATCGGCATTAACTTAACTTCCATCCACTGTACAAAACCATTCATTTGTTAATTCCTCCGTTCAACTAATAAAAATAATAATTATTTCGCATTTATAATAACATAGTAACGTTATAATGTAAACGCTTATTCTTATTCATGACAGAGAAAGTGCAAAACAAAAGGCTTTTTCTGATTATAAAGAAACCGGGAATATTGCACCAAAAATCATTGCGCCTAAAATTGCGCCCCCAGCGATTGGCTTTTTCCAAATGTAAAAACCTAAAGCGCCTAATGTGGCACCAATCCCAATAGGAATCGAAGCTCCCGCCGCACTCAAAATAATTAATGGACCTAAGAAACGTCCTGAGGCATTACCAGCACCCATCATCACATCCGCACCAAAAGTGGAATTTCCTTGATTGATAGTAAATTTCCGAATCAACACAATTACGTCACCAACTGCTAACCCTAGTAGCGCACCTGTTAAAAGTGCTAAGCCAAAGTTTTCTACAGGTGCTTTAATACCCATGCTGAGGAAAATTGCAGGTACGCCAATCCCGATCCCCGTTAAAATTGAGCCACCTAAATCTAAAATCCCGACTAAAGAACCTTCTAAAATTCGTGCAAACAGGAAACTTGCACCAAATGCTGCGGCAGCGCCATAAGAACCACCATCTAAACCAGCTTTTAGCATCGCAACAATTGAAACTTCATTAAAGGCGCCCACACCATAAACTACATACATATGTGTTCCTGCAAAAATTGCCGCTGACATAATCCCGACTAAAATGGGAAAGCCCCAATCAGCATACCAAAAACTTTTGCCTTTTAAACCTTCTTGAATTTCTTGTTCTTGTTGTGCCCATTCATTTTTTTCTTGCTGTTCCATCTATGAGACCTCCTTTTTTCTATTTAACGGTGAAGACATTGTGTAAATTATTTAACCATTGAGGAATAGACAAGCGGAAACTTTCGATCATTTCTAAGTCGAACCCTCGGAAGAAGCCACTTAAAATAAATAATAAGATAATGGCACCAAGCATGCCGCGTGTCATTCGGGTCCACCCTAAATCATCGACACCTTTACCGATTAAGATCCCTAATACAACTCCTGGGACAGCATTGCCCATGACTAATTGAGATAATCCGCCAAATAATGTTCCCCAGAAACCCGTCCGTTTTCCTGCATCTAAAGCCGCTAGCCAGAATAAAACAGGCATCACAGTATTGATTAAAATCGTTGCTGCAGGTACCAACACCGCAACTGCTGTTACTTGTAGCGATTCTGGAATTGCTGCAGCTGTACTATTTAAGAAAGCCACAGTCGCCATTCCTACAAAGGCCCCGACAATCCCCATTTTTTTGGGATTATGCATCGTTTTAGTGACATCTTTATCCTTTACCAATAAAATTGCTGCAGCCCAGTTAGGCACAATCCGGTGGGTCACATCTTGTGTAAAGGCCCCTGCTCCGACGGCCGAAGCCCAAGCATTAAAGAAAAAACCTAAACCAAAAGAAAAGTGTGATGCTGGATCTCCTTGTGCCGCGTTCATTTCTCCTAATGTTCTAAATGCCCCTAACCCTTGCGTTTGTGGTGCATGAAACATCCGAGCAGCGCCTGCGCCAGCTGCAAAACCTAGTAAACCACCAATAAGCAATGACTTCAGCAAAATGATTACAAATTCCATTCCTTCTTCCTCCCTTTATACGCCTCTTTTTGAAAGAAACGGAACTACTACTGCGTTCGGTTCTTTAATTGTTTCCGTTAAAAAATCAACTTCTTCGACTGCAATGGCTTGGATTTCCACTTCTACAGCTAGTTCGACATGATAAATCACTCTCTTTCTAGGAAAGAAGAAGAACAGAAATTTTTCTGTATAAACTTGTTCTTTTGCCTGACGAATAGTTACTTCTTTCGGTTCAATCCGGATGAGGACCTCTGTTGTTTCTTTTAATACTTTTTTTGAAACATCATTCAATGCACTTGCAAAAGCTTCATTCTTCTTATTACCTTTTCCAGAAACAATCACGGTTTGTGTTGACCGTTTTGTGGCATCCATAATTACCGCTCCTTTCTAAGTTACTACTTTCTATGCTCCGTGTTTCTTAATAAATGCTTCAGTTACTCGTTTACCAAGTTCTTCCTGATCCATAAAACCAAATCCAAGAACAGTTTTCCCATCGTTAATTGCTGTTACCCCTTCTTCGATTGATCGCATGCCATGTCTTTCGGGATACCCGTATTTAGTAGCAGCCGTTAACGCCCCTGCACCACCACTGCCACAGAAAGAAATGCCTAAATCAGCCTTTTCTTGTTGCATCACATCTCCTAAACGCATATCAGCGCCCATTCCTGGAACAACAACCGCGCGACCACCGGCTTGCTCCACTCCTTTTGCAACATTTTGTCCTTTTCCTAAACGATCTGCGATAACTACTGTAATCATAACTTTTCCTCCTATTAATTGTTTTGTTTAGCAACTTCAAAATGAACAGCTAAAACATACCATTCATCTTCTGATAACTGACCAATTGCTTCTGTTGTTTCTTGTGCAATTTTCAACGTTTCTGGTGTTAGTTCCGTAAATAACGTCCGATCAACACCAGCTAATGTCGTTCCTTCTCTTGAACGATTCAGCATCTCATTGAGATGGTTAATCAAAATCGTCCACTGTAATTCCGTTGGTTCAATTTGTGCTTCTGCTAATCGCGCACTGGTTTGTTTGATAATCGATTGTAGCTTTTCTGGTTCAGCACTTTGTCGAATGATCTCCTGTGCTTCCATTGCTAGTTCCATCCTCTTCCTCCTTTGGTTGTTCTAAATAATTAAGTAATGCTGAAATTTCAGCATGATTGACAGGTAACTCATTTTTAGCAAATAAACATTCAATTTGCCGAATTTCTTCTTGCCGTTCATGAGATACTTCTCTATTACAAGGAATCTCTTCGTATTGTTTATTAAACGTAATCCGATGTGTCATTAATAAAACGTGAAGTAAAAAGGCTTCTTGATATTCGCTCAGTAACTTTGTTTGAAACATTCGTTTTAACTCTTCATAAATAATATACGCTTTTACTAATAAATCTTGGCTTTGTATCCGTTCATTTTTTTCAATTACATCAGATTTCGTGGAGCGAGCGGTACCTTTTCCTTGACGTTTCCCTAATAAAATTTTATCGACCTCTTCCCGAATCAAACTTAAGTCTGTGTCCGTCAACAATGGACTAACTTTAATAAATGGGTATGTCATTTCTTCAATTGGGAAAATACTCAATACCAAATCGGGCTTTTCTGCTTGAATCACTTCAGTTGCATTTAAAACAGAAGCAAATCCTGCGAGTTCAACGTTTGGTACTTCCTCTAAAATTTTTTGTTCAATTAAACTGGTCACACCTAAGCCCGTCGAGCAAACATACACAATCCTAACAACTTTAGCTTCCTGCTGTTGTCGTTCCTGAGCTGCCAAAAAATGCAACGCAATATATGCGCAGAAAGAATCGTTGACTAACAAAACAGAACGTTGAATTAATTGTTTACAGGCACTTTGAATAGCTAAAAATAACGCTGGGTGTTTTCCTTTGATTTCTTCAGAAAACGGATTGTATTCATTAATAAATAAATGTTTCTTTGTAAAACGTAAGGACAGGTGTGCAAACAAGTTCGTAAATAATTGGCGATCATTTACAAAAGGATAATTCAGCTCTTTTGAAACGCTTTCAATCACTCGCTTTGTTAATTGAACCATATCTTGCCGTTGATGGGTTCCGAATAAATCACTATAAATATAAAAATATTCATCCGCTAATAAAGGCAAGTCATAACGTTCAAACACCTCTTGTAAAAGTAAAAGTGGTACTTCGTTCCGTTGTTCAAAGCGTGTTTTTTGTGATAACACTCGGTAAGTCCCAATTGTATGTGCCATCTGCATACGTGCTGCGGCAATTGCCACTCTCAACGTAATAGATAATATTTCGGCATAATCAAATTGATTTTGATCGAGTGGATTAATTAAATTTCGCATTTTTTTCAATGCACTACGATAACAACCTTGAAACAATGTCCCTGACCCAAATTTAATTTTAGGGATCTTTTCAGCCCCTTTTGTCTTTGTCACATAGTTCATAATTTGGTAAATATCGTATTCTGTAAGTTCTTTTTGAGTGATAAATTCCATCAGTAATCGTACATTGCTTTCTTCACCACTGATTGTAAACCCTTGCCGTGCTTGGCGAATTAAGGTTAAATCATATGCTTGCAGCAACCGTTCGACCTGTTCCAAATCACTGACAATTGTGTTTCGACTCACTAATAATTCATCTGCTAGCTGCTGTGCCGTTAAGTAACCTTTGACTGACAATAGCTGAAAAATCAATACATTGACTCGTCTTTTTTGATCAGGATAGGTTTCAAATCGATCGACATCGATAATTTCATTTTTTAACAGTAAGCGTTTAGAGTCAGGTAAATCTAGCCAGATTCCCTTATTTCGTTTTGAATAAAGTGTCTCATCGTGCTGTTCAAACCAAGCACGAATATCTTCTAAATCATACTTAATTGTTCGAACGCTGACAGTAAAGTTCTCAGCTAATTCTTGCGTGGTAATACTCCCTTCCAAATCCAAAAGCATCAATAAAATATTTATCGCTCTTTTGGACAACAACACGGTCATGCCTTGTCACCTCTTTTCTTTTCCCTTTACACTTAAAACTATAGCGTTATTTTATCTGTTCCACAACACAAAAAAGTTGCACTTATAAAAGTGCAACACTTCTCTTTTCATACAAAAAAATCCCTTAACAGTAGTAACTGTTAAGGGATACCACACTATTTATTTGCATAAATAGACAGAGACCTTCTCCACAAAAGTATTCTGTCCGACACGTTACAAATCCGGTAACTGATAGCCGTACTATCTGGTGTCGTTGTGTTTGACAATCACTAGCCGTCAAAACGGAATAGCCGAAGCTATCTGATTGAGTCAACTCGTCGCATAAAACACACTTTAACACAGAATAGTTTGGATAGCAAGTGATGGTAATTATTTGTTATCAAACCATTCTTGATAAAAACTTTCAACAATTTTAACGGTTGCTATCGTTAATTCCTTCGTCATTACGGGGCTAGTTAACTTTTTATCTTGTAAACATTGATTCACATGATTGATTTCATAGGTAAATTCACTAGTGAATTGTTCAGACCATTTGACAGTGTTGCCTTGAGCATCTGTATAATAAGCACAATCTGTTTTCCAGAAATTAGGAATAACGATTTGCCCTTTTGTACCACAAATGGTCATTTCACTAGGTATCTTTAAACCAACATTAATAAAAATATTGCCCAGCGTCCCTTCAGCAAATTTCAAAGCTAAATTACATTGACTATCCGTCGCCCCTTGCTGATACGTTGCGGTTCCCGTAACAGTTTGAATCTCTTTCCCTAATACGTATTGTAAGTATTGTAATGGATAACTTCCTGAGCCATGAAGCGCTCCACCACCCGCTTCTCTCGAGTAAAACCAGGGAATATGGTCCACATTGGGATAGGCAGTAACTGACTGAACCCATAAAATCTCTCCCAATCTCCCTTCTTGAATTGTCGCCTTTACTTTTTGGGTAATTGGTAAAAAGACAGACTTCTGAGCTTCCATTAGAAAAACCCCTTGCTCCTGTGCGATTGCGAAGAGTTCTTCTGCTTCAGCAGCATTTAATGTAAATGGTTTTTCCAGTAGGACGGGTTTTCCTTGTGATAACGCAAGCTTAGCTGCTGAGTAATGTCCTTGATTGTAGGTGGGAATATAAATAATATCAATTGTTTCATCCTTACATAACTCTTCATAACTGCCATAAGCCACCGGAATCGCTAATTCTTTAGCCATTTTTTGAGCATTCTCTAAACGCCTTGATGCAATCCCGCGCACTTCAGCTTGCGCGCTTTCTCGAAGCCCTGCTACAAATCTTGGGACAATTTGGGCAGTACTCATAATTCCATAACGAATTTTATCCATGTGATCGCCTCCTCTTTCACTATACGAGAAAAACGAATATTTGGAAACCATTTCAACAAAAAAAAGAAACCGTTTCCCCAAAACGATTTCTTTATATGTAAATTAACGGATACCAACGCTAACTTTTAAAGCTTGATTGACCTGTTCCATCTCTTCACGAGAAAGTTGACAAACCTTGTGTAGCATTCGTTCTTTATCCAATGTTCGAATTTGTTCTAACAAAATAAGTGATGGCGTCCTGCACTCGTTATGGGGAATTTCGATGAGGACTTGCGTTGGTTGCAGCCGCTTGCTTACGTTACGGGTAATCGGTGCAACAATCAACGTTGGACTAAATAAGTTACCTTTGTTATTTTGAATAATCAGGACAGGTCGAATCCCACCTTGTTCAGAACCAACAACTGGTGAGAGATTCGCATAAAAAACCTCACCTCTTTTTATCATTCAGATTCCCTTCCCTCCTTTTCCTTTAAAAAATTATAGCATATTGTTTCTTGCAATATTTTCAACTTTTTAGCTATCCCTTAAAATATTTGATAAAACCACCCTTTAAAAGTCAAAAAAAGCTTAAACAGTCGACTCTGATATAGAGACGGCTATTTAAGCTAACTATTACATTTTTGTTAAAATACTATCCACTTTTGTATTAATTAAATCAATAGCGACGTGGTTTTCGCCACCTTCTGGCACAATGATATCTGCATAACGTTTCGTAGGTTCAATAAATTGGTGATACATGGGCTTGACGACTGTCAAATATTGTTCAATCACAGAATCCAACGTACGGCCACGTTCTTCCATATCACGCTTGATTCGACGAATAATACGGATGTCATCATCTGTATCCACATACACTTTAATATCCATTAAATCCCTTAAGCGGCGATCTTCTAAAATTAAAATCCCTTCAAGAATAATTACTTCTTTCGGTTCTTGGATCACCGTTTCTGTACTTCTTGTATGCGCAACGTAGTCATAAACTGGCTTTTCAATGGCTTGATAGTTTAACAGTTGTTCAACATGTTGAATCAATAAATCTGTATCAAACGCAAAAGGATGATCATAATTGGTATTTAAACGTTCTTCAAAACTCAAATGGCTCTGATCTTTATAATAAGAATCCTGTTCTAACATCATAATTGAATGATCGGGAAAATTATTAAAAATCGCACGGCTAACACTGGTTTTTCCGCTTCCTGATCCGCCAGTAACACCAATGATAATTGGCTGACTATCTTTCATGTATAAACCTCTTTCTTTTCAAAAACTTCATTGTCTTTTACTATTATAATGAAAACTCTGAAGAATGCCAGACCTTTTCCAAGACTTTTCATGTGATTTTTATCTTCTTATGAAAAATCTGCCCACACTTCTTTCAATTACAGTATACTTATCAATAAAAGGAGAATCCTACCTATGATTAAAAAAGTCAAAAAAGAAGCACTTACAACTGCGCATTACGCTCTTCTTTATGAGGCAGATCCCTCAAAAAAAATGGTGGCAGATTACATTACCCGCGGCATTTGCTTTGACTATCAGACTGAAGAACTTCAAGGAATTTTAGTCCTGTTGCCGACTCACCCACGGACATTGGAAATCGTAAACATCGCTGTCTCAGAAGAAAGCCGAGGGCGGGGCATCGGACAAGAGTTATTACATTTTGCCATTGATTTTGCAAAAAAAGAAAAGTATGATTACTTGGAGATTGGGACTGGGAGCACAGGCTTTCAACAACTATATCTCTACCAAAAAGTCGGTTTTCGAATGACACATATTGAACCAGATTTTTTTATCCATCATTATGATGAGCCCATTATGGAAAACGGCTTGCCTTTAAAAGATATGGTTCGCTTACGGTTACATTTAAGTTAAAAAACAACATTTCCTGTACAGGAAATGTTGTTTTTTTAATGCCCAAGAATTGGTAACAACTCATCTAGCTGTTGAATCGTATAATTGGGTTGAATTGTTGGTGTTGCTGGAGCGGAGGTCGGATTGAGCCAAACAGTTTGAATTTTCGCTTGTTGGCCTCCTTGAATATCTGAATGCAAAGAATCGCCAATAATCATTGTTTTTTCTCTACTAAAATTAGGAATCCATTCAAAAACAAAATCAAAATACTCTTTCATCGGTTTTTGATAACCCACTTCTTCTGAAACAAAAATATCTTTAAAATAAGGCATTAATTTCGAATCTTCCAACCGACGATACTGTGTTTTTGCCACTCCGTTTGTCACAATATATAAATCATAATGGGGTGCTAATTTTTCCAAGATACGTTGACTATTGCCAAGCAAGTCATGTCCTTGACTTAAATATTCTCGGTAGTTTTCTCCCATTTTAACGCTATCAACTTCTCGATTAAACGCGTCAAACAATAAACCAAACCGTGTATCAAGGAGAACATCTTTTGTTATTTTTCCTTCTTCAAATGAACGCCATAATCCTTGATTAATTCGGTGGTATGTTGACTCGACTTCAGATGTAAATGGTACATTTTCTTCTTCAAATAAGGCATGGAGCGCCTTCTTTTCAGCCAATTTAAAATCTAACAATGTATCATCAACATCAAAAAGCAATGTTTTCATTTCCGTTCCTCTTCTCTTTTCAAATTACTCGGTAACGCTTTGCTTGTTTGTTGTTTTTCAATAAAAAAATAAGGCAATAGCAATTGTAACTCTTCTCTTGTTAATGAACGATAAGCACCTAAAGGTAATTGCGGATCTAGCCGCAACGGCCCCATAGTTTGACGTTTTAAAGCAGTCACTTTTTTCCCCACAGATAAAAACATTTTTTTCACTTGGTGAAATTTTCCTTCTTGAATAGTCAGGAAAACATGACTCTCCGTTTCAGTCGCTGCAAGAACAGTTATTTTTGCTGGCTTACATTGAATGCCTCCTTGCAAAACAATCCCATCTTTAAATTTAGCACAATCTTCTGCAGAGACCAAACCATTGACTTTCACTTCATAACATTTCGCTACTTCTTTATTTGGCCGAATTAATTGATACCCTAATTGTCCATTATCTGTTAATAGAAGTAACCCTTCCGTATCGCCATCGAGTCTGCCCACTGGATAAAGACCAGGGCGTCTGTCTTGTGGCGCAATCAAATCAATAACTGTTTTTTTAGATGCATCTGAGACAGCGCTAACCACACCTTTTGGCTTATTCAACATATAGTACACATGGGTCTTATGCGAAATTAATTGTCCTTTTACTTTAATCATTTGTAATTGCGCATCGACGTTTTGGCTTTCATTTAATGTCACGATGCCATCCACAGTGACCTGCTTGCCTCTGATTATTCGTTTCACCGTTTTGCGTGATCCAAACTGAAGTTCTTCTAGTAATTTATCTAATCGCATTGTTCCGCTCCATTCTGGTATTAGTATAGTGGAATCCGTTAAAGATGAAAAGTAGAAAAAGGTAATTCCTTGACGTATAAAAATATAAGTGTTACGGTTAATAAGTAAAGTAAATAAAGGTTTCTCAAAAACAGCGTAATGACCTGGGAGAGAACAACGATAACAATGAACCATTCCCATGAGTGTTGCCTGGCAATATTTGTGGGGATTTTTTGATTATTGTTAGCATTTTTCTAGACAAGAACAACTGAAAAAAGAGTTTCTTTTTTCCATTATGTTTTGTTTCTGAGTTTAACCAAATCACTCATTATTTCAAGGAGGAATTAGGTTATGTCAGTACAATTAGAAGTTAAAGAAAGAGCTATCCGTCCACGTTCACTAAGAAATCAGCTACGTCACGAAGGGAAAGTACCTGCCATTGTTTACGGTTACCAAATTGAAAGTACACCAATCTATTTTGAAGAAAAAGACTTATCAAAAATTTTACGCGAACATGGTGCTAACACCGTTATTAAAATGACAGTTGATGGCAAAAACATCAACACATTAATGTCGAAAGCACAGTTAGATACCTTTACTGGTCAAATGCTTCATGTTGAATTCTTATCTGTAAATATGAAAGAAACAACAGAAGTCGAAGCAGAAGTTCAATTAATTGGTGAATCTGCAGGTGTGAAAGCTGGGGGTACCTTAGCTCAAAACTTGTACACTGTTTTAGTGGCAGCCACACCAGACAAATTGCCAGAATCAATTGAAGTAGATATTACAAACTTAGAAATTGGTGATGCTCTTACAATCGCTGATTTACCTGAACACAAAGACTATGAAATTTTAACTGATCCAGAAGAACAACTAGTTGCTATTGTTGAAGCACAAACTGCTCCTGAAGAAGAAGAAGGAACAGCTGCTGAAACGACTGAACCAGAATTAGCCGAATAAAGAGTACACTTTTGTTCAGCTGATTCTCTTAAGTTTTAGAAATGGGATGTACGTTGAAACAACGTACGTCCCATTTTCTTTTTACTGCATGTCGTGATTTCTTCACATAAATGATGACACCTGCAAAGCTAGGAAGCTACAGAGGAATATTAAATTTTTGCTAATCTACGCAATATTTTCAAACGAAACAATTTCTTTTTTTTAAATTTGCAGTATACTAAAAGTAAGTAAACAAAAAGGAGGTCATCCATATGTTTGAACGTTTTGATAGTGACCGTAGCCGCTATGCTTCATTAGGTGTTGTTTCCAGCTTACCTAGTGGCTTAATTGATAGTATTTGGTTGATTATTGACTTAAATCTAAAAGGGGTTATCCCTTTAAACGATTTACTTCACTTTGATTTGTTGAACAATAATGGCAAAGTGACTGTCCATTTTTCTCAGGAAAATAGTTCAGTAGAAATGGCAATCGACTTACCATTTAGTTATTCTACGGCATATCCGTCGCGAATTTTTGCTTTTGATGATGGCCATCGTGAAACGATTTTATTACCTGCAGAAATGTTAGAATCTTAAATAATTTCAACAAAGTAGCCTCAAATTCCGATTAAAACTGGAATTTGAGGCTACTTTAATTTCTTTTAGTTATTCTACAATAATTTGTTTACTACTTCCTGCAGCATTTTCAAAATTAATAGTAAAGGTTTCTGTTGCATCATCATAAGTGATTCCGTCACTTTGACTAATTACTCTGCTGTAATCTTTTGGTATTTTTAAAGTCAGTGTCTTAGTTGTTTGTGTGGGATCAGAGAAAGTATACGTTTTTTGGTGTTGTTGTGTCTTTCTCATTAAAGAAATAGCTTTATTTGAGGTAATCCCTGCTATTGTACCGCCAGTTTCTGACCAAATGTTAACCCCAAGATAGCCTTCTTCTTCTTGCTTAACTGCTTGAATTTCTTCTGTATTTGAGAGAACTTCTACTGTTTTTTTGGCAGCATATGTTTTTAAATCAGTTTCATCGATTCCTGGTAAAACTACATAAGCATAATGCTCGTTCGTTGGGTGTTGACCATGTTGAATCGTAAATGTTCGATAATCACCTACATATTCTTTATCACTTGGAAATGCTTCATTAATTGCTTTATAGGTTCCTTTTCTAGTTTCACTTTTAACATTTACCGTTGTTTCTTCTGGAAAATAATAACCCATATTAGCATTGGAATGATCCGACTTTAGTAATAACCATTGTTTTTTACTCGTTTCATTTTTCTCATGAATCTCCCCAATATTTGATAGCACTTGATACTGATACGCATCATTTAACAAACGATTATCAACAACTGTCTCAATCGAAGCCTCTGTATCCCCTTTAATTCCTGCGCCTAATGCGATAATTTGCCCATTTAATACAAACCAAGATTTTTTAGCTTGTAGGTTCATAGGTAAAAGTTTCCCATTATTTTTGGTCCCGTCTTTATTAAGAGCCATCCCTACTACTGCCTGATTTTCTGATGTTACTCCACCAACCCATTGCTCTTTCGATGTGATTGTTGTAAATGCTGAAACTTCATCTGCCAAAGAAATGGTATCTACAGTTGTTCCTGGTAGTCGATAGGGATCTACAGTTGGCCAATAGCTGGAATTAAATTGAACCTCGTCATCATTATATACGTACATCATTCCGTCACCAGTGTGCCAGCCACGTTTATTTTCTTTATTCCCTGCTTCAAAAGATGCAGTGCGCTTTGAATACAAGCCTAGCCCAAACATATAACTAGGTGTGCGTTGGACAAATCGATCCATCGAAGCATAAAGTTTCGTGCCTGTAAAAGGAAGTTGCCCTCCCGTAATTTCTGGATTAGTTAAAAGTTGCATAGTCATCTGTAAATCATTAAAATCACGAGCATTTGTCAAATAATAATCTGGGTTCTCCTTCATCCAATATTTAACGGCTTCTTGAAATTTCTTTTGATAATTATTAGGAGCAAATTTAGCCACAATTAATAAATTATACATGGTAGTTGAGCCATAGCCTGTTTTTCCAACTGCTGGGGCTCTTGAGATGGAACGGCCATTCACAGTTGGTAGCATTTCACCTTTATAAATCAAAGGAAGAAAGGCACGATCAACATTTTCAACAAATTCTGTCACAAGAGTTGCATCCATTTGAAAAGATGAATCTGCTGTAATGGCCAAAATTTGTCCAATCCCTTTCACCAAAACATTGCCATACGAACCTGTATAAGGAATGTTATTGTGCTGGATAAAAGAACCATCTTGGTAAAAACCATCACCTTTTGTGACTAATTTAAATACATCGACGATACTACTGGATGCTTGGTTAATTTTCCCGCTATCCTTTTGTAAAATTCCTAACCCCAAAACAGTTAAAGCTAAGTCCGTTCGGTTCGCTCCTGATGTCACAAAATTTGGGATAAAAGCTAAATCCACAAACGTTCCTTGTGGTTTTGTATACAACTGTTTAAACGGATCTGGGACATAACTGCTCAGCGCATTTGTATAGATTTGTTGCTTTTCTGGAGAAACTTTATCCTCTAAAATCATTAGAATATTAAGAAACTTCTGTGGCACACCAATTTGCCAGTCCCACCAATTTCCATGGTACTTTTTCCCATCATATCCTTTTTGCGTTACCATAAAATCTAAGCCATCAATAATGGTTGCTGCCAATTTGTCATCTTGGTAAAGCGTACTCCCCTTCGTTCCATAGGCTAACGCTAATTTTTGCAATTTGGTAAATTGAGTCGTTAAATCAGCCGATGGCGTATTGCCAGGCTCTAGTGGCCATAAATAGCTGCGGTTCGGCTCTTTATTCATCGTTTGATCGAGTTCTGTTGCTTCATTGAAGATTTTTTGGACATAGTCTACAAGCGCTTGGTTAGTTGAATCATATTCTTTTGAAACAAGCTGATTTCGCCATTTTTCTTTTAATTCTCGGTATTCTGCAGATGAATCGATAACAGGAATGCTACCAACGGAGCCACTTTTCATAGAAATGATATTCAGCTTTGATAGATTACCAAATAGTCTAATTCCTACAGCTCCCATCCAGTCATCATTAATGGACGTACCATCAGGATAATGAACCTCTTCATTTTCATAAAATAATTGATCATTCAGGAATGTCTGAATTTTTTTCCCGTCATAGCGAACCAGCAGTTTATATTGTTGGCCACTTAGTAATGTTGGTCCCGGAATATTAGTTAGCCATTTACCGCCTGGTTGTCCTAATTGCCAGCGGCCGTCACGATTATAAGCAAAAGATTGCCATTGACTCGTCTTTTGTTTATCTCCGCGAAAAACCAATCCGAAGTTACTTTGCCCTTCATATAAAAAGGTTAGTTCAAGATCTCCTGAAGATTGTTCACGTGCATCAAGATTGATAGAGACAGATTCTAGGTTTGTCCCTTGCTTCGTGTTTGCGATCCATAAACCAGCAGAATCATTCTTTTTTTCTGCTGTTCCCACCAAATCTTGCCAATGCCCAACTTGATTGGGGAAATCTGAAATGTAAGAGGGTTGCTCAATCGTTTGGCTCGCTTCGTTTTCTTCTGCAAAAGTAAGAGTGGTTCCCATAAATCCACTCGTCAAAGCAGTAAACAGTCCGACCAGCATTACCCATATTTTCCTGTTTTTCATTCTTTCTCCTCCTAAAAAATTAACGTAAAACGCTTACATCCAAATTAGAGAAAAAGAGTGAAGAAAAATACTTTCTACACTCTCCGACTCTCTGAAAATCACTTAATATACTTTTTACGCCAAAATACCAAAGGCACTCAAAACAATCGATAAAATTAAAATAATCCAAATCACTCGTGTGGAATTTAATTTCTTTTGACCTAACATCCAATAAGTCAAAAGAACAAGTAAGATTGGAACTAAGGAAGGCAGAATCGCATCTAACGTATCTTGAATAACTAATTCGACCCCGTTCTTTTTATAAACAAAAGGAACTGTCGCCTTGATAACTGAAGGAATTAAGGCACCAATCACAGTCACACCAAGAACAGTTGCTGCATTCGTAAAGGCAGATAACTTGTCTTTTAAGGTCGTCACTAGTTTGACCCCTTGCTTATAACCAAGTGGTAAGAGCGCGGCCCGACCAAACAATAGTGCAATATTTGCAATAATCCAAATAACACAGCCCACCACCGAACCATTTTGAGCCAGTGTCCCTGCAACAGAGCCGAAAATCGTCCCCCAAATAACGTGGAATAAAGAGTCCCCAACGCCTGCCAAAGAACCCATCAGAGCTGTTTTTAGCGCAATAATTGTTTCTTTCGCTTTATAGCCATCTTGCTCTTCAATCGCAACATCAATCCCCATAATTAAATTCCCAAAAATAGCATTGGTGTTAAAAAATTGATTGTGTGTGCGCATCATATCTTGAAATTGTGCTTCATCATGACCATAGAATTTTTTTAAAACAGGTAAGATGCCGTATAAATATCCTGAACTCATCATACGTTCATAGTTCCAGTTTAATTGGCTTCCTAAAATATAACGCCAGCTAATTGCATTTAATTCTTTTTTTGTCAGTTTATGCTTACTCATCGCCGTCATATCCTCCTTCAAAATCACCATTTCCTGTTGTTGCTTGTGTCGTGCTTTTTGCCCCATCACGTTTAAATACAAGCATCGCTGCTACCATCCCAACTATCGAAACACCTAACATTGGAACTTTTAAATAAGCCGCTAAGAAAAAGCCTAATAGTAAATAGGGGATATATTGCTTCGTTGGCAAGTAACGTAATAAAATCCCTACACCGACAACAGGTAATACTCCTCCAGCTGTTTTTAAGCCCGTCATTAGCCATTCTGGCATGTTATCGGTAATCGTTGTTACTACAGCATCCCCCGCTAATAACATTAATAAAATCGGAATGGCACGAGACAGTCCCCACAGAACAGAACCAGATAAAACTAAGCGTGGAATCCGTTTTACTTGCATCTTATCAATCGCTTTATCGACACTATGAAGTAAAAAGACATTACAAAAACGGGCGACTACATCTAGTTGCAACATCAACAGAGAAACAGGAACAGCTAAACCAATGCCATACTCCGCTCCTTTTCCAGAGATTACAGCGAAAGCGGTTCCTAAAACAGCCCCTGTGAAATAATCAGGTACCGATGCTCCACCAAAAGCAGCAATTCCTAAACGCATTAATTGAAGAGTGCCGCCAACCATTAAACCAGTTTTTAAATCTCCCATAATCATTCCAGAAATCATTCCAGCAATAGCTGGTTGCGTCAACGTATTTGAAATAAGTGAGTCATTAATAGCAATAAACGCATAAATAGTAATTAAAATAATTTGATACGCTGCTAAATGCATTGAAATTTCCTCCTAAATTTAAAAATATTCTTTCTTAGTCTGACAGTTTTAGCCGCGTAATTTTTTCATAAAATCAACGACTGGATCGTTTGGAACTAATTGGGCTGTCACAGTGACGCCTTTTGAAGCGATTGTTTCAAAAATTTGTTCTTCTTCTGGTAAAACTTGAATACTTTTTGTTACTTCGCGTGCTCCTTCTTTGTAACTCATATTCCCAACATTTACAGTTTTGATAGGTCCTTGCGCTTCGATAAAGCGGAGCACATCTTTCGGATTTTTAAATAATAAAAATAAACGCTGTTTACCATATTTTCCTGATTGAATATTTTTAGCGGCAGCCTCTACTCCAAGAACAGATAAACGCATCGAAGAAGGCGCTGCCATTCTCAAAGATGATTTTTGTAAAGGATCTGTAGCCGCCTCATCATTGGCTACAATTATTCGCTGTGTACTAAGACTTGTCGACCAAATTCCCGCTACTTGTCCATGAATTAACCGTTCATCAATCCGTGTGTTTACAATATTTTCTTTTCCAGCATATTGACTATAGTTACTTAACTCTTTTTCTTTGCTGGCTTCTGAAATCTCTTGTTCTGCTTGATTCATCCCAGCTTTTACATCAACAATATTTTCTTGTGCTAAACAAACTAATTCTTTAATCGAAGCCTGTTGATTAACCACTGCTTCAATCACAACAGAGAGCGTCATCCCTGCAATAATTTCCACTCCGTCAACGTTCAAATAATTCTTAGTTGCCACGTTACATGGCGTTCCTCCTAGTAAATCAGCAATAATCAGTGTCGTACCGTTAAGGGCTTTCATTTTTTCATTTAGCTCTTTCTCAAATTGAAGATTGTCGCTATCTGGTCGTAATGAGACTGTATGCACGTGTTCTTGCCGACCAACGATCATTTCTAAGCTAACTTTGACGCCTTCAGCCATGCTACCATGACTAATTAGTACAATGTTTTCCACGAATTTCCCTCCCTAGATGTAGGTGACCCTACTTAACATGTTATGTTCTCTACGAACTTACTATAACACATACTAAGTTATCCGTAAACCTAATATCTTAATATATTGAATTTATTTTTTTGAATTCTTTAAATAAAAATTGTCTTTCCTCTTTTTCAAAGTGTTTGCTAAAGGCTAGTTAACATGTTATGCTTAATTCATTCGATTACTAGAATGGAGGCAATCGCATGTTACCTAAATATGAACAAATTAAACAAGACCTTTTACGTGAAATAAAAAATCATACCTTTATTCCTGGTGATAAATTTTATTCTGAAGCCGATATTAAACGAAAATATGCTGTTAGTTCTATCACAGCTGTCAAAGCACTGAATGAGCTGACCAGTGCAGGTTACTTGTATCGTATCCAAGGAAAAGGGACCTTTGTTTCGAAATCAAAAGTTTCTCAAAATGTAAAATTTTCTGATATCGAGTTGCATTCTTTAGACTCTGAAAAAGTTAAAGTCCTTTCAATTGAAGAAGATAATCAAGCCGAAATTTTAAAGGAATTAGGCTTACCAGCTAACGCTTCTTATTATAGAATCAAGCGTGTACGCTATTCTGAAGATACACCCTTTCTCGTACATATCACACATCTTCCCAAAAAGCTTGTTAAAGAGCCGCTCTCAAAGGACCTCACAGCTTATGCAAGTGTGTATGAACGAGTCCGTAAAGATTTTTCAGTAGACCTCTTCTCGTTGGCTTCTGTAGAAACAAATGAAATTGTCTTTCCCGAAGATGCTGAGTTATTGAACTTACTTCAATTAAGTTTTCGTGAACCCGCTGTTAAACAAGTTAAACATTCCTATCTCGCAGATGGTAGTGTTGCTGAATATATTATTAGTTATAAACATTGGAAATATTTCAAAACCAAAATAGAAGTAGAAGCCGAATAAATTTCAGCTTCTACTTCTATTTTTTTAATCTATGATTACTTGATTCGTAAATTTCAAGTACTCAATGTCAATTCCCTCTGTTTCAAAAATTACTACTTCATTTTGTCCTTGCTGTAAAAATTCTTTGGGACAATACAGCGAATGAATGGGTCCTATTTCCCAATAACGACCTAGATGATGACCATTGACCACAACGAATCCTTTGCCGTAGCCTCGACAGTCAATATACGTGTCTGCTAGCTGTTCTAATTCAAATGTTACTTGATAAAATGAAGGCTGCAATGGATTTTTTCCAGCTGTGTAATCAATCTTGGCTAATTGCTCTTGTGAAAAAGTTAAGGGATAGTGTTGATAGCCTTGGTGAAAATGAATGTCTTGCATCACTCCACCTCGAATTCCTTTACTTTGTGTCGGATTATTTAATTTAAAGCCATAATTAACGCGACCTAAATTTTCCACTAAGATATCTAACGCAAGTGTGTCTTTTTCAGTTTGCCCTGAAATCAGTAGCTCTTCTCCCACTGTCTCTTGATATTGGGTAGCAGCTAAATCTCCATCTACATAAATGTGTAAACGATCACTGGCCTCGACCACTTTTAGTTTATTTTCATGATGATAATTTTTTAAATCAAACGAATAAAGCAAGTAGCCATAGCCTGAGCCAGCTTCTTCCATACTTAATGGATACGCGGTGGTCTTCGGTGTCATCATTTGATCTTTTACTGCGAATAAGGATACGCTAGCAGTTACTGGAAAGCTTCCTAAATTCCCCAGTTTTTTCGTGCGTGGTTGTGCTTGCCAAACTTCTGGACATACTTCTTTAATTGCTTTTTGAACGGCATAATATTTTTCTGTTGGTTCTCCTGCTTCTGTTAATAAAGCATCATAATCATAGCTAGTGACTTGAGGTAAATCTTTTGCACCTCGCGCCGAACACCCGTTATAAAAGCCGAAATTTGTTCCTCCATGAAACATATAGAGATTTAAAGAACCCACTGTCAGCATATCTTTTACTTCCTTCGCCAAGTCGGTACCTTCTCGCTGAATCACTGGTTCGCCCCAACGATTGAACCACCCATCCCAGTATTCCATGCACATCAACGGCCATTTTTTACCATGACGAGTCATAAATTTTTTCAAAACGGCAGCATTTTCTTTCGAATGACTACCAAAATTTCCTGTCACAAAAACATCCTCTTCAATTAACGTCCCCGCATCCAAAACCTCTTCCCAAGCGCCATCAGATGTAAAAAGAGGAACCTCAATCCCCAGTTCTTCCATTATCTGCCTGGTTTGTCGCAAGTACGCTTTCTCCATGCCATAGGACCCATATTCATTTTCAACCTGCATCATGATCACTGGTCCACCTTGTGTTATCTGCAGCGGTGCTAGTTTAGGCAATAATACTTGAAAATAGTTACGAACTTTAGTCATAAAAATAGGATCTGTCGAACGTAATCGTACGCCTTTTTCTTTCAAAAGCCATGCTGGTAAGCCACCAAACTCCCATTCTGCACAAATATAAGCCGAAGGACGCAGAATAACTAGTAAATTCAGTTTTTCTGCCAAGCGGACAAATGCTTCAATGTTTTTCATTCCTTCAAAATCGTATACGCCTTCTTCTGGTTCATGAATATTCCAAGGAATGTAGGTTTCTACTGTATTAGCTCCTAAAGCTTTCAGATTATAGAGGCTATATTCCCATTGTCTAGGTGTCATTCGAAAGTAATGAATCGCCCCGCTAATAATTTTTATTGGTTGTCCATTTAATAAAAAGTCTTCTTTAATCTCAAACGTTTGCATCATTTTTCCCCTTTACCAGTATCTTTGCCATGATGGTTTTGCTAAACGTATTAAGGCTTCCATGTAAAAATAATCGCCCCATAAGTTGGGTTCATCAATCCCTTTTCCTTCTGCATGTGCGTAAACACCATGGAGTAGCAGTCCTTCATTTTCGGAATCATTTTTCGTACGATAATATTCTCCTAATTGATAAATCATTCCTTTGGCAAGCTCTTTTGCTTGAGGAAAAGCCTGTAGTTTGTCTGCTTCCAATAAACCACATGTCGCAATTGCCAGTGCCGAGCTATCTTTGTCAGATGGCATTTGGTCATTAAAATCAAAATCCCAATAGGGAATTAAATCTGCTGGCAAATGAGCTAGAAAAACCTCCACTATTTGTGGATACATTTCTGGAAATGGTTGGGAATGGAGAAATGTTTCGTTTAGGGGAATCCCTAAAATTGCCCAACTTTGGCCTCGTGCCCAAATGGAAGTATCACTATGTCCTTGATGCGTAGCTCCATGTTTTGGTTTGCCTGTTTCTGGATCAAAATAATAGGTATGATAAGTTGTCGCATCGGATTTAATCACCGTTTTCATTAACGTATGATAGTGACGTGAGGCAATTTCCTCATAAACCCTATTTCCAGATAATTTAGTTGCTTCAAATAAAAGCGGTAAATTCATTAATGAGTCGATAATTAATCGATATTCTTTGGGATCACCATAATGGCCCCACGCTTGGATGAAGGAGCCATTTTCTTGGAATCGTGCTGACAATACTTCAGCGGCAGCTAGCACTTCTTGTTTACAGCGCTCATCACCGGTAATTTTATACCCAGCACCCGCCGATAGACTATATAAAAAACCAATGTCATGGTGGTCCAAAACAAAATGCTCCTCTAATCGTTGTTGAAAGCTGTCAATATTTTCCATTGCCAGTAAACGAAATTTTTCTTGGTGAGACCACTCATATGCCAGCCAAAGCATGCCTGTCCAAAAGCCATTGGTCCAATCATCGTTAGCTTTGAGACGATATCGACCATTCGTAGCACAAGCTGAAGGAAACTGTGTTCCGAAACGCTGCATATTTTTAGCAATTTTTGAAACGCATTCATTTAATTGCGTTTGAATCCATTCATCTGTGACATTTTCTCCTAGAGAGATCAGTCTTTGTTTATTTTCTTGACTACACATCTCCATCACTCCTTAACTTGTTAACATATTAACTTATTGTATTATAACGTAAAAGAAAATAAAAAGCGACCTTTCTTGATTATTTATCTTAAAAACAAGAGCGTGGGACAAAAATCACTTTGGATTTTTGCTCCACGCTCAAAAACTGATAAACGGCGGGAAAAGAACCAACTCCTTCGGAAATAAGCCGAAATTCTCCAAAAATCAAAGATCAATTTTCGGAAATTTCTTCTTATTTCTCGGAGCTAAACGGTTCTGTCCCGACCTCTTGTTATTTATTCCGACCGAATACTTCAATTTGGGTCAACGCTGGAAATGGAGAAGAGTCCAGCGCTTTTCGTAAGCATTTTAATGTCAAAGTTTGTGTTGTTTTCATTGGGAACTTTATTTCTTGAAAACAGGCGGTATTCGTTGTGGCAACTACTCGTTCCTCTCCATCTGAAAAAGCTAAAGTGACTTCCTCCCAATAGCTATCATGTGGGTAATCCGCCCGAAATAGCAAGCGGATCCAGTCCGTTTCTACAGGCCTGCCAAAGTCAATCGTTAACTGTGCCTCCTTTTGTTGGTTAATTCCCCAAGAAGCAAATGGATACGAGCCATGAGAAAGGTTACCAAACTTAGAATCAATAGCATTTTTCGCAAAGAAAACAGCATCGTCTCTCGTTTCAACGTTTGCATACGCATGGGGATAGGCTCCTGAATATTCTTTTTGGTCATGTGTATTCATAGAAAGATTTTGATAATTGTCTTTTTCAAACGTGTGCGCTTGTCGAACCATTATTTGGTGCCTTGCTGAATGAAAGGCCGTATCAACAAAAGCTTTTCGAGCAGATTCTTCTAATGGAATTTGATATTCCCAAACTTTTTCTTTCAAATAAATCAATGAAGGAGCCAAAGTTTCATCTAATTGAACCATCAAATAAGGGGTAGCCCCTGTATAAGTCACTACAATTTTATCGCCAACTTGATAAAGGTACTGTTTAATTGCTAATACCGCTAACGTGTCTCCCTCCGCCATGAATGGCGCTTCTGGCTTCTCGTGATCGATTCGGCCAGTAATAATCTGATTGTCTTTATTTTTCAATTCGATTTTTATCATTTTTTATTCCTCCCTTGTCACACCGCCTACCAAACAAATCAGGCGATGCGTTCCTATTGGTAGCTCTTTTTGCAAATAAGGTAAACTTGTTCTTGGGAAAAACAACGATGTATTGGGTTCAGGTTGAAGAATACCTGCGTGGTCATACCCTTCAATTGCAACTATTTGCGAACCCAATTCTCCTGAATCGACTCTAGCCCACTCTTTACCAAGTTCTTTTTCTGAAAATTTTCCAAGTAACGGTAGACTGAATCCTCCTTCGCGCACTTTTAATGGAACCGATGTCACTATTTCATGTACTCTAACATGCCATTCTCCAAAAGGATAAATGGTTGTTTCAATTTCTACTTCTTGAAAAGGTAGCCATTTATAATAAACTTGCTCCTCTGTTAAATAAAAATCATGAACTTTCCCTTTAACACGAAAATATTCACCATCACGAGAAACAGCCAGTACGTTATCAAAAGCCCCCTCCTCATAACACGTTTCAGCTTTGGGAACGCTAAAACCAAAGCGGCTAGAATAGACAAATTTACTATATTTAGCCGCAGCATGCGCTTGATTTTCAAGCCATAGTCCTGCAGGATAGCCGAGGACATGCGTTTTCATTTTAGGATGGATTAATAACATGTTTCCCTTTTCTATCAAACGCTTTTCTTCTCGTTTTATCGCCAGCGGTTCAGCACGCCAAAACGGATGGTCTTGATCCACTGCGAGCAACAAAAATGTTTTAAAAGCCCAATACGGAGAGCCTGGTGCATTATAACCTTCTGCCATTACTAAATTTTCGTAATGATAGCCAATGGACAACCGACCATCATAAGTGAAAATAGTCTGTTGCATCCAACAGTGTAAATGTTTTGCTAACAGCGTTTTTATTTGTCCCCAAGGTAACGCCTCTACTTCTGCAAATATCAAAGCTGCGAAAAACGCTCCTTGAGCAAACCGATACGTTTGACTACGTCCGTAAGGTAACGCTTCGCCCTCCTCATCAAAATAGTACAGATAGTCCTGCGCGAACATAACGGCTCGTTCTGTAAAACGTTTCGCACGAACAGGATCTCTTTCTCGCATAAATTTGACATAAATCAAACTATAATAATGAAAAGCAAACGAAATATAATAATCTCTTTGCGTAGTTTTACCATCCATATACCAACCATCACCTAAATACATGCGTTCAATCAACGCCAATTCTTCCTCTAGTTCCGTTTGGTTAATCACTTGTCCACATCCCTCGAGTGCTAAACGAATGAGCACTTTGAAAAACGTCCAATTATTTTTAGGAATTTTACAACCAAGTGCCTTATTTAACCAAACCATGATATTTTCTTGCTGTTTCTCAGAAAAACAGGACCAAAAATATGTCTTATGAAGCAATAAAGTTAAAGATAATGCTGCTGCTTCCACAATATATTGATCATAATCAACAATATCGCCCCAATAGTCTGGGGATGACGGATCAGTTCCTGCGATTAATTTTTCCACATAAGCATCTCTTAAAACATCATCTTTACAAGTAACCCAATACGGTCCAATTCCCCATAATGGTCGAATGAGCGCTTCCATTTCAGCATGTTGCTGATCATAGACAGCACCACTGGACCCAAAATTTACGCCAGGTTTTTCTGATGTTAAAATAGCCGTTTTTAAAGGTGTCATGATTGTTTCAAAAGCTTCCAAATATGCTTCTCTGGTCAAAAAAAGATTACTTTTTAACGATTCCATGCTTTTCGCCCCCATTAGTTTAATTCAAAGAATAACAAGGGCACTTATTTTTTTCAACTATCGTTTAATGAATAAAACGGCGTATTATGAGAGCAGCATTTCACCTTCCCCAAACTTAACATATTAATTTTTTCTTTATTTTTGTTGAACCTTGAGCTATTCACTTTATCCAACAAAACTTCCATTATCAAAAATGAATAATAAATGAAAAATAAGCAGTCTAACGCAGGAAATTCTCATAATAAATATTTTAAAAAAAAAGAGTCTATGACAAAAATCCAAAGAGATTTTTGTCATAGACTTAAAATATGAGAGAAAAGACATCAAAAGTAATGGTTTGATCAACCTTCACAAGTTTTATGATGCTTTTCAAGATATCATTTTGATACAATTTTACGCCTTGCGGTTTACAATAAAAGAGTAAATAGCGATACAGATAATCGCTCCTAGCAACGCTGAGATAATCGGAAAACCGCCGATGACTGGTCCTAAAGAAGGCAACAAGAGTGATGCTACCCAACTCCCTAAAAAGCCCACGATAATATTTCCAATAATGCCACCTGGCACGTCTTTTCCTAAAATTGCGCCAGCAATTGCGCCAATAATTCCTCCGACAATTAATGCCCATAGAAAGCTAAACATTTGAAAAACCTACCTTTCATAGTTGATTTTTTTAGTTAATTTTCCTACTTTAAGGATAAAACAGAAAGCAGACTTTTTCAAAAGATAGGACTTTTCAGAAGTCAATTTATTCTTCTACATAAGCTAAACGATAGGATACTGTGCGACCAAAAGAAAATACTTGCAAACCTTGTAAGCGATCTGATTTCAAGTAACCAATGGCTCCTTGGAATAAGGGTAAAACACCGGCATCTTTTTCAATTAATGTTTTTTCTAAACTTAGTAATTCATTCCAGCGTTTTTCAGGTTCATTGGCGTAATCTTTTCTAACTTTTTGGAGACCCGCATCATACGCCGAATCGTTATAACCAGAAGTATTTAAGCCACTTTTCGAGTCATAAAATTCTAAAAAATTAATGGGATCAGCATAGTCAGGTGTCCATGTTCCAAAGGCTAAATCGTAATTACCTGCTGTTTGTAAATCCAAACGATTTTGCAAAGGCAATGATTTTAATTTGATTGTTAAACCTGGTAAATTTTGTTGCAATTGCCCTTGAACAAATTCAATGGTTTTCTTGGCAATCGCTGAGTCCGCTGAGATTAGTTCCAATTCAATTTTATCTTTGCCCAACTCTTCTTTCGCTTTGGTCCAGTTAGCTTGGGCTTCTTTAATATTATATGGTAATAAATCACCATTTTCTTTGCGGAAATCTTCACCTGTATCTGGATTTTTTGCAAAATTAGCTGGTACAAAACCATTTAAAGCTGTCGAGCCATCTCCTAAAATTTCTTTTGCAAAAGTTTCTTTATCAATCGCTTGTAAAAAAGCTTTTCGAACATGTTCGTTGCCGGTGATTTCACGGCGATGATTGGGGCTTAAATAACCCACCATGGCTTTAGGTACAAAATGCGCTTGTTTTGACTCTTTATACTGAAGTGCATAAGTATCTGCTAAAACAGTGTAATCTAAGTCGCCATTATCAAAAAGATTGGCTCCTGTGCCAATTTCTTTCACTACTTGAACATCAATTTCATTCAATTTTACGTGTTCTTTATCCCAATAATGATCATTCTTCTTCAATTTCCAAGTTTCGGAATTGCCATCCCAACCTGAAATTACAAATGGTCCATTGCCAACAAAATTATCTGCAGAAGTCCCATAGGCAGTACCTTTTTCTTTGGCAAAGGCTTCATTTTTAGGCATAAAAGGTGTTCCAACTAAGACTTGGGCTAAATAAGGAATTGGATTTTCCAATGTTAGTTCTAGTGTCTGGTCATCGATTGCTTTGACACCAAATTCTTCCATCGTGGCTTGTCCTTCCCGCACCGCACGCCCATTTTTAAAAATATCCATTTGATTACTGCTACTTGAACCGTATGCTGGATCGACCACGTTTCTAAACGCAACTACAAAATCCCCTGCTTTAACTGGATCCCCGTTTGTCCATTTTGCCTCTCGTAACTTGAATGTATAGACTAACCCGTCTTCACTAACTTGTGGCTCTGCTTTCGCCATAGCTAGCTCAGGATCTCCGTTTTTATCTTGTCGATACAAGCCTTCAACTACTTGACCAATCATATCGGAACTATAGACATCTGTATAATGAGCGCTGTCTAATGTCGAGAGTTCACCACCAGATGCGACGTTAATTTTCTGTGTAGCTGCTTCATTCGAGGTCGTTTTCGAACCGCCACTTCCACATGCTGCTAAAACCAAGCCTAGTGCAACAAGTCCGATTAACCACTTTTTCTGTTTCATACCAAAACTCCTCCTTCTGTTCAAACAACTTACCTACATTTTACATGATTTTCCATACATTTGTCCTTTTTCAGCACTTACTTTTTGAAAGAAAAATATTTTTTTAAGAATAAGAGTTGACAGATATTTTTTCTGGTGGTACAGTATTGAAAAACAGAGAACAGAAGAGTAACTGTTTCCTTTAGTGAAGAGAGTCTTTGGTTGGTGGAAAAAGACGTAAAGAAACAGTGAACCACATCTGGGAGTTGACTTTTTGAACCCTTAGTAGGAAAGTCCGGGACCACTCGTTAACAGGCGAAGTTATGAACTTCATAAGGTTCGTGTTGCGAAACACGAATAAACTAAGGTGGAACCACGATAATTGATTATTCGTCCTTTGGCTAGTCAGCCAAAGGACTTTTTTGTTTTTTAGATGCGCTTTTCAAACTGAGAGAATGCCTTAACCGCTCCTGTCTGTTGTCCCCTTTTCTATGTGCTCAATGGGATACGCTAGAAAAGCAACAGGTTTTCTGTTCCGTTCGAACAATTTCATACTTACAATCAAGGCTTAGGACATAGTAATTTAGCTCTTCCTTTACAGAGACTTTTTCATTGGCTGAAAGAAAAAGATGGATTCTTCTTTACTCACACCTAAAAGATGTTTTTCTGAATCCTTTAGTAAGAAAAACCGGTGACTCTATCGTTAACAGAGAGTAGTTGTCAACGCAACTACATAAGGCTTATCTTGTGAAAGATAAGTAAATTGAGGTGGCACCACGAATGCGATTCGTCCTCTTGGCTCACAGCCAAGAGGCTTTTTTGTTTTTTAATAAAAATTGTTGGAGGAAAAAATGATGGATTATATTTTAGAAATTTTACCTGCTTTAGTTAGCGGAGCTGGCATGACACTGAAAGTCTTTTTCTTTACGCTCCTTGGCTCGATTCCACTGGGGATTATCATTGCCTTTATTTTACAAAGTTCGTTTAAACCTTTACGTTACTTAATTAACCTCTACATTTGGTTAATGCGCGGCACTCCGCTATTGTTACAATTAATTTTTGTTTTTTACGGCTTACCATTAATTGGTATTGTCTTTGAACGTTACGATGCGGCCTTATTCGCATTTATTTTAAATTATGCTGCGTACTTTGCTGAAATTTTCCGCGGGGGGATTCAAGCAATTCCCCAAGGTCAATATGAAGCTGCTAAGGTTTTACGTTTAACACGTTTTCAAACAGTCACTCGGATTATTTTGCCACAAGTTGTTAAAATCGTGCTGCCTTCCGTAGGAAATGAAATTATCAATTTGGTCAAGGATACTTCTCTTATTTATGTTCTTGGCTTAGGCGATCTTTTACGTGCTGGTAAAATTGCGATGAGCCGCGATGTTACATTAGTGCCATTAGCTTTAGTGGGAGTGATTTATTTACTCTTTACGGCAATTTTGACTGTTGCTTCTAAGAAAATTGAAAAATTCTATCAATATTATAAATAGGAGGACTCTACCATGTTAACTATTAAAAATTTAACCAAACATTTTGACAACCGGACCATTATTGATCACTTAAATTTAGAAATTCCAGATGGTAAAATTTTAACGATTGTTGGTCCTTCAGGCGGCGGAAAAACCACTTTACTTCGTTGTTTGGCTGGTTTAGAAACCATTGATTCTGGTGAGCTTTTGTTGGATGGTGTTCCTTTCAATCCTGCTGAAATGGACAATGCCGATCAAGTGGTTGGGGTCGTTTTCCAGGATTTCCAACTTTTCCCTCACTTATCAGTTTTAGAAAATATTACCTTAGCACCTACATTAGTACTAAAAGAAGAAAAAGCAAAAAGTCAGCAAGAAGCTTTAGAATTACTGGAAAAATTGGGCTTGGCTGGTAAAGAAAAACTCTATCCATATCAACTTTCTGGTGGACAAAAACAACGAGTTGCACTTGCTCGTGCCTTAGCAATGAAGCCAAAAGTTCTTGGGTACGATGAACCAACGAGCGCGCTAGATCCAGCTTTACGCCAACAAGTGGAAGAAGTTATTTTAGATTTACGGAAACAAGGCATGACACAGATTGTCGTGACCCACGATATGGCTTTCGCTGAAAAAATTGCAGACAACCTTTTGACGGTTGCCCCCGTCCAATAGAAAGGAGTTTATGATGAAAAAGAAATATTCTTTAGCCTTGCTGGTTATCTGTTGTAGTTTACTCCTATTTGCAGGTTGTGGTAAAAGAAAAAGCAACGAAGATCAATGGACACGGATTAACGAAGAAAAACGGATTATTATTGGCTTAGATGACTCCTTTGTGCCCATGGGTTTTCAAGATAAATCAGGCAAAATTGTCGGCTTTGATGTCGACTTAGCCAAAGCGGTTTTTAAACTTTATGGCATTTCCGTTGACTTCCAACCGATTGATTGGTCTATGAAAGAAACAGAATTACAAAATCAAACCATTGATCTTATTTGGAATGGCTACACTAAAACGAGCGAGCGGGCCGAAAAAGTTCAATTCACACAACCTTACATGACGAACGATCAAGTACTTGTTTCTTTAAAAGAAAAAAACATTGCAACAGCGAGCGACATGCAAGGCAAAATTTTAGGGGTTCAAAACGGCTCTTCTGGCTATGATGGCTTCGAAAGTCAGCCCGACGTTTTGAAAAAATTTGTTAAAGACCAAACGCCTATTTTATATGACGGCTTTAATGAAGCTTTCTTAGATTTAAAATCTGGCCGAATTGATGGGCTCCTAATTGATCGCGTCTACGCCAACTACTATCTTTCCCACGAAGATAATTTAAAAAACTATACTATTTCTCATGTCGGCTATGACAATGAAGATTTTGCTGTGGGCGTCCGCAAATCAGACAATCAATTAGTCCAAAAAATCAATACTGCCTTTGAAACGTTACGAAAAGATGGCACCCTTAGTAAAATTTCTCAAAAATGGTTTGGAGAGGACGTTACAAATAACACAAAAATAAACTAAATAACGAATAAAAAGGTGTACTGCTGACTTAGTACACCTTTTTATTTGAATCAAATTCTTAGCAAATTCTAACTTATGAAGAACTTTTATTTTTGCTACACTAGTAAAAGTCGAGAGAATTTGTCCTTTTCTGCCTAGAACAATCATTACTCTCAATAAATGAAAGGAGAAAAAAATGCCTACTAATAAAAAAGAAGGAATGCTTTTTACTACGTTAATGTGCTTTCTGATGTTTTTCGGAATGAGCACCTATAATTTATCATTGCATGGAGAATTTTCATTGTACGCCTTATCAAAAGGTTTGCTTCCTGGATTTATCGTTGCTTTTATTTTAGACGTTTTCATCGTTGGTGTCTTAGCTAAGAAAATCGCTTTTTCTTTACCCTTTAATAAAGAAAAACGGCTATTACTTATTTTGACCATTTCGAGTTTCATGATTATCGGCATGGTGACTTGTATGTCTTTATTTGGCTTATTAATGGAAGGCCAGACGTTGTCACTAAGTGCGTATTTCCAAGCTTGGGGCCTGAACTTTATTGTTGCCCTTCCTTATCAATTGCTGATTGTCGGTCCCTTTTCACGTATGATCTTAACCAATTACCAACAACGACAAACTTAGAAAATAGATTTCTTATCTAAGTTTTAACAGTTGCCTAAAAAAAAGTTAACCTTTTTGATTTATCTTAGTGATAGTTCATTAAAGGAGGAACTGAAGTTGAAAAAATATCGTATTAGCTTATTTCTTGGCTTGATTAGTCTTTTATTATTTATGATCTCTATTTTAGTTGGATCAACATTATCTAGCGATGGACTTTTAAAAGAACCCGCCTTTTTCTGTACGCCGCTTGGTTACTTTTTTCTCTTCATCGCCTTGCTTTCGGTTATAACAATCACATGTAAAGAACATATGAATCAAAAAGGTAAAACAAAACAACCTTAAAAAGAGCCTGACGTTTTGATACGTCCGGCTCTTTTTTTAATAAAAACATATAACTTAATTTGCAACAATATTTACTAATTTATCTGGAACAGCAATCACTTTGCGCACTGTTTTTCCTTCAATAAATTCTTTAACAGCTTCATGGTTCATTGCAATTTGTTCTAATTCTTCTTTGCTTAACCCACGAGCGACATTTTGTTTGCCACGTAATTTTCCGTTCACTTGGAAAACTACTTCCACTTCATCTTCTACTAAGGCTGCTTCATCATAGGTTGGCCAAGGGACATAAGTTAAACTTTCCTCGTTACCTAAAATTTGCCATAGTTCTTCACCAATATGTGGCGCGATTGGCGCAAGTAATTGGACAAATCCTTCCACATATTCATAAGGTAAGGCATCCACTTTATTGGCTTCATTCACAAAAACCATTAATTGAGAAATCGCTGTATTAAAGTGCAAGTTTGCCATATCTTCTGTCACTTTTTTAACCGTTTGGTGATAAACTTTCGTTAAACGGCCATCATTAATTGTGGTAATTCGGTCACGCATTTTGCCTTCTTCATCAACAATCAGACGCCAAACGCGATCTAAGAATTTACGACTTCCTTCTAAGCCATTTTCATTCCAAGCAATGGAAGCATCTAATGGGCCCATGAACATTTCATAAAGACGTAATGTATCCGCACCATATTTAGCCACCACATCATCGGGATTTACAACATTGCCACGTGATTTAGACATTTTTTCGTTGTTTTCTCCTAAAATCATACCTTGGTTGTATAATTTTTGGAAAGGTTCTTTGGTAGGAACCACACCAATATCATATAAGAATTTATGCCAAAAACGAGCATAAAGTAAATGCAACACCGCATGTTCGGCACCACCAATATAGATATCAACTGGTAACCAACGTTTTAATTTTTCAAAATCAGCAATTTCATTTTTATTATGAGGATCAATGAATCGTAAGTAATACCAAGAGCTTCCAGCCCATTGTGGCATAGTATTCGTTTCACGTTTTCCCTTCATACCAGTTTCAGGGTCGACGACATTGACCCATTCATCAATGTTTGCTAATGGCGATTCCCCAGTTCCACTTGGGCGAATATCCGATGTTACTGGTAAACGTAGAGGTAACTCAGATTCAGGAACCGTTGTGGTTGTTCCATCTTCCCAATGGATTACAGGAATTGGTTCACCCCAGTAGCGTTGACGAGAGAATAACCAGTCACGTAAACGATAAGATACTTCTTTTTTCCCTACGTGATTTTCTTCTAGCCACTCATTCATTTTAGCGATGGCTTCTGCTTTGTTTAATCCATTTAAGAAATCAGAATTGATATGCGGTCCATCCCCTGTATAGGCTTCTGTTGTAATGTCGCCACCTGCGATTACTGGTAGGATATCAATGCCAAATGTTTTCGCAAATTCGTAATCCCGTTCATCATGCGCTGGGACCGCCATGATTGCGCCTGTGCCATAGCTTGCTAAAACATAATCGCCAATCCAAATTGGAATTTCTTGGCCATTGACTGGATTTATCGCATACGCACCTGTGAAAACACCTGTTTTTTCTTTTGCTAAATCCGTTCTATTTAAATCAGATTTTTTTGAGGTTTCTTCAATATATGCTTCTACAGCTGCTGTTTGTTCAGGTGTCGTAATTTTTTTCACTAGTTCTAGTTCAGGAGCTAGAACAGTATAGGTTGCACCAAACAAGGTATCAGGACGGGTTGTAAACACCGTGAAACTTTCTTCTGTGCCAGCGACTTTAAAGGTCACATTGGCTCCTTCAGAACGTCCAATCCAATTTCGTTGCATATCTTTAATACTTTCTGGCCAATCAACAAGCTCTAAATCTTCTAATAAGCGATCTGCATAAGCAGTAATTTTCAGCATCCATTGACGCATTGGTCGGCGAACCACATCATAACCGCCACGTTCACTTTTTCCATCAATGACTTCTTCATTTGAAATAACAGTTCCTAGTTCAGGTACCCAGTTAACCGCAACTTCTGCTTCATAAGCTAACCCTTTTTCATATAATTTTGTAAATATCCATTGTGTCCATTTGTAATATTCAGGATCAGTGGTATTAATTTCACGATTCCAATCATAGCTGAATCCTAGTGAATTAATTTGGCGACGGAATGTTTCGATATTTTTCTTAGTAAATTCAGCTGGGTCATTTCCTGTATCTAACGCATATTGCTCTGCTGGCAAACCAAACGCATCCCAGCCCATTGGATGCAACACATTATAGCCTTGCGCACGTTTCATACGTGAAAGAATATCGGTTGCTGTATAGCCTTCCGGGTGACCTACGTGTAAGCCTTGTCCAGATGGATAAGGAAACATATCTAGTGCATAAAATTTTTCTTTATTTGGGTCGTCCAATGTATTGAAACAATTGTTCTTAGCCCAATATTTTTGCCATTTTTTCTCAATTTCTTTGTGATTGTAGCTCATGTTATTCCTCCTAGTAATATAAAATTTTTCATTCTTAAAATTTGCCACCTGCAGCCATTGTCACTATTCTGACTTAAACTAGCCACTTAGTGATAAAAAAAAGTCCTATAGGAAAAATTCCTATAGGACGTGAACATACAAATGCAACGTGGTACCACCTAAATTCGTCAAAGAAACGGTCAGTCACCGTCACCTTAACCTCAAACGTCTTAACGATCGTCACCGACTTTTCCTACTTGGTTTGTTCAAAAAAGTAACTTAAAGGCGAGTTCAAAAGCTTCTGTACGTATTTCCACCAGCCATACGCTCTCTATCACATGGTTCTTTCTACTATTCCTTCTCATTGTTTTTTTCTATTATAAGACTCATGTTACCAAAGATAGCTATTTTTTTCAATCTTAAATTAACCAACTTTTAAAGTTTGACCAATATAAATTGTATCCCCGCTTAAGCCATTTAATTGTTTGATTTTTTGGATGCTGATTCCGTATTGCATTGATAAGCCCCAAAGTGAATCACCGCTTTTAACTGTATGGCGTTTGCCTGATGCACTATTTGTTGAAGAAGCATTGCCACCTGCAGAAGCGCCTTTTTTCACGATGATTGTTTGACCAGCAAAAATTAAATCGCCTTTGATCCCGTTCCATGAACGTAGATTAGCAACACTCACGCCAAACTGTGCAGAAATTTTATTCAACGTATCGCCTGATTTAATCGTGTAGGATGTTGTCGCACCGCCACCATTATTCGTAGGCTTGTTCGTATTCGTTGAACCTGAGTTGGCGCCTTTTTTCACGATAATCTTTTGACCAGCAAAAATCAAACTACCGCTGATGTTATTCCAGGCTTGTAAGTTAGCCACACTAACACCGAATTGTGCAGAAATTTTGTTCAAGGTATCGCCTGATTTAATCGTGTAGTACGTATTCGTTCCTGATTGATTATTGTTAGAACCACCATTGCTTGAGCCGCCGGTGTTACCTGAAGTACCTTTTTTCACAATAATTTTTTGACCAGCGAAGATTAAGTCGCCAGAAATGCCATTCCATGAGCGTAAATTAGCAACACTCACGCCATATTGCGCGGCAATTTTGTTCAAGGTATCGCCTGATTTAATTGTGTAGTACGTATTCGTTCCTGATTGATTATTGTTAGAGCCACCGTTGTTTGAGCTACCAGTGTTACCTGAAGTACCTTTTTTCACGATGAGTTTTTGACCAACGAAAATTAAATCGCCAGAGATGCCATTCCATGAGCGTAAATTAGCAACGCTCACGCCATATTGGGCGGCAATTTTATTCAAGGTATCCCCTGATTTTACAGTATAGTACGTGTTCGTTCCTGATTGATTATTGTTAGAACCACCGCTGCCTGAGCCACCAGTGTTACCTGAAGCACCTTTTTTCACGATAAGTTTTTGACCAACGAAAATTAAATCGCCAGAGATGCCGTTCCATGAGCGTAAATTAGCAACGCTCACACCATATTGCGCGGCAATTTTATTCAAGGTATCTCCTGATTTTACAGTATAGTACGTGTTCGTTCCTGATTGATTGTTCGAGCCGCCTGTTCCTGGATTAACTGTTCCGCCCCCAGTATTTCCACCAGAAGATGGTGTATCATATTGAGTTAAGTTATATGCGGTAATGACATTATTTAATTTAGCATTGTAGCTAGGATCTGTCGCATAACGACCTGTTAACCAAGCAGTTGCATCGCGGTACGAACTTGTATTGCTTTTCCAAGCCCCAGCATAATAGTAAACGCCCGCTTGGAAAGAAGTTGTTTTTAGCACGTGCGCATTATCTTGGAATGATTCCATGTAAGAAGGATATTTACGGAAAGGTTCTTTTTTCACTAACCATTTGCCGTTTAAATATTCCCATGTATCCATATAGACAGATTGTCCATTGTAGCTGCCTTTAATCCCAAATAAGTTATAGTTTGGTGCCTTAGATAGCGTACTTGCTCCCCAACCACTTTCAACGATTGCTTGAGCCATCATCACTGATGCATATAAATCATTGGCTTGCGCAATAGGTTGTGCACAACGTGCTAACTCGGCAATAAATTCTGAAGGACTTTGCGTCGGTGATAACGCTGAAAAAGTTTGCGCAGAAGCTACTCTAGCTTCTGGTACTTTTACTTCATCATCGGGTGTAACCGCAGGCGCTGCTTCAGACTCGGTTGTTGAAGGAGCTACTGGCGTGATTTCTGCTACTGAAGAATCAGTCGTTCCTGATTCCACAGGTGTAGTTGAATCAACTGTTGGTTGCTCGGTACTTGGTGTTGTTGGTGTTTCTTTTGATGATTCAGTTGTCGATTCAGTCGTTGTTGACGAATCCGTTGTCGGTTGTTCCGTAGTTCCTGGCGTAGTTTCTGTTGTTGGTGTCTCTACTAAGCCAGTTTCCGTAGTAGGTGCTTGGGCAACTTCCGCATTTGTTGGCTGCTCTTCTGTTGCCTCAGCAGTCACTGGTAGTAACGCAACGGGCGTTCCTACAGATGAAACAATTAACGCCGAGCTGAATAAAGTAGTGCTTTTCTTCCATTGTACTGGCGTTTTCTTTCTTTGTTGTGCTTTCCTTCTTTCGATACGTGACATTGATTCTTTCTTCATTGATACGTCCCCAACTTTCCTTTTTTAACTTATATGTAAATGTAATTTTTTAGTTTTGTTATTATAACAAGTATACCTTTTTTTCTAGCGAATTAAAAACACTTCAACAAAATTTCATATTACTGTAACTAGATTGTAAAGAAGTAATGTTTTTTAACATGGATTTCCTCTCTTGTTACTACTCGGAAAAAAACTGCGACTTTAGTTGTAGATGCTTCTTTACCTTAGTCTGATTTTTTTAATTCCTCTTGTTATTCGCTCAAAAAGAAATTATAGTTTAAGATGAGAAATGAATCGTGTAGAAAGAGGGAGCGGAATGAATAAAGAACATTTTATTATTGAGCTGAAAATTTATTTAAAAGCATTAAATCCAAAAGATCAAGCTATTATTCTTGCGAAATACAAGGCGTTATTTGATGCTCGTGTTGCGGAAGGCGAAACAGAAGAAAAAGTGGCAAAATCATTGGGGAAACCACGGGTTATCGCAGAAGAAATTTTAAAAGAACAAGGCATCGAATTGACGGAACGAAAAATTGAAAATAATGGCTGGCAAGAAATTCCAGCGGCTACACCTGCTTATGATCATCCCTATGAAGAAGAATCTGAATTTTACTATGATAATGATTCTCCATACTATCAACGACCACAGCATCGGCCGCTAACCCGATTTTTCCAAGTGCTTGGTATTTTCTGTTTAAATTTTTTCTTCATGTTTTGGGTTATTTTAGGGATTGCCTTAATGTACGTCGGTTGTGGCATTGCCGGAGCTGCAACTTTATTTTCACCAATTTATGGTATTTATAGTGTTATTACCCAAGCAAATGCCGCTTCCTTTTTCCAATTATCTATGAGTCTCTTTTTATTTGGTGCATCAATCATTGGTTGGTTACTTTTTCTACCAATTTTAAAATTTTCAGCACATGTCTTTAAGCGTTATTTCCAATGGAACATTGCTGTTTTACGAGGTGATATCTAATGAAAAAAACAACAGGGATTCTCTTATCCATTGCTGTCTTAGCGATGCTAATTGGTGGATCTGGCGCCGTCTATTTTTACAAACAAGCGGAAAAATCAGTCACGCCGCTAAAAGAAAGTTATACACTAAAAAATAAACAAGCAGGCGAAGAACTTCACTTATCCTTAAAAGGCAAAGGCCCTTATACCATTTATAAAACTGATAGTAACAACATGGGATTACGATCACCGAATAATGCCTTTTATTCAAAAGCTGAAGGCACCTTAGATGTCAAAGAAGAAAAAAATAAAATAACAGCAACCATCAATACCACTCGTACACAAAACCAACCCGAATTGTCATTCTTTAATATTGGTATTTTTAGTGACTTCACACCGAACGTGAGTGTCCAGATTCCTAATAATGTGAAAAAGTTAGTAATTGATGGCTCAACCCATTCACAAGTTTCATTGAATGCTTTTAACGTAGACGAATTAACAACTAATCTACCAAATTCTTATGTTAGTCTATCCGGTGTTAAAGCCAAAAAAATGACGCTTAACTCTTCAGATGGTATCTACCTTTCAGCGGATACTTCCGCTAAAAAAGCAACAGTTGAAACCACTGACGGCGATATAACGTTGGATTCAGCCTATTTCGATGAAATCAAAAATACTACTACTTCTGGTGATATTCGAGTGCAAAATGCTCGTGGAAACATCCAAGCAACAACGACAGATGGCGATATTAGCGTCTATGATTTCAAAGGAGAAGCTAACTTTTCAAGTGAAAATGGTGATTTTTCTTTAGACATGCCTGCTGTGCCTAAAAAATTAACTGTCGCTCTTGTCCATGGAGATATTTATGTAAATTCTGGAGAAATTTTGCGTAACATTTCAATCAAAGGGGAATCAAAATTAGGCGATGTTCAACTTTTAAACAAAGAGCGAACATCTTATAAGAATGGTCGTGCGGATACAGAGTTTAACCTTTCTAGCGAATTCGGCGATATTACCGTTGATACTCCTGATGATGATAATCAATAAACATGCGCCATTTAAAAAAGTTCTAGCACCACAATGAGAGATTGTGCTGCCAGAACTTTTTTAATATCTGTATCCCCTCTAATCAGGCAATGAAATTATCTTTTAATTTTTTACCCTTTTGATGGTATAATACGGATTGTTGCGATTAAATTTTGAAAGGATTTTTTATGAAAAACAAACTTTATTATCAATTTGCAGGTAGTTGTTTTCTTTTAGTATTTATGTTTTTAGGCTATGTTGTTCGTTTTTATCCAACCTGGCTCAAAGGCTTTGATCAAACGATTACTTCTTTTGTTCGTCGTCCTTTTCCACAGCTAAATAACTTTTTTATTTGGTACACCAAATTTGCCAATTCATTGACGATTATCATCTTAGCAATCGTTGTCATTGCTCTGTTTATTGTTTGGAAATATTATGCTGAAGCATTATGGCTCTTTATTAATACTGCCTTAATTGCTGGCGTAGGTAATTCTTTATTAAAATTATTCTTTATGCGCCAACGTCCTACTTTGGAGCATTTAGTAACTGAACATACGTATAGTTTTCCTAGCGGACATGCTGTAGGAAGTACCTTGTTCTACGGCACTATTTTATTGATTCTGCCAATTTTCATTAAAAATAAAACGGTCCGCCTTTGTGTGCAAATTTTACTAGGTATTGGGATTTTCATGATTGGGGTTAGTCGAATCTATTTAGGTGTCCATTTCCCTAGCGATATCTTAGGTGGTTTTTGTCTTGGTTTAGCTTGGTTGTTATTAAGTTACCCTATTTATTTAGAAAAACGCTTTGTTTGGCGATTTCAAAGCAAACAACGCTAGAAAGAAGTCTTGATTATGCAAATTTTTCCTTATTCAGATGATCCAAATAAACGCTATCACACTTGGAACTATGCACTTCGTCAACAGTTTGGTGAAAAGATTTTTAAAGTGCCAATTGATGGTGGCTTTGATTGCCCCAATCGTGATGGGACGGTTGCCAAAGGTGGTTGTACGTTCTGTAGTGTTTCTGGCTCAGGCGACATGATTGTTGCACCTAGCGATCCCCTGCCGCTTCAATTTCAAAAAGAAATCCAATTGATGCATCAAAAATGGCCAACTGTCGATCAATACATTGTTTACTTCCAAAATTTCACCAATACACATGCGCCTGTTGACGTTATTCGTCATCGGTTTGAACAAGTAGTCAATGAAAAAGGTGTCGTTGGTTTATCCATTGGTACCCGTCCTGATTGTTTGCCTGATGAGGTAGTGAACTATTTAGCTGAATTAAATGAACGCTTTTATTTATGGGTAGAGTTGGGTTTGCAAACCACGTTTGAGGAAACTAGCGCTGCCATTAATCGCGCTCATGATTATCAAACATATCTAGATGGTGTGGCTAAATTACGGAAACACGGGATTCGGGTCTGTACACATTTAATTAACGGGCTACCTGGGGAAACACCTGCCATGATGCGCGAAAATGTGCGGCGAACTATTCAGGATTCAGATATCCAAGGGATTAAACTGCACTTACTTCATTTAATGACAAATACCAAAATGATGCGGGATTATAATGAAGGACGCTTACAATTGATGAGCAAAGAAGCCTATGTTTCAGTGATTTGTGATCAGTTAGAAATGATTCCACCCGAAATTGTTATTCATCGCTTGACAGGCGATGCTCCCTTTGAAACAATTATCGGACCGATGTGGAGTTTGAAAAAATGGGAAGTCCTCAATGCGATTGATGCGGAAATGAAACGCCGCAACAGTTATCAAGGAAAATATACTGTCATTTCAGGAAAGGAAGTTTTCAATTAATGCTACAAACAGCCCTACATTTTAGTCACCAACTTTTAAAAGAAGTGGTGGAACCTGGCGACTTCGTCATTGATGCAACAATGGGAAATGGTCATGATACAGCATTCTTAGCAGAGCTGGTTGGCCCTTCTGGTGAAGTTTTCGCCTTTGATATCCAAAAAGAAGCGTTGATCAATACAGAACAAAAGTTAACAGAACTTAATTTACTCCCACAAACTACGTTATTTCCATTAGGACATGAACATCTTCATGCTGTCCTAGATGAAGAAACAGAAATCACTGCCGCTATTTTTAACTTAGGCTATTTACCTAAAAGTAATAAGGAAATTATTACAAAACCCGCTACGACTAAACAGGCGTTAGATGGGTTACTGCCTCATTTGGTAAAAGGAAGTCGCATTATTTTAGTCGTTTATTATGGCCACGAAGGCGGTTCAGAGGAACTTGATTTGGTCACGAATTACACGCAAGCCTTACCACAAGATGTTTACAGTGTCTTACGTTATGAGTTTATCAATCAAAAAAATCAGCCACCTGTTCTTTTCTGTATTGAAAAGAAATAAGAGAACATGGTCGGATTGTCTCCAGCAATCCGATCATGTTCTCTTTTATTTGTTTTGTTACTCTGTCAATTCACCATCACGAATACGAACCACTCGATCACAGTATTTCAACAAACGCTCATCATGTGTCACCATGATAATTCCTTTATCTTTCTCTTTAGCCTCTTTCGCTAGTAATTGGACAACATCAAACGCCTTTTCTGTATCTAAACTAGCCGTAGGTTCATCTGCCAAAATTACGTCTGGCTCATGATACAATGCACACGCAATGGCTACCCGTTGTCTTTCCCCACCAGAGAGATCACGAGGATAACTATTTCGTAATTCTTTTAAACCCAACGTCTCTAACAATTGCTCTTTTAATTCACTATTTTTACGTGACTTATCAACTTTTTCAATTAAGTGAAATTGATCTTCCACTGTTAAAAATGGCACCAAATTAGAGCTTTGTAAAATAAAGCCGATTTTTTGAAAACGTTGCGCCAAACGTTGCTTTTTCGTTAACTTATTTAGTGATTGCCCGCCAACAATGACTTCGCCACTTGTCGGTGCCTGTAAACCAGCTGCAATCGTTAAAAAGGTACTTTTACCAGAACCAGAAGGACCAATTACTGCGACAAATTCACCTGGCTGAACCGCAAAAGATAATTCTTTTAACGCGATCACTTCTGTATGTTTTTCACCATATTTTTTATAAATATTTTTCATTTCTAAAACATTTGCCATGTCTCTAACCTCCAATCGCGATTAACGGATCAATTTTAGCAATCGTTCGAATTGAAAATGCCCCGCCAATTAATGCAGATAAAATCAATAGTACACTAAACAAAATCATGCGTGGTCCATTAGTTGCATAAGGCATCGCTTCTGGTAAAAAGAGCACGGTAATTCCCGTTAAAGCAAGACCAATCGCCACTCCTAGAACAGCCAATAAAGCGGTTTGTAGCATGACTGCCTTTGCTAAGAAACTAGTCGGCACCCCTTGAACTTTTAAGACACCGAACATTGCTGTTTTCTGTAAAGTCATCACAAAGATAAAAATACCGATAATGAACGCTGCAATCACAATCAAGAAATAAATCATGCCATCCAAGGTCAAGTTTTGAGCGCTGTATCCTGGCAGTTTTTCAATAAAATCTGAAATTGAAAGAACTTGGCTGTCTTTATTAGTCGTTTTAACTTCCGCGTTGTCCTTGCTGCGAACAATGAAACCATTAACCATTTTGGCCATTGCTGGATTGTCACCATATTTAATTGACCGCCAAGTATCCAGAGAAGTGTAAATAACTGGCACAATGTTATAGCTACTTTTAGAAATAAAGCCGACAATTTCTAATTGCTCATCATATTTCCCTGCAGTTAATTTGTCGCCAATTTTAAATCCTTGATTTTTCAATGTTTCTGAAGCAATCACTTGATTTTTATCAGTAAATGCGTTTCCTTCAATCACTTTTGGCATTAAAAAACTTTCTTTTTCAATCCCAAATAAGCTAACATTCGTTAATTCAGCCTTTTTATCATCTGCTGGGCGGATGGCTAAAGATTGTTGACCAATCGGTGCAATTTTGCCTCCTGAAATCGTTTCTTTCACGTTTTCATCTAACACTGATACATTTAAATTACTATTGGCCTCTTTTGATAAAACCACTTGATTCGCTTGCCATTGATCTACGGCTAAACGATTTCCTTGAGCTAAACCGTTCGCTAAACCTGACAAAATAAAAATTAACCAAGCAATCAAGACCATTACTAAGACTACAAGGACGTACCGTCCTTTTGAATACTTCATTTCATTAAATCCTAAAAACATGAATGGTTCACCTCTTTCTTCTTTTCGAAATAAACTATATCACTTATCAATCGATAAATCAATAATTATTTATCAATTGATAAGTGAATTTTACAAAAAAATAGAGAAGTCTGTTTTCCAACAGGGCTTCTCTATTTTTTATTTGTGACTTTTCAGAACGCCATGTAGCATAAATTGAATAAATTTTTTGACATCGTCATCCACTGTTTTTCGCTGGTACGTTTTTTCAATACTTAATAATGCACTAACGTTATATAAAATAAACCGAGTTGCATCATCTACACTGATGCCCTCTTGTAAGCAATTGGTTTCAGGTTCACTTTCAAAAATAGCCGCAATATTATTGATATAGGTTTTTTTGAAAATTTGATACAGCGTACGATTGTAATCAGGGCCCATTTCTTGAAACATGTCGTTCAACATTAAGAAAAGATTGGTCGGATGTTCATCTAACAAAACTTTGATTAATTGATAAAGTTTTTCTTCTACTGATGCATTTCCAGAAACAATTGGGACTAATTCTTCCTGAACACGGGACGTTAATTCTTCAATCACAGCTAAATACAGTTCTTTTTTATTTTTAAAATGGTGATAGAGATTCGGTTGGGTAATGTTCGCTTTTAAAGCAATTTCACGAGTGGAGGTATTTTTGAACCCCTTTGTCATGAATAATTCAGAAGCGACAGACAAAATAATTTGCCGTGTACGTTCTAAATCAGCTTTGCGTTTATTTGGCTTTTCCATGGTTTTCTCGCCCCCTGCTGCTTTTTATTTTAGCATATTCTCCGGCAAGAAACGAGAGACCTTTATACAAAAAACGAAAAATATACAATCAATGTGCCTACTATTTGGAGAAGAATCGCGCAATAATACCACCGCTGCAGATGTATCAGCCAGCCTTTTTCGCCCCCAAAATAAATCAACCACTGCAGTCCAGATAAAAAACTATTAGCCAACAACCAAAAAAGCAGCGCCGATTTTGTCCATCGATTCTCTCTGAATACACTCAGTACAAATAAAGTATTTAGCACCAAAAACGTGCGCCGTAATTGCCGTACATTCCTCATTTTTCCATTGATATTTCTCCTTTTTCTATTTAGCATAGCAAAAAAAGAAGCAAAATGAGTCATTCTCATTTGCTTCTTTTTCAACTTATTCAAAAACAAATTGATTTTTATAAAGTTCCGCATAGAATCCATCTTGTTCAACTAGTTCATGGTGGTTGCCTTCTTCAATGACTTCACCGTCTCGTAAAACAATAATCCGATCCGCATTTAGAATCGTTTTCAAACGATGGGCAATCACAAAACTGGTGCGCCCTTTAATTGCTTCGTCCATCGCTTTTTGGATTTTAGCTTCTGTTACTGTATCAACATTACTTGTTGCTTCATCCAAAATTAATAATTCTGGATTGGTAATAATCGTTCGTGCAATACTTACTAATTGCTTTTGCCCCGTACTGAAAAGGTTATTCTCTTCCGTAATCTCAGTATCGTAGCCTTGCTCAAGATTTACAATAAATTCATGGATATTCGCTTGTTTCGCTGCTTGAACAATTTCTTCATCCGTGGCCTCTGGCTTACCAAAAGCAATATTCTCACGAATTGTTCCTGAAAATAGAACGGACTCTTGCAAAACAATGCCTACATGTGAACGCAAGCTATCTAAATCCATTTCACGAATGTCCACACCATCAAACGTCACGGCGCCTTCATTCACATCATAAAAGCGATTCATTAAATTCATAATCGTTGTTTTTCCTGAGCCTGTCGGTCCGACTAAAGCGACCATTTCACCTTTATCCACATGAATAGAAACATCTTTCAACACAGGCGTTTCTGGATTATAGCCAAAAACAACATGATTTAAAGCCACAGCTTTGTTAATCTCTTCTAATTTTTCGCCATTTTCGGGACGAATTTCATCTGGTTCATCAAACATCTCATTTAAACGACGAGCGCCTGTAACAGCTAATTGAATCATGCTATAACCTGAAGAAATTTGCATCAATGGTTGATAATATTGTTGGGAATATTGGACAAACATAACGACTAAACCTAGCGCAGCGGCACGATCAACAGAACCATTGATTGCTAACCAACCACCAAAGAAAATAACAATCGCCGTATTGACTAATGACATTCCTTGCATCATTGGGAAAAGTAATCCTGAATACACTTGACCTTTATACGTAGCGGCACGAACTTTTTCATTTTGCTCTAAAAAGCCGTCAATGGTTTCTTCTTGTAAGCCATTAGTAATAATCACACGTTGCCCACTAATTTTTTCATCCATATAGCCATTTAATTTACCCACTTCATCTTGCTGTAAATCGACATATTTGCGCGCCTTGCTAATCACAAAGACCGCAATTAAAATCGCAATCGGCGTAGAAGCAATTGTGGCCCATGCCAGTTCCACATTTTGACGGAACATCATGATTAAGACACCAACCAATAAAGCAATATTGGTTAATACTTGTAGCAACGCTTGGTTTAAACTGTTTTGGATGTTGTCTAAATCACTAGTAAAACGACTTAAAATTTCACCATCTTGATGAGAATCAAAGAAACGAATCGTCAATTTTTCTAATTTGTTAAACAAACCAATCCGCATGCGGTTTGTCGATTTCCCCACAACTTGTGTAAAGAGAATACTGTAAATGAAACTAGCGGCACTAGTTAAGACATAAAAAATGAGTAGTTTCCAAATGACAGAAACGAACGCACTTTTATCGTCTTTTCCTTGCATCACATTAACCGCATATTTCGCTAATTCCTGAATAGCTTCCCCAACGAATTGCGGCGCTTTGACTTGTAAATAAGTCGCTGCGAAAATTGCTAAGAAAATAAAGAGGAAAGAAACTTTGTAACGTTTTAAATAATGATAGAAAAATTTACTAGCTTTTATTAAATCAGTCATTAAGCTTCCTCCTTTCCTTTTTGAGTTTCGTAAATTTCTTGATACACGGGGTTCGTAGCTGCTAATTCTTCATGCGTGCCTTCCCCGACTAAACGTCCATTATCCAATACTAAAATACGATCTGCATGGACAACAGAAGAAATTTTTTGGGCAATAACGATCGTGGTAGTCTCTTTTAACTCTTTATCCAACGCTTCTCGGACTAACCGCTCCGAACGAGCATCCAACGCGCTGGTGCTATCATCTAAAATCAAAATTTTAGGCTCACCAATCACACCTCTTGTAATTGATAACCGTTGTTTTTGTCCACCAGAAAAGTTATTACTCCGTTCTTCGACGGGTGCATCATAACCTTCTGCTAATTTTTCAATAAATTCCTTGGCTTGGGCGATGCCTGAAGCCCGTTCCATGTCCGCTTCAGAAGCGTCACGTTTACCATGGCGTAGATTTTGCGCAATCGTTCCAGAGAACAGGATTGCTTTTTGCAACACAAAGGAAACTGTTTTTCGTAAACTGTGTTCGTTCACTTCTCGTAAATCGACACCACCAACTTCAATCTTTCCTTCTGTCGGATTAAACAAACGTGGAATTAATTGTGCCAATGTAGATTTACCAGCCCCAGTTGCGCCCACAATCCCAATCATTTCACCTGGCTGAATAGAGAAAGAGATGTCTTTCAAGGTATCTTCTTCATCCCCAGGATAACGGAAAGATACGTGGTCAAACTCAACACTACCAATTAACTCTTGTTCTGGGACTTTTTTGTAGGTAACATCTGGTTCTGTTTCCATCACTTCTTTAATCCGCTTAATGGAAACAGCGGCACGAGAAGTCATCATCATCATCATTCCGCCGATAATAATCGCCATCATGATTTGCATTAAATAGTTCATAAAGGAAGCGACACCACCGATTAAAGTTGGATCGTCCTTGACTAAGTTACTCACAAAGAAAATTGAGCCTACAACAGCTAAGTTCGCCACCAACATAAACGCTGGAATCATCACAGCAAATAAGCTACCTACGATTAAGTTATGGGTGGTTAATTCTTCACTCACTTTTGTAAAACGTGACAATTGATTTTTTTCTTGAACAAATGATTTGACGACACGAATGCCTAACAAATTTTCTTTTGCAATACCATTAATCTTATCAATCAAGTTTTGAATAATCATGAAATGCTTGCCCATTTGCGAAAAGGACAGCATAGAAATCAAAATAACTGCGATGACAAGTGCAACAATCACCCACCATAGTTGTGGCAAGGTTAGCATCGCTAAAATAAAACTCCCGATAAATAAAAAAGGAATTCTAAAAAGTGTCTGCAACGCAATCATAATGACATTTTGAATTTGAGTAACGTCATTTGTTAAACGAACAACTAAGTTACCTGCTGAAAATTTTTCGATATTGCCAAATGAAAAGGTTTGGATTTTGCGGAAAGTTGCTTCACGAATGTCAGCACTGACACCTTGGGCAACTTTGGCAGAAAAAATTGTATTAATAACCCCTGCAACGAGTCCTAATCCTGCAATGGCAATTAATTGAATCCCTAAGTTTTTCATTTTGTCGCTATCGTCATTCATAATTGCTTCCAACACTTGTTGTAACAATTTTGGTTGCCAAAGTGCTGAGACAACCATTACGATCACCGCCAACAAGGCAATAACTACCGAGCCTTTGTATTTTTTGGCGTGTTGAATAATAAGGTCCATCTTATCCCTACTTTCTTAAAATAGTTCCCTGCTTCTTCAGTGTTGGTCTGCGAATTCTTCCCCATTACAAAAAAATCAATTTGCTCATTGACTTCACCAATTTAACACTGTAAAATAAGGCCGATTCATAATTTACCATTTTTAGTGGTAAAATACAAGCGAACAAGTTAATTTTTCACAAGTTTTTCCTATCATAAAGTGTACCTTCTTTTTGATAAACTTACGAAGATAACGTTTAATAGGAGCTAAAATCATGGAACCGAAATTATCAAAAGACACGATTATTGCAGCCGCATTTTCTTTGTTAGAAAAAAGTCCCACTTTAGAACAACTTTCTATGCGTAAAGTCGCCAAACAGCTTGGTGTACAGGCGCCCGCAATTTATTGGTATTTTAAAAATAAGCAAGCCTTACTTCAAAGTATGGCTGAAGCGATTGAAGAGCACTTTCAAGAACCTGCATTATGTGGTGAATGGTATTCTGACTTACTAGCCTTCATGGAAAACTATTATGATCTCTATCAACAATTTCCCTGTGCCGTAGCTATCGAAATCCAAACCGTCCCTGCCTATCCCCAACGATTACGCCATTTGAATCAAATGATGGGCATTTTAAGAGAAGCAGGTTTTTCACCAGAAATGACTCATTTAGCAGTAACGTCTTTACAACATCTTTTATTTGGGATGATTATGGACGCAACGGAGGAAAAACAGCTCGTTTCGCAAGTATTGAACGGAGATGACTATTTAAAAGAACAAGTGCTGCACATGAAACAATATGTCTCCGACAATGAGTTAACGTACATGGAGGAAAGCATTCAATTTCGACACTCCATCCACCAAAAATCCGCCTTTATTCAAGCCGTTAAAACCTACTTAGATGGGTTGCAAGCAGACAACACATCTTCATCTAAATAAAAAAAGCCCTTGGTCCGTCAGTCATTTCGACTGACGGACCAAGGGTTAACTTTTAAAATAAATAGCGAAAACTACTTTCTCTATTTTGGTATTGGTAGCCAAGCCAAGGCTTTTTGAATCCATTCATCCCAGAACACCCAGTCATGTTCTCCTGGTCCAGTTTCAAAAGTGTAACTTGCCTGTGCCTGTTCCAACGCTTGAGCCATCTGTTGATTAGCAGAAAGTAACATATCTTGTTCCCCACAACAAAGGTAAAATTGGGGCATTTCTGTTTGGCTTTCTACTAATTGTTGTAATAAATACAGCGGATCGTGAATGGAACCTTCAATTTGATCTAACGGGCCAAAAATACCTTCCCAATAGCTTCGCTTACGGACTTTTAATAATTCCCCAAAACTAGTGGATGATAAACTGACTGCCCCAGACAAAGAAGCAACGGCTGCAAAAGATTCTGGTTTCGCTAATCCTAATTTCAAGGCGCCATAACCACCCATTGACAAACCAGCGGCAAAGGTTTTTTCTCGTTTTGTACTTAACTGCGGAAAGAGTTGATGACAAATTTTCGGTAATTCTTCTGAGATAAACGTCCAATAGTTCATATCGTATTGCGTGTCCGTATACCAAGCTAAATCCGTGGACGGCATAATGACAGCAATCCCCAAATCAGCGACATACCGCTCAATAGAGGTTCTGCGAGCCCAGACACTGTGATTCCCTCCCATCCCATGTAATAAATACAACACGGGAATATCTGTCAATGCTGCTTGGGTACTTGTGCCCACTTTTTTTACCGTTTCTTGTGGTAAAATTACGTTCACATTCACTTCCATTTCCAATAAATTTGAATAAATATTTGCTTGTAAAAAGGCCATCTACTTTTCCCTCCAATACTCTTTCTATTAGTGTACCACTAAACCTTCACTCGTTGCGCTTTTGCGAAAATATTTAACAAAAGAGCGACAACAACTAAGCCCGCACCGACTAAGTAAACATTATGCAGACCTGCATAGAGGATACCGCGTAATGGTTTTAACAATGCAGTTGGAATTAAATTTGCAGTATGTGGATTCACTAATTGATTCATGACATCTGCATCGACGTTTAACGCGCTCGCTTCCAATTTTGCAAACATTCCTGCATTTAAAATCACACCAAAAATTGACACCATCACAGTCTGCCCAATTGTACGCACCAACGTATTAAACGATGTTGCAACCCCCATTTTTTCAGGCTCCACTGTACTTTGTGCGGTCACCGTAGTCGTTGTGATAGTAATCCCAAAACCAACTCCTAAGACAGAAGACACTACAAAGAAAAGCCAAAACGGAACGGCCATTGGCATTACCACTAAAAAGATGGCCCCGACTAATAGAATCGATAACCCAATCGTTAAGACTTTTTTCATAGCATATTTTTCCATAAAGCTACTTGCTATAAATGATCCAGCCATCCAAAGTAACGACATAGGCGCTAAAACTAAGCCACCAATTCCTGCACTTTTTCCTAAGACGCCTTGCATCCACATCGGAATGTAGACATCAATCCCCATTAAGAAACCGCTAATAAGCGCCGCAATAAGATTTACTAAAACAAACGTTGGTTGATTAAATAAATGCAAATCAATCACTGGGTCTTGCGCGCGTTTTTCTATCATCACAAACGCTACAAAAAAGAGCACACTCAAACTCAAACAACCAAATGTTACTAATGTAAAACCATTATCGCTAATCATTTGAAAACCTAGCAATAACGTTAGCAACACTGCCATCAAAGTAACGCTGCCCAAAATATCCATTGGCATCTTGGTCCGTTCCCGCTTTGGTTCAACTAAGAAAATACTAATCAAGCCCAATAAAACAAGTCCAATAGGAACATTAATGAAGAAAATCCAATGCCAACCGACTGTATCTACAATAAAACCACCTGCTAACGGACCAAAAATACTAGCAATTCCCCAGGCGGCACTGTTTAAACCTAAAATTTTCGCTCGCTTGTCCAATGTATACATATCGGCAATAATCGTTAACGCAACTGGTAAAATTGCGCCTGCCCCCACACCTTGAATTGCGCGGGCAATAATTAAAGTCAACATATCTTGAGCAAAGCCACACAACGAGGAGCCCAAAATAAAAATGATAATGCCAATCATGAAGACAGGTTTACGACCAATTTTATCCGCAAGTTTCCCATAAATCGGTGTTAACATCGCATTCGTTAATAAATAAATTGAAAATACCCAGTTCATAATTTCCATGCCATGTAACGAGCCGACAATCGTTGGCATCGCAGTAGACACAATGGTCCCTTCAATGGCTGTCATAAATGTTGCCACAAAAACACTCACCGTGACTAACTTAACATTTGTTTCTTTTGCCATTTGTTCACATCCTTTTCTATTCAATTGTCAATTTTCTAAATTGCTCCATAGCTATTCTATACAAAAAAGAACAAAATGTCTTAAAAAAATGCTTTTTCATAAAAAAATTATTGCAAAAAAAAACAAGAAGTCAGCCAATACTTGGCTGACTTCTTGTTTTTTTTATTTAATTATTCAGCTAAACTAGCTTTTAACGCTTCAACTTTATCTGTTTGTTCCCAAGGTAAATCAATATCTGTTCGACCAAAATGACCATAAGCCGCAGTTTGTTTATAAATTGGGCGACGTAAATCTAGCATTTCAATAATACCTGCTGGACGTAAATCAAAGTTTTTACGAACTGCTTCGATTAATTTACTTTCTGGAAGATCACTCGTACCAAACGTATTAATAGAAATAGACACTGGTTGCGCCACACCAATTGCATAAGCTAATTGGACTTCTACTTTTTTCGCCAAACCAGCAGCAACAATGTTTTTCGCGATATAACGCGCAGCATAACTAGCAGAGCGGTCAACTTTGGTTGCATCTTTTCCAGAAAAAGCACCGCCGCCATGACGAGCATAACCGCCATAAGTATCAACGATAATTTTACGACCAGTTAAGCCGGCATCTCCTTGAGGGCCACCGATTACAAAGCGACCAGTTGGGTTGATAAAGTATTTTGTTTCATCATCTAAAAGTTCATGAGGAATCACCTCATTGATTACTTGTTCTTTAATATCTTTTTCGATTTGTTCTAAGGTTGTTTCATCATCATGTTGTGTACTGATGACAATCGTATCCACACGTTGTGGTTGACCTTGATCATCATATTCCACTGTTACTTGAGATTTTGCATCAGGACGTAAGTAAGGTAAGACTTTTTCCTTCCGCAATTCTGCTAAACGGCGAACCAAACGATGACTTAACGCGATCGGTAATGGCATTAATTCCGGTGTTTCGTCAACGGCAAAACCAAACATTAAGCCTTGGTCACCAGCGCCAATATCGTCTTTTTCATCTTGATCACGCACTTCTAAGGCTGCGTCAACCCCTTGAGCGATATCAGGTGATTGCTCATCGATTGCTACAAGAACTGCGACAGTCTCTCCATCAAATCCATATTTTGCTCGTGTATAACCAATATCTTTCACAGTTTGACGAACAATTTTTTGGATATCTACATAAGCTGTTGTAGAAATTTCTCCAAATACTAGGACTAAACCAGTTGTTACGGATGTTTCACATGCCACGCGGGCCATCGGATCTTTCTCCAAAATCGCATCTAAAATTGCATCACTGACTTGGTCAGCTACCTTATCTGGATGTCCTTCTGAAACGGATTCTGATGTAAATAAATGTCTTTCTGTCATAATGTTATTCCCCCTAAATAGTTTCGGTTACAAGGCATCTTTAGTAAGTAACGACAATTACTTGCTAAATCCTTTCGGGAACTTGTAACAAAAACAGTATACCAGATATCTAAAAAAAAAGCTTAGGTTTTCAAGAAAATCATTAAATTACCTATATTTGCTTTTCCTATAACAAGAAACTTCCAGCCCCTTTCATCTGAGCTGGAAGTTTCTTGCTACTGTAAAATTTTCTCCGCGATAAAGTGTGTATATTGCTCGCCGCCTGCCACATTTGGATGAACTCGGTCATCATAAAACCAATCATCATGGGCGTTACTATAATTAAACCAGTCAATGACCGTTAAGTTATCGTATTTTTTGTCCATTTGACTAAGTAAACTATTCACTTGATTTTGCCATCTTCTAGTTGGGACGCGAACATTAATCCAATAAACTTTTCGATTACCTAACGCTTTCATAAATTCATCAAATTGTGCCTCTGTAAAAGGACCATTCGTACCTAAACTCACTAAAACAGTATCTTTGAGCATTTTCTTTTTGTCTAGTTCACCAATTAGTGAAATGCTACTATACAATTGACGGCCCACTTCCCCATCGATAATCATTTTAGGGAAAATATCTTGTAACCCGCTAGCACCATCTAGAATAACAGAATCACCAATAGTTGTGATTTCTAAATTCTGCGCTTTTTTTACTTGCTCTGGTGTGAGTTGTGTGGGTAGAACGTCTTGGCTTTCACTCGGTTTTGTACTACTTTCTGTGGACGTGCTACTATTTTTCGTGCCACTTTCTTGGACTTCTTTTTTACGTTCTTCAATTTTTTGCTGATTTTTCGCAATATTTTTTTCTAGTTGCTCTTGTTGCGCACTTTTAGCGTTTGCTGGAGCCACAATTAAACCGAATACTGCAATCACGCTAATCACTGTCATAAAGGCCATTGTCCCTTTTTCACGAAGGTCCCACGGTTTCCGTAAGAATTCAGTGAATTGAGTCCAGACATCCTTATAAGACAATCGTGTCAGTGGATGTTCGATAAAACGATATGACAATTCGCTCACTACTAAAATTAATGCTATTTCAACCAATGAATGTAGAAAAACATGGTCCGATAAGGTCTTAATTTTGGCCTCATAAAAAATCATGATTGGGAATTGATACAAGTAAATGCCATAACTCCGTTTACCTATCCACGTAAAGACTGGATTCGTTAACCAACGATTCATATCTGCCCCTGGATGTGCAGTGACGGCCACTAAGACAGTGGCTGCCAAACTAATTAAAAACATGCCGCCATAATAAACAAAATTTGTATGATCTGATAATGTTAAAAAGGCTAACACTAAAAGAATTAAGGCACTTAAACCAGCGCCATTTAAGATTTTTTTAGAGGCTTCTGGAATTTCTTCTTTCAAACGTGTGCTTGGCCAAACATACGCCAATGCACTACCTAGTAAAATAGAAAAAACACGTGTGTCTGTTCCATAATAGACACGTGTAGGATCTGCGCCAGGAACATATAAAACGGCCATCAGCGTCACCGAAATTAAGGCGCCGATTAAAACTAAGCTGAAAATTCGACCGCGCTTACGAACAAAGCGTTCCAGAAGAATAAAAAGTAATGGCCAAATTAAATAATTTTGCGCTTCAACTGCCAATGACCAAATATGTACAAATGGCGATTGTGTCGCAAATCCATCAAAATAAGAAAACCCTTTAAAAATTTGCCACCAGTTGTTGTAATAAAAAATACTACTAGCGACAACGCTGCGAATATTGTTTAATAAATCCTGCTGAAAGAGTGTAATATAACTAACTGCACTTAAAAGCATCACAATTAATGCTGGATACAGCCGTTTCATCCTTCGCACATAAAATCCTTTTAAATCAATGGTCTGATTTTCTGCCCATTCTTGCCGCAACAAGTCGTTAATAAGATAACCTGAAACAACAAAGAAAATCGGAACACCTAAGTAGCCACCTCGCATGACTTGGGGAAAAAGGTGATACAAAATCACGCCAATTACAGCGATCGTCCGAATGCCATCAAAACCTGTAATATAGCGTTTTTTCTTGCTATTTGCTGTCTGATTCATTTGTGCTTTCCAACTTTTCTATAAAATTATTCTTTTCCTTTATTTAAAGAAGCAAGTAACTTTAATATACGTTTTTTCCTAGGAAATGGCAAGCAAACTTTGTCTCCTTTAGGCTTTTTTTACAATTCAAAAAACCAACATTTTTTAAATTGTAAAAAAACAACCAAAGCTTATGAAAATCACTCATAAGCTTTGGTTGTTTACTCATATCGTTTTCGTTTAGATGAAGATGGAATCCCTAAGGCTTCACGATACTTTGCCACCGTTCGCCGGGATATTTCCATGCCTGAATCTTTTAATCGCTCGACTAATTTTTGATCAGATAACGGTTTACTTTTTACTTCTTGATCAATTAATTTTTGTAGTTGCTTTTTAACCATCGTTGTTGAGACATCCTCGCCATCTTCTTCTGATGAAAGAATACTTGTTGAGAAGAATGAGCGCAATTCAAAGACGCCAAACGTGGTTTCTAGATATTTTCCATTGACCGCACGACTAACTGTCGATTCATGAATAGACAAAGCATCCGCAATTTCTTTTAAAGTCATTGGTTTTAATGGCCGATCTGCTTCTAAAAAGAAGGCTTCTTGACGGCGCACAATTTCTTGCCCTACACGTAAAATTGTATCCCCCCGCTGATTCACTGCGCGCTCTAACCATTCAAATTCGTTTTTCTTATCCTTAATATATTCTTGGACTTCTTTGTCGTCAGTCTCTTGCATTCGTTTGAAATAATTTTCTTGAAAATTTAATGTCGGTCGACTAGCTTTGTTGGAAATCACCACTATTCGATCTTCCTTGATTCGGACAGTTAAATCTGGTCGAATATACAATTCCTCGGTCGCATCAAAAATATTCCCTGGCGCTGGCGATAACGTTTGTATATAATCAAAAATCAATTGAATTTCTGCTAATTCAATCCCGAATTTTTTAGCTAACGGGCCCCATTTACGACTCACTAAGGCATCAAATTCTTCCTCCAATAAAATATACGCTAAATTAGGCGCGGTATCGTCTCGTTCTGTTTGTAGCATCAAACATTCTTGTAAATTGCGTGCCCCCACACCTGCTGGATCTAGCTGTTGTAACAAAGTTAATGCATCTAGCATTTGAATGGCGCTTGCTTCGGTTTTCTCTGCCGCTTCTTCTAACGAAATCGTTAAATAACCATTCACGTCTATATATTCTACTAAAAACAATACCAATGTTCGCAAGTATGTATCGCGGTAATTCAAATGAATTTGATCAATTAAAGACTCAAATAATGATAAATGATAGTCTGGAATTTGATTCATATAATTATTTTCTTCGTCTTGGTTGGTGTAAGAACGACTAGTTATCGGAAAATCTGTGGTGTACTGCGTGTCTACTTGTAAATCAATTAATGGATTCTCTAGTGCTTTCGCTTCAACAAAGGCAGCCAGTTCTTCCGTATTAAATTGTAAAATTTGAATGGATTGTTGAAGTTGTTGAGTCATGGCCAACTTCTGGACTTGTTTTTGTTGTTGGGACATTCGTTGCTCAAATTTCATTATTTTCGTCCTCCCTCTTGTAATTTTTGTCAATATCAGCTAAACTAGTATTCGTGCCGCGCCCTTAGTGTAGTGGATATCACGTAAGATTCCGGTTCTTGAGACGGGGGTTCGATTCCCTCAGGGCGCGTTATTTAAATATGTTGATTTATCAACGTTTCTGGACACTCTTTATTCATCTAAAGAGTGTTTTTTTCTTGTTTAGGAATGATTTTTCTATCCGTAGTTTTTTCAAATGTTGCTTGTGGCAAGCTCAATCGCACTTAACGCGACAACATTTGTTCTGCTTCAGCTACAAATCCAATAAGGTTAAAATTCCTCCGTTCCTATTGTAACGCATAACGTTTCCTTTTTCTATCTGCTAAACAAAGTATTGCGACAAGCAAACACCTGCTTCTCTCTTAAAGATCCCTTTCTGATTATATAGTAAATTGCTTTTAATTTGTTAATTATTTTACCTAAAACTTGATACCCTAATTAAATAAAGAACCTGGGGCAAAAATCACTTTGGATTTTTGTCCCAGGCTTAAAACCTGATAATTGGCGGGAACAGAACCGTTCAGCTCCGACCTCTAAAATACTTAATTAGAAATATGCTACCCGCAATCACACCAATTATGATTACTAGCCAAAATAATCCACTTACAAGTAACAGCTCAGTTAAGGTTGTCTTCAGATTCTCCTCCTTTAAATGGCCTCTGCTTTGTTTTGCTATGTAATTAATGGCGAGATCAGACAACAGCTATCAAAAAAAACGAACCAACACGTGGTCCGTTTTCATTCATTATTAAGCTTTTACGATGTTCGTTGCTTGTAAGCCGCGTGGACCTTCTTCAGTATCAAAAGTTACTGCTTGGCCTTCGTCTAAAGTTTTAAATCCATCTGATTGAATAGCTGAAAAATGTGCAAATACATCATTGCCATCTTCACCTGTAATAAATCCAAAACCTTTGTCTGCGTTAAACCATTTTACTGTACCGTTGTTCATATATATTTCCTCCTAGTGCATAAAAATATGCAAGTTATTGCAAAAAATGTTGAGTGGCAAAAGGAGAAGTATAGTTTTTAAATATATAACTCAAATTACTTATCAAAATTGATTACTTAATTACTATAACACATTTATTAGGAATAAACAATGCCCACGACTTTTCCTTGGACTTTCTAAAATAATCAAAGATGCGCTTGACAAAGCCCTAGCAAAAGACACTCCTATTCTTTCTATTTCCAGTTAGTTTTGTTTAACTTTAAATAATCGCTACGCGCCAAATAATCAAATAGCGGAGCTAATCCTGGTGAAAAATTTACTTCCTCAAACCGCTTAATAAATTGTACGCCTTTAATTTTATTTGGTTCGTTCAGGGTAACTTTTCCTTGGGCTTGTTTGGCAAAATAAAAATGTCCTTGCCAAACGATTGAATCAAAAACAAGTGGTCCAGTAAAAATTTCTTCAAGTTCAGTAATTTCCACTGCTAACTCTTCTTTCATTTCACGAATCGCACATTCCAGCGCTGATTCACCAAGTTCTTGTTTTCCGCCAGGGAAATTCCATGTGTCTGGCCGATCTTTTAAGATAAGAATTTCATCATATTGATTTTTAAGAAGTACTCGCGAAAATTCTTTTTTCATTTCGTTTAACCCTTTTCTTCATTTTTTATTGAGAAGCCACACTTGGCAGCATAAAAATATAATGCAAAATACGATCCGCATACGATGGATTTTTTTCAAAGTCATTGACTTCTTCATTGACTAACTCCAAATCATCGGTAATCACTCCAGCGACATCCATAAAGAGCATTTTACTTAATACCTCTGAGTCATTAACTGTCCAAGCATAAACTGCTTTTTTCTGTTGGTCAGCTTTTAAAATGAAGGTATCGTTCAACGTGGTAGCTTCCATTGTATACAAATCAGCTTGTGTTTCTGGAAAAGTGAAATTATAGGGCAAAATAAAACTTACTTTTACTTTTGATTTGGCTTTTTTAAACGCTTTGATCACATTGTAGTCGAGAGATTGAACCTGATGGTTATTCTTTATCAAAGGACGTTCATATTTTTCAATAAAGTTAGATAGCGCACCTTGACTATCTTGTTTAGACGTTTTAATTTCTACTAGTAATTTTTGTTTGGCTTGGTTTGCTTTCGCTAAATAATCATCAAAACTGGCAATTGGTGCTTCTTGGCCATTTTCTTTAACGGTCATTTTTGTTAATTCAGCCAACGTAAATTCTTGTGGCGTGCCATCGACGCCGGCGAGTTCTTGAAGGTTTGCATCATGCATCACAACAAATTGATGGTCTTTGGTTTCTTGAACATCAATTTCAATATAATCTGGTTTAAATTTAATGGTTCTTTCCATAGCAGGAATGGTATTTTGTACGCCATTACTATTGGTGACCCCTCGATGCGAAATAATCAAAGGTTTTGATTCTAATAGCCCTGTTAAGTAAACAGCGTTGAAAATTATATAGCCGCCAAAAATGGTGAATAGTCCTAGGCCCATTCCGATAGTCACTAATTTATTACGTTTCGTTTCTTTGTCAAAGGCAACTTTTGTCGTCGTTTCTGCTTGAACATTTAATTGTGTATATAAGAAATTAATCAGTAATACTGAAAGCCAAGTATTAGAGACAAACTGTAAAAATTGGACAACCGTTAAATTTAAAATACCACCTAGTAAGCTAATGGTATCGCTCAAGGTATCTAACTTCAACTGTAGAAGATAAAGTAACACATAAATAACATACGTTGAAACAAATACCGCGATCGTCACAAATGCAATATTACAAATAATGAACCATAATCGTTTGTTTGTCATTGACCAACTAGCCTTAACTGCCTCGCCCGCTTTTTTTCTCTCCAGAATCATTAATGGAAGCGTGTAAATGAAACGAATAGCTAAATACCAGACTAATAACCCAAAGGCCAGTAACCCAACCAAGTAAGGAATTCGTTGGGACAAAAATTCAACAATAAAATCTGGAATCACAAATTTCGTCAATAGATTACTTTGGAAAATCAGGTTACCAAAAGGGACAATGACAACAAAATAACCGAAAAAGAATAACCACGAACGGGCACCTTGCTTTTTAAGAACCTTAAAAGATGCCTTGGTAACTCCTTTAAAATGAAAACGATGGTCTTGCCGTATTTGAAAAATCCCTAATAATAAAAAGGTAAACTGATAAAAAACTGCACCTAAAAAAAGTAACAACAAGAGAATTAATAACACCAGAGCAAGCGGCTTTTCTAACAGTAAATTCAGGTTATTAAACGAAAGATAAGGAATACCTTGAGTTTTTAGTGCGTTGGAAGTAGCCCAACTAAAAGCCCCACCCACCAATAATAATAAGACATTTAAAGTAAAAAATAACCATAAGTACTGCAAGATGTCTTTAAAAAATTGCCTTGTTCCATTTTTAAATGTTTGCCAAGCAGACATACAAACTCCTCCATTCTAAAAGTATCTGACTAAAGTTCTTCCATACGAATCCTAAATAAAACAACGGCAATCCAAATTGAAATAAATGATGGCAAAATAACAATAATGATTGCGACTGGCTCATCAATAGTCCCTTGTAACGTATTTTTTACTTCTGAAGAAACAATAAACTGATCAAAAATCACTTGATAAATAGTAACATAAATCAATACCCATTGAATATAATATTCAATTATTTTCATTAAAGCGATGGGTAAAACAATTTTTTTCGTCGTTAAATTCAATAAAAAATATAACAAAAGACTCGTACTGATGATAACGACTATCCCTAAAAGAAATAACGACTCTAACCGCTGCCCTATTACGTTTGCAACGCCTATTGTTAATAATAAATACATAGCTACCGAAATTAAGATGCTCACACTTAGCATAACAGAAAACAAAAGTAATGCCTTAAGAAAAAGCCACTTATCAACTCTTTTATTTCCAATCAATAAACCTAAAAGAATCACCGACAAAAGTAAAATCAATTCAATCATTCGTTCCTCCTCCCAAAACAAATGAAAACAAATTCATATGTTTGCGTTTATTTTATCAAACCAAAATGGATTTGTGAAACATTTCACATGTTATTTAATAAACGACTATTACTAGAAAAAAGACAAGGCAAGTTTCCTTTATTTAGGAAACTTGCCTTGTCTTTTTATTCTTTTTACTTCGTTATTTTTTGATAGTTTGCGAATAATTGATTCGCATCTCCTTCTCCATCAATTTTCTTGAGATGGCCGTTATCTATTTTAAACATAGATGGCACATGTAAAACTTTATTTTCTCGGATAAATGTTGACCATTCCTTCATGGTCTCTTTGTTGGTTAATTCTACATAGTAAACCTGTTTAGGTGCTTGTAATAGTTTCTCGAAATCCTGACAATCTGAACAGTTTTTCTTTTTTAAAACAACATAAAATGTTTCGCCAGAGTGTTTTTTTTCTTGATACTCATTGAAACTTAATTCCTTTTTATGCGGAATAAATGTAAAACCTACCAACAAACTAAGTAACAAAATTAACAGACTGAACGAAATTTTTTTATTCATGTTTTTTCTTCCTTTTTAGTTTGTCTAATTTTTTCTTTTTTTATTTTTTGTTATGCCAAAGCTAATAGCCACTATAAGGACAATTAAACCTGCGATCATGTAAAGTGGATTTACTGTTGTATTAGTCATTGGTAAATGAATTCCTTTACTTGCTGATTTTCCAAAATTGACTGGGTTCGTTGGTGCTTGATGATTTGTAGGCGTCAACGGTTTCTTCGGTTTTAACGGTTGTTTAGGTTCAGGTTTTTTTGGATCTTCTGGCGTTGGTGCAGGCGGTGTCACTGTTGGTTTGTTGGAATGTAACACGTCCCCTTCGTTGCCAAAGTTTAAGTCGGCTTGGTTGGGAATGCCGCCTTGTTCAATATAAGGTGCTAATTCTTCATCGGTTGCGCCGTCTTTAATTTTAGTGGTAATAGTCATTGTGTACGTATGTCCAGCTAAGTATGAGTAGCTGTCTGCTTGTTTGTTCATTTCAAAAGTTACTTTGTTATTTTCTTGTGTTACTTTGCCGTTAGCTGTAACATCTTTGCCATTTTCATCTGTGATTTTTACATCAGTGATATCTAACACTTTATTAATGTCATCTACCATGCTAGCTTGGGTCCACGTGCTTGTTTCGTTGCCAAAGGCTGTTTTGACATTCCATTTAAATTCTTGGTCACGGTTGGTTAAATCTAAGTGATCTTGACCTTCGATATCTTTTGTAATCGTTGGATCTTCTGGCGTTGGTGCAGGCGGTGTTACGGTTGGCTTGTTGGAATGCAACACGTCACCTTCGTTGCCAAAGTTTAAGTCAGCTTGGTTGGGAATCCCGCCTTGTTCAATATAAGGCGCTAATTCTTCGTCCGTTGCGTCAGTTTTAATTTTAGTGGTAATAGTCATTGTGTATGTATGACCAGCTAAGTAAGAGTAGCTGTCATCTTTTTTGTTCATAGTAAAAGTTACTTTGTTATTTTCTTGTGTTACTATGCCATTATCTGTAACATCTTTGCCATTTTCATCAGTAACTTTCACGTCTGTAATCTCTAACACTTTATTAATGTCATCTACCATGCCGGCTTGGGTCCAAGTACTTGTTTCGTTACCGAAAGCTGTTTTGACGTTCCATTTAAATTCTTGGTCACGATTAGTTAAGTCTAAATGTTCTTGGCCTTCGATATCTTTTGTAATCGTTGGATCTTCTGCGTTGGTGCAGGCGGTGTTACGGTTGGCTTGTTGGAATGCAACACGTCACCTTCATTGCCAAAGTTTAAGTCGGCTTGGTTGGGAATCCCACCTTGTTCAATATAAGGCGCTAATTCTTCGTCCGTTACGTCAGTTTTAATTTTAGTTGTAATAGTCATTGTGTATGTATGACCACTCAAATAGTCATAGCTGTCTGCTTGTTTGTTCATTTCAAAAGTTACTTTGTTATTTTCTTGCGTTACTTTGCCGTTAGCTGTAACATCTTTGCCATTTTCATCAGTGACTTTCACGTCTGTGATGTCTAACACTTTATTAATGTCATCTACCATGCTGGCTTGGGTCCAAGTGCTTGTTTCGTTACCGAAAGCTGTTTTGACATTCCATTTAAATTCTTGGTCACGATTAGTTAAGTCTAAATGTTCTTGGCCTTCGATATCTTTTGTTATCGTTGGATCTTCTGGTGTTGGTGCAGGCGGTGTCACTGTTGGCTTGTTGGAATGTAACACATCACCTTCGTTGCCAAAGTTTAAGTCGGCTTGGTTGGGAATGCCGCCTTGTTGGATATAAGGCGCTAATTCTTCGTCCGTTACGTCAGCTTTAATTTTAGTGGTGATGGTCATTGTGTATGTGTGACCACTCAAATAGTCATAGCTGTCTGCTTGTTTGTTCATTTCAAAAGTTACTTTGTTATTTTCTTGTGTTACTTTGCCATTAGCTGTAACATCTTTACCATTTTCATCAGTAACAACGACTTTTTGGATATCTAATAATTGGTTAATATCATCCACTAAACTGGCTTGTTGCCAAGTACTTGTTTCGTTACCAAAGGCTGTTTTGACATGCCAATCGAAACTATCTTCACGATTAGTTAAGTCTAAATGTTCTTGATTTTCGATATCTTTTGTAATCGTTGGATCTTCTGGCGTCACGTCACACGCATGCGCATTGTCATTTTTAGGAATCGTCGCTTCTGGAAATTCCTTAGCAATTGTTCCTTGATTCATTGTCCCACTACTTACAAGTGTTGCTGCATCAATCGCTGTATTTTCTTTGACTTCGTAGTGAATCGTGATGTTTCCTACGTAACCTTCTGTACTAGTTGCTGAAATGGTTTGTCCGTTAATTTGAACAGGCACATCATTTCCAGCATCGTCCGTAGCGGTCGCCGATTGAATATCAAATTGATTGGCAATCGTTAATGAAGCTGTTGCTGGTGTCGATTGCGCCAGACGATCTTTGACAATTTGTTTTAATTGGGTTGTAAAATCATCAATAGATTGGCTTGTAATAAAATCTTCTGGTGTGCTAGATCCTTGTTGCAACTCTTGTTTTACAAAAGGACCCACTTCTGTTTTATACTTATCAAAATATGAATTTACTGAACTTAAAGATTCAACACTTTCCCAATACGCATTAATCATTTCATAGCCTTGGTTAGTAATTTCTTGGTTTAACGCTAAAACTTCTGCTGCTGCACCTTGATAGTCATTACTATACTCAACCGAAACTTGAAGAGGATGTCTTGGATCTGGATATTCATTGATTGAATCATTGGTATTGGTTTTATGCAAGTAACCATCTAAACGTGTATTAGCGACCCCATCTGTCACTAATAGGAAATACGTTTTTCGATTCGTTAAATCTCCGTGTGTTTGATTGTACGTATCTAAAGCGAGTTTCAATCCTGGGGCGGTTGGCGTACCACCATACGTCCGAACGTCTCCAAAACCAGAGACAAATTGGCTTTTATCATAAGTCAATTGCGTATTGACGCGCACATTCATATCATAATCAGCTGAATTAATTTTTGTCTTTCCATCAGGAAACATAAATTTTTTTCCGCCACGATACGAAGCCAGCATCACGCGGTCTTGATCAGATAATCCTTGAACCACTTCATCAATCGCTTGTCTTACATGTGGAAAATTATCTGAAAAACTACCACTGGCATCTTCAACAACCACTAAATCAACCGGTTCCGTTTCACCCGCTTGAACTGGGAAAGCAGCTTGTCCTTCCAATATCCGTTTACAATCAGCCAGACTGTCGTCTTTCACTTTCACCGTATTGGTCATTCCTTCTGTATCTCCTGCTTTAACCGCTCCTTCAGCTAAAGCCAATGTGGGACTGAAATTTCCCACAACTGTTCCAGCGACAATCACCATTGTCGATAATAATTTCGTTGCTTTCTTAAACATTTTAATCCTCCCTATTTTCTTTCGCTAGTGTTTGGGACACTTGCTTCTCTTTACTTCAACTACAGCTCCTTAAATCTTTCATCAAGTCGATGTGTCTCCTTGTTTTTGTGACACATCTCTTACTCAATTTCTGATTCTATCACCTTTAAAGGCTAAAACTTGGCAGTATTCGGCTCTTGAAAACGTAAAATTTGTCTTTTAAAAATTAATGAAAAGACTATCCACTGACAAAGTTGGTTTTCACTTACTTTTTGCTACTTGATTCCTTTTAAGACTCTTTTTTTACACAAAAAAAGTAAAAGAACCTTTACAGTCCTTTTACTTAATTGTTAGATGCTATTCATAATTTTCTTAGTTTTGTTCTATAAGCCGAATAGTTTAGCCTGTTTATTTCAACAATATTTGACGTTAGTCAGCCGTTTCGTTATAGTTAAAGAAAAGGCTTTTTGGTAGGAGTGAATACGATGAATGAGTGGCCCCATCAGTTAATGACGCTTTTAACCCCACTTTTTGAGCTATGTATTTTAGGACTGAATGTTTTTTCGATTATTGTTTTAGTTTGGGGTGTTTGTTTAGCAGGAAAAGATTTCATTAAAAGTGAACGACAAAATCAAAGCCGCTTTACCTTAACCAAAATGAATACGTTCATCAAAAACTTCCTTGGTAGCTACATTCTGTTAAGTTTAGAAATTTTAATTGCTGCTGATATTATTGAATCCATTGTCAAACCAACTTTTCAAGATATTTTGAAATTGGCAACCTTGGTAATCATCCGTACAGTTATTTCTTATTTCTTACATAAAGAAATTGAAGACACTATGACCGATATGGAACAACAAGAAAAAGAACCAGATACCCCAAAAAATTAGCGGGTACGCTGGTTCTTTTTTTATTTAATCGCTTTAAAATAATGAAGTGGTTCGTTAGACAAACGCTGCATTTTACGTTTTTTATCTTCAATAATTGCTAAAATCTCGTCTGAAAAATTTTCCAAAATAACACGGCCGCCTTTATAGGTGTGACCACCCATTTCAGCAACTTCGCTGGCCGTCAAAATGACTTTACGATGCGCAATTTTTTTGAAAAATTCTTCAATTAAGTACGTCGGTAAGTAAAAATTATTTTGAGCAGAAAATGATTCCAAATAAATAAAATCATCGATGCTGATGAAACAATCATCCATCGATAAGTATTCAATTGATCTGTCTATATATAATTCACGCTTTTGTAAAATTTCTTTGACTTTTTTATTTAATAAATTCAATGATTCAATTTCTTTAACCAAATGTTCTAGTTCACGATAACGTACTTCTTTTCGCTCTTTGTAAGATGAATGTAAGGCGGCACTTGCTGTGACTATTAGCGCACCGACGATTACACCGACCATTCCGGCGATAAAAACAAACATATTTTTCCCCTCGCTCTTTTCTAATTTTCCATTTTAGTATAACATAATCCAAAAGTTTCGGATAAAAAATGACACAAAATTTTTCAAGCGACTTCGTTGACCTTTATTGACCAAAGAGGTATACTTTTCATAGGCATTCAAAGTGCTTTGTGATAGAATGACTTTAAAAGTTTCTTTATATAGGAGGATTTACTTATGAATTTAATTCCAACAGTTATTGAACAATCATCTCGCGGTGAACGTGCTTATGACATTTACTCTCGTTTATTAAAAGACCGCATCATTATGCTAAGCGGCCCTATCGATGATAACGTGGCAAACTCAGTGATTGCACAGTTATTATTCTTAGATGCCCAAGATTCAGAAAAAGACATTTACTTGTACATTAACTCTCCTGGTGGTAGCGTTTCTGCAGGCTTAGCGATTTTCGATACCATGAATTTCGTTAAAGCGGATGTCCAAACTATCGTATTAGGAATGGCGGCTTCAATGGGTAGCTTCTTATTAACAGCTGGTCAAAAAGGCAAACGTTTCGCTTTACCAAATGCGGAAATCATGATTCACCAACCACTTGGTGGCGCTCAAGGGCAAGCAACAGAAATTGAAATTGCTGCTCGTCACATTTTAGACACTCGTCAACGTTTAAATTCAATTTTAGCTGAACGAACTGGCCAACCAATTGAAGTGATTGAACGTGATACCGATCGTGATAACTATATGACTGCCGAACAAGCAAAAGAATATGGTTTAATCGATGAAGTAATGGAAAATAGTAGCGCCTTAAATTAAAAATAAAAAAATGGAAACAGCGACAGTCGCTGTTTCCATTTTTTTTATTTTTCAATGTATCCACGTAATTCTTCTTCAGTGACACTTTCGTCAAAGATATGCTCACCAATGATGATCGTTGGTACAAATTGAATGTGCGCCGCATTGGCTTCATCAATCACTGCGGAAACAAGCGTTGCATCTTTTTGTTCTTTTAAGCCCAGATTTTTTTCAGCATACGTCGCTACTTCTTCTAAGGTTAAGTTTCCCCATTCATCTTGCGTAGCAAACATTTTATGCAATGCTGACAGCGCTTGTTCAGGCGCTGAATAGTCAATGTAGTGATGCATCACATTGCCGCGTTGTAAACTTTCTTTTTCTTTATCAAACAACTTAATGATACGTTCAACTTTACCACTTTTGACAGATTGTGCTAACAGTTCCTCAGACTCTTCAAACCATTTTCTGCAATAAGGACAGCGAACATTGATAAATTCTATCATTTTGACAGGGGCATTGCTCTCACCAATGTGAAGCCCTGTTTCTGTGTTAACTTTTGTTGCATCAATTACTGAAATATCCATAAAAAAACCTCATCCTTTCAAACCTTTATTTCTCTTTTAGTATACCGTTTTTCAATAAAAAAATCATAAGACACGAATTCAAATTTTCTGAATTCGTGCCTCTGTTCACTTTTTTAACGATTAATCGAACGAGCCATTCTAGCAACAGTATGTCTTTTCCCACGTATCGCATCAGAAAGCTCTTTAATATTTTCAATACCAACTAAGCCCATATTGGCATCGCCAATATGTTGAATATTTACGCCTAAAATTTTATTTCTAATGCCGATTGCTTGGATAACTTCAGGTTGAGCACTTTCTTGTGAAGTTCCAATGGCACTCATAACTAATTTTCCTTTTGAATGTGCAAAATCCACAACTTCTTTGACTTGTTGATCATCGATGCCCCAAACCGTGCCGACTGCTGGGACTAAGACAATATCAGCGCCCGCTTCAATAAATTGTTCAGCTGATTTTAAACTGACCACTGGTTCATCTACGCCTGAACTGTGCATTTTTCCGGCAATAATGATACCGTCAAAATGTTTTTTGGCTAAGGCCACGTTCTTAGCAATCAAGTCGTTGGTCACGCCAGTTCCTGGATTACCTGTCAATAAGATAAAATCCAAACCCAGTTCATTGGCTTTTTTGAAAGTAGCTGCCGATGCTTTTCTACCTGGTTCAATCGAAACTCTCGTTGAAGCTAAGTCTAAATTTTCATCAACAGGTTCGACATTCATGCCAATCGGTAAACCGACTAGTTCTTTCAAACGATGAACAACCTCATCATTAGGGACACATGTTTCCGCAGTATATTGCCCTTCATAAGCGGCTACTACAATCGGTTGATTAACATCGAAAACATTCAATAAAATCATGTCTGCGCCATATGCTTTTGACATTTCCGCACAAGTGATATCACCTGCTACGGATGGATGAACTACCACATTTTCCGATAAAATTACGCGCCCTTCGCTCGCTTTAATACTCTGAAACAGCTCTTCTTTTGACATCCGTTTGATTTCTGATGCATTTGCACTAATTAATCGTTGAACCATTTTGACCCCTCCAATAGTTTTTAATGTTTTAGTTAAAAACAGCAATAAGTAATCGCTTGCATTTTATTACATGCAACATTCGTGCCAACGTCGTTTCTTTAAACCACAGGTCAACACTACATTTCAGTGCTACACACTTTTTGCACACTTTAATTTTTTTACACGCTTAAAGAAAAAGTGAAGGATAGCACTTCAAACGGAAATGTTATTCTTCACTTCTGGAGCAGAAAAGTTACGCACTTTTTTCTCGTAATTTTTCTGCAAATTCATTAATTTTTCGAATACGATGATTAATACCTGACTTAGAAATAGCTCCTGAAGGAATCATTTCCCCTAGTTCTTTGAGACTAACTTCCGGATACTCTAACCGTAATTCTGCGATTTCCTGAAGTTTCTCCGGTAATGACGTCAGCCCTACTGTACTTTCAATAAATTGAATATTTTCAATTTGTTTTGAAGCCGCATCAATAGTTTTATTTAAATTCGCTGTTTCGCAATTTACTAAACGGTTTACTGAATTCCGCATATCACGGACAATCCGGACATCTTCAAATTTCAACATAGAGTTCGTGGCACCAATTAATGTTAAAAAGTCGGCAATTTTTTCAGCACCTTTTAAATAACAAATATACCCATTTCGGCGTCCCAATGTTCGAGCGTTTAAGTCATAGTAATTCAACATCTTACAAATGTCATTATTGTGTTCTTCATAAATTGAAAAAATTTCTAAATGATAGCGACTTGTTTCCGGATTATTAACTGAGCCAGAAGCCATAAAGGCCCCGCGTAAATAGGAACGCATTTTTTGCGCGTTACCCATGATTTCATTTGACACATTGCCATTAAAAACGACCCCATCCATAATATCCAAATCAGCTAGAATTTTTTGTGTATCTTGTTTTAGACGCACAATGTAAACATTATTTTTCTTTAGTTTCATTTTTTTACGAACTAATAATTCTGCTTGTGCATGGTAATGATCTTTCAGTAATGAATACATTCGACGAGCAATTGCAGCATTTTCCGTTTGTACATTCAAGACAAACTGTTGATTAACTAAGCTAAGTGAGCCGTTCATCCGAATTAATGCTGCTAATTCTGCTTTCGCGTGTTCTCGATGGACTTCTAAACCAGTTAACTCTTTTTTGACATCCGAGGCAAAAGACATCTAAGCTCCTCCTCTCTTGATTCTTTTGATTAATTAATATTTCGTTCCAAATACGATACGGAAAAGTTCTTCAACAACTTTTTCCCCATCATGAAAAACTCCGCCATCTCTTAATTCTAAAAAGTCTGTCGAAATGACTCGGCATCCTTCTTCACGTAATCCTTGAAAATCATGCTTTACTTGAACTAAATATTCATCATAAATTTCAGGATCCATGTAATTTTCTGGTACTTTTTCTGTGTTAACCAGCACTGTATCAACAAACTGCGCTTGTAGATGTTCGTTTAAGACACGAACATGATCGGCATCCGTAAAATGTTCCGTTTCCCCTTTTTGGGTCATGATGTTACAAATATAGACTACTTCGGCTGCCGTTTGTTTGATGGCTTCACCAATTTCTGTAATAACTAAATTAGGTAAAATACTTGTAAAAAGACTCCCTGGTCCTAACACGACCATGTCTGCTTCTTCAATTGCTTTGACGACTTTGCGCGCAGCTCTTGGCTGTTCTTCTCCGTGTGTATTTGTCACAAACACATGGTCAATCGTCTTGCGATCCAGTGCAATTTTTGATTCTCCCACCGCCACTGAGCCATCTTTAAATACGGCATGTAACGTTAATGGCCGTTCTGATGATGGATAAATCCGTCCATCAACATGCATCATTTTTGAAAGCAATTGAATGGCTTCATACGTACTTCCTCTCATTTCCGATACAGCAGCAATGATTAAATTACCGATTGCATGATTGGCAAAATGACTATCTGATTTATCAAAACGATATTGAAAAATATCTTCATATAATTGTGGCATATCTGACAATGCCACTAAAACATTTCTTAAATCTCCCGGAGGTGTCATGTTATTAATAGAGGAACGAAGCTCGCCACTACTACCGCCATCATCAGCGACCGTTACGACGGCAGTAATATCAACACTTTGATTTCTTAAACTTTTCAAAATTACTGGTAAGCCTGTTCCACCACCAACAACCACGATCTTCGGTTTACGAATTCGATAGGTTTTCATTAAGAGCGATTAACCGTTTCTTTTCTTTTTAAGCGGTCGCGGTGGGTAATATTAACATGGTAATCTTCCTCTTTTAATTCAGCGCCAACACGTTCTGTCAATGCAACAGAGCGATGTTGTCCGCCAGTACAGCCAATTGCAATGGTGACGCTACTTTTACCTTCTTTTTTATATCCAGGTAAGACTGTTCGCAGTAAATCGATAAATTTTGTATAAAATTCATCTGTTTCTGGGAAGCCCATCACATAATCATAAACAGGTTGATCCATTCCAGTTAACGGTCGTAGTTCATCAATATAATGGGGGTTAGGTAAAAAGCGAACATCCATAACGATATCTGCATCAATCGGCAAGCCATATTTAAAGCCGAAGGACACCATTTCCACTCGAAATTCGTGTGTCTCTCTCGTTGCTAGTTCTTTATTCAAACGTTCCCGCAATTGACGAGGGGACAAGTCCGTAGTGTCAATGACCAACTGAGCATCCGCCTTGATTTCTTCCAGCATTGCACGTTCTTTACGAATACCTTCTGTCACTAAACCATCCATCGCCATTGGATGCGCACGCCGTGTCTCTTTATAACGAGAAACCAACTCTTCATCGGTGGCATCTAAAAATAAAATCGTTGTATCAATAAAATTAGTATTTTCAAGTTCGACTAACATATCCTGAATTTCTCTAAAGAAGGTCCGTGAACGTAAATCAATCACTAACGCAATCTTGGTAACTTTTCCAGATTCTTTAATTAATTCCCAAAATTTTGGGATTAAGCTTGGTGGTAAATTGTCGATACAGAAATAGCCCATGTCTTCAAAGCTTTGAACAGCGACTGTTTTTCCAGCGCCACTCATTCCTGTAATAATAACCAGTTGTAAATTTTCTGGCATATTCAACACTCCCTTCACTTGCATCACTATATTATAACACCCCGGGCGTATCAAAGAAAGCTTTTCAATCATTCTTATAAAGATTTCTATTCTTTCATAGAAAAACAGCATTGACATTTTTGTCAACGCTGTTTTAATTGCTGAATTATATTATATAACTGTGTGTTATTTTAATACAAACTCAATTTCTGTTTTATCAGTAAAATTAGCTTCAAACTCAAATTGTTTTACTTGTTCATTCACGGCTAACTTTTTCGTAATGTGTTCTTTAATTTGTTCATTTGTAGCTGTTTTGATTGACAATCCATCTAAAAGAGTCATGATTTTGTCTTGTGCTGCCTTACCTTCTAATTCTAAATCAGCAGATTCATCTTCATACGTTGCTTCAATTGTTCCGTTCGATTTTATTTCATAGGTGAACTCAATTTCATTTTCGTCGTATTCGATTTCTACGTCAATCTCTTGAAGACTGGCAACAGTCGGTGTCGGTGTGGTTAGTTCATTGTCTGCTGTTTCATGGTATCCACCAACTTCAGGAGTTACGGTTTCCCACTTAAAGGTACCAATTTTAGCTGTTGCTAGATAGGGATTATTAATGGTAATGACTTTCAATTGAAGGTCTGAATGGTTGGCGATATCTGTTAAAATCCCCAGAGCCTGATATGTATTTTGTGTAAAACGTGTCGCAATATTTTGCGCATCAATTGTGGAATAACCTAATGTTTCCCAGGTGATTTGTTGCTTTAATTCCTGATGAACGGCTTGTACTGTCGCCGGCTCCAATTGAATGCCCGTTGCTTCTTTTAAGTCTTTCTTGGTAAAACTCATTACTTTTTCATGGTCTGATTGTGAAATTAAAGTCGCTGCTTCCATTGTGTTACTATGTATAAAAGGTGTGATTCCGATAGCTAAGACCATTCCTGCTGTTAATAAACTTGTTGTTATTTTTTTGTTTTTCATTTAAGACTTCCCTTCGTGTTCATTGTTATTTTGTTAACAAACATAGTATATCTTTTAATTACACATTAAGCCAACATTTATTTTTAATTTTTATTAAAAAAATATTTGTTATTTTATAATAAAAGAACCTTGTTTCCCATAAAAACAAGGTTCTTTATCTAATCATTAATGTTTATTTCAGAACACGTTTTAAATAATATCCTGTGTAACTGTCTTTGACTTTAGCAACTTCTTCTGGTGTTCCTGTCGCCACGATCGTCCCACCACCGTCGCCACCTTCTGGCCCTAGATCAATCACATGATCCGCAGATTTGATGACATCCAAGTTATGTTCAATCACTAAAACGGTATTGCCCGCTTCCACTAAACGCTCTAATACTAGAAGCAATCGCGCAATATCATCGGTATGCAAGCCGGTTGTTGGTTCATCCAGAATATAAAAGTTTTTCCCATTAGAATTTTTATGAAGTTCACTCGCTAGCTTCATCCGCTGTGCTTCTCCACCAGATAAAGTAGTTGCTGGCTGCCCCAATGTCACATAGCCTAAGCCTACATCCACAATTGTTTGCAATTTACGATGAATTTTAGGGATATGTTTGAAAAATTCTACGGCATCTTCCACCGTCATATCTAAAATATCAGAAATGTTTTTGCCTTTATAATGAACTTCTAACGTCTCAGAATTATAACGTTTGCCATGACAAACTTCGCAAGGCACATAGACGTCAGGTAAAAAATGCATTTCAATTTTGATGATACCATCCCCGCGACAAGCTTCACAACGGCCACCTTTGACGTTAAAACTAAAGCGACCTTTTTTATAGCCACGAACCTTGGCTTCATTTGTTTGGGCAAACAAATCGCGAATGTCATCAAAAACACTAGTATAAGTCGCTGGATTACTTCTTGGTGTTCGACCAATTGGACTTTGATCAATGTCAACAATCTTTTCAATGGCTTCATAACCAGTGATACTTTTGTGTTTCCCAGGTTTATTGGAATTACGATTTAATTTTTGGGCCAGTGCTTTTTTCAAAATTTGATTGACTAAAGTACTTTTCCCTGAACCTGAAACACCTGTGACAGCAACAAATTCACCCAGCGGAAATTCAACACTGACATTTTTCAAATTATTTTCACTGGCACCAGTGACTTTGATCGCTTTGCCATTGCCTTTGCGACGTTCTTTTGGTACAGGAATCACTTTTTTCCCAGAAAGATATTGCCCGGTCAACGAATGCGGATTTTTAGCAACCTCTTCCGGCGTACCAGCGGCTACAATTTCACCGCCCAGATGTCCAGCGCCAGGTCCCACATCAATCAAGTAATCCGAAGCCATCATTGTATCTTCATCATGTTCCACCACAATTAATGTATTGCCTAAGTCCCGCATTTTTTTCAATGAGTCAATCAAGCGGTCGTTATCTCGTTGATGCAAACCAATTGATGGTTCATCTAAAATGTAAAGGACGCCTGATAAGTTTGATCCAATTTGTGTTGCTAAGCGAATTCTTTGTGCTTCTCCACCAGAAAGTGTACCAGCAGCTCGACTTAAGGTTAAGTAATCTAACCCGACATTTTTTAAGAAGGTTAACCGATCTTCGACTTCTTTTAAAATTGGCCGAGCAATCGTTGTTTCTTGTTCAGATAAAGACACACCTTCAAAAAATTGGACCGCATTTTTTATTGCTAATTCACTGACTTCACCAATGTGCGTGCCATTGATTTTTACAGCTAAAGCTTGCGGATTCAAACGATACCCTTGACAGCTTCGACAAGTCAATTCTGTCATGTATAACCGCATTTGATCTCGTGTAAAATCGCTATTTGTTTCATGATAACGTCGTTTAATATTTTTTAAAATCCCTTCAAATGGCACTTCCACATCACGAACACCACCAAAGTCATTTTCATAATGAAAATGAAAGTTTTTCTCGCCAGAACCATTTAAAATAATTTCTTGTTGGTCTGCAGGTAATTCTTCAAACGGCGTATCCATATCAATCCCAAAACTGGTGGCTGCTTGCTCCAACATTTGTGGATAATATTGGGAACTAATAGGGTTCCACGGAACAATGGCTCCTTCTCTCAAGGTTTTAGTGGGATCTGGAATCACTAAGTCTTTGTCCACTTCTAATTTAACACCTAAACCATCACAATCGGGACAAGCGCCAAATGGTGCATTAAATGAAAACAAGCGCGGTTCCAATTCACCGACTGTGAACCCACAATAAGGACAAGCATAATGTTCACTAAACAACATCTCTTCTTGACCAATCACATCAACAATTGCGTAACCTTCAGCTAAACGCAAAGCCACTTCAAACGAATCAAACAACCGAGAGCGAATGCCTTCTTTCACAACGATACGGTCAATCACAATCGCAATATCATGTTTTTTATTTTTTTCAAGTTCTGGTGCCTCACTAACATCATAGGTTTCACCATCCACCCGCATTCTGACATACCCTTCACGTTGGATCATTTCAAACACTTTTTTATGTTGGCCTTTTTTCTTGACCACAACAGGGGCCAAAATTTGAATTTTTGTTCGCTCTGGTAGCTCTAAGACTTTATCAACCATCTGTTCAACAGACTGACTGGTAATTTCAATATGATCGTTAGGACAAATTGGATGACCTACCCGAGCAAATAACAATCGTAAATAATCATTGATTTCTGTGACCGTCCCCACCGTTGAGCGTGGGTTTTTACTTGTCGTCTTTTGATCAATTGAAATAGCTGGACTTAAACCATCGATGCTGTCAACATCTGGTTTATCCATCTGTCCCAAAAATTGTCGCGCATAAGCAGAGAGACTCTCTACATAACGTCGTTGCCCTTCTGCGTAAAGCGTATCAAACGCTAATGAACTTTTGCCAGAACCAGATAGTCCAGTTACAACAACCATTTTGTCACGAGGAATCGTGACATCAATATTTTTTAAGTTATGGGCGCGTGCACCATGAATCACAATTTTATCATTTGCCATATATGTTCTCCTTTTACTAAATCTCTTACGTCAAATCATTTCAAGTCATTCTATAGAGAAAAGATTAGTAAAAGATACGATGGTTCATCGTATCTTTTACTTAATCCGTTGGTTGACTTATTTGGCAGCTTTCAATTCAAGAATGGTATCTCGTAATGTGGCTGCAGTTTCGAAGTCTAATGCTTTGGCCGCATCTTTCATTTCTCTTTCAAGTTTCATTAATAAATCAGCTTTTTCTTGTCTTGATAAATCTTCATATGATTTATCCAATTGAACCACGGTTTCATCTTTATCAGCTGTTTTGGAAATAGAAATCAAATCACGAATTTCTTTAATAATTGTTTTTGGTTCAATACCATGTTCTTCATTATATGCTTCTTGGATTGCCCGACGTCGTGCCGTTTCATCCATAGCTCGTTGCATCGAATCGGTGATTTTATCTGCATACATAATGACTTTTCCTTCAGCGTTCCGGGCAGCCCGTCCCATCGTTTGCACTAACGAGCGTTCACTACGTAAGAAGCCTTCTTTATCCGCATCTAGAATCGCAATTAAGGAAACTTCTGGCACATCGATTCCTTCACGTAATAAGTTAATACCTATTAGAATATCAAATTCGCCTAATCGTAAATCGCGAATAATCTCCGTTCTTTCCAGTGTTTTTATATCACTATGCAAATATTTAACTTTTAAGCCTAATTCTTTGAAATAGTCGGTTAAATCTTCGGCCATTTTCTTCGTTAAGGTTGTGACAAACACCCGCTGATCTTTTTCGATCCGTTCATGAATTTCGCCCACCAAGTCATCAATTTGACCCATAATTGGGCGGATTTCTACTTCTGGATCTAGTAAACCTGTTGGTCGAATGATTTGTTGAACAACAGTCTCTGTTTGTTCCATTTCATAAGGGCCTGGTGTTGCCGATACATAAACAATTTGGTTTACATGTTGTTCAAATTCTTCTAAACGAAGCGGTCGGTTATCAAGTGCACTTGGTAACCGGAAACCATAGTCCACTAACATTTGTTTCCGTGCTCGGTCGCCATTATACATTCCTCTAATTTGCGGCATTGTTACATGAGACTCATCGATTACAAGTAAGAAGTCATCTGGGAAAAAGTCCAACAGCGTATATGGCGGCTCTCCTTCTTGGCGACCATCCATATGTCGAGAGTAATTCTCAATCCCTGACGTATAGCCCATCTCTCTCATCATCTCAATATCATAGTTGGTTCGCTGTTCCAAACGTTGAGCTTCCAATAATTTATTTTCACTGCGAAGCACTTTCAAACGTGCCTCTAATTCTTCTTGGATCTGCGATATGGCGTGTTCCATATGTTCTTCGTTCGTCACGAAGTGTGTTGCCGGAAAAATAGCGACATGCTCTGTTTCGCCGACAATTTCACCAGTTAACGCATCTACTTCACGAATTCGATCAATTTCGTCTCCGAAAAATTCAACACGTAGCGCATGCTCATCCCGTGAAGCTGGGAATATCTCAACCACATCACCACGGACACGAAAACGCCCCCGTTGAAAATCAATATCATTTCGTTCGAATTGAATATCGACTAAGCTTTTTAGTAACTCATTACGATCCATTTCCATTCCCACACGTAATGAAACAACTTGTTGACTGTATTCCCGCGGATCCCCTAAACCAAAAATACAAGAAACTGATGCTACCACGATGACATCGTTTCGTTCCAATAAAGAACTTGTCGCTGAATGGCGTAGTTTATCAATTTCATCATTAATACTGGAATCTTTTTCAATATATGTATCACTTGAGGGTACATATGCTTCTGGTTGATAATAATCATAGTAACTGACAAAATACTCGACCGCATTATCTGGGAAAAATTCTTTAAATTCCCCGTATAATTGTCCAGCTAGTGTTTTATTATGTGCAATCACTAATGTTGGTTTGTTCACTTCTTGAATCACATTAGAGATTGTAAATGTTTTACCTGTTCCGGTCGCTCCAAGTAAAATTTGAGCTTTTTCTCCACCTTTGACACCGTCAACTAGTTCAGCAATAGCGGCTGGCTGATCTCCGGCAGGCTCATATTTAGAAGCCAAATGAAAGGTATTGGAAGTTTCTCTTTCGATCATTTATAACTCCCCCTCAAAGTGTCTAATTTCTCTTAAATTATCGGCCCATTCTGGCAGAATGTCCACTTATTAGTTTAACATACCGAACATATTTTCGCCACTTTTGCTGTTTCGGACTTCAACTGATCTTAATCTTTTGTTCTTAATTTCTATGTCACATTTTATAACATGAAATGTAAGGAAATTAGAGTTTTTTTCTCTTTTTAGCGTTCAAATACTTGTCAGCTTCCTATTTCTTACTATATAATTGTTCAATATGCAAAACTAGGAGGTATTTTATGAAAAGGAAACACTTTTTACTTTCTTTCTTTGTGATGATGGTAACTCTGCTAACATTCATTAGTGGCACTTCAGCACATGCGGAAGGAAAGAAATATACAATTGGAACGGATTTAACATTCGCCCCTTTTGAATTCCAAGACTCAAAAGGAAAATACATTGGTATTGACGTTGATTTATTAGATGCGATTGCCAAAGATCAAGGTTTTGAAGTGGATTTAAAACCATTAGGCTTCGATAGTGCAGTCCAAGCGATTCAATCTAAACAAATTGATGGCATGATTGCTGGAATGAGTATTACGGATGAGCGAAAAAAATCCTTTGATTTTTCAGATCCATACTTCGATAGCGGTTTACAATTAGCGGTAAAAAAAGGAAACGACAAAATTAAATCATATGATGATTTAAAAGGCAAAACGGTTGCGGCTAAAGTTGGAACTGAAAGTGCCAACTTCCTTGAAAAAAATAAAGAGAAATATGACTACACCATCAAAAATTTTGACGATGCAACGGGTCTTTATAAAGCCTTAGAAAACGGCGAAGCGGATGCAATCGTTGATGATTATCCTGTATTGGGCTACGCAGTGAAAAATGGCCAAAAATTACAATTAGTTGGCGATAAAGAAACAGGCAGTTCTTATGGTTTCGCAGTGAAAAAAGGTCAAAACCCTGAATTAATCAAAAAGTTCAACGCTGGTTTGAAAAATCTTAAAGACAATGGTACTTATGATAAAATTTTAAACAACTACTTAGCGACAGGTGATGAAACAAACACACAAGACGCTGGCGAACAGATGAAAAAAATCACTCCTAAAAAAGAGAAATATGTGATTGCTAGTGATTCTACGTTTGCTCCGTTTGAGTTTCAAAATGCCCAAGGTGATTATGTCGGAATTGATGTAGATTTAGTCAAACGTGCAGCTGAATTGCAAGGTTTTACTGTTGAATTTAAATTTATTGGTTTTAGTTCTGCTGTCCAAGCTGTTGAATCTGGTCAAGCAGATGGGATGGTTGCAGGCATGACGATTACGGATGATCGTAAAAAAGCCTTCGACTTCTCTGTTCCTTACTTTGATAGCGGCATTCAAATTGCGGTCAAAAAAGGCAATGACAAAATTAAATCGTATGATGATTTAAAAGGCAAAAAAGTCGGCGTAAAAATTGGTACTGAAAGTGCTGATTTCTTAGAAAAAAATAAAAAGAAATATGATTACTCAATTAAGTATTTAGACACAACTGATGCATTATACAGTGCATTAGAAATTGGCGAAGTTGATGCCATGATGGATGATTATCCTGTCATTGGCTATGGGGTTGCGCAAAATCAACCACTAGCGACACCAATTCCTCGTGAAAAAGGTGGTTCTTACGGTTTTGCTGTCAAAAAAGGGCAAAATCCTGAACTACTTGAAATGTTTAACGAAGGCTTAAAAGAAATGAAACGTACAGGTGAATACGATAAAATTATCGGCACTTACGTGAAAGATGGCAACGAAGCCAAAGAAGAAACAGCTGACGAATCTACGTTTGTTGGCTTCATGCAAAACAACTGGAAACAATTGTTACACGGTTTATGGATGACGATTCTATTAACGTTGATTTCCTTCGTACTTGCTTTAATTGTCGGCGTTATTTTCGGATTATTCAGCGTTTCACCAATCAAAGCATTACGTGTACTTTCAACCATTTATGTTGATTTAATTCGCGGAATTCCTTTAATGGTCTTAGCGTTCTTCATCTATTTCGGATTACCTGGTGTGCTTGGCTTTAATATCCCGGTCTTCATTGCTGGGATTATCACATTAACTTTAAATGCCAGTGCCTATATTTCTGAAATTGTGCGCGGCGGAATCAAAGCTGTTCCAGTTGGCCAAATGGAAGCTTCAAGAAGTTTAGGTCTTTCCTATAATCGGACAATGCAAAAAATTATTTTACCACAAGCGATTCGCATTATGATTCCTTCATTCATTAACCAATTTGTTATTTCATTGAAAGATACAACTATCCTTTCAGCAATTGGCTTAATCGAACTACTACAAACAGGAAAAATTATTGTTGCTCGGACATTACAAAGTACAATGGTTTACTTCGTTATTGCGTTAATCTACTTAATTTTAATTACTAGCTTAACTAAATTAGCGAAAAACCTTGAAAAGAAGGTGAACTAATATGACTGAAAAAATCTTAGTTGAACATTTAGTAAAAAAATATGGTGACAACACGGTCTTAAACGACATTAATGTTTCTATTAACGAAGGCGACGTAGTCTGCGTCATCGGTCCTTCTGGTTCTGGTAAAAGTACTTTTTTACGTTGCTTGAATCAATTAGAAGAAGCTTCTAGCGGAGACATTATTATTGATGGTGCGAACTTGACAGATAAAAATACGGACATCAACCAAGTCCGTCAACATATCGGCATGGTTTTCCAACATTTCAATTTGTTTCCACATTTATCTATTTTAGAAAATATTGTTTTAGCACCAACTGATTTAGGCCGCTTATCAAAAGACGAAGCGGAGAAAAAAGCGTTAGAACTTTTAGAACGTGTTGGGTTGGCAGATAAAAAAGATGCCTATCCAGATTCTTTATCTGGTGGTCAAAAACAACGTGTCGCAATTGCACGTGCGTTAGCGATGAATCCTGATATTATGCTTTTCGATGAGCCAACATCAGCCCTTGATCCAGAAATGGTTGGCGATGTTCTTGGTGTAATGAAAGATTTAGCAAAACAAGGAATGACAATGGTCATCGTTACTCACGAAATGGGCTTTGCAAAAGAAGTGGCTAATCGAGTAATGTTCATTGATGGCGGTAACTTCCTAGAAGATGGTTCGCCAGAGCAAGTCTTTGAAAATCCTCAAAACCCTCGAACAAAAGATTTCTTAGATAAAGTATTAAATATTTAAACAAAAGCACTTGGCGCGCGCTAGCGCCCAAGTGCTTTATTTTATGGTTAAATTGTTTCCGTGACAGAGACAGATTGAACGTGCCCTTTTTCTTTCAAGAGATGGTGCAAGTTGGAATGCCAGAAATCTTCTTTGCCTACATAAGAAATCTTTGCTGTCACTGCCTCTTGTTCGGATTCCAAAGTCAATTCTACTAAGCGCTCCCCTTTTTCTAAAGAATCTTGAAGTTGTTCATGCAGTCGGCTTTCTTTAATCATAGGTTCCTTCATTTTTACGATAAGCTGCAATCGTTTTAAAGGAGTCTTTCGTTTAAAATGGGCCAGAGCTAATACTAGCAAAGTTGCCACGAGATTGATAAACGCAATGGTTAAAAAGCCCATCCCAATGACTAAACCAATAATAGTAACATTCCACATCATTACTGCTGTCGTTAACCCAGAAACTTTCCTTTCTCTAAAAACGATAATCCCCGCACCGAGAAAGCCTACACCACTAATCACTTGGGCGCCATATCGTGTAATATCCATAGAAATAATGGACGCCAAGGCGCTATTTTGTTTCACCACATCGACTAAAATATCCACCGATTGAATCTGTAAAATGGAAATCGTACAAGAGGCCAAACATAAAATGGCATTACTACTGATACCGAAGCCTTTTCTTTTAATACTTCTTTCTAACCCAATCAAAGCTCCAAAAACCACGGCTAGAGCCATCCGAATGACAACGTCGGTGAGAGAAAGTTCAATCATTTTTAAAGAATTCATCGCTTTCTCTCCTTTCTTGCAAGTGACTATTTGACTTATTTTGTATTAACTAATAAACGCAAGCCATTAAAAATGACCACTAAGGTACTTCCTTCATGAATAAGTACGCTAAATGCGATATTCGCAATACCTAAAAAGTTCAAGATAATTAACGTTGCTACCACTAACATTGAAAAAATAATATTTTGCTGCACAATTTTATTCAAGCGTTTTGAGACACGGTGAGCATAGCCTAATTTAGAAAGATCATTTTTCATCACTACCACGTCTGCAACATCGATAGCAATGTCTGTACCATCCCCCATCGCCACTCCGATATCAGCATTCACTAAAGCGGGCGCATCGTTAATACCATCACCAACCATCCCTGTCATTCCTACTTCGCGTTTTAATTGATCAACAATCGCTGATTTTTCCTCAGGCAAAACATTAGCATAAACTTGGTCCACGCCTACTAAGCGGCCAACTGCTTCCCCCGTAAGTTTTGCATCTCCTGTAATCATTGTTGTTTCAATATTTTGTGACTTGAAATAGTGAATGGCGTTCATTGCTTCTTCATTAGGAACATCCATCAATGCCACCAAACCAATCACTTGTTCATTTTCGGCAAAGTACACTACCGTTTTGCCTTCACTTGCTAATTTCGTTGTTTGTTTCTCAATGATTGTTGGCACTTGTTCGAAACTAGATGGTTTACCAATTCTAAAAGTTGTGTCTGCAATGGTCGTTACTAAACCCACCCCGACAATATTTTCTACTTCTAAATTTAAAGCCGTTGTTTCTGCTTCAAAGCGATTAACAATCGCCGTCGCCAATGGATGATTGGATTTTTTCTCCATATTTGTTAAAACAGCTACTAATTCGTCTTGGCGATCTTCTAAGCCATCAACAAAAAGATAATCTGTGACCTCAGGTTTGCCTTTTGTTAGCGTGCCTGTTTTATCAAAAGCGAGTGCTTTCACTTCAGCTAAATTTGATAAGAATGAGCCACCTTTAAACAAAACGCCTTGTTTCGCTAAATTGGAAATTCCTGATAAAGTTGCCGGAACGGCACTTGCTGCTAAAGCACAAGGTGAGGCAGCAATTAAGAAGACCAAGCCTCTGTAAAAACTTTCAGCCCAAGTCAATTGGAAAAGTAATGCGCCACCTAAAACAATTAGTGGAAAAACTGCTAAAACTAGTGTGACATATTTTGGTTCAAATCGTTTAATTTTGCTTGCAATTTCTGATTGATTTTCTTGTGATTGGTTCACGAGCTGTACGATTTTTGCAAAAACTGTTTCTGAACTATCTTTCGTTACTTCAACAACAATTGTGCCTGAACCGTTCATGGTACTACCAAAAACTGGGTCCCCGCTATTTTTTTCTTTGGGAATGCTTTCCCCATTAATAGATGATTCATCCACAGCGGTACTTCCTTCAATCACGACGCCATCTGTCGGAATTTGCGCGCCATTGAGGACTTGCACGCGGTCACCAATCTTCAATTGTTCAACTGACACAGTTTGAATTGAGCCGTCGTCTGTTATCAGGCGAGCTTCTGTTGGATTTAAATTTAATAGTTTTGTAATTTCACGTTGGCTTTTGCCTTGAGCATAATCTTCAAGGAAATGCGCCGCCGCAAAAATCAAAATCAACAATGCTGATTCTTCAAAACTTCCCATTAATGCTGAACCAACTGCAGCTAAGGTCATTAACAAATGAATATTAGGCGAAAACTTTCGATTGTTTTTCGTATCCCGATACGTATCTCCAAAGCCTTCCCCAATAATATGATAACCAGCTAAAATAGCAGCTAACGAGAAAAGAATATTTTTCACTAAGAGCATGTTCCCTAAAAATAAACCGATAAAGAAAAGAGCCAATCCTGTAAAAAAGAGAATAACTGGAACGTTTTTACCTTTTTCTTCATGTGTGTGTGCACCTGTTTGTTTTGACATTGTTATGCGCCTCCTTATTAATGTTTTTCTATTCATATGAATGTATATTCATATTATAAAACACTTGAGTGGTTTTGTAAAGACTTAAACACAAAGACAAGCGATGATTCTATTCGATAGGATCACCGCTTGTCTTTGTCGATTCTTTTTGTTGTTGATATTTTTCTTCTTGAATAGTCAATAATGATTGCGTTAAATTGACCCAATCAATCGAACGAGGTGGATCCAGCCAAACCATAACTTTACTCTGTTCTTCTTGATACAAGTTATTTAAATTGGTAATCACCACATCTGGTAAGGTATCTGATAACGGGTCAATAATTTCTACATTTAAATTCACATAGACGGATAAATTTTTTTTGATGAATTGGTTATACTCTTTTCCATAAGAAAAATCAATTAGGACCTTGGCTGGCTCTGCAATTAAATGAACCGGAACATGATTAATTAGCAACAATAGATAGTTAAAAAACAAACAGTGATTGGCTTTCGCAATTTTTTTATGTTTTGCTGTTAACCAACGAATATATTCAATTAAATAAAAATAAAATTCCGGATATGTTTGCTTAAAAAACTGTAAATCCATTTCAAAATCGTCAAACATATTAATCGGAAAGTAAATAACATTGAAATGAATAATTGCTAACCCTTCTTCTAGAGTATTCCTTGTTGACTCTTCTAAACAATTAAATGCTTTTTCAAAACTTCCAATGAAAACACGAGTTAGGCTTTCAATCGTAGGATCTTCGTGAATGACATATTTTTTCTCTAGTTTGCCATGCAAATACAAGAAAAAAACAATCGTATACGTTAATGATTTTGAGGCCAATGCCCATGCCACTTGCGATTTTTTTATTAGTTCCTCTGAAAATGTATTCAGTGCACGCGTATCGATCCCTTCCACCGCACGTCCTTCGTTGTTAATCATAATAGCTAAATAATGGAAAAAATTGCGTCGCTCATAGGTGGTGAAAGTATAGTTTAACTCAACAGACTGTAATACACGTTTCGCTTCATTATAAACTTTTACCGAATATAGTTCGGAAATTGGTTGATTGGAAAGCGTGAACAATTTATACAAAAAAAATGAAATTGCTTTTTGATTGCCGACAATTTCCCGCTTACTAAAATAGATCTGATACTCCTTTAAGGCTTTTTTTAGCCGCTGTAAGGTACTATACGCCACAGAGGTGCTGACATGATTACATTCAGCAAACTTTGTCAAACTATAATTTCCTCTAAAGTAAGACAACACTAATTTAAAAGAGAGCGATTCTGTTAAGTATTTCGTGAGCAAAAGTTTACTTGAATAGTTTCCATCAATTTCAAGTGTAACATCTACATCAGAAACGACTAAAGTTAAGCTGTCGCTTAACTTTAGATTGTCAATATCTGCTTTTAATTTTTCTAATGTTTTTTTGACTAAAAAATTCGACATTGATAATTCTTCGCGAAGTGCAATAAAAGTACCTGATAGCGTGGGACTTTCTTCTAAATGCCTTAGCAAGGAATAACTTCGTTGATCTTCTTTATTTAAAAAAATTTCATAATTCATCATTTATCAGTTCTTTCTCCCATAAATAGCCGTTCCTACTAATTCCCGTATGAAATTCAAGTAAAAAGTGTTTTGCCCCTCCGTTCCAGCACCGCCTGTGCTATTTGGTACAATGGTGATATGGCTAGCATCAAATAATTCATCCGTGAAAAATACTTGATGCTGACTTTTCTTGGAAGAAGGCCTTTCTTCATTTGTTTTTGGATTATTGGTTGTCACTTCTTTTTTACTAACGTCTTCGCTACTTTCTTCCGCTTGCGTTTCGCTAGTAATAGTACTTTCATTTGTTTCTTCCATTTTTTCTGGTGTGCCAGTATTCTCAATCGGATAAATTTCTTCTGTTGGATTGGTCGGATTATAAATTGGATTCCGTTCTTCTGCTGCTTGCACATTGGTTACTTGAAAAAACGAGAGTAACAATGTACTCCATAATAGTAAATGTTTGTATTTATCCATTTTTCTCACATATATTGCCAAATACTTTAGCTACATAACAAAACAAAAAATATAACTAGTAAAGTGGTATCAGACGATATTTAACAATACTCCTTCTTATTATTTCTTTTTTTGAGTTAGGTTTGTTGAATAAACTGCATGTTTGATAAGTAAAAACAAACAAAAACGTTGCCGATGATCAAATCAAAAATTAACTACTCTTTATATTTCTCTTTCGTTTTTTTCCTGTTTCTTTTTTCGCCAAATCAACCAGGCAATGATTAAAATCACTATCAATAATAGTAGTAAGCCAATCATCAAATATAAATTCGAATGATTTTCTTTTAAGGTGACATCTTTTTCATTTAATTCTTTGGCAACTTCACCATTAATTGTAAAGTCTTTTTCAAATTGCCATTGATTTCTAAAAGATATCGATTCATTGTTTATTGATTTTTTAAATGAGCCTGCAGCATCTTTATTCCCAACAACGTTCATAGACAAATGGTAATCTCCTGGCTTAAGCGGTTGCCCTTTTAGCGCAATGGGAACAGAAAAATTGGTATTTGGTGCAATTTGCATGTTTGCTTTTTCCTCTTTATATAAAACTTCTTCATGTCCCTTTTTGGTAATCTCTGCCGAAAAGGCAACTTGGTTAATATATGTTTTTTGATCATTTTGTAGATTGACTAAAATCACATTTCTAGCATTAATCTGTCCTGGTGAGACTTTTTTCAAAAGTAAATTCGGCTCAACCTTTTTTTTATTTTGTTGCATCAATAATGCAACGACATACGAATATTCATTTTTAATGGATAACCCCTGACTCTTATCGTCTTGGCGTTTGCCTTCATCCGACGTTTCTTCTTTAAAAGTGATACCACTAGCTAACACTCCATCAAAGGGTGTATTAGGCATTTTGACGTTAATAGAAACCGTTTGTTCACTTTTTGGTTTTAAACGAACTGAGCTAGGGTATTGAACGTAGTCTTTTATATCAAACGCTAAACTTTGATCTTTTTTCCCCTTATTTTCACCATACTCCACGATTACATTTGAATTGGTAATGGCACTATTGATGGAAATACCTACCTTTACTTCTTTATCTGTATCATTGCGCAAGCTCACTTTCAACTCAGTTTCTTCATTTGGTGCTAGTAATAAATCAAAGTAAGTTTTTTCTTTATCTACTTGTTTTTCTGATGGAATAGGCGTAACCGCGAAATTAAATTCACTGGCAAAACCATTGCTAGGTACTAACGCTAAAAGAATTAGTAGTATCGGAAAAAAAAGAAATCGTTGTTTTTTTCTGTTCAAATTATTTACTCCTTTTCTATATGTAGTGAATAGCAGGTAACCATGTTCCCCGCTATTCTTCTTTTTAAAACTCGTTTAATTTCCTGGAGCGTCTGTCAACGTCCATGTTAATTTTGTGGCGTATTTTTCAGCATATTTGGTTGTAGAACCTGGAACAGTTAACTCAATACTTTTAGCAGCTGTAGTTGCGTCTGTTCCCCAATCAAATAAATAAGTTCCTGCACCGTTTCCTTTCGCTGCACTCATTACATCTGATTGACTACCATCTGAATTCAACGTGATTGTGGCTGGGCCTGTTGGTTTGCCTGAATCTGAAGCAGTCACTACATTTCCGTTTTTAAACGTGATAGCTGCCCCAGTCAATTCTTTACCAGAAGTTGATTTAAATTGTCCTTCTTGTTTCACTTTTAATGACCAGCCAGCTTCGGTTCCACGGTTATCTGTTACTTGGACATAGTTAGGCCCTTCTTTGACTTCATCGGTTGCGCCTACTGTCTTGTATTTTTGGGTAGCAGCAAAATAAGTCTGATCCTTCGACGTGATTTTTTGAACACCGAAGTCTAGACTTGACGCATAATCAATTGACAACGGACCGTTTGTTCCTGGATTAGGACCTTCAGGATCTGTTGGGTCAATAGGATCAACTGGATTAGTTGGATCCGTTGGGTCAACCGGATTAGTTGGCTCTTCACTTGGTGTAAATTCTACGATACCATTAGATGTATAACTACCGCCATCTTCTGCAAAGGCTTGAGAAGTCATGCCTAAGCTCCCTAAAATAAATGTGGATAAACATACTGTTGTTACTTTTTTCATTTTCTTTTCTCCATTCTTTTCTTTAATTTCCTGGCACATCTTCTAACGCCCAAGATAAACGAGCTTTAAATGTTCCAACTCTTTGATAAGCTACAGGAACATTGATTTGAATTCCTTGTTGTTTTGATTCATCAAGTAATGCTGTTAAATCTGTTTCACCTTTCTGATTACTTTCTAAAAGCGTAATTGCCTCATTTGTAATCTGAGAGCTTCCAGCAGTTGAAACGAAAGAAAAAACATCTGGCATTACAATTGAATCATTTGTTAACGGTTGCGTTTGCTTTAGTTGCAAGCGCCAATTATTTGCGTTACGTTCATCCACGACTTTGAGTCCTTCGGTGGGATGCCCAAGTTTAATTAGTGGTTGATTACGTATCTTTTCCGTACCAAAAGTAATCTGTTTTGGTGCCTCTTTAAAATATAGTTCCCCTAAACGATAGTAAAAATAAATATCTTTTGTTTCCTCTGTCATTGTTCCTTCCGCATTGCCCGAGTCTTTTGTAAAAACATAGCCAGAAATATCTAGGGGTTTTTCTTGATAGGGTGCACCAATTTTCCCTGTTACACTTTTAGGTGGAGCAATATCTTTACCTTCCGCGTCTTTATAAAAAACGGTTACTGTTTTTTCTGTTGGTTTAGGAATAGTAATCGTTACATTATTTGACTTTTGCAGTAAAGTTCCTTCTTCATAATAGTCAAAGTTCATAGTTAAAACTTTTTCGGGCGTATTATCTTGAAGGGTTGTTTTTAATTCAATAATCATGTCCTTCTTTAAGACTAGGTAGTCATTTAAAGCAATTGTTAAGTGATTCCCTGTTTGTGTCAGATCTTTGGCTGCTACCTTTTTACCATCAATCATTAATGAATTTTCTTCATATGCTAATTCATCAGGTAAGTCAATGCTTACTTGCGGTTGACGATCTTCGATAAAGTCATTGTCAATATTCAACGTATTCCGTAGTCTCACCTGATCATTTTTCACTGCTTCAACAGCTGAGCTAAATTCCTGACCATTCACGCTAAGGGCTGCTTGTGACGTAACGTTGGTAGGAATTTGTGTCATTGCTAAAGCATTCTCTTGGTATTTGCCACCTGTGGATGATGTAAAGCCCCAATAAACCGTTGTTGCGCCAAATTGTGCATTTAAATCTGAAACTACATACGTATTCGTGCCCACACCTTCTAAATCATATGTTAATGCTTTGGTTGCGGCATTCCAATGAACAGTCAACATGCGCCAGGTTCCATTAGATAGATAGGTTGGCGAAACAGTGACGCCTGAATGCTCCCCTGTATAGCTGTTGTTATTAGCTTTCGGAGTGACAAAAGCTAAATGTCCATTTCCCTTATCTTGTGAAATTTCTCGGTCCATTCGGTTGGAACTACCAGTATTTTTATAGGTATCAAACTCAATCGATAAGGCATTTCTAACATAAGGTTGACCAGCTTTCGTGGAGTATGCACCGATTCCCATCCCAGGTGAACCAATGACTTCTTGAGGCGTTGTGGACATTCTAGGATCATTCGTTAAGGTAAAGGTCATACCATCACCAGCATTTGCATACTCGTTTCCTAAATACAAATAACTTTTAAAGGTAAAATCCGACAATAAACTGATTGGTTTTTTTGACCAAATAGCTCCTTTTTGTGATTTAACAGCTGGGTTTAGTTGTAATAACTTCCCACCTTCTAAAATACTTGTTGCATTTCCAATTGGTTCTTGAAATACCTTGTCGATTGGAATGATATTAGGATCATCCGGCAATGAAGTAGCGTATGGCGCAGCCAACATGCGCGGCTGTGGTTCAACTATCGCCGATTCCGTTGCACTGTTATCGTCATCCTTTTGTTGTTCGCTAGGTTCTAAAGTAGCCGTTGATTGGTCTGTTTTTGCTGGATGATTATCGGTTGTTGTTGTCGTTTCTAGGGAAGGTTTTTGCTCTAATGTTTCCGAGTGAGAAGGAGCGCTAGTTGCCTGATCATTGGCCGATTCCTCCACTATTTCCCGATTGACTTCGTTGATATTTGTCGAAGGATTACTAATCGCTTCGCTAGTAATAGGCGCAAGGAGTAGTAAGAATAAACTACTTGCCAAAAAGACTAGGCTTTGTTTGTTTCGCATCTCTCTTCACCTCTACTTTTTAAATTCCTGGTACATCCGTCAACGTCCACAATAATTTTGTTTGATATTTCACGGCATCTTTAGGGGTTGACCCTGGTACTGATAGCGCAACATCTTTTGTAACATTAACATTGTGTACCGTATTGGTTTCATCGCGTTCTGCAACCACTTCTACTTTGCCCCAATAAGTAGCCCAAGTTCCTGCACCGGTTCCTTGCTTCGCAGCTGCCACTAGCGATGCGGTCCCTGGAACAAGGGCAATCTTATTTGTTGCCTCTGGTTTCACAACATTTTGCGCATTACTATTAACAGTCGGGTTAGCTAAAGAAATTTGCGCACCTGTCAACTGACTATTTAAAGTCGCCTTTGTTGCTTTAAATTGCTCCTTTTGCGTAACCGTTAAAGACCAACCGCTATTGGTTCCTCTATTATCAGAAATTTGCACAAAATTTGGTGTTTCTTTTTGATTTTCTTGATATTGCTGTGCTCTTGCAAAATATACTTGGTCTTTATTCGAAATACGATTTTTCCCAAAGTCAAAACTTGAAGCATAATCAATAGACAGTGGCCCTTGAGTACCTGGATTAGGACCTTCTGGGTCTGTCGGATCAATTGGTTTGACTGGCTTTTCTGGATCGGGATTTTCTGGATCAACCGGGTCTGTCGGATCTACGTTCGGAATAAATTCTACTAAACCATTCGAACGATACTCTTTTGGCTCTTCTGCCTTCGCTTGTAAGGACCCACCAGCAACTGCAAATGTACTGCATAGAACGATTCCTGTGAATTGTTTTTTCATTGCTTTTCTCCTTTATTTAATTATTAGCGGGCGTATCTTCTAATGCCCAAACTAACTTCGTTGAATATTGTTGTGCAAGCTTTACAGATTTTCCGGGAACGAATAGTTGGACAGCTTCTTTATTTGTTGCTTCATTTGAACCAAAGCGATAAACCCAAGTCCCAACCCCTGTTTCTTTTTTAGCGTTCATCGCTAGATTATTATTTACACCAGGTGTTAAGGAAATAGTACTACTGACTTCAGAAGGTTTATATTTTTCATCCACCATTGAGGCAGCTTCTGCCTTTGTAAACGTTAATTGAGCGCCGACTAGTTCCTCTCCAGTAGCTGTTTTAAATTGTTCAGGTTGGGAAAGCGTTAGTTTCCATCCTGCTAACGTTCCTCTTTTATCAGTTACTTGTACATAGGTTGGTTTTTTTGAACCATCTTTCATTTCATCTGGCGCAGCATAATACGTTTGATCTGCCGTAGAAATCTTTTGTGTGCCAAATTTAAATTTTGACCCATAATCAATTGATAAGGCACCACCCGTTCCTGGCCCTGGAGGATCAATTGGGTCTACTGGATCAGTAGGATCGGGATTTTCTGGATCAACAGGCGGTGTGATTTCGTTATCGCCTGCTTCAAAAGTAATTGTGCCTTCCGTATTGTATTCTTTCGGAAAAGTTTCTGCTGCTGATGCGTTTATTGCTTGAAACCCTACGCCTAAAAGTATGGTTGCCGATGTAAGTAAAACAGTTTTTTTCATTAAATAAGCTCCTTCTCTCGTTTCATTTTATTAATTAAATAAATGACTACCCCCAACAAACTAACTCCTATCAAGGAATACAGCGGATTTTCAAACTCGCCTGTTTTAGGTAAAACTGCTTGTCCAGAAGCAGCTAAATTATTTCTTCCCTGTTCTTCTGATTGTTGGGTATACGCTACGTCATTTGACTCTTTTTCATTCTCATAAACGTAGGTACCATAGAAGCTCGCTTGACCATTTGATTCATAATTATTTTCTTCAGCCATAACGCTTTTTGTTTGCAACCCAATGATCAATAGCCCTAAACATACCAAACTAAACCTTTTTATGATTTTCATCTGAATTCCTCCTTCCCCATTTTCAACATTGACTGGCCCAGCCAATAAACATTATATAAAAGAAATATTTATTAGATTTTTTTATTTTTTTCAGACGCTTTTAAAAAATAAAATGGTTTCAGCTAAGAAAGCTTTAAAATCAACACTTTTAAAGACAAAAAAATAAACAAAAAAACTTCGAAAAATAATTTTCGAAGTTTTTTTGTTTATTTTTTTATTATTTTTATACTTCAACCGCTTCTAACAAAGCTAAACGTTCAGCAACTTCTGCTTCTGTTAAATTATATTTTTTTACATAACGGTTGGCAGGATGCTGGCTACATTCTAATGAGCAGCCGCCTAAATGTTTATGTTCATTTTCTTCTGAAGTTAAGATTTGACGATTACATTCTGGGTTTGCACAGTTAATATAGCGTTCGCAAGGTGTTCCATCAAACCAATCTTTCCCAATAACTTTTTTATCAACGTGATTAATTTCGACACTGATTCGGTCATCAAAGACATACATTTTGCCATCCCAAAGTTCGCCACGTGTTTCTGGATTTTTTCCATAGTTGGCGATACCACCATGCAATTGAGCAACATCTTCAAATCCTTCTTTTAATAACCAGCCAGAAAATTTTTCACAGCGAATCCCGCCAGTACAATAGGTAACAATTTTTTTATCCATAAATTGTTCTTTGTTCTCGCGAATCCATTGTGGTAACTCACGGAAGCTACGGATATCTGGGCGCACGGCACCACGGAAATGACCTAAATCATATTCATAATCGTTACGAGCATCGATTACAACAGTGTCTTCGTCTAATAAGGCTTCTTTAAATTCTGCAGGTTCCAAATATTTCCCCGTCGTTTCTAATGGATCAACGTCTTCTTCTAAGTTCAACGCCACTAATTCAGAACGTGGGCGAACAAACATTTTGCGGAACGCCATTTCTTCTGCTGGATCAATTTTAAAGAATGTATCCTTAAAGCGCTCATCTGCTTGCATTGCTTCCATGTACTTTTCTGTTTCTTCGACAGTACCAGATAACGTTCCGTTAATCCCTTCTGTCGCTACTAAAATACGGCCTTTTAAATTTAATGATTTGCAAAAAGCTAGATGCTCTTTCGCAAAAGCTTCTGGATCTTCAATTGTTGTATATTTGTAATAAAGTAATACTTGGTATTTCATCTTGTTTTCCCCTTTTGTATAAAGTCATTCTATCCCATTATACGGTGAATAAAAAAGGGAAAGCGATTATTTTGCTTGTGTATTTACACACAATAAAAAAAGCCTGATAAACGGCGGGAACAGAACCAACACTACGCGTTGCTCCGATCTCAACAACTTCTAAGGTGTTTTCTCGACATGCGTCTCGTCACAGTACACCCTTCAAAAGAGCTACAGCTCTAAGAGTTGCGATGTTTCACTGTGAAGCATGAACAGATGAAATCATCGTACCTACTTGGTGAAGGTCCTTCGGAAATAAGCCGAAATTGTTGAGAATCACGAAGAACGTAGTGATTCGATGATGAACAATACCTACTTGGTCTCCAAAAATTAAAGAGCAATTTTCGAAAATTTCTTCTTATTTCTCGGAGCTAAACGGTTCTGTCCCGACCTCTTCTATATACTACTCCTTTTCAGAAGTCGCGGCGAGTTGTTCTTGCAATTCACCTAAAAGTTCAATTTGAATATTTTGGATTTTTACCAAATTTTCTAGTTGATTATTGATAATATAATCCATTTTCTCATGTAATAAATTAATTTCTACTTCTGCTTTTAAGTTAATTTTATAATCATTATTCGCTTGTTCTCTATCACGGGCTTCTTGTCTGTTTTGACTCATCATAATAATCGGTGCTTGGATAGCTGCTAAACAAGATAAGGCGAGATTTAGCAAAATATAAGGATATTTGTCAAATGGTTGTCCCAATAAAGTGGTAGAGTTAATCACGATCCAAGCAATCAACACGAAGCAAAAGAAGCCAATAAACACCCAGCTACCGCCAAATTTAGCAATGGTATCCGCTGCTCGTTGGCCAAAGGTTAATTTCTTTTCCATCTTTTCATTCATATTATTGGAAATCAGCTTATCTTCTTTGATATGTTGAACCACTAATTCATTCAGTTGTTGGATTTTTTCAGAATCATTTGCGACCAATTGTTTCATGTAATCCAAACGATAATTAAGTAACTCCGCCAATGTAATCATCGATTCAGCTGTCAATTGTGGATTGTTTTGGAGAATAAAAGCTTGCGTTTCCTGTTCTATATCTTGAAGATAAATGTTTTTTTTTCGTTGGTTCACCAATAACAACTTGTTTATTTTTTGATTGTTTCATCTTCGTCACTCCCTTTGATCGTTCTTCCCTTTATTTTAATATAAAGTCTCTCAGAAGAAACCTAAAAAGGCTTTGGGAGTGATCGTTGTTACTTCTGCTTTAAAATTTAACAGTTAAATTGGTTACATCATGGAACAACGAACCAATTAATTCTTTGTATTTCGCTGGATTCACACAGTTAGTTAGCAATATGACCCCTGTCTTCATATCTTTTGAAAATAAAACCAGGGCTTGTTGACCCGCTTCAACGCCGTGTAAGCGTAAATAGTTATCATGAACATAGATGCCGCCATGATAAGAACTTTGCTGAGAAGACGTCCATAATTTTTGCAAAAGTGCGGTGGAAACTAAGTGTCCACTCATTAATTGATGTAAGTACCAATACAAATCACCTGTCGTCATATCCACATTCCCAGTCCCAAATTCATGGGCAAAACTAGCTGCGGGAATTGAGAGCACTTGATTATACGAATTGTCTTCTGTCCATTTATAACTTGTTGAATTATTGGGTTGTTCCAATAAGGTTTCATAGAAGCCAAAATTCTTTAAACCAGCCGTTTTGTGATAAAGATTATTAAATAATTCTTGATAGGTACGTTGATACATTTTCTCTAACATTCCTGCTAAAAGGACAAAATTTACTGGGGAATAATTGTATTTTCCTTTATTGACTTGAATGGTATTTTGTTTAACAAATTGAATAATTTCTTCATCGGTAACGATATTATTAGGCATTGCTGATAACTTTAAACCGCTTGTCATATTCAACATATCGCTAATCGTAATGTCCTCAGCACCTTGAATTTGCGGATAAAACGTAGCGAGTTTTGTATCTAATGTAAGTTTACCTTCTTCAATCGCTTTTAAGATCAAGGTTGTGGTAAAAGATTTTTGAATTGAGCCAATCTGAAACCTTGTGTTTGGCGTATTGGCTTGTTGCTTTTCAAAATTGGCAAAGCCATATCCTTTATTTACTAAAACCTGATCATCTTTAATGATCAAAGCCGAACCAATATAATTTGTTTCTTGAATTTTTTGATCAAGTTCGCCACTATCGGGTGCAACTATTTCTTTCGTTAAATTCGCATAATTATCACTTCGACGATCTTCTTCCAAGACCACTTTCGATTCTTGACTAACTTGTGAATCTCTAGTGAAAAATAACGTTTTTATTAAATAACCACTACCACCAATCACCACCAACAAACATACTATAAAAAGCCAATTCACTCCTCCATGTCTTTTCTTTGCATGTCGTTTACGCATACCGCTTACCTCCGCCTATTCTATTAACAGCATTATCATACGCTATATTTTCATGAAAATTACAGATTTTAGTAAAATTTATAAAACTTTCAACTTTTATAAAAAACAGCTTGGCACCAGAATCTAAATTGATTCTGGTGCCAAGCTGTTTTTTATTTACTTTCTTGCCCCATCACAGCAAAGTAATTATCATCGTTATCTGCAAAATTAAAAACTAAGCCTGTTGGCAATTGAACCATTTCACCAACAGTAACGCCAGCCTCTTGCATTTTTTTATAGAGACCAATGATATCATCGCTAGCAAACATTAAAGAAGGGGTATTCCCCGCCACTTCTGGTGAATGTTTTTGAATAAAGGCCAAATCATATAAAACAATAATCGCTTCTGCTGATTCACTTGGTGCAATTTCTACCACCAATGTGCCGTCAACTTCCTCTCTTTCCTTTTCAACAAAGCCAAACGTTTGCCAAAATTGACTAGATTCCTCAACATTATTCACATATAACATAATCTTTACTTGGTTTGAAAACATTCCTTCACGTCCTTTTGAATTTAGTTAACAACTTATTATATACGTTCTTTTAAATAATTACTGCACTTTCGCTTAAAATTCAAAAAAAGAGCGTGGAACAAAAATCACTTTGGATTTTTGTCCCACGCTCAAAAACTAATAAACGGCGGGAACAGAAGCAACTCCTTCGGAAATAAGCCGAAATTCTCCAAAAATTAAAGAACAATTTCCGGAAATTTCTTCTTATTTCTCGGAGTTAAACACTTCTGTCCCGACCTCTTTTCGTTTTATTGATTTAGATATTTGCATCTAAGACAACGTCGCGATCATTTAAGACATCACGATCTAATTCATGAATACGAGCACTTGTTAACACGCCTGCAACCATACTATCGTTAACGTTAACAGCTGTCCGCGCCATGTCAATAAGTGGTTCAACTGAAATTACTAAACCAACAATTGCAACTGGTAAGTTCATTGCGCCTAAAACGATTAGAGAAGCAAAGGTTGCTCCGCCGCCGACACCGGCTACGCCAAATGAACTGATTGTGACAACTGCTACTAACATTAAAATAAATTGTAAACTAAAGACATCAATTCCAACAGTTGGTGCAACGATGGTTGCTAACATAGCTGGATAAACGCCGGCACAACCATTTTGTCCAATAGATAAACCGAAACTACCAGCAAAGTTTGCTGTGGCATCATCGACACCTAATGCTTTGGTTTGTGTTTCAATATTTAATGGTAAAGCTCCTGCACTTGAACGAGAAGTAAAAGCAAAGCTCAAGACTGGAAAAACTTTTTTTAGATACGTAACTGGATTGACTTTCAAAGTAATTAAAATCAGCATGTGAATGGCAAAAACAATGATTAAGGCCACATATGATGCCAACACAAATTTACCTAAGTTAATAATCGCAACAAAATCACTTGTTGCTACAACATTAATCATTAACGCTAACACGCCATAAGGGGTCAAGCGTAAAACTAAGGTAACAATTCGCATGGTAATTTTATATAAACTATCAATTAAATTTGCAAAAAATTCAGCTTCTTTTGGCGCTTTACGACGAACGCCTAAATAAGCGACACCAACAAACGCAGCAAAGATTACCACCCCAATGGTACTCATTGGTCGTGTTCCCGCAAAGTCAGCAAAGACATTTTTAGGAATAAATGAAACGATTTGTTGTGGAATCGTCAAATCTTGAATCGCATCTTGACGCGTCGCTAACTCGGCAATTCTTGACGTTTCTGCAGCACCTTGCGTGAATTTTGCCCCTTGAAGGCCAAACGCTAAGGTTGTTCCAATCCCCACCAAGGCAGCTACTGCTGTTGTTCCTAGTAAGGTGGCTAACACATTAAAGCTAATTTTTCCTAATTTATTGGATTCTTTCATTTTTGTAAATGCACCTACGATAGATACAAATACTAACGGAATTACGAGCATTTGTAGAAACGCTACATAACCATTACCTACAATCCCGATCCATTCCATTGATTGCGTAGTAATTTTACTGTCTGTACCAAAAGCAAATTGAATAATTGCACCTAAAACAATCCCCACGCCCAATGCTGAAAAGACACGTGTTGAGAATTTTAAATGTTTCTTTTGCATTTGGTAGAAACCGAATAACACAGCAATAAATGCAAGGATCACTAATACAGTGATGAATGTTGTCATTTTAGTTCCTCCCTATGTTTTTAATGACAAGTACATCAAAGGAAGTAAAGGTTCCCGGTACTCACTCTCCAGTAAATACCCTGAAAACAGCAGACTGTTTCCAGTGATAGTTCTATTGTACCTTATTTTATAGCAAATAGTGGGATAATTTGCTTACTTTTTGATAGAAAATAACCGTTGTGATAGTTTAAAACTATCACCAAGCGTTGTTTTACTAGTCACTGTAAAAATAATTTGTTTTTTGTCCTCTTTCTTTTAAGCTGACGTGGTATACTTAGTTCTAGGAGGTGTAAGCGCATGCAAAAAATTTGTTGGATCCTTTCTGTCAACCGTGATGGAGCGACGTTATTTGTGGGAAGCCCTGCAAATGGAGGTCCTTGGCTCTTTTCAAATAAAGAGCAGCAAAACATCAAAGCCTTTTTTCAACCAACCTATGAAATTGACTTTATCAGTTATGATGTTCTTTCAGAGGAAGTACCAGAAGCTGCGTTCATTTTGTACAATGAAATGCTCGCTCCCTATCTTCCCGAAAAAATCACCAAAGTTGGTCAGCCGATTGCTTATGTGGATATCGCTACAAAAAATTATGAACAGTTTAAAAAAGCTTTGGTTGCTAAATCTTCACAAGAATAAAAACAGCGTTTGTAACGGAATCCGTTATAAACGCTGTTTTTAAAGTTTAAGCTTCTTCTGATTGTTGAAAATTCAATTGAACACCTGGACGATCCAGAGCAATTTCAGTTACTTCATAAGATAAACGTTCGACGATGCTAAATAAAGGACGCACAAGTTCATCGACTTCTTCTTGCGAAATATCTTCTTGTTTTTCAATTTTACGATCAATAATGTGATTAATTTGGCTAATCGCCCCTGATAAAACAAATTCGTCAAAGACAATTCGAAATTCTAAGCGAGCAACAAGTGCTGAGCTGTTTTCTGGATAATTTTCTTCTTCTACTTCAATTGGTGAAAAACTGACACGTAAATCTGTCTCTACTTCTGAATCAGGTACTCGCATATCATAGTGATACGCTTCAACAATTTCTTGTTGGCGTTTAATTTCCATTGTTTTTTCTCTCCTTTTTTAACAAGATATTCCCCTTTTAGAATATCCAATGGTTTCTTTTCTCAAGTATACCACAAGTCCGAAAGCTGCCTAGACCAAAAAACACAGAAGGTCAGACTTTTTTGATAAATTGATTTTGGCAGTTTGAACAAGTGACTTTGATTGTTCCTCGTCCTTTCGGCGCACGTAATGACTGCTGACATTTTGGACATTTAAAATAACGATACTCTTTCTGAGTCATGTGTCGCTTGCGAAAAGCATGAACCTTTTGCATTAGGCGTTGTTTTCGAAGAATAAACCGTTGATTTTCATTCAATCGCGGATGAATATGTTTTGAAAAAAAGCGATAATACACGTAGGCGACTGTGATTAAAATCAATAATCGAACCCAAAGATAGCCAGTAAAAATATTGATGAGCGCCAGCACGACACTTGTTAGCAACAGCGTTCGATTCAATTCATCGAACCGTGCATAACGTCCTTGTAAAAATCGTTGCGCTTTTTTGCGCCAACGTAGAATGCGTTCAAACCAAATTTGGCCCATTTATCTTCCTTCTTTCGAGCATTATTTTTTGAATAAATGATTGATTTACAGAAACTTTCAATCAAAATTTACACTTACTAAGTCCAAATTTTGAACAACTGTTGGTTATTTTCGATGGTATACTTCTAGAGAAGTCAGGTCAACCGATGAATGACTTCGTTGATAATAGCTACCGCTATTTTATACAAACTTAAACTGTCGATGGATAGATTATCCGATTTTAACTTAGGGGAAGGTTAAAATCCGATTCTATAATTTAGCACTACACTCCTTTATTTAGTAGCAACTTTAGCCTATCTATCCACATTTTAAGTCAAAAAGAAGCAAGTCCGGACTTGCTTCTTTTTATTTATCTTTCTAATTCTTCAATTTTCTTCTCAATTAACGCCAAGACATATTGACACGCTTCAGGATCTTCGACAAAATCATATTTATCGCCATCAATTTGAATTTTAGGACTTTCATCATAGTCTTCATACCATTGATCATAACGCTCGTTCAACATTTGATAGTAATCATACAACGTTGGATCTGTCTCAATTTGTTCATAAGGACGGCCACGTTTTTTGATGCGTTCTAACATTTTGGGAAATGAAATACGAATGTGAACTAACAAATCAGGTCTTTTTTTATGCGCAGCATAAGGCAATTCTTGGAGCATATTTTGTAATAAGTCATCGTACACTTTGACCTCTGTTTCGTTGGCACGACCTAAATCTGCATTTAAATGAAAAAGTAATGAATCTTCATAAATCGAGCGATCCAATACATTATTTTCATGCGTTAATGCTTGTTTAATACTATCAAAACGTTTATTTAAAAAATAAATTTGTAATAAAAATGCGTACTTTTCCGGTTCCGCATAAAATAAAGGTAATACCTCATTATCATCAACTGATTCGTAAAAGGCTTCTGAACCTAAACGGTTTGCAATTAAAGCTGTTAAACTAGATTTACCAGCGCCAATCGTACCTGCTAAAACAATCACTGCCATCGAACTCCCTACCTATTTTTTTCCATTTTATTTTTTATCTTCAACCAATTAAACATACCAAAAATTGAGTTAAAAGTATACATACAATACATAACAAATATCGCATAATCACCACCAGCGTGCGTCCCTGCTCGGAACCATAACAAAATTGAAAAAATATTTCCTAGTAGCCAAAACACGAATTGCGATTGATAACGTTTAATCATCAATAACATCCCTGTCGCTGAAACACTGAACGTGATTGCATCTAATGTTTGTTGCGCATCATTTACAAAACCTAACAAAATATATGCAGCTACGCCAATGAGCAGCCACGTGAAAAAGGCATACAACCACTGAATACCTTTTAAAACTTTTACTTCGGTTACTTGACCCGAGCCATCCTCGCTAGCCCGAATCCAAGCATAAAGCCCTGTAATGTCCATAATAATATAGAAGCTTTGTAAAAGAACTTCCGCATATACCCGTGTCACTAACCCAAAATAGCCAATAATCACTGCACTGATTAACCCAAAAATGTAATTGCTGACTTTTCCTTGGGCAATTAAATTCACACAAATGATGCCGGCTAAACCACCTACTAACGTAATCCAATTCGATGGATTGATAGCAAATGCAATCAACTGTACCCCCACCATCAAAGCTAAAAACAAGTAACTTCTCGTTTCCCAACCTTTAAAATCATTCACCAAAAAATTCTTATTCACGACAAATTTCCGACCTTCCTAAAACCAAACTTTTCTCTGTTGACGTCTCAATAAGAGTACTCCGTTTTAAAAAACAAGTCAATCAGATTTCGGAATAAAAAGAAGATTTTAATACTATATATTGATTCGAAAAATATCGAAACACTACATATAGTTATTACGCAAGCTTTCTGATATCCTTTATTGCCACAATATTTTCTTCATCTTGTTTTAATCTTCTATGTATTCATGGATTTGTTTCCATCTAATAATTCCTGCAGCAGAACCCTTTACGACGGTAGCGCTCCAAATTAATGTTGTGAAAGCGGAAGCAACCGTACATATTTATGCTTCAAACACAGCCATCGTTCACTCTTTTTATTGAAATGCTTAAAAATTGACGGCCTTATTTCTCGAATCTGGCCACTTATTAACTTATTACATGAAAACATTCGCCTAAAAAAGCAAAAAAAAAAACGACTAACCTAAATAATCGACCTACAAACAATTCCTTTCATTTGTAGGTCGATTATCTTTATTAGGTTTGATACGGATGTTTCGCCATTCCTAGTTTCCCTTTACTGCTCATCTCTATTTATTTTTTTACTGTTTGCCAACAGCTCGTTGTCTGAAAGTACTATCCGTCCTTTTGTACTTTGTTCAAAGCTGTAAGCTTGCTCAAATAACGTTTGCTCTTTATTGGCAGTTTGTGTAAAAGTCAGCCCATAAGGTTGTCCTTCACTGTTTTTCGCCAAAGGAACAGTCAATTCAGGATATCCTGCCACGGCACTTAAACCCGTACCTTCAGAATCAATAAAGGCATATCCGTCTAATTGTTGTTTTTTTAGCAACGCATCAAACGTTTGCTGTGCTTTTTTAATGGTTGTTTGAATGATTTCTTTATCTGGTTGTTTCTTTTTAACATCTGCTTCTAATAAATCTTGCCCATACTTGGCACGAACCTTTTTATCTTGTTGATTATACGCAATTAATTCCTCCAGTGTTTTAAATGGTAAATCATAACGTTTCGCAAATTTTTCCAATGCAAACTTAAATTCATTGGAAATAACTGCCCCGCCATCAATCCCTTCCATATCTGGTGTTACCGGAATCACTTCTGCTCCTGCTTTTTGGAGGGCCTTTTTAGCAGCCCTAAATTCTTCTTCAGCACTTGGCATTTCTAGCAACCCAATGCGTTGACCTTGTAAGTTATTTTTAGTAAATTTCGTTGAATCAATGCTCGGAACCGTGTCTTTCTTAAACGCATTATAGCCTTGCGCAGCATCAACGACACTTCGGGCAATCGGGCCAACTGTATCTAATGACGGTGCCAATGGCAAAACACCTTCGCCACTTACTGAACTGTGGGTCGGTTTAAAACCAACCACTGATTGATGAGAAGCGGGGGAAACAATCGATCCCATCGTCTCAGTGCCTAAAGAGAAGGCGCCGATATTCATCGTCACACTAGCCCCACTCCCAGAACTTGAACCTGAAGGTGTTATTTTGAGCGGCCCATAAGGATTAAGTGTTTGTCCATGCTTGGAACTATAGCCACTTGGTGCTTTCATTGACATATAATTCGCTAGTTCAGATAAGTTTACTTTTCCTAAAACCAAAGCTTGCGCCTCTGTTAACTTCTTAACTACTTCCGCATCTTCCTTAGGCTTGAACGTGCGTAAGGCATAAGCTCCTGCACTCGAAATCATGTTGGTCGTATTTATATTTTCTTTCAAAGTCACAGGAATACCATACAAAGGCTTCTTCGGTGTTTGAGAGGCTTGCTGGTCAAATGCCTTGGCTTCCTTAATTGCTTGCGGATTGATTTCAGAGATGCTGTTCATGCCATTATCTATTTGATCGAACTGTAAAATACGGTCCAAATAAAACGCCGTAAGTTCTTCATAGGTCAATGTTCCGTTGGCAATCGCTTGCTGTAATTCAGTGATATTTTTTTCAATAATCAACGGTGCTTTGGTCCGAGCTTTTTGTACATCTGTTTCTTTTAATTGATCTTCAATCGTTTTAACGATTCTCTCTTGATTGTACATTGCTGGGGTTTCTGCCTCAGGAGTGAACTTTTTGAGTATAAACCAATACGCTGCAGCGCCTATTATGACTAACAAAACAGCAATTATTCCGATTACTTTTAAAAATTTAGACATTTTTATCCTCCTATACCATTTAAAGATTATCTTACTATGTTTATTTTTGCATGACAACTAACAGTTTTGTTCGTTAAAAAGACAAAATAGAGAGTAGGACATCCGTCAAAACGACCGATGTCCTACTCTCTAACGATTAAGATAGTCCGCTAAATGCGTTTGTTTTAGTCTTTTGTGAAAGTTAAATACTGAGAATTTATTGTGTAATTCGTGTACCACTTTCTCCTTTGATTGCTTCCGAAGCTAATTCTAAAAGCCCGATAATCGCCTGGCGGTTTGGTTTACTTTCTGCAAAACTGATGGCCGCTTCCACCTTAGGTAACATACTACCTGGCGCAAATTGATTTTCTTCTATATATTGTTGCATTGCCGTAACCGTAACATCAGTCAAAGCTTGTTGATTTGCTTGACCAAAGTTAACAAAAACATGTTCCACTGCAGTTAATACCACAAAAACATCTGCTTCAATGAGTTCAGCCATTTTTGCTGCCGCAAAGTCTTTATCAATGACTGCATCTACACCATGATAGACTGGACCATCATAGGCAATAGGAACCCCGCCACCACCACAAGCAATTACGATCTGTCCTGCATCAACAAGTGTTCGCAAGCTAACTTTTTCGTAAATATCAACTGGTTTTGGTGAAGGAACTACCCGTCGCCAGCCTCGACCCGCATCTTCTTGATAGACGTTCCCAGTTTCCGCCATCAACTGTTTGGCTGTTTCTTCGTCATAATAACCACCAATTGGTTTTGTTGGTTTTGTAAACGCTGGGTCTTTTGGATCCACCACGACTTGTGTAATTAACGTAACAACTGGTTGTTCCCCTAAATTTCTGGCTACTAGTTCTTCATCAATTGCTTGTTGTAAATGATAGCCAATATAGCCTTGGCTCATTGCTGTGCATTCAGGAAACGGCACGACATCTTCTGGAGATTGACTCGTTTCCTCAAAAGCTAAGCGAATTTTGCCAACTTGTGGCCCGTTGCCATGAGCAATCACCACTTGATGGCCTTGTTCAATTAAATCAACAATGGATTTTGCAGCGGTTTGTGCTTTTGCCAATTGTTCTTTCGAAGAATTTCCTAACGCATTTCCACCTAATGCAATCACTATTTTTGACATCTGTTTCCCTCCTAGCGCTTTGGTTCTTGTTGTGTGATACAGTGAATATTGCCGCCCCCATAAACAACTTCTACCGTATTAACGCCGACAATTTTTTTATCTGGGAACATTGTTTGAACTTGCTCTAAAGCCAAACAATCATTTTCATCACCATACTGTGGCACAATCACGCCATCATTTGTAATTAAAAAGTTCATATAGGATGCGATACAAATATCGCCGTCTTCTCGTGGCATGGTTCCTTCCACGAAATCAATTTTGAAGGAGCCTTGAATGGTTACATTTTTGACAGGACAGCATAATTTGTGGACTTTTAATTGGCGTCCTTTAGCATCAGTCATTTTAAGCAAACGTTGATACGCATCTTGTGCCGCTTCATAAAATGGGCTATTTTGATCTTCGGTGTAAATACAAGCCACTTCACCAGGTGCAATAAAACAAGCTACATCATCCACATGACCATTGGTTTCTTCTGGGTCAATTCCATCACCTAGCCAAAGAACTTTTTCAACATTTAAATAGTCGCATAATTTTTGTTCGATTGCTTCTTTTGAAAGTTGTGGATTTCGACCTTCACTTAATAAGCACATTTCTGTAGTCAAGACTGTTCCTTGTCCATCTACGTGGAATGAACCGCCTTCTAAAACAAAATCATCTGTACGATAAGAATCTACATGCTCAATTTCACAAATTTTTTGTGCAACCAAATCGTCTTGGTCCCAAGGGAAATATAAACCATCTACTAATCCCCCCCAAGCATTGAATGTCCAATCCACACCACGGATTTCTCCATGGTCGTTAATGACAAATGATGGTCCACAATCACGGACCCAGGCATCATTGTTTGACATTTCGTAAACCGTAATTTCTGGCGGCAATTGGCGACGGCAATTTTGAAATTGTTGTTGAGAAACCACCACATTCATCGGTGTAAACTGACTAATTGCTTTGGCCACATTAGTAAAAGCTTCTTGGACAGGTTTACCACCATCACGCCAATTATCCGGTCTTTCTGGCCAAATCATCCAAACTTTCTCTTGTGGTTCAAATTCTCCTGGCATTCTAAAGCCATCTTGTTTAGGGGTATTTCCTACAATTCGTTTAGCCATTTTCTTTCGTTCCCTTCTTAATTTTTTTCACGTAAATAATTACTTCACCAAACAGAATAAAAATGATTGCCCCAATTGTGATTGGTAATTTTTCATTTAATGCTGCGGGACTAAAATCTAAAGGCACTGCTGTGAAAATCAGTGAAATAATAATCATAATCATTGGCAAAACCACTAAAACTTTTAAAAATCCTGGTTTTCCGTTAACTTTAAACGGACGTGGTGTATCGGGATCAATTTTTCTAAGCTTATAAAAAGCTGGGAAAACTGGGATATACGATAACAAGAATAGGACGACATTCAAGGAGAAAAAGGCCCAGAATAAATCTTGATTAGGTAAAATTGGTGCTAATACAATGACCACCGATGCCACAATGCCATTCATCAAAGCAGCCCCAATTGGCATGTCATTTTTCTTACTACGTTTTTCAAAAAATTTAGGCATGTCACCATTTTCAGCAGCATAACAAGCTGTATTATTGACTCCTAATGACCAAGAAATCATGTTTCCGAACAACGTAAGAAGGAATAGGAAAGCCATCAACATAATGAACCAACCTTCTGTCGAGCCTGTCAATAGTTTAAAGCTATCCATCATACCACTGCCGGTACTAATTTGATCGGTGGGAATCGCTACCCCAATTCCAAAGGCTGAAAAAATATAAATGGCCGCAATGACTAACCCCGCTGCTACAATAGCTTGTGGAATTTGCTTCTTAGGATTTTCCATATCATCTGCAAACGTACAGATGACTTCAAACCCTAACAAATTAAAAATGATTACAGAAATAAAAGATAAACTCCTTAAGTCAAACGTTGGCAGCATTGATTTCAAGGTAAATTCATTGGCAACACCTTTCGTCAAGGCTACATACAATCCTAGCCCACCAATTAAGACAGCTAAAACCATCTTGATTACGGCAGCTCCATTTAGAATCCAGATACTGTCGCTGACTGGATAAAAACTAATCCAAACCACAATCCAAGTAAAAATTAATTCAACAATAATCATCATCGGTGTTGAAAACTTAATACCTGTAATTGTCGTTAATAGTTCTGGCGTCATAACGGCTAATGAAGCTAGCCACAATGGATAATTAATCCAATAATACCAAGAAACTCTGGCACCCCAACGATGACCATATGCTTTGGTCACCCAATCATAGATGCCCCCTTCACCAATATAAGTTGTTCCTAATTCTGATGAAATTAACCCATATGGCAATAGGAATGCAATTAATAAGAAAATCCACCAAAAAAACTGAGAATTACCAATTGCAGCAACAGGCGCCGCTGCTTCAGCAACGAAAACCACACAGATCACTGATAAAATGGCACTCGTTAAACTAAATTTCTTTTTCCCCTCCATGAAGACTCTTCCTCTCTTTATAAACTGTCCACTGATTCATTTTTTCAATCAGTGGACAGTTGGCCGTTAAATGCTTTGAGTGTCTAAGAAAACTTCTAGTTCTTTTTTCGCTTCTGCTTGCTTGATTAAATCATAAGGATTTTTTGCTTCATAATCATTCATAAGATATACTAATAAGCCACGAATAGATGTTAAACGGTTTTCTGCTTCATCGAAACAAATAGAATTTTTACCGTCAATTACTTCATCAGTTACTTCTTCCCCACGTGTTGCTGGTAAACAGTGCATGAATTTACAATTGGCACCTGCCCGATCCATCATTTCTTGATTCACTTGATATTTTGGATAGAAAACCTTCATACGTTCTTCTTCAGATAATTCCGCTTCGTACAAGCCATACCAAACATCCGTGTACAAGAAATCAGCGCCTTCAACAGAACTTGCATCATCTGTGACCAAAAAGCTACCGCCTGAAACTTCACAATTTTTTGCTAATTTCGCTTGATGCTCTTCATTTAATTGGAAGCCTTCTGGACCGAAGTGAACAAAATTCATGCCCATTTTTGTTGTGATTAATCCTAAAGAAAAACAAACTTGTGTCGCATCTCCGACAAAGACAACTTTACAATCTTCTAATTTTTTGCCTTCTGGTAAATGCTCAACCATGGTACACAAATCACCTAATTCTTGGGTTGGATGATTGTAATCAGACATACCGTTAATGACTGGGATGGTAGCACAATTAGCTAAATCAACAATACTATGGTGACGTTCCACACGAGCCATCAAAATATCTACTAAACGTGACAATACACGGCTGGTATCTTCAATCGTTTCATGTCCCCCTAATTGAATTTGACCAGGTGCTAAATATTCGCCATGTCCGCCTAATTGTTCCATTGCAGTTTCAAAAGATACTCGTGTTCGAGTTGAAGATTGTTGGAAAATCATTCCTAAAGATTTGTTTTTTAACAGTTGCGGATAATACCCATTTTTAATCGCTTCTTTAATTTTTAATGATAAATCGACTAAGTAGTGCATTTCCTCTTTCGTATATGTTTCTGTTGTAACGTAATCTCTTTTCATGATGTGTTCCTCCTAAAAGTTGTTTTTGTTTACACATTGACTTTACCAAGTTTAGCGAAGAGTTTACTATCCACCAAAAGTTAGAAAACGCTTTCTTTTTCGGCGTAATTTTTCATTAAAAAAAGTTTATTTATGGTTATAAACCGTTGGTACACCAGGGGTTTATAAAAGTTTAGGCGGATTTCTCTCTAATTTCTGACCAATCATAGATTTGAAAATGGTATAATTATTTTGAAAAATCATTCACTTAAAATAAAAGATGAAAGGGGTTTCCAATCGTGACATTTGTTTTTATTTATAACATCTTGTTGATTATTTTATATTCGTTTACTTCAACCTTTACCTTAAATCTTTACTTGAAAAATAAACAACCGATTTTTTTATTGCTTCTCTTTTTAATGGTTATTTTTATTTGTGACAATGTGATTGTTTATATGACTGAGTTCATTAATTCGTTTGCAACCGAATATAATCAGACCTTTATGACCGCACCTTTTTTAAAGACCATCATTTTTATTTGTTGTAATTTTGCCTATCTGGCTATTATCAATACTATTAGTGGTCGTCCTTTTAAAAATTATCAATTTGTCTGGTTATTTTTAATTGGTTTATGGATGCTAGCTATTCCATTTTCACAAAATTCCGCCTTAAAAGTTTGGTTGTACTATTTACCCAATCAGCTATTTTTAATTTACCTTGGATGCTATGCGCTCTATCAATTACGAATAGATCCTTTATCAGCCCTTGCGAAAAAATATCTTCGTTTTATTGGTTGGCTAAGCATTGGTTTCGGTGTGGCGATTCTTTTGGAAGATACCTTCGTTATTTTTAACATTGACCAATATTCTGATATTGTCTTTAAAATTAACAACCGAAACGTTTCTGAAGATATTTATACAATCATTCTCTCGATCGCCATTATCTACTTCTGTAATCGTGATTTTCCTCTGTCGGTTCTTGAAAAAGACGCTGCTAAATTGGAAGAAAATCAATCAGATGAACCCGTACTTTTGGCGCCTTTTTGTGATGCCTATCAATTAACGCAGCGAGAACGAGAAGTGCTTTCGTTACTTTTAGAGTGCAAAACAAATCAAGATATAGCCAACGAACTATTCCTATCAATCGGGACAGTAAAAACACATATCCACAATATTTTCGTTAAATTAGAAGTAAACAAAAGAGCAGAAGTTTTTGTCAGTTATCAACTTTTTTCTCAACAACAAACTGAACATTTAGCGAGATAATCAAAAAGGAAGCCTCCGTGATCGGTGGCTTCCTTTTTGATTATCTATTTTCTTGTACTTGTCGAACTCTCTTTTCAATTTCTTGAAAGTTAATAATTTTAGCTTGGCGATGAATTTCTTTTCCTTCATAGTATAAGATAATGGTCGGTGCAGAAAAAGCATTTAATTGTCCAATTATTTCTGGACTTTTATCAGCTTCTGCAATGTATGTAGGAAATTCATATTTTGTTGCAATTTTTTCGACAATCGGTTTATCAACTGTACAAACACTACAATTTTTTGCTGTCAAAAAGACGGCTTGTAGACGATTGTCTGTAATTTTTTCTTCTAATTCTTCTAATGTTGTTACATATTCCACTGAATAGCCCTCCTTGTCTTTTGTCTAAAATAACAGATTTACTAGCAAAATAACAACTTATTTGTTTGGCTAGGAATGCTTTAACAAAAAAGTTGAGCGTGGGACAAAAATCACTTTGGATTTTTGCTCCACGCTCAAAAACTGATAAACGGCGGGAACAAAAGCAACTCCTTCGGAAATAAGCCGGAATTCTCCAAAAATTACAGAACAATTTTCGGAAATTCCTTCTTATTTCTCGGAGTTAAACGCTTCTGTCCCGACCTCAACTTTTTACTGATAACCGCTTATTTATTAAAAATTTTAGGCCCTTTGCGCATGTTTTTACGATCATTTTTGGGAGTTTCCATTTTTTTAGAACGGCCACCACCTTGTTTCTTTTTAATTAATTCTAACATTTTTTCTTTTTCATTCATTTAATCCACCGCCTTTGTTAATAACGTGACAGATTCAATGTGGGTCGTTTGTGGGAAATTATCCACTGGTTGAATTTCTTTTGCTTCATAGCCACCTTCTGTTAATAATGCAATGTCGCGAGCGAGTGTGGCTGGATTACAGCTGACATAAACAATTCGTTCAGGTTGCGTTTCAATTAATGTGTTTACTAATTGACCATCTAACCCTTTCCGTGGTGGATCCACCACCACAACATCTGGTTGCAAGCCATTTTCAACTAATTTTGGCAATAATTCTTCCGCTAAACCAGCCGTGAAAGTGGCATTCTCAATGTTGTTTAATTTAGCATTATTTTCTGCATCTTTGACCGCTTCTTCAATTACTTCAATACCGTAAACTTGCTTTGCATCTTGGGCTAAAGTTAAGCCAATCGTTCCAATCCCGCAATAGGCATCCACCACAATTTCATTGCCTGTTAAAGCCGCATACTCTTTAACTTTTTGATACATCACTTCTGTTTGTTGTGGATTTACTTGATAAAATGAACGCGCGGAAATTTCAAATTTCAAATCAAAAATAGTATCTGTAATTTTTTCAGACCCATGTAATAAGATGGTTTCGTCGCCAAAAATGACATTGGTTCGTTTTGGATTTACATTTTGTACAATGCTGACTACTTCCGGAATAGCTTCCAAAATATCTGGCACAATTTTACTAATTGGGAATAATTTCGGTGTTCTCGTAATTAGAACAACCATCATCTCCCCAGTATGGTAGCCACGACGAACGACAATATGGCGTAAGTTCCCTGTATTATCAGATTCGTTATAAGGTTTTACGCTATATTTACGCATAATGTCACGGATTTTAACAATTGCTGCATCAATTTCTGGGTCTTGAATATAAAAATGTTCCATTGGAATTAAATCATGGCTATTTTTCCGGAAAAAACCTGTTTGTAGTTGGTTGTCAATTTTACGCACGGGAATTTGTGCTTTGTTCCGGTAATGCCACGGATCGTTCATCCCAATTGTTGGTAAAACAGGGACTTCTGGCAATTTAGCGACACGTTGCATAACATTTTCGACTTGTTGCGTTTTAAATGATAGTTGGGCGCCGTACGCTAAATGTTGCAACGGACTAATCCCGACTTTTGTAAAGTTTTCATCTTTCACGGGCACACGCTGTTCACTGCTTTTTAGGACAGTCAATACTTTCCCATAACCAAAACTTTTGCCTGTTTTTAAGACTTTGATTTCAAGTTTTTCACCTGGTAAGGCATTTTCAATAAACAATGGATAATGGTCCACTTTTGCCACGCCTAAACCTTCATGCGTCAAGTCAATGATTTCTACTTCAATGACGTCATTTTTCTTTACTGGATAATTTTTCATAAGTCGCTCCTTCTTTTTATACACTTCACTCATTCTAATGAAAATACCTAAGAAAAGCAACAACGAATTTTCATGGCGATTTAGCAATTCCGTTTGAGCTTTTTGGGTAAATAAAAGAATGAGACCCTTTCCCTTAGTCAAAAAATAGCCAATGAAAGATCTTATCAACTAAATCTTTCATTAGCTATTCACGGACTACCTAGTGCTTTTCTTTTTCGGCAATCTTTCCATCGCCATCAATATCTTCGTCTGTTAGTCGTTCAACTTCTTTGACAAATTCTTTGCTGGCTTCGTTATATGCTTCTTCCTCTTCGTCTTCTGATTCTACGACAATCTCATCGCTACCAGTTAAGACAGAACCCATAATTGCATTGGACGGCAGTGCATCACCATTTGCAAAAATTTCAATGTGTTGATGCATATTTTTAAAGGTCATTGGAGCATCGCCTCCATATTCACCATCTAAATTAATCATCATTTTATTGTTCTTTTCTAACGTTTCTGCATGTAAATAGCTGGTCTTTGTATAGATTAGTCGATGATCTTCAACATGCTTTCCACCATTTAACATTAACGCAACTAAATGAAGAATCTCAAAAATATTGGCTGTTTTTACAATGATTAATGAAAACTTACCATCATCTAATTTAGCATCTGGTACGATTTGCTCGAAACCACCCACCGAGTTAGTCAGCCCTAGGAAAAACATTGATGCGTTGCCTTCGTACACACCTTCATCATATGTCATGCGCATTTTAATCGGCTTCACTCGCGGCAACATTTCGGCTCCTTTGGCTAAGTACGCTAAGTAACCAAAAATACTTTTCAACTCTGACGGAACTTCATAAGTCAGTTCCGTTAAATGACCACCCGCCGCAATATTGATAAAGTAATTTTTGCCGGCTTGGCCAATATCCATTTTGACAGTTTGATTTTTTTTAATCACTTCTGCTGCCTTAACGATATTATCACGAGGAATCTTCAAGGCCCGTGCATAGTCATTCGTCGTTCCAGCAGGAATAATGGCCATTTTAGGGCGCCGCTTCAACGGAGCAATCCCATTCACGACTTCATTAATGGTCCCATCTCCACCTGCTGCTACTAGTAAATCAAATCCTGCACGCGCAGCACGATGTGCTTCATTGCGTGCTGAATTTTCTTCTGGTGTGGTCGCAAATGCACTGGCTTCATAACCACATTCTTCTAAAATAGATAAAATATCGGCTAAGTTCTTTTTAACTAACTCTTTTCCTGACGTTGGATTATAAATCACTCTAGCTTTTTTCATGGTTTGCCTGCTACTTTCTTATCGTTTTGAAAGCTCTTCTTGCAATAACTTGTTAACCACACCTGGGTTTGCTTGTCCACGAGTTGCTTTCATAATTTGTCCAACAAGGAAACCAACTGCACGGTCTTTTCCGTTTTTAAAGTCATCAATTGATTGTTGGTTGTTGTCTAAAACTTCGTTAATCATTGGTAATAATTGCGCTGGATCAGATAATTGAACAAGGCCTTTTGCTTCGACAACTTCTTTAGCGTCTCCACCGTTTTCAATTAACTCTTTGAACACTTTCTTCGCAATTTTCGAGCTGATTGTGCCATCGTTAATCAAAGTAATCATACCCGCTAGATTTTCTGGTGTTAGTTTAGTATCGGCTAATTCAACTTTTTCACTGTTTAAGTAAGCAGAAACTTCGCCCATTAACCAGTTTGATGCTTGTTTCGCATCTGCACCGTTTGCTAAGGTTGCTTCAAAGAAATCTGACATTTCTTTCGTTAAAGTCAAGACCATTGCGTCGTATTCAGGTAACCCTAATTCACTGATATAACGGGCACGACGTGAGGCTGGCATTTCTGGCAAACTAGCGCGAACTTTTTCAATCCATTCATCATCAATTGAAAAACGAGGAACATCTGGCTCTGGGAAGTAACGGTAGTCACTTGAGCCTTCTTTAACACGCATAAGCAACGTTGTACTAGTTGCTTCATCAAAGCGGCGTGTTTCTTGTTGAATTTCGCCACCAGATAATAGGACTTTGGCCTGGCGTTTTTCTTCATAAGCTAAACCTTTTTTTACAAAGTTCATAGAGTTCAAGTTCTTTAATTCCGCTTTAGTACCAAATTCTTCTTGACCATACGGACGTAAAGAAATATTGGCATCACAACGCATAGAACCTTCTTCCATTTTCACATCAGAAACTTCTGTAAATTGGATAATTGAACGCAACGCTTCTAAATAAGCATACGCTTCTTCTGGTGAGCGCATGTCTGCTTCAGAAACGATTTCAATTAAAGGCGTACCTTGACGATTCAAGTCTACATAAGAATAGCCATCTGTGCCGTGAATATTTTTCCCAGCATCTTCTTCTAAATGCACCCGTTCAATGCGAATTTTTTTCTTTTTGCCTTCGACTTCAATTTCAATCCAACCATCATGTCCGATTGGTTGATCAAATTGAGAAATTTGGTATGCTTTCGGGTTATCTGGGTAAAAATAGTTTTTACGGTCAAAATGTGTTTCTTTTGAAATTTCACAGTTCAAGGCAAGTGCTGCTTTCATACCAAATTCTAAGGCACCTTTATTCATGACAGGCAAAACACCTGGGTAACTCCAGTCAACCACATTTGTGTTGCTATTTGGTTCTGCTCCGAAATGCGCTGGCGCAGAGGAGAAAATTTTAGAGTTGGTTTTCAATTCTACGTGGACTTCTAATCCAATGACAGTTTCAAAGTTCATTAATCGTTCCCCCCTAAAATGACTGGTTTTTTCGTATGGAAATCTGTCGCTTGTTCAAAAGCATAGGCTGCTTTATACATTGTATGTTCGTCAAAATGTTTTCCAATAATTTGTAAACCAACTGGCAAGCCTTCTGAGAAGCCTGCTGGAATGGACATGCCTGGTAGTCCTGCTAAGTTGACAGGAATGGTTAAAATATCATTCATATACATTGTGATTGGATCATTGATGTTTTCCCCTAGACCAAAGGCAACTGTTGGTGTGGATGGGCCAATGATTAAGTCATAATCCGCAAAGACATTCTCAAAATCTTGTTTGATTAGTGTACGGACTTGACCAGCCTTTTTAAAGTGCGCATCATAATAACCAGCACTTAAAGAGAAGGTTCCTAACATAATCCGACGTTTAACTTCTGTTCCGAAACCTTCAGAACGTGAATTAACATAGACATCTTCTAAGTTTTGTACATTGTCTGAACGGTACCCGTAACGAATGCCATCAAAGCGTTGTAAGTTTGAACTTGCTTCTGAAGAGGCAATAATATAATAAACCGCTACGCCGTACTTAGAATGTGGCAAACTAACTTCTTCCACCGTTGCTCCTAAAGATTTAAATGTTTCTGCTGCTTTTAATACCGCTTCACGAACATCAGGTTGTACCCCTTCACCTAAGTATTCTTTTGGCAAAGCAATTTTCATGCCTTTGATGTCGCCAGTTAAATCTGCCGTAAAATCAGGAACAGAAACGCCTGCAGAAGTGCCGTCTTTTTCGTCATAACCACTAATTGCGTTTAAAGCTAAGGCATTGTCTTTAACATTTCGTGTCAATGGACCAATTTGGTCTAAACTTGAAGCAAAAGCAATCAAACCAAAACGAGACACACGTCCATAAGTTGGTTTTAGGCCCACAATACCGTTGAATGCGGCTGGTTGGCGGATACTGCCACCTGTATCGCTCCCTAAAGAAACTGGGACTTGTCCGGCTGCGACAGCAGAAGCTGAACCACCAGAAGAACCGCCAGGAACTTTGGTTTGATCCCAAGCATTTTTTGTTTTCTTGAAGTAAGACGTTTCCGTACTTCCGCCCATGGCAAATTCATCCATGTTCAATTTTCCGACTGGAATCATATCTGCTTGATAGACTTTATCCATCACGGTCGCATCATAAATTGGGTCAAAATTGTGTAACATTTTTGAGCCAGCTGTTGTTAAAATATCTTTTGTGACAATGTTGTCTTTAATCCCAATTGGAATCCCAGCTAATGGATTACTTTCAGTGATGCCTTTTAAGTCAATCGCTTTGGCTAATGCCATTGCTTTTTCTTCACTAACTGTAATAAAAGAACCTAGTTGTTCTTCTGTATCTTGAATACGATTTAATGTTTCTTCGGTTAAATCAACTGCTGTGATTTCTTTTGAAACCAATAAATCATGTAACTCTGTTAACGATTTGTCGTATAATTTTTCCATTAGGCTCCTGCCTCCCCGTTATCCATAATTGCAGGCACTTTAATGTAACCATTCTCTGATTCCGGAACATTCCGCATTAATTCTTTACGGTCCATTCCTGGTGTCGCTACGTCTTCACGCATGACATTGATTGATTCATTCACATTTGAAGTAAAAGGAACCCCGGTTGTATCTACTTCTTCTAGTAATTCCACCATATCAATAATTTTATCTAGTTGATTGGTAAAGTCCGCTAATTCTTCTTCGGAGAAAGATAATTTTGATAATTTAGCGACATGTTTGACTTGTTCTTCTGTAATTGCCATAGATACCCTTCTTTCTATCATTTACTGAAATTTTCATTTTCAGATTAATCAATTGGATTGTATTTCTTTAAACAGCTTAGCACAGCTGTTCACTCTGTTCCTATTCTACCATAAAATGGTCGGATATTTTAGATGAAACCTTGAATTTCATTGATAATTTGTCGCTCGCAAAAATGACGGAAATATGTTATTATGAAAATGAAAAGAGAGATATGCAGGAACATACCTCTCTAATAGCCACTACTAGTTATAAGAACTAGCGGCTTACTGAGTTATTGGTTTTATTTCAAACGCTTAACCGTTCAGCTCCTCAAAGCTTATGAACGGTTATTTTTGTTGTCTAAGACAAGCGCTAAGATACCGAAGATAATGGTCACAACAAGTGTTGCAAAACCAATCATCAGTCCTAGCGCTGCTTCAACGGACAAAAACATTGCTCCTTTTGTTAAAGTAAGAAGAATTGCGCATAAGCATCAACCTCCTTTCTCAACTCAGAAAGTCCTCGTTCATATAACTTTTATGACTAAAATAAGTATACCATCAAATTACTACATAAAATCTGACAACGTTAATTTTTCTTCTTAAAAATGACTTGCATCTAACGCATCGACCATTTCTTGTTCATTCCAAACGGTCACGCCTAAGCTTTCAGCTTTGGTTAATTTACTGCCTGCATCTTCGCCAGCAACCACAATGTCAGTTTTTTTCGAAACACTCCCTGTAACTTTTCCACCAAGATTTTCAATTTTTTCTTTGGCTTCTTCGCGAGTGTACTGCGTTAATTTTCCTGTTAAAACAACTGTTTTGTCTTTGAAAGGTGACTCCACTTCTGCTAATTGTTCTGTCCGGAGACCTTTATATGTCAAGTTCACTTGGGCTTTTTCCAGTTCAGCCATTAATTCATGAACTTCCTCATTTTCAAAATACGTCACAACGCTGTCTGCGATTGTTTCGCCAATTGAATCCAAAGCCACAATTTCTTCCGCAGTTGCACGACTTAAGGTTGGTAAATCACCAAAATGCTCCGCTAAAATTTTCGCCGCTTTCGCCCCCACATGGCGAATCCCTAAGCCAAAAATCAAACGTTCGACAGAGTTTTCTTTACTCCCTTGAATGGCAGTGTAAATGTTGTTTGCTGATTTTTCTTTGATTTTATCCAAAGTCATTAATTGTTCTTCTGTTAAGAAATACAGATCCGCTACGTCTTTCACTAATCCTTTGTCATACATTTGTGCTAACACTCGTGGCCCCAAGCCATCAATGTTCATTGCGTTTCGTGAGACAAAGTGATTCAGCCCTTCTTTAATTTGCGCAGGGCATTTTGGATTAATACAACGTAACGCCACTTCCTCATCTAAATGCACCAACTCACTATGACAAATTGGACAATGTGTCGGCATTTCATAAGGCTGACTATCGGCTGCACGTTTTTCAACTAGGACTTGCGCTACTTCTGGGATAATATCGCCGGCTTTGTAAATAATAACATGATCATTTAAACGGATATCTTTCATTTGAATAAAATCTGCATTATGCAAACTTGCCCGACTAACCGTGGTTCCCGCGACTCGTACAGGAGCCATGACCGCAGTAGGAGTGACCACCCCCGTGCGCCCAATTGTCCATTCAATATCTTCCACTACTGTTTCTGCTTCTTCTGGTGGAAATTTGTAGGCAATCGCCCAGCGAGGTGCTTTGACAGTGAAACCTAATTCATCTTGCAACGCAAATTCGTTCACTTTAATCACAATTCCATCGATTTCGTATGGCAAAGTGCTCCGCTTTTCATGGTATTCTTCAATGTAGGCCCAGACTTCATCAATTGACTGACATAATTGCCGTTCGGGATTGGTTCTAAAACCAATTGCAGAAAGCTCTTCTAATGCCTCAAACTGCGTCTTCGCTTTCATTGGTCCAAAGTCAGCAACTGTGTATAAAAACGTATTTAAGTTCCGTTTCGCCACAATTTTTGTATCTAATTGGCGCAAGCTTCCCGCCGCTGCATTCCGAGGATTGGCAAAAATATCTTGGCCATTTTCTTCACGTTCTTCATTTAATGCGACAAAGGATTGTTTAGGCATGTAGCACTCGCCACGAACTTCCACTGAAATGGGCTCCGTTAAACGCATCGGTACAGAGCGAACCGTTCGTAAGTTCTCTGTAATGTTTTCACCAACCGTTCCATCGCCTCGTGTTGCTCCGCGTACAAACACCCCGTTTTCATAACGTAATGAAATTGCTAACCCATCAATTTTTAACTCACAACAGTAAGCAACGGGTTTACCAATCGCCTTACGAACACGTTCATCAAAAGCAAAAATGTCTTCCTTGCTAAACCCATCATTTAAACTATACATTGGAATGTCATGCGGAGCTTTTTCAAAACCAGATAAAACTTTGCCACCTACACGTTGTGTCGGCGAATCTGGCGTGATTAAATCAGGAAACTCCGTTTCAATATCGACTAACTCTTTATACAAACGATCGTAAACATAATCTTCTACGGATGGTTGATCTTTGACATAATATTCATGGGAATATTGATTGAGTTGTTTTCTTAATTCTTGCGCACGAGTTGTCGCCGCCGTTAATGTTAATGGTTGTTGTTCCATCGTAGAACTCCTCCTCATAAGTGTAATGCTCTTATCGTCTTTTTAACACATTTACACTAAGATAGAAAATAAAAAGAATTTATCTAATGATGATTTCTCATTAAATCGCTGACCTATTTTGCATGTTAAATTTTTTCAATTGGTGCAAATGCCGCTAACAACCGTTTTATGCCTTTTTCAGGGAAAGCAATGTCCAACTCTAAGTCTTTGGCCGAACCGCCTACACGAACGACTGTACCAACGCCCCATGCTTTATGTTGGACCTTATCACCTGCTTGCCAGGAAACTTTTTCGCCACCACTTGCCACTTTGTTGCTAACTGATTTTGTAGCTGGCTGTGTATAAGCTGGTTTACTTGCGCTGGGCTTGAATACTTTAGGATCAAAGGTGCGCGCTGGAGCTTTCTGTAAATTGGCCGCCGCCCCTTGTTTCATTAAACGCTCCGCCTCAATTTCTTCTAAAAAGCGACTTGGTCGATTATATTGCGTGCGACCATATAATGTTCTCGAATAAGCATTCGTTAAGAACAAGGCTTCTTCCGCTCGTGTGATACCAACATAAGCCAAGCGCCGTTCTTCTTCCAGTTCACTTTCTTCTAGCATGGCACGTGATAATGGGAAAACCCCTTCTTCTAAGCCCATTAAAAAGACCACTGGAAATTCCAGCCCTTTGGCCGCATGCAACGTCATTAAGGTTACCTGCGAAGAGCTCTCTTCTAAATTATCTAAATCAGAAACCAAGGCTAAATCTGTTAAGAAATCCGCCAATTTTGTTTCTTCGCCATTTGGATCGTCGTTGTTTTGCGCTTCAAAACGTTTATCAAATTCTTGTGTCACAGATAAAAATTCGTCCAAGTTTTCTAAGCGAGCTTGAGACTCTAAATTATTTTGCGCCATCAAAGCTTCCCGATAACCACTACGTTGTAAAGTTTCTTTCACCAATTCTGTAATCGTTAAATAGGGCACTGTTTTCATTAAGTCTTGAATCATCATGCCAAAATTGCCCAGCTCTTTACCCGCTTTTCCTGAAATATTTGCCAAATCAACATTTTGGGCAGCTTCCAGCAAAGCCCAACCATGCGTATCCGCAAATAGTCGTAATTTTTCAATTGAACTTTTACCGATTCCTCGTTTTGGTTCATTGACAATTCGTTCAAAACTAATCGAATCATCTGGATTGGCAATCAAACTTAAATAAGCCAAAATATCTTTAATTTCTTTACGGTCGTAGAATTTATGTCCGCCCACCATGGTATACGGAATATTAGATTTCAAGAGCATTTCTTCCACTACACGGGATTGAGCATTGGTCCGATATAATACCGCAAAATCACCATAAATTCGGTCATTTTCCCGCATTTCTTTTTGGATTTGGCTCACAATAAATTGTGTTTCATCCCGTTCTGTGTCCCCACGATAATAGACAATTTTTTCACCGTCTATATTTTCTGTCCACAGTTCTTTCTCGCGGCGGTTACGGTTATTTTTGATGACATCATTCGCAGCCGCCAAAATGTTTTTGGTGGATCGATAATTTTGTTCTAGCAAAATTACACTGGCATCTGGATAATCTTTTTCAAAATCCAAGATATTTTGCATATCCGCCCCGCGCCAACCATAGATACTTTGGTCGGCATCACCTACGACACACAGATTTTTGAAACGTGCAGCCAATAAATTGACTAAGGTATATTGTGCATGATTGGTATCTTGGTATTCATCCACATGAATATAGTGAAATTTATTTTGGTAGAAAGCCAACGTATCTGGTTGTTCATTGAATAAACGAATCGTATTCATAATCAAATCATCAAAATCCATACATTGGTTTTTGCGTAATTCTTTTTGATAGGCTTCATAGCATTTTGCGACAATTTCTTCATATAAGGAACCTTGCATTTCAGCAACTTTTTCAGGCGTTTGTAATTCATTTTTGGCATTGCTAATCGTACCTAAAATTGAGCGAGGATCATATTTTTTTGAATCAATATTTAAGTCGTTTAAGATGCGTTTCATTAATGTTTTTTGTTCCGATGGGTCAATAATTGTAAAATTACGGTTGTAACCAATCTGATCCACATCACGACGTAAAATTCTTACACACATGGAGTGAAAAGTGGAGACCCATACATCTTCGCCACCCGTTTCCAGTAATTTATTTACACGCTCTTTCATTTCTTTAGCAGCTTTATTGGTAAACGTAATCGCCAAAATATTCCATGGATTTACTTCTTTTTCCTCAATTAGATAGGCAATTCGGTGTGTTAAAACCCGCGTTTTTCCACTACCAGCACCAGCCATGACTAACAGTGGTCCTTCTGTATGCAAAACGGCTTCTTCTTGTCGAGGATTCATTCCCTGAACCAAGGCATGTTTTTGTGTCATATTAAACGTCCTCTCTCTTTTTTCAATCTTATACAGTATACCAAAAATCCCTTTGAAGTTCTTTAGAAAAGAACAAAAAATCTTTTTCTTTTTATATGAAATTTTCTTGTAAATCAAGTCAAACCGCAGTACATTAGTAAGTAGTGATGGAGGCTAAAAATGAAATGAATAATGATGTACATGAAATTAAACAATTAGATGGTACCCGAATCGGCTTTATCCTTAAAGGCATCGTCGTCGGAATCCTGGTCGGCTTTGTTGTCAGCTTATTTCGCTTAGGCATTGAAAAAATTGGCGAACAAGTCGTGCATCTGTATCAAACGTTTCACGAAAAACCCTTTTGGATGATTCCTTGGTTCTTATTTTCTCTCGTGCTTGCTTATTTATTAGGACGACTGATCAAAAGCGAACCAGCAATTAAAGGCAGTGGCATCCCCCAAGTGGAAGGACAACTTCAAGGTCAATTAGAAATTCACTGGTTTCCAGTGCTTTGGAAAAAATTTATCGGTGGGATCTTAGCGATTAGTCCTGGGCTATTTTTGGGACGTGAAGGTCCTTCAATTCAACTAGGTGCAGTGGTTGGACAAGGCTATAGTCAATGGCGGCAAAGCACCAAGTCTGAAGAAAAAATTTTAATCAGTAGTGGTGCCAGTGCTGGTTTAGCCGCCGCTTTTAACGCACCAATCGCAGGACTTTTATTTGTTCTAGAAGAGGTTCACCATTCCTTTTCACCTTTAGTTTGGTTAACCTCTTTTTCTGCGGCCATTTCCGCTAACTTTGTTTCTTTGCATTTCTTCGGATTGCAGCCAGTTCTTTATATTGGTCCGGTTAAATCTTTGCCTTTAGAGTACTATTGGACATTAGTCCTGCTGGGCGTTTTGCTAGGATTATTAGGTTGGATATATCAAAAAACATTGTTGTCCTTACCAAAAGTATATGGAAAAATCAAAGGCCTTTCTTCTAATTATTATGGTTTTGTTCCTTTTATTTTGATTTTACCGATTGGTTATTTCTTTCCACATTTACTTGGCGGTGGGAATCAAATTGTTTTAGCTTTAGGCAATCAACCGGCCACTATTTGGGCTTTAGTCGGCTTACTGGTTTTACGTTTTGTTTTTTCAATGGTTTCTTACGGTTCGAATCTCCCTGGTGGTATTTTCTTGCCTATTCTAACTTTAGGTGCCATTATCGGAACATTGTATGGCAGTCTACTTGTCCAATACGTAGGGATGGATCCAATTTTTGTGAAAAACTTTTTAATTTTTGCCATGGCTGGTTATTTTACTGCGATTGGTAAAGCACCGTTAACAGCGATTATTTTAGTAACAGAAATGGTCGGCAATTTTTCTCATTTAATGTCTTTAGGGGTTGTTGCTTTAGTTAGTTATATTACCATCGATAGTCTTGGCGGCAAGCCAATTTATGAAAGCTTATTAGAACGTTTGGTTCCTTCTAAAGTAAGTAATATTCGTGGCCACAAAACGATTATCGAATTACCTATCACTGCAGAAAGTTCCTTAGATGATACGATGGTACGTGATTTTGTCTGGCCTAAACAAATGTTGCTCACTTCCATTCGCCGTGGTGAATCGGAAATTTTAACACATGGTGATACTGTTATGCATGTTGGCGATGTGCTCATTATTTTGACCGATGAAAAACTCGCTTACCAAGTCAAAAAAGAGATTTATCAAAAAACTTTACCGAATGATTTAGTGAATTAAAGAAAGCTGCTGAACTCAGGTTCAGCAGCTTTCTTTTTTTCTTATGACTGTTTTTTAATTTTTTTGAATGTTTTTGACCGTTTTAGATTGATTAGCGTTTTCATTTGTGCTATTATATCCATGAAATGAGGGATGAAAATGCTTACGGAAGAACGACATCAAAAAATTTTACAATTGTTAGATCAAAAATCAGTCGTCAAATCACAAGAACTTGCTAGCTTGTTCAATGCTTCAGAATCCACAATCCGCCGCGATTTACAAGAATTAGAAGACGCCAATTTGTTAGAACGCATTCACGGCGGCGCTAAGCGTATTCTTAATTTAGGCTTTGAACAAAACATGACGGAAAAATCAATCAAAAACACGCACGAAAAGCAAAAGATTGCTTCTTTAGCCGCTAGTTGTGTACAAGATGGCGATATGATCTATTTAGATGCTGGTTCAACCACGTTAGAAATGATCCCTTTTTTAGTTGGGAAACAAATCCATGTAGTGACGAATTCCGTACATCATGCTGCAAAACTTAGCGATATGGAAATTCCCACTATTATGCTTGGTGGTACTTTGAAGCTCTCCACTAAAGCAATCATTGGTGCCACTAGTATGGAACAGCTACAACATTTTCGTTTTAACAAAGCTTTTTTAGGAACTAACGGCGCACATTTAGAGTTTGGTTTAACGACGCCTGATCCCGAAGAAGCAGCGCTAAAAGCCTTGGCTATTCATCAAGCAGAAACAGCCTATGTTTTACTGGATCATACAAAATTTAATGAAGTAACGTTTACCAAAGTGGAAGAATTAGAGTCAGTTACTTTACTAACTGACTACTGCCCTGCTGAATCGCTTCAAGGATTCCAGCAAAAAACTATTTTAATGGAGGCAAACAAATGATTTACACAGTGACTTTAAACCCTTCTATCGACTTTATCGTTCATGTCGATCATCTACAAATTGGTGATTTAAATCGGATGACGAATGATTTTAAATTACCTGGCGGCAAAGGAATCAACGTTTCACGTATTTTAAAACGTATGGAGACAGAATCCACTGCCTTAGGTTTTTTAGGTGGTTTTACAGGCTCATTCATTGCCGATTGGTTGAAAAAAGAAGAAATCCAAACGAATTTCACTCCCGTGTCTGCTGATACACGAATCAACATTAAATTGAAATCAGATACTGAAACAGAAATTAACGGCTTAGGACCTGCTCTAACAAACGAAGAAATTCAAGAACTAAAACAAGCAGTTAGTCGTGTTCAGGCTGGTGATATTGTTGTTCTTTCAGGAAGTACACCTGCTTCTCTACGCAAAGGATTTTACGAAGAATTAATCCAAATTGTGAAGGAAAAAGGCGCAGAATTTGTTATTGATACGACAGGTGAAGATTTAATGAACGCTTTGTCACAAAAGCCTTTATTGGTCAAGCCAAATAATCATGAGTTGGCAGAATTATATCATACAACCTTTACAAGTATTGAAGATATTTTACCTTATGGACATCGGTTACTAGAAGAAGGAGCACAACACGTAATTATCTCAATGGCTGGTGATGGTGCATTACTTTTCACAACAGAAGGTGTTTATCGTTCCAACGTTTTAAAACGTCCACTGAAAAATTCTGTCGGCGCTGGCGACTCAATGATTGCTGGTTTTATTGGCAACTTTTCAAAAACACAAGATCCTTTAGAGGCTTTCAAATGGGGTGTCGCTTGCGGTAGCGCGACTGCTTTTTCTGATGATTTAGCCTCAGAAGATTTTATCCAAGAACTTATTCACGAAGTAACAATTGAAAAAATTTCAGAATAAATCCACTAAGGGAGGAAAATAGAGTGAACATTAATGATTTATTAATAAAAGATGTCATGATTATGGATTTACAAGCTACTGATAAAAAAGGCGCGATTGATGAAATGATCCAAAAATTATACGATGGTGGCCGCATCTCTGACATTGACACTTACAAAGAAGGAATTTTAAAACGCGAAGCACAAACATCGACTGGTTTAGGCGACGGCATCGCTATGCCTCACGCAAAAAATAGTGCCGTAAAAGAACCGACAGTTCTTTTTGCTAAAAGTAAAAAAGGTGTTGATTATGAAGCACTAGATGGACAACCTACTTATCTATTCTTCATGATTGCTGCTCCAGAAGGCGCCAATGATACACATCTCCAAGCGCTTGCGGCCCTTTCTCGATTACTTATCGATCCAGAATTTGTTGGCAAATTGAAAGAAGCGGAAACTCCAGAAGCTGTACAAGCACTTTTCCAAGCAGCGGAAGATCAAAAAGAAGCGGAAGAAAAAGCAGAACAAGAACAAACAACGCCAGCACCAGAAAGCAATCGTAAATATATTATTGCTGTGACTGCTTGTCCTACAGGAATTGCTCATACTTACATGGCCGAAGATGCGCTGAAGAAAAAAGCAAAAGAAATGGGCGTAGACATTAAAGTAGAAACAAACGGTTCAGAAGGAATTAAAAATCGTTTAACTGCTGAAGATATTGCTCGTGCTGATGGCGTGATTGTCGCAGCCGATAAAAAAGTAGAAATGAATCGATTTGATGGTAAAAAATTAGTCAATCGTCCCGTCAGTGATGGAATTCGTAAAACTGAAGAACTAATTAACTTAGCCATTAGTGGTGAAGCTCCTACTTTCCATGGCAGTGACTCGGCTGCAAGCGACCAAGAGGATTCAGCGGAAGGTTCAATCGGTTCTCGTATCTATAAAGATTTAATGAATGGTGTTTCTCATATGTTACCTTTCGTTATTGGTGGCGGAATTGCCATTGCTCTTTCCTTTATGATTGATCAATTTATCGGGGTTCCTCAAGATCAATTAGCCAATTTAGGGAATTACAATGACGTAGCTAGCTGGTTTAACCAAATTGGTGGCGCAGCATTTGGCTTTATGTTACCTGTCTTAGCTGGTTTTATTGCTTCTAGTATCGGGGATCGTCCAGGCTTAGTTGCTGGTTTCGCGGCTGGTGCATTAGCAAACGCCGGAGGAGCTGGGTTCCTTGGGGCCCTAATCGGTGGTTTCTTAGCTGGTTATGTAGTGGTTCTTTTACGTAAAGTTTTCAAAGGCTTGCCAAAATCATTAGATGGAATTAAAACCATTTTATTCTATCCAGTTTTTGGTTTGATTATTACAGGCTTATTAATGTTAGTCATTAACATCCCAATGAAAGCAATTAATGATGCGTTAAATCATTTCCTACTTGGCTTAGATGGCACAAATGCTGCTTTACTTGGTGCCTTATTAGCTGGTATGATGGCCATCGACTTAGGTGGACCAGTTAACAAAGCTGCTTATGTTTTCGGTACAGCTACGCTAGCAAGTACTGTTGCAGAAGGTGGCAGCGTGGTCATGGCTTCTGTAATGGCTGGCGGAATGGTTCCTCCATTAGCAATTTTCGTAGCAACTCGTTTATTTAAAAATAAATTTACAAAAGATCAACAAGATGCCGGCTTAACCAATATTGTAATGGGACTTTCTTTTGTCACTGAAGGGGCAATTCCTTTTGCAGCAGCTGACCCATTACGTGTGATTCCAAGTTTCGTGGTAGGTTCTGCCTTTACTGGTGCGTTGGTTGGTGCGTTTGGTATCAAATTATTGGCACCACATGGAGGAATCTTCGTCGTCTTCCTATTAAGTAATCCATTACTATATCTATTGTTCATCTTAATTGGGGCGATTATTTCAGGAATTGTCTACGGACTTTTGAAAAAACCTGTCGAAGTACCTGCTTAAAAAAAGCAAAAAAGCGATTCAACCATGGTTGAATCGCTTTTTTATTATTTTCTCTTTATCGCATAATTTTCTAAATACTCAGGATTTCCTTTGCTTCTGATATACGTGTACACGCCCATCACAAAGGCCCCAAGGGTATTGGTAAATAAATCCCCCATCGTATCCATTAAAGCAGCACGCCCAATAAATGGTTGGCCGTTGGACATATTATAGCGTTGTAAGTTCATGTTCCCTAATGAATCGCAGATAAATTCCCAGAATTCCCAGAAGACGCCACAAAGCCCTGCAAATGCAAACCCAAATAATAAAAATAACCACGGGGAAACATCGGCGTACTTCGTTTTCTTCAATAGGAAAGCAGCAATACCATAACCAACAGCAGTTAACAGCATCGGACTAACAAAGTGTAAAATTTTATCCCAGAACGAAATGATTGAAATCATATGCAACGAGGTTCCTAGGAATACTGAAATAAATAAGAAAAACCAGTAAAAATAAACGATAGTCGGTGGCATAATAATTTTTAAAAATTTATTGACAAGATCCGGTAAAAAGATTAGACCAATTCCAAGTAAACATTCGATAACAAACGTCACACCTTGTTTTGTTGAATACTTAGCCGTAAAAAATTCCCAGAGATTGTACGTCAAGCATAAGATGCCAAACACCACTAATCCATATTTAATTTTCGAATAATTTTTATCCATTTTGACACACCCTTTCAAAAGTTATTTTATATGAAAAAAACTGTAGATGAAAGACACCTTCCATCTACAGTTTTAGAAAACTCTATCGAATGAAGAGCTTATTAAAAATGTTTATTTTTCAACAGCTGTTTCAGTAATTGTTTCAACAGCACGTTTCATACGAATATCGTGTTCTAACATGTCGTTGTTTAATACTTTACGTACTTGCGCTTCAGGCATGTTGTATTGTTCTGCTAAATCTTTCACTTCAGCATCGATGTCTTCTTGTGTTACTTCGATGTTTTCAGCTTTGGCAACTGCTTCAATCACTAAGTTTGTTTTTGTGCGTGTTTCTGCTTCGCCTTCAAATTGTTTGTGTAAATCTTCTTCTGTAGAACCAGTTAATTGGTAGTACATTTCAGGAGAAATTCCTTGGCGTTGCATGTTGTTTAAGAATTCATCCATTGAACGGTGAACTTCGTCGTGAACCATTACGTGTGGTAATTCAACGATTTCAGCATTTTCAACAGCTAAACGAATTGCTTCTTCGTCTTTTGCTTCTTCAGCTGCTGCTTCTTTTGCTTCTGTCAATTCTTTACGGAATTTTTCTTTTAATTCGTCTAATGATTCTACTGAATCGTCAACGTCTTTTGCAAATTCATCATCCAATTCTGGTAATTCTTTTGCTTTTACTTCATGAACAGTTACTTTGAAAACTGCTTCTTTACCAGCTAAATCTTCTGCTTGGTAATCTTCAGGGAAAGTAACGTTTACTTCTACTTCTTCGCCAGCTTTTTTGCCAACTAATTGGTCTTCAAAGCCTGGAATAAATGAATTAGAACCTAATTCTAATGAGTAATTTTCGCCTTTGCCGCCTTCAAATGCTTCGTCGCCTAAGAAGCCTTCAAAGTCGATAACTACAGTGTCGCCATTTTCAGCAGCGGCATCTTCTTTGATTACTAATTCAGCTTGAGATTCTTGTTCGCGTTTCAAACGTGCTTCCACGTCTTCATCTGTTACTTCACGGTCTTGTTTAGACACTGTTAAGTTTTTGTATTCACCTAATTTTACTTCAGGTTTTACAGTTACTTCAGCAGTGATAACCCAGTCTTCCCCTTTATTCATGCTTTCAACATCAATTTTTGGTTGTGCTACTGGTTCAATTCCTGCTTCTAATACAGCCGCTTCATATGCTTCTGGTAAAACAGCGTTTAACGCATCTTCGTATAACGCTTCTTCTCCATACATACGGTTAAAAACAGTACGTGATACTTTTCCTTTACGGAAACCAGGTACGTTTAAGTTTTTTTTCACTTTATTGAACGCTTGCGTTAATCCTTTTTCGATTACTGCTTGTTCGATTGAAAAAGTTAATACACCATCATTAGTGCCTTTTTTTTCCCATTTCGCAGACATTTGTTTCCCTCCGAATAACATTTAATTTTATACATCAAACTTTATTTATGCATACCTTTAAATAGTACACTATCCCTAGGAAAATGTAAATATTTTAAGTGCTAAGAAGTGAAAGAAAGACTCGATTTTTAGCAAACTATCAGTTTTTTAATTTTTTCGGATTAAAAAAGCATAGAATTTCGAGAAATTTCCTTCTTAAAACACTAAAAGATTGTGAACAAAATATCTTGTTCACCATCGGATGTAATCGCTTTACTTTATGAATGGCCCATTATAGAATGTATGTACTTAATATTTACACATTATATATTTTCGTCATTATACATATAATATCAAAAAAGGAGAGGATGGTTTTGAATAAGTTCGTATGGAGAATCTTTTCTTGCATCATATCATGGCTTTTTTTATCGCTGACTCAACCTTTGATAGCTCATTCTGAAACACTGAACCCTACAACTCACGCCTCTACTTTTAGTGAAACATTTACTTCAGTTTCAACAGAACAACAAACAACTCAAGCAACCGATATCGTGGAACAAGAAACCGAGCAAACCCATGCTTCCTCTGAAAACGATGAACCTATGGCACCTACGCCAGCTAGTGTTTCTGTTGGTAATAGCACCTTAAAAAGTACCTTAAGCACGGGAACGTATAACCAAGATATTATCACACTTTCGTATGAATACAGTGTGACACTTATCGGCTTAGCAATTAATGATCGACCGATTATTGCTATTCAACTTCCTACAGAAATTTCAAGCCAGTTAGATAACGACACTCTAAAGCAACAAGATTTTCTGACTCTTTTAACAGGGACTGTCAGTTATCCAGGAACAGCCACTCAAGATATTCACAGTTCAACTAACGGCGTCAGCCTCTCTTATAGTAGCACTTATCATTCTGTTTATCTGACTTTTCCAAGTAGCACCTTGGTGTTACTTCCCGGAACCAAATGGTCTGCCGCCATTTCGTTTGATGTGGGCGCACTTTATAAACGAGGAATTTCAATCCCTCCTGCTCTTAACGGCAAAGACTATCCGATTCGAGGAACCTTTACAGATGTCGGCACTGGATTAGGCGCAATTAATATTATTATTGGGAATAATACAAAAACAGGCATAATTAGCAAAGCTCAACTTAGTTTAGGTAATTATCCCGTTCCTCAAGTCACACCAGCCAAACTAACTCAACCAAATCATCTGGACACTACTGTAACAGGGACCATTCAACAAGTACAAGACCCAAACTATAACTACTCTGTTCAATTAACCTTGAACCGCCATGATGGCACCACTACCCCCATTGTGGTGAAAGGGATTTCTGTCGATGCAGCCGGAAATTTCTCGACATCGTTAGCTTCACCATTAGAATATGGCGACACGCTCTCTACAATTGTCTTTGCTCGTTCAAAAACGTCAACCGACTATATTCAAAGCAGCCCCTCAGCTGACCAAAGTGTCAATTGGTCAATCCAACCAGTCACAAACGTAGTCGCTAATGCCGGCTCAACTCAACTTTCAGGTAAAGCTTCTCAAGTATCTAACGGAACCTATCAAGTTAAAGTACAAATAAATGGTGGTTCTATTTCCACAACGTCCTTAGATTCCAATGGCCATTTTCAATTTGCTAATTTACCCACTTTCCAAGGGGGAGAAACGGTCAGCTTGTGGGTCCAAGGTCTCAGCAATCGCACTGGCCTGCCTTTGTTAACCAGTTCTACTGTTTCTCAAACAGTTGCTTATCCTGTGCCTCAACTAACGGTTACGCAAATCATTGAGCGGAAAAATGCACAAGGGCTCTGGGAAGCTGCAAACTCTGTCGTAAGTGGTCAAATCATTCGTTTTACGTTAACCACACGTTTAACCAATCAACCAGCAACGTGGATGAATCAGCAATTACGAGCAACGGTGCCTAAAGGACTGTCCCAACTTTCAGCTGCTACATTAACAAAACAATCAGCAGCAGGTTTAAGTACGCCAATAGCTGGGCTTCAACTTTTAACTGATAGTTCCACTGGTTTGCCGTATTGGAGTTATCATAATTCGCTGCCAGCAGATAATTTTACGGAAGCCAATACACAATTCACCTTACAATATACAGCAACGGTTACAGAAGAATGGATAAACCAATTTCTTTTATTTTCTAGCACGGTTACTGGCAATGATGGTGGCGGAACGCCAATTACGCCAATCACTAAAGAACAATCTTTACCTATCAAAAACGGTACCCTCCGTTTTGTGCAGATGCCAACTACAGTTTCCTTTAAAAATTTACCTTTCCCCAGCAAACGAACCATATACTCACCATCGACCATCAGCGCTCCTTTCCTCATTGCCGATGGTCGAGTTGCAAAAACACCATGGCATTTGTTGGTAAGAGAGAGTCAGCCCATGCATTCAACTTCTACAAATAAAACGATCCAGCAAGCTTTCATCTATCGAAAAAATGGCAGTGATTTTCCTCTCTCCTCTTTAGCAACCGAAGTTTATCAACACACCGCAACGGACGATAACAATGTAGAAATTCCTTGGAACCAACAAAATGGACTTTTTTTAAGCGTTGCTCCTGACCTTAATTTAACGGTCAAAGAATCTTACACTGCCGAATTACAATGGATTCTTTCTGATACACCCCTCTAATTAGGATTTAGCTTTTTTAAAAGTTAAAAATAAACAAGAAAGAAGGAATAAAAAATGAAAAAGATCGTGCGCATTTCAAGCATTTTGTTCGTTGCTACGCCTCTTATGCTTTTAAATAGTCCAAAAGTTGAAGCAGCTCAAGTCGCTTCTATTCAATCCAACGCTGATATTACGTTTGCTCTTGATAATACTGTCACGCCACCTGTCAACCCGACGAACCCTTCTCAGCCTGTGACACCTAATCCTGCTGATCCTCATCAACCTGGTACAGCCGGACCCCTTAGTATTGACTATGTTTCAAATATCCATTTTGGATCAAAACAAATTCAAGCCGGTACAGCAATCTATTCGGCACAACTAGACCAAGTGCAAAATAGTACTGGCGATTTAATTAGCGTGCCAAACTATGTTCAAGTAACTGACAAACGTGGTCTAAATCTTGGCTGGAAATTATCAGTTAAACAGAGTGCGCAATTTGCTACAAGTGATTCAACACCCGCTGTTTTGGATAATGCATCCTTGACCTTTTTAGCAGCAACACCCAATTCAACACAGTTACTTTCTTTGGCGCCATTAACGGTCCCAGTAACCTTGGATCCAACTGGTGCCGCCACTTCTCCTGTGGCGACTGCCGCTCTTTCAACAGGAATGGGCACTTGGACATTAGCTTTTGGTAGCGGAGCGACCGCTGCTCAAGGCATTCAATTAACTGTTCCTGCGACAACGAAAAAAGTTGCAGCTAAACAATATAAAACAACGCTTACTTGGATTTTGGATGATACACCACTTTAAAAGAAAACAAACAAGGTATTGCATGAAACAACTTCATGCAATACCTTGTTATAAAAAATTGTCAAAAAGGAGTGCACACTATGAATCAGCAGCTTTTTAAATGGCTTCATGCTGTTAGCATCATCATTTTTTTATTTTTTATTGGCTCTTATTCTGTAGAAGCAAGCGAAATGACTTTTTCTGTAAAAGCCATTTTACCCGACAATCAACGAACCAAAGAAACAAGTTATTTTGATCTACGTGTCGCTCCAAACCAAACACAAAAGCTACAAATCGAACTAACGAATCAAACAGCCAACGACATTACCGTGCTAGCTTCAGCTAATGCAGCGATTACTAATGATAATGGCTTGGCAGATTATTCTCATGCTGAAACAAAAAAAGACCCATCTGCACCTTTTACTTTTAATGAGATTGCGCAATTACCAAAAGAAATCCAACTACCTAAACACTCAACCAAGACTGTTGAATGTCAGCTTATTTTACCGGAAAAACCATTTAATGGGTATGTTTTAGGAGGACTCTACTTTGAACAAAAGTCAGATGAACAACCTGCTCACTCAGAAAACGGTGTGGCCATCAATAATCGTTTTTCTTATGTAGTCGGCGTCTTACTTAGTGAAACAGATGAACCTGTTCAGCCAGAATTATCTTTAAATGAAGTAAAAACCGATCAAGCTAACGGTCGTAACCGCGTATTAATGAATCTCCAAAACAAACAAGCGGCTATGATTAAAAAATTACAAGTCGATGCCTCTTTATATTATGAAAAAGAAGCTAAACCTCGCTACGAAAATCACCAAGAGTCGTTAACAATGGCCCCTAATACAAATTTTAATTATCGGATTGACTTAAAGGAACAACCTTTTGTTCCTGGAAATTATACTGTAAAAATCAAAGTAAACGATGGCTATCAAGACTATTCGTGGGAAAAACACTTAGTCATCCAAGAAAAAGAAGCTAAAAAATACAATGCTACCGCCGTCAACCTCCCACCTGAAAAACACACCAATTTCCCTTGGAAACTGGTGAGTAGCATCACGCTGGTTTTTCTATTCATTTTGGGAAGCACGATTTATTATTTCAAGAAAAAAATACGTGAAGCGCAACAATAAAAAAGCACATCGACAATTGTCGATGTGCTTTCATAACCACTTAATTATTTTGTATATTCTTCAACTAATGCAACGACTTCTTCCATCGTGTCGCATTCTTTTAATGCGCGGTCAGCAAGTTCAGCCATTTTAGTTGTGTCTAGACGTTTCATCAAGCTACGTGTTTTAAGGATAGATGTAGCACTCATTGAGAACTCATCTAAGCCCATACCCAATAGTAATGGAACAGCTGTTTGATCGCCCGCCATTTCACCACACATACCAGCCCATTTACCTTCAGCGTGTGCTGCATCAATTACATTTTTAATTAAACGTAAGATTGATGGGTTGTATGGTTGGTATAAGTAAGAAACGCGTTCGTTCATACGGTCTGCCGCCATTGTGTATTGGATTAAGTCGTTGGTTCCAACACTAAAGAAGTCAACTTCTTTGGCAAATTTATCAGCTAATACGGCAGCTGCTGGAATTTCAATCATAATACCTACTTGGATATCGTTTGAAAATTCAACACCTTCGTTGACTAATTTTTGTTTTTCGTCTTCAAAGATTGCTTTCGCTGCTCTAAATTCTTTCAAAGTAGCAACCATTGGGAACATGATACGTAAGTTACCATGAACAGACGCACGTAATAATGCACGCATTTGTGTACGGAACATGCCGTCACCTAGTTCTGATAAGCTAATACGTAATGCACGGTAACCTAAGAATGGGTTCATTTCGTGTGGTAATGTTAGGTAAGGAAGCTCTTTGTCCCCACCAATATCCATTGTACGAACCACAACTGGTTTTCCTTCCATTCCTTCAAGAACTGCTTTATACGCTTGGTATTGGTCCTCTTCAGTTGGAAAGTCAGATGAATCCATGTATAAGAATTCTGTACGATATAAACCAACAGCTTCGCCGCCGTTTTTGTGTACGCCTTCTAAATCTTTTGGTGTACCAATGTTTGCAGCTAACTCAACATGTTTGCCGTCAGCTGTCACGGTTTCTGCATTTTTTAGTTTATCCCATTCTGCTTTTTGATCTGCATAAGCTTTTGCTTCTGCTTCAAATTCAGATTTTTCAGCATCCGTTGGGTCAATAATAACATCCCCAATGATTCCGTTCACTGCTAAAATATCGCCTGCTTTTACTTTGTCAGTAATTTCTTTTGTACCAACGATTGCAGGGATTTCTAACGAACGAGCCATGATTGCTGAGTGAGAAGTACGTCCGCCGATGTCTGTAACAAAGGCTTTAACATACGTACGGTCTAATTGTGCAGTATCACTAGGTGTTAAGTCATGGGCAACCACGATTACTTCTTCGTTAATCATTGAAGGATTTGGAAGAGTCACACCTAATAAATGTGCTAAGATACGTTTGGCAACGTCACGAATATCTGCTGCACGCTCTTGCATGTAAGCATTGTCGTCCATTGCTTCAAACATACCAATATACATATCCGTAACTTCTTTCAAGGCAGCTTCTGCATTGACTTTGTTGTCTTGGATATTTTGTTTGATTTGACCAACCATTTCTGGGTCAGATAAAACCATTAAATGAGCATCGAAAACTTGCGCTTCTGCTTCACCAAGGCTTTGAGCTGCTTTGTCGCGAATTGCTTGCAACTCTTCAGTAGATTTTGCTAAAGCATCGTCTAAGCGAGTTGCTTCTGCATCAGTATCTTCTACGGAAGTTTTGTTGAAAGACAAGTCAGGTTGAACTAGCAGGTAAGCTTTAGCAACAGCAACGCCATCACTTGCGGCAATCCCTTTTAGCATCTCAGACATTATTCAGCCAATCCTTCTTTTTGTAATGTTTCAACGATTGCTGCCATTCCTTCAGCTTCGTCAGCACCATCAACAGTGATTGTTACGTCAGAACCTTGACCAACGCCTAAAGACATAACGCCCATGATTGATTTTAAGTTAACAGATTTACCTTTGTATTCTAAGTTAATATCTGAGTTAAATTTGCTTGCAGTTTGTACTAATAAAGTAGCTGGACGTGCGTGAATTCCTGTTTCTGCTACAATGTGAAATTCTTTCTTTTCCATATAAATCGGTCTCCTTCGTAAATAAAAAATTTTTATGTTAGGGTTTTCCTTTCTTGATACGCTAAAATCAAACGTCTACTCGAAAAAAGACCCTTTCAGTTTCTAAGATTACCATTTTTTTCTATCTTACACAACACTTTTTGCTTAAATTTCGTGATGTTTTGCACTGACTATTCTTCCTCTTTTTGGTAACGATAAATGATTCGTCCATTTAACCCCGCTTCTCCAACAATTTCCGCGCGGTCAGGCAAAGAAATCCAAGCATCACGAAATTGGAAAAATTCATTTTGCTCCACGATTAATTCAGAGATTTCTCCAGCTTTTAATGAAGCAATTTTTTCTACAAAAGGATTTTCAGCCATTGATTTCACCACTCTTTCTCTTAAATATCAACTCTTATAGTTTACTTGAAAATGGCGCAATTGTCTGTAAAAAAATCGAATCTTTGCCTTTTTTTAAACAAGGTCTTTTACTTGATTCTCTTACAAAAAATGCTATAATAACCTCAAAGGTCAAAAATGGTCAAGTGGTTTTATAGACAGAATTTATTCTTGCTATCTAGTACTTGGCTGGTTTGAGGAAAAATGGTCTGTTTACTAGAAATAATAGAGCAAACAGCTATTTTTCTGGCCTCAGTTATTTTGAAAGGATGTGTTTCATTCAATGATTTGTCAAAATTGTCAACAAAATGAAGCAACAATTCATTTATATGCAAATGTGAATGGTCAAAGAAAACAACTGGACTATTGCCAAAGCTGCTATCAAAAATTAAAAAATCAAGCAAATAATTCCCCTCAAAATATGGGACAAGACCCTTTTGGCTTTGGGAGTTTAGACGATTTATATCGTTCTCTTTCTCGCCAAATGCAACAAGGTAATCCTTATGAACAACAAACACCACCCACTCAATTTGGTGATGGTGGTAATGGAGGTCAACCCCCTCGCGGAGGCGCTGGCGCTGGTCAAGGTTTACTAGGCGAGTATGGGATTAACATCACCGAAGCGGCACGCCAAGGAGATATCGATCCTGTGGTAGGACGTGATCAAGAAATTAAGCGTGTCATTGAAATCTTAAATCGCCGTACAAAAAACAACCCCGTTTTAATCGGTGAACCAGGTGTTGGTAAAACAGCCGTTGTCGAAGGTTTAGCCCAAAAAATTGTCGATGGCGATGTGCCCCAAAAATTATTGGACAAAGAAGTCATTCGTTTAGATGTGGTTTCACTTGTTCAAGGAACTGGTATTCGCGGACAATTTGAAGAACGGATGCAAAAATTGATTGAAGAAATCACTGAAGCTGAAAATGTCATTTTATTTATTGATGAAGTCCATGAAATTGTGGGTGCTGGTGCTGCTGGTGATGGCAATATGGATGCTGGCAATATTTTAAAACCAGCCTTAGCACGTGGTGAATTACAATTAGTCGGTGCCACAACTTTAAATGAGTACCGTATTATTGAAAAAGATGCTGCCTTAGAACGTCGGATGCAACCAGTCCAAGTAGATGAGCCAACCGTTGCCGAAACCATAACAATTTTACATGGTTTGCAAAAACGTTATGAAGATTATCATCATGTTAAATATACAGATGAAGCGATTAACGCAGCAGCAAACTTATCCAACCGTTACATTCAAGATCGCTTTTTACCAGATAAAGCGATTGACTTGTTAGATGAATCTGGTTCAAAAATGAATCTAACTATCCAACTCGTCGATCCAAAAACAATTGATAAAAAATTAGCAGAAGCGGAACAACAAAAACAACAAGCTTCCGCAGAAGAAGATTTTGAAAAAGCGGCTTATTATCGTGATCAAATCAATAAATTACAAGCAATGAAAGAAAAACAAATCAGCGATGAAGAAACACCCGTCATCACTGAAAAAGATATTGAAGCCATTGTGGAACAAAAAACTGGCATTCCTGTCGGTGACTTAAAAGAAAAAGAACAAACCCAATTGAAAAATTTAGCTGTTGACTTAAAAGCTCATGTTGTCGGACAAGATGATGCCGTCGATAAAGTAGCTAAAGCGATTCGTCGCAATCGTGTAGGCCTAGGCAAACAAAACCGCCCAATTGGTTCCTTCTTATTTGTTGGGCCAACAGGCGTTGGTAAAACAGAATTAGCAAAACAATTAGCTTTTGAGCTATTCGGTTCAGAAGATTCGATGGTTCGTTTTGATATGAGTGAGTATATGGAAAAACACAGTGTTTCTAAACTGATTGGTTCTCCTCCAGGCTATGTTGGTTATGACGAAGCTGGACAACTCACAGAAAAAGTCCGTCGTAATCCTTATAGTTTAATTTTATTGGATGAAATTGAAAAAGCGCATCCTGATGTTTTACACATGTTTTTACAAATTCTCGACGATGGTCGTTTAACAGATGCACAAGGTCGTACAGTCAGCTTTAAAGACACCATCATTATCATGACAAGTAATGCTGGAACAGGAGCTGTGGAAGCCAACGTTGGCTTTGGCGCTGCCCGTGAAGGTGTGACTAAATCTGTTTTAGGTCAATTGAACAACTTCTTCACCCCCGAATTCCTTAACCGTTTCGATGGTATTATCGAATTCAAAGCATTAAGCAAAGAAAACCTGATGAACATTGTCAGCTTGATGTTAGAAGAAGTAAATGGCTTATTAGCTAAACAAAAATTACACATTGAGGTTCCAACAGAAGTCAAAGAGAAACTCGTTGATTTAGGTTATGATCCTGCAATGGGCGCTCGTCCTTTACGTCGAACAATTCAAGAACAAATTGAAGACGGCATTGCTGAATACTATCTAGATCATCCTGAAAATCATCAATTAGTCGCAGCGTTAGATAACGAAGGTAAAATTATCGTAACTGGCGCACAAGAAGTGACTAAAACAGAAACTTCAACATCTGACCAAGCAGAATAATCAAAAATCCACACGCATTAATAACAATGCGTGCGGATTTTTTTATGCTTTTCACTTTTTATTTTCATCAAAAAAAACTATAATAGAAGAAAGATATTCGTATACTTGTTCCTCATAGAAAAAATTCAATCTGGAACTCCTGTACATAATTGGAAACGCTCTTTTGCAGCACACAACTATAATGAGGTGATAAAATGAAATTAGTGAATGTGACCAATAGCTACAAACAATTAGTAAATAAACAATTGGAAAACACGGATGCTTACTTTGTAAAAGTCTACTCAGCAGGAAACACGACCGCTGTCTATTCAGAAGCAGCTCACCATGTGGAAGTTCTGATTATGAATAAAAATCGTCGCATTCGTCCGACAGAAGTAAAAGAAATTTTAGCAAAACTGTTAAAACGATTACCTAAAGAGGCTTATGACCCAGATGAAATTTCTATCATTGAGTTAAACCATGTGACCGAAGTGTCTGTTCCATTAAAAGTTTCCCTCATGGAAAACTAAAAAAAAATGCCGAAGTTTCCCCACTTCGGCATTTTTTTAATTTATTGTGACGTTATTTTTTTTACAAGCCTTTGATAATTTTCCGACCAGGCTTCCTCATTTGTCGGACTGACTAATTTATTTTCCTCGATTGCTTTTTTTCTTAAGTCATCTACTTCTTTTTTGAAATTTTCTCCCGATTTTTGAGCATAATCTTTAGAAAAATATTTTGATTGGCGAGAATAAGCCTTCAGTTTCGCATCTTTAATCTCTTCTTCTGTATCTGCAAAATATTCATCATAACGAAGATCGGTTATTTTCCCTGAATCTTTTAACGTAATAACAGTTAAACGTCCAGAAAGCCCCTCCCCAAAATCTTCTGTTAGACTTGCATAATGTTCTTTTGAAGGTTCTTTGATTTCCTTGGCTAAAGCCCTAGCAGCAGGAAGATAGCCATTATTAGCGCTATTGGATTGCCCTTTGGCTGTCTGGAAGGCGCCATCTAGACGATTTTCGGTAACCATTTGATTTTCTAAAAAAGTCATCGTATTAACAACGGTCACTAACGATTGATCGGTTCGGGCGTTGTTCGCTTGAAAATTTGCATAGCCGGATAAACGTTTTGTCACTCCTGCCCATTCTTCAGAATAATAGTTTTTAGGTCCACGTTCATCAAATTCCACTAACTGAATTTGTTGATCCTTAACAACGACATCAATTAAAGCCGTATAGCCGCCATCAAACACGACTTCATGATGATAATAATCCCCTTGAACTTCACCGATTTCTGGACGACCTGACCAATACATCTTCTGGGCTTTTTCTTCTGGACTAATTCCTGATTGTCCATTATTAGCTTCTACTGTAGCGCCAGAAACAGCATCAACTTCAAAGGTATGTCCATTACGCTCATAACTCACTTTGGCAGCACTCTCCTTCGGTTGATCATTCGTGTTTGTCTGCTCCTCCTGCTTTACAGAAGTGGCATTAGTGGCTGCCGAGGCACCACTCGTTACTTGGACTGCTTCTGCTTCAGTACTTTCTTTCATTTTTTCAGTTCGTTGATCTGGTTGGCACCCCATTAAAATAATCATTGAACAAAATAACCCGACAACTATCTTTTTAGTTTTCATTTTTCCTCCTTTTAAAACTCATTGAATTACCATTTAATTTTAATATAAGTAGAATGAAAAGTATAGCTAAGAAATCGTTTTTTCTTCATACGGCGATAAACTTAACTGTCCAGATAAATACTCACCTAAATAGATTTCCTGTAATCTTTGGAATCCTTGTTCTTGGATTTGCGTTAATAGCCAGTGCTCATCTTTTTTGATTAACTCTAGGACATCCATGTTGGCTTGACCGTCCACAATAATCGGATAACGAATACTTTCATCGCCATATTCGACGATTGTTAATTGACCATTTTGTTCTAAAACAGCCCGTTTAACAAGCTGGACTTCATAAATACCATTTGCTCGTAATTTAAACATTAGATCATTTGCAGAAATACCATTTTTCAAACATTCCTTCACCACAACCTGTCCATCCTTGATTAAAGTAATGGGTTTACCATCCACAATTTGCTTCACATAGCGATTGTGTTCTTTTGCAAATTTTAAAATTAAGACTAATAATGTCCACAAAATTAACACTAATACAAATTGGAGCACCGTAATTGAATCATTATAAATAACACCACCAATAATGCCCCCCAATACATAGTTTTGCACTTGGTCCATAGCCGATGTGGGCGCCAAATTGCCTTTTCCCATCAAATTAATTTGGACAATTAAACAAATAATACCTAAAGCAAATTTAATAATAATTGGACTATAAAACTGCATTAATTTTCCCTCACTTTACTTTATGATTTCAATCGTTGGTGTTAATAAATACGTTTCTTGTAATGTATAAGACTGCTGATCCGTACTTAAACTCATTTTATAAAAGACTTCGTCAATTTTAACTATGGTTCCGTCAGCCAATTGTGTACCATTGACATAAACTTTTTCTGGAGAAACCTTTTTTTCCTGTGCCACTTGTTCGACAAAATGTACCATTTGTGAAGATTGTGAATGCTGATTTTGGTTCAGTTGATAATTGGAATATTGAACCCCTAAAACAAATAATAATGATAAAAAAATAATAATACTTAATTCACGATATTTCGTTTGAATTTGATGTCGCACATAAAAACTAAACACAATGACTAGCCCGATTAACAAAGCAAAAATAAAAAAATACTTTAAGTAATCATTTAAATTAGATTGGCTTTTTAAATACTCGATGCCATAAAAATTCATGTTCTTGTCCACTCCTTGATAGGTTCGTTATAATAAGTATTCTATCTCAAAAAAAACAATCACGCCTGCTTTAATACCTTATAACAAGAAAAGCTCAGCGCAATCATCTTGAGAATGACTGCGCCGAGCTTCAATCTTCTAAAGATTCAGCTACTGATTGATTACAAATTAATTTTACATCAAACTTTTCAGTTCAACATCTGGATATTTATCCGCAAACCAGCGTTCCGCAAATTGGTTTTCAAATAAGAACAATGGTTGATCGAAACGGTCCCGTGCCAAAATGTTTCGGCTAGAGCTCATGCGTTCATCTAAATCTTCTGGATTAATCCAGCGGGCAATTTTAGAACCCATTGGCGTCATTACCACTTCAGCATTGTATTCATTAGACATTCGGTATTGGAAAACTTCAAACTGCAATTGACCTACGGCGCCAATGATATATTCTTCCGTTAAATATGTTTTGTATAATTGAATGGCTCCTTCTTGAACCAGTTGGTAAATTCCTTTATGGAAAGATTTTTGTTTCATTACGTTTTTGGCAGTCACTTTCATGAATAATTCAGGGGTAAATGACGGCAACTCTTCGTATTGAACATTCATTTTCCCTTCATACAAAGTATCGCCAATTTGGTAATTTCCTGTGTCATACACACCGATAATATCGCCTGCAACAGCTTCTGTGACGTTTTCGCGGGCATCCGCCATAAATTGTGTCACGTTACTTAATTTGACTTTTTTGCCTGTTCTACCTAAAGTCACGTCCATGCCTCTTTCAAAAACACCTGAACAAATTCGAACAAAGGCAATTCGATCACGATGGGCTGGGTTCATATTCGCTTGAATTTTAAAGACAAAGCCTGAAAATTCTTTTTCGTAAGGACTTACTTCGCCACCCTCTTCTGTTTTATGCGCATGTGGCGCAGGCGCAAATTGTAAGAAGGTTTCTAAAAATGTTTGAACCCCAAAGTTTGTCAAAGCAGAACCGAAGAAGACTGGCGTTTGATCACCACGAGCGATTTTTTCCTCGCTAAATTCATCGCCTGCTTCTACCAATAACTCAACATCTTCCAACACTTGTTGATAAACGCTGTTATTGTGCAATGGTAAATCGCTTGGGATATCGCCATCTTTTAAAGGAATAAAACGCTCCCCACCATTATTTTCTGGACGATATAATTCCACACGTTCATTATAAATATCGTATAGACCTTCTAGGCCTTTTCCCATACCAATTGGCCAGTTCATTGGGTAAGATTCAATATCCAATAGTTCTTCCAATTCTTCTAAAAGTTCCAATGGTTCCCGTCCGTCACGGTCCAATTTGTTAATAAAAGTAAAAATTGGAATACCACGTTTTTTAACAACTTGGAAAAGTTTTTTCGTTTGTGCTTCAATCCCTTTGGCACTATCAATAACCATCACAGCACTATCCACGGCCATTAAGGTCCGATACGTATCCTCTGAGAAATCCTCATGCCCTGGGGTGTCCAAGATATTAATCCGTTTGTCTTGATAGTCAAATTGCATCACAGAACTCGTTACCGAAATTCCCCGTTGTTTTTCAATTTCCATCCAGTCAGATTTGGCAAAGTTCCCTGTTTTTTTCCCTTTGACGGTTCCAGCTTGGCGGATGGCGCCCCCAAATAATAATAATTGTTCAGTAATCGTTGTTTTCCCAGCATCCGGATGGGAAATAATCGCAAACGTACGGCGACTATCGACTGCTTCTTTTTGATTGATCGTCATAAAAATCTCCTTATCACTTGTGATGTTTATTTATTTATTTTCTTCAGCATAATTTTTGATTAACCTTTGCTAGTATATCATGTCAAGCCTTGAGAATAAAGAGCTGCTGTTGGCTGTTTTTTAAAAGGAAAACCTGCGACATTAGTCAAAACGACTGATGTCACAGGTTATTTTTAACGTCTTGGTTCGTCATCTTCCATTTCTTTACGGAAAAAACGACGATTTTCTTCTGGTTCTTCATCGACAGTTTCTTCATCGTAGAAATGAACGCGTAAGACTAGCAAACGTGTGCCTTCCATTTCTTCAGCAGTTAACTTAATATTGCCCACTTCAAAAGAAGGTTTTTCCCCTTCATCAGGAATGGTTCCTAATGCTGTAATTAAGTAACCTGCCATTGTATCAACATCGCTCATGTGTAAATCTGTTTCAAATACTTCATTAAATTCGTCAATTAACATGCGTCCTTGAACCAAATATTCATTGTCAGCCACTTGTGTATATAAATTTTCTACTTCATCTGTTTCATCGTCAATTTCACCAACGATTTCTTCTAGTAAATCTTCTAGTGTTGCTAAACCGACAACACCGCCATATTCATCTAGTAAAATCGCCATTTGGTTTTGTGTTCGTTTTAACTCATAAAGTAAATCATCAATAAAAATGGTTTCTGGGACAAATAATGGTTCTTGGATAATCGCGCCTAATTCAATGTTTTCAAAGCCTAAATTACGTGCAGCTTTTAGTAACGTTTTGGTATGTAAAATACCAACAATTTTATCTTTGTCTTCACTATAAACAGGAATCCGAGAATAATTTTCTCCTAAAATTAAATTGATGTTTTCTTGGACATCATCTTGGATGTCAACCATGAATGCGTCTGTCCGAGGAACCATTACTTCTCGTGCCACTTTTGTATCTAATGAAAAGACACCTTGTAGCATTTCTAGTTCTTCGTTTTCCAAAACACCTTCTGTTTCAAGCATGTAGCGCATTTCATCTCGTGTCATCTTCGAATCGGCATCATCGAAAGTCATTGGTGTGATTTTGGATAATAAATCGGTCGAAGCCGATAGCAACCAAACGAAGGGACGCGCGATAACTCCTAAAAAGCGGACTGCACCAGAAGTCAATTGAGCGACTTCTTCTGATTTATTCATAGCAATTCGTTTAGGGTATAATTCACCAAATACAATAGAAACGTACGTTAACAATGCTAAGATAATGATACTGGCAAGACTCTTAGCTGCGGCGCCGCCACCTAATACAGGGGCCAAACGACTAGATAAAGTCTCTGCTAATGAAGCACCAGATAGGATATTAACCAAAGTAATCCCTACTTGGATTGTGGATAAAAAGTTATTGGGGTCTTGCAATACCTTAAGCAATTTTTGAGCTTTTGCGTCGCCGTCTTCCGCTTTTTGTTCCACACGATTCTTGTTAACAGATACGACTGCAATTTCCGCCGCTGCCAAAAAGGCATTGATAAACGTCAACACGACTAATAATAGAAGTTGCGCAATTAGCGACTGACTCTCAGGGTCAGCATTATTCATAATGTTCTCTCTCTCCTTAATTGTTGATAATTCCGAGGCTGTACTTTCGTACTCTTTTAACGTTCTTCCTCTTTTTATGGTTAGGCTTAGAAACAGACACAATCAGTATTATGACAGGTTATTTTCTATCCTAATCCATAAAATCATAGCACGAAAGATTAGCGGATTCAATCATTAACCGTTATTTTCTTTCGTATTTGTTTCATTCCCTAAAAGAACAGCATTGGTAACTTTTTCACTACGACCCGCTTTGACCATATCAATAACATAGTAGATAATGGTCCGGCAGATTGCGTAAAATGGGACACCGAGGAAAATACCTAGCAAACCTGCTAAATTTCCTGCTACCAATAAAATTAAAATAATCGTTAATGGATGGATTTTTAGAGATTTTCCGATAACGTTTGGATAAATAATATTTCCGTCCAATTGTTGAACCACTAGCACTACTAAACAACATAAGGCTGCTTTGACGGGTTCATTAAAGATGGTCACTAAGACAGCAGGCGCTAATCCTAGATAAGGGCCTAGATAGGGAATCAAATTCGTAAAGCCGGCAATGACACCAAATAAAAAGGCATAACGAACGCCAAGCAATGAATACCCAATAATCGTAAATGTACCGACAAATAAACATTCAATCGCTTGCCCACTAATATAACTGGATAAGGTTTGGTTCAATTGTCCTAAAAGATCCACGATATCATCTTTTCTTTTCTCAGGTAAAAAACGTTGAATCGCTGGTACTAGCTTATCTCCATCTTTTAACATATAAAATAAAATAAATGGCGCAGTGACCAAAACAATGGTGGTTGACGCCACCGTTGATACGATTGAACCTAAGCTACTTGATAAACTACTTAAAAATTGTTGGATAATATTTGCATAAGAAATATCCATTTTTTCAATATAGCTTGTTAAATCAATTTGTTTAAAAATAGGTAACTCCGCAATCTCATAAATCCAGGTCTCCACTTGTTTAAAGAAATCCGGCATACTTGATGCTAAACTAGCTAGCTGATCTGCCAACTTAGGGATAATTGTTAATAAGATCAGAACTAATGCGATGATTAGTAATAAAAATACCAGTAAGACGGCATAAATTCGTTTCATTTTCGTCTTCATTAGTAGATTGACCACAGGATTTAGTAAATAATACAAAAAGCCTGCTACTAAGACTGGGGCAAACAACGTTGAAAAGAATGTCCCAATCGGTGCAAATAAGAAATTAATTTTCGAAGCAATAAATAATAGCATGGCCACGACAAGTAATTCAACTGACCAGAAAAATAATTTCGATTCTTTAAATCGATTAATCACAGCGGCTCCTCCTTTATTTTTATTCAATTGTTGCTGTTTTATTTTATCACACCTTCCCCCCTCAGTCATTGAGAATACTTCATTGCTAGAACTTTTTCGTGGTATAATAAAATAGAAACAGATTCTGAACTTGGGGGTTTTTCTATGCATGTAGCTCAAACAAAAGATACCATGAGTGATCTTTATTTAGATGCTGTCCGGCTTCGTCAACGCGTATTCGTAGCGGAACAAGGGGTACCAGAAGAGATGGAAATCGATGAATATGAAGCACGTTGTATTCACTTTGTTTTGTACACGGATCATGTAGCTGTCGCAACTTGTCGCTTGCTTCCACTAGAAAATGGCGTTATGAAATTACAACGAATGGCCGTTGAAAAAGCTTACCGTGGCGCCGACTATGGACGAGTGATTATGGAAGCGGCGGAAAATTTTGCCAAAGAACAAGGCTACCACAAGATTACTCTAGGAGCACAAGTCACCGCTGTAGGATTCTATGAACGTTTAGGTTATCAAAAAACAGGAGCACCTTTTATGGATGCTGGCATTGAACACTACGAAATGAATAAAGAACTATAACACCAATTAAATCGGAAAATTTAGAGCTTGGAGCATTAGCCATTTTGGCTAATGCTCCAAGCTCCTTTTGTGGGCTGTTTACATCGGCTATTTTTTTGATAGCTGTTGATAACGTTGATACCAGATATCTACATATTCGGGCGAGAAGGGGCCTTTTTCGTTATTAATCCAATCCACTAAAGTCTTGACATTTTCTTTTAAAATGAAGTCAATATCTTCTGGATAATCCATTAGTTTGCTATGAAATTCATATTCATCAACGTCTAGTAAACGTTTTTCACCATCTGGAAAAACCTTGATATCTAAATCATAATCAATATACTTCAACGCTTCGTCATCTAAAACATATGGCGAAGCCAGATTGCAGTAATACGAAACCCCCTTTTCTCTAATCATTGCTATTATATTGAACCAATATTTCTTGTGAAAATAAACAATGGCTGGTTCACGAGTCACCCACCGACGTCCGTCGGATTCCGTTACTAACGTGTGATCGTTCACACCAATTAAAGAATACTCGCTCGTTTTTAGTACCATCGTATCACGCCACGTTCGATGTAAATGTCCGTCATGTTTATAACTCTGAATGGTTACAAACTCGCCTTCTTTAGGAATTCCCATAATACCCCAACTTTCCCCAAATAAAGTAAAGCAATGTTACTTTTTGGGTGTTCATACATCGATATCGAAATAATTATATCATATCTTTTGAGTTTGCGTACATTGAGTTCACTTAAAGAAGACGATTTCTGAAAAAATTTAATTCAGATGACCAATTAGTTCAAATTCAGTAAATATTTTCAGCTTAATTACTGGATTTTTTCAAAGACTGATACTGCGCTCTCTCTTAAAACCTGATTTAATTCGTCAACATTTGTTTTACCAGTTGTTTCAAGCCACGCAACGGCTGCTTCTGAACCTTGTTGAACAAATGGAAGCACGCCGTCTGCCCAAGTTGCGCGACCACATAAGACTCCATTAAACGAGGAACCTGCTTTTTTTGCAAATTTCAATGTTTCCTGAAACATCGTAGCACTAACCCCTGCACTCAAGAAAATAAATGGAAGTTGTGTTGCTTCACTTTGCATGTTGAAAAAAGCCTGCGCTTCATCTTGGCTATAAAGACTTTCAGTGCCAAAACCTTCTACAAAATTCATGTTCACAGGGACTTCTACTTTTAAAACATCAACATTATAGCGATCCTTTGAAAATTCTTTCATCGCTTCAATTACTTTGTGCGGTTTTACTTTAGCGTATTCTTTTGAAGCACTATCCGAATTGTTTGCATCATAAGAGACAATTTCTAAAAAGAATGGAATTTCTTCGGCTAAACACTCTGAACCAATCCGTTCTATATAAGCTTTCTTTCGTTCATTGATTGCTTCACTTTCGTCAACATCGTAGTAAAGTAAAAATTTACACGCGTCTGCGCCCGCTTCTTTTAAACGCTTAACCGACCAAACATCAAGACTATCGGGTAACCGTCCTGGTGTCGAAGCATCGTAGCCCGTTTTTTCATACGCAAGTAACAAACCTGAAGTCTGTGCTCGATTTTCAGCAGCAGCTAGGCCATATTCTGGATCCAACAAAATTGCTGAAGTCTCTGGTGTTAAGCAACGAGATACTAATACTTTAAAGTCACTGATTTCTTGCGCAGTCACCTCTTTGTATTTTCCCATCATGCGTTTTAAGGCCCCACGTTGATCAATGGCTAGTGCTCCAATAATTCCTTGATCATCTACCAGATTTTCTAAATGTTTACGTTTTTGTTCACTAATTTTTTTCATTCTGTTCCCTCTCCTAATTGATTATTTAGTAACGTAGCAATTTCAGCTGGCGAACTTGCTTGTTTCAGTCCAGAAGTAACTTCTTCTCTTAATAGGAGGCGCGCAACGGAAGAGAGTAATTTCAAATGTGTCGTGCCAGCTTCGGCATCTGGAATAAACAGCGCAATCACAAACTCCGTTAATTGGTTGTCAAGGCTCTGCCACTCAACACCTTGGTCCAAGGTAACGATGATAATGGCCGCTTGTTGAATCGTTGCTGCTTTTGCATGAGGTATCGCAAATCCATTCATCATCCCCGTTGTTCCTTCTTGTTCTCGCTCGTTCAGTTTATCGAAAACTTCCTGTGCGTCCTGAGCAACTTCCAATTCTGTTGATTTTTTTGCTAAAAAGTGAAAAACATCCTCTTGCGTTTGTAACTGTTGATTTAAAAAAATATGATTTTCTTTAATAAAAGCCATTCCATCCACTCCTAATTCCTGTTATTTCATTTTTTTGATAACGATTGCTCTTGTTTGGCGATTCTACTTTTTTGTACAAAACCTAGCAATAAGCCACCTACCAATGAACCAGCTAAAATTGCCAGAACCCATTGAACAGCGTGAGTAACAACTGGTAAAACAAGAAATCCTCCATGAGGTGCTGGCACTTGTACCCCAAACATATACGTTAGGACTGCCGCAATTGAAGATCCGAGCATCATAATTGGTAAAACCTTCAATGGGTCTTTTGCCGCAAACGGAATAGCGCCTTCTGTAATATGTGTGGAGCCTAAAATAAAGTTCACTAGCCCCGCATTGCGTTCATTTGTGTCAAAGTATTTTCCAAAGAATAATGTAGCAAAGCCTGTAATTAAAGGTGGCGCTATGCAGGCAGCAGAAACTCCTGCCATAAAAGAAGTATTTCCTTGAGCTAAGAGTGCCGTCCCAGTAACATAGGCCGCTTTATTAACTGGACCTCCCATATCAAAGGCACACATACAACCCACAATAATTCCTAAAACCAACGGACTGGAGTTTTGGAAACTAGCTAAAAAGCTCATCATTCCTTCGTTAACAGCTTTCATCGGATCTGCTAATAAAGACATAGTGATACCAATAACTGCAACGCCAATGACTGGATAAAGGAAAATTGCTTTTAAACCATCTAATGATTTAGGCAAACCTTTAAATACTCTCTGTAATAAAAGAATGAAATACCCAGCAAGGAAACCAGATAATATCCCTCCTAAAAAGCCAGTACCACCAGTGTTAGCAATCAAACCACCGACAAAGCCCACAACCAAACCAGGTCGTTTGGCAATCCCCTCTGCGATATACGCAGATAAGATTGGCACCATCATGCCCATTGAGGCATCACCAATACTTTTTAACATAGCAGCGGTAGCATTATACTGACTACTTTCTGGATCAAATGAATAAATGCCCCAAATAGCAAAAGAAAGAGCAATTAAAACGCCGCCTGCTACTACAAACGGCAACATGTGAGAGACGCCATTCATTAAGTTTTTATAAATACTATGTCCAACATTTCCTGAAGAAATTTGTGTTTCCTGTTCAAGTTCATCCACTGCTTGGTTTTCGGCCGCAATCGATCCTTTTCCTGCGAGCGCTTCTTCAATTAAGCGATCTGCTTCTTTAATCCCCACACTGACAGGGACATCAATAATTCGTTTCCCAGCAAAACGTTCTGCTTGAACGTCTTTGTCGGCGGCAATAATTACTGCCTCCGCTCCTTGGATTTCTGCAGGTGTTAACTCGTTTTCTATACCAATCTGACCATGTGTTTCAACCTTAATCGTAATACCTTTACGTTTCGCAGCTTGTTCCAATGCCTCCTGTGCCATATACGTGTGCGCTATTCCCGTCGGACAACCTGTAGCAGCTATTAATTGATACGTAGCCATCTGTTTATTCCTCCTCTTGAATCTTTATTTGTTGCTCTAACTCCTGAACATCTGAAAAATCTGTCAATCCTTTGCGAAATGCTGTTGAACTACCTGCTGCAATACTTCTTTTTAAATTTTTTTCCAATGAAAGTCCTTGATGCCAGCCAGCTAAAAAGGTACCTAACATTGCATCCCCTGAACAAGCTGTATTTACAACCATTCCAGTTGGTGAATTACCTGAAAGAACCTTTTCATTGTTCATAAATAAAGCCCCTTCACTACCTAAAGAAAGTAAAATATTTTTGGCTCCCCGCTTCAGTAATTCTTGTCCGTAAAAAATGTAATCATCCTTAGTCTGCACTTCTGTATGAAACCACTCTTGAAGTTCTTCTTCATTTGGTTTCAATAAAAATGGTTGATAAGGCAAACAATCTAAAATTTCTTCATAACTACTGTCTAAGATTAAGAACACCTGTTTTTCAAAACAAATTCGGCTAATTTCAATCAAAATACTTGGCGAAACCCCTTGTGGTAAACTTCCTGATACGCACAAATAATCCCCTTTACGTAACTCTGAAATTTTTTTCAAAAAACGTTGTACATGTTCTTCAGATAATTTTGGTCCTTTATTGACTAATTTGTATTCCTTTTGATCTTGGGTAACTTTTGTAAACACATTGATTCTCGTTGTGCCAGCGACTTCGATAAAATCAGTGGTTATCTCTTTTTCTTTTAAATAATCCTCGACATAGTTCCCAGTGAAACCAGCTTTGACTCCCAAAGCGGTATTATCAATCCCTAACATCTTTAAAATTAGGGAAACATTGACTCCTTTCCCGTTTGCTTGAATATCATCTTCCTTCGTGCGATTCACGACAAAAGGAACTAGCTCTTCTGTTTCGATAAATAAATCAATGGCTAAATTTAATGTACATGTATAAATAGTCACTGTAGTTCCTCCTTTCTCCTCTTTATTATGTCTCAAAATACCATGTAAAGGTTTTCATTCTTTCGCAAAAATATAGAAAACATTTACAATTTCATAATTTCTCTAGCTTTTTTATTTTTTTTCATTAAAAATAGGCTTATAAATGTTTTTTTAGTGAAAGAAAGAAGGGCTGGTCATTATGGAACAAAAATTGAGTGAATCAGAGCAATATCTCTGGCATTTTATCGAAACACATATTTTAGAAATCCCTGATTATTCCATTGTAAAATTAAGCGAACGAGCCAACGTATCAACTGCGACGATTGTAAGAACCATGAAAAAGAAAGGCTATGAAGGTTTCACATCCTTCAAGCATCACTTGAAAGATAAAGAAAACCAAAATATAAATTTTTCAGCATTAGAAAAAGTAGACCGAGGAATTCGGACAGCCATTTTAAAGAATGAAGAAGAAGTAACTCGCACGATTAACATGATTGAAATTGGTAATATCGAAGATGCGATCCAAAAAATCAAGGCTTCTCGACGGATTATTATCTTTGCTAGAGGTTTTTCAGAATTAATTGCTCAGGAAATGATGGTTAAGTTTCAATTGGCTGGCAAATACTGTGAACTGCATACGGACCCAGAAATTATTAAAAATATTAGTAAAAAGTTATCAAAAAAAGATGTGGCTCTTTTTGTTTCTTTAAACGGAGAAACCCAAGAATTAGTTGTCGCTGGTAAAAACTGTTACGACTCAGAAATTGGGACTATCCTTTTAACTGCAAGCAAACACTCTAGTTTAATGAAATACATTGAAATTCCGTTCGTAGGTTTCAAATCAGAAGGCTCCTTTTTCCCCGATTATGAAGTGCGTTCACGGTTACCATTATCCATTCTGGCAAGAATTTTATTGGACGCCTATGCTTTAAGAACGACAACTTAGGCTTTCTTAAATAATAAAAAACAAGCATTCCTTCACTTAAAATAAAGGAATGCTTGTTTTTATTTTGCAACAAAACGTGCTTCTACTCGATAAATTCGTTGACCACGACTAGAAAATTTTTCTTCGTATTCTGTCATAATGTTGCCTTCAAACTCGCTATTATGCAAATCTAGCCACACACGTTCAATAATCATGCCATATTTAGAAAAGCTACTTAATGAGTATTCGAAGAGCCCTTGATTATCCGTTTTAAAATGAATTTCTCCATTTGGTTTTAAAATAATTTCATCTGTCGCTAAAAAGTTTTTATACGTTAAACGACGTTTTTCATGTTTTTTCTTTGGCCAAGGATCTGAAAAATTTAAATAGATTAAATCTACTTCATTTTCAGCAAAATATTCTGTTAATGCTTCGCCGTCTACTCGCAATAACTGTAGATTAGGTAACGGCTCGGCCACTAGCTTATCTAATGCAATCGATAAAATACTTAATTGCATATCGATACCAATATAATTAATTTCAGGATGTGCTTTAGCCATTTCATAAATAAAACGACCTTTACCTGAACCAATTTCAATGTGGATGGGATGATTATTGCCAAAACGTTCTTGCCATTTCCCTTGCCATTTTTCAGGACCTTCTACCACATATTGTGGATATTTTGCCATATATTCTGCTGCTCCGGGTCTATTTCTTACACGCATATTTAAAATTCCTTTCTTTTAAAAACAGACTGGTGAAATTCGCCAGCCTGTGTGGATGTTAAATGAATTAGTTTAACTACTAAACATTCGTTTTAATTGTAAAATTTCTGCAGTCATTGCTCTTCTTTCGCCCTCTTGGTGATGACGAACTATCTCTTGTAAAAAGCTAAATAAACCATACCAATAAATTCGTTGAACCGTACTTTCATTCGGGATTAAACCATAAGATAGTAACCATTGATTCCAGCCGGAACGAGGGACATAATGACTCAAAATCATTCCTAAATCTACCGCTGGGTCCGCGACCATCACAGAATCCCAATCTACTAAATAGAGATAATTATTCGAGACTAACCAATTCCGATGATTCACATCGCCGTGGACAGCTACATAACTAGTCTCTGGATATTCTGGTAAATGATTATATAAATAAGTGATTACTTCTTTTAAATAACTGTTTCGTTTTAATTCTTTAGGTAGTTGACGCTTATACTCTTTCAACATTGTTAGCGGGGTACAAACTTCGCCACCAATTTTTTTCAACATGTCTTTCAGCAAATTGGAATGATGCAATTGGTATAACACGTCAATCACGTCATTGCGTTTGCCAATTTCGTCCGCATGTAATAAACGTCCTTCCAGCCATTCTTGGGCTGTTAGTACGTCGCCATTCGCTGTCCGCTTTGTCCAAATCATCTTCGGGGCTAACCCTTCTTTAGACAATGCTGCAAGAAGTGGAGAAGTGTTTCGTTTAATGAACACTTTCTCTGTTTCTTTTATTCCCATGTATGTTTGACCAGTTGCGCCCTTTATCGGCTGCAGACGCCAGTCTTTATCCAACTGAAATTCCATGGAAATTATCTCCTATCTCAACACAATTTTATTGCAATTTTTACAGCAATTACCATTTTAGTCGCCAAACCTTGCTTCGTCAAGCTTCTATGTGGTTCTTTTGTAAATTTTGCTGGGTTTTCTCATCTTTATAACTTATTCAAGCGCATTGGAACATACATTTTAGTGAAAATCACAACTTCTACAATTAAGGTACCCAGAATGATCAAGCTATTTTGCAAACTGCCTAAACGAAGGCAGACAATCCCACCAAAAATAATGGCCGCAACAGATAATGCGCCGCTAATTAACCGGCGAATCGCTGCTTGTTTTTTTTCTATTGAAATTGGATATAACTGTGTCATCACCATATAATCAAATTGCGTGTACATGGGAATCAACTGGAACCCGATTAAATAGACAAACAATAAAGCAACTACCAACGCAATCCAGAATTCTTGTAAAAAGAAGAGTAGCACGCCACCAACCAAAATCAAACGAAACAATAAGCCGCTATATTCGCTACCTCGTAAAAAGCTCCGAATGAATAAGTAAGCATACGTGTTCTCAGATGTTTTTTTGACTACTCCGAGGAGAGGATCTAAGTATTTACGGCGTTTCACTGTACTACTCACTTCAGGAATATCTGTAAACAGCTGAATGAATTTATAAATTCTATGCATTCTGTTTTGTTCTTTTTGGATCATTTTTTCCCAATCCAAGAAACTCTGTTTCATCTTATTTTGCCAAATACTCGATAAACAAACGGCCAGAATGATGCCACCAATCACACCAACCCAAGGCGTCCAGTAAATAGCTCCCGTCATAATCAAGAGACTACTGATCAACCAAACAAACCACCAACTACGGTAAGTGGTTGACGAAAGATGATAGAGCCCATAGCTTTGTAAACTAAGATGTGTATAAATCATACAAACTAGCATGACCAAAAATAAAAAGAAGGTTTGAAACGACCAACCTGTTGTGACTACAATCAACGGCATCAATAGGCCACTTCCTAGAAAGCTGACCACAGTCGGTAAAAGTAAAGAGTAGCGCAGCGCTCGTTTCAGATAAGCAGCGAATTGTTTTTCTTTTGGTAATAAAAACACCTTGTCGGGCTCTTCTGTCAGAGTAGCCAACTTACCAACTTGAATGAGTAGCAGCCAGCCCAATAGAATTAACGGTCTGCCCCAAACAAAATCACGAGGTAATTCTTTTAACAACTGGGAATAGTACAGACCTAATCCGCCTAATAAAAACATACAGACTAAAACAAAATGATCATTTAAAATATAGCGCAAGTACTTGGACATTTTTTTGAAATGCCGTGACAAACGTTGACTAAAAAATTCGCCCATGTTACCCCACCTTTTCTTCCTTCGTCAAGGCAAGATAAATATCATCTAAAGAAGACTCTGGTAAATTAAATTCTGCACGTAATTCAGCCATTGTACCGTTTGCCCGTAATTTCCCTTCGTGTAGCACCACAAAACGATCACAATATTTTTCAGCTGTTGCTAAAATATGCGTGGACATTAAAATCGCTGCCCCTTGCTTACGCATCGTATCCATTAATTCTAATAAAGCATGAATTGCTAAAGGATCTAAGCCTAGAAAAGGTTCATCAATAATATATAAACTCGGTTCAATTAAGAATGCACAAAGTACCATGACTTTTTGTTTCATGCCTTTTGAAAAATTAGCAGGAAACCATTCCAATTTATTGTCTAAACGGAACGTTTTTAGTAATGGTTCTGCTCGTTTGAACGCTTCTTCTAATGGAATATCATAAGCCAAGGCCGTTACTTCGATATGCTCTTTCAATGTTAATTCTTCATATAAAGAAGGTGTTTCCGGAATATACCCGATTTTTTTACGATATTCTTCAGGAGCTTGTTGCAATGTTTCCCCGTCAATCATAATTTTGCCTTTTTGCGGCGTAAGTAACCCAATAATATTTTTGATGGTGGTACTTTTCCCCGCACCATTCAAGCCAATTAAACCAACCATTTCACCAGACTTGACGTCAAAATTAATATCTTTTAAGACAGGAATATGGCCGTAACCTCCTGTTAAATGTTCAATTGTTAAGCTCATTTCTTTTGCCTCCAACCTTTTCTCTCTACCATTATTAAACCCTAAGCGAACCAAGAATTCAAAAATTACTCCCTTAATTAAATGGATTTTTTTCTTTCTCTTATTATACACGAAATGAAACGAACTTTTTAGCGAACTCACGTACTTTTTCATCCACAGAGAAATCAACTTGTGGTAAAGTAAAGGAAAGAATCTAGAGAAAAGAGGAATTTTTCATGAATGATTGTATTTTTTGTAAAATTATCAACGGCGAAATCCCAAGTTATAAAGTCTATGAAGACGAGAAAGTCTACGCGTTTTTAGACATTACACAAGTGACCAAAGGGCATACCTTAATGATTCCAAAACAACACGTTGCTGATATTTTTGAATATAATGACGTTTTAGCAAGCGACGTCTTTGCTCGTATTCCTAAAGTAGCACGAGCATTAGAAAAAGCTTTTCCAGAAATGGAAGGATTAAACATTTTAAATAACAATAAGGAAGTGGCTTATCAATCCGTTTTCCATTCCCACGTTCATTTGATTCCCCGTTATTCAAAAAAAGATGATTTCTCTATTCATTTTGGCAACCATCAAGAGGACTATTCCGCCGAAGCGATGCAAGAAATTGCTGAGACCATTGCAAAGCAGGTGAACTAAATGAAAAAATTTATTAAAGGTCTCTTTTTTGGCGCAGCTGCTGGTACCATTGGCGGCTTGTTGGCTGCTCCAAGAAGCGGGAAAGAAACACGCCAACATTTAATCAATGAGCTAGAGGACTATCGTTCACTAAAAAATCAAGTCACGAATGACTGGGATCAAGTGCAACGAAATTTGGCAGTTGTCGAAGAAAACGTTCCACTGGCAACTGAATTTTCAAAAGACCTGCAACAAGAAATCACTGATTTCAAATTCCAAGCGGAACCTCGGATTGCTCAAATTAAAGAACAAATTGCCAAAATCACGGCTGAATTACCTGACACACAAACCAACAAGCAAAAGTAAAGTCTTTTATGTTAATTATTTCTTTTGTTATTAAAAAAATAAAAAGTGTGACGTAAATACGAATTTTGTTTGAAACTATGCCTGAGACTCTTTCTTTTTCAAAATAAGGTATGGTATAGTTATAACAGAAATAAAACTAAAAAAAACAGGAGTGCATAAGAGAATGAAGAAAAAACTAATCTTAGCTGCAGCGGGCGCAATGGCCGTTTTTAGTTTAGCAGCGTGTTCAAGCGGTTCAAAAGATATCGCAACAATGAAAGGTTCAACAATTACTGTTGATGATTTTTATAACCAAATTAAAGAACAAAGCACTAGCCAACAAGCGTTTAGCCAAATGGTTATTTATAAAGTCTTTGAAGAAAAATATGGCGACAAAGTAACTGACAAAGATATTCAAAAAAACTTTGACGAAGCCAAAGAACAAGTAGAAGCACAAGGTGGAAAGTTCTCTGATGCATTAAAACAAGCTGGTTTAACTGAAAAAACATTCAAGAAACAGTTAAAACAAAGAGCAGCCTATGATGCAGGTCTAAAAGCCCACTTAAAAATTACAGATGAAGACTTAAAAACAGCTTGGGCAAGTTTCCATCCAGAAGTAGAAGCACAAATTATCCAAGTTGCTTCAGAAGATGATGCCAAAGCTGTCAAGAAAGAAATCACTGACGGCGGCGATTTCACAAAAATTGCTAAAGAAAAATCAACAGATGCTGCTACGAAAAAAGATGGCGGTAAAATTAAATTTGATTCACAAGCAACAACTGTTCCTGCCGAAGTTAAAGAAGCTGCCTTCAAATTAAAAGATGGCGAAGTATCAGAACCAATTGCTGCAACAAATATGCAAACCTACCAAACAACCTACTATGTAGTGAAAATGACGAAAAACAAAGCAAAAGGCAATGACATGAAACCTTATGAAAAAGAGATCAAGAAAATTGCTGAAGAAACAAAATTAGCCGATCAAACATTTGTTTCGAAAGTCATTAGTGACGAATTAAAAGCGGCCAATGTGAAAATTAAAGATGATGCCTTCAAGAACGCTTTAGCAGGCTACATGCAAACTGAATCTTCAAGCGCTTCTTCAGAGAAAAAAGAATCAAAATCAAGTGATTCTAAAACAAGTGATACCAAAACAAGCGACTCTGAAAAAGCAACAGATTCTTCAAGCAAAACAACAGAATCTTCTTCTAAATAAGCATAAAAAAGAGAGTGGTCGATTGACCACTCCCTTTTTTTATTTATCTTTTGGAACATAGAAACTGCGGTTATCTAAACCAAAGATTCGTTCCGTATACTCCCCAGGCTGTGTTTGACGAATTGCCCCTAGCATCATTTGAATGGACGCATCCATGGTATCAATTTGATGTAAGATTTCCGCTTCCATAATTCTTGGTCGCACAGGTGAGCCATATTCCAACAATCCATGGTGGGCTAAGACCATGTGCCGAAGAACGACAACGTCTTCTTCTCGATCATCAATTTTCAAAGCCAAACACGCCTTGGTAATTTCCTCATCCACCAAAACTAAATGACCAATTAAGTTCCCTGCCACCGTATATTCTGTCGTAATAGCACCAGATAGTTCTAAAACTTTTCCTAAGTCATGTAAAATAATCCCCGCGTATAATAGTGACGTGTTAATTTCAGGATATTCCTTAGCAATTGCTTTGCCTAGGCGCAACATTGAGACAGTGTGGTAAGCTAAGCCATTCGCAAAAGCATGATGGTTCCGTTTGGCTGCAGGAAATTCATAAAATTCTTGTTGGTATTTCGTCATGAGATAGCGCACAATACGATTCCAATGAGCATTGGTAATCTCAAAAATCACTTGATTGATTTCCTCGACCATCTCTTCTTTTTTCAAAGGCGCTCGTTCCATATATAAACTTGGCTGGCTTGGTTCCTCTGCTGTCGCTAAACGCATGTGTAAAATTTTTACTTGGGGTTTATTTTGATAAACTTCTCGTTTCCCATTCAGTAAAACAACGTTCCCCGCAGTAAATCGTGTAATTTCATCCTCAGAGGCGTCCCAATATTTTCCGTCAATCGTGCCAGATGTGTCTTGAAAGGTAAAGGCAATAAACTTTTTCCCATTTTTAGCTACACGTACATCGGCATTTTTAATTAGAACAAATGATTCAAAAAGTTCTTCTACTGTTAATTCACGTAATTTTTTCACTTGACGCTTCCTCCTTCTAACGCAATTACTCTTTGTTGTAAGTCCTGATAATAGCTTACCATTTCTTGGTCAGAAGAAAAACAAATGACTTGCTGTTTTTGACCAAATTTAGTAAATAATTCAGCTAATTGGGCTTTTCTTTGATGATCATAGTGTAACCAGCCATCATCAATGATAATTGGACAAATCAGTTGCTCTCCTTGGACTGCTAAAAAGGCAAAACGAACAGCCATCATCAATTGATCTTTAGTGCCAGTTGATAATTCATGTAAATAAAACATTTCTTGTTCTTTCGTCACCGCAACTAGTTGACCTTCGGCTACTTGGATTGATTGATAACGCTGATTTGTTAAAAGTGCAAAGTAGCTTGATGCATACTGTAATAAGCTGGGCAATTGTTGTTCCGAAAGCTCTGTTAATAGGTCCATTAACAGTTGTCCCGCTAGTTGATACCCAGACCAACGTTGAGCTAGTTCTTTGATTTCCGCTTTTAAAATTGCTTGTCGTTGATACAACTCATCTAAGGTACCATCCGTCATTAATTGTTGTTTTTCATAAATCAACGCTTGATACTGTTCTTGTATTTTATTTAACTGACTTTCTTCCAGTGCTTGTTGCTGCGCCAGTTGTAAAGAACGGTCTTTTAACGTTGCTTCTGTTACCGCTTCTGGAAACAGATTGCCTAATTGTGTCGCTAATTCTTGCCCACGACCAACTTGAGCTTGCTGAGTGGTCAGCTGTTGAATCCTACTTGGAACATCAGCGATTGATAGAATCCGATAACGAATTAGTAAAGGCTGAATTCGTGTTAATGCTTCTTGCTGTTTAGTTTTCAACTCTCGTAACTGCTGTTTGAGATAGCCATCTGCTTGATACTCTTGAGCAAAGCGAACCTTCTCCATTTCTTCAGCAAATCCTTCTAAAAAGTGTAACTTTTCGGAAAGGCTCTTTCCTTGCAAGGGTAAATGCGTCATCAATGGGACGACTTGTTCTTCAAATACTTGGCGTTTTTGTTGATTTTCCTTCAATTGACTCATGAGTTCTTCATTTGTTTGAACAAGCAATAAATAGCGCGTAATCAATTCCCGCTGATTCATTAAAGTATCAATTTGATTCATTTTTCCTAATTGATGGACTTGGGCTTGCTCCGCTACTGCTTGTTCAAGTTGTTCCACTTGCAGTTGTGCCTCACGTTCTTGATTCAGCGCTTGTTGGAACTGTTCATTTAAATAATCTAGTTGCGAAAGTTTCGTCTGCCACTCTTCTTTCACTTCATCAGAGGAAGCTTCTTTTCTAGTAGCGTAGCTAAGCACTTCTTTCGCGATAAAACTAACTCCCACGAGAACTAGGCCCCATTTTAAAGGGCTTGGCAAAAAGAAACCGAGTAATGCAAGGATACTTCCTAGCAATAACCAAAGTGGTTGACTTGTTTTCTGCGCTTTTTGGGCACGCGTCGCTTCACCAAAAAATGCGGCATGCGCTTTTTCAAAATCCGTTAACTGGTCTTCCAGATTTTCAATTTGAGAAGCCAAGAATGCTTTCTGTTCTTGTCCTTTTTGAAGAGCTTGCGTATACGCAACTTGTTGTTGGCGCCACTTTTGAACGGTTTCGTTGTCATAAAAAAGCTGTGGTGGTCGTTCAGGCGACCATGACCATTCGTTCTCTAAAAGGACCATTTCTTGACGATTTTGCTCAAAGGTTTGGGTCATCCATTCCGATTCCGTCATCAATTGTTGCATATCATAGCGTTGATTCAACAATTGTTGAATCAATGCTTCTTGTTCTAGGTAAAAAGCATAGCCTTCTGGAACATCGAGCGCTTCTGACTGAAGAGATAACTCTTTGGTCAAACGTTGTCGTTCTTTATCTAGGTACATATATTCTTGAAAGGTTTCTTCTAATTGAACTTGGTCTTCTTTTACAAAAACAACGTTCTCTGTTTCTTCAGGTAGCGACTGCCATTCTTCGTACAAGGGAAAGTGACGTTGCTGTTCCGCAACCTGTAACAAGCCCTGTTGCGTTCCTTTTAATTGCTGTTGCAGTGTCACTCGCTGTTGTTCTGTTTCGCGAATCGTTTCTTCTAATTGTTGAAAAGTTTGTTGCTGCGCTTCTTTCTCTTGAATTTGCTCTTTTAGTTCTTGATAAGCCGCCAACTTCTGATTGAGTAATGGCTGCTGCCCTTTGCCTTTAAAGATTTTTTGTGCTTCTTTAAAGTACGCATTTCGGTAAGTCAAAAGTTGTTGACTACCAGAAACACCAATGGCTAACAAGGATGTTTGCAGTTCCTCTTCTGTCAACTTGTCACTCGTAATTAATTGTTCTTGTTGGAAAGTAAAAACCTCTTGAAATAACTTTTTCGTTAGCGGATGTAACATTTGCTGTAAGGTTTTTTCATCCCCCATTTGTTGTTGATAATAAATGATTGCTTGCCCTTTATTTTTTTCTTTAAAACGCTCGACTTGAACTTCCCCAAACACAGGATGTGCCAACCACAAACGACCACCATACGAGCCACCATTTTTAGGTGCGTAATCGCGTTTTCTTTTGCCCTTTGTGGGAAACCCAAACAGCATTGCTTGAATGAATTGATACAATGTGGACTTGCCAACTTCATTTGCGCCGTACAGCAATTGATTACCAGATTCAAATGTAATTTTCTGTTGTTGCCATTTTCCAAAGCCCACAATCTCTACTGCGAGTAATTTCATAGTGGGTCCTCCTGAATAGTAAAGTCTTCATTAATTTGCTCATGTGCTAGGCGCAAGCTCTCTAATCGCCACTGCTCATCCATTGAAAAAATTCCAGCAAATTCTGGATAACGTAACAATTCCTTGGTGGTATCTTCAAAAATAACTGGATCTAAGTATGTTTTTTCTAATGCCGTTAATAAGTTGGGACTAGCGGCTAAATAGATCGGTTCTTTCGTTGGTTCCTCTGCTTGCAATATTAGGCGATAAACAAAAAAATCACCTTGCGTTTTTTGTAAAAGCTGCTGCTGTAAGTAGCTTAATAGTTCACCATTGACAATGGCTTGCACCACGGTCACATCCAAATGTTGCGTTTCTTTCAGTGTCAACGCCATCAATTGCTGTTGCTGATGCGCATGCCACTTCGTCAGCAAACTGGTTTCAAGATAAGACAAAACGCTTTGGGTGTCACGGCATTGCGCCAGAGATACTTCTTCATTCGTCCAATCTATTTCTGCGACTTTTTCAAATTGAACAGTCGCTTGATTTTGGGAAAGTGTGACCACTGCAACCCCTTGTAAAGACTGTTCTTTTTTCGTGTGTCCTTGAGGTGTTCCAGGATAAACAATTAGCGGTTGTTCACTAACAATTTGCGGCTGATGAATGTGGCCCAATGCCCAATAATTATAGCCAGTGGCTTTTAAATCCTTCCATGTAAACGGAGCATAATTTTGTTGCGCTTTCCGACTGGTGTCTCCATGATAAATCCCAATATGAATGTCAGATTCTGCTTGTTTGATAGGAAATTCTAGTGCTTTATTTTCATCAATCCAAGGATGCTCATAACTAAACCCTGAAACAGCCACTTGTTCGCCCGCTTTCGTTTCAAAATACAGTGTCTCAACCATTTCTTTTTCAAATAAAAAAACATTGTCTGGAAAAGAAAACCAATAGCGGTCTTTTTTATAGTAATCATGATTCCCAAATGTTAGAATCACAGGAATTTCTGCTTGTTTCAACTGTTCTAATGCGGCCATCAATTGGGCTTGCATTGAAATAGAGGTCTGACTTTGATGAAACGTATCTCCTGCAAAAATAACCAAGTCCACCGCTTCTCGAATGGCAACTGTTACGATATTCATTAACAATTGTTGATTAGCTTCTCTTAAGCGCTTCGCTAAGGCTGTCGGGATCCCAGTTAACCCTTCAAAAGACCGATCCATGTGTAAATCAGCTGTATGCAATAGTTTCATCGTTTCCCCTCCTTTTCTCCTTCCTTTATCATATCATTTTCTGCCAGCTTGGTCAGTAAAAACATACGAAAATTTGTTCGTTTTTTTATTTTCAGTAAAAGAAAAACTCTGACAAATTGTCTTATAGACAACTTGTCAGAGTTCAATTACGTAAATTAATCGTTATACATATCACGCACAGGAGTCATGATAATTCGGTTTAAATCATTGACAACTAAGCTAAACGCTTGTTCTTTTTGCATTAATTCGTTGATAACTGCTGTTTCTTGCACTTTCGTTGCAATGCTTTGTGCTTTTTCAGCATCTTCATCCGTGAATTCTTCGCCGCGCATTTGTTTTTCTTGAAGTCCTTGTTGGAATCCTTGGAATTCTTTAAACAATGTGTAAGCTGCTTCGTCTGCTTTTACTTCTTCATACGCTGCTTGTAATGCTTTAAATTCGTCTAACTCACGTAGTTCACGTTCAATCTGATTGGCTGTATCATAAATGTTACTCAATGGAATCCCTCTTTTCTCAATAGTTTCATCTTTATTGTACCATTTCTCTTAGGTTTTCCCAACTAATTTCCTAATAAGCCTCCGAAAATTCCTTCAATCTTGTCTTTGACTTTTTTTGCGCCGTCTTTAATTTGGCCTCCAACTTCATTCAATGTATCTCCGAAATTGCTAGCGCCATCTTGAACAGAGTTTCCAAAGTCTTTTAAGTTATCCCGCCAATTAGAATTGGCACCACCGGTTAAACTATCGTTGCTATCAACAACTTTCCCACCTGTGGCATAAGCATCCGCGACAGGAAATTGTGCTTGTTTGACTTGTGGCAAGATGCCACTGGCTTGACTGTTGAACACCTGAGAGGCATATGTGGCGCTACTACCTTCCAGATAATGGGTTTTACTGGTTTCTTGGAAGCCTAACCAAGTAGCAATGACAACTTCTGGTGTATAACCAATCACCCACTGATCGTTCGTTTTACTACTATCGAAGTTGGTTTCTGTCGTACCTGTTTTACCAGCCATTACGTAGCCTGCTGGTTGTGCGTTGACCCCGCTCCCAGAACTAAAGACCCCTAGTAACATACTTGTAATCCCGTCTGCAACATCTTTGGTAATAACTTGTTCTTTCTTGACTTTAGTATTATCAACTACAATTGCGCCAGTTGAGTCGACGATTTTTGTAATTAAATGCGTTTCAGTTTTATAACCTTCATTGGCAAAGGCACTATAAGCTCCCGCCATGGTTAGTGGCGAAACACCCGTTTGTAATCCCCCAAGTGCTAAACCATAATATCGATCTTTTTCTGATAATGGAATGCCAAATTTCTCTGTTTTTTCATAGCCTTTATCTAAACCAATTTGATGTAATAACCACACCGCTGGTAAATTTAAGCTTTCTCCTAAGGCTTGGTACATAGGAACTTCTCCACTGTACGTGCGGCTATAGTTTTGCGCTGGATAATAATCTTGTGGTTTATCTTCTAAAACAGAGTCTGGTTTATAGCCAGCCTCTAAAGCTGGTGTATAGACAGAAATTGGTTTTAAGGACGAGCCTGGTGAACGTTTTGTTTGCGTTGCAAAGTTAAAGCCTCGATAAACGTGTTCCCCTCGACCGCCCACCAGTGCTTGAACGCCGCCGGTTTTCGGATCAATGGCTACAGAGCCACTTTGAACCATGGCACCGTCTTCTGCATTGGGTGGAAATAGTGCATCATTTTTATAAGTTGCATCCATCGCATCTTGATATTTTTGATTTAAAGACGTGTAAATCTTGTAGCCTTTATTTAAAATATCTTCTTCTTTAAATTTATAACGATTGACCGCTTCATCAATTACCGCATCAAAATAATATGGATATTTGTAACTATTTTCGTCGCCAACATAGGTGTCATTTAATAGACTCGCTAAGTTAACACTCGCTTCTTGATTGGCTTCTTCTTGAGACAGTTTTTTATTGTCGACCATTAGTTGTAAAACGGTATTCCGTCGCGCTGTGGCATTGTCAATGTAATCAATTGGGTTATAAATTCCTGGCCCTTTTAACATGCCCGCTAGCGTTGCGGCTTCCCCCACTGTAACTTGAGACGCATCCACGCCAAAATATTTACGAGCTGCATCTTGCACGCCCCAGACACCATTACCAAAATAAGAATTATTTAAATACATTGCCAAGATATCTTTTTTCGAATATTTCTTTTCGATTTCAATCGCTAAGAATAATTCTCTGGCTTTCCTATCTAACGTTTGCTCTTGCGTTAAGTAAGCATTTTTGGCTAATTGCTGCGTAATTGTACTTCCGCCACCACCGCCACCGATTTTCCCGAAGGTCAATTTTCCAACAACCGCACGGGCAATCCCTTTGATGGAATACCCTTTATGTTGATAAAACCCGCGATCTTCAGTTGAAATAACCGCATCTTGAATATAAGGAGAAATATTATCCAGTTCCACAAAAGTCCCTTTTTGCCCGAATAACTTTCCGACTTCTTTTCCTGATTCATCATAAACGCGTGTTGATTCACTTAGCCCTGATTTTAGGGTCTCAACGTTTGCGGACTTGGCTAAGTAAAATAAATAAATACTGGCACCTAAAGCGACTACCAAACCAATTAACAAGAAAATTTTATTGATTTGATACTTTTTCCAAATCCGCTTTCTGGCTTGATGGAATTGTATTAAATAAGGCTTTATCCACGTCCAAAAATGACGTAATCCGACACCGACTTTACTAAAAAATTGTTTAAGATTGTCCATAGTACTCCCTCTGTTTACGTTTCTTGGCTAAGTCTACCATATTCTTGTGGGTACGACCTAGGTCTAAAGCATGAAAAATTCTTGAAAAACAATTTCAATGATCTTTTCGCTGTAGCAAAGGAAATGTGGCCTTCGCTAGAGGTAAATAATTGCTTACGTTTAGAAACGAGTCTTTATTTAGCCTCTATTCTATCATGCTTTTCTTCGTTTTTTATGTAAATTTGTTTAAGAATCTCTCAAGGAACTGCCTTTCTAACAAATTTCAGCTTTTTTTCCGTTCTGACTTGACCTTTTGAGTAGCTTTGTTACACTAAATAGCGAATCAGTGAAAGGTGGGATTTGGTGGAATATTCAATGAGATTACCTGAAAATTTTTCAACAATGACTGTAAAAGAACTATTAGAAAATGAGTGGCTAGTCCCTCGAAAAGTGCGCCATTTTTTACGCACGCGAAAAAATGTCAAAATCAACGGAGAAACAGCTGCTTTTCATTTTCCAGTCCAAGCTGGCGATTGTGTCACCTTAACGTTTGAAGAAACCGATTATGTACGTCCCACTATTCATTTGGGGGAAACAACGCGTGTGAAAGTTCTATATGAAGATGAACATTTAATGATTGTAAATAAACCTTATGGCATTAAAACCCATCCAAATCAGCCACAGGAAACAGACACCTTGTTAAATCATGTTGCTGCCTATTTAGCTGAGAAAAATCAGGTCCCTTATGTCGTTCATCGATTAGATAAAGAAACCAGTGGTGCGATTGTCTTTGCTAAAAATCCTTTTGTCTTACCTATTTTAGGGCGTTTATTAGAAACAAAACAAATTTACCGCCAATATCAAGCGATTGTAGCTGGTCACTTTAACCAAAAAGAGCAGACAATCAATCAGCCGATCGGTCGTGATCGACATGATCGCCGGAAACGACGGATTGATCCTCAAAAAGGGGATTCAGCGATTACACATGTCCAAGTGGTCCAAGCTCTTTCTAATAATCAAACCGCAGTTACCTGTGTTTTAGAAACAGGTCGGACGCACCAAATTCGGGTCCATTTAGCTAGCGAAGGGCATCCAATTATTGGTGATCCGTTATACAACCCAAAATCGCAGGCAGCTCGTTTAATGCTCCATGCTTCACAACTTCATTTACTCCATCCGTTTACAAAAAAACAAATCGTTGTGACTGCAACACCTGGCCTATGGTAAAAAAAACAGAAGAAATCGGACGGTAACCGCCGATTTCTTCTGCTTTTTTATTTTACCGCACATTCACTGCTGAGAACGGCATATCTGCGTTTGCTCAGTGTCTTGGTGTTAAACAGTTCCTGAGCTAACTCTCAGCCTTAATCATTTGTAGCCACTCTTTTTGTAAAATTCCGTAATTGTAGATATCCAGCCATTGGCCATCTTGAAATAACGCTTCTCTATCAATTCCTTCTTTTTTGAAGCCTACTTTTTCATAAACATGAATCGCTTTTTGATTGTTACTATTGACAGCTAATCTGATTTTGTGCAAACCCAATTCATAAAAAGCAAATTTACAAATTAAAGACACCGCCTCAAAGCCACATCCTTGACCTCGTTGCTCTTTTTGTAAAATAGCAATCCCTAAATTGGCCCCTCTATTTTTCAACTGTACATCAGACAACGAAACCCAACCAATAAATTCCTCTGTCGTATTTTCTAAAATAGCAAATAGAAATCGATCATCTTCTCCTTTATTAATTGTGAAATCTTTCCATTCTTCAAGCCCCCACGGATGTAAAGCATCCCAGCTCAAATGCCGAAGCAATTCATTATCCCATTGCTGTTTTGCAATATGTTCGATATATTCTTCTCTAAAATGAGAAAAGCCAACGTGTTTTCCTTTTAAAACATTTTCCATAAGAACACCTTTAATTTCCTAGATTATTTTTCTATTTGCTGACTATCTATTTCCTCGTATTTTTGTAAAAAAGTGGCAATTTTTTCGATGACACACGCATTTTTATCGCTTTGGTCATTCTCTACCTGAAGAACAAGCAACGGTTCATGCAGACTTAAGCGTAGCAAAAACCACCCACTGCCATATTGACCAGACACGTTTCCCCGAACACCTTCTTGGTTTTCACGGTCCACAGCAAAGTCTGCTTGATTTTCTACAAACAATTCAAAGTCTCGCAAGACTTGTTGCCCATAACAAGTAACATCCTCCGCAGTAATTTTGAAGCGAAATTCGTTGGTTTCTGCCGGTTGCTTCAATGTAGCAATCAGATCACCTAACGTTTGATTGTTTTGTTTCAATTCTGGTAACAACATTAAAATTTTTGCCACGACATATGCACCATCATCCAGATTGTAGTTTTCTTGAAACGCTGCATGACCACTGGTTTCAATGGCTAACGGTGTCTGAAAGCCCCCATGATTCAATTCAATCATTTTATTAATGACATTTCGGTAACCAGAAATATAACGAATCTGTTGGCCGCCTTTTTCTTCAATAAATGTTTTTAAATGACTTGAGGTTGGCGAATTTGTCACAATATAACTACCAGGCGCTTCTTTTAAAACGATTGCCGCTAAAACAGCAATTAAATTATTTCGGTTTAGTACCTCACCTGATTGGTCCACTACGGCCGAACGATCTACATCTGTATCAAAAATAATGCCCAAATCTGCCTGATTAGCTAAAACAGCTGTTTGAATACTTTTCATTGCTTCAGAATTATCTGGATTAGGTACATGATTAGGAAAATGCCCATCTGGTTCTAAAAACTGTGATCCCGTCGTATCAGCGCCCAAAACTTGAAGAACCTGCTCCGCAAAGAAGCCCCCAGCCCCATTACCCGCATCAACGATAATTCGAAAGCCCTGTAAAGGTTTCTCTTCTGGCGAATGAATTCCTTGGCGGATTTTTTCCACCAAATGCTCCGCATAAATTGGCAGTAACTCTTGCTTCATCAGTGTGCCATTTTCATTGGCCGTCAGCGGATCAGTATGAGATAAAATATACCGAATATCTTCTTTCTCTGCTCCACCTTCTGCTGTGAAGAACTTCAAGCCATTAAAGTAATAAGGCAAATGGCTAGCTGTAATCATAATCGCTGCATCACATTGAAGCGTTGGAAATTGAGTAGCCATAAACATAGCAGGCGTCGTAGCTAAACCAACGTCAATCACCTGAATACCTAATGAAAGAAACGTATCTACTAATGCTTGCTTAATCGGCTCCGCCGTTAGACGACTATCATGTCCGATTGCAATTGTCAGGCGCTGTTGTGCCTTTCGTGGCAGCTGTTTTTTGTCCTGTAACCAACGAACCACGCCCACCGCAATCTCGGCTACTGCTGTTGCGGTTAATGTTGCAGTTTGCTCTTCCGTATCCAAAGCAATTCCCCGAATATCCGAACCGTTTTGTAGCGCTTTCAATTCTACCAAGAAAAAAACTCCCTTCTATTGATGCTTTCAATTTTAAAAAATCATATTTTCGATGCGTTCGATAAAGTGTTCCGCATCCTCTTCTGAACGTGTAATCACAATAATCGTATCCGCACCAGCCACTGTACCAGCCACTTCTGGATAAGCTACTTCATCTAAAAAGTTACTCACCACATCGGCATTCCCCATCTCTGTATGCAAGATGACAATAAATTGTACTCGCTCCATTCGAACAACTGAATCTTTTACTGATTCTCGTAATTTCTCTTCACTGCTTGTGCCTTGTGCTTGAGAAAAAATTGCATATTTGACACGACCATCTGCACCATGTGTTTTAACAATACTCATTTCACGGATATCTCTTGAAACAGTCGCTTGAGTGGCTCGGACGCCAAGTTCTTCCAAACGAGTGATTAATTCATCTTGTGTTTCAATTTCTTGTTGCATAATTAATTGTTTAATCAAACGTTGACGTTCTGCTTTTTTCATATAGACCACTCCTCTCCATTCATTTCTTTTATTATATCCAAAAATGAGTAAAAATACAGGTACTTTTCACATTAAACTCTTTATTTATCTGAAAAAGACTGGATAAATGTTTATATACCAGTCTTTTTCAGTAAAAAATACTTATTTAAGAAGATTCTTTTCTTTTAAATAGTCTTTCGCCACTATGCTAGGATCTTGCCCTTCCACATTGACTTGATAATTCATTTCACTCATTTCTTCTTCGCTAATTTTTCCTGCCAATTTATTCAATATTTCTGCTAATTCTGGATATTTTTCCAACGTTGCTGTTTTAATAAGTGGTGCTCCTTGATAAGGCGGAAATAGCGCTTGATCATCTTCTAACGTTACTAAATCGTATTGTCTCAATTCACTATCCGTTGAATAAGCATCAATCACATTTACCTCACCATTATTAATCGCTTGATAGCGTAACGCCGGTTCCATCGATTGGACATTCAGATTTAAATGATATTTTTCTTGTAATCCCTTATAACCATCTTGCCGATCAATAAATTCTAACGTAAAACCTGCTTTCAACTGATTGCTAATTTTCTGTAAATCACTAATCGTTTTTAATTGATGCGCTTTTGCAAATGAGCGTTTAACTGCGACGGCATACGTATTTTCATAGCGCATCGGTTTCAACAAAGTAAGGTTTTCTTGTTTTTTCAAGCCAGCGCGTGCCGCTTCATAGACTACTTGAGGTTGATTGTCTAGCTGAGGAGGATTTTTTAAAAAGGTTTCGATCACTGTTCCTGTAAATTCCGGATAAAGATCGATTTCATCTGATTTCAAGGCATTATATAAAAAAGTAGTCTTGCCAAAGTTTGGCTTTAACGTCACCTGAATGTCGCTATTTTCTTCAATTAAGGCTTTATACATATTAATAATAATATCTGGTTCCGCTCCTAATTTGCCAGCAATTGTCAGCTGTTTTTCCTTTGAAGAAGTTTGTTGATTCCAGAAAAATGAACCACCTAACAAAAGGCCTAAAATAGTACCACCAATGATTAGTCGCCGCCCATTCGCTTTTTCCAACCAATGAATTCCATAATTAAATAAGACTGCTAGTGCAGCTGATGAAAGAGCTCCAATAAAAATCAACGATAAATTATTTCGATCAATTCCTAATAAAATGAAGGTCCCTAAACCGCCTGCTCCAATTAACGCCGCCAACGTGGCCGTACCAATAATTAAAACGGTAGCCGTTCGAATCCCAGAAATAATAAATGGTAATGCCATTTGTAACTCAAACTTAAACAGTTTTTCTTTTTTACTCATCCCAAATGCTTCTGCGGCTTCTTCTAACGAAGGATCAATTTCCGTCAAACCAGTATAGGTGTTTTGTAAAATTGGGAATAAGGCATAAATCACTAGCGCAACAATTGCCGGTGGTCGACCAATACCAATTAACGGAATCAGTAAGCCTAGCAAGGCTAAAGAAGGGATGGTTTGGAAAATCCCAGTCACTTGTAACAGACTTTCCGCTAACTTACGATGACTTGTTAAATAAATGGCTAAAGGAATTGCAATCAACGCAGCGAATAATAACGAGATAAAGGACAATTGCATATGCTCGATTAACGCTTGCAGATATTCTTCTTTTCGAGCGAAAAAAGTTTCAATCAGTGCTTGCATCTACTGTTCCTCGCTTTCCAACAGCTGTTCCATAAAACGAGTAATCGTTTTTGAGGTGATACACCCTAAAACTTGTTGTTTTTCTACTAAATTTGCTTTCTCTTGTGCATTAATGAGTTGGACAATCTCTTTTAAATTGGTTTCCATGAAAACAGTCGGCACTGGCTCAATCGTCTCATCTGCGGCTTCTAAAAATGCAGTCAAGTCAGCGCCACAATAGTTCGCTAGTTCTGGCGAAGATTGTTTGAAAAATTGACCGACAAAATTATTTTTCGGATGTTTTTGAATGGCTTCTGGCGTATCGACTTGAATAATTTTGCCAGCGTCCATAATACAGATGCGCTCTCCTAACAGTAAAGCTTCATTCATATCATGGGTCACAAAAACAATGGTACTCGCTAATTCCTGATGAAGTTCTTTCACCAAACGTTGAAGATGATGTCTTGAAATCGGATCTAGCGCGCTAAAAGGTTCATCCATTAAAATCACTTCTGGTTCGGCTGCAATGGCGCGTAAAATCCCGATACGTTGTTGTTCGCCTCCTGAAAGCGCTGCTGGCTTACGATGCAGATATTCCTCAGGATCCAGCTGAACTTTTTTCAATAGTTCAATGGTTCGCTCTCTGCGTTGCTCTTTGGGCCATTTTTTCATTTCAGGAATCAACTCAATATTTTCCGCCACGGTTAAGTTAGGAAATAAGGCAATTTGCTGAAGAACATAGCCAATTTTTAGTCGTAATTCACGTAAAGGGTAGTTGGTTACCGCTTGCTCATTGAGAGCCACTTCACCTGTCGTTGGCTCAATGAGCCGATTAATCATTTTCAAAGTCGTCGTTTTTCCACTACCACTCGGCCCTACTAATACAAAAAATTCGCCTTGTTGGATTGTTAAATTCACATCGGACAAAACAGCATTTTCTTGATATACTTTTGAAACATTTTGAAATTTTATCATTTATTTTCACCGCATCTTTCACTTCTTAATAAACAAAATCTTTGGAGGATCGTCACTCTTTCAGTATAATTTAAGACTAACATCCTGCCTAATTTTTTGTTTTAAGCGCAAGTATGTGGGGGCTCATTTAACGGCTGCCGGTTCGTATCTACAATTATCTACTCAATGAATGGAAAAATTGTCCTCTTCTGCCTTAAACAAAAGTGAACTGTTTTCTACTAAAAGGAGTGATCGTTATGGAAAACGACAAGCGAATTTATAAATGGGACAACGTGAAACTTTTTTTAATTTTCTTAGTGATTTTTGGGCATATTTTAGATCGTGAAGGGTTCTGTTGCAAAGTTTTAAATCTACTATCAAATAAGGTAGAATAATAGAAAAAGATAGCAGGAGGAATGACGGTGAATCATTTTAAAGGAAAGCAATTTCAGCAGGATGTGATTATTGTAGCCGTGGGCTACTATCTTCGTTATAACCTTAGCTATCGTGAAGTTCAAGAAATCTTATATGATCGTGGCATTAACGTTTCTCATACGACGATTTATCGTTGGGTGCAAGAATATGGCAAACTACTCTATCAAATTTGGAAAAAGAAAAATAAACAATCCTTTTATTCATGGAAAATGGATGAAACGTACATCAAAATTAAAGGAAAATGGCATTATTTGTATCGAGCCATCGATGCAGATGGTTTAACCTTGGATATTTGGTTACGTAAAAAACGGGACACACAAGCAGCCTATGCTTTTCTTAAGCGGTTAGTGAAGCAGTTTGATGAACCGAAGGTTGTAGTCACAGATAAAGCCCCCTCTATTACAAGTGCCTTTAAGAAACTAAAAGAATACGGCTTTTATCAAGGGACAGAACATCGTACCATTAAATACCTGAATAATTTGATTGAACAAGACCATCGTCCAGTAAAGAGACGCAATAAATTCTATCGAAGTTTACGCACTGCCTCTACCACGATTAAAGGCATGGAAGCCATTCGAGGATTATATAAGAAAACCCGAAAAGAAGGTACTCTCTTCGGGTTTTCGGTCTGTACTGAAATCAAGGTATTATTGGGAATCCCAGCTTAAATCATAGATACCGTAAGGGATTTTATTCTTTATTTAAAACTTTGCAACAGAACCATTCAAAATTATCACAAAATCGTAAAAGTTAAAATTGCATATTCTAACACAAGAAAATCAAAAAAAGATTTTCTTATGTTAATATTTTTGAATATACTAAAGTTCCGATAAGTAGAAAGCACCCTACTGATTTATATAATAGTAGGGTGTTTTGTTAATATAATTTACTTAAATTCTATAACTCACAGTCTATAATCACCTTTTATTCATTTAAATTTAATCCGATAACATACTTAACTCTACGTCAAAGTATAATTTTACCACATGAATCACCATATATAGTTGTATAACTATTTAAGATGACTTCATTAACTTGTTCAGGTTTAGTAAAAACAACTATGACAGATGGATCTTTTCCTGCTTGTTTAATTTGATCAAAATCAACTTCGGCTAATAATGTTTCGGTAGTAACCTTCTCTCCTGCATTAACAAAAATTGAAAAAGGTTTACCCTCCAATTCAACTGTATCTATACCAATATGAATTAAATACTCAATATCTGCATCGCTTTTTATACTAATTGCATGCTTTGTTGGAAAAACAGCTTCAATTCCTCCAGTCAAAGGAGCATATATTTTGTTACCTTCGGGAACAACTGCAAATCCTTCTCCAAGTACTTTTTTTGAAAATATTGGATCATTTACTTCTGAAATAGGAATAATCCTCCCTGAACAAGGAGCAGTAATGGAAATTCCTTCTTGTTTTTTATTTTTAAATAGATTAAACATAAGATATCTCCTAATTCTCAATTTCTAAAATTTGATTAATTTCTTGACTAAGTAAATCAGCTTTACCGCCAAAAACTGCCTGAATACCACCATTCACTTCAAAAACAGCAGTAGCACCTAGTTGTTTAATAGTTTCTTTGTCAACCATTCGGCCATCTACAACAGCTACACGTAAACGAGTAGCACAAGCTTCAACGGATTCAATATTGGTTTTACTACCAAGAGCTTTAATGATTATTTGAGCTTCATCATTTAATGATGTTTTTTTATTTAATTTATTTTCAGCAGTCGTTGGCAACTCTTCTCCCATTCCAGGAATAGCTACTTTAAATTTCTTAATGAAGAAAGTAAATACGCAGAAATAAACAATTGCCCAAGCAATTCCGAAAGGAATTAATTTCAGCCAATTTGTCTTATCGTTTCCTTGGAGTACACCAAATAATAAGAAATCAATTAATCCACCAGAAAATGAATTTCCTACTCGGATATTTAAAATATCAGCAAAATAAAAAGATAGACCATCTAAGAATGCATGAATTATATATAACCATGGGGCTACAAATAAAAACATATATTCAACTGGTTCAGTAATCCCTGTTAAAAATGAAGTCAAGCCACCACTAAAATAAAGTCCACCATTCTTTTTACGATTTTGTTTAGGTATAGCACGATACATAGCATAACAAGCTGCTGGTAAACCAAACATCATTGTCGCGAATCTACCTGCAAAGAAACGAGTACCATAAGTAAATAGTCCTGTATGGTTTGGATCAGCTAGTTGCGCAAAGAAAATATTTTGTGCACCAGAAACAGTAACTCCAGCTACACTTTCTGTACCTCCTAAAGACGTATACCAAAAAAGTGGATAAATAGTATGATGTAATCCTACTGCGCCAGTCAAACGAAGTAAAAATCCATACAAAAAAGTACCTAGACTTCCCATTTGTGCAATATGTTCTCCAACTACTGCTAATCCATTTTGAATTGGTGGCCAAATTAAATAAAAGAAAGAACCGATAATAATTGCCGCTAAACTAGAAATGATTGGAATAAAACGCGATCCGCCAAAAAAGCCCAAAAATTGCGGTAGTTCAATTTTCCGATATCGATTGTGTAGAAATGCAACAGTTCCGCCAATTATAATAGATCCAACAACACCAGTATCAAGAGTTGCATCTTTAGCAGAAAATAACGCAAGAAAGCCGCTGATCGTTGCTGTATACACTAAGTAAGATACTCCACCGGCTAGACCTGCTGTTCCTTTATCCCCGTTTGCTAACCCTACAGCAATACCTATAGCAAAAATCAATGCTAAATTAGTAAAGACAGCATTTCCTGCATAACTCATAATACTTAATACTGTATGGATCCATGGCTGTTCTAAAATTGGATACGCATTCATTGCACTTTCATTTGTTAAAGCACCACCAAGGCCTAAAAGTAAACCTGCTACTGGTAAGATTGCAATCGGTAACATAAATGCGCGACCTAATTGTGAAAACTTCTTAAACATCTTTTTCCTCCTTATTCAATGCATCGACAAATCTTTTAGCAATTTCTTGTGGTCGTGTAATTGCACCACCAACGACAATTCCTGCAACACCCAGCTTTTTAATTTGTCTTGCTTGTTCAGGTGTATGAATTTTCCCTTCAGCAATAACACAAATATTTTCTTGTACTAATTGTTTAATTAATTTCATATCTGGGCCATTTTGTTTTTTGCTCTCCTTTGTATAGCCACTTAAGGTTGTACCAACAAAATCCACACCAGCTTGATAAGCATTCTTTCCTTCCTCAAAAGTAGAAATATCAGCCATTAATAGTTGTTGAGGATACTTTTTCTTTACTTTTTCTATAAAAGTATTAATAGATAATCCGTCATGACGTTTACGTAAAGTACAGTCCAAAGCAATTACCTCCACACCAATTGCAACTAATTCATCTACTTCTCTCATAGTTGCTGTAATAAATGGCTCTTCAGGAGGATAATCTCTTTTTATTATGCCAATAATCGGTAAAGAAACTTTCTCTTTGATTTCCTTAATATCTCGAACAGAATTTGCACGTATACCAACAGCTCCAGCATTTTTAGCTGCTAATGCAAAATATGGCATTAAACCTCCTTCCTCTGTATAAAATGGTTCACCAGGTAGCGCCTGACACGAAACAATTAAACCGCCTGAAATTACTTCTAAGAATTTTGCTTTGTTCAAACTCCACAAACCTCCACTTTTATATTTTTTAGGATTTTTACTCCAAAAAAAGTTTAGCATCCGCTTACATTGTTGTCAAGAAAAATGGAGAATTTTGGAGTTTTTTAATTTTTATAGTGTATAATAAACAAAAATTACATTCTAGAGGAGATTTTATGAATTACATTTATTTAATTAATGAACATTATCCCTTATTAACAAAATCTGAACGAAAAGTTGCTGATTTTATTCTTAACTCTGGAGAATCTATTATTTACAGTACTATGAATGATATTAAAACAAAAGCGAATGTTGGCGATGCAACAATCATTCGCTTTTGTCAAAAACTTGGATTTTCTGGTTTTTCTGATCTAAAAATTGAAATTGCTAAAGAAGATTTTAGCAAAAAAAAAGAACAACCATCTAGTGGTAAATACCACGATGAAGTTGCTAAAAGTTTGATTGAAGTACTTCAGTCTACTTCTTGTTTAATTAATGAAGAAAAATTAACAAAAGCAATCCAACTTATTAATCAAGCAAGCAGCCTATATATTTTTGGTGTAGGATCTAGTGGAAATACTAGTCTTGATTTGGAAAGTATGTTTTTGAGGGTAGGAATACAAGCTAAAGCTGTATTAGATCCTCATTATCAAGCTCAAGTTGCTTCTTTGTTAACAGATAGAGATTTAGTTATTATCTTTTCTTTATCTGGAAAAACAAAAGATACTTATGACTCATTAAAAATTGCAAAAAATAATGGAGCAAAAATACTTGCTATAACGAATTATATTCATTCACCGATAGGAAAATCTGCAGATTTAGTTTTACAAACAGCAATCGAAGAATTTTTAAATGGTGGTTCTTTAGCTGGAAAAATTTCACAACTTTATATTTGTGATCTGTTAGTACATGAATATGAACAAAATAACAAGATTAATTCATTGGATTTAAGAGAAAAAGTCTTACGTTCAATTATTGATAAAAGAATTGAGTGATAATTTAGAATTAGTTATTAAAAAAGCAACAAGATTATACTACATAAACAATATGTAATATGTATCTTGTTGCCTCTATTTATTTAGCATTATTCCTCAAATTATTTTGATAGATATCCTACAATATAATAAGCTCACTATACTATTTGTCTTAATAATAGGGGGTATATGGACATAAAAACGAATCGTTTTTTTATTTTGTATACGGTTAGCCGAGAAAGTTCATTTTCTGTTAGTTATATAAGATAGCATTAAACAACCACCACTTAATAACAATAAATAAATAATCAAAGCCTGTATTCTATGAAAACTAGAAATCAAAGAAAAAATACTCATAACCAATGGCGCCATCATCACCAAGATAGAATTAATTAACCCAACAGAAATAGCTAATTGTTGGGAATCTACAGAAGTCATTAACCAGCCAGACAATTTGGGCGTACTTACACCAACCAAAAAGCCAATAATGGCCAATCCACTCAAAATAACAACAAAATTCTCATAAAAACAACTAATTAGAAAAATGATAATAAAAAGATTCAAGCATAAAACAACAGTAGCTAACTGAACTTTTTTAAATAAAGGTACTCCAAACAGACTCCCATGGCTAAAGAAAGTGTTAGTACTGCTCCAGTTAACGCAACGGTAAAGCTATAGTTACCAATGATCATTTTTGTTTTTTCTACGAATATGATTTGTAATAACGGTAAAAATGCAGCCAATAAGCCATTGATAATTCCCACTTGAAAAACCATTTGAAATAGCTTGGGTTGATATCTGATTTGATTGATTGCCTTTTTCAAAGAATGCCAATACGATTGTCTTTCTATTTTCTTCCTTGCGCCATCTTCTTCATTTGTTGCAACAGAAGAGGTATCCATAGATTTTTGAATAAACAAAAAAATCACACTGACTAAGAAAAAACTTATTGCATTAAGATACGCTAGTCCAGAGTATGAAACAAGTGCTAGCAGTGCCGCCCCTAAAAATTGTGCAATAAAACGAATGATTTGACCAAAACTGTTAGTTAAGCCCAACGCTTCCTCTAACTCGTCATTTGTACAAATTCTACGAATAATCGGAATTCTTAAACTGTTGCTGAATGTTCCAAAACAATCAGACACAAAATTAATACTAATTGTCACACAGATAATAAGCCATGCTTGCCATGAACTGGCAAACAAAATACCTACAAAACAATATAGTATCCCACGAATAAACCCACTCACTATAAGCCATTGAAAACGATACTTTGTCTGATCTGAAAAGTAACCTGAAAGACTTTCTAGTAAATTAGGTAGTGTTTCTAATAAAGCAATAATTGAAATAATTAGAGAATATTGTTTTAACTGACTAGCGTACGTAACTAGTGCCAAATAAAATAACGAATCTCCTGCAATAGATAAAACATTTGCCAACGAGAGTTGACGAAAAATTTTATTTTTTCTGAAAACATTCATTTGATTTCTCCCCCTCCTAGCAGTTATTATAAGAAAAAAGGAAAAAACAACAGGGAAATTGTCGTATTTGACTAAAAAGGAGGAACTTTATGAACACTATTGGAAAACAACTGAAAATCGAACGAAAAAATCGGGGCCTAACACAAAGTGAAATGTGCCAACCCATTCTTTCAACTTCCTATTATGCCAAGGTTGAAAAGGGGTATCATAAGATTGCAGCTGAGGATTTACTATCTATTTTGAAACAAAACAAAATCGATGTAATAGATTTTTTTATTTCACTTGAAAAAAAAGGTGCCACAGACATCTCTTATGAACAATTAATTCATTTAGCATGGAGTGAGGCTCACTTAAAACAAGATATACCTAAATTACACCGCTTAAAAAAATCGGTTGATCATAATCAAGTGATGTCAAAAAAACAAAAAGCATTACTTTTAGCACTCCTCGATTTATCAATTGCTGGGCTCTCCGATAGTTTAATTTCTATGCCTCCTGATACTAAACAATTATTACAAAACTATTTATTCACGCTACCAACTTGGAATAAATTAAAATTATCTGTTTATGGAAATGCACTCCGAGTTTATACTATTGAAAGTAATCAATTATTCATTAACAGTATCTTAAAAAAAGAACTTACTTCTTATACGCTTTCTAATCGATGTATTATTTTAACAATTCTCTTAAACTTTATTAGTATATGTATTGAATCAAATCAAGATAAATTAGCTTCTAACTATCTTGAATTCATCAATAGAGAAACCTCTTTTCCAGAGAATTTTTTTCAAAAAACTCTTGGTCACTACTTTACTTTATTGCTATTAGCCAGACAAAATAAGCAGATTCCTATGGAAGAATTAACAGCTATCTACAAAGTTTTAACACTTACTGGTTTGTCCCAATACGCAACAGAACTAGAAATTTTTTTTAAAAATCATACCTCTATTGTCAATTAAGTAGATAAGAACTAATTTAAAAAATCGAATTTTTTGAAGAGTATAGCACTACCTTGATATTCAATGTTCTAGAATTAGTATTGGATTTTTTTGTATAGTCGTAAAAAAATACCCCAAATAATTAGACATGGTATCTAATACTTGGGGTACTATTACGTTGTTTGTAATTAAAAAAATTATTAATCCCTTATTTGTCTTGCTTTAGCCTTTTAATAACAAATACAACAGTAAAACCAACAAAACTAACTACAAGCAAAGCCGAACCCAATGTATTTAATACTAAATTATTATTAAATCCTGTTCTAGGCAAAGATTTATCAATCTTTTTTCCTGTAGAAGTATTGTCCATTTTAACGCTATCATTTACCTTATTTTCTTCTTTAAATTCAGTATTCGATGTTTTGTTAATTTGAGCTTTATTCTCTTCTTTTAACACATCAATTTTTTTATATACGTAAACTATCTCTTGATCATTCTCTGTAAATACACCAGAAGCATTTCCCGTTAACTTTTCAAATTGATAACCGTCAAATGTTTTTTGCTCAGTAGAATACTCCTTACCTACAATGTCTGTCTTAGTAATAGGATCAATTAATTGATTTCCCTCTTCATCCATATAACGAACTGTTATCGTTGATTGTTTTACAGGAGGAGTTACAATTTTCTTATATACATAAACGATCTCTTGATCACTCTCTGTAAATACACCAGAAGCATTTCCTGTTAACTTTTCAAATTGATAACCGTCAAATGTTTTTTGCTCAGTAGAATACTCCTTACCTACAATATCTGTCTTAGTAATAGGATCAATTAATTGATTTCCCTCTTCATCCATATAACGAATTGTTATTGTTGACTGTTTTGTAGTCGGGTAAGTCACCGTTACCTGTTTATCATCAGTAACTGTCAATAGATGCATGGGTTTTTGTGGAGTGGTTGAAGTCTCTCCTGTATCGGGGTTTAAGTAAACTTGATCATAGTAATAATTAAGATCTCCTTGCACAGTTGTATTTATAATTCCTTGCTGATTAGGTATTTGTGCCACACTAAAAGTCTTTTCTTCTCCACTTTTCAAATTAAATGCTGGAAAATCGATATCGGATAAAGTTATGTTTTCAAGATCACTCGTACCGTCATTTTTAACTGTGTAGGTTACAGTAATTTCTTTATTTGGATTACTTATTTTTTGTTCTGTTGTCATATCAAGTTTTATAGAAGCATGAGGAATTAATCCTAGATTTGCTATTGCATAACTGTGAACATACGGATTTTGAGTATCATTACTTTCAGTAAATGTTCCATCTAAATTGTAGTAACCACTGACTGTTTGGAGAGGAGCTTTATTATCAAAGTAATAGAAACCATCTGCTGAAAATTGTGAACTATTAACAATACTTGCTTTATTGGATTCAGTAATAGTTAACCATTTTGGTAGTTGACTAGGATTAATGTAAATGTAATTAATGTATGAGCTATCTTCGGGTACATTTTGAGCAATCCAGTTAGCTAAATTTAGGTTCCCAAAACCTGTTCTGTATGGTACTTCTGCATTATCCATAAGCGGATTAGCATCAGAAAATTGCTTTGAAACACTTTCGTACTCCGTCCAATCATCTGTTTCCATAGCTTTATCTGTTATTTCCGACCAATCTTTATTTAAATTCTGCTTTACCCATGCTGACTTAGGCTCAATAACAGCTGTAGCAGAATTAATAGGGGTTGTAGTAGATCCAGCATTCAAATGATTATTTCCTGGATAATCAAATCCTACCGTCAAATCCTTATTTGTAAAGGCTAGTTTATCAAAATGAATAGCAGGTGCTGACGGTTCATTTTGGTCTTGTATTCCATTGCCATTTAAATCAAACCAAATACGTGAACCATAGATAGGCAGAGTATCATCTGCAAATGCAGTGATTGCCATTCCCCCAAACGCAAAAATACATACTACTCCGAAAAGTATTTTTTTTATCATTTCTTCCTCCTTGAAATTATATTTTATTTTGTTTTTAACCCTAATTACATAGAATATACACAAATTAAGAAATTTTTTCAAATTATAAAAACTACCTTAAAAAACAACATAAAGAGCAATAGACATAATAACTTTAAGATAGTAGTAATTTATTTGAATATCACTATTATCCCCTAAATTAAAGTATACCCATAATTTACAAAAGATTGTTCTAAATATATAAAGAAAAAGTCAAAAACTTTTAAGTTTCTGACCTCAATTGTTTTTAGTTGAAAATGCATCTGTCACTTTTCTTTTTAAGTGGCAAAATAATTTGTTGTTAAATGGCAAATGGCTCCTATGTCAATACTCCGAACAAAAAAGTCGAAAGAAATTCTAAATAGCTGTTAAAAGTGAAAAATGAGAGAACGGGGTGGATCAATGAATATAAATTAGATCATACGTTTATCCATTAACAAAAAGAAGACGCACTTCGCTTGATGAATTGATTTTAGGAGGAAGTAATGTGAATAATATGACTGAAAAGTTAATCCAGGATGGCAGTAAGACAAGACGAGCAAAACTAAATATGATTACCACATTGATTGGGAGTTTTCTACTATTTTTTGGTTTTGCCTGTTTTTTCATCAAAATGAATTCAGTAGAATATGTTGATGCAGCTGGCATTTTACACGAAAATTTTTACCTTTTACCGATTGGATTTCTTTTCCTTTTTGCGGGAATGATTGTCTTTTTAGTCACAGGGATTAGATTTATCATAGAGCTTGTTCGGATAAAGGCAGAGCAAACAAAATAAATAAAAGAGCGGAAAAAACGTTTGATCTAATCGAATTTTTTCTATCAAAAACATAGGCAAAAAGGATTTGGGACAAACACTCATGAGATCGATCGCTCTCATGGATGTTTGTCCCAATCGCTTTACGTATGAGATAAAAAATTTTCCTACCTATATTTTTTCAAAGTCATTTTTCTTTTTCTTCTTGCTACTTTTCAGGACTTATACTTTTTCTCCGTTAGAAGCAATCACTTCTTTATACCAGTAGAATGAATCTTTGCGATAACGCTCTAAACTGCCTTTTCCTGTGTCATCTTGATCGACATAAATAAACCCATATCGTTTTGACATTTGCGATGTCCCACAACTAATTAAGTCAATGCACCCCCAAGGAGTATACCCCATCAAATCAACGCCTTCTTTCACTGCTTCACGCATTTGCTGAACATGCTTACTCATGTAGTCAATTCGATAATCATCATGAATCTTCTTATCTTCGGTTAATACATCCTTTGCTCCCAATCCATTTTCACATACAAATAATGGTTTTTGAAAACGATCATACAACTTAATTAAAGAAATTCTCAACCCAATTGGATCGATTGGCCAATCCCACTGTGATAACTCTAAATACTCATTTTTAATTGGACTGTCAAATGTTCCCGCTAACTTAGATGCATCCTCTCTTGCTTCAGCCACGTGAGACATATAGTAACTGATCGCAACAAAGTCTACTGTACCGTTTTTTAAAATTTCAGCATCTTCTGGTTCAATATCAATTGTCAAATTATTTTCAGCAAAATAACTGTAAATATAACTTGGATAATAGCCACGCGCTTGAACATCTGGATAGAACATATTCAGTTGATTAGATTTTACTGCCTGTAACTGATCTTCTGGCTTCGTCGTATGAGCATATGCTTCGATTTGATTGATCATACAGCCAATTTCAACATTAGGGACAATTGCTTTCGCCGCTTTTACAGCTAATGCACTAGCCAAAAACTGATGATGAGATGCTTGGTAAGCAGCTTCTAACGAATTTTCCACCAAATCTTCCAGAACTCCAGCTCCAGTGTATAAACTGTTTAAATTCATATTCATTTCATTAAATGTAATCCAATAACGGACTTTGTTTTTGTATCTTTCTAAAATAACTTTTGCATATTTTTCAAATAAAGAGACCAGTTCTCGGCTAATCCAGCCATTATATTTTTTGGTTAACTCAATTGGCATTTCATAGTGAGACATTGTTACTAGAGGTTCGATACCATACTTAGCGCACTCATCAAAGACCGCATCATAAAATGCTAATCCTTCTTCATTCGGTTCATTTTCTAAACCAGTAGGAAAAATTCGCGCCCATGAAATCGATAGTCTGAAACACTTAAACCCCATCTCAGCAAACAACGCAATATCTTCTTTATAATGGTGATAAAAATCAATCCCCCAACGTTTTGGAAATAGATACTTCTCAGAATGCTTTGTATACTCTTCTAATTCACTTGACGTAACATTAAACGTAAAATTGTTCACCGTCCCAGAAGCATAAGGATCTTTATATGCTGCAAAGTCGGAAGTAGACAATCCTTTTCCTCCCTCTAAATAGGCTCCTTCAATTTGATTGGCCGCTGTAGCGCCGCCCCATAAAAATCCCTTTTTAAATCCTTGATTTGCGTTCATACTTTATTTCTCCTTTTTTATTTATTGAATACACATCATTAATCTTGATGTTTTTGATTCTACATTTTCATCGCCTGTAATAATAATATCTAGAAATTCTGCACTATTAGTGACAATAACCATTGTTGTTTCATCGTACCCTTTATCAACAATTTCTTTCAGGTTGTACCTAAGCAAAGGTTGCCCTTTGTTTATCGTTTCTCCCTCTGAAACAAATCGCTCAAAATATTTTCCTTGTAAATTTACCGTATCGATCCCTACATGAATCAACACTTCCGCCCCCTTAACCGAACGCAACCCGATCGCATGATTTGTTGGAGTGGTCATGGTGATCTCACCATCAAAAGGAGCATAGATCGTATCCCCTAATGGTTTAATTGCTACCCCTTTTCCCATCATTCCACTAGAAAAAGTCTCATCAGAAACAGCTTCTAAAGGAATTAAACTCCCTTTCATAGGCGAAAAAATCTCAATAGGTTGGTTCGATTCTTGTGGAATTGACTTTAGACTAGATGTCTTTTTATCCGTTGTTTCCTCCTTTTCATCTTCTTCAAATCCCCAAAGCATAGTCAAAACGAAAGAAACAACAAAACTTGCAATGTAACCGATCACAGCATAAATAAAATTATTGGAGTTTTTCATAATATAGGTTGGTAATGCTGTAATACCAGGAATTGAAAATGCGGTTGCTTTTACAGCTAAAAAACCAAAAATTGTTCCGCCGACCCCGCCTCCAATTAAAGAAGCATAGAAAGGTTTTTTCAAGCGTAAAGTAACTCCATAAATTGCAGGTTCAGTAATGCCAAAGACTGCTGGAATAAACGTTGAAAATGCCAAAGACTTGGTTTCTGCCCTTTTTGATTTGAGAGAGACCCCTAAAACAGCCCCAGCTTGTGCACTATTGGCGACCAAATTCATCGGTAGCAACATAATGTCATACCCAAACTTTTGAAGACTGGCAAATGTTCCAGGGAAAAAAGCATAGTGCATTCCTGTCAAAACAATTAGAGGCATTAGTCCTCCCATTAACAGTCCTGCTAACGGTCCTGTGACATTAAATAAAGTTGTAAAGATTTGTTCCAAATATTTACCTAAAAAATTACCTAGCGGAGCAACGAATGCTAATAAAATCGGTGCTGTAATCAATAACGATAACATTGGACTAAATACAATATTAACCGTTTTAGGAACAATTTTATCCATCCATTTATTCACAACGCTCAATAACAAAACACCTAAAATAATAGGCAGTACAGTAGAAGAATAGTTATTTAATGGAATCGATAGTCCAAACATTGATAGTGGGCTTGTACCATCTGCTGCACCATTTACTAATGTTGGATACATTAACATTCCCGCTAAAGCCACTGCTAATGATTCTTTGGTCTTAAATTTACGCGCTGCAGTCATAGCTACTAAAAATGGCAAGAAATAAAAGACTCCATCAGATAATACATTTAATACTGCATATGATGAACTTTCCACAGACAACCAGCCAAAAACGACAAACAGAGCCATCAACCCTTTAATTAAACCAGAACCAATAATTGCGGGCATTAAAGGGGTAAAAATACCGCTAATGACATCAAAAATAGTATCTAAGACATTCATTTTTTTCTTGTTATCCGTTGTCTTTTCTTTATTTGAGTTCGCTAATTGCTTATCAATTTCCTGAAAGACCTCTGCTACTTTAGCACCGATGATTATTTGATATTGACCTCCACTAAACTGACTGCCTATCACCCCATTTAATTGATTAATTTCTTTCATGTTAACCTTTGCATCATCCAACAGATTAAATCTCAAACGTGTAATACAATGCCAATTTTGAGAAATATTTTCGCTCCCACCTATGAGAGTAATTATTTGTTGCGCTAACAGTTGATTTTCCATATTCTTTCCCTCCTAAGAACGAGAAAAAGCCCAAACGAAAAAATTCCGTTTAGGCTTATGCTCTGTTCAGATAACACACCTTTATGTTATTTTGTTGTAATTCTTTCAATATGAATCACTAAGTAAACCAATTCATCTTCTGAGATTTTCCACTGATAGTCCCTCTCTAGCATCTCTTTAATAATCAGTCCGCAAGCATAACTTTTCATATACCTTTCTTGAATAAGTTCTCTAATCTGTTTATCCATTTTTAAAGATTCTTGACTATTTTTTTGTCGAATAATGAAATAACGAATATGAGTAATAAATCGTGAATAATCGGCAGTCGTTTTATCCAGAATAGTGTCAAAGATTGTCTGCACACTTTTAACAATTTTTTTGATAACCTCAGTAATTTGTAAGGTATCGACCATATTTGGCTGATCGATTTGTGCATTGACAAAATGCAGAGCAATAAAAGAAGCTTCTTCTGGCAGTAAGGTTACGCCCATTTCGTTTTGAACAATTTCCAATGCTTTTTTACCTATTTGATATTCCTTATAGTATAAATGAGGAACTTCCCACTTGATAGGATTATCATTTTCTTGGATAGAATATATTGAAAATGTCAGGTGATCTGCTAAAGAAAATAGTAGGCCTGTACCGAATTTTTGATTTAGAATTAGTTCACCTGATTCAATAATTCTAGCAGAAACGCTTAGAATTTCAGGTTGAAAATTGTCAATTTTATGATCCGTTTGTTCCTCTGCATTCGGAGTAAAAATCTTGCTAATTAAACTTTCATCGATTGAATCCCCTTGTCTCTTTTTAAACCCTATTCCTGTACCAAATAAAACTTTTTCATTTCCCATTTGATCTTGAACTAAAACAATATTATTATTCAGTGTTTTTACTACGATCATTATTCTCACCTCCTGAAAGACAAAAAAAAACACCAAATCCTAAAACCAAGCTTCTTTCATGAATAACTTAAGAATCACTTCGTTTTTTAACTTGGTGGTGCCTGACTATGGATCAGTAACACTCCTGCATCTGTGAACCCATGTTACTATATAAATTTTTAAATGTCAACCCTTACATTCCACCTATTACAAGGAAATATTGGGTACAACATAGTACATTCAACCTGTATTTACCTAAATGTTTTGGACAGTATACGATTAGTGAGGATTGGACAGAAGTGTTTAACTCCGATCCTCGAAGCATGGGAAATCGTCTGTTCCTACCGTTTATTTAGATATGTCTCAGGGGCTCCTTTACTAGATTATAGCGAACAATCTGTCCGTATTTCTAGTATAGGAGCCATATTCTTTTTTTCCCTATGGTATCAGTTAATTTAGGGACAAACGAAACACAAGTAGGGCAAGTTTTTCTACCAATATAAATAATGCTTCCTTCACGCAAATTATTTATAGAATTTGGATGAATTACAGAAAAATTACTTACATTTTTCTGATAAGAAAACATAGTCCCTCTGAATAATATGATACCAAAAATTCCAAGTAGAAAAATTATACCTATATAAATGAAAAGATTTTTATTTCTATTCATAGAAAACTCCTTTGGTTAATAAATATCGCTTATCTATAATTATCAATTAAATATCAAATGATTATATAATCATTTGATATTTAATTGATTCTATTTCGCAATATATTAAAGACCAAAAGTGTTGCTACAACTAAGGCTACTAATTATACCAACGCCTTTTCACAAATCAAGCACTTCTATCGCTGGGTATAACTACTACTTAGGCTAAGCGCTCTTATGTAAACTAAATTATTATAATTAAGCTATCTCATATTTTATAATAGAATCTTTAAAAATATTAGCACTCAAATTATTTATTGTTTGAATAAATGGCATCCCACTAATGTTTCTGCTTTTTAAAGGTATTTAAATCTTCTTAGGTTAGTACTATTAATCATTAAAATGAAAAAAGACTACGTGATTAACCGTAGTCATGAAAATTAATCTCTAGGCAATTTTAGCAAATTATCATTTGGTGTATCATTCGGTTCAGATCGAACATATCGCTGTCCATTTCTCATTGCAAGGATTAATTTAGGATATGGAGGAATGTTAACATCAACAGTATTTCCGCCTTTTATAAAATCATAAATTGATTCTTTTGAGTAATATGCGGGTTTTTTGACACCAGTCAAATAAATATCTTTAATTTCTGTAACATCATTTGAAAAACCTTTTGAATCATTCATCCTAATTCTTGTAGCTCTGGCCATTATACAACATTCCCTCCTGTTTTATATATCAATAATACACTACATAATTGAAATAACAAAGTTTAAAAATGTGGATATTTTAAGAGAGTGTAAAATATTTTGTGTAAATAGAAAAAAGGAAGTCCCTTCTGTAGAATAGAGTTACCACAACACATTCACAGAATTCCGCGCGACCGCAACGGCGAGTTCAAGCAACAGACTGTTCCTGCTTATAGACGGACGAATGATACCTTAGAGGAGACCGTCATTCACCTCTTCCGAAAAGGTATTACCATGTCGGAAATCGCAGACTGAAGAAGTAAATGCATTTAAAGTTAGAACTCTAAATGATAAGTATGTCGCTATTTTCATGGATGCTACTTATATTCCTTTAAAACGGCAAACCGTCTCCAAAGAAGCAATCTATATTGCCATTGGTATACGAGAAGACGGCACTAAAGAAGTACTAAGTTATGCGATTGCTCCGACTGAATCGACCTACGTTTGGAATGAGTTGTTACAGGACATTTACTCCAGAGGGGTTCATGATGTCTTACTGTTTATTACCGATGGCTTAAAAGGCATGAAAGATACGATTCACCAGATTTATCCTAAAGCTAAATACCAACATTGCTGTGTTCACGTTTCCCGTAATATTGCTCATAAAGTACGTGTCAAAGATCGAAAAGAAATCTGTGATGATTTTAAGGCTGTTTATCAAGCTAGCTCAAAGGAAGAGGCAAATACCTTTTTAGGGAGTATGATTGAGAAGTGGCAGAAAACTTATCCTAAAGTGACGCAGTCACTGATAAAAAATCAAGATTTATTGACTTTTTATGAGTTTCCGCCTGGTATCCGCCGAAGCATTTACTCAACTAATTTAATCGAATCTTTCAATAAACAAATCAAGAAATACAGCCGCAGAAAAGAGCAGTTTCAAAATGAAGAATCACTAGAGCGTTTCCTAGTATCCATCTTTGATACATACAATCAAAAATTCTTAAATAGAAGCCATAAAGGCTTCCAACAAGTGACGGATACATTAGCTTCAATGTTTACTGAGTAACCCATTATTTTGCAGAAGGACGAGTTATTTACACAAAATTATTGACGCTCCCGGTTGGTACAACAAGAATTGCAGTAGCATAGTCACCATTGATGAAACTACTTAATGATTAAATTGAGCAATTTCTCAAATAGCACAAACTGCTCTTCATAAAACGAAAAGCAGTTCATAATGTATTTAGATATTTCATTGTGCTATTGACCAGAAACACACTATTTAAGGTACCTTTCTCTTTTCGCTGAGATTCACCAACTTCAATTGCACAAAAAAGCGTGAGCACAAGGCTCACACTTTTTCTAGTTGACTATCCTAAAAATTCGAAAACATCTTTACGATCATACAATTTCAAGATTTTTTCAAATAAGATTTGACCTACGAAAGCAGCTACGATTGGTACAACAAACCAGCTGATTAATATTAGAATAATACTCAAACCGGCGTCCAATGAAGCCAACGGACCTACCAACCCTACCAAACCGAAACCAGCAGAAGCAGGAGTCCCTGAGACTGAGAATAACGCTACTGGAATTGCTGAGATGATAGCGGTGAATAGACATGGCACCAAGATAATTGGTTTCCTAAACAAGTTTGGCATCATCATTTTCATAGCACCCAATGCGATGGCCAAAGTAACCCCTGGTTTGTTGACTTTCCAAGAGTTAACTACCAAGACAACTGTTGTTGCGGCAACACCCATAGCGGCTGCACCAGCAGAAACACCGTTCAATTGAATTGCCATACCAATGGCAACTGTAGAGATCGGTGAGATAATCAAGAAAGCAAAGGAACATGCAATCAAGATTGACATCAAAATTGGTTGCAAAGTAGTAAAGGTATTAATTAAGTCACCGATAGCGGCAGTAATCTTGGTTACGTAAGGATATAAATAATAGCCGATTAGACCAGCGCCGATACCAACAACGATTGGTGTTGCAACAATTGCCACGGACCCAAATTTTTCGCCGATCAACAAGATCATGCCGACAGCGATTGATGCAGTAATCATGGTATTGATGATGTCTCCGGTACCAGCACCGATATAAGTAGCTGTGTCAGGATTGAATTTCACAACACCGGAGCCAACGAAAGCTGCACCGGCAACTACTAACATTTGCATTGGTTTGAAGCCAAACTGCACCGCAATCAAAGCGCCAATCAATAGTGGAGTAGCTAGTTGGAAAATAACTGCCATTTGTGTGATCGTTACTGCTAAGGTATTTTCACTAAATAATTTCAAAATTGCTGCCAATACCGCGTTAGGAATCAACCCTACGATGATCCCCGTTGCGGTACCCGCTAATACTTTATTTAAAAATATTTTTGGAGTTAATTTTTCTTCCATTTTCTCATCCTCTTTCTAATGATTACTATTTTGCTCCTAGAATTTCTTCTTTACTATGAACCAGTTGCGTTAAGAAATCACAGTAAGGAGTTACTACTCCATATTTTTTACCTTTACGAGAAATGGCTCCGTTGATGTAGTCAATCTCGGTCAAACGGTTATTTTTTATCAAGTCTTGGTGCATCGATGGGAAATGCATACCAATCGTAGTCGGGTCAAAACAAGTTTCTACATGTTCGATTACTTCGGGAATGTCTAAGTTGACGTTTTCTTTGGCAGCAACAGCTGCAAATTCGTTAACAATAGTCACTACCATGTCATGAGCAGGTTTGGTTGCACCAAGCCCCGCCATATTGACGTCTAAAATCGTGCATAAGCCATTCATCGTACCATTGACACAAGCTTTACGATAAATTGAATAATGAATGTTGTCGGAATATTTGGCATTTAAACCAGACGCGGACAAAGTTTCCGCCAATTTTTTCGCTGATTCTTCTTGGCCAATACCTAGATTTTGCAATTCAACAGACCCGCTGCCAAATAATTTAGCCTTGCCGGGACCTTCTAGACCAGCAGTCCACATGGTGTTGCCGATAAAGATTTTTTCCATCGGTACGAATTTTTCGATTACGTCTTCATGACCGATACCGTTTAAAAGACACAAAACTTCTGTGTGATCAGCAATTAATGGTTTAACATCCTGCAGCATTTTTTCCAACTGCATTGCCTTCGTGAATAAGATAATCAAATCAAATTGCTCACCAGTGGGCACCTCATTCTGATTAACAATTGGGACTTTAACAGTAATTTCTTCGCCATTATAATTAGCCTTCAATCCGTTTTCTTTGATGGCATTGATATGCTCCTGCCAGCCGTCGATTAGCAAAACATCGTTACCACCTTGTTTCAACATCAGTCCGAACCGGGAACCCATCGCGCCGGCCCCTGCAATTGCAATTTTCATAAATAAAAGCCTCCAAACTTAATTTATAATAAGTGAACATTTTCACATTTCTCATTATAGAGTTTTCATTCGGAAACTTCAAGTAGGAGAGTGTAAAACTTGCGACCATGCTTTTATAAATACTTAATTAGATTCTCTTTTTAAAAATGAATGCTGATCCTAATACCATTAATGAACCTAGGACAGACAATGCAATATTTTCTGTTTCTCCTGTTTTTGGTAAAACTTTCATTCTTCCGTCTGAACCTTTAACCGTTACTGTTCCGTCTTTTTGAACGTCTGCTCCAATTTCTTTAGCTTCAACTTTCTTTGTTGTTCCGTCTGCTAATTGAATAATCGGTTTACTATCTTCAACTGCGACAATCACAACGCCTGTATCTGTATTAACTGGGTTTTCGTTTGAATGCTTTTTTCCTAGCTTTTCTTTTATTGATAATTTAAAATATAAATCAAACAACTATTGTATGACAATAACGGGAGGATCCTATGAAAGAAGATAAAATACATGTTTTAAGTTTATTCATATCTAGTATAGTTTTATTCTTAATAACAATTATTTTTCACGAAATTGCTATCGGTCTGGTTATCGCATTAATTTGTTTTCCCATTAGTAATTCTATTGCAAAAAAAGGTTCTGTTGCAAAGTTTTCCAAAAAATCTATTTTAGTGTAAAATTGAGAAAAAAGACAGAGAAGACAGAGTAATGAATCATTTTAAAGGCAAACAATTCAAAAAAGACGTCATTATTGTCGCTGTTGGTTACTACCTGCGTTACAATCTAAGCTATCGTGAAGTTCAGGAATTGTTATATGATCGTGGAATAAATGTTTGTCATACTACGATTTATCGTTGGGTGCAAGAGTACAGCAAAGTCCTCTATGATCTTTGGAAGAAGAAAAATAGACAATCCTTCTATTCATGGAAAATGGACGAAACCTATATCAAAATTAAGGGACGTTGGCATTATCTTTATCGTGCAATTGATGCGGACGGCTTAACCTTAGATATCTGGTTACGAAAGAAACGGGATACGCAAGCAATTGTGACCGATAAAGCACCTTCTCTTGGCTCCGCCTTTAGAAAGTTACAGAGTGTGGGTTTATATACTAAGACAGAGCACCGAACTGTGAAGTATCTTAACAATTTAATAGAACAAGACCATCGACCTATTAAACGACGGAATAAATTTTATCAAAGTCTCCGTACAGCCTCTTCCACGATTAAGGGCATGGAGACCATTCGAGGAATATATAAAAAGAACCGAAGAAATGGAACGCTCTTCGGCTTTTCGGTGTCTACTGAAATCAAGGTATTAATGGGAATACCAGCCTAAGATATTTGGAGTTCAGAGAGGGCGCGTTTGATTTTCAAACTTTGCAACAGAACCCTTCACTTTATCGACAAACGCTATAACAAACGGATTCATTTGTAATTCATTTTCATGCGCATAATTTATTTCTGCTGTAAAAATTGGTACATTACTGGGCACCATTCCTAAAACTGACGCAGAAATCATTAAAATAGCACATACTTTTTTCATTTCGATTCAAACTCCTTCACATTTTTTAGTCTTTTAAATAAATACTAATACACCTATCACATTTATAACTCTATATTTTTTTTACACTTCAAAAAAATTATGCGGACAATCGTAGTTACTCTTATAACAAGCTATTCTTCTTATTAAAAAATTACAAGCGTTTACTATTCATTTTTTTATAGAAAATATGAATACAAAAAAACAACTATTCGTTTTATAAGAATAGTTGTTTTTGATATTAATTGTTAAACCCTTTTTTTCTCAAAAATCCACTTTTTCATGTAATACTGTACTTTTTTTGTCATCTTTCCTTAAAGCATCTAATTTGTTTAATTTATCATCAATTACCTAGTAGTTATCAATAACTTAAATCTACTCTTCTATTATTCCCGTTTATTTAAACTCATTTCGAAAATACTTATAAAAACAAGAATTACAACAAATTAATTAGCATAGTTAATTTGTTGTGTTTCCACCATTGGATAAACAATTAAGCTATCCTTCTCTAAATTTTCCTTATTCATATCCACAGCAGTAATTTGACTATTGTCATACGTACGATAGTAATAAATTCCCTTTTCCAGGTTACAACATGAAGAATAAATCGTATACTCATATTTTTCATCACCAACATCACACAATCCTTTTTGTTGTTCGACAGAACTTAAAATATGAAAAAATTGGCTAATACTTTCATATTCTGAACTTCTTGATACAGAATTTAACTTAGTAAAAGTTGCTTTTACAAATCTAGATACTGATGATAAATCTCCTGGCAACCCAATACCACCCATTCCTCTACTATAAATATCTAACTCTATTTGATCTGAAAAATTATTTTTTGGAGTTCTAGTTGAAAGTACACGATAATTGTTTAAATTAAATAATTGGTAATCAAATGTTGGGTTATTTGTTAATACGCCTACAGGATTATCAAATACACGTAAGCCTTCTTTCGTGCTTTCAACCACAATAGATTGCTCTTTATCAGCCAACAGCCAATGGAGAGGGGATAACGGAAGTTCATCACTAAAATTAATATTTACTAAATTAAGATTCTTCAATAATTTTTTTGCTTCATCTACAGTAGAGCATTGGCCCAATACCCAAGGAATAAACTCAAATGGAGAAACATTTTCTTTTCCTTCTTCAATTTTTTTATAATCTGCATAGCCTGAAAAGTTTAATCCAGCCATTCCTAATCCTTTTTCATTTATTGCATCATAATAAAGCGGATAATCAGCAATCCCAGCAGCAATTCCAATTATTGCAAAATGATGATCTAAATTTCCAACTTCTCGAAATGAAAACTTATAATTTCTCGGCGTAATAGTAACCACCTCATTATAAGAAATTTCATAATCAAAATTCCTTCCAAAGTAATGATCTTTTGATACATAAGTAATTGCTGTACACATAATCAATTCCTCCTATATACTAATTCAGTCACTAAAATAGTACACCCAATACTCTTTTTTATCAAATGGTTCTGTTGCAAAGTTTTAAATCTACTATCAAATAAGGTAGAATAATAGAAAAAGATAGCAGGAGGAATGACGGTG